>Ga0209916_1000082_pt1 | contig 215307 bp, 241 predicted proteins | sample ThiBio_1000_plan_FD_183956 | JGI IMG/M metagenome (GOLD analysis project Ga0209916, IMG submission 183956) | Wastewater bioreactor microbial communities from Cape Town, South Africa - Thiocy_solids_2 (SPAdes) | ecosystem: Engineered > Bioreactor > Thiocyanate-remediating > Anaerobic-Aerobic ... | reverse complement strand
CTGTCGGCTGGCCGATCGAAACGAAGAACAGCGACACGCCCACCACGAGCACGCAGATGAGAAAGGAGAGGATCGTCGGCAGGACGAGATAAGCTGCATCGGGCGGGATGGGGGCGGCCATCATCCCTGTGAAATGCATCGTCCAGATGCTCACCGCCAGGAAGGCCGCCGCGCCGGCGAGCAAGACCCGGCGAGCCACGCCGGGGGTGCCACGTACGCGCGCGGCAAGCCCGAACCCGGTATAGCCTCCTATGATCGCGATCGCCACCGACAGCGCGACCAAATAAGGATTGTGTCCTTCGAACATCCCGGTACCTACAGGCGAGACACCGCCTGTCCGCCCGCTTCTCCCTGGCTCAAGCTTCGCAAACAGGCCCCGATTTGGCAATGTGAGTTTGGTTCGGTCGATGCTTCCGTGTTCAATGCCTCCGGTCTCGGCTTCCACTGTGACGTACGATCAGGCGAGCCTGTCCGAAGAATGCTGTATCGTTCGGACAAGCTCTTGCCGATGTCCGAAGTTTGCATCATACTTCGGACATGCTCGACCAATCGACCTCCGATCTTCGATCCCGGCTCATATCCCGCATCGACGCCACGCCGACAGAGGTGTGGACGCCCAGCGATTTCGCCGATCTGGGCAATCGCGCGGCGGTCGACAAGACGCTTCAACGCCTTGTCGCGGTCGGCGAGCTGCGACGGATTGATCGCGGGCTCTACGACCGGCCACGCAAGAGCAACCTCACCGGCAACCCGATGGTCCCCGACTATCGCGCCGTCATCAGGGCCGTGACTCGGCGGGACCAGGCTCGCGTCGTGGTAGACGGTATGACCGCTGCGAGCGATCTCGGCCTCACCACGGCCGTCCCCGCTCGGATCGAGGTGCTTGTAGACGCCCGACTGAAACCCATCTCGCTTGGAAAGCAGGTCATCCATTTCAAGTCAGCGGCACCCAGCCGTCTTTATTGGGCGGGACGCCCGGGCATGCGCGTTGTCCAGGCGCTCTACTGGATGCAAGACATGATGGCGGAGGAAGAGGGTCGAAAGGCCGTGGAGAACACCCTGCGCAAACTCTTCGCCGATCCGAAGCACGGAAAGGAGCTATGCGATGATCTTCGCGCGGGCCTGTTTGCGATGCCGATCTGGATGCAGGATTTTCTGAGGCCCTTGATCGAACCTGCCGACACCATACCGGAAGATCGCTCTTGAGCAGCGCGACTTATAAAGGAATCATCTCCGCGGTGCCCGGAGAGAAGCTCGATCTTTTCTTGACGATAGCGAACAGGCTTGGTGCGCCGATTGGCAACATCGAGAAGGGTTTTTGGGTCTGCTGGACCCACCACGCTTCGAGGACATACTGACGTCGATGGAGGCTATCGAGCGGATGGCGAACAATCCCGAACAGCTTCGGTCGTGATCGGTGCCCGTCGTTTTATCCGGCAGTCTCGGCTCTCATCATTCTCCATATTGAATCGCCATTGCTGAGCGTCTTGGAAAAGAGATGCAGCGAACGGTGACAATACGATAGGCCACTAACGCCCCCCTCAACGATCAGATAAAACGCTCACATGCCATTTCGATTTGTTCATACAGCTGACTTGCATCTCGACTCCCCACTGCGCTCGCTTGCGATGCGCAATAGTGATCTCGCCGAACTGATTGGCGACGCAACGCGACAGGCCCTGATCGCCATCGTGAATCTCTGTATCGACGAGCAGGTGGATGCGCTGATCATTGCCGGCGATCTTTATGACGGCGATCAGACGTCGATGAAAACCGCCCGGTTTCTTGCAAGCCAGATGCAGGTCACTTCTCGGCGAAAATCCCGGGTCAGATCTCAGCGGAAATCAACAGCTTCTCCTTGCTGAGCAGCCCCGCATCCTCGAGCGCCTCGCGGTCGGGTAGATCACGCAGGGTGTCGAGCCCGAACTCGAGCAGGAATGCCTGCGTCGTGACATAGGTGTAGGGCGCGCCCGGCTGCGGCGCGCGCGGCCCCGATGCGATGAAGCCGGAAGAACGCAGGTTGCCGATCAGGTCGCGGCTGATCTCGCGGCCGAAAAACGTCGACAGCTCGGCGCGGGTGATCGGCTGGAAGTAGGCGATGCACATCAGCACCAGCACCTCGGACTCGCTGAGGTCGGCCGCTCGCTGGTTTTCACCGACGGCTGTGCCAAATGCACTGCGGATCGCGTCGGCATAGGCCGGTCGGGTCAGGTGCCGAAAACCCCCGGCGACGGCGACCAGGTCATAGGGACGGCCACGCAGTTCCTCGCGGATGTCGTCGATGAGAAGATCGATGCTGCAGCCTTTTCCTACGATCCGCGCCAGCGTCTCGCGGCAGACCGGTTCGCTGGCCGCGAAGATGGTGGCCTCGACGCGATGCATCCATTCGCGCCAGCGCGCCTCCGGCGGCAGGTGATCCAGCTCGCGATCGAAGAGACCTTCGTCCGGCCGCCCCTTCCCTCTCCTCGTGCGGGCCGCTTCCACCATCGTCCTCAGAGCCCGTAGATGCGGAAGGTCGTACGGCCGCTGAGCTCGCGCGCGGCGCCAAGCTCGGCCAGACGATCGAACAGCCGCCGGCTGGCCCAGCGCGACAGGTTTTTGCTGGTCAACGTTCCGGACACCGCATCATCGCTGAGTAGCCGGTCGATGACGTCGCCGGCCGCCCTAGATCGCAGCTTCGGAACGACCGCGCGCAAGCGATCGGCCTGCTCCGCCATGTTCGCCGCCAGCCGGCAGGCCTCTGCCGCTCCGAGGGCCGCAGCGATGAACACGGCCTGCTCGAACCCATCGCTACCCGGTCGGGCGCGGCGGCCATCCGGTCCAGCGCGCAGCAGCGGCGCGTGGATCTGGGACCCAAGGATCGGCGCGGCATGACGCCAGCCCATGCGCCAGGACAGCGCGCGGTCCGCCAGCCACCAGGCGAGGATTTCGGCTTTGGGGTCTTCCCGCATGACGGCGGCAGCGACGCGCGCGGCGACCATGGGCGCCGGCGCGCCCCCGCGCACCTCGTCACGCACGATGTCGATCAGATCGCCAAAGCCGTCCGACCAGCCGACGCCGAGCAAGGCGACGACCGCCTGCAGGTCCTCGATGACTGGCGGCTGCGAGCGACCGACGAGCCGGCGCCAGGCGGCGAGCACATTGCCGGCAGGTCCCGGCTCGTCTCCGGGCTGGCGCAGCAACCAGGCGTCGCGCAATTCCGCCTCGGGCATCGTAAAGTTAACGGAACTTGGGGCTTGATAGGCGATGAAGAGGCATGACAGACCGTGATCCGCTCTACCGTCGCCACCGCTTTCCCGCTGAAATCATTGCCCACGCGGTGTGGCTCTATTTCCGTTTTCCCCTGAGCCTGCGGATGGTCGAAGACATGCTGGCCGCTCTTGGCATCATTGTCTCGCATCAAACGATCCGGCTACTCGAACGACCGCTTCACGGTGAATCTAAATTCGTTCGGCAAAGCGCCTGATGCGTTGCACCAGGCGCCTCTTGTTCCTGTCACATCGCGTTACTTGATGGCGAGGATGTCGAAGTTGTGGACGTTAGCGACCACACCGTCGTCCCACCCGCCAGCGACCAACTCCGCTGCCCGTTCGTTCAGCAGCCCGGCGACTTGACCGGCAAAGTGTGCTTCACGGCCAGCATTGTTGGTGAAGATGTCGAAGATTGCGAAGGATGTTTCGTCAATCTGCAGCGCCGCCCAGAACAATGTGCCGGGTTCGGTTTCTCCGACGATGGGACCAGCTGCGGTCAGCAAGGCTGCCAATTCCGGCCCTCTGCCGGGTGCTGCTTCGAGCGTGATGTACGTGGCTGTCGTGGCCGAGTAGAGATCAACCGGTTCCCTCACCGACAGGACATCGGAATTGTTGATATTCGCGACAACACCATCGTCCCAGCCCCCGGCGACCAGCGCGTCGGCATTTTGGTTCAAAGCCGCGGCCACAGCGCCGGAGAAATGCGCATTGCGCGCTTCTTCATCCACGAAGATATCAAAGATCGCGAGCGTATCGTCGGCTTGTAAGGCAAACCAAAGCACGGTGCCTGGTTCGGTGTCCGCGACAATCGGGGCGGCTCCGGCCAGAAATTCGGCGAATGCTTCGGTCTGGCCTTCAGCGGCGGGCATGGCGATGTAGCTGGCAGTGTGATTTTCCATTGGGGTTTCCTGTGCGGGTGCAGATGTCGTGATCAAGGCCAAAGCGGCGAGTGTCTTGAGAATTTGGGCTTTCATGGTCGCCTCCTGATTGAGAGGTCGTTGTGTTTGGTTTCGATGCACCCTTTTCCCATGCCGAATGCCTCAGGCACCAATCCCGAACTTCTATTCTTTGATAGACATGTGCTATGGTGAACCTCATGGCGGAAAGTGACGGAGACTGTGGCAGTGGAGATGAACCAGATCAGGTATTTTTTGGCTGTCTGCCAGCATCGCAACTTCACCCATGCCGCTAGCGCCTCAAATGTTTCCCAACCGTCCTTGACGACCGCGATCAAGAAACTTGAACACGAGCTCGGGGGTGATCTGTTTGTCAGGGACCGCGCGGGATGCAGGTTGACGGCACTCGGAAAACTCATGCAGCCAAGGCTACAGAAAGCGCATGACGAAACGCAGGCAGCTAAGGCAGAAGCCGTCCGCCACACGCGACTAGAGCGGGTTCCTATTTCTGTCGGTGTTGGCGAAACGATTGGTCACAACCGGATTTCAGCCGCCGTGGAACGCTTCCGTACACGATTGCCGCAAGCCGAAATAGAGTTGATCGTGGCGTCTGCCTCCAAGCTTCTGGCCGGATTGCGAGAGGGTGAATTTGACGTCGTTGTCACAGCGGCGACGGTCAGTGAAGACCTCTATCGAATAGACCAGCTCTATGACGAGTCCTACAAGGTTGTGGTGTCCAAGTCGCACCCGTTGTCTGAACGAGACGCTATTTCTCTTTCGACACTCGCTGAAACTGACATGCTCGATCGACCCAATTGCGAAATGCGGGATGCGTTGCATGGGGCATGTGCAGACCAAGGTCACGAACTCTACGCGGCCTATCGGTCAAATCGCGTGGATTGGTTAGTCGAACTCGCGCGGCAGGGATTAGGCGCGGTGATTTTGCCAACCACGGCAATTCCAGCAGACAGGGGCCTCGTTTCGATACTCATCGACGGCCTTGAAATTTCGCGAACTGTTTCTGCTCTTCGTTATCGGCACCAAACGACGAGACCAGAGACAAATGATCTGATCCGTGAGATTGCGCGTGTGTAGGCGTAGTATGGAGGCGTCGCCTTAACCGGCTGGTGCGGATCGAGGCAATAGTCTATCGGCATGACTGACGATGCGTCCGCCCGATACAAACGCCACCGCTTTCCAGCCGAGATCATCGCGCATGCGGTATGGCTCTATTACCGGTTCCCGCTGAGCCTGCGCGATATCGAAGACCTGCTTGCCGAGCGCGGCATTGCCGTCTCGTTTCAGACCGTCTCAGAATGGACGACTAAGTTTGGCCTGAAATTCGCCCATCAACTCAAGCGGCGGTCGATCGGCAACTTCGCAGACAAATGGCATCTCGATGAGATGGTCGTATCGATCAAGGGCAAGAAATACTGGCTGTGGCGCGCCGTCGATGCCAACGGCTACGTTCTCGATGCTCTGCTGCAAAGCCGCAGAAACAAGGGAGCCGCTCTTCGGCTGATGCGCAAATTGTTGAAGAGCCAAGGTGTTGCGCCGCGCGTGATGGTGACAGACAAGCTGCGTTCTTATTCCCTCGCAAAGCGAGAGATCATGCTGGGGATCGAACACCGTTCGCACAAAGGGCTCAACAACCTCGCAGAAAATTCTCACCTTCCCGTTCGACGACGAGAGCGACGCATGATGCGGTTCAAGTCGGCAGGTCAATGCCAACGTTTCGTCTCAACCCACGGCCAAATTGCCAATCTTTTCCAACTTCATTGAAAACACCTGAATGCCGCTGATCATCGCCAACTCCGCGCCCTCGCCAGCGCCACCTGGCGTGAGATCGCGTTGCCGATCCAAGCCTGAGATTCAGGACAAAGAAATGATTGCGTCCTACGTCAGGTTAAGGCGACGCCACCAAAATTCCACACATTCGAGAAGGGCGATGCCTACCCGGCGCTGACGAACCACATCGGGGTCCCGATTAACGCCGCGTTGATTCTCGATCATTGGGACGATCTGCTCCATCTGGCAGCCTCGATCACGACGCGGTCCGTCGTCCCCTCGACCATCCTCAAAAAGCTCTCGGCGTCTCCGATGGAAAGCCAGCTGGCAAAGGCGCTGCGGGAACTCGGCCGGATTGAGCGCTCGCTGTTCATGATCGAATGGTATTCGAGCCCGGCCTTGCGCCGACGGTGCCAAGCCGGCCTCAACAAGGGTGAGGCAGCGCATAAGCTCAAACGTGCGGTGTTCTTCCACGAGCGCGGCGAAATCCGTGACCGCTCATTCGAGAGCCAAGCATTCCGCGCGTCTGGCCTCAATCTCGTCGTCAGCGCCATCGTGCACTGGAACACCGTCTATCTCGACCGCGCTGTCACTCATCTGAAGCGAGAGGGCAGAAACATTCCCGACACGCTGCTCAAGCACGTCTCGCCGCTCAGTTGGGAACACATCAACCTGACCGGCATCTACACCTGGGATACTGAGCACCAGATGCCCGAAGGCTTCCGATCGCTTCGCTTGCCAGCCCCAGTCCGGCGAGCAGCATGATGTTCATGCTTCATTCGGCCTTAGCGTACGATTTTGAGCAGCTCTTGTTCTGACCCCAAGTATATGCGCACACGGCTGGAAGAGCTGGCCCGTCCGTATCGGATTGTTGTCGTTGCGCGCAGCATGACCGGGTTGAGGGGCGCGGTGGCCTCCGGTCTTGCGGTTAGCGTCATGATGCGCAGCAGCGTAACCGGGGAGATGCGCGAACTCACCGCGCACGATGGTTTCCCCCCACTCGCGCAATTGTCGATCCGGCTCGAGAAAGCCCATATGAAGAAGTCAGCGGTGGTGGATGCACTGGAGCAGGCGCTGCTCGCCGCTGTGTCCGAAGGCCTTCACGAATCCTCGTGGTAGCCGGCGATCAAGGCTGAAGGTCGGAGACGAGGCCACATGCAGATCATCGATCTTGCAATCAGTTTATCGGATATCCCGGGTCCTTACCCTGAGATCGTCGATGTGACCGTAGCCATCCAGCATGGTTGCAGGCCTTGGGCAGACCGCGGGAATCCGGCGTCTGCCCCCTGTGATGGAGCTCATCGCCGCCCCCATGCGGGAGCAGGAATCCGGCCTCCCGCGATCCGACACTTGCCAGTTCCGCTGACATGTCGATCAGCTCCTGCGCGACACAATGTGGACGCCCTCGCGCTGCACGCGACCCTTGACGCCGATCATGCCGGAGCCGAGCAAGATACGGCGACATTTCTCGAAGACTTTCGTCCAGACAACGGGATTGACGACCCCCTTGGCTATGTCGAGCGCGCACCGGACCCGACCGATTGGTGTATCCGTTACGCCTGGAACTCCAGCTTGCTTCCGTCGTGGAAGCGACTGAACCGGAAGTTCCGGATGTCGATGGCCGGCGTTGTTCCCGTCGCGAGATCCGCGAGCAGACTGCCGGCGGCGGGCCCCCAGGTCAGGCCGTAATAAAGACCGCTCCCGATCAGGAGGCCAGGCGCCTGTTCGACCTCGGAGATCACCGGCATGTTGTCCAGCGTGGTCATCAGCGATCCGGCCCACTGGTCACGGATCTTGATGTCTGCGAAAGCCGGATGCGCGGCCTTGATCACCGCCCATCCATTCGGTGCTCTGTCGGGATGGATTTCCGGCTCAAAGATCCTGATGCGCTCGAACGGGCTCTCCTCATCCAGCGGCCACCGGCTTGGCGTCCTCAGATCGCGCCAGAAGCCGCTCAGGGACAGGGTCGGATCGACCATCGACCCCATGGCCTGCAAGGCGGGCAGGAGGCTGAAGAAGCGCTTGATGGTATCCGGCGTGATCGGACCCACCGCATCGGGTTGCGCGCCGGTGTAGCCGCCATCGATCTCCCGGCGTAGCAATGCACCCGGCAGGATGGCGGAGATTTCCGGGCCGTTGGCGACCGGCTCGATGCTGGACATGGTTGCATAGGCCGCAACCTGCGGAAGGTCGAGGCCGATGCTGCCGGCGAACAGCGGCGACCATACACCACCGGCCAGAATGACGACACGCGCTTTGACCGTGCCTTTTTCCGTCGCCACGCCTGCAATGCGACCACCTTCCATCTCCAGGCCTCGCACGGCGCAGTTTTGATAGATTTTGGCCCCAAGCTTACGCGCACCCAGTGCCGCCGGCGCCGCGAGCTTGGGTTCGGCCTTGCCTTCGCCATCGCTTGACAGCGCGCCTTTCCACTGCCCGGCCATGCCCGGCATGAGGGTGGCGGCTTCTTGGGCCGATATCAGCCGCGCCCCGCCATTGGGAAGATCCCTGACACTTTCCAGCCACTGGCGCGCAGCCTCGACCTCCTCGTCCGACTGGTGGAATGCCACCAGCCGAACCGGTCGATAACCGGTTTCCTCGCCGGTCAGCGCGTTCATGCCTCGCCAGAGACCGCGCGAGAGCTCGGTGATTTCCTGCTTCAACGGTGACTGCATCTGGCTTTCGATCCAGCCGGTCGAGCGGCCGGACGCCTCGCCGGCAATCACGCCCTTCTCGAACAATGCGACCGGGACGCCACGCTGCGCGAGATAGAGCGCCGCCGAGGTGCCGACGAAGCCGCCTCCGATAATGGCGACCTCGACCTGGTCCACCAGATCGGTGTCTGTCTCGATCGCCCGCGCCCTTGATCGTCGCGGCGCGCGCCGGCATCAGCAAAGGCGGTCTCGTTTACAGTTTCGCGACCAAGGACGAACTGGTCGCGGCCGCGCTGGAGCGGGAGATGACACGGTTCCAGGCGGCAGTGGACAAGCGCAGCGGCCCGGTAGGCCCGGCGTCCGATCGACAACTTCTGGCCCATGTCGAGGAAGCACTGGCCGAGGACGATTCGCTTGCCCGGCAGGCGGCCTTCCTGATGGTCACGCTGGTTCATGCCCCGGACATGATCGGCCCGGCGCGTGATTTCTATCGCAAGCTGTTCGGACTTTTCGATCCTGAAACAGCGCGTGGCCGGGATGTTCGCCAGGCGATCCTTGCCGTCGAAGGGATGTTTCTTCTACGCGGACTGGGTTTGCATGACGTGCAGATCGAGGACTGGAGATCCGTTCTCGAACATGCCGCAGGAAGGATCAAAAACGGAATTCGCGGCTGAAACGCCCAGACGATGGCTGCAACCAGCGATCGAATGCGCCGGGAAAGGCGATCCGCTCAACACCATCTGCCAGTTCGGGATGTCACAGGAAATGTTGATAGACGCGGGCCCAAGGGCCCGCGTCTATCATTCTCAGACCAGAGCTGCCTTGACGGTTGCGCTGATTGGCGTGGTCGGGCGGCCGATCAGGGCGGAAAGTTGCCTTCCGTCGTCGAACAGCGCGCCTTGGGAAGCGCTGACATCCCAGCCGGCAATGGCGGCGGCGAGCCCTTCGGGAAGGCCGAAGCCCTTTAACGCGGCGGCATAATCGGCCTCGGACAGATTCCGGTAGGGAATGTCTTTGCCGGTCTGCTTCGAGATTTCGGCGGCCAGGTCGGACAGAGTATAGGCATCATCACCGGCCAGTTCATAGGTCTTGCCGTCATGACCTTCGCCGGTCAGGACCGCCGCGGCCGCCTCGGCAAAATCCGCTCGCGGCGCCGAGGAGATTTTGCCGTCGCCGGCGCTGCCGATGAATGCACCGCCCGCAAGGGCTCCTCCGATCGAGCCGGTGTAGTTCTCGCTGTACCAGCCGTTGCGCAAGATCGTATGGGCGATGCCCGAAGCCTTCAACTCGGTCTCGGTTTCCCTGTGTTCGGGAGCGAGGCTGAGCGGCGATGAATCGGCACGCAGCAGGCTGGTATAGACGATGCGCTTGACGCCCCCTTTCCTGGCGGCCTCGATGACGTTGTGATGCTGGGTGGCGCGCTTGCCGACCTCGCTGGACGAGATGAGCAGCAGCGTATCCACCCCCGACAGGGCGGCAACGAGTGTTTCGGGCCGGTCATAATCGGAGGCGCGCGCCGCCACCCCAAGATCGGTCGCCTTCTCGGGCGAGCGGACCAGGGCCACGATTTCGGCAGCGGGCACCTTCTGTTTGAGTTTTTCGACGACGATGCGGCCAAGCTGGCCGGTGGCGCCGGTAACGGCGATGGTCATTGCACAACTCCTTGCTTCGATTGTCGCTGAATGCCACATAGGACCAGTTCAAACTTTCCGGAAGTACGCACAAAAAGGTTAGTGTAAAAAATGAGCGCTCATCCCGATATCGGCCCTCCGCAAGAAGCGGCGGCACTCTCCTCCCGGCCGGCACGCGGGAACCTGCTGGCGGTCGAATGCCCGTCGCGCATCGTTCTCCAACATCTGACCAGCCGCTGGGGCGTCCTCGTTCTCATCGCACTGCGATCGGGTCGGCATCGGTTCAGCGATCTGCGGCGCAAGGTCGGCGGCGTCAGCGATCGCATGCTGGCGCAGACCCTGCAGTTTCTCGAAGCCGACGGTATGGTCGAGCGCAAGGATTTCCAGGTCGTGCCGCCACATGTGGAATACACCTTGACCCCACTCGGTCTCGAAGCGGCGGAAAAAGTGCAGGCCCTGGCCGACTGGATCGAGACCAGTCTGCCCCGGATTGCCACGCATTGGGGGCAGGACTATCCAGGTTGATGAGACCGGTAATTTCTTCTGTGGTTGCCGCCAGTGATGCAAGAAGTTTCTGATCATGTGGGGCGGTGATCGAGCGCGGTCTTCTGTAAGGCCTTTGAGTGCGGCGCTTTCAGAAGCCGCTGGCCGGTATGGTGATCCGCGGATCGGGTCCATATCTCTGGGACGAGCTCGCAGGCTCGGAGAAATTATCTGGTTTTCCCGATCCAGATCTGTTCGATCATTTTGCCCATTCAGGACGTCGCCTTCTTGCCTCCCCGTTGCCGGCGTCAGCCTTGCGTAGCCTCTTGATCAGGCTACGGTTGCTGCTGCCGGAACCCGGTAATCCTGCTGCTTTGTCAGCATGGCCCAGATTGTCCGGGCCATCTTGTTAGCGAGCGCGATCGCAACCAGCATCCGTGGTTTGCGCGCCATCATCTGCGCCAGCCAGGAACCTTCCGGGATCGATTTACGACCCATCCAGTTCAGACGGGACATTGCGCCGATAATCAACAATCTACGCAGATCAGCTTGCCCTGCCTTGGAAATGCGCCCGAGCCGCTCTTTGCCCCGGAGGAGAATTGACGCGGAACCAGGCCGAGCCAGGCAGCGAAGTCGCGCCCACACTTGAAGCTCGCCATTGGCGGGGCAAAGGCTTCGAATGCCAGGGCGGTCAAGGGACCAACGCCGGGAACGGTCTGCAGTCGCCGCGCCGTGTCAGCCTCAGCCGCCAGCGTCTTGATCTTGTCAGTCCTGGCATTGATGCGCACCGTTTTCCTCGGCGATCTGTTCCAGCAAGTCGCGGCATTCTTCACGCAACAGGTCAGGTAAGTCGCTGTTCGATGCATCCAGGATCTCTTCGATCCGCTTGATCTGGCGAATTCCCTGCGGAACAACGTGGCCGTATTCATAGAGGCAGGCCCGCAGTGCGTTGACCAGTTCAGTGCGCTGATGGACCAATCGTTCCCGAGCGCGAAACAAAATTGCCAGGCTTTGCTGATCCGCTGATTTAGGTTCGACAAAACGCATGGTCGGTCGGCTGGCCGCCTCCACGATCGCTTCAGCATCCGTTGCGTCGTTTTTCTGCCGCTTCACTAATCGTCAGGTGAGCATAATGCGAAGGAACGTGCGCAGATCGGCTGATTGTCAGCATTTCCGCTCACATTCCTCCGCATTATTTCAGAGCGTGTCGAGCCAGGCGAGCACGCTTGCATCGCGCTTCCAAGATGGCTGGCCTCCGGGTGTGGTTGGAACGGCGACCTTGTCCAGGGCTTTCCGTTTCGTTTCCAGATTGGCCCTGGCATAGTGGTTGGTCGTGTCGAGGCTCACGTGGCCGAGCCAGCTTCGAATGACCGTAACGTCGACGCCCGCCGAGATGAGGTGCACGGCGGTGGCGTGCCGGAAGGCGTGTGGCGTTACATGCTTGGCACGCAGCGTTGGCATGGTTTCGGCCGCCGCCTTCACGTAGGCGGCGAGCTTGAACCGGACCCCCGAGGCGCTGAGCGGCTCACCATAGCGGTTGACGAACAGCCGCTGGTCGGGTGCTCGTGGTTGCCGTTCAAGCAGTTTCTTCAGCAACATCACGGTTTCCGGCCAGAGCGGGCAGATACGTTCCTTCCGGCCTTTGCCGGTCAGACGCACGCAGTTCGGGCTTTCGAACCGGATTGCTTCGGGGCACAGGTCGATCGCTTCCTCTAGCATTACAGTTGCATAGTTGACTTGAGATGAGCACGTTTGGCGGCGGCTTGATGTGCGCGTCTCCAGCATGACCATGCTATGATGTAGGCGGGCTCTATACGACGCCGGGCAAGTTTGTTGGCGATGCGTCGGACTTCCTGGATGGACCAGCGGATCAGATCCTGATGGTCGGCCTCCTCGGTCTTTTTTGGGGCGTCACGTCATTCGCGCGGTACCGGATCACCGCCATCATGGCGAAGGCGAGCATGACTAGCGAGACGTGGCGATTCCAGCCATGCCATGACCGGGTTTCATTGTGATCAAGGCCGAACTCGTTTTTGGCGGTCTCGAAGCTGTCTTCAAACGCCCAGTGACGGCCTTCGACGGCGACAAGGGCCTGGATGTCCGTGCCGGCCGGGCACCAGGTAGTGAAGAAGGCGAGATCACCATCGCTGATATTGCGGCGGATCAGCAGGCCGCGGGTCCAAAGTCCTGATTGGGTATCATCATATTCGTCGGCGTCGAGATCGGCGAGTTCACAGTAAACCCAGTCATGGAGCCGGCCGCCTTTGGTGCCCTCGCCAGCAGAAAGGCGCTGCCATGCACCTGGTTCAAGGTCTCGTGCGATCTCCGCAGCGGTGCCAGCGACCGCAGGTTTGCCCGACCATGAGCCAAAGTGGTGGTCCGATTTAACCCCCAGAACATAGCCTTTGCAGGCTCGGCGTAGAGCCTGTTCGACGTCGCCGACGCCATACACGGCGTCCGCCGCAACCCAGGCGAACGGCACATCGGCTGCCAGCGCACGCCGTATCATCTGAACAGCGAGCGTCGGCTTGGTGGCGAAGGCTACAGCTTCAGGGGGTATTGCCAAATTGTTGCGGCTTGGACGCAGTGAGCTTGAGCGACGCGGAGTTATGGGATCATTTCAGCAGTATACTCGGCCCAAAGGCCGAAAGCATCAGCCCTTGCATGACGGTAGGAGTGTGCTGAGAGTCGAAAACGGCTGGGGCGGAAGATTATGTTGATTTGATCGTGTGCCGACAGGAAGCGTTGTGCCTGCCGAAGCGATTTGAACCGGCCCATGATCTTCTCCCGTTTTCGGGTTGGACGATGGGAGACTTCAATTCTGTTGTTCAATCCCTTGTGTGCCCGATGATCCACATTGGGTGCGAGGGTCTGAACGGGGTTGGTGTAGCTGCGCAGTTTGTCCGTCACCACGACCCGCGGCTCGCCGAATTGCTCGACCAGTTTGCGGAAGAAACGCTTGGCAGCCTTGGCGTTCCGGCGCGGTTGAACCAGGATGTCGAGCACGTCGCCGTCGGCGTCAATCGCCCGCCAGAGCCAATACTTCACACCGCAGATGGTGATCACGGCCTCATCCAGATGCCATTTGCGGTTCGGCTTTGGCCTATCCCTGCGAATGCAGCTGGCGAAATGGCGGCCGAAACGGTTGACCCAAAGCCGAACGGTTTCCCGGCTGACCAAGATGCCCCGCTCGGCCAGAAGATCCTCGACATCGGCCGTGCTCATGGCAAAACGGTGATACGCCCAAACTGCATAGGCAATGATCTCACGAGGGAAGCGAAAACCCTTCAGGCGGGCAAAGGAGCGCGGCAACTTCATCAGATCCCGATACCCGAAACGCTGAACTCAAACAAATTGGCAATACCGAAATGGCTTCGCCGGAAAGCGATCAGACGGCGATCGCTTCGACCAGTTTCTGTCGATCGTGCTCGGCTTCGGCGTCCCCCTCCAGCACCACCCGCCCGCGATCGATCACATAGAAGCGGTCGCAGACCGCCAAGGCCTCGTGCAGGTTCTGCTCGACGAGAAGGACGGCCACGCCCTTTTCTTTCAGGTCGCGGACTATGGCGAAGATCTCGGCGACAATCATCGGCGCCAGACCTTCGCTCGGTTCGTCGATCAGCATGGCGCTCGGGCTTCCGACCAGCACGCGGCCGATTGCCAGCATCTGCTGCTCGCCGCCTGAAAGGGTGGTGCCGAGTTGCCGGCGCCGCTCCCTTAGCCTCGGGAAGCGCTCGTATATCTCCTCCATTGCCGCGGCCTCTTCGGCGCGTCTCCGCCCACGCTTCTGCAACAGGCCGAGTTCAAGGTTTTCCTGCACCGACAGGCCCGGAAAGATACGGCGGTCCTCCGGCACGAAACCGATGCCGCGGCGGGCGATCTGGTCCGGCGCAAGCCCACCGACGGCAGTACCGGCGAAGGTGATCGCCCCGCTGGTCGGCCGGACCCAGCCGGCCACGGCCTTCAATAACGTGGTCTTGCCGACGCCGTTGCGCCCGAAGATGCCCACGACTTCGCCCGGCGCCGCAGTCAGCGTCACGCCCTGTATGATGTGGCTCAGGCCATAATGAGTATGAAGGCCGTCGATCTGGATCATGGCTTCGCGTGTCCGAAATAGGCCGCCTGAACTTTGGGATCCTCGCGCACTTGTATGGGCGTGCCGTCGGCAAGCTTGCGGCCCTGATGCATGACGATGACGCGGTCCGAGATGCTCATGACGAGTCCGATATCGTGCTCGATCAACAGCACCGCGACGTCCGCCGCCACCGATCTGATAAGTTCCGTCGCGACCTCCGTGTCGCCGTGGCTCATGCCCTGTGTCGGTTCGTCGAGAAGCAGAAGACGTGGACCGCAGGCCAGCGCCACTGCGATCTCGAGGCGGCGCTGCTCGCCGTGGGAGAGTTCGCCCGCGAGATTGGCGGCATTTTCTTCCAGGGAGAAGCGCGCCAGCAACTGCTCCACACGCTCGGCGGTCTGCTTGCTGAGACGCACCGGCAGGAAGGAGCGGGAGCGGGTTTCCAGCGGCTGGCAGGCGAGGCGCAGGTTCTCCCTCACCGTCAGCTCGAAAAACAAATTGGTGATCTGGAACGAGCGCCCGATGCCGATGGCACGCAGACGATGGGGACGGATCCTCGTGCGTTCGACGCCGTCCACCAGCACACGGCCGGATCGCGGCCGGATCGTGCCCGAGATCAGGTTGAAGAGGGTCGATTTGCCCGCGCCGTTGGGACCGATGACCGTTGTCACCCCCGTGCCGTCCACGGTGAAACTGACATCGTCGACGGCACGGATGCCGCCGAACGAGACGCCGAGCCCTTTCAGTTCGAGTATCGGCGCGTTCATTTGCCAGCCTCCCCCCGCACGAGGCGGCTGAGCGCGGGGCGGACGAGGCCGACGATCCCCTTGGGAAGGAAGATCACCGCCGCCATGAACAACACCCCGATGACGATGAGGTGGTGCTCCGTCCAGGTTCCGATCACGGATTTGAGCACGGTGAGCAGGATGCTGCCGTAGAGCGCACCCACCAATGTGCCGATGCCGCCGAGGACCACGGTGATGACGGCATTGCCGGAGGTGGCGAAGAACAGGAGTTCGGGGGAGACGAAACCGCGCAGCATCGGATAGAGCGCGCCCGAAAGTGCTGCGATCACCGCCGCCAGCACGTAGGCCGCGAGCCGGTGCGGGAGCGGCGCATAGCCCAGGAAGGGCACGCGGCGGTCGTTCGCCTTGAGCGCGATCAGCACACGGCCGAAGGGTGTGTCGAGCAGATAGGCCGTTACGGCGTAGAGGATCACGATGACGGCGAGCGTGACGAGGAAAAACCCCGCCGCCGAATTCGACTGTATGGTGATGAAGCCGAGGTCGACCGGCACGATGGGTATGCCAATCAGTCCGTCGGATGCCCCGAGGGCACGGGTGTTGTAGACGACCTTGGAGATGACCTGCGCCATGCCGAACGTGATCAGCGCGAAATAGACGCCGCGTACGCGGTTGGCGATGATGCCGCCGACGATGCCGACGACGAGGGCGGCGACCAGCGTGGCGCCCATCGCAGCCCAGAAGGACGGCACGAGCTTGAGCACCACGCCCGACACATAGGCGCCGAGGCCGAAATAGAGCGCCTGTCCGAGCGAAAGCAGACCGTTATAGCCGAGCAATATGTCGACGGAGAGGGCAAGGCCGGCGAAGATGAGCGCTTCGGTGGCGAGGCGCAGATAGAAGACCGTGCCGGTCGCCGCGCCGATCGCGGCGAAGATGATGCCCGCGACCACCAGAACCGCGACCATCAAATGGCTTGCCGTCATCGCGGCGGTGAGACGGTCACGCATGGCCGATCCTGCCGAACAGGCCCTGCGGGCGTACCATCAGGACCGCGACCATGATCCCGAAGACGATCGGGTCGGTCCAGACCGGCGAGATGTAGAGGCTGGCGATCGCCTGGATCTGGGTGAGCACCAGACCGGCAACGACCACGCCCGCAATCGAGCCCATGCCGCCGACAATGACGACGGTGAACGCCATGAGGATGAAGTCGCGCCCCATGGTGGGAAAGACGGAATAGATCGGCGCGAGCAGGACGCCGGCGAGCCCCGCAAGCGCGATACCGAAGGCGAACGCGCCGGCATAGACATGCGTAACGGGCACACCCATCGAGCCGGCCATGTCGCGGTCGAAGGCGGCCGCACGCACCATGGCGCCGAGCCGCGTGCGGTAGACGATCAGCGCCACGGCGGCGATGACGGCAAGGCCGAAGACGATCAGGAAGAGACGATAGGTCGGCAGGAAGATGCCGAACATATCGATCGCTCCCTTGATGGGCGTCGGCGGGCGCTGGGTGTTCGGGCCGAAGATGACCTTGAGTACGTCCTCCAGCACCAGCGCGAGGCCGAAGGTCAGAAGCAGGGTCGAGACGTGCCGGTCCGGCGTGTTGAAGACCCGCTGGATCAGCCCTCGCTCGACGACGTAGCCGAGCGGCAGCATCAGGAGCGGCACGAGCACCAGCAGCAGCCAGAAATCGATGCCTACGGCACCCAATGCCAATGCAAGATAGGCGCCCACGGCGTAGAACTCGCCGTGGGCCATGTTGATGACGTCAAGGAGCCCGAAGATGATCGTCAGGCCGAGCGCGACGAGCACGACGGCTACGCCGATGGCCAGCCCGTTGACGATCTGGGGCGCCAGCACAAACTGGAGATAGTCGACGGCGTTCATTCTTCGGGTCCCCGTCCCTTGGTTCCTCAGAATTTCTCGCAGGCATCCTTGCCGATCGCCTCGTCGCCCGAGACGTCGGAATAGATGGTGAACTTGCCATCGGTGACGCGCACGACATACATCGGCTGGATCGCCTGGTGATCGCCCGCGCGCATGGTCTTCTCGCCTTGCGGGGTCATCCACTTCAGGTCTTCCATGGCCTTGCGCACGGCGTCGGTGTCGGTCGACTGCGCCTTCTCGACGGCTGCCTTGTAGAAGTAGATCACGCCGTAGGAGTCGGCGCCGTAGAGATCCGGATCCTTGTCGTAGGCGGCACGGAACGCCTCGACAAACTTCTTGTTCTCTGGCGTGTCGATCTGGACGGAATAGCCGACGCCGGTCGCGAAGCCTTCGGCGGCCGAGCCGATCGCGTCGATATTCTGCGAAGTGACGGTGCCGGAAGCGCCGACCACGAGCAGGTTCTCGAGCAGCCCGAAATTCTCCATCTGCGTCAGCAGGCGGACGGTGTCGTTGCCGGCGACGGAGGTATAGAGCACCTGGGGCTGGGCCGCGCGGATCTGGCCGAAATATGGCGTATAGTCCTTGTTGTCGAGCGGCGCGAAGACCTCGCCTGCTTCAGTGCCGCCGAGCCCCGTGATCGTGCTCTTGAAGGCGGCGACCGTCGAACGGCCCATCTCGTAGTCCGGCCCGAGGAAGAAGACTTTCGGGTCCGGTGCCTCCTTGTCGACCCAGGCGGCAAGCGCCGCCGATTGCTGGCCGGCTCGCGCGTTGACGCGGAAAACGTTGGGCGAGCAACTCGCGCCGGTGATGGAATCGGCGAAGGACACCGTTGTCGCAATCAGCTTGCCGGAACGCTCCGCGAGCTGGCCGACGGCAAGCGTGGCGCCCGAATTCACCGTGCCGGTCAGGAAGTCCACGTTGTTGACCGTAAACTGCTTCTCGGCTTTCTGCACGGCGACTGAGGGGTTCGCCTCGCCGTCCTCGAAGGAAAGCTCGATCTGACGGCCCATGATGCCGCCGGCGGCGTTGACCTCCTTGGTCGCCAGTTCGAGGCCCCAGCGAACCTGCTGGCCGATCGGTGCATAGGTGCCCGAGAGCGGGGTGACCACGCCGATCTTGATCGGATCTTCGGCGAGCGCCGCCCCCGATGCCATGAGCGAAAGCGTCGTTGCGGCGAGTATTCCCTTCAATGCGGTCTTCATGTCTTCTCCTCCAGTGGTTTTTGAGATGGCGGCCCTGCCGCAGTTTTCCGTCCTAGCGCCCGGTGAAAACCGGATCGCGCTTGGCATGGAATGCTTCGACGCCCTCGCGGAAATCGTCCGACTGGCGCAGGCGCGAATAGCAATGGCCCTCGAGTTCGATGGCGATCGAGAGTGTCGCGTCCTCGGTGTCGTTGAGCAGCTTCTTCGCGGTGCGCTGGGCGATCGGCGAGAAAGCGCAGAGTTCGGCGACGAGATCGTCGGTCGCCTTCTCGAGCTGGTCGTCGGGCACCACTTCGGTCGCGATACCCCAGGCCAACGCCTGATCGGCCTTGATGCGGCGCGAGCGCATCACAATGTCCTTGGTGCGCGTGATGCCGACAATCTGCTGCAGCCGCGCCGAGCCGCCCGAACCGGGGATTTGGCCGAGCTTCTGTTCCGGCAGCGCGTATTGCACGGTCTCGGACGCGATGCGGAAATCGCAGGCGAGCGAGATCTCGAAGCCGACACCGAAGCAATAGCCGCGATTGGCGGCGATCACCGGCTTCTCGCAGCGCTGCGGCGCCGCGATGTTATCGGCGAGCTTCGATACATGCTCGGGCGATGCTTCGAGAAATCCCTTGATGTAGCCGCCGGAGGAAAAATGCTTGCCCACTGCGCGCAGCACGATGATGCGCACCCGTTCGTCGCGGTCGAGCGCCTCGAAAACCGCCCGAAGCTCATCACGCTGGGGCATCGAGATGGTGTTGTAGTCGCCGCGGTCGAGGATGATGTCGCCGCGCTTCCTTTCGGCATCGATCTCGACGCTGAAGCCGTCGAAGCTCTTTCCCGAAATGTCGGTCGGATCGGTCATGGCATGCTCCTGTTTTCCTTGTCTTCGGACCGCCCGGCCCGTGGACTGTCGATTTCCGTGTATTCGCCGGCCACGAGCTTGCGGCGCAGCAGCTTGCCGACCGGCGACTTCGGCAGGTCGGAGAGGAAGACGTAGCGGCGCGGTCGCTTGAAATTGGCGAGCCCGGATTGCCGGCAATGGCTGTCGAGCGCCTCCGGCGTCAGTTCGCCGTCGGCGATGACGAAAGCGGCGATTATCTCGCCCCAGCGTTCGTCGGGGAGACCCGCGACGGCCACTTCGAGCACCTGCGGGTGCAGTGACAGGCAGCTCTCGATCTCGACGGGCGAGACGTTCTCGCCGCCGGTTATGATCATGTCGTCGACCCGGCCGGTGACGAAGAGATCGCCGTCCTCGTCGAAATAGCCGCTGTCGCCCGTGAAGTACCATCCCTTGCGCAGCGCCCTGGCGTCTGCGTCAGGCCTCTTCCAGTACCCTTCGAAGGCTTCGTCACCGGCAAGGCTGATGACCACCTCGCCTTCCTCGCGGGGTGCCGCGACCCGATCGGGATCGTTCTGGCCGAGCCTGGCCACCCTGACGCGCGCGTTGAGCGCGGCGCGTCCGGCCGAACCCGGCTTTGCCGGCGCATCCTGATCGATGGTGAAGGTGTAGATCTCGGACGAGCCGAAATGATTGACGAACAGCTTCGGCCTGAACGCCTTCTGCAGCGCCTGCAGCAGTCCGTCGGTCATCGAGGCGCCGGCGAAGCCGAGGAAATCGACGGTCGAAATATCGGTATCGGCGAAGCGTGGATGGTGCAGGATGTCGTGATAGAGCGTCGGCACCAGATAGAGGCAGGTGATGCGTTCCTTCTCGATCAGTTCCAGCGCGCGGGCAACGTCGAACCGCGGCAGACAGACGAACGTACCGCCGACGAGCGACATGGAAATCAGCGAGCGCACGCCCATCGTATGGTAGAGCGGCATCACGCCCAGCGTGCGCTCGGCGCGGCGATAAGTGTTTTGCGCCACATGCGCGATGGCGGCTGCCCGTTCGGCGCGATGGCGCCGCGGTACGCCTTTCGGATTGCCGGTGGTGCCCGACGTGTAAAGCATCAGCGACCAGTCGTCGGCGGAAGCGCGCGGCTGGATGGGGGAGGCGGATGCATCCTCGGCCACGAAGCCCGTGTCATGATCGAGGTCGACCAGGGGCACCCCGCGCGCGGTAGCCGCGGCGCCCGCCTCGCGTGAGGCTGCCTCGCAGATGCACAGGCTTGCCTCGGCGTTATCGAGGAAATAATCGAGCTCCTCGATCTTGGCGCGCCAGTTGACCGGCGTGATGATCAGGCCGAGGAACTGGCAGGCCCAGTGGATTGTGGCGGCTTCCCAGCGGTTCTGCAGCACCGTCACCACATGATCGCCCCTGGCAAGGCCGAAGCCTTCCAGCCGCGCGGCGACGGCGCTGACGCGGCTGTACCATTGCGCGTAGGTGAGCCGCTTATCGCCGTCGACGATCGCCACCGCATCCGGATCACGCTCGACGGAAGCAAGGAAGCTCGTGCCGAGATCAAACATCGCCGTTGTCGCTCCTCAATATTTCAGCCGCTTCCACCGTCGCGGTGACGATCGGCTGGTAGCCCGTGCAACGGCACAGATGCCCGCCGAGAACATCGCGGATCCTCGTCTCGTCGGCGTGCGGCTCCTTCTTCAAAAGCGTGTCGAGCGACATCAGGATGCCCGCCGTGCAGAAGCCGCATTGCAGGGCGTGATGCCGCCGGAAGGCATCCTGCAGGACGGAGAGGCGGCCAGGTTCCGGCGAAAGCCCCTCGACCGTCTCCACCGCCGTGCCTTCCACCTGCACGGCGAGCATCAGGCAGGCACGCGCCATTCCGCCGTCGATACGCACGGTGCAGGCTCCGCAAACCCCGTGCTCGCACCCGACATGGGTTCCCGTCGCCCCGCATTCGTGACGCAGGAAATCCGTCAGCAGCATGCGCGGCTCGGCACTACCTTCGACCTGCCTGCCATTCAACGTGAAGCGGATGGTTGCCTTGTGGGAAGCGTTCACGCGATGCATGAGACGGCCTCCTCGATCGTACGGCGCCCCATCGACCGCACCAGGTCGCGCCGCAGGCGAGCGTCGGCATGGATGTCGTCGCGGGCATTGAGTTCCCAGGCCAGCGTGTTGAGCGCGTCTTCGAGATCGGCGCCGGCGAGGCGTGGCCAGGCGCGGCCTACCGGCATGTCGTCGACGCCGCCGACCGTCACCTCCACGGCATCGGCTCTTGCGACGGCCGCGACCGATACGATCGCGAAATCGCCGTGCCTGCGACCGAACTCCGCGAAGGCATAACCGGTCCCATCGGAGGCGGTCGGGAAGGTCACCGATTCAACCAGTTCGTCGTCGTGCCGGTCCGTTGTCATGAGACCGACGAAGAAATCCTTCGCGGCCACTGCGCGGCGCGTCTTTCCGGAACGCAAATTGACCGTGCCGCCAACAGCCAGGAGGCAGAGCGCAAGCTCCGCGCTGGGATCGGCATGGGCGATGGAGCCGCAGACCGTGCCCCTTGCGCGTGTCTGCGCGTGACCGATCCACGGCATTGCCGCGGCAAGCAGCGGGTGTGTCCTTTCGAGGCCGGGTGCGGCAAGCAGAGCCGCCTGCCGAGTGGCGGCCGGAACGACGATGCCGCCCTTCCCGTTCCGAATTTCCTGCAAACCCGCGATCCGGGTAATGTCGATCAGCACGGAAGGGCGTGCGAGCCGCATGCTGAGCATGGGAACCAGCGACTGACCGCCGGCCAGCACGCGGGCATCGCTACCCTCAGCCGCCAGCACCTCGAGCGCCTCCTCGATCGTATCAGGGCGCACATAATCGAAACGGGCCGGTTTCATCGGCCCCCCCCGAGCATGCGTCTCAGCCAGCCTTTCGGCTCGGCCGCCGGCCTCCCGCCACCGGCATGGCGGCCGAGCGAGCGGAAGAACTGGCCGATCACCATGCGCGCCGCACCGTCGAGCAGGCGCCCGCCGACAGCCGCGACCTTACCGCCCACCGCGGCCTCGTAATCATAGGAAAGCCGGGTGCCGCCGTCCCCGGTCTCCTCCAGGTAGACATGGCCGATCCCGCTTCCCGAACCGAGCGCCCCGCGCGCCGAGCCTTCGAGGGTCGCCCGCGACGGTTCGACGAGGTCGGAAAGGGCGATGTCGACCGTATAGCGGCCCTTTACCGGACCGACGCCGAGCGTGACGTCCGCACGGAAATGGGTGTCCGAGAGCTTCGTCACCGAGTGACAGCCGGGTACGATCGCGGCCAGCGTATCCGGGTCGAGCAGCGTGTCCCAAAGCTGCTTGCGGCTGGCGGCAAAGCGCGCCTCGCCGGAGCCGGTAAGTCCCTTGCCTCCCGCCGGCGTGGGCTCGGCTATCCTCGTGACAGCTGCCGGGCGAGCGGGTTCGTCCGGCGCGATCAGCGCGTGCAGGCGCGCCGGCGTCATCGGCAGCCGGTTCACGTCGACGCCGAGCGCATCGCTCACCGCATTGGCAAGCGCCACCGGGGTCGACATGCAATTGCCCTCGCCGACGCCCTTGGCGCCGAGTGGCGTCAACGGGGAGACGGTCTCGAAATGCAGGATCTGGGGCGCCGGGACTTCGGCCACCGTTGGCACCAGATAGTCGGCGAAGGTGCCGGCGAGAAACGCGCCGTCCGCGCCGTAGGCATATTCCTCGTAGAGCGCGGCACCTACAGCATTTGCGAAGCCGCCACGCACCTGGCCCTCGACCATTCCCGGATGCAGGATCGTGCCGCAATCGTGCATGGTCACGTAGCGATCGATGATCACCCTTCCCGTTTCGCGCTCGACTTCGACGCCGCAGAAATCGAAGATGAAGCCATGGCAGAGCGATGAGTTGACCTGGTCGTCCGCATCGGGCGCGGTGAGCTCCGGCGGCGTCCAATAGACGGTCTCACGCAGGGCTTGCGCGTCCGGCCCGCCCACCGTGCCCGGCGCCCAGTGGCTCGACGCGGCGAGGCGGGAGAAGGCGATGGCGTTGTCGGGATTGGCGGTGGCGAAGACCTTTCCGTTTCCGAATGCCACGTCGTCCCGGCGCACGTTGAGCTGCCCGGCGGCGATGCCGGCAAGCTTGCTGCGGACGCGCTCGGCAGCGAGCTTCGCCGCACCGGCGACGGCGGGCGCGAAGCGGCTCGAATAATTGCCCGAGGCGATCGACCAGGCGTCACGTGCCGTGTCCAGTTCGGTGACGACCTGCACGTCCTCCGGCCGGATGCCGAGCACGTCTGCGACCACCTGGCCGAGCACGGTACGATGACCCTGTCCCTGCGGCACCGAGGCGACATGTACCGAGACGCCGCCGAGCGGGTCGAGCGTCACCGTCGCGGTCGCCTGCGCGCCGTTCTTCGGCCCCGCTTTGGCGCGCGCCTCCGGCGTCATCACCGTCGACACGTAGCCCATGTTGGAGACGGACGGTTCGACGACGGCGGTGTGGCCGATGCCGTAGAGCCGTCCTTCCGCGCGCATCGCGTCACGCCGTTTCAGCAGGTCCCGGTAATGGCCCTCCTCCAGCGCCTTTTCGAGAGCAGCGGTATAGTCGCCGGAATCGTAAAGCGCGCCGCTGGGCGTCCTGTAGGGGAATGCATCGGCCGGGATCAGATTGCGGCGGATCACGGCGAGCGGATCGAGGCCCAGTTTGGTGGCTATCTTCGCAGTCAATCGCTCCAGCGCGAAATAGACCTGCGGCCCGCCGAAGCCGCGATTGAGGCCGGTCGGCGTCTTGTTGGTGACGACCACGCGGTTGCGGATGGCGACATTGCGGACGGCATAGGCGCCGGTCATGTTGCCGTGCATGCGGTAGAGCGTGGCCGGTTCCGGCGCGCGCAGATAGGCACCGACATCCTCGACCTGATCCCAGGAGAGCGCCGTGATCTTCCCGTCGGCCTCGACGGCGGCTTCCAGTGTCACGAGCCGGTTCGTCGCCGACACGGAGCCGGTCAGATGTTCCAGCCGATCCTCGATCCATTTCACGGGGCGGCCGGCAACGCGCGAGGCCAGCGCCGTAAGCACGATGAACGGGAAGACGCCCTGTTTCACCCCGAAACTGCCGCCCGAATCCGGAGGCGTGCGCAAACGCAGCCGGTTGCCCGGCACCTTGAGCGCGCGCGCCAGCACCGCATGGATGGAGAAGGGGCCCTGGAAATTGGCGGTCACGTCGTAGCCGCCGCCATGCGGGTCGAAGCGTGCGATCACCCCGTAGGTTTCGATCGGCGTCACGGCGTTGCGTGGATAATCTATGGAGATCGAAATGCGGTGCGGCGCCTCGGCGAACGCCTCTTCCGGATCGCCGTAGGAAAAATTCCGCTCGTTGACGAGGTTGGTCCCGACCGCCTCGTGCAGCGCCGTGCCTTGTGGATCGAGTGCGTCGCGCGGATCGACCACCGCAGGAAGCGATTCGTAGTCGATCTCGATCAGGTCGATCGCATCCTCGGCGATATAGCGGCTTTCTGCGACGACCACGGCGACGGGCTCGCCGGCATAGCGTACGCGTCCGACCGCCAGCGGCCAGCATTCCATCGGCAGCTTGACACCGACGACGAGTGGGGTAGCGAGCGCCTGGACCTCGTCGCCGGCGAGAACGGCGTGCACGCCCGGAAGGGCGCGCGCCTTCGACAGATCGATCGAACGAATCCACGCATGCGGCTCGGATGAGCGCAGGATCGCGGCATGCAGCAGTCCGGCGGGCTCGGCGAGGTCGTCCATGAACTGGCCGCCGCCGCTGAGCAGCGCCGCGTCCTCGACCCTCAGGCGAGACTTGCCCGTATATGTGACGATCTCGGCCAGCGGTTCGGCCGCCATGCCCATCATGCCTCCCATTGGCGCCAGCGTGGCGCTTTGACGGGAGCAGGATCGGATGAGCGGCCTCGGGGCGGAATCCCGAAGCGTCTCGCGACTTACCGAATAGTCTCAAAATCCTGCGCGGCAGGTTCCGAACCAAGCCGCGTCACGGTGCGGAATGCAGACGGCGTCACGCCGGCATGGTCTCGGAAGAAGCGGGTGAAATGGGCAGGTGCGCTGAAGCCGAGCCGTTCCCCGACCGCGGCGATCGGCTCCTGCGTCACGACCATGGAGGTCACGGCCGATTCGAGCCTCAGGACATTGAGGAAGACATTCGGCGTCACGCCGGTCGCCTGACCGAAGAGCCTGAAGAAATGGGCACGCGAAAGCCCGGCGGACCGGGCCAGCCGGTCGACGCTCGGGGTCGAGGCGGGGTTCTCGCGCATGGTCGAGACGGCGCGCCGGATGCGCCAGTCCATCCCGGTACCGCCTGCCGCATCGCGCAGCGACGGCATCCGCTTCCAGTCGGTGAAGCGTTCGATCACGGCGATCATCAGCCTTCCGAGAAGCTGCTCGTGCTCGCGTCTGGCGTCTGGGGCATGAACCATCGAGGTCGACAGATCCCGCGCGAACGCGCGTATCGCAGGTGTGATCTCGCCGGCGACGCGGCCGAAGAACCTTCCGTTCGCGCTCGCTTCCCAGTTGGGCCGGAAATCGGCCAGCCAACGCGGCTCGATATAGAGCGCCAGGATAACGGTGCGACCACGGTGGGGGTCGTGCACATAGGCATGCGGCTCCCAGGCGTTGACGAGGACCGCGAGCTCGTTGGTGAGCGGCGCGACCCGGTCGCCGACGAGAAACTGAGTGTCGTCGCCCTCGGCCTTCAGCAGCACATGGCAGTGCGGATGCGCATGGCGCACCAAGCTCCTGTCCATGTCAAGAAGCGCCACTCGACCGAAAGGTCCATGGGCGATGCGCAAGGCTTCAGACATCGCGTCCTCCGATAGCCAATATCGCATACGCTACTGGTGGATATCAACAGAATGTCCGTACCCAGCCATTTGATGACCCCCTTGAGCATTGCCGATCTGTTGCACAGTCCTCTATCCTGACAAGGGGCGTCAATCTAGGGATATCGTAGTCACCGCCAGACCTCGCGGCACGCTGTTCCCATCGCTGCGCCACACCGACGGCATCAATCTGGTGATCTTCCCGGCTAACCTTGTCGAAGGCGACCAAGTCGCTGTTCACGATCCCGATCATCGGCTGCCGCATGATCAATCATCTTGGTCGTAAATTGCCGCCATCGCTGAGGCGCGACACGGCAACGACCCGCTCAAGACGGTTGGGCCTCAACGATATCATCCTCTGTCTCTTCTTTCACCGTCGCCCTCCGCGCTCGCCAGCCCGATCGGAATATCTCCAGCCAGCAGCTTCTCCTTCGACAGCAATCCCGCGTCCTCGAGCGCTTCGACATCCGGCAGGTCGCGCAGCGTGTCGAGCCCGAACTCCAGCAGGAATTCTTTTGTCGTCACATAGGTGTAGGGCGCACCGGGCGTGGGGCTGCGCGGCCCGGAGGCGATGAAGCCGGCGCCGCGCAGATGGCCGATCAGGTCGCGGCTGATCTCCTTGCCGAAGAAGGACGACAGTTCCCCGCGGGGGATCGGCTGGAAGTAGGCGATGCACATCAGCACCAGCACTTCGGACTGCGTCAGGTCTTTGGCACGCCCGCTCCCGCCGACGGCCGTGCCAAATGCACTGCGGATGGCGTCGGCATAGGCCGGGCGGGTCAGGTGCCGAAAACCGCCGGCGACCGCGACCAGGTCGTAGGGCCGGCCGCGCAGTTCTTCGCGAATGTCGTCGATCAAAAGGTCGATGCTGCAGCTTTTGCCGACGATCCGAGCCAGCGTCTCGCGTGCTACTGGTTCACTGGCGGCGAAGATCGTTGCTTCGACCCGGTGCATCCATTCGCGCCAGCGCGCCTCCGGCGGCAGATGATCCAATTCCCGATCGAACAATGCATCTTCGTCCGCCCTGCCCCGTCGTTTGTGCGTCGCTTCCGCCATCGCTCTCACAGCCCGTAGATGCGGAAGGTCGGACGGCCGGATAGCTCGCGCACGGCGCCGAGCTCGACCAGGCGGTCGAATAGCCGGCGCAAACCACGGTCGCTGATGCCGGCGATCTTTTCGGACGCGACGATGGCGTCATCGGACAAGAGCTTTTCGACGACGGTATCCGCCGCTTTGGCCCTGAGTTTCGGGGCGACGGCGAGCAGCCGATCGGCGCGCCGGCTAAGCTCGGCTGAAAAATCGATGGCGCGCAGCGCGGCGCGCGCCTGTGCCGCCAGCAGATTTTTCGCCCGCTCCGGATCTGTCTCGATGCCCGCCGTCGGAAAAACAGTTGCCGATCGATGTGTCCGAGCAGAACCCACGGCCAAAGTTCCCTCCGCGCCGAGCAGCGGCACCGCATGCGTCCAGCCCAGCCGTTGTGCCAACAGAGCGTCGGCGAGCCATGCGCCAAGGGCGCGCCCGAAGCCGTAGCGCTCGGCCGCGGTAAAGGCGCCAACCACCATTCCGACCGTCCCGCCTGCGGAGAGCTGGCGAAGTTCGCCCGCTAGATCGTCGAGCGCGTCATCCTCGAGCATGTGACCAAATTCGTCCAGCACCGCGCCGAGGCTTTTTCTCGTCAGCAGATCTTCCGACGGCCGTGTTGCCAACCGGCGCCAGGCCACGAGCATCCTGCCGGCGGGCCCGACATTGTCGCCGGGTCGCGTAAGCAGCACGGCGTCACGCAATGCCGCCTCATCCTCGACGCGGCCAGCCTGTTTTGCCGTTACCGCGGCGGCCGAAAGCGCCAGCCGCTGCCGCCAGGCGCCAGCCCATTTTTCTTGCCGGCGGACCACCGCATCGAGCGCGCCGATGGCCGCGCCCGCGGCGATTGCAATATCCTCAAGGGCATTTGGCCCAAGGGCATTTGGCCCGACGCCTTTTCCGGCAAGGCTTTGCGCATCCGGGATGGCCCGGCGCAGCCAGGCCGGCACCGTTGCGATCGGCGCGGCCGAAGCGGCGCCGGGAAGGGTTCCGTGGTCGCGTAGGGAGGGTCTGGGACGCAGAACCATCGCAGACACGATGAATCATGGCGGCGCTTATTGCAACGGAAATGGTAAAAAACCGCCGGACCTGTCGTGCGTTACAAACGAACGATAAGATTGCCTTATCGTTCGTTATAAGAATGTGTGGCTTGAAGCTGTACAACTTGACACGGAACGCGCCAAAACCTACACTATCGGCATCCTCAACGCGCCTGAAGGACAGAAAAGATGCCCCGCGCCGCCGTCAGCGACAGCCAGCGCATGTCGTTTCGCATCAAGCCCGCCGACAAGGCCATGATCCTGCGCGCCACCGAAATCGCCGGCGCCGCCGGCATCACCGATTTCGTGCTGCGCACGGTGCTCGAAGCGGCGCACGACATCATCGAACGCAATGACCGCATCGTGCTGTCCGAGCGTGACACGCTCAAGGTTCTGGAAGCGCTGGAGAACCCCCCGGCCCCGAATGAGAAGATGATCGCCGCCGCGCGCGCCCTGCCGGCCGACCTGTGAGCCCTGCGACGTGGCGGGAGGAACCGGTCGGCCGCCATTACGATCGGGAAAGTTTTGACTGCGGCGACGGCGCCATGAACGGTTTTTTGCGAGCGCATGCGCGCAAGAACCATGAGCGCGGCGCCTCCAAGACGTTTCTGGCGGTGAGCAAGGAAAACGACGCTATACTCGGCTTCTATACACTGAGCCCGGCCGAGGCCGGATTCGAACAGGTTCCCGAGAAATTTCGAAAAAGCCTTGGCCGCTACGCGGTTGGAGGGTTTCGCCTGGCGCGCATTGCCGTGTCGCGGAGCGAGCAGGGCAAGGGATTGGGCGGCCAGCTGCTGATGGCGGCGGGCCTGCGTTGCATCCGCGCCGCCGCCGAAGTCGGCGGAGCGCTGATGTTCATCGACGCCAAGGACGAGCGGGTTGCGAAGTGGTATCGTTCGTATGGCGCCTTGAGCCTGGACGATCGGCCATTGTCCCTGTTCCTGCCGCTTGCCTCCTTCGAAGCCGGTTTGCGCCTGGGCGGGAAACTGTAGCCATGGCACCAGGGCGTAACTTGGGCGGAGATCCCGACGACGACCTTCCCGACATTGTCGACGTCGTCATGGAGATGGGCCGTGCCATGGACGAGCCGACCGTGGAAGCCGAAGCCCAGGCCCTCCGCCATGGCTCCGGGCGTTCGTCGTTCGGAAAGCCAAATCGTTGGCTTTCCGCCGGCGAGGCCGAGCACTCCTCGCCCCCTCCCCTGCCGGCGTCGACAAGCGCAAAGAGCCCGCTGCCAGGCCACCTTGAAGGCCTGGCCGACCGGGCGCGTGACTATGTCGAAGCGGCAAGCTCCGCCAACACCCGCCGGGCCTACGCGTCCGACTGGCGCCATTTTGCCTCCTGGTGCCGTCGCCAGAGCATCGAGTTGCTTCCCCCCGATCCGCAGGTGGTCGGCCTCTACATCACCGCTTGTGCCTCCGGAAAGGCGACCGGCGACAAGAAGCCGAACTCCGTGTCGACCATCGAGCGCCGGCTCTCCTCATTAACGTGGAACTATGCGCAGCGCGGTCAGCCCCTCGATCGCAAAGACCGCCATATCGCCACCGTCATGGCCGGTATCCGCAACAAACACGCCGCGCCGCCGCGCCAGAAGGAAGCGATCCTCCCTGAGGATCTCCTCGCCATGCTGGAGACGCTCGACCGCGGCACCCTGCGCGGCCTGCGCGACAGAGCGATGCTGTTGCTCGGCTTCGCCGGTGGGCTGCGTCGTTCCGAAATCGTCGGCCTCGATGTCGGCCGCGAGCAGACCGAAGATTCTTCCGGCTGGATCGAAGTTTTGGAAAAAGGGATGCTGGTGACCCTGCGCGGCAAGACCGGCTGGCGCGAGGTCGAGATCGGTCGCGGCTCGTCCGACACGACCTGCCCGATCGTGGCGCTCGAGACCTGGCTGAAACTTGCCCGCATCGCCCATGGGCCGCTCTTTCGCCGTGTGACAGGGCAAGGCAAGGCGGTCGGCGCCGAACGCCTCAACGACCAGGAAGTCGCCCGCCTGGTCAAGCGCACCGCGCTCGCCGCCGGCGTGCGCGGCGACCTGAGCGAGGGCGAGCGGGCGCAAAAGTTCGCCGGCCATTCGTTGCGCGCCGGCCTCGCCTCCTCGGCCGAGGTCGACGAGCGCTACGTGCAAAAGCAGCTCGGCCATGCCTCCGCCGAGATGACGCGAAAATACCAGCGCCGCCGCGACCGGTTCAGGGTCAATCTCACCAAGGCGAGCGGGCTGTAGGGATTAAGAGGCCCTCCCCTGCTCTGCACCGTAGCTGGGGCCAGGTTGTTACGCCTTTCTACGCGATGCAAACGCCTCATTGAGGACAGCAAGCGCTGTGTCCAGACTATCGGCGGCCGACGCTTCGTAGTTAGGCAGGATCATCAACTGGGCGATAGCGCGGCTAACAAATTCCGGATTCAGCTTTTCCAGCCGCTCCTTGGTCGGTGCAACCTGTTCTGGAAAATCACAGAGAGCCTTCGCGACCGCCCCCAATTGCGAACGGGCAGCAGCGGCGATATCGAAGATGTCGCGCGGCTTTGCTTCTGATCCCCGGTAGTAAACCTTCTTGGTAATGATCTCTGGAATGGTCTCGAGCCGGACCGCCCTGCCCTCCACTTCACGTAGCTCAAAGGGTGCCTGTGTCAGCGCTCCGGCAACGATGAAGTCGATTTCGCCCACATTCTCGAAGGCGAATTTCTGAAATTTGGCGCCGTCGCCCTGATACGCCGACGGCATCAGTTCAAAACTTAGTTCGCTCTTGGACGGATCGATAAAGCCGAGCAGTTGAGGGTCATTGAGGAAAATATCGATGGCATGGCTTTCACGATGACCAATCTGGATCATCATGGCCGTGCCCCCGCCAAACGACCATTCAAAGTCGTAACCTCCGGCGTTCTTCCGGAGTTGGTCGATCAGGTCGTTGGCGATGAGAAAAAGCCGCCGCCATTCGGAAGGACGCCGACCTTAAAGTTCGGCCATTATGCAGCGAGCGGATAGCTCTCGCCGGACCAGGCTGCGAAATCGCCGGCGAAAGCCTTCAGATCGTCAATCGGAATGTGGTACGCGGCGGCGAACTCGACTTGCTGCTTGGCAGCAACTTCACCGAGAAAGGAGCTGACTTGGCCAGGATGCTGCTTCGCCACATCGATATCCGTCAGGCAATAAGCTAGCATCGCGCCATCCAGCTTTTCGCTGTAAGGCGCGTTCACCGTCGTCAGGACTGAAGCCAACTGGTTGCTCATAATACGCGCAAGATAGTCATTTCAGGCTCGCGAGACAAGTTGCAGCCTCCTTTGTGATCGGCGACCTGCCGAGTTAAAGGAGGTCAAGCTTCTGCGGTGCGCGCGCGGACAGTAGGCCGAAGTCGAGTTGCACGTGTACAACTCGTCGCTCCGACCTCCGCGGAGAGCACCGACGAGGCCCAACTGTTTTACGTGATTCTCGTAGAGGGCAGGGAGGAGACTCGGGCCTTTCTCCAGACCCTCTCCGAATTCAGTTTGAACCGCGCCGGGTTGATCGGAGGCTCCAACTCCTGAGAAGGTGGAGCCATGACAAGCAAGACGACCAACAAGTTCTCTCCGGAGATCCGTGCCCGTGCGGTGCGGCTGGTTCTGGATCACGAAGTCGAGCATGCCTCGCGCTGGGCGGCGGTCTCGTCGATCGCCGCCAAGATCGGCTGCACGGCGCAGACGCTGCATGAGTGGGTGAAGAAGGCGGAGCGCGACAGTGGCGTTCGCGCCGGAGTTCCCACGGATGTGGCAACGAGACTCAAGGCCTTGGAGCGCGAGAACCGCGAGCTTCGACAGGCCAACGAGATCCTGCGCAAGGCGAGCGCGTATTTTGCCCAGGCGGAGCTCGACCGCCGGTTCAGGCCATGATCGCGTTCATCGACGATCATCGTGGGGCGCATGGGGTCGAGCCGATCTGCAAGGTGTTGCCGATCGCCCCGTCGACCTACCGCGACCATGTCGCCAAGCGCATCGATCCCTCCCGCCTGTCGGCTCGGGCGAAGCGGGATGAGGCTTTGAAAGATGAGGTCCGACGCGTGTTCGAGGCGAACTTCCGCGTCTACGGTGTTCGCAAGGTCTGGCGGCAATTACAGCGCGAGGGCTTCGACGTCGCCAGATGCACGGTGGCGCGCCTGATGAAGGCCTTGGGCCTCGAAGGTATCATCCGGGGCAAGCCGATCCGAACCACGGTGAGCGACAAGGCCGCACCTTGCCCTCTCGATCACGTCAATCGCCAGTTCCATGCCCCGGCGCCGAACATGCTGTGGGTCTCCGACTTCACCTACGTCGCGACCTGGGCGGGCTTCGTCTATGTCGCCTTCGTCATCGACACCTATGCCCGTCGCATCGTCGGCTGGCGCGTGAGCCGGACGGCGCATGCCAGCTTCGTTCTGGACGCCCTGGAACAGGCTCTCCACGACAGGCGGCCGATCCATCGCGGTGGGCTCGTGCACCATAGCGATAGAGGCAGCCAATACGTCAGCATTCGATACACCGAGCGCCTGGCGGAGGCCGGCGTCGAGCCTTCGGTGGGCAGCGTTGGCGACAGCTACGACAATGCTCTCGCCGAAACGATCAACGGTCTTTACAAGGCCGAGGTGATCCACCGACGCGGACCGTGGCGCTCATTCGAGGCCGTGGAGTTCGCCACACTCGAATGGGTCGACTGGTTCAACAATCGCCGGCTGCTGGAGCCCATCGGCAACATCCCGCCGGCCGAAGCCGAGGAACGCTACTACGCCATGCTGAAAGACCCAGCCATGGCCGCGTGACTCAAACGAAACGGCCTCCGGAAAACCCGGGGCGGTTCAGTTGCACGTGTACAACTCAGAACATCCGATGGGGCAAATGGCATTAACTTTCTGTTAGCTTTAAAAGATTTGCCATCGAGTTCCGAATCTGGCTAATTTGATCTGCGCATTTTTGCTGCTGTTGCCGAAAAACGCGCAGATCTGGGGACAAGATTCTTGGCTAACGCGAACCCTAACGAACCTATCGCTGTTGTTCCAACTCTTCGCAGTCAGATCGTCGCTGACGCCAATGAGCTGTCGCGTCAATTACAGGCGCATCAGCAGCGAACATTTCCCCCCACTTCTCAGAAAACGATTCGCCTGTTCACCCCGGCCGAAGCCGCAGACTTCATTGGCATTCACGAGGGCTATCTTCGTCAGATCGTTGCCGATGGCCATGGTCCGGAACCCATGCCGAATGGCCGGCGGCTGTACTCCGTCGCCGATCTCGAAAACCTGCGACGGGTTCTCGACGAGGGAGGGAAAGGGACACCTAAATATATCCGGCACCGCCGCCCCGGCGAAAAACTTCAGATCATCAGCGTGATGAATTTCAAGGGCGGCAGCGGGAAGACGACAACCTCCGCTCACCTTGCACAATATCTCGCGCTGCGAGGATATCGCGTGTTGGCGATCGATCTCGATCCTCAGGCTTCGTTGTCGGCCTTGTTCGGTCACCAGCCGGAATTGGATGTTGGTGACGGGGAAACGATCTACGGGGCGATCCGCTACGACGAGAGCCGTCGCCACATCTCTGAGATCGTCCGCGAGACATATACGCCTGGCCTGCATTGCGTACCAGGCAACCTTGAGCTCATGGAATTCGAGCACACGACGCCCAAGGCGTTAGCGGACCGTCCGGACGGAACCTCGATGTTCTTCTCCCGGATCGGCGAAAGTTTGGCTGATATCGAGAGCGCCTACGACATCGTCATTATCGACTGCCCGCCCCAGCTCGGATTCCTGACGTTGTCGGCGTTGTGTGCGGCAACTGCGGTGCTGATCACCGTTCACCCGCAGATGCTCGACGTCATGAGCATGTCCCAGTTCTTGACGATGACAGGCGATCTGCTGGCCGTGGTCGAAAACGCTGGTGGCAGCACGGAATACGACTGGATGCGCTATCTGGTGACCCGCTACGAGCCGAACGATGGCCCGCAGAGCCAGATGGCTGGTTTCATGCGCTCGATCTTCGGGCAGCGGGTTCTCGAGCATCCAATGCTCAAGTCAACAGCAGTCTCCGACGCCGGATTGACCAAACAAACGCTCTACGAAGTCGAGAAATCGGCCTTTACACGCGGCACCTACGACCGTGCGTTGGAATCCCTTACGCAAGTGAATGGCGAAATCGAGGGCCTAATCCGCTCCGTGTGGGGGAGGAAGTAAGCCATGGCCCGAAAGAACGTTTTCGATTTGGCCCCAGAGGCCGCCGAAGCGGCTCCTCAGCCCGCGCAGCCGAAACTAGGGCGTCCTTTGCTTGGCCTAGAGCGTCCGATCCGTCCTGCCAGCCCTCTGGGATCGATCTCGCAGTCGCTGGAAAACATCAATTCACGTGCCAGCAGGGCCGAAGAGATCGAGAGACAGCTCGCGGCCGGGCAAACCATCATCGAACTCGATCCAGCCCTTGTAGACGGCTCCTTTGTCGTGGATCGCCTTGGTGTAGACGCAGAAGACACAACTTCCTTGGTTGCCCAGATCAAGGAACACGGCCAGCAAGTGCCGATCCTGGTGCGTCCGCATCCAGAGACCGAAGGCCGCTATCAAGTTGCCTATGGCCACCGTCGTCTGGCCGCCGCCAAAGAGCTCGGGCTGCGGGTGAGGGCGGTTGTACGCGATCTCACCGACGAGCAGCTCGTCGTCTCACAAGGGCAGGAAAACAATTCCCGCACGGATCTTTCGTTCATCGAGCGGTCGTTCTTCGGTGCTCGCCTTGAGGATCGTGGCTTTCCTCGCGAAATCATCATGGCATCCCTCGGTGTCGACAAGGCCGCCCTGTCGCGCATGATAGCGCTGATCAAGCGGTTGCCGCCTGAACTGATCGAGGCAGTCGGCCCGGCTTGCACTTTCGGACGCCTACGGTGGGCAGAATTGGCCGACATGCTCGACGAAAGGGGGAATCGGGCGAAAGCCCTGAAATTCGTTCAGGAGCAGGGGTTCCTTGACCAGAAGAGCGATGCCCGCTTTCAGGCCCTCTACGATCTGCTGAAAAAGGCGCCAGCCAAAGCCGAGCCTACGGTAGCTGAGGCCCGATCCTGGGCTCCAGCAGACAAATCAGTTAGCGTCATCGCTAAAACGCGCTTCAAGACGCTCACAGTCGAGTTTTCTAATCCGGACGGTAAAGCGTTCGGGGCATGGGTAACGAGCAATCTGGACAGCCTCTATGAGGCGTTCAGGAAGTCGAAACAGGAGAACTGAAGCCGCAAAAGAAAAAGGCCCCCGAACGTCACCGTCGCGGAAGCCCTTCTCAATCGTAAGCAAGTTGAGAATCACATTTCCGCGAATCACTGTCAAGAGTTTTAGGCGTCGATTCGGCGAGCAGGTTTCTTTTGCCTGATTGAGAGGGTGAAAGGAAATGGAGACGGATATTGCAACGACGCCCTTTGGGCGGCGGCCGATGTCGCTTGCCTTATTGGCAGTGCAAAACGAAGCCCACGAAATCCCAGAAGGCAAGGCCGCAGACAAGTGGCAGGCCTATCGGGATCTCTGCGAAGGGAAGTCCATATTCGGCGTCACGGATCGATCTCTGGCCGTTCTGGCGGCTTTGTTGTCGTTCTATCCGGATAGCGAACTGTCGGAGGAAAACGGCCTAGTCGTCTTTCCATCCAACAGGCAATTGATCCTACGGGCCCACGGCATGTCGGAACCGACCTTACGGCGTCACCTGGCAGCCCTGGTCGATTGCGGACTGATCATCAGGCGGGACAGTCCGAACGGCAAGCGATACGCCCGCAAGGGCAGGGGAGGGGGCTTTGAGGAGGCCTTTGGCTTCTCCCTCGCACCCATCCTGGCGCGTGCGGACGAGTTCTCAGAGGTTGCGGAACGGGTTCGCATGGACAATCGCGCCCTGAAGCTCATGCGGGAGCGCATTACGCTGCACAGGCGCGATATTTCCAAATTGATCGAGGCGGCAGTAGAGGAAGATGTTCCCGGCGACTGGGGAGCCATCTGGAGGCGATTCAGGGCTGTTGTCGAGGCTGTTCCGCGACGCGCAGCCATTGCCGATCTGGAGCCGATTGTGGCCGATCTGGCGGCAATTCGGGAAGAGATCGATATCCTGTTGAATTCTCATATGAATGTCGCAGATTCAAACGGCAATGCCGATCGCGATGAGCGGCAGCAATCTAATTCAAAAACCAACGCCCTTACTGAATTTGAACCGGCTTTAGAACAAAGCAGGGCAGCGGCCGAGCTCAAACCAAGACCGCAGGAGCCGCTGAAAGCCTATCCGCTCGGACTAGTACTGAAAGCCTGCCCGGATATCATCGACTATGCGCTCGACGGAATCGGAAACTGGCGCGATTTGATGATGGTCGCGGCCCAGGTGAGGGGATATCTGGGCATCTCGCCCTCAGCCTACGAGGACGCATGCCACATCATGGGGCAGGAATGCGCGGCGATCGTCCTGGCCTGTATTCTGCAGCGCGCCCAGCATATCAATTCCGCGGGCGGCTATTTGCGCGCGCTTACCGAAAAGGCAAGGGCAGGGCAGTTTACAGTCGGTCCTATGCTCATGGCCGCATTGAAGGCAAACGGTCCGTCTTCAGACCGAAAGGCAGGGTAGATGTGGCCTATCGATGGGCGAGCGGCTGGCGTGGAATATGGTATAGTTTCTGCACGAATCGCTGGAGCAGATCTGCCCGTTGCCTGCGATCTCGAAAATGCAAGATTATCGGTCGTTTTACAGATGCGACAGGCGCGGCGTTTTGTGTGCAGATCGATTGCCAGAAGCGCCGCCATGATTCATCATCTTCCCGATGATTCTGCGGCCCAAATCCCTGCTGTCTCGCCACGCTGTGCCCTCCGGCGTCTCTTCGGCCGTGCCCATCGCGACGGTGCCGGCATGGCTGCGTAAGGCCATTCCGGATGCGCAAAGCGTTGCAGACAAAAATGTTGAAGACGTGGTGCTCGTTGCCGGCGCAGCCATCGGCGCGCTCGACGCGGTGGTCCGCCGGCAGGAGCGGTGGGCCGGTGCCTGGCGCCAGCGGCTGGCGCTTTCTGCGGCCGCGGTGACGGCAAGGCAGGCCGGACGTGTCGAGGATGAGGCCGCGCTGCGCGACGCAGTCCTTCTGACAAAGGCCGGCGATGATGTTGGCCCCGCCGGCCGTATGATCTTGGCGTGGGGCCGGCTGGCCACGCGACCCACTGAGGATCTGCTGACGGGAAGGAACCTTGGCGCCGTGCTGGAGGAATTTGGCCACGTCCCCGGCGACGACGTGGTCGGTGATCTGGCGAGCGAACTCCACCGGCTTTCCGCGGGCGGAATGGTCGGGATGCTGACCGGCGCCTTTATCGCTGCCGAGCGATACGGTTTTGGGCGCGTTGTCGGCACATGGCTCGCCGACGCTCTCGTCGCGCAGCGCCTGGGCTGGACACACGCGGTGCCGCTGTTGGGCGCGGAGGTGATTGCGGGTCTCGGTGCTCCTCGTCCGCGCCGGTCAGGAACCGGCATTGCGGCAGCGAGCATCGAGGATGAAGGCGCCCGGGCAAAGAGCCTGCTCGCCGCTCAGGCACGTGCCGCGTTGCGGGCGGTCGACCTGTCGGCCGAACTCGGGCGCCGATCGGAGCGGTTGCTCGCGGTGGCGCCGAAGCTGCGCGCCCGGGCATCCGACCTTGTTGTCGAAAGGCTTCTGTCCGACGATGCGATCGTCGCTTCGGAGAAGATTGCCGGCATGAGCGATCGCGGCCTGCGCCGGCTGCTCGATCGGCTGCAAAAACTCGGCGCCGCGCGCGAGCTCTCCGGCCGACCCACGTTTCGCATCTACGGGCTTTAGACACCATGGCGGAGGCAGCGCGCAGGCGAGGGGGGAGCCGGCCAGGCGAACGGCGATCAGCTGACCACCTGTTTGACCGGGAGCTGGATCACCTGCCGCCGGATGCGCGCTGGCGCGAATGGATGCATCGCGTCGAGGCGACGATCTTCGCAGCCAGCGAACCGGTCGACCGCGAGACGTTGGCGAAGATCGTCGGCAAAAGCTGTAGCATCGATCTTTTGATCGACGACATCCGCGAGGAGTTGCGCGGCCGGCCCTATGACTTGGTTTCCGTCGCCGGCGGCTGGAAGCACCTGACCCGGCCGGCTTACGCCGACGCCATTCGCGCCGCGGTCGGTGGCGGTGGGAAGATGACCGATCTTACGCAGTCCGAGGTCCTAGTGCTGATGTGCATCGCCTATTTCCAGCCGATCACCCGTGCAGAACTGTCCTCCTTCTTCGGCAAGGAGATCAGCCGCGACCTGATCGGCCATCTGCGCGGCGCCGGCCTGATCGCGTCCGGTCCGCGCAGCCCGACGCCCGGCGCGCCCTACGCCTATGTGACGACGAAAGACTTTCTGCTGGAGTTCGGGCTCGGCACGCTGCGCGACCTGCCGGATATCGAGGCGCTCGAAGATGCCGGCCTGCTGTCGAAGGAGAAGTTGCTGGCTGGAGATATCCCAACCGGGTTGGCGAGCGGAGAGGGTGAAGAAGGAGAAGAGCCAGAGGCCGGCTTCGTCGAGGACCAACCGTAAGCGGGCTGCCGCGGCGTTACATCGTCAATGGCAGCTTTGCGCCCTAATATCAGTCGAAGGGAAGGTTTTGCCCATACCTCGAAGCGGACGTTTCAGCCAGCGTCTTACAAGTCGGATCCGCGTCCCCGGTCGACCCTGCACTTTGGCGATCGGAATAAGCGCCCGTCAGGTTCCTCGATGTGGAAGGGTCGGAAACGATATCACCATGCACAAGGGCTAGCCGACCACGAACTTGACACCCCATACCAAGGAAGTGGCGGCGGACCTGCCGCCATTTCTCTTCGTGGATTGGGATTTCTCTCAGAAGCGTTACATTGAATTCAGAGCGGCAAGGGCAAGCGCGCCTCAGCGCCTGAGAGAAGGGAGGCATCGTGTCGAGCGCCAACCGGCATCTCGTTATCTGCCAGCCCGATGCGCCGGCCGCGATCAACCAAAACGCGTCCTTGTCTTGATCAGTCTGGCCACTCAAGAAGTAAGCGGACGGTGTTGCCGTTTGTTAGTACCCGCGCGGGCATCTGCGTGGAAGCCAGCAAGCCAAAAAGGATCAGCGGACAACCAGTACCGGAAGGGTCGTATGTGCGAGCACTTCCGCGGTCTGGCTGCCGAGTAGCAGCTTTGCCGCCCCGCGCCGGCCGTGGGAAGCCATGACGATCAGATCGCAGTCCTTGAGCCGCGCCGTCCTCAGAATAGCCTGTGCGGGCGAATCGTCGATTTCATGAAGGAAATCGACAGAAATGCTATTCGCCGAAGCCTGCTGTTCGATGGATCTGAAGCGTATCCGCATGTCTTCATCGATCTGCTGGTCATAGCGGGCCACTGGATCCTCGACGCCGGCAGCAACGGCTTCTCTCGCCATCTGCAATTGCAACGGTTCGCTGACGGTCAGGATCGTCACGCTGGCGCCCAGCGGGCCGGCAAGCGCCAGGCCGTGCCGCACGCCCTTGGCCGCCAGATCGGAACCATCGGTTGCAATCAGTATGTGCTCGTACATCTCCGTCTCCCGCCTGTCATGAAACCTACGCATGAAACTGAACCGATCAGGGCTTTTCGACGCGCGCGACCTGATAAGTGCGCATTGTCTGTGCATGGCCGACCGATACGTATTCGCCGGTCATGAAACGCTCTTCTCCAAGGCGGAAACCGATCTCGTCGTCGCTTTCGCCTGCTTCATAGTCAAAATACCACTGGCCGCCGGGCTTGCGCCTCAGGCGGCCGATCCGCGCGCCGCCGTCATCGGTGAAGCGGCGGACACGGCAGGCTGACTGGTGTTTTCTCCAGGTATCGGCGTCAAGGCGCCCGTCCTTGTCGAGCGGCACCAGGAGATCGTAGCCCTCGCCAGGTTCGCCTGCCGGATGATCTTTCGCACGTGCGAGCAGCAGTCTCACGTGACGGAAGTTCGGAGCCAGATCTTTCGCTTCAGCCATGCTGAATCTCCTTTGCCACTATAATGCGTGACCGCGCTTGCCGGGCCTTGATCAGGGTCAAATGAGAAAGTTCTAAAGAACTGAGGAAACCATGGAGTTAGAACGGGCTCATCCGCCTCAACGTGCCGTCGCGCAAGGCGAAATGATGCCAGCCCGCCATCAGGGCGTGAAGACCCGCAAGATAGAGGATGACCGTGCCGGCATTCTCATGGATCTCCGCGATCAGCCCCGGGGCGCCCTGAACGGGCGCGGCGATGGACGGCAGGCCGATTCCTAAGAAGGATACGGAAACCCCGAGCCGCGAGGCGGCATACCAGCCACTGAGCGGCAGTCCGATCAGGAATGCGTAGAGGACCGCATGCCCGATCCTGGCCGCCATTGCGAGTCCGGGGCGATCCGTGTCGAGAGCGGAAGGCGTCTGGCCGAAGAAATGCAAGACGAGCCGAGGGATCACAAGAGCGAGGACTGCCAGTCCAAACGAAAAATGGAGCAAGGGCGGATTGTCGATGACGTGCCGGCCGCCTTCCGAGGTGATCCAGGCTGCTACGATCAGAAGAGCTGTCGCCCAATGAATTGCGATCATCGTCCTTGAGTACCGAGTATGATTGTTCCTTGAAGCCATCTCGATCCAATATCCTTTCACCGCGCTTCAGCGCCTAATCTTCGATATTTCCGGTGCGGCGTGGAACCTGGAGGTCGCTGCCTCCAGTATGCCGGATCGCAAGTTGCGCTGCTGGAGACTCCGGCGGTTGCATTGATGCAACGGCAGTCGAACCAAGCGGCTGCGGGCTCATACTGATACGTGGCAGGCCCGCTGCGAGCCGATCGAGGAATCCTGCCTGGCCGGGCACGATCTTCGCTTCAGCATCCGCCAAGGTGAACCATTGCACGCGATCGATTTCCGGGAACGGCCGCATGCGGCCGCTGCCCGGCGGCCATTCCATCTGGAAGGTGTTGCTGACGAGCGTTGCCGGGTCGAAATCGGCCCGGGCCGCATAGGCGGTGACGATCTTTCCGCCCCGCTGTCTGATTTCGCCAAGCGGTTCGAGCGGGGCAGTCATTACCCACCCTGTTTCTTCGGTGAATTCGCGCCGCGCGGCCGCTTCAAGGTCCTCATCTCCCTCATACTCGCCCTTCAGGATCGACCATGTCCCCTCGTCGCGGCGGCTCCAGAAGGGGCCGCCCGGATGTCCAAGAAGGACTTCCAGAGCGTTTTGGCGCCAACGGTATGCAAGGATTCCCGCGCTGCGTCGGATCATGTGTCCAGTCTCGCTCCGGCCGAGGCATCTATCGCGCTTTCGGCGTTCATTTTCCCTTCAGGCTCCCGATATATGCAAGTATCGCGTCGATCTGATCCGGTTCGGCAGTGAATTCCGGCATGTCCGGATGGCCAGTCGAGATGCCTTCGGCCAGCGCCTCCTCCAAGTCCTGGAGCGGATACCGCTGCGATAAGGTCCGGAATGGCGGCGCGTCCGGGTGGTGGCTCTCGTCGCTACGCCCGACGGCATGGCAACGGGCGCAATTGGCTTCGACCAGGGCCTCGCCGCGCGAAATCCGGGACCCGGCGGCGGCAGGGAAAGCCGTGACCAGCGCCATGGTCAAGCCGACCACCCATGTGGAGACCGGCAGCTTATGCCGCGGCCGGTCCGCGTTTCCTGTTGCACTCTTGAATGAATGAAGCTGGTCAGCCAACCTCGGCATACGATCCCCCGATAAAGACCTAGGCGTAGTTCCTAGGCTATCCGGTCTCCGCCGCGTTGATTTCGATCAAGCGAGGAACTTGCAGACGGTTTTCTCGAACCAGCGCGACCGATCCCATGCCCTGGTCGGCATCAGTCCCTTATGCCGTAGCGAGGCGGGCGATTGATCCTCGTCAAGGAAATTGGGGCGTTCGCGGTGGAAGCTAAATGCACTCAGCATCATGAGGAGAAATTCCACCGTGCATCTGCAGGCTTTCCTTCCGCTTGTGCCGTACCCCGACCCGCTTTTGCCGCGCGCCGGGTCGAATGCCGCAACCGTGGCGGCGCTGCTCGACATGGAGGTGCATGCGTTGGTGGCCAACGTACAAATTCCTCCTCTATCCAATGCGCTTTCGAAACTTCTCTTGACCACGCCCGAACTAACTCGGCAGGCGAATTCAAAAATCCGCGAACATGGCGAGGAAATCCTTCGTATCGTGGCCGATCAGGCCAAGCTCGCCGGCGTCAAGCTCGTGGCCGATCGGATGGAGACGACCCTGGCACTGCTGGGCGGCCTCGCGGCGGAGCGAGCGCGCTATTTCGACTGCAGCTTGATCGGCTGGGAGGTCGCCAGCCAAGGCTTCCATACATTGGCCGAGGACATTATTTTCGGATCCGGCCGCCCGACGATCCTGCTTCCCGGATCGGTGAAGCCGGCTCCTTTCGACCACGTGGCGATCGCATGGGATGGCAGCCGCGTCGCCGCAAGGGCCGTGGCGGATGCCGCCCCGCTACTGAGGCGCGCCTCCAGGATTTCGGTCATCACGGTAATAGACGAGAAGGAACTTCGGGAAGAAAATCCCGGTGCCCGTCTAGCCAGAGGCCTGCAGGAGCGTGGTCTTCTCGCCGAACCGCTTGCCGCCCTCAATGACGGTGGCGATATCGCGATTACCTTGCAGGAAAACGCCATTCAAAGCGGCGCCGGCCTTTTGGTGATGGGCGGTTACGGCCATACGCGAATACGCGATTTTGTTCTTGGCGGGGCGACGGACGGCGTCCTGCGCGACCTCCGACTTCCGATTTTGATCTCGCACTGAAATTGTCGAACATGCCGGAATTTCCTGCTGACCGCGAAACGAACGACAAAGCCGCGTTCAGCTTCGACGTCGCTCTTTTGATTATTGCCCTGCTAGGGCTGGCGGCAGGAGTGGGCCTGTACCTCGCGGGGAAACCCGATCTTGCCCGGATAGCCTGGGCCGGGGGCGTCATTCCGGTTCTCGCAGCTCTGGTCGTGGAGATTGTGCGAAGCCTTTGGAGGGGCGAGGTCGGCCTGGACGTCGTGGCGGCGCTATCCATGTCGAGCGCGCTCGTCTTCGGCGAAGCGCTCGCCGCCGCCGTCGTCGCATTGATGTATTCCGGAGGAACTTTCCTCGAAAGCTTTGCCGAGGGCCGTGCCCGGCGTGAGATGCACGACCTTCTTTCGCGCGTTCCGCGCACTGCCACTCGTCACCGTGACGGCGCGCTGGATGAGGTTCCGCTCGGCGAAATCGTACCCGGCGACCTTCTCCTGGTCCGTCAGGGGGACGTCGCTCCCGTCGACGGGACCGTCGAAAGCGAGCACGCGGTGCTTGATCAATCCGCGATGACCGGAGAATCGATGCCCGTCAGGCTGACGCGCGGCTGGGAGGTGATGAGCGGCTCGACCAATGCAGGCGAAGCCTTCGACCTGCGCGCCAGTCGCAGGGCCGCTGAGAGCACCTATGCCGGCATTGTCCGCCTGGTGGAGGATGCGCAGCGCTCGAAGGCGCCGATGTCGCGGCTCGCGGACCGCTACTCGATCCTGTTCCTCGTGGTCACGGTCGCGTTGGCGACGGCGGCATGGTGGATGACGGGTGATCCCATCCGCGCAGTGGCCGTGTTGGTCGTAGCCACGCCATGCCCGCTTATTCTGGCGGTGCCGGTGGCGCTTGTCGCGGGCCTCTCGCGTGCCGCGCATTTCGGTGTGCTGATCAAGGGCGCACGACCGCTCGAGGCGCTCACGCAGGCGCGAACGCTGGTCCTGGACAAGACCGGCACCTTGACCGACGGGCGCCCGGGGATCGTATCGATAGAGACCTGCGCCGCCTTGCCACCTGAGGAGGTTCTCTATCTTGCCGCTGCGGCCGACCAGGCCTCGAAGCATCCGATGGCGCAGGCGATTGTCGCCGCGGCGCATGAGAAAAACATGATCCTGCCCGCGCCGGCCGACATCAGGGAAGTCCCGGGAGAGGGCGTCGCGGCGCGGGTGGACGGCCGTTCCGTCGTCGTGGGCGGGACGGATTTCGTGATGCGCCAGATCGGAGCTTCAAGGGTTCCGCATCGGGGATCGAAGGTAGGTTCGGCCCTCGTCGCCATTGCCGTGGACAGCCAGCTCGTCGGCAATCTGGTCCTGGCCGACCCCTTGCGTCTGGGAACCGTCGATTTCCTTGCGCGCGTCCGCCGTCGGGGTATCGGCCGTATCCTGCTTGCCACGGGCGATCGCCATGCCGTCGCCCAGGCAGTGGCCGAAGGACTCGATTTCGACGGGATCCGCGCCGAGCTGACCCCGGACCAGAAGGTCCTCCTGGTGCTGACCGAACGCAAGAACGGGCCTGTCATGATGGTGGGGGACGGCGTAAACGACGCCCCGGCACTGGCAGCGGCGGATGTCGGCGTGGCCATGGGTGCGCGGGGGGCGGCCGCTTCCGCGGAGGCCGCAGACGTGGTTCTGCTGGTCGACGACCTCAGCCGGCTCCTTTCAGGGCTGGACGTCGCTGGCCAGTCTAGGCGGATCGCACTCGAAAGCGTTATCGCCGGCATAGGCCTTTCAGTGGCCGGAATGGTCGCGGCGGCCCTGGGCTACCTGAACCCGGTGCAGGGCGCGCTTCTCCAGGAAGCTATCGACATCGCGGTGATCCTGAACGCATTGCGCGCGTTGCGGATTTCTCCGGAAGGGGACGAGCGTGTAGGTCGAAGTTCTTCGGCCGAACAGAAAGCATGAGACGACATCCGTTTCCGTCGCTCGCCGGTGCGCCTTCATCGAAACACGACTACCGGAACATCGGCGCTGGCCAACACTTCAGCCGTATGGCTGCCGAGCATGATCCGGCTCATGCCGCTGCGGCCGTGCGAAGCCATCACGATGACATCGCAGCCACATCGACGGGCGGTGTCGAGGATCGCACGCGCGGCCCGGCAGTCGGAAACGTGGATGGTATCGATCTCGACTCCCAACCGGGTGGCGGTCGTCCTGACCGGCGCGAGGATCGCTTCGGCGGCGCGGCTTTGGTCCTGTTCATACACCGCCATCTCGGCTTCGTCCGGTGTCCACAGGTCGCTGCAATAGGCAAACTGGCCGCCCGGGGCTTCCGTTGCCGTCATCGCCGTGACCCGCGCACCGTGCTGTTTGGCGAGCGACAGGCCGTGGGTCACACCGGCCTGTGCCAGTTCGGAGCCATCGGTGGGAATGAGAATATGAGTGTACATGCAGGCCAATCCCTGTCGTCGATGCCGCCTCTGCGGAATGTACCGGTCAGGCCCTGGCGAGCGCGGCCTCGATCTTCTCGATGCTGCTGCCGGTCAGGTCCCTGGCCAGTTCGCCGATCAGGCTCTCCCTGGCCGCATCGTGGAAATGGCGGCGCAGTTCTCCCAGCGTCCGTGGATCGGCTATGATGAATAGCGAGGCGATCGCTCCGTCCAACACCAGCCGGTTCAGGTGAGCCGCCGCGCTCGCCGCAAAGTCGTCTTCTTCCAGCCGCCAGCGGTCGGGATTGGCGGTGGTGCTTCGATGCCGCGCACCCGAACCTTGATTGGAGGGTTGAATGCCGGCGACGGCCTCTTCCGCGAGCTTGATGCGAGGTTCCATGCCCTTGTTACGGAATAGCCGCAGCTTCTCTCCGTCGACAACGGCGATCGTGGTGTCATTGGGCAGTATCATTTTCGTCCTACGGCCTTTTTCGATCCTTTCCGCTTATCGGCTATGCCCGCTCACAAATCCTTGATCTCGGTCAAGAGGTCGCGCTCTCCACGAGGCAGCACGGAACTTCCGTTTCGCCGAGGGCGAACGTTCGGCGTTTGCTCCCGGACAAAGACTTCGCTTCTCGCGGGGCGGATGATTTCGCCATGCGACAGCACACACACATGCCTCGATGGGAAGGCAAAGATACAATGGTTGAAAGGCATGGCTTGCATGAAGACGCGCTCGCGCTAGTCCTCGGCACACTTATGGTGGCGCTGGGCGCGACGATCTATGCCAAGGCCGTGCTGGTCATCGGCGGCATGGCTGGGGTGGCGCTCCTGCTCCAGTATACGAGCGGCATCGAATTCTGGCTTGGATTCTCGCTGATCAACCTTCCCTTCTATCTGCTCGGATGGAAACGGCTAGGCCGTGCGTTCGTCTTGCGAACGTTCGTGGCGGTCACGCTTGTCTCAATATTTTCGCGTTTGACGTCCGAATGGGTGACGTTTGCGCAACTGAATCCCACCTATGCCGCGATCATGGCCGGAACGTTGTGCGGTACCGGCATGCTGATGCTATTCCGTCATCGAACGGGCTTGGGCGGCATCAACATCCTCGCCATTTTTCTCCAGGAGAGTTTCGGACTGCGCGCCGGCTATTTCCAACTCGCCGTCGATCTCGCTATCCTGTGCGTTGCGTTCCTTGTCCTGACGCCGGACCGATTGCTGCTGTCGGTCCTTAGCGCAACCGTTCTCAATCTCATTCTCGCCATCAATCACCGGCCCGGCCGCTATCTCGGCATAAGTTGAGGGCAGCGGCCCTTCGCGCATCCCGGAATAAAGCCTTGGGCATTGCGGCAAGAAATGACGCTGGCGGTTTCCATTATTGATGCGTGGGACGAAGTCGTTGATCAGCTGCGACCGCGTCCGCCGGCCTTGATCCAGTGCAAGGCGCCGATAGATCGGTCATTGTGAAAGCGAACGAACCCGGAGTCCTGTCGTGACGGTACGTAATCTGGAATTCGCGGTCCGCCCGCGGTCTCTCGCCGTCTTCGGCGCTTCAACGCGCAAGGGCTCTGTCGGCCGGATCGTGATGGAAAACATCGTGGCTGGCGGCTTCGAGGGCGACGTCTGGCCGGTGAACCCGAAATATGACGAGGTTGCCGGCCTGCGCTGCTACCACAGTGCCACGGAACTGCCGGCCACTCCGGACCTCGGCGTCATCGTCACGCCGCCCGCGACGGTGCCGGGCATCGTCGCCGATCTCGGTGCCAGGGGCTGCCGGGCCGCCGTCGTCATCACCGCCGGGTTGACGCGCGAGAACGGCCTCAGGCAGGCAATGCTCGATGCGGCGAAACCTTACCTTTTCCGCATCATCGGTCCCAATACGGTCGGCCTGATGATTCCACCTGCAAAGCTCAATGCCGGCTTCGCGCATATGGCGGCTGCGCCGGGCAACATCGCGCTTCTGTCGCAGTCCGGCGCCATCGCCACCTCGCTGATCGACTGGGCAACTGACAACGGCGTCGGTTTCTCTCACATCGTCTCGCTCGGCGACATGGCGGATGTCGACGTTGGAGACTGGCTGGACATGCTGGCGGGCGATGCGAGGGCGCGCGCGATCGTTATGTATCTGGAGACCGTCACCAACCCACGGAAATTCATGTCGGCGGCGCGCGCGGCCGCCCGCATCAAGCCGGTCATCGCGGTGAAGGCGGGACGGCACGGAGCGGCGGCGAAGGCGGCCGCCACCCATACCGGAGCGCTTTCGGGCGCGGACAGGGTAGTCGACGCGGCGCTTTCGCGGGCGGGTATCCTGCGCGTCGAGGGGCTGGCGGAGCTGTTCGACGCGGCTGAGGTCACCGCGCGCTTTCCGCCGCTGGAGCGCGCCCGCATCGGCATCGTCACAAACGGCGGCGGTGCCGGCGTGCTGGCAGTCGACCAACTCGTGGAAGGGCCAGGCACGCTCGCAGAACTGGCGCCGACGACGATCGCGCGGCTCGACGCGGTGCTCCCGCCGACATGGTCGCACGCCAATCCCGTCGATATCATCGGCGACGCGCCACCTGATCGCTACCGGGTGGCCGTCGAGGCCGTCGCGTCGGATTCCGGCGTCGATGCGGTGATGGTTCTGAACTGCCCCACCGGTCTTGCCTCGCCGGCCGAGGCGGCTTCCGCCCTCGCTGGACTAGCGGACGGCGGTCGGATCGGCGGCAAGCCGGTGCTCACTTCATGGCTCGGCGAACATACGGCGCGCGAGGCGCGGGGCATCCTGCAGGAAGCCGGAATACCGAGCTTTGCGACACCGGCGGACGTAGCGCGCGCCATATCTTATCTTGCCGTCTGGTCGCGGGCGCAGAAGGCGCTGACGCGCGTCCCATCAAGCCGCAGCGAGGACGTCGCCGGTAATTGCGACGCCGTGCTTGCTATCTTCCGCAAGGCGGCAGCGGAAGGCCACCGCATGCTGACGGAGCCGGAGGCCAAGGCGGCTGTCGCCGCCTACGGCATTCCCGTACCGGAGACCATAGTCGCGAAATCTCCCACGGAAGCGAAGCGCGCAGCCGCGAAGTTGCTCGAGACCTCGGAGAAAGTGGTGGTGAAGCTGCTTTCCAAGGCGATATCGCACAAATCGGACGTAGGCGGGGTGGTTCTCGATATCGGGACTGCTGACCGGGCGGGGGAGGCTGCCCATGCCATCGAGGATCGGGTGCGCCGGCGCGCGCCGGAAGCCGATATCGAGGGTTTTGCCGTCCAACCCATGGTGGTGCGGAGAAAGGCGCAGGAACTGATCGTCGGCGTGAGCCGCGACCCGATCTTCGGCCCCGTCATCCTGTTCGGCGCAGGCGGCGTGGCAGTCGAGGTGATGGACGATACGGCGGTGGCGCTGCCGCCGCTGGACGATGTGTTGGCGGGCGACCTGATCGAGCGTACGCGCATCGGCCGGCTGCTGGCCGGCTTCCGCGACCGCAAGCCGGCCGACCGCAGGGCGATCGCCTCAGCGCTCAGCGGCCTGTCGCAGATGATTGTCGATTTCCCTTGCATAGTATCGGTGGACATCAACCCGCTGCTCGCCGATGCAGAGGGGGTCATAGCTCTCGATGCGCGCATCGAGATCGATCCTGAAGCCGTCGAAGAGCAAGGGCCGAACCCTGCGCTCGCGATCCGCCCGTATCCGGCGGAATGGGAGAAGGAATTTTCGGGCGGCGGTGTGAACTACCGCATAAGACCGATCAAGCCGGCTGATATCGCGCTCTATCCCGACTTTCTCGCAAAGGTGTCGCCCGGCGACGTCAGGCTTCGTTTCCTGGCGCCGCGCAAGGGCTTTTCCGACGAGATGCTGAAGCGGCTCACGCAGCTCGACTATGATCGCGACATCGCCTTCGTTGCGCTGGCGGAGGACAGCGGAAAGCTGGCCGGCGTCGGTCGGCTCTCCTGCGATCCCGACCGCACCCGTGGCGAATACGCGCTGCTCGTGCGTACGGATCTGCAAGGGCACGGTATCGGCTGGCAATTGCTGCGGCAGATCCTCGCCTATGCGGGAGCCGAGAAGATTAATCACATCGAGGGCATGGTTCTGGAGGAGAACAAAACCATGCTCAAGATGTGCCGTGAATTCGGCTTTAGCGTAACCCATTATCCGGACGAGCCGGGCCTCATGCTCGTCGCGCTCGATCTCGGCCAATAGCGCCGCCCGGCTGCGCTCGAGGCCGGAGCAGGTCGAGGATCGTCTGGACCGTCTCCTTTGGCTTATGGGCGGCATCCAGTCGCCGCCAGGCGATTGTGCCCGGGTCGCGCTGCAATTGCCGCGACAGGATGTCAACGGTAGCGTCCGACGGGCCGCCCCTCCGCTCTCCGATCCGCCGGCGCAGCACGTCGGGAGACACATCCAGCCAGATGCCAAGGAGGGGAAGAGCGCTGTCCTTCACTACTTGCTCCATGCGGGTGCGGTCTTCCTCCCGGTCGAAGACGGCGTCGGCGACGACCGAGCCACCGGAGGAGAGGATGAGGCCTGCTTTTCGGGCCATTTCGCTGTAGACGCGCTCCGATACTTCGGATCGGTAAGCTTCCTCCGGTAGCCTCGTCTCGGCCGCTACGCCGTGCATGGCCTTGCGGATGCGGTCGCTCTCGACGATGCGGGCGCCGGGCGGCGCGCCGACATGCGCAGCCAGTGCCTCGGCGATTGTGGTCTTGCCTGAGCCGCTCAGTCCGCCGATGGCGACGAGCCCGGCGGGATACTCGGCCAAAAGCTTCGACGCGAGCTCGAAATAGGCTTTGGCCTCTTTGGCCAGCCTGCCCGATCCCTCGTGACTCTCCTCAGCCTGCGTGGCCGTCACATGCGACCGCACGGCCGCCCGTATCGCCATGAAGAAGGGCAGGAGGGCGAAGCCATCCTCATCGTCAGCCTCGTCCAGGTAGCGGTTCGCGACCAGATTGGCGAGTTCGGGAAAGCCGCGATGCCACAGATCCATCAGCAGGAAGGCGAGATCATAGAGAATGTCGATCGTGGCGATCTTGTCGTTGAACTCGATGCAGTCGAACAGGCGCGGCTCGCCGTCGAGAAGGCAGATGTTTCGGAGGTGCAGGTCGCCATGGCAGCGACGCACCTTCCCGGCCGCCTCGCGGCGGTCGAGCTGGGACGCGTGGCGTGTGAGCGTCGCGCGGAAGGAAGCGTCGAATGCGTCGATTTCGGCTTCGTTGAAGACATGGCTGGTGGCGAAGCCGGCCCGGTTGACGTCGAGCACGGCTTCGATGTTCGCTGCGCCACCTCCCGAATGCACGACCGGCGCGCTCTGGTGGAAGCGCAGGATCGCGCGCGCCGTTTCGGTCATCAGCGCCGGCGTGAGCCCGCCCGCCTGCGCCATCCGATCGAAAAGCGCCGACTGGTCGAAGCGCCTCATCTCCACCACCGCGTCGGCCAGTTCGCCGTCGCCGTCGAATTCGAGCGTGCCGTCCGCCTTGCGCGTGATGCGCCGCACGCGGAGATAAAGTTCCGGGGCCGTCCTCGAATTGAGGTCGAGTTCTTTGCGGCAGGCGGCGAGACGCAGTCCCGGCGTCGAGAAATCGGCATAGGGCAGCCTGACGGCGCGCTTCATCTTGTATGCCCGGTCGCCCGCCAGGAAAATGTAGGAGATGTGTGTCTCCATCGTCTCGACGGCCGCGCCTTTGTGCGCCGCCGGGTCGGAGAGGAAGGCGACGGTATCCGTCTGTTCGCCACTGCTCAACGGGTAGACCTCCTTGCAACGAAGGGCGTTCGGGCCCGCGCGAGCCGTACGATGGCCGCTCAGCGGGCCATCAGGACGGGAAGCGGCGGCTCTTCGATCATCGCGCTGGTGACGCCGCCGAAGATCCTTTGCCGTAGTCTCGAATGGCCGTATGCACCCATGAGCAGAAGGTCGGCGGCTGTGTCGGTCGCGTGCTGGCTGAGGACCGACGCGACGGTGCGGCCCTGGCTCGGCAGGCGATCCACCGTCACCTTCACGCCATGGCGCGCGAGATAGGTGGCTGCGTCCGCACCCGGTTCCGCGCCCTGCTCAAGGTCGCCCTCCACAGGATCGACGAGCACCAGGCGAACCTGATCGGCGCCAACCAGAAGGCTCATTGACTGTGTCACAGCCTGTGAGGATTCGATACGCGAATCCCATGCGACCATGACCCGTCTCGGCTTCATGGTGGCAGCACGGCCTTGTGGAACGAGGAGGAGCGGCTTTCCCGAATGGAATAGCGCACCCTCGATCACCTTGTCTTTCAATTCTCCGGAGGAAAGCCCTTCCGGGCCCAGAACGGTGAGGTCGGCGTAGCGGCCGCGCCGTCCGATGGCCTCGTCGGCCCAACCTGTTTCCCGGTACTCGCTCGAGATATCGGCCGAAACCGGGCTGGCAGCCAGAAAGGCGGAAACCTCTTGTGTCCGTTCCTCCAGAGCCTTCTGGTCGGCCTCTCTTTCGGCGAGCCAGGCATCGTTGATAACCGCTGCGTACCCGCCGATTGGCGGTGGCGCGGCGAGTGCCATGACGAGGACGGCGAGATGCGCTTCGACTTCTTCGCAAAGCGCAGTGGCCAGTTTCAGGTCGGCATTGCCCGAACCGGGGCCCGTTACGGTGAGGATAGTCTTGAATGTCATGAGGGAATCCCTTCGATACGATTGTTCTCTCCCTAACAGGCGCTTCTTCGGAAGCATTGCGCTCGATCAAACGACGACGGAGCCGGCTACGTGCCTTCCTTCGACTGGCGCCCGGAAATTTCTTCGACGAGGATGCGAAAGAATATGTGCTCGGGTTGACCGGAAAGGGGCGACGTGACCGGCTTGAGGGCACCTGGTTCCCACCAATCCGAATGGCGGCTGAGCAGCAACCAGGCGCGGTCCCTTTCGCGCTTGTGGCCGATCCGGTCCGGCAGTTCCTCGTAGCGTCCGTCCACGACCACGCTTTTCCACTCGCTGCCGCGTCCACGCTTATGGACGAAGACCGAAACCTGCGGATTGGCCCGCATCCAGTCGATCTTCTTCCCGGGCATGGAAAACGCATAGAGGTGGTTGTCTGAATAAGCGAAATAGATCGGCACGACGTAAGGACGGCCGTCTTTCGCGCAAGCCAGATGACCGACGCGGCTTCCGGTCAGCAGCTTGGTGCATTCGAGCGTAGTTAGGGAAAAAATGCGCATCTGCCGTCTCCTCGAGTTCCTTGGGCTCTCCGCCGGGGGGCCGCTTCAGGCCGCCGCCGACCGCAGCCGGTCGCGGACCCATCCGACGATCTGCCCGGACGACATCGCGCCCGACTGCCGCGCCAATTCCCTGCCGTTCCGGAACAGGATCATTGTAGGTATGCTGCGGATGCCGAGTTCCGTTGCAATTGCTGGTTCCTTCTCGGAATTGAGCTTGATGAGGGCAACGTGAGGTTCGAGTTCCCGCGCCGCGGCCTCGTAAGCCGGCGCCATCATTTGACATGGGCCACACCATGGCGCCCAGACATCGACCAGGACAGGAAGCGTGCTGCGGGTCCGATGGCGGTGAAAAGTCGCGCCGTCGACATCCGCAGGATGGGCGGAGAACAACTTCCGGCCGCATTTGCCGCATTTGGCCGCTGCCGGCGAGCGTCCCTGGGCAAGACGGTTGACGCCGCCGCAAGCGCTGCAGACGACCATGTTCTCATCCATGGCAGCGTTCCTTCGTCGGCTTGCGCCGAATGTTCACCCGATCCGAACTGACGGCATGGGTCCGCAGCGGCAAGCCGTGCGCCAGATGGAGGTAAGCATTCGTAATGCGAAGTCCCAGCGTGCATGTGTCGATACCGCAGATGCATGCCGCCTGATCATCGGTGAAACCCCACACCACCACCAGCGACAACGCCTCCCGCTCGTCCCGATCCAAGGATTCAAAGATGGCGAAGAGGCGCTCCTGACCTTCGGCTCGTGATGCCCTGGCCGTATGAGCCGACACAGGATTCGCTGGACGTCTCCTTGGATACTGTCTGTCGACGACAGTGAATGCCGCTACTCTCAGTTCCACGCCCTTCCTGAAGCGGTGCCGTGGCCAGATTTCGCACAGGGATCGATAGACGAGATCATCCGCTTCGGATTGGTCCTGCGTCAGGCAGAACGCGAATGCCCTCAGCGATGGAACGAGGGCCAGCAGGTCGTTTCTGAACTCGGACGGCATGGATGCCCCCTGCAATCTTCAGGAGCCCTGAAGCCCCGGAACCTTCGTAACATCCGGACCGCATAGCCAAGTTGCATTGACCGCGATCAAAAAGGGCCCAGCCGCGCCATTTTCTCCGGATTGATCCGGGTCAATGAAGAGACCGGCCGGAACGGGTTAGCTGATGTCCTTGCCGGATCGAGCCGATCGGGTGAAGCCATGCATAAGGATGTCTCCGAAGGCACCAGTATGGCGAGGAACCTCGGTCTGCGACGACGTTTGGCAGGCGGATCCGTCGCCTCCGGCTCTGGCCGCAGACAAGCCTGAAGGCCAGGAGCGGGGGCGGCGGTATCTGCGGGAAATCCTCAAGCACAGAAGGAGACCGGCCATGGCCGAAGCCGCCACCAAACTACCCGTCAAGAAAGCCTCCAGCCAGCCAGAAGGCGCGGAATGGAGCCCGTTCGAAAGCCTGAGGCGCGAAGTGGATCGCCTGTTCGATGATTTCCGTCCGTTCAATTGGCGCTTGCCCTCGAGGGTCCTCGGCTTCGAGGCATCGCGCCCCGCCCGGCTCGAGTGGGAAGTCGCTCCGGCAATCGACCTGGCGGAGAAGGAAGACAGCTATGAAATCACCGCCGAGCTTCCCGGCATCGATGAGAAGAATGTCGAAATCAAGCTCGCCAACCATACGCTGACGATCAACGGAGAGAAGAGCGAAGAGAAGGAAGAGAAGCGGAAGAACTATTACCTGTCCGAACGCCGCTACGGGTCCTTCCAGCGCAGCTTCCAACTCCCCGAAGGCGTCGATGCCGACAGGATCGAGGCAACCTTTGCCAAGGGCGTACTCAAGGTGAACCTGCCCAAGACCGCAGAGGCGAAGGCCGAGAAGAAGATAACGGTCAAGGCAGCCTGACGCGGGTGCGGCGAGCGGCGGGCCTTCCTGCGCACCGCTCCCGACCATTCCAACAATGGAGAATAATCATGGGTAGCACGTCCATAGCAGCTTTCGCACAGGCCGCACAACAGGCCCAGGAATGGGTCAACGAGCTTGCCGACGACCTGGAGTGGGCCGATCGCCGTGCCTACCATCTCCTGCGTAGCGTCCTGCATGCATTGAGGGATTGGCTTCCGCAGGAGGAGATGGTCGATCTGGCGGCGCAATTGCCTGTCCTGGTGCGCGGCATCTATTTCGAAGGCTGGAAGCCGTCGGAGACTCCGGTCCGCAACCGCAAGAAGGAGGACTTCATCGCGCGCATCCAGGAGGCGTTCTCAGACGATCTGCTGAACGATCCGGATGAAGCCGTGGCGGCGGTCTTCAGCTTGCTTGACCGTCATGTTTCGTATGGCGAGATCGAGGACATCAGGCATTCCATGAAGAAGCCGCTGCGTGAGTTGTGGCCTGCGGATTGATATGATCTTCACTGATCGTCGGGAGGCCGATCGAAAGTTTGCCGAGAGGCTGCGGACGCTCGGACCGCGCGATCCTATAATGCCGGCAACTCCGATGACACGCTGACCGCCGCAAGATCATGGACATCGAACCACGGCATCCCGGCCGTGCGACGCTCCGCCGACTTTTCTTCGAGCTTCGGCCAATATAGCATCCGGCGACACTTGATCGTCTCGGTGTCACTAAGCGGACAGGCCGCTGTACTGACTGTGCGCAAGCCTGTTGTGTTCAGTGGCGTGTCTATGGGCTCGGGGAAGGTCATGCCGGCGAGAGACATACCCGGATTGCAAGGGCGCTTCCTCCAGGCCGTCTTTTCGCGTCGCTTCGAAGGCTGGCCTGGCTATCTCCTGACCGCGGCGGCGGTTGCGGTCGCCTTCCTCATCCGGTTCCCGCTACAGGGATCGCTTGGGCATGGGGCAGTCTTCATCCTGTTCGTCCCGGCAATACTGGTTGCAGCGATCGCGGGCGGCATCGGGCCGGGCCTGTTCGCGCTCGCACTTTCTGTCGGCAGCACCTTCATCCTTGCGGGAACCGATCCGACATTCTGGCTTCAGGTCGTGGTCTTCGTGCTCGTCGGGCTCGCGATCGCCTGGATGGGCGAGATGCTGCACCATGCGCGCCGGGCGCTCGACAGGACAGAAAGCACCCTGAGGGCAAGCGAGACGCACTTGCGTTCGATCCTCGACGCAGTTCCGGACGCTACGGTCGTCATCGACGATAAAGGAGCCATAACCTCCTTCAGCGCCGCGGCGGTGCGTCAGTTCGGCTATGCGAAGGAAGAGGCTATCGGCCGCAACGTGAACATCCTGATGCCAGAGCCGTATCACGGGGAGCATGACGGCTATATCCGACGCTATTTTGAAACCGGAGAGAAGCGTATCATCGGCATCGACCGCGTGGTGGTCGGACGTCGGAAGGACGGCTCGACCTTTCCGATGAAGCTTGCCGTCGCCGAAATGAAGTCCGGTGGCCGCAATTACTTTACTGGTTTCATCCGCGACCTCACCGAGCGCCAGCAATCCGAGGAGCGCCTGCAGGAAATACAAAGCGAACTGGCGCGGTTGGCCCGGCTGAACGAGCTTGGAGAGATGGCGTCAACGCTCGCCCACGAGCTCAACCAGCCTCTCGCCGCCATCGCCAACTATACCCAGGGCTGCGTGAGGCTGCTCAAGACTCCGGAAGGCGCCTCCTCGCCGCAATTGAAGGAGGCGATCGAGGAAACCGCGCGGCAGTCGCTGCGTGCGGGGGATATCATTCGCCACCTGCGCGAGTTTGTCAGCCGCCGCGGGACCGAGAAGTCGATTGCCGACATACGCAAACTGATCGAGGAGGCTGGCGCCCTCGCGCTGGTCGGCTCGCGTGAGCAGGATATAAGGTCGGTATTCGACTTCGCCGCGGACACCGAAGACGTTCTGGTCGATCGGATCCAGATGCAGCAGGTTCTTATCAATCTCATCCGTAACGCGATGGAAGCCATGCGCGGAGGCAAGCGACGCGACCTCACCGTCCGCACCAGGCGAAACGGCGAAGGCCATGTCGTGATCGAGGTGGCCGACACGGGGCCGGGGATTACGGACGACGTTGCCGCCCGGCTGTTCGAGCCTTTCGTCAGCAGCAAGCCGAACGGCATGGGCATCGGCCTCTCGATCTCCAGGCGCATCGTCGAGGCCCATGGCGGCAGCCTGACCGCAAGCCGTAATGCCGAGGGCGGTGCGACCTTCCGAATCGAATTGCCGATGGAGGCGAAAGAGGTATTCCATGCAGATCGGTGACTATGTCGTTCATGTTGTCGATGACGAGGAGGCCGTTCGCAAATCCCTGGCTTTTCTGCTGGCGACGGCAGGGTTTCCCGTACGCGTTCACGAGTCCGCCACGGGATTTCTCGCGGCGGCGCCTATGGCCGGAAAGGCGTGTCTCGTCACGGACCTGAAGATGCCCGACCTGAGCGGCGTCGAGTTGCTGGAAAAGCTGAACGGGATGGGCGTCACGATGCCGACAGTGGTCATCACGGGCCATGGCGACGTGTCGATGGCTGTTGCCGCGATGAAGGCTGGCGCTGTCGATTTTATCGAGAAGCCGTTCGAGGACGACGTTTTGATCGAAGCCGTCAAGCGGGCCGCCGGCCGTCTGGACGATCCCGTCGAGACTACCCACGATGTCCAGATTCTGCGCTCCCGGTTGGGAACGCTGTCCGAGCGGGAGCGCCAGGTATTGTCCATGATCGTTGCTGGACTGCCCAACAAGACGGTCGCCTATGATCTGGGCATCAGCCCGCGGACCGTCGAAGTCCATCGTGCCAACATCATGTCCAAGATGCAGGCGCGCAGCCTTCCCGAACTCGTGCGGATGTCCATCGCCATGGATCTGGCCGACGGACGCGCTTAGAGCGGCCTCTTCCGATCCTGCTTTCTCCCTTTTTGATCCGACGCAATGCGTGGCCATTGCCGGCGCGCGAAAGAAATGTCGGGAGGAGCTTTGCGTGGTCCCATCCTCGACCATCCTAGTCGCCGCGCCGGATGACGCCTTCCGGCGCTCGCTCGTGTTCGCCCTGGAAAGCGACGGCTTTATTGTGAGCGCGCATGCAGGAGCGACCGAGGCCTTCGCTTCCCTCGGCGCGCGCGATGCCGCCTGCGCGGTCATCGACGACGATGCGGTGGCCGACTGGATCCTGATTTCCCGGCAATTCGACAGTTTCGGCCGTCCCGTCATTCTGTTGACCGAATTCCGACGGATTCCGGCTCTCCCTTCCGTCCGGTTGCTCATGAAACCGTTTCTCGGGGAGCCGCTCGTCAAGGCCGTGCGCGACGCCGTCACGAACATTCTGTGACTGCTAAGTAGATTCCCGTACGGACATGACCGAATTTCGGATTGCACGGATTGGCGCCATTGATCCTCCATCAGCGTAGGGAGACGATCATGGCTTTCCTCGAAACCTTCCAGACTCTGCGTTATCCCGTCCACTCGGAATTCAAGGCGCCGGCCGGCCAGCCGCCTGCGGGCTTCCAAGCGGTCACGCTTTTTCCTGCCGGGACCGAGATTTACGCACAGGGCGAAAAGAGCGTCAGTCTCTACAGGGTCGAGTTCGGCGCCATCCGTATCTATCGCCTGCTCGCCGATGGCCGCCGCCAGATTTCGGCGTTCCATCTCGCGGGGGAGATTTTCGGGTTCGAGGCCGGCGAGACCCATCACTTCTTCGCGGAAGCGATCTGCGCTACCGGCGTTCGCGCTCTCCGCACCACATCGCGCCATGACGAGTTTGCAAGCGAACTTCTTCCTGTTGCGCTGGAAGGGCTCGTCAGGGCGCAGGAGCATCTTCTCGTGCTTGGGCGCCAGAATGCCGTCGAGCGCGTCGCGGCCTTCCTGGCAGACATGTCGGAGCGGCAAGGCGGCATCAGCAGGATCGAGCTGCCGATGTCCCGCACGGATATTGGAGACTATCTCGGCCTGACCATCGAGACCGTGTCCCGCGTCTTCTCGAAGCTTCGCCAGAAGGGCGTCATCCGCTTGCCGGGCCTGCGTAGCGTCGAGATCGCGAAATGGCAGACCTTGCAGGACCTGGCCGCCTGATCATGGCAGGGAAGTCGTCGAACGGATTTTCGATATCGATGTTCGATGTCGGGTCGATGTGGCAGCCGATATCAGGCGCACCGTTCGGACGGGAACTGGAGCTTGCCGTGATCGACGGCGATGGAATACACGCCCTCGTTTTCCCGTGCCGGCGCACGCTTACCGGATGGATGAGGGCCGGCACCATGGAAAGGGTCGATGTCTCGCCCACGCATTGGCGCGATTGGACCGCGTGAAGGCAGCATGTCGACTGGGCCCGTGACGGTCCCCGCAGGTGTTCCCGCATTCTCGCTTGCGCGTGTTGATGTCGATCAAGGCTGCCGGAGGCGGACCGGGGAATAGTTTCCGGGCATGCGGGCGGAACCGCCCGCGCCAATAGCGAGGTAGACGAACATGAGCGACAGTTCATTGAGACAGGATATCATCGACGAACTCGACTTCGAGCCCAGCCTCGATGCCGCGGATATCGGCGTAGCGGTGGAAGATGGCGTCGCGACCTTGACCGGCCACGTCCCGACCTATGCCCAGAAGATCACGGTCGAGGACGTCGTCCGCAGGGTGAAGGGCGTCAAAGGCATCGCGCAGCAGATCGAGGTTCGTCCCTTCGGCACGAACCGAACGGCTGATGACGAGATCGCGAAGAGGGCCCTCAGCACGATCAGCTGGAACACGGCCATTCCCGACGACGCCGTGCAAGTCAAGGTGCAGGAGGGTTGGGTTACGCTGACGGGCAAGGTGGAATGGCAGTACCAGAAGACCGCGGCGGCCGACGCCGTGCGGGACCTTGCCGGCGTGGTCGGAGTCACGAACCGCATCGAGATCGCGTCGCGCGCGTCGGCTTTCGACGTGAAGAAGCGGATCGAGGACGCCTTGAAGCGCAATGCGGAGATCGAGGCGCAGGCGATCAGGGTCAATGTCCTCGACGGCGGCAAGATCACGCTAGACGGCAAGGTGCATGCATGGTCGGAGCGCCGCGCGGCAGAACGCGCCGCATGGTCGGCGCCGGGCGTGAAGGTCGTGGATGATCGCATTACCATCGGTTGACGTGGCGTGTCCACGGATCGTTCATGACGACGGACAGACAGGGATCGGGGCGGGCCTTCTTGAGCTCGCCTCCAGGCCTGCTTAACGCCTTTTACACATGTCGCCTCAGTAGGGCGCCGATCGCGGGCGCTGATATCTGCTTTCCGGTTCCTCCCGATTGGTACATTCTCGCCTTGCAGGCACACTATGAAAGCGATGATCCTCGAAAGGCCGGGAACGCCGCTCGCGCTTGTCGAGCGGCCCGATCCGTTGCCGGGCCCAGGCGAGATCCGCCTCAGGGTGGAAGCCTGCGCGGTGTGCCGGACGGACCTCCACGTGGTCGACGGCGAGTTGGAGCACCCCAAGCTGCCGCTCGTTCCGGGTCATGAAATCGTCGGCATCGTGGACAGGGTCGGAGACGGGGCCGACGCGGCGCGGATAGGGCGCCGCGTCGGCGTGCCGTGGCTCGGCCATACCTGCGGCGCCTGTCCTTATTGCCGCGCCGGCATGGAAAATCTCTGCGACCGCCCGCTCTTCACCGGCTATACGCGCGACGGGGGCTTTGCCACGCATGCGGTGGCCGATGCGGATTTCGCCTTCGATCTGGATGAGAATGCCGACGCCGTGTCGCTCGCACCCCTGCTGTGCGCCGGGCTCATCGGATGGCGTTCGCTGAAGAGAGCGGGCGAGGGGAGGCGGATCGGCCTCTACGGTTTCGGCGCGGCAGCCCACATCATCGCTCAGGTCTGTGTCTGGCAGGGGCGCGAGGTCTATGCTTTCACCCGGCCGGGCGACAGGGAGGCGCAGCATTTCGCGTCGGACCTCGGTGCCGTATGGGCCGGCGGATCGGACGAAGCGCCGGCTGTCGCGCTCGACGCCGCCATCATCTTCGCTCCCGTCGGTGCGCTGGTGCCGGCGGCGCTCTCGTCGGTGCGGAAGGGCGGCCGAGTGGTCTGCGGCGGCATCCACATGAGCGACATCCCGGCGATGCCCTATCGGCTGCTCTGGGAGGAGCGCGAACTGGTTTCGGTCGCCAACCTGACGCGCAAGGATGCCGGGGAATTCTTTCCCGTGGCGCGGGAAGCGGGCGTTCGCACCCATACGAAGCCCTACTCGCTCGAACGCGCCAACGAGGCGCTCGCGGATCTGCGGGAAGGCCGTCTGAGTGGCGCCGCAGTGCTCGTGCCTTGAGAGGCCGACCGTTCAGCGGGCGCGTTTCCCGAGCGCATGCATGGCGGCGATCCATTTCTTGCGCCGCGCATCGCTGACGCTTTCGACCATGCCGAACAGCGATTCCCTGACAGGGCCGATGCCGACGAAGTTCAGGATGTTGCGCCGCATGCCGGCGATGCCGTGGCCGAGATACCAGAACCGATAAAGCGGCGCCGGCATGCCCATCGTGACGATGACACGCGCCGAATGGCCTTTCAGCAGCGTCGTGGCGAAGCCGTTCTTCCCTGCTTCCGGATAAGCGAACGCTACGCCAGGCCGCATGACCTGCTCAAGGAAGGCCTTGAGGAGAGCGGGCATGGTGCCGAGCCAGAGAGGGAAGACGAAGACGATGTGCTCGGCTCGCCGGATCGCTTCGGCCGCATCCTTGAGATCGGGAGGGAACATGCCGTGCTCGAATTCCTCCATCGAGCTCAGCAGCGGGAAATCGAGCCTGGCGATATCGATCAGGCGAACCTCGTGCCCGGCCGAACGCGCGCCTTCGGCATAACTGTCGGCAAGCGCCCGACACAGGCGCCTGGGGTTCAGGTCGGGGTGGCCGAGAACGACAAGGATGCGGCGCGGCATGGCGGGTCTCCGTCTGGAAACGGCAGGTTACTCCGCCGACGGCCGCCTGCCTTGACCGTCGTCAAGAACGGCGGCGCGCCGCATGCCTGTGCTCACGCGAGAAGAACCAGCGCTTCGCGGCTTCCGAGACGGCAAGGTAGGTGATGGTGATCGCCACAAGTCCGCCCATGATCGGCAATTGAAGCGGCACGAAGTCTAGCCAGCCCGCGCCCGGCAGGTAAGGGATCGAAATAGTGAATAGTCCCAATGCCAAAGTCAGTCGCGATAGCAGCGCGCTGGGGCGACTGAGCCAGAAGGATTTATGGGTCCGCACTACGAGCACGATCGCCAGTTGCGTCAGGAGGGATTCCACGAACCATCCGGTACGGAACGTCTCGGCGGTTGCGTGGATTGCCAAAAGCAGGAAACCGAAAGTGAAGAAGTCGAAGCAGGAACTCGTCAGGCCGAAATAGATCATGAAGCGGCGTATCGAACCGATGTCCCATCGCCGCGGCGTTTCGATCTGTTCGGCATCGACCCGATCACCGGCGATGGCGAGCGACGGCAGCGAGGAAAGCAGGTTGTTGAGCAGGATCTGCGGCGCAAGGAGTGGCAGGAAAGGCAGCGCGAGCGAGGCGAAAGCCATGGAGACCATGTTGCCGAAGTTGGCGCTGGTGGTGATGGCGATGTATTTCATCGTGTTGGCGAATGTCTTGCGGCCGTCGTCGACGCCGCGGGCGAGGACTCCCAGATTACGCTCGAGGAGGATGAGGTCGGCAGCTTCACGGGCCACGTCTACCGCGCCATCGACGGAGATGCCGATATCGGCCTCGTGAAGCGCCGGGGCGTCGTTGATGCCGTCGCCGAGATAGCCGACCACATGACCGCGCCGGCGTAGCGCGGCGATGATGCGCTCCTTCTGGTTGGGATCGATCTCCGCGAAGATGTCGGTGTGAGAAGCGCGGGCGAATAGCGCCTCCTTCGTCAGCTTCGCCAGCTCGTCGCCGGAAAGCACGTTGCGGTGCGGCAGGCCGATGGTCTCGGCCAGGTGCCTCGCGACATGGCGGTTGTCGCCGGAGATGATCTTTACCTTGATGCCTCGCGCGGCGAGCGCCTTCAGCGTGATGTTGACTCCGGGCTTGGGAGGGTCGAGGAACAGCAGGAAGCCGGCGAAGGCGAGGTCCATCTCGTCCTCGCGGCGATAGGCTTTCCTTGACGGGAAACGGCGCACGGCGAGGCCGAGAACACGATAGCCCTGGCCACTCCAACCGCGTACCCGGTCCTCGATGGCCTTTGCCTCAAGCTCGCCCAGCGGCCGCGTGCCGGACGGGTCGAGAACGGAAGCACAGGCGGCGGCAATGGTCGCCACGGCGCCCTTACATACCATCAGGTCCTCGCCGTCACCCTGCTGCCGGACGACGACCGACAGCCGCTTCCGGATGAAATCATAGGGTATCTCGTCGACCTTGATATATCCGGACAGATCGTCTTCCGGAGTGCGCGCGGAAACGATTCCTTCGTCCAGAGGATTCGCCATGCCTGTCTGCAGCGTCGCGTTGACGAGTCCCCAGAATCTCACTTGGGGAGAAGCCATCCCGAAAGGATCCATCCAGGCGTCGAGATGGATGGCACCTTCGGTAAGCGTACCGGTCTTGTCGGTACAGAGGATGTCCATGCTGCCCAAATTCTCGATGGCGTCGAGACGCCGTACGATGACGCCCGCCGCCGCCATGGTGCGGGCGCCACGCGCCAGAGTGACGCTGATGATGGCCGGCAGGAGCTCAGGGGTCAGGCCCACGGCGAGCGCCAGCGAGAAAAGCAGCGAATCGATGGCAGGGCGGTGCAACAAGAGGTTGGCGAAGAAGACCAGGATGACGATGGCCAGCATGATCTCCGTCATCAGATAGCCGAAGCGGCGGATGCCTCGCGCGAAGTCGGTTTCCGGCACGGCATGCGCCACGGCCGCCGCGATCGCCGCGAATTCCGTATCCTTGCCCGTTAGGACGGCAACCATCGTGCCTGTGCCGCTGCGTACGGAAGTGCCGGTGAAGACCGCATTGCCGCGCTGGCTTACGAGCGCGTCCACGGGCGAGAGGCCAGGCGCCTTCACCACCGGGAAGCTCTCGCCGGTAAGGACCGCCTCGCTGACGTTGAGATCGCGCGCGTCGAGCAGCACGCCGTCCGCCGGGATCATGTTTCCGGCCGACAGCCGGATCACGTCGCCCGGCACGATTTCTTCGACGGCAACAGCTGTCTCCATGCCATTGCGCAGTACAGACGCCTTTCGCGAAATGCGTGCCTTCAGCGCCTCCATTGCTCTCGACGCGCCGTATTCCTGCGTGAAGGAAAGGGCGCAGCTTGCCAGCACGATTGCACCGATGATGATCGCTTCGCTGCCTTCGCCGACGAAGGCTGAGACGGCGGCCGCAAAGACGAGAATGAGCACCAGCGGACTACGGAACTGCCGCGCGAAGGCTGCGACGGCGGAGGCACCGCGCCCCCGGCCGATCGCGTTCTGCCCGGCCGAGCGGAGCCTGGTCGCGGCCTCGGCGGAGGACAGGCCGCGGGCTTCCGAGCGCAGGTCGACCAGAAGCTTTTCCGCCGGCACTGCCCAAAAGATGGCGCAGCTACTGGCTGACGGAGGAGAAGGAAGGCGCTGGATCGGGTATTCCCGGATGAGGGGCTCGCGAGCCGTCCGTCGATGCAGCGTCGTCAACATGGCGCGAGGCGTTCTGCCTAGTTGGCGAGGAGTCGGTTCGTCGAGGAATCCTCGATCAGCCCGCGGGTCACCCCGCCAAACGCCCATTCGCGCAGCCGGCTGTGCCCGTAGCCGCCGGCGACAATGAGGTCAGCGCCGGTCTCTGTGGCGGCAGTCAGGAGTGCTTCCGCGGCGTCCATCTTGTCGGCGTCGAGGACCTCCGAGCGCGCCTTGACCCCGTGTTTCATCAGGAAGCGCACGACATCGGCGACGCTCTCTCGCGCCGGCGTCCTTTCGTCCTCCGCGATCGTCGCCACCAGGACGTGGCGAGCGGCAATAAGAAATGGCAACGCATCGACGACAGCGCGGCGGCATTCGCGTGTATCCTTCCACGCGACGAGGACGTTTTCCGCCGTCATCGGCCGATGATCCTTCGATGCAAAGAGGATTGGCCGGCCGGCGGAAAGGATGAGCTCGCCGGGATCGATGGTCCGCAGCCGGCTTCTCGCCCCCTCGTCATCCGATCCGGTGACAATCAGGTCGGCGGCCCGCGCGTTAAGCGCGAGAAATCGCGTAGGATTGCCGAGCATGCCCCGCCACGATGCCCTGTTGCTATCGCGGGTGAAGGTTTCGAATTCGGATTTAAGCGTCTTCAACCGATCTTCGATGTCTTCGATCTGCAGGCGCATTGCCTCTCCGGTCGCGCCGCCATCCATGTCTCCCGGTACGAGGAGAAATGCCTCCGCGGCCGCGAAACCGATCAGGCTTGCCTCGTATCGGCGCGCGATGTCCCACGCGAAATCAAGCCGCGGCGCCGCCGGCGCGTCGATATCGAACTGCACCATGATTGTGTTGTAGGTCACGATGGATCTCCTTGGCTTGGCCGAGCCGTCGCCGTGCGTGGCTTCGATCTCCTCGCGCTTTGTATCGCCGTATGAGCCCGCCTTTCCTTGCGGCAGATCAAGACTCGCCACGGTGGTTTCCTTTCCGGCAGGGGCGGTAGTTTTTACGCGCTGGTGCGGCCCCGGTGAATCCTGTGTGTCCTTTCTGTTCTTGAGCGAAATCAATGACGAGCGGCGACGCACGTGCAAATGAACAAGTCTCGTCAACGAGAGCCCCAGGAGATCGTGCCCGATGCGACTGCAAGCATTGCTTCCTTTCGTCACCCATCCCGATCCGGTCTCGGATGCGGTCGTGGAACATGCGGTTGCCGTCGCGCGGCTGGTCCAGGCCGAAATTCACACGCTGGCGATCAATGTCGACATTCCGCCCGTTTCCAGCGCGCTGTCGCGGCTTCTTCTGGACGTGCCGGAAATGATCCGAGCGGCCGAAGCCTTGAGCAGGGAACGAGCCGACTACCTCCTTGCGCGGACTGCCCAATCGGGATTGGAGCAGGGGATTACGGTCACGACGGAATCGGTATCGGCGCCGCTGGCCATCCTGAGGGACACGGCGGCAATCCGCGCGCGCTATTTTGACCTGACGATGATCGGGCTGGAGGCTGACAATCCTTCCGCAAGAGCGACGGCCGAGGCCATGATTTTCGGGTCCGGCCGCCCGTCGATCCTTCTCCCCGACATTTGCCGCGTCGGCACGTTCGATCATGTCGCGATCGCCTGGGATGGCAGCCGCGTTGCCGCGCGAGCCGTCGGGGACGCGCTTGCCTTCCTTGAGCGCGCCCGCCGCATCTCGGTCCTGACCGTCTTCGACGACAAGCCGCTGGAGGATGACAAAGCAGGCGGACGGCTGGCCGACGGGTTGCGACAACGTGGACTTCAGGCCGAGGCGGTTTCCCTCCATGCGCGGGACTGCCCTATCGCCGAAACTCTCCAGCAGGGGGCGCTGGAAAAGGGCGCAAGCCTGCTCGTCATGGGCGGCTACGGGCATTCGCGGGTGCGCGATTTCGTGCTGGGCGGTGCCACGCAAGGCGTGCTGGGCAAGCCGCTGATGCCTGTGCTGATTTCGCACTGACCCGACGAAGACCGCCGCACGTCCATTCGAACGTGAGTCGGCAGATCACGAATCCCCTAAGGATTCGATCCCTAGCGTTAACTGCTCCGCCGATGAATCACGACGAAGCGCATTTGATCGTCCCGATAGATGCCGAGAAGAAGGAGTTCCTCCTTCTCACTACCAGCGAGGGTGACGGCCTGCTCCGGGCCGTCGATCGGCTTCCGATCCACGGTCACAATGACGTCGCCCTCGGCGAGGCCGCCGGAAGCAGCGGCGCTGTCCGGATCGACGGCTATCACAAGGGCGCCGCTCATCTTCCCGTATGCCGGTGAATCGCGTGTGATCCTGCCTATTCGGACGGATCGGAGAAGCCCCTTTCCGTCATAGGCTGTCGGCTGGGGCGCTCTCGATGTCACGTCCGCGTCGCGGTCGATCCGTCGCCCGTCCCGGAGTGCGGTGACATGGACTTTGGTCTGCGGCGCCAGGTTTCCGATCAGCCGACGCAATTCGGCAGCATCCGACACGGCGTGGCCATCGATCGCACTAATCACGTCCCCGGCGGCCAGGCCGGCCATCTCCGCCGCCGATCCGGGAAGCACCTGGCTAACGACCGCGCCTTTCGACGCGTCCGCATGGAGCGCCGTCGCAAGGTCTGCAGTCAAGTCCTGCACCACGACACCGAGCTGGCCACGCCTGATTTCTCCATGGGCGATCAATTCGGGCAGAATCTGCCGGACGGCGGCGGAGGGGACAGCGAAGCCAAGGCCGATGCTGCCGCCAGCCGCACCGAAGATGGCGCTATTGATACCAACTATGTGTCCCTTGAGATCGAGCAACGGGCCGCCGGAATTACCCGGATTGATGGCGGCATCGGTCTGGATATAACCTTCGAACGTGTCCGTCTTGACGCCAGTTCGGCCGAGTGCGCTGACGATGCCATGTGTCACGGTATGGCCCAGACCGAATGGATTGCCCACCGCGACCACATAGTCGCCGATGTGAAGGCCAGCCGAATCCCCGAAAGGCAGTTCCGTGAGGCCGCTGGCATCGATCTTGATGACCGCGATATCGGATTCGTCATCGGTTCCGAGAACCTGGGCCTCGAAGCTGCGCCCGTCGGAAAGCGCGACCGTGATCTTCTCCGCGCCCTGAATGACATGATAGTCGGTGAGGATCAGGCCCCTTGCTGCGTCGATGATGGAGCCTGAGCCCACGGAAGGCGCGATGGAGGGATCGGAGGGAATAAGCTGACCTTCATCGGAGACGGCGCCTTCGGTCGAGATGCTGACGACGCCTGGGATGACCCGCGCGAGCATGGGAGCCAAGGACTCTTCGCCCGCTGCCGGCATAGGCTGGACGGATGCCATGGCCAAACAGCCCAAAACGGCAAGGGCACGGATCGACGGCATCTGGTCATTCCTCAACGATAAAAGATCTGTTTCCCACGAGTTGAAGATAGAACGCCCTCAAACGATCGGTATTGATCGGCATTGACCGACATCAAAGCTGCTCATTGCCGCCGGCTTGCTCCATCAGCTTCAGCCTCGGGCCGCCTTTTCGGTGGTCGGCGACGGTGGCCGGATTGCTGCCGCGCCGCTCGATATGCCGACGGCGGGATCGAGCGCAACAGACGGAACGGCCATCATTGCCTGGCTGACCGATGCACCTCCCTGTCATCGCTTTCGGCAGCACTGAGCCGGGTGTGATCCACGACGCCGGCGACGCCGCGGACGCCTTCGGAAACGACGCGCGCTGCCTCTTTCCCACTTGCCGAGCCCACGTTTCCCCACAGATGCACCACACCGTCGGAAACGATGACGGATAGCTTTACGAGGTCGTCGAAGGCGGTTTCGCCAAGCCGGCTCAGAATGCTCCGCCTGATCGCTATGTCGCCGGGCGCACAGTCGTCCGGCTCGGCCATCGTTATCAGGCGGAGCAGGTCGACGCGGCTGACGATACCGACGATCCGGCCCTCGCGCGTCACCGGGATGCGTTTGACATGATGTTCGTCCATGAGCGCAGCGACCCGGCCGACGGTGGCTTCCTCCTCGACGGTGATGACCCCCTTGGTCATCACGTCGGCTACCTTCCAGCTATGGCTTTTCACGAACGCGGCAGCCTGCTCCGCAACGCTCCGTTCCCCGCTTTCGCGGTTATGTATTTCAGGGTCGATTTCGCTCCTGCGGAGTAGATCGCCTTCCGTGATCATGCCCACCAGCAGGTTGCGGTCGTCGACCACCGGAATCCCGCTGACCCCCTTCTCCAGCATGATCTGTGCGGCGTGTTTCACGCTGGTATCGGGGGACACCGTGACGACACTCGTTTTCATCAGATCCTTGACGCGCATTGCTCGCTCCGTTGGGCCGGACATTGACGGTGTTCGCTCGCTGCGAAGCGCGGTCGTCTGCTTGTCCTGAGGCCGTCCTGTTTCGCACGGTTCGCAGCACGGCTGCCTTGCGGTGGATCAAAGACGGTCGACGCAAGGCCGGCCACGGACCGTGAAGCCGGATGGCGCGGGGTTTTCCGTGCTTCCATCCACCAGGTCTTGCGAGGAACGGAAGAATTGGCGTGCTCCGGTGCCCGCGATGCGGCCGCCAAAGTGATTTGAGTGAAATCAAGGCCGCGGCGCGTTTTCCGGGAGATCCTTCGCCCGATTCTGAAGGAGCCTGATCGATGAAAGGCACATTTGCCGCGGCGTTTATTCTATGGGCTTGTTTGGCGGGCACCGCTCAGGAAATGAGCTATGGTCAGGCCGAATATCTGGATTCCTGCGCGATTTGTCACGGGACTACCGGGACAGGCGAGGGCCCGCTGGCCGACCAGCTGTTGAAACATCCTGCCGATTTGACACGCCTGTCCGAGCAAAACGGCGGCGAATTTCCCTATTGGCTCGTATTTGCCACCATCGACGGTCGCCATGCGGCCAACCAGCATGACTATCGCGATATGCCGATCTGGGGGGAAAGGTTCCTGGAGCGCGACGCCAGAAAATACGGACCAAAAGGCGGCGAGGCCATTACGACCGAACGAATTCATCAGCTAGCCGAATATGTGCAGTCATTGCAGCGGCGATGACGGGACGGGCGCCTTGCGCTCGGCTGCGCTTCAAACGGTGGCGCATGATCTCAGGCGACCTAATTCACATGTATGTCCCGACGAGCGGACAACCAGGAGAAGTACGGTGGGAAATGTGTATGACCGGAGGGAGCTCGACCTCATGGACCGCTACTGGCGCGCGGCGAACTACCTGTCCGTGGGCCAGATCTATCTCATGGACAACCCACTGTTGCGGAACCCTTTGGCCGCCGAGCACGTGAAGCCCAGGCTGCTCGGGCACTGGGGGACCACCCCCGGGCTGAACTTCCTGTACGTCCACCTCAACCGCGTCATCAACGAACGCGACCTTGACGTCTTATACGTGTGCGGCCCGGGCCATGGCGGCCCGGCCATGGTCGCGAACACCTGGCTGGAAGGCACGTACAGCGAGATATATCCGGAGATCGGCCGAGACGCGGATGGGATGCGGAAACTGTTCAAGCAGTTCTCTTTCCCCGGAGGCGTGCCGAGCCACGTCGCGCCAGAGACGCCGGGTTCCATCCACGAGGGTGGCGAACTGGGCTACGCGATCGTCCATGCGTTCGGAGCCGCGTTCGACAATCCCGACCTCCTCGTGGCTTGCGTGATCGGCGACGGGGAAGCCGAGACCGGCCCGCTTGCGGCAGCATGGCACTCGAACAAGTTCCTGAACCCGGCCAGCGACGGAGCCGTGCTGCCGATCCTGCATCTCAACGGCTACAAGATCGCGAATCCGACGGTGCTCGGACGCATGGACGACGAGGAACTGCGAAGCCTTTTCGTCGGCTACGGATATGAACCATTCTTCGTCGAGGGCAGCGATCCCGAACCCATGCACCGTGCCATGGCAGGTACGCTCGACGTCGTCCTCGACCGTATCCGCGCGATACAGGAGGGCGCACGGTCAGGCAAATGGTCGGGTGATCGCCTGCGCTGGCCGATGATCGTGCTGCGCAGTCCCAAAGGCTGGACCGGCCCCAAGGAAGTCGATGGCAAGAAAGTCGAAGGTTTCTGGCGTTCGCATCAGGTTCCTGTCTCGAATGCTCGCGGCGACGCCGGTCACCGCAAGATCCTCGAGGACTGGATGCGCAGCTACCGCCCGGAGGAACTCTTCGACGCAAACGGCCGCCTGCGTCCGGAACTGGCTGGACTCGCGCCGCGTGGAAACAAGCGGATGGGCGCTATCCCCTATGCGAACGGCGGCCTGCTCAAGCGCGATCTCGTCTTGCCGGACTGGACAGGTTTCGCGCACGACCTCCCTCGGCCCGGTGGAAGGATCGCCGAAGCGACGAGGATCATGGGCGCCTATCTCCGGGAAGTCATTCGCCTCAATGCCGAGACAAAGAACTTCCGGTTGATGGGGCCCGACGAAACGTCCTCCAACCGCCTGGATGCCGTCTTCGACGTTACCGACAGGGTTTGGATGGAGCCGATCGAGCCGTATGACGAGCACCTGTCGAAAGACGGCCGTGTCATGGAGGTGCTTTCCGAGCACCTTTGCCAAGGCTGGCTGGAAGGCTACCTGCTGACAGGCCGCCATGGCTTGTTCTCCTGCTACGAGGCTTTCATTCACATCGTGGATTCGATGGTCAACCAGCATGCCAAGTGGCTGAAAACGTCGCGCGAGCTTTCCTGGCGCAAGCCGATCGCTTCATTGAACTATCTGCTTACGTCCCATGTCTGGCGTCAGGACCATAATGGTTTCAGCCATCAGGATCCCGGCTTCGCCGATTTCGTCGCAAACAAGAAGGCGGACACCGTCAGGCTCTATTTCCCGCCCGACGCGAACACGCTTCTATGGGTAACGGACCATTGTTTCAGGACGTGGAACCGCATCAACGTCATCACTGCGGGAAAGCAGCCGGCGCCGCAATGGCTGACCGTGAAAGAGGCCGAACGCCATTGCAAGGCGGGTGCCGGGATCTGGCACTGGGCGGGCAGCGAAGACGAAGGCGAGAATCCGGATGTTGTGATGGCTTGTTGTGGTGATGTTCCGACGCTGGAGACGCTTGCCGCGGTCGACCTTCTCAAAAAAGCGCTGCCGCATCTGAGAATCCGGGTCGTGAATGTCGTCGATCTGATGACACTCCAGTCGGATACGGAACACCCCCATGGCTTCGGCGACGAAGCGTTCGACGCCCTGTTCACCCGTGATCGGCCCGTCATCTTCGCCTACCACGGCTATCCGTACCTCATTCACCGGTTGACCTATAAACGCGCCAATCACGACAATATGCACGTGCACGGGTTCCAGGAGGAGGGGACGACGACGACGCCGTTCGACATGGCGGTTCTGAACCAGATCGATCGCTATCATCTGGCACAGGCAGCGGTCAGGCGCCTGCCGGAATTTTCCGACAAGGCCGCGGGTTTCATTGCGGCGCTGGATGGCAAGCTTGCCGAACACACGGCTTATGTCCGCAGCCATGGCGAAGACATGCCGGAAATCCGGGATTGGACCTGGCCATACGGAACGGCTACCGAGGCCGGTGACTGATGCGCGACGCGATCCTCGCGCTTAATGCCGGCTCGTCCAGCGTCAAGTTCGGCCTCTACGACATCGAAGACGTCGATAATCTCCGTCTTGTCGCGCGCGGCACGCTCGACAAAGGGGGGGCGCCTCATCTCGTCGTTAAGGCGCCCGACGGAGAGACATTATGCGACGTACCCGTAGCGGGCGGCGACATGGCGGAGCCCGTCCGGACACTGGTCCGTTGGATCGAGGAAAAACAACACGAGCGGAAGCTGGTCGGCTGCGGTCACCGCATTGTTCATGGCGGCGGGGAGTTCGCCGATCCTGTCCGGCTGACGCCGCCTGTCATGTCAGCCCTGGATAAACTCGCCCCGCTTGCTCCGCTTCATCAACCCCTCAGCCTTTCACCTGTTCGGGCCCTGGCGGGCCTCCGCCCTGACCTGCTGCAGGTGGGGTGTTTCGATACCGCCTTCCATCGCACGATCGAGCCACTTGTCAGCCGATACGCGCTGCCGCTGGAGTACGAGGAAAAAGGCATTCGCCGCTATGGGTTCCATGGCCTGTCGTATGAATACCTCGCCGGGCGGCTGGCCGAGAATGGAAAAACAGGCAAGCGCACGATCGTCGCCCACCTGGGCAACGGAGCGAGCCTGTGCGCGATCAAAGACGGAAAAAGCGTGGATACCACCATGGGCTTCTCGGCTCTCGACGGTCTCATGATGGGGACGCGGTGCGGCTCCATAGATCCCGGCGTCCTGCTCTACCTTCTCCTCGAACAGCATATGTCTGCCGAAGAAGTTCAGCACCTGCTCTACGAAAAATCCGGCCTTCTCGGCGTCTCCGGCATTTCGGGCGACATGCGCGAGCTCGAGACAAGCGCCGACCCTCGCGCCCGGCTGGCGATCGACATGTTCGCTTTCCGCGTGTCCCGAGAAGTAGCCGCGCTTGCGAATACGCTTGGCGGCCTGGATTGCCTTGTGTTTACGGCAGGTATCGGCGAGCACTCGGCCGCCGTTCGCGGGTCAATCTGCAGGCATCTTGGCTGGCTGGGTCTCACGATCGACGAAGTGGCCAATAGCATGCACGCCGGGATCATCAGCGCTCCGGATACGCAGATCGAGGTGCCGGTCATTCCTACCGACGAGGAGGTCATGATTGCGCATCATACGTTGAATCTGATGAGGTCGGCCTGATCGTGCGGCCCGCGATCATCGCGGTCCTTTTTCGGGCCGCGTTTTGCGCTGCAGCAAAGTTTCGCGGGCGCGCTGGCTATAGAAGGCGCTTAACGGCGAGGGCGGTGACGTCTTTCGCCGTGAGAAGAACCGGAAAGACAACCATCATGAAATACAAAATCGCAATCGCAGCCGCTCTCGCGGCGTTGATGGCGACAGGCGCCGCCGAGGCGGCTGACCATCAGGTGCAGATGCTCAACAAGGGCGAGAAGGGAGCGATGGTATTCCAGCCCGACTTTGTCGTCGCCGCGCCCGGCGATACCGTCACTTTCGTGCCGACCGACAAGGGCCACGATGCGGCGAGCATCGACGGCATGATCCCGGACGGGACGAAGCCCTTCAAGGGCGAGATGGGCAAGCCCATCACGGTCACGTTCGACAAGGAAGGCGTCTATGGCGTCAAGTGCGTACCCCACTACGGCATGGGCATGGTGGCGCTGGTCGTCGTCGGGAAGCCCGTCAATCGCGAACAGGCCGAAGCCGTCAAGCAGCCGGGCAAGGCGAAGAAGGTCTTCCAGTCGCTGTTTGCGGAAGTGCCAGCCGGCAACTGACGCGCAAGGAAGGCGGGGACGAAAGGGCGCGGGCCTTCGGGCTTCGCGCCCTTTCCGTATTTCCTGGCAGGGAAGGCAAATGCCATTGCGGCGGCCGCATGCAGCCTTCCGGATAGCGATTTCGTATCTAACCAACGGCCCTTGCCCACATGCCGAGCAGGCGGCTGATGAGGGAAGGGGCCTCGCGGACCAGGCGGAAGCCGAGGTTGTCGGGCGCTAGGCCCGCCGCGCAGCCGCCGCTCCGTCCGTCGCGGAGGAAAGTCGACATGTAGCCGCGATGCCGGCCTGCGACCACGCGCACGCCGCAATTGTCGGTGCTGTGCGCCACCTTGCCGTCTTCAGACATCGTCGCGCGCACGTAGCACGTCGACGTCCATTCCCAGACGTTTCCGGCGACATCCGACAGTCCGTTGGAGTTCGTCCCGAAATGGCCAAGCGGCTTCGGTTCGGTGTCGCGCTTGTCCGAGGAGCCTGCCTCGGCGCGATAGCGGGCGAGCCAACGCGTGGCCGGGTTCGAAGCATCCTCCGCCAGGCCAAGCGCGTCGTCCCTCCTGCGCTCCGCGGCGGCGAATGCCCATTCCACGTCGGTCGGCAACCGCCATGTCTCTCCGGTCTTCGCCGACAGCCACGCGGCGTAGGCGGTGGCGTCTCGGTAGCTGACGCCTGTGACCGGGAGCGTGGCGGAAGCGTTGCCGCCTTCGGCCGCCTCGCAGCCGCCGTCGGCAACGCAGGCCGCGTACTCGGCAGCGCTGACCTCGTCCTTCATGATGTCAAAACCGCGCCGGAAGGCGACGGCGCGCTTCGGCGCGTCGACCGGGCGGCCGTCCTTGAGGTATTCGCCAGGCAGGCGGAACTCGAAGGAACCCGGCCCGACAGTCACGATGCCTGCCGGGGCGGCTTCAGGCAAATGATTCCTGAACGCGGGACTGGCAGCTACCGTCAATGCTGTTGCCGCCGCAAGGACTGCTGGAACCATCAGTTTCATGGAGATGCCCTCCGGAAGGAGGCGGCCCACCGGATTCCGGCGGGCCGCGTGTTCCGTCAGTAGGAAGCGATCGGGGCAGGCGCCCGCACCTGCGTCATCAGGTCATCGTTCCACTCCCCGTCCACCGTGATGTGGGCGGTGGCGCCGAGTTCCGCTGCCTCGATCAGATTGTGGTTGACGTAGGCGTAGATGCCCGGCTGGCGGAAGGTGTAGAGCGCCGCGCCGGCCGATCCGCCACGTACGAACCACGTCTCCAGATCCTTCTCCGGCGCATTGGCGAACTTGCCCTGCTCCCAGACATGGTCGCCATGGCCGCCTATGATGTGCGGGCGCGTATCGCGGTTGGCCTGCGAGTGGATGATGAGCACGGTCTCGCCGACCTTCGCCTTCAACGCGTTGTCGCCGGTCAGCGCGCCGACCCTGCCGTTGAAGACGACATGGGTCGGGATGAGGCCGCGCATCACCTTCAGCGTATCGTCATAGGCGTCGCCGAGGGATTCATAGTGCTTGTATTTGCCGTTCTCGTCGCGCGGGATGTAGAAGTCGCTTTCGCCGACATAGTAGATGCGGTCATATTTCAGCGGCTTGCCCGTCTCGTCCTTCAGCCCGTCACGGGGGAGGACCATCACGGTGCCGCTCATGCCCGACACCACATGCCAGGGGATCATGCCGGCCGGCGCACAGTGGTAGACGAATGTACCGGCGCGCGTCGCCTTGAAGCGCATCGTCGCCTGCTCGCCGGGATTGACGTCCAGCAGCTTGGCTCCGCCCAGCGCGCCCGTGGCGGCATGGAAGTCGACATTGTGCGGCATCTCGTTGGTCGCGGGATTGACCAGCGTCAGTTCGATATAGTCGCCCTCGTGGACAACCATCATCGGCGCCGGGATCGAGCCGTTATAGGTCATGGCCTGCATGACCGTGCCCTCGTCGTCGATGACCATCGGCTGTTCCTTCACAGTGAGGCGGAATTCGACGATCTTCAGGCCGCTGCGGGCGACCTGGTCATGGGCATGCACGAAGGGCGGGGCGACAAGCTCGACCCGCTCGCGCGGCAGCTTGCTCACATCGACAGGCTGCGGTTCTGCCGCGGCCTGCGCGGAGGGCATCGCCGTCAGTATGGCCGCCGTGGCCGCGCCTGCGGCGGTTCCAAAGAGGGCTTCGCGTCTCGTCAACATCTCCGTTCTCCTTATGGCTTCGGGTGTTGTTAGACGAAGGCTATTCCTCCCATCGACGGAATCTTTGTTGCAGCGCAAAAATCGGCCCATCCGGCCAGATGCGGCGCGGCGCCGCAGGCGCTGACGGTTCAATGGTCAGGGAACGATTTGCGGCGGGCCGGGAAGGTCGCGCCCCTCTTCCAGCGCATCGGCAAAGCTGTGGTTGATATCCCGATGGATCGCCTCGTCTTCCTGCATCGCGCGGATGACGTCGGCGAGCCGCGCATCGGGCGAGAGGTTCCAGTAGGCGATCGCCGAGGCCGGCGCCGGCGGGTTCTCTTGCCTTCCGTCCCGGATCTCCTCCAGATACTGGCCATAGCCGCGCACGGCGTCCTCGGCGAAATAGCCGACGATCCGGTGCGCCGTTCGCGGCGAGAAGAGATAGATCAGGAAATGGGCGTTGTAGAAAAGCCCCTGCGCGAGCAGGACGGAAAGACGCTCGAGCAGGCTCGGGCGGTCGATGGCGACGAAGACCATCAGGTGGGCGCGCTGCGTCTCGGCCTCGTTCAGGAGAGTGCGGATCCAGCCGCGGTCGTCGATCATCAGGCGCAGGCATTTGAGATGAAGCAGCGTCGCCGCCACCATGCCGGGAACGGCCGCGATGGTCTCTAGCACGATCGTGCGATGGCGATAGCGGCGGCCGAACAGTCCGTCAGCGGCGGAGCGTAGCATCCTGACCACGCGTAACGCGATCCGGTCGGACAGCGTCCGCGGAGGGTGATGGCGCGCCAGGTTGGTCTTGTCGATGGTCAGCATGGGCAAAGGAGTACCCTAAACGATTTCCCCATTATAAGCATATCGTCTGCCCATCGGGCAGCCGGAAATCTGAAGCGCAGGCAATGACGGACAGCAAGACGGACATCGGCATTCTTGCCGGCATGGAGATATTCCGCTCCCTGCCGGGAGAGGCCCTTGACGAGGTGCGCCGTGCGGCGGCCCGCAGGCGTTTGGCGAGGAAGGAAGTGCTGTATCATCAGGGCGATGCCGCAGGGACCTTCTACGTCGTTATCGTCGGGCGCCTGCGGGCAACTCAGACCACGGAAGAAGGCAACCAGATCGCGCTACGCTATCTCGGCCCCGGTGAACTGGCGGGCTACGCCGCGCTAGCGGAGATTCCGAGTTATCCCGGAACGGTCGTCGCGGTCGAGGATACTCATTTGCTCGTCTGGCCGACGGGCATCATGCGGGAACTGATGGGCAGGCACCCGCAGATCGCGATGAACGCGGTGGCCGTGCTGGGCGCACGCTATCAGGAAACGCAGATCCGTCTGCGCGAACTGTCCACCGAGACCGTCGAACGCCGGATCGCCCATGCCCTGTTGAGGCTTGCGCGTCAGGCAGGACGCCGAACGGCGCAGGGAACCGAAATCTGCTTTCCTCTTTCCCGCCAGGACATCGCCGAACTTGCGGGAACGACGCTTCATACAGTCAGCCGCACGCTCAGCGCATGGGAGAAGGACGCCATCGTGCTAAGCGCGCATCGGCATATCGTCGTCTGCCTGCCTGAAGCGCTGGCTGCGATTAACAAAGACGCATCGTAATCGGCCGGGTTCGAGCCGTCGATGATAGTTCTGCACCCGATCAGCGGACCACCAGCACGGGAAGGGTCGTATGAGCCAGGACTTCCGCAGTCTGGCTGCCAAGCAACAGCCTTCCCTTCGGTGATACCGAATGCGTCGACTGTTCATGTTTTCGCTCGGATGGGCGGCCTGCGGGATACGGGTTTGGCGCAATCAAGAGAGCGGTCGCGGGCTGCACCGGATAAGCCATCCCGTGATCGCCTCACGACCGGAAACCAGATATTCAAGCATCTGCCGCGGGCGGTTATCGACGCGCTTTCCCCTTGGCTTGAACAGGTCAGCCTCGCCCAGGGCGACAGTTTGTACGAGCCGGGCGACGAGGTCACACACGCCTATTTTCCCTTGAACGGCATGGTCGTCACCTTGGTGTTGCCGATGCGGGACGGCCGCGCTGTCGAGGCGGCAACGGTCGGCAGGGAAGGCGTTCTGGAAGGCTTCGTCAGCCTTGATCCGAAGCCATCCTTCGTCAGAACGACTGTACAGATAGGGGGAGACGCGGTCCGCATTCCCATAGAACGGCTGGAAAAGGCCAAGCGCAGCGTACCCGAATTGCACGATATCCTGTCGCGCTACACCGACTGCCTGATGGCAGACGTTCTTCAGTCGGTCGGTTGCGCCAGCATCCATCCCCTGGAGGCTCGTTGCGCCCGCTGGCTCCTGATGGCGCATGACCGCGTGCGCCAATCCGATCTGCCGCTGACCCAGGAAGCGCTTGCCGAGACATTTGGCGTCGCTCGCACCTACATGACGCGCATTGCCCGCTCGCTTCAAAAGCGCGGGGCGATTTCGTATAGCAGGGGCATCATTCAGATCACGAACCGTGATGTGCTGGAGGATGCCGCCTGCGAGTGCTATCGGGCTGTCCGCGGTCATTTCGACCGTGTCCTGCCGGGACTGTATCCGGACGCGGAACCATGAAGCCGTCATCCGCCTTATCCTTCGATCAGGCGGAAGATGATGAAGATACGAAACGTCAATCCTGATCGGCAGAACCGTCTACTGGCGGCGTTGAAGTCCGCAGACTTTCGGCTGATTTCCTCGGATCTCCACACCGTTTCGTATAGCGCTGGCGACGTCCTGTTCGAGCCAACACAGGATGTCGACCATGTCGATTTCCCGTCTAAAGGCATGATTGCGTCCCTGGTTCTGAGCTTGCGCGACGGCTCTTCGGCAGAAACAGCGATGATCGGGCTGGAAGGCGCGGTAGGCGGAATTGTCAGCGCCGGCGGGAAACCTGCCTTCACGCGCGGCATAGTGCAGATCGGCGGCGAGGCGTTACGGTTGCATACCGATGCGCTTGAGAGCGCAAAACAATATTCCGCGACGCTCCGGGAGCATTTCGCCCGCTACGGCGATTGTCTTCTCGCCCAGACGCTTCAGTCTGTAGCCTGCAACGCCCTGCATGATTTCGACGCCCGGCTTGCCCGTTGGCTTCTGACCATCCATGACCGGGTGGGCGAGGATGAATTGCATGTGACGCAGGAGTTCATCGGGCAGATGCTGGGCGTGCATCGCTCCTATCCGTGCCGCCGCCAGAATTCTTCGACTTTCAAGGTTGTCGCCGACGCGCTACGCCATCACGGCAGATAGCCCGAACAGCATCCATCCCTTCTGCTGGGAAGATGCGTCCAAAAATTTTGCGACCGCCTCTTGAACGATATTTTTGCTGTTCCCAAATCGATTTCCGTCGGGGCTACGGCCCGACAGTTCTGGCGTCGCAGAGACGCTGCGGCGCTGCTTGTTACCCATGTTGCTTTACGGAGGATGTGGCTATGAGAAGCTTCGATTATTCCCCACTCTACCGCTCGACGGTCGGCTTCGACCGTCTCTTCGACATGCTCGACAATGGCGTGCGCTCGGACTGGCCGCCCTACAACATCGAGAAGGTCGGCGAGAACGACTACCGCATCACCATGGCAATCGCGGGCTACAGCCCCGAAGAGGTCGAGCTGACCCAGCACGGCCCTGAATTGATCGTGACCGGCCAGAAGAAGCCCGAACAGGGTGACCGGGAGCTCCTCCACCAGGGCCTGGCGATCGACAATTTCAGGCAGGTCTTCAAACTGGCCGACCATGTCAAGGTCGCCCGCGCCGCGCTGGAGAACGGCTTGCTGTCGGTCGATCTCGTGCGCGAGGTCCCCGAGGAGCTTAAGCCTCGCCGTATCGCCATCGGCTCGGCTGAGGACGCCGCGGTGGCCGGTGATGCTGGCAAAAAGAAGCAGATCAGCCAGGTCGCGGAGCCGCAGCGCAAGGCTGCCTGAGTTCAGCGCGAACCCTCAAACCTGCGATTAGCCTCCCGGCGTCTGCCGGGAGGCGCAGATTGCGGAGAAACGGAGATGACAAACCTAAACGACTTAGAAGATACAAGCCCGCGCGGCGCGGACGTTCCCTTCAGCCCGATATTCCAGTGCCCCGATGAGATCCTCGACGATCCCGAGATGACCCGCGAGGAGAAGCGAGTTCTGCTGGCGTCCTGGGCGTCCGACGTGCGCGCCGTTCCCGGACTGCCGTCGATGCGCCGGCTGGAGGACGGCTCCCTCATTGACGTCGACGAGATCCTGCAGGCGCTCAAGGCACTGGACGCGGCTTCCGATCCCGGACCGTTAACGACGCCGCTTTGGCGGACGCCGCCGCAGCGCAGGAGCCGGCCGTCATTGCGCAACTGGGTTCGCATCATCCGCCATCGCCGGCGCGATGACGACGACGATCCGCCACCCTCGCCTGTGATGGCAGCTGTTCCGCCGAAACCCGGTAGTGGCGGCGCCTTTGCGTATCCGGAACCCGCGCTGGCTTGACCGGCGCTGAAGCTCTCGCACAGATCGGCGAACGGCGGCGGGTTCGGTAGCCCCGCTCTGCGGAACGTATTGTTGCTTTGGACATTCATGACCTAGCGACAATCCGTTCCGCCGAGGCGCTTATGGCCAATGACAAGCTTTCGACCTACAAAGCCAAGCGCGATTTCGAGAAAACCCGGGAACCGAGCGGGAAAGAAGCCGTCAAGCCGTCGGCCCGCCGACGCTTCGTCATCCAGAAACACGACGCCACGCGGTTGCACTATGATCTTCGGCTCGAACTGGACGGCGTCTTCAAATCCTGGGCCGTGACGCGCGGACCGTCGCTCGACCCACACGACAAGCGTCTCGCCGTGGAAGTGGAAGATCATCCGCTCGACTACGGCGATTTCGAAGGCACCATCCCGAAAGGCCAATATGGCGGCGGCACGGTCATGCTGTGGGACCGCGGCTATTGGGAGCCGGAGGGAAAGAAGAGTCCCGAGCAGGCGCTGGCCAAGGGCGACTTCAAGTTCACGCTCGATGGCGAGCGGCTGCATGGAAGCTTCGTGCTGGTGCGGATGGCGAACGATCGGGAACGGAGCAAGCGGACAAACTGGCTGCTGATCAAGCATCGCGACGAATACGCCGTTGAGAAGAACGGCGCGGCGGTGCTCGAAGAGAATGATACTTCCGTTGCCTCCGGCCGCACGATGGAGGCGATCGCCGCCGGCAAGGGCCGCAAGCCGAAACCGTTCATGTTGCAGGGCGGGAAAGTGGAGGCGGATGCTGTCTGGGACAGCCGTACTGGGCTCGCTGCTCAGGAGCGGAAGGAGAAGGCTCGCGGGAAGAAGAAGTCCGATAAGGTCACCGCCGTCGCTCTCCCCGATTTCATCGAACCGCAGCTTTGCCAGACACTCGCTCGGCCGCCGTCCGGAAGTGGGTGGCTGCACGAAATCAAGTTCGACGGCTATCGCATCCAGATGCGGGTGCTGGATGGCGACGCGACCCTGAAGACACGCAAGGGTCTCGACTGGACCGCCAAATATCCTGCAATCGCCCGCGCCGCCGGCGATCTGCCCGATGCGATCATAGACGGCGAGATCTGCGCCCTCGACGAGAATGGCGCTCCCGACTTCGCCGCCCTGCAGGCCGCTCTTTCCGAAGGCAAGACCGATGATCTTGTCTATTTCGCGTTCGATCTGCTGTTCGATGGCGGCGAGGATTTGCGCGCGATGCCACTCTCGGAGCGCAAGGGCCGCTTGCAACGCCTGCTCTCCGATGCCGGCGACGATGCCCGGATCCGCTTCGTGGAACACTTCGAGACCGGCGGCGAAGCGGTGCTGCGCTCGGTCTGCCGATTGTCGCTCGAGGGCATAGTCTCCAAGCAGGCCGACGCGCCCTACGTGTCGGGCCGCACGGAAACATGGGCAAAATCGAAATGCCGTGCCGGCCACGAGGTGGTCATCGGCGGCTATTCCACCACCAACGGCAAGTTCCGATCGCTCCTGGTCGGCGTGAACCGCGGCGACCATTTCGTTTATGTCGGCCGTGTCGGCACAGGCTACAGCGCGGCAAAGGTCAAGGACCTGCTGCCGAAGCTGAAGGCAGTTGTGGACACAAAGTCGCCGTTCACCGGCATCGGCGTGCCGAGGAAGGAGCCTGGGGTGACGTGGCTGAAGCCCGAACTGGTGGCCGAGATCGAGTTTGCCGGATGGACGTCGGACGGCCTCGTGCGGCAGGGGGCCTTCAAGGGGCTGCGCGAGGACAAGCATGCCGCGGAGGTGGAGGCGGAAAAGCCCGCTTCACCGGCAAAGACGGACGTGCCGGAGCCGGAGGCGCCGACGAGACCTTCCCGGCGCGGCGGCAAGGTCAACGTCATGGGCGTGCTGATCTCCAATCCAGACAAGCCGCTCTGGCCCGATGCCAATGACGGCAAGCCGGTCACCAAGGAGGAACTCGCCCGCTACTACGAGTCCGTCGGTTCCTGGCTGATCGAGCATATTCGTGGACGGCCGTGCTCGATCATCCGTGCGCCGGACGGGATCGACGGCGAGCAGTTCTTCCAGCGCCACGCCATGCCAGGCACTTCCAATCTCCTGGAATTGACAAAAGTGTTCGGCGACAAGAAGCCCTACCTGCAGATCGACCGTGTCGAAGGCCTCGCGGCAGTCGCGCAGATCGGCGCGCTTGAGCTACATCCCTGGAATTGCGCGCCACAGCAACCGGAGATGCCGGGCAGGCTGGTGTTCGATCTCGATCCCGGTCCCGACGTCCCGTTCCCAAAGGTGGTCGAGGCGGCGAAGGAAATGCGCGAGCGTCTCGACGATCTCGGTCTCGTCAGCTTCTGCAAGACGACCGGCGGCAAGGGGCTGCACGTCGTCACGCCGCTCGCCGTCACCAAGCGAAGCAAGCTCACCTGGCCGGAAGCAAAAGGCTTCGCGCATGACGTCTGCCTGCAGATGGCCCGCGACAATCCAGAGCTTTATCTGATCAAGATGGCGAAGAACCAGCGGCACGGCCGCATCTTCCTCGATTATCTCCGCAACGACCGCATGGCGACCGCCGTCGCGCCGCTGTCGCCGCGCGCGCGGCCCGGAGCAACGGTGTCGATGCCGCTGACCTGGACCCAGGTTAAAGCCGACCTCGACCCGAAGCGCTACACGCTGCGCACCGTGCCTGGACTGCTTTCGAAGAGTGCTGCGTGGAAGGACTACGCCGATGGCCATCGTCCGCTGGAGGCCGCGATCAAGCGGCTCGCCCGCTTGATGAAACAGGCGGCCTGATCAGACGTCGCGCTCGTCCATGTCGAAGACCGCCGCATTGTCCTGGACTTCGCGCAAGCCCTTGCGGGTGGTGGAAGGAAGATGGCTTGACAGTCGAACGGCAGCCTGGAAACCTGGACCATTGAACGATCAATCGAGACCGGTCTGATTATGAGGGCCAGACTGCGCGGATCGCCGCCGCGAGCAGTTGCGGGTCGGACGCGCATTTGCCCCGCCAAATCCGCTTGCCGTCCTGCCGGATCGATATTGCCGTCTCTTTCATGGATACGTCGAGACCGATATACTGGTTCATGGCTGTCCTCCGTTCGATGCCTGGGCCCGGTGTCAATCGTGAGCCCGTTCTTCATCCTATCGGGGGACAGCCAGCCGGCTAGGTGTTCGAACATCGCCGCCACTTCTCAGGTGGCCACCGCTCCCGCGATTACGTGATGTTCGTTCATCGGCCCCCACTCTGCCGTTTGGCGAAAACTAGACGGACGGGTTTCGAGCAGCGACGGAAGTGCTTCTAACGGTGACAATGAGGTCGAACTTTGCCGTTCCCAGCCGACCGGGAAATCCCTTGGTCCCGTTCCCTTTGGGTCAACGTACGCGCCTTAGCTGATCACCGCTGATGGGAGAGTAAGGCTGCCGCAAAGGCAACATAGTGCCAAAAGAGGCGAAATACCTGCGCAACCGACAGACGGGAATCGGGCCTGAGTTTCCGACCCCTTATCGCTCGTAGTCGGTCTCGTTGGATCGCTGGGTGCGGCGATCCTGTTCCTCGGCTCACCGTAAAGAAGTCCGCCGCGCGCTCTTGCGGCCCGACGAAATCCGCACGCTGGACAAGAGCAAGGTCATCATTTTGCCGCGCGGCGAGCTACCCATTCTCGGAACCCGCAATTTCTATTTCGCCGACGACAACCTCAAGGAGAAGGCTTTCGTCCGTTTGCCGAAGGCCGCGATCGGTGGCGGGAAATCATCAAAGCCTGCCGGGAGCAAAGAACCCTCCCCAACCAATGCGATCGTCGTTACGCCTGCCCGTCTCTACCATTCCGGCATAGCGCAATCCCGGCTGGCCCCGGGCGCGACATTTTCCGCGAAAGCTGGCCGGACACCTGCGCCGCCGATCCGACGGCAGATCAAGGCGAGCAAGAACGCTGAACCCGCGACCGAGCCCCTGCGGCAGTCGGTGGTCCCCAGCACCCCTCCTCCCGCAAAGGCCGTCGACTTCGGTGCACTTGCGGCAAAGGCCGCCGCCAATCGCGTATCGTCGCAAAAGGAGGCGCTTATTGCGGCTTTGTTGAGCCAGGGCAATTCCTTCCGCTCCAGATCGAAGGATACTGAAGCCTTCGACGATGGAATTAGCGTTGTCGAGGAAACCTTGCCCGATGTCGTAGACGAATAACGGCGCCGGCACAGCAGCCTACAATCCGGCACAGGACGAAACAGAGCGGGCCGCCGACGCCAACGACGGTGTCGCTTGCTACAGTTTGTTACCCTGGCGCAAATAGCCGCAAAGGGGGAAACAGACCGACCGGTTTCTGTCATCCGCGCCACGAAAGCTGCGTTTTACCTGGCCAACGAACTGTGGCAGCAACGCGCTCCCATCCCGGTCATTTGCCACGCCAGCTCGCGATCCTGAAAGCTGCCGGTCCGGTATGGAGACACGTATGTCTCAGATTGGGTGGGAGGCAGTCGTCAGCTTTCGGGCTGGCAGAGAGCAAAGCGGTCCTTCCGGTGTCGCAAAAGCCTGTGGTTTAACCTCGACTTTTGCACCCGACTTTTACAACAAAGTTCTCCCTGAAAATTCAACGGTGGCCGATTCCGACGGAAAACCAGGAGTTCGGCGACACTCTATCGTCGGACTGCGCCGCCGATACCGTGGTCCAATCAGCGAACCTCAGCCGATTTTCCATAGCCCTGAGGCAATCGGCAAGGCGGCCTTGCTTGCCGATTCCAGTGCTGCTGATCGTGCGCTCCTCTCTCCCAGATTGTCACGCCATATTCCCCGCCAGATTTACGATTCCGACCTCATCCTGCCTCCAGGACTGCGTTGAGAAATTGCCGTGTCCGCTCATTCTTCGGCGCGCCGAACAGTTCGGTCGGCGGGCCCTGCTCACAGATCTTGCCTTGATAGAACAAACAGACGCGGTCGGAGAATTCCTTGGCGAAGCCCATCTGGTGGGTGACCATTAGCATCGTGAGATCATGTTCACGGCCGAGACGCCTTATCACTTGCAGCACTTCGCCGACAAGTTCCGGGTCAAGCGCCGAGGTAACCTCGTCGAACAGCATGATCTTGGGCCGCATGGCGAGCGCGCGGGCAATGGCTACACGCTGCTGCTGGCCGCCAGAAAGCTGCGAGGGGTACTGGTCCTTCTTGTCGCTGAGCCCAACCATGTCCAGTAGTTCGGCCGCGCGCGATACAGCCTCGGCCCGTTTCATGTTGAGGACTGTGATAGGCGCCTCGATGCAATTCTGCATCGCCGTCATGTGCGGGAACAAGTTGAAGGACTGGAACACCATGCCGATTTTGGCGCGAATCTTACGGATGTGGCTCGCATTCGCGGGAACAAGCTGCCCGTTTTTCTTCATATGGGTCAGCGGCTCGCCCTCAACCCAAATGACGCCGTCGTTTATCGTTTCCAAGGTCATCAGCATACGCAGGACAGTTGTCTTGCCCGAACCGGACGGACCGATGATGGAAACCTTTTCGCCGCGCGCGATGTCGAGGTTGAGGCCGTCTAAGACTGTCAGAGCACCATATCGCTTGGAGATATTGTCAAAACGGACCATGGGTTGGTCGGTCATTGCGTCGTCCTCCGTTTCAGCAAGACTTTGACTTTTCCGGGATTAGATAGCGATGCATTGTGTGTTGAATATTCAGGCGGGAGAATAGGCCCACCGCTTCCATGTCGCCGCTTTCCAAGGCGGTGACCACATGGGAGATTTCTTTGCCCACGGCTTTCATTACTTCGTCCCAGTCAAGCTCAGGGAGCTGCATCAGCCATATTCGTGAGGTCTGGAGGAATAGCTTTTCGGTGATTTCGCGTAGCGGGCGGTTACCGATGAGCGAAGTAAGCGTGAGATAATACTCGATATTGAGTTGGGCAAATTTCCTGAGATTGGGATGCCCGATCAATTCGGCTATTTGCGAGCGAGTGTCTCGCAAATGCGCCAGCGTCTGAGGCGATGGGGATTGCGGAGAGAGCCTGCCGAACAGAGGAGCCAATTCCATACGGAGTTGGTAGACCTCGTTAAGCAGATCGGGCGAAACATTTGTTACGTAGGTTCCGTCACCATGAAGCGTTTCGATCAGGCCTTCCGCCTCCAGTCGCGTCAGCACGCGCCGGATGGGGGTGCGGCTCAGGCCAAATTCTTTGCACAGCATGCCCTCCGGAACGCGGCTGCCCGGGGTATAATCAAGCAAACATATCCTGGCACGAATATCCGAGTAGATGGATTCCAGCCGGCTTTGCGCCTCGGTACGCTTCTTGGAGCGGAAATGATCCGTCATTGTGAAGGCCTCATCTGGCTTGGAGCCGGCGCTCGACCAATCGCACAGCCGCTGCGGCAAACAAGCTCATTACGAGGAAAAAGACACCCACTAAGGTGATTGGCTCAATGTATCGAAACGAGTCAGAGCCTAGCAACAGAGCCGCCTGTAACAGTTCGACAACAGCGACGGCCGAGAGCAGAGGCGTTTCCTTGAACAGCGAAATCAGGTAGTTGCCGAGTGCCGGAATGATCGGCGGGAACGCCTGCGGCAAGATAATATCTCGGTAGGTGTGAAATGTTCCCATGTTCAAGGCCCGTGAAGCCTCCCACTGTCCACGAGGCACGGATTCAATGCCAGCTCGGTAAACTTCGGCGCAGTAAGCGCTGTAGTGGATTCCTAGTCCGACTACGCCGGTAACGAAGGCCGGCATCGTGAGGCCATATTTCGGCAGGATGAGGAATAGGATGAAGAGCTGAACCAGCAAGGGTGTGCCGCGGATCACTTCGACAAACCACAGGCTCGCCGAGGCGATGGGCTTGACGCCGGACATGCGCATTAATGCGAGCAGCAGGCCAAGTATAAGGGCGAGGCTAAAACTCAGAAAAGTGGCCTCGATTGTCACCACCGCAGCACGTGCGAGGACAGGTAGGATCGATGCTGCATAGGACCAATCGAAAATCATGTCGCCGTCCTGATACCAAGCGCATACCACCGCTCTAGGCCGCGAAAGAGAATGCTAATGTTGAGCGAAAGCGCGAAATAGGCGGCCAATACGATTGTGAAAATCGGGATCGTCTCGCCGGTCACTTGGTCGAGTTGATAGGCTTCGAACGTGAGGTCGGAGATGGTGATCATGGAAACCAATGACGTGCTCTTGAGGAGTTGGATCATCAGTGTCCCATACGACGGCAGCATGATCAGCACTGCCTGCGGCAGGATGATCCGGCGTATTGCATTCAATGGGCTGATGTTGAGTGCAACACCTGCTTCCCATTGCCCACGCGGAACTGCCAGCACGGCGCCACGAACGATTTCGCTGCCGTAGGCGCCATAGCTCAGAGCAATGCCCAAGATGCCCACCGTGAGGGGTTCCAAGACGATACCGAACAACGGCAAAACGTAGAAAAGCCAAAATAGGAGGACAAGCAATGACATGCCTCGAAAGAACTCGGCATAGATAATAGCGGCGCCCCGAACGAAGCTAATATTGGACAGTCTGGCCAGCCCACACGCCAGCGCCAAGACGATGGACAACAGCGCCGATACAAGGGAGATCAGCACGGTGACCCCGAAGCCGCTGAGCAGCTTGGGGAACAGCGCTTCGAAATCCTGACATGTCGCCAGCGCCAAGCCCAGAATACAGCCGGCAAATCCTGCGGCGAACACCAGTTCAGATCGGCGAACCGATAGCTTCAAGGCATCACCTGTGCGTGTCTTCAACGAACTACGTCATTGCCCTTTGCAAAGCTCGGCCGTGGTTTTGGTCGGCCGCTCCTCCTCGGTGAACCCGAATTGGCGCACCAGTTTCCTATGCTCAGGCGTGCCAAGGAACTTCTTCAGTTCGTCATTGAACGCATCGCGTAATGCCACGTCTTCCTTGCGGAAGGCGAAGGCTCCGTGGCCGCGTGTTTCCTTTCCGTCGATCACCGGCTGCTCGAATGGTGCCGCACGTTCGACCGGCGCGCCCGCTGACGAATCAAGAAGGCGCTGTACTGCGAGCCCGGTCTGTGTCCATGCGTCGATGCGGCCGGCTTCAAGGGCGGCGATGCCACTTAACCCGTCCTGATAAAGTGAAATCTGAGAATTCTTGATGCCAAGAGCTTGGGCCGTCTTGTGTGCCTGACCACCGCCCAATAGCCCGAGCCGAAGGTTCGGATTTTTTACAAAGGCTTGAAAGCTGTGGATGTCCTTAGGATTGCCGGGCGGCACCAGCATTGCTTGACCCATCGAGTAGGTCGGCTCGCTGAAGATAACCTGTTCGCAACGCTTCGGTGTGACATACATGCCCGCCGCGACTATATCAAAACGGCCAGCCTGTAGACCGGGAATCAGGCTGCGGAACGGCGTAAGCACCCCTTCAATCTCGCTTACGCCCATCCGCTTGAGAATGACCTTTGCGATTTCCGGCGCCTCACCGGTCAGCTTGCCGTCAGGCGTGGCGTATCCATATGGGGCTTCGTTGGCAAAGCCTAGTCGAACGACGCCTTCCTTTTTGATACGCTCTAGCGTGTTCTGTGCGGACGCAGCGCCGCTGAAGAGGGCAGTCGCGCCCAGTACGACTCCACTCAATGCGATCAATAGCGATCGACGCTCGTATATCTGATTCATGTCTTCCTCCCTGGTTGATACTTCGTTTCCAACTCAAACGACGTCATGCCCTCATCGTAGGGAACGGAGATCGGTCGCCAAGATCCAGCATCTTTCGGGCAAGCGCTTCGAGCATTTGCGATTTCATTTCCAATGATGCAGGGTCGTTCCACAAATTTCTCATTTCATCGGGGTCGTTCTTCAAATCGTAGAGTTCACCCCAGCCCGGCTCGTTGTAGATTGAGACGCGGCGGTCTTCGGTGAGCAGGGTTCTTGCCCGCGGCGGCGCATTGACACCGAACAAGTTGCGCTGGTTTTCCTCTTCGATCAAAATGCTTTGATGAAGCGACTGGCTGCTCTCGCGTGTGAGAGGAAGGAGGCTTGTCCCCTGCACGCCGTTGAAAGGCTGCAGGCCTGCCCTGTCGAGAACTGTCGGGACGAAATCGAGGCCACTGGCGAGGCGGTCGCATACCGCGACCTGCTCGCGATCCGCTGGATCACTCCAGATAAACGGTACGCGGATTACACCCTGATAATGGAGCGGGCCTTTGAGCAGCAGCCGATGGTCACCCATGAAATCGCCATGGTCGCTAGTGAATACAACGATCGTCTCGCGGGCGAGATCAAGGTCAGCGAGCGCAGCCATCACACGACCTACGCAATCGTCGATCAGAGCGATCATCCCATAGGTGAGTGCGATCGCTTGCCGAACCTCGGCTTCCGTCACGGCATATGCGAACCCGACATCAATGTCTCGGGCGCCGGAATCAAGAAGCGTTCGGACGTAGCGGACCTGCGCAATCGATTCGTTCAGCGGCTGGTTGAACGAACGAGGAAGATTGATGTCCTCTGGTCGATACAGATCGAAATAGTGGCCGGGAGGCGTAAACGGGTGGTGTGGATCGGCGAACGAGCACTGAAGGAAGAATGGCTGGTCTGAATTCTCCCCGGCATACCCGCGCAGGTAGTCAATAGTGCGATCGGCAATATAGGTTGTCGGGTACAGATCGACAGGGATGCGGGTGCGCCAAGCTTCCGGTGCGACGATGTCGGCAGGCAAAGCGTTGGCGGGGCCGCGCAGTGACTCCGAGCCCGGATGCTGTTCCTCGATCCATCGTCCGTAGTCGCCATACACGAGATCACCATGATTGATGCACAGATCCACGTGCTCAAAGCCGTAATACGGTAAGGCGAGGTGATGCCCCGGATTATTGATCCAGAGCGGCTCGAGTTCCTGATCGTAAGGTCCCTCTCCGGGATGTGGCTTGACAGCCTCGGCCAGATGCGGCGGAGGCGGCGTTTTAGTGAGATCGACGGTTGGCCTCTGCTCTAGGGCGGGTTCGCTCATCATGCTCTGCAGATGACACTTGCCAATTAGGGCGGTGCGATAGCCTGATTCCCGCAGCAGCTCAGTCACAGTCGTAGCGTCCGTCGAAAGTGGAATACCATTGCCACGCAAGCCGTGAGCGGAAGGCATACGACCGGTCATCAGCGACGCGCGCGCCGGCATGCAGATCGGGCTGGTAGCGTAGAAGCGAGAAAACCGCGTCCCGGAAGCTGCAATCCTGTCGATATTCGGAGTCTTCAGAACGGGATTGCCAGCGCAGCTCAGGTGATCCGCCCTTTGCTGGTCTGTGACTATGAACAGGAAATTGGGTTTGGATGGCACGTGGCAATTCCCCATTTCACTCTGCGTTCCGTGATTGTCATCTGAGATTGACCCCAAAGTCAATAGATCAATACATCTAAGAGTGATTTTAAGGCTTAAAGCGGGAAAATCCGTAGATTCTTGATCAAATGGCTATGAGCTGGTGAGACAGTTAAATACATCTGTCTGAAATGTCGCACGCAGCCCATACCTTGTGGTGCGAGGGGAGGGCCTTGTGAGGTCGGTCGTGGACGCGCGTGAATCTGCGATTCTTCAGCACTACAAACCGCCCGCTCGTTATATTGATTCCTGCAGCGGCAGAGCACGGCGCACTGGTAGTGTTGAGCCTCGCTTGGCTCGATACGTCGCTCCGACGAAGCTGAATCTCCGGAAGTTGTCACCGGTTGGCCGTCCAACAGCTGCATAGCATCGGCTTGGTCAGAGCGAGCACTCAGCCGCAAGGGACTCGACTGCTGCGAGCTACCTGAACGAAGAGCAGCTTTCCGCAGATCGAAACCCGAAAGCGGAACGACGGGAATCGGGAAGAGTTTCGGGCGCCGGCAGGCGTACGAAAGTCCCCGAGGAAGGAACCCGCGGGCCACAGGCGATAACTATGGGGATTTCGATTTTCTGCAGATGTCAGCGATGGCGCGACCGGTGTCGGGGAGCTCTGGGGTGAATGCGGACAGACTGCTTCGTTGCGCCTGCGCGCGATTTTGTTGGGACGGTGGGCGGCTGGGCGAGGCTCTGTCGGCGTTGATGATCACCGTGGACGCGCGTGGATCTGGTGACGGAGGCTGTGCGCCTACGGCTTGAGGCTGGACCCTGCCATGCCGGGTCATGGGGCGTTCTCCCGTTTCGTCGCCGTCGCATCCGGCGGTCCACCACTGCCGCAGAAGAGAGAGCAGGTCATCGGACAGCATGGCATTGCGATATCGCCCGCCCTTGCCACGCTCGACCCTGAGCAGTATGCGCTCGCTGTCGACGTCGGCGACCTTCTGCCCCTCCGCGGCAACCACGATGCGTTCCGGATAGACCCTGAGGCTGACCGGCCGGTTGGCGAAGGAGGCCGGCACGCTGTAGCGGTTGCGCTCCAAATGGACCAGGCAGGTCGGAGAGACCCGCTTGGTGTATTCAACGAAGCCGTCGAAGGCTCGGGGCATGGGTATCAGGAACCGCGCTTCCTCGGCCCGGATGTCCTCGATCGTTCCCGGCCTGAGACCATGGGGGATCTGTTGCCACAGCTCCCGGCAGCGCTCCAGCCAGTCGTTCAGCGCTTCCAGCGATGGAAAGCGCGGCATTGGCTGCCACAGCCGGTGACGCGCATCCTGGACGTTCTTCTCGACCTGACCCTTCTCCCAGCCCGAGGCCGAATTGCAGAACTCGGCTTCGTAGAGGTAGTGGCTGGAGAGGCATCTCAAATCTTTTTACCGAACTGGCAGCCTGAGCTGACGTCCAGCCCCGCCTCGAGATTGCCTGCCCACTCGTCCCTGATGGGACCTCTATCCGCCGCAGCGTGGAACCCTTGTTTCGATCTCCTAGACGGCCTCGGCCTCCCAGCGATATAGCGTGTTGTCGACCCACATCCGATGCAAGATGATCGCCAGGCGTCGAGCCACCGCCACGGTAGCCTTCATCATGCCTCGTCGACGAGCGATTGAGAGGCCCCACGTCTTCAGCGGTGAGCTGCGCTTTGTAATTCGCAGCACGATTCCTGCGGCCTCTACCAATACCCATCGAATCCCGGCATCGCCGCACTTCGAAATTCCAGTGTCCCGGTCGATTTCGCCGGATTGATAGCGTGAGGGCGTCAACCCGAAATGGGCCTGGTACAGAGCGTGATCGGCAGAACCGCGCCGGCTCGTCGACACCCGCTCGGAAACTCAGGGCTACTACCGGCCCAACGCCCGGTGCCGTCATGAGGAGTTTGCATGTGTCGTCGCTCTCGGCCAGTTGCATCATGGCCTTGTGCAGGTGCTGAAACTGCTCTCTCAGCATTCAGCGGACTTCAAGAAGAGGGACAATCACTAGGCGAAGATGCGGGTATTGTTCGAGCAACTCGATGGTGCGTCGCTCGAACTGTACCCTGGCCACGGCTCCAACCTTGAGTCCGAAGTTGCGCAGCAGGCCGCGCAGATCGTTCTCCGCATCCAGGATCTTCGTCTGCACGAACTTGCGCGCAGTGAGCAGCATCCGAATCTCCTGGCTCCGGACAGTCTTGACATGGACCGGTTTGTAAAGCCCGACGCGCATCATCTGTGCGATGCCGCGGGCATCGTTGCGATCGGTCTTGTTGATCTGGGCCGAAAGCGAAGCCTTCATGTGGCGCGTCTCTACGCAGATCACCGGATAGCCTGCGGCCGCAAGGCCGCGAAGATCGGAAATGAGGACGCGAAGGCTGATCGGATCAAGGTCCGTGATTTGCAGGGCCAGCATGCACGGACACTGACGCAAACTCTTCGCTGCCGTCCCGGCACAATCGAATGGCGTTACGGCCGGAACAAGCAGGATGTCTTGTTCTATGCCGGGTCGTATCTAGCGCAGCTGTGGGAAAGAGCCGGAATGACCGTGGCAAGCCCGGTCGACTTTCTGAGGGTAACGCGATCCGGGTACATTACCGGAATTGCCGAGGGACGCGTTGCGGCAATCGACAAATTGGAGGGTTTTCGGGATGAGCTTGGGATATTGCGTTTCCGGTTTGACGGCAGCCGAGATTTGCGATGAAAAACGGCATAAAGGAGTGGGATATGGCAACAGACTTGCACTACAAACTCGGAATCTGCGTAAAATACCTCAATTTCATGTGAATGGCGCGAATTTCATGCATTGACTTTCGTCACGAGCCCTCCTAGGAGATTTGTATCCGCAGAAATGCGGCAATAACCCACCCACTGAGGCGGGTTTTTCTTGCAGACTTACCGCTCCCGATCCGGCCACCGCTTGACGTGGCGTTGATCCATCCCGCCGGATTCATACGTATCAGCGTTCGTCTCGTTGGCTGGTCTTGTAAGGCCCACCCTGTTGCGGGGCGGCTTATTCCCTGCTGCATTCTGGGAGAAATTATCTCGCGGATCAGGATCACGGTTGGCCGGATACTTGCGTGCGCCCGTCTCGTAGGCCGTCTTCTCGGGCATTGTCGTCTTCACGCTTGAAACGGTTGCTGAGGTAGGGCGAGATAGGTGCTCGTCTGCCATTTCGTTGGCCAGGAAGGGAAACCGGGAAAATCCTCCTGTTCACCGTACCGCCGTGCCCGGTTGACGCGAACTGCAGCGAAGTACGAACGCCGCAGAGAGAAAAAGGTTCAGTGTTTGCGAGCCCCCTATGGTTGGCAGCGAGCGGTGCGCGGACGCATCTTCTAGCGGGAATGTATCCGCTGATCCTGCTCCTCTCCGGGGAGCATCTGGTCGAGCGGATTGCGGTCCCAATTCGTTGACCTCATCATGAACGCGAATATCAGAATTCCACCCAAGACGATGAAGACGAGCCCACGGAGAACCCCTTTTGCAATCATCGAGACAACGGGAATATAGCGGTACTCGGTCACGGTCGTTCGAAGATATGAGCGTGCAATCGGCTCGACAAGCGGATGAGCCGAGCATTGAAGGGCGGCCTCGGGCCGGTGGATAAGCCGCCTGCCTATGCTTTTTCGACCATTGCGTCCGTCACCTCGCGGCCAGTATGTCGCGGGGTGATCAGGTTGGTCAAATCGAACCCCTGCCGGCGGGCTTCGTCGAGGTATTCCGCCTTCGTAGCTTCAGCCAGTTGCGGCTGGCGCGAGAGGATCCAGAGATATTTCCGATCGGGCGTTCCGACCAAGGCGGTTCGGTAGGCCGGGTCGATCTTGAGAACCCAATAGTCGCCCTTGGTAAAGGGTATCCAGCGGACGTGTTCGGGCAGGAAGGTGACTTTCAGGCGTGATTTGGCATCGTCGACGGCGACCGCCTCGCCGATCGCCCGTGACGGCTTGCCGTCTTCGTCGAAACACCTGTTGTCGACCCTGACGTTCCTGTCATCGTTGAGCGAATAGGTGGCCGTTATGTCGGTTGCTTTTTCGTCCTCCCACCTTATGGGCAGGCGGCAAATCTCGTACCAGCGGCCGAGGTACTTATTGAGATCAAGGTGGGGGACGGCTGTCACGTCGGTCATGATGGGGACTCCGTGGAGGAGCGTAACGCCGCCCCATAACTTTGGTTCCGATCAAAGACTTTTGAGATGTCCCCCAAATACCGGCCCATCGCCCTCCCCCATTTGGGCGCTATGGCAGGTCATATGTCGTGACGAGTGGCGGTAGGCCGTACCTGGCTCTCAACCGGGCTCGATCAAGAGCTTGGAGCCTTATTGTCACTGGGTAGGCTCGAGCGACCCGCTCAAACGTTCCCGACGCTTGGAAGTGGCCGCAATTCCTGCACCTGATTTCAGTGTAGTCTCCGACTTTGACCTCTGTCTGCCTGGCGGATTTGCCGCATACCGGACAGGCCGCCGAATGTTTCGCCATTCCTAAGTCCTCCGAGGCCGAATGGAGGTAGGAAACCATCAATGTCCCGAGCCAGCAAGTTGGACGTTGGTGCGCTCTGCGGGGCATGAACCTGCATCCCACGGATTCGAAGTGCGGTGCTCTATCCATTTGGGCTACGGGCGCATGACGGCAGGACACAGAGCGACCGATGCCCTGCAAGCCTCCAGTCCATCGCCGCCCTCCCGGCATAGGTGAAGCGCCCTCGCCAGATCTTCGATAGTTTCGATCTCGCCATCGCGGCACAGTCGCCGCGCTGGCCCTGAAAGGCACTTCGAGGGTAATTCGCGCCCATCAAGTCGAGCTGCTGCCTTCTGCCGCTAGCCGCCATTTCCGCGATCGGCGGCAATGCCGCCGCGTCCCTCGCACGCCGCGTCGACGGGCTCGCGAAGGGCCGAGATCGTTGCGGCGGCTCTCGGGGAGGCCGCGGAGCGGGAAAGGACCATCGCTCCAACAAACGGGCGAAGTCCTCAAGCGTGCCGGCAATCCACCGACTGGCCTGGCAGGAGCGTCGGCACGTCTGTCCCCAGATTTTGCCGACCCGCAGCGCGCTGGCGAACCATTGATGCCTCGAAATCTGGGCGTTCGTCTGCACGCGAGGTTCGGCGGGAGGCTTGAAACGACGTGAGCCGCAGACACCTTCCGTTTATTCCCAGATCTCTCCAGTCCTATTCGGCAAGGGTCTGCAGCTCCGTCCGTCACGCGTCATCGAATAATTGGTTCCGTACCGTCATTATGTGCCTTGCGGCGCATCACAACGTTCCTTTGCCAACTCATCTCTTCGTAACGACGAGTGTACTTTACGACGTGGCGACGCGACCGGCATTGACGTGCGTCAATGCCGATTAGGCTGAGATGTGCTGGCGCGGCGATTAGCTTGATTGTCGCCGCGCAGTTGATGCACGTCAAAGCCCTTAGGCTACCTTGCAGCTAGCCTGCGTCCATATGGTTCATGCAAGGAGCACGCACATGAATGAACGGCATTGGCAGGACTGGTTGGTCGCCATAGTGGGCGCCTGGCTGGTCGCATCGAACTGGGTTCTCAGCTACGCCCTCCCGGATACCGCGCCGGCCGCCCTCGGCGCAACCATCTTCTGGAATTCAGTGCTGACTGGCGCCGCCGCAATCCTCCTCGGCGGTACGGCGATTGCGGCATTCACACTCTGGGAAGAATGGGCGGACATCGCGATCGGCCTGTGGCTGGTGGTGTCGCCCTGGATCCTGGGTTTCGCCAATATCCAGCTGGCGATGTGGAACGTTGTCCTCAGCGGCGTGGTGATCATCCTTTCGGCAGCGTGGACACTCTACGACGCCCGAGAGACTGGCCACGCATAGCGTCGCCGTCGAGACTTGCCTCGGCGGATTTTCATCCGCCGAGGCATACCGCCATGGAGGGGGTGCCAGCAGAACCGAAGCGAGCGATCATACGATGCAGAAAGCCGAGCGGACGAAATCGCCAGATCTTGAGATCACATATTTGAACCGTGACAGATGGAAGGTCGTGCCTGTTTCCCTCCGAGCGCAAGGCTGGCTCGTCAAGCGTGTCCTCGACGAGCAGCCATAGCCGCTGAAAAACTCGAAACCGATCTGCGCGAGATCAACTGCCTCGCGGCTTCGGCACGGATCGAGGGCCTATGTATCGAGTTCAACGGACCACTCGGAACCTTCCATCTTTGAACTGGATCCAATGACCACGTCGGCGCGGTCATAGGCAGTCCGGCCGAACTGCTTCCTATCACGGCGTATCGCAACAATCGTGGTCATGAACGCAGATCTCGGCTACAATTATTTTTTACGATCGGGCCGGGCCCGACTGGCTGGTGTGTGATGGACCAGCGCATCTTCATAGCGCAGCTCAATATTGAGCATTTTCGCCAGAGACTGGCAGCCAGTCCCGACAATGCTCAGCGTCGCCTGCTTGACGATCTGCTCGCTGAGGAAGAAGCGAAGCTGTCGTCTCTGACAGCATCGGTTGCGGAAGGCATTCTCGCACAACTGCTCGATCATCTGGGTCCTGGACAAGCGGTCTTCTTACTGACGCCGACACGCGTGTGCAGCTTCGAACCGCCGAACTGTCAACCATTTTTAGCGAGATGCCCTGCGGGATGTCTCTGATCGATGGTGGAGGGAAGGTCGTGCTGTCCAACGAGGCGATGCGCCGGTTCGTCTCAGACGAAATCCCGTCGCGCGATCCACAACGTGTCCAGAGATGGCGGCTGTTCGGCTCCGATGGACAGACCCTTGATCCAACGCTTTGGCCCGGCGCAAGAGCGTTGCGTGGCGAGTCCGTCAATCCGGGTCTGGCGGCTCTTCATATCAGTGATGATGGCCGGGAAACGGCACTGCGCATCGCAGCTGTACCCGTAACGAAACCCGATGGTTCAATTTGGGGTGCTATCGGAGCTGCCTACGAGCTTTCGGCTCTGGAGCGTCAGGAGGTTCACGACCTGCTCGAACGCATGTTGGTCGACGAACAGTCCCATTCTCGTCGAGGGCGGGAAGGCAGCAAGCGCTAGTTCGACCGCCACTCCCGCCAATGGGAAGGCACCAGCCGCGTCATGACTTCACTGGTGCGGGCATTCATCCAGCCGCCAAGCACACGACGGCAGGGGAACACCAGCGCGTATGTTCCATCATCGTCAATGACAGCCAGCTCCAGATCGCGATCGAAGGGCGCGGTCGACGCCGGCTGCCAGCTGTCATCGTCGTCGGGCGAAGAATGCGGATATTTGACCTGTGACATGCTGCGCTCCCTGCTGAGGCAAGAGCGCGATCTGTCTCCTAAGCGCCGGGTGCCATTGAGTAATCCAGCGATAACGTCATACTTCACGATCCGAGGCCTTTCCGCCAGCGAAAAGTTGAATTGATCCTCAATCGGAAGCGATTCTGCTGTCGCCGGAACCTCGGTATGAGAACGGAGTGCGATCCGCCCTCATCACTCGAAATTAAGACCCGCCGACGCATCAGCCGATCGCGATGCGATCCTCGACTGTGGTAACGCCCGGCGCAGACCAAGCCGCGCGCTCGGCGGCGCTTCGCTCGGACCAGGCATGCACCTTGCCGTCCAGCCTCACCTTGCCCCCGTCGAGCACGTCGACCCGGATCGCCTGCGCCTCCACTTCCGCGTAGCGCTTCAACGCGTCCTCGATCCGCTTCTTCACATCGGTGGCCGACGCGTGCTGTTTGATCTCGATCTGGTTTGTCACTCCCACCACGCCCGCGAGGTCACGGACGGCGTTCGCGGCGGCGTTCTTCTGGTAAAACCACTCGACCTTGCCAGTCAGGGTCACCCAGCCCTTCTGCACCTTCACCTGAACCGTGCCAGAGGGAATCGACGTGTTCCAGCCAAGCGTGTTGACGGCGCGCTTGGCGATCTCGTCGTCGGCCGTGCGGTTGCTGCCGACCGGGCGCACCTCGATTTCCTCGGCGATGCCTTTGACGCCTTTCACCCTTGCACGACATCCTCGACGGTCACCTTTTGCGAATAGGTCGGCACGTGGCCGGTAAGCGTTACGATGCCGTTTTCGACTGCAACGCCGATATCTGCCGCGTCGATGCTCGGCTCGAAGTCGAGTTCGTCAATGATGTCCTGTCTCAATGAACTGTCGGTCATTGTTTCGTTCTCCGTGTGATCGTTCGAGCTGAGCCCGATATGATGCATTCAATCGCTATGATGAGAGCGCGGCATTGACCGTCGTCAAACCTTGGCCTGGGCTCCGCCCCGTGCATGCGGCGAAGCGACGGCATGTATCAGTTCACCCGAAAGCTCCCGACTGGCGTGGTGCGAAACGTCGCCCAGTGATAGCATGCCTACCAAGCGCTTCTTGTCATTGATCACCGGTAGGCGCCGGATCTTCTTGTCCTCCATCAGATGGATCGCGTCCTCGATGCTCTGATCGGTGCGGCAGTAGACGATGCCCTTCGTCATCACGTCACGCGCCTTGAGCGCCTTCGGATCGGCCCCGTCGGGCAGGACCCGCAGCACGAGATCGCGGTCGGTGATCATCCCGACCAAGCGATCATTCTCTCCGACCGGGACCGAGCCGATATTCTCCTTCTTCATCAGAGCTGCGACTTCGCTGACCGACGTGTCGGGCGAAACCCACTTCGCACCCTTGTGCATGGCTTTCTCGATGTTCATGACGTGCTCCTCTCAAACAAAGTGGAAATGAAGCGTAGTTCGACCCGCAGGCCGCGCATTGACGGGGATCAATGAACTCGGTTGAGAAACCGACAAAACAGGCGGTCCGCTCACGGGAGCGGGCTGCTGGTGCTGCGCCTGGCCTGCCTTTGATGGAGATCAATGCCCGAACGGATGCACTTGCTGCATCATGTCTGCAACATCGAGGTGGGCATGCGTAGACCCATAGTCTGGATACTTATCGCCGATGCCGCCCATGCGCGCGTGGTGAAAGGCCCACGACGTTCGGATGATCTGCATGGGCCTCCGCTGGAGACTGTGTTCGAGACCAGTACCGATCATCCACCGTTGCGGAAGATCATGGCGGACAGGCCAGGGCGCAGTTTCGCGTCGACCGGTGCGCGCCGCTCCGCCATGGAGTACCGCTCCGACCCGGTGCGCGACGAAACGCGCCGCTTCGCCGCCTCGATCGTGTCGGCACTCCAAGCACGGTTCGAGCGAGGCGAGTTCGACAAGCTCATGATCTGCGCGCCGCCGCGCATGCTGAACGCATTGCGGAAAACCCTGCCAGAAGCACTCGCAGCCGTGATCAGATCAGATGTCGCGAAGGATCTCACCAAGCTTCCCGAGTTGGAGCTTCACAAGCGGCTTGAGGATCTTTCCGGCGCTCCGGACTGACGCTGAGGGGCCTCGGTGGAGTTTTATGCACTGGAGGAGAGCCAATTCATGGAGACTTCCACGAACAGATTTGCAGATCGCGCGGATGCGGGCCAGCGGCTTGCCGCGCGGTTGTCGGCAATGAGCCTGGATAGACCTGTCGTCTATGCGCTTCCGCGTGGTGGCGTCCCAGTCGCTCTCGAGATTGCCCGCAAGCTCGGAGCGCCGCTCGACCTGATGATGGTTCGCAAGATCGGTGCGCCAGGTGCTCCCGAAGTGGCGTTGGGCGCCGTTGTAGACGGCGCTAGGCCACAGACGGTCGTCAACGAGGAGGTGCGCAGACGGTCGGGTGCGGACGACGTCTATTTTGAACGCGCGCGCACGCTCGAACTGCAAGAACTCGAACGCCGCCGAGCGCTTTATCTCGGCGATCGCGCCCAGGTAGATCCGGCGGGGCGGACGGCGATCATTGTCGACGACGGCCTCGCCACCGGCGCGACCATGAAGGCCGCCATCCTCGCGATGAAGCAGAGGGGCGTACGCAAGATCTGCGTGGCGATCCCCGTTGCGCCAGTCGATACCGTTAAGGCAATGGAAGCGCAGGCCGATGAGGTTATCTGCCTTCATGTCGCCGAGCGCTTCTTCGGAGTCGGCGCCTACTACGATGATTTTCATCAGCTCACGGACGAGGAGACAATCGGCTTGCTGCGGATGGGCTGGTCGGAACGCGGCCTTGGCGCGTCCGGCGAACCTGAAGTCACATCGCGCCGACGGGTCTCGGTACCGCCGCTCGGTCTGGTAGGCGAGATGCGCGTTCCGGCGCAACCCCGCGGAATCGTCCTGTTCGCGCACGGAAGCGGATCGAGCCGCCTCAGCCCCCGCAATGTTGCCGTGGCGGAACGGCTTAATGCAGCCGGCTTCGCGACCCTTCTGTTCGAACTCCTCACGCCGGCCGAGGCCAATGATCGGCGCAACGTCTTCGATGTCTCGCTTCTCGCGCAGCGCGTGGTGGAGGCGGTGCTCTACGTCAGCGGCGAGCCCGACGTGGCCGATCTGCCACTCGGTCTATTCGGCGCAAGCACGGGCGCTGCCGCCGCGCTTTTCGCCGCGGCAGAACTCGGTAACCGCGTCGCCGCCGTCGTGTCACGAGGCGGGCGGCCCGACCTGGCGGGGCCGGAGTTGTCCAGGGTTGTGTCCCCGACGCTGCTGATCGTCGGCGGGAACGACACCCATGTTCTGGATCTCAACCGCAAGGCGCTCACGTCGCTGATCTCGGAGAAGCTTCTGAAGATTGTTCCGGGCGCCGGCCACGTCTTCGAAGAGCCGGGCGCTCTCGAGAAGGTGACGGAGCTGGCAGGTGCATGGTTTCAACACTATCTCGTCCCGGCCAAAGGCGCGGCCGTTCCCGCTGTCTCGCCAGGTACGCCGGCCGCCGCCTTGCGAGACGATGCGCTCCTGGACGCGCTCCGACAGGCGGTCGAACCGCTACCTGCCATTGACGATTCGGTATTCGCAAAAGCCTTCGATCGCTTCGGCTCGTGCCGAGTCGTGCTGCTCGGAGAATCTTCGCACGGCACGTCCGAATTCTATCGTGCCCGCGCCGCGATCACGCGACGCCTGATCGAGAAGCATGGCTTCAGCCTCGTGGCGGTGGAAGCGGACTGGCCGGACGCAGCCGTCATCGATCGCCATGTGCGCCTGCTGCCCGCTCGCCCGACGCTGGCGCAAGCCTTCAGTCGGTTCCCGACCTGGATGTGGCGCAACCGGGACGTCGACGATTTCGTCGGCTTCCTGCGCCGACACAATGAGAAACAATCGCCGGACAGACGGGTGGGCTTCCATGGGCTCGATCTCTATAGCCTGACGGCCTCGATCGCGGCCGTGCTAGACTATCTGGAGCGCGTGGATCCGCCGGCGGCCGCCGAAGCGCGGACGCGTTATGCCTGCTTTGCGCCCTGGTCGCGCGAGCCGTCGGCCTACGGGCGTGCATCGCTGAGCAGAGGCTTCGCGCTCTGCGAGCTCCCCGTCACACGCATCCTTGTCGATCTTCTTCAAAGGCGGGTTCAGTACGGTACCAGAGATGGCGATGAATTCTTCGACGCTGAGCAGAATGCACGGCTGGTCGCCAGTGCGGAGCGATACTACAGGGTGATGTACTATGGCGCACACGAATCGTGGAACCTGCGCGACAGGCACATGTTCGACACGCTCCAACGGCTTCTCGCCCGGGGCGGACCGAACGCAAAGGCGGTCGTGTGGGCCCACAACTCGCATATCGGCGACGCCCGCTTCACCGACATGGGCGCTGAGCGCCGCGAGCTCAATCTCGGCCAGCTCTGCCGTCAGGCATACGGTTCGGATGCCGCGCTGATCGGCTTCGGAACCGACACGGGAACCGTCGCAGCAGCTTCGGAATGGGATGCCCCCATGGAGATCAAGGCGGTGCGTCCTTCGCGGCCGGATAGCTACGAGAACCTCTTCCATCGCGTCGGGCACGAGCGATTCATACTGGACCTCGGCGGCCGTATGGCGACTGATCTGCGCAGTCCTCTGTCGCAGCCCCGGCTGGAACGCTACATCGGCGTAATCTACCGGCCGGAGACCGAGCGCTGGAGCCACTATTCCTCCGCCTCGCTTCCCGATCAGTACGACGCGTTCGTCTGGTTTGATCGCACTCGGGCCGTGGTGCCCGTGCCGACCCCGATCTCGGTTGGCGAGGACGAAACGTATCCCTTCGGACTTTGAGCAACCGCGCGACAGCGATCATCGGCGTAAGATAGGCCTGACACCAAACGATATCTCGAATATGGCTGGAAGCGGTCCCAGTAGACGCGACAGATGTCGTCGCGAAAAGCGCGGTCGGCGAAGACGGCAACGGGTCGTTGAACGAACATGACGTAATCGCGGGAGCGGTGGCCACCTGAGAAGTGGCGGCGATGTTCGAACACCTAGCCGGCTGGCTGTCCCCCGATAGGATGAAGAACGGGCTCACGATTGCGACCGGGCCCAAGCATCGAACGGAGGACAGCCATGAAGCAATATATCGGTCTCGACGTTTCCATGAAAGAGACGGCAATATCGATCCGGCAGGACGGTAAGAGGATCTGGCGGGGCAAGTGCGCGTCTGACCCGCAACTGCTCGCGGCGGTGATCCGCAAGCGCGCGCCGAATGTCCGGCGGGTGGTGTTCGAGACGGGGCCGCTGTCGGTGTGGCTCTTCCATGCGCTGACGGCAGAGGGCCTGCCCGTGATCTGCATCGACGCGCGGCATGCCAAGGCCGCGCTGGATATGGCGGCGAACAAGACCGATGCGAACGATGCGGATGGCTTGGCACATCTTGCCGAAGTGGGCTTCTACCGAGAGGTTCGGGTCAAAGGTTTTGAGAGCATGCTGATCCGCACGCTGATCACCGCGCGGCGCCAGCTTCTCAAAATGCGTTTGCAGATATCCAACCAGATTCGTGGGCTGATGAAGACATTCGGCCTCGTCGTGCCCAAGGGCCCTGGCAGCGTGTTCGAGCGCAACGTTCGCAACCTTCTGCAGGGCTGTGATATCGACCAACGGAGGGGTAGTAGAAGCGGCGGTGCCTGATTTTCATTCAAGCGGATGGAGGCGTGGCGCAAAGTGTGCAGGTGGAACAAACTGGACAAAAGGTAGACCTCTTCTTATATTCATCCGAAAGGATGGAGTTAACCCCGTGGCCAGTCCAAACATGCAGATTGAACGAAGCGGTCAAGCCCGCGTTGCGGACCGCGTCACTAACAAGGTCGCCGATGCCCTGAAGAGCGACAAGGCGTTCGAATCCGGTTCGCTGGCGCTTTCGGCGCGGATCGCGGGTACCGCCGCCGCAGCGGTCCTGGATCTTCCGGCAGATGCCCGTCAGGCGCTCACCAGACGACAGGCCGAACTGATGCGTGGTGTCCGTCGATTGGTCGAGACCTTTGGCGACGAGCGCCACGGCAAGATCAAGCTTGCTGTTCCCGATGCGGTAGAGCCATCGAAAGGCGAGGGGCTGGGGCCGATCGTTTCGGAGGAGGAAGGCAAGCGCCTCCTCAGCAAGTTTACGGTCGCACGCAAGATCGAAGACTGGGCCGGCGCCGTAGCCGGCGCCAGCGAACTCAGCCGTGACTACGGCATCCCGCGTTCAACCCTTCATCGCTGGCAGCATGCAAACGAGGTTATCGGGCTGCTGAAAGGCACAAAGAAGCATGTGTTTCCGATCGATCAGTTCATCGACGGGCGTCCGGCCCTCGGAATCTCCGCTGTCGTCGGTCTTGCCGGAAATCACCGCATCGCCTGGCTCTGGCTGCGGCAGACCAATCCGGTGCTGGGCAGCCGGAAGCCGATCGATCTTCTCAAGCAGGACCGGGTTGACGAGGTCATCGATACCGCCCAGGCCTACTTTAATCCGCAATGACGTTTGACCCTGCCATCCTGCAGCGGCTTGCTGTCAGGGTCGATGTCACCAATTACGTGCGGATCATCGCGTGCATGCATGCCGCGACGCCGCTCGGCATGGGTCAAGGTCGTTCGCGCTTCTCCAGTCCGAGAGACAAGTTCCGCCTCCTCTATCTGGCGCAAGATCCGGTGACAGCTGTCGCCGAGGCAATAGTGCGCGACCGATATGAAAAGAGCTCGGAGCGCTTCCTCATGGAGGAGGAACTCGACCGATACTCGATCGCCGCCGTTCGAAATCCCCAGCCGCTGTTCCTGCTCGATCTCCGATACGAAGGAGCCAATCTGCTCGGCGTCTCCACCGACGCCGTGCGCGCCAAGGCGCAGGCTGCCGGCAGAAGACTGAGTCAGTCTCTCTATGACGAAACCACGTTCGACGGGATCGTCTATATGTCGCGGATCACCAACCGTGAATGCGTCGCGGTCTATGATCGAGCGGTCGCGCCCAATCTCGAAGCCGATAGTCCCGCGCTCGCCCTGCCCAGGCTCGCCAATCTGCCTGCGATCCTGGACGCGCTCCACATTACCGTCCAGCGAGGCATCTGGTGACGCGAGGATTGAACAGTGATGCCGGAGAAGGTTTGAGCCGGTGATGTTACGAACATCGGTTCTCAAAATCTGACAGTCCGCGGTTCGCGAGGGCGCGACGCCCTTCACTCGATACGTTTTATCCTGCCTTTCGACAGGCGGAAAACGCCGTCATGGCCGCCCTGATTGGCAAAATCCTCCTGCAATTCGCCCCAGGTGCCGAGGGCTTTGCCGCAATCAGCACATCTGATTTCGGTGATATCGCTGGCGTCAATGGGAATGCGCAGCCGGATAGTGCCGCAGTAGGGGCATTCGAGCTTGTGGTCCAGGTACTCCTGCACGGTCGCGGATCCTCGGCTGGCCTCCGTTAGGACCATATAGGATCGGGACCCCGCCGGATGCCCACGTCGGCGCTGATCGGAAGGATGACGAAGAAGCTGCAGGTCGGACAGCTACTGCCTACCCAAATACCCGGCGCGCCATCTCGGCCAGTTGGTTGTCGGTTATTCTACAAGGCCGATGACAGGGCCAAATCCGCCGTGCCATGACATATCGTTACGGCCCATGCCGGGTTCGTAGATACCCACGCCATTTCCGCCATCCAGGAATAGCGCGTTGGGGCATTTGAGGCGGTCGCGGAACAGGCGAGCGAAATCATGGAAGTTCACGACGCCTTCGCTTATCGCAAAGCGGACTGATCCACCGTTGCAGACCCCCACGCCGCTTCGGCGTGTTCGATCGGCCGATCCAGCAATGAAGATGGGGTTCAGCTTGTTCTTGATGACGAGCATCGGGCCGGACTGTGTGGCAAACCGTGTCTTTGGTCGACGCTTCAGATAGTCGGTCGTCGGCAGGATCCCGGCATCGGTATCATTCAGAAAGAACACGCCATTGGGCTTCTTGTAGAAGTTGGGCACCTTTCCAGGCGGGCCGTCCATTGTCTTTGTATTGGCGGGCCGCAGTTCCCTGCCATTCTCGACATACAGTCCAATCGGCGAGAAGTCGGTCAGATACATGCCGGCGTTCATCGCGAATACCAGCGTGCGCCCCCCTCGTCGGCGACTGACTTCGCTATGGCCGGGAAGCGGCGATATGGGTCGCCATGTCTTTCCAAAACAACCGCAGGTCATCATACCCTGGTGTCGCGGTGCACACGATGAATTTTGCCCCCGCAAACGTTTGCTCCTCGCACGGTTGGGCCACGACCGGTAGCGCAGCCACCATGGATGTGACGAATGAGAGAAACGGGATCAGAGCCAGGTGTTTGGGATAGAAAACCATCGTCAACAAGTCTCGCAGGCGGCGGGAAAGATGGTGCGTGAAATGGTCCGGGCCAAAAATGATCGGCGAATCCTCTGATAGCAACAGGTTCGTCCGCGACAGTGGCGATACCATGCTGCAGAACCTGGATTTGTGGCCATTTGAAAGGATGTCGAAAGGGCATGTTCAGGTGTTTCTTCTAGGTTTCCCATCGGGCAACCAGGGGTATCGATCGACCGATGAGCATGGTCGTCAATTTGCAACGGCAGAAGCCACGCAGGGCAGGGGGTATCCCCACGATCCTGGCGGCCATGGGTGTCGCCGGAGCGGCCGGGTACTTCGGCCCGGGTTTTGCAGGAAAATTGCAGCGACCGGGCGGTCCGCAGTTAGTTGTCTCTAGCACTGCGGAAACCATCACCGGCCGTACCTCAGTGATCGACGGCGACACGATCAAGATTCACGGCGAGCGGATCCGGTTCAACGGCATCGACGCGCCGGAGTCCGCGCAGCTCTGCGCTGACGCCGGCGGCCGCACTTATCGGTGCGGAGCGAGATCGGCGGAAGCCCTGTCTGAATGGTTGGCAGCATCGTCGCCGACGACCTGCAAGTTCGTCGAGCGAGACCAGTACGGCCGTTTCGTCGGCAACTGCACTCGTGCCGACGGCACGAATGTTCAGAGATGGCTTGTCCGCAGCGGGTACGCCATGGATTGGCCGCGCTATTCAAGTGGCGCGTTCGCAAAGGAGCAATCCGCGGCTAGGTGGGAAAAGATCGGCATTTGGCAAGGAAAGTTCCAGCCGCCATGGAAGTGGCGGGCGGCGCAGCGTGAGCAGCCTGACAGTTCGTCGATCGTATCCCCGATGCCGTCAGCTGCATCCGAACAGGCGGGCCCGTGCAACATCAAGGGCAACATCTCCCGGAAAGGGGAACGCATTTACCACGTCCCCGGTCAAAAATACTACGCGCAGACGCGGATATCGGCAGGCAAAGGCGAGCGGTGGTTCTGCTCGGAGCAAGAGGCGCGAGCAGCAGGCTGGCGGCGCTCGCAGCAGTAGCGCCCTAGCGGGATTTCCCGCATATACGCAGCAGGTGATTTGCCTCGCAAATCGAAGTGATTCAGGACAAGAAGACATGAAACGACAGACGCGCCCCTTCATCGTGGAGGTGAAGCACAGGCGCATTCCAACGAAGAAACAATCTATCTGGGGCAATTTGAATATTACGGCCGTCTCAGCTGAAACAATGCGCGAGCTGGAACAGGATGTGCCGACTTCCCGTCCCTTGATTGACTCCAGCGCTCTGTCGATTGATGTTGCGGGCAACGAAAACCCGCCAGTGGAGCATACGATGCCGGATCCGCAGGAAGCTGAAACCGTCGAGGCTGTTGCCGAAGCGCCCGCAGCTACAGAAGCCCCCAAACCGAAGAAAAGAGCTCCGCGACAGAAAAAGGATAGGGCAGCGCCGAAGCCGCGGGTCGCAAAGGAAGCCGCAAAGCCGGCGTCGAAGACGGTGGACACTCAGCCCGCGCCGGCTCGTGCCAAGCGCAAGACCTATTCCGAAAAGGAGCGGGCCCAGATACTCTCGAAGATCGAGAAGTCGATCGGCCATGGCGGATCGATCAAGAGCGCTGTCAGCGAGGCGAGCATATCCGAACAAACCTACTATCAATGGAAAAAGGCTGCGGGGTCTACCGCGCCGGTCGATGACCTCAAGGACCTTGTTGCATTGGAGGAAGAGAACAAGCGCCTGAAGAGGCAGCTTGCAGAACATCTTCGGAAGGAAAACGCGGAGATCAGAAAAAAGCTCGGGCTGAAATAGCCTCCTGACTTTATCGTGGCGACCGACCGGTCGGGTCTCCATTATTTCAGCAGCGGCAGAAGGACGAACGGACGCTCGGCGCGCGCCATGTTGAGGCACTTGCTGGCTTGGGCATGCTCGATCCGCCGCGGCATCCATCAGGTCGAGCAGGACTTAGGTAGAGTGCATCGCGACCAGGCCGATCGTTGTTGCGAACGAAACGGAAACAGGGTTCATTCCGACAATGAACCTCGCTGTCCTTGATTCGACCATCACCGCCGCCGAACCCGACGACTACCTCGCCAGCCTTAACGTGGAGCAACGGTTCGCTGTCGTGCATGGCGAAGGTTCGCCTGCCGAGCCGCTGCTGATCATCGCGGGTGCGGGATCGGGCAAGACCAATACCTTGGCGCACCGGGTTGCGCACCTGATCGTGAAGGGCGCCGATCCTCGGCGCATCCTGCTTATGACGTTCTCCCGTCGGGCCGCCTCGGAAATGACGCGCCGCGTGGAACGCATCGCTGCCAAAGTACTCGGCGACAAGGCGTCGATCATGACCGAGGGGCTTACCTGGGCGGGCACCTTTCATGCGGTCGGCGCCCGTCTGCTGCGCGACCATGCCCTGGAAATCGGTCTCGACACTGCCTTTACAATCCACGACCGGGAGGACTCGGCCGATCTGATGAACCTGGTGCGGCATGAGCTAGGACTGTCCAAAACTGAGAGCAGATTTCCGGCGAAAGGCACCTGCCTTGCGATCTATTCGCGGGCGGTCAACGCGCAGGCCGAGTTGGAAGCCGTTCTGGCCAAATCCTTTCCATGGTGCGTAGGCTGGGCCGAGGAATTGAAGACTCTTTTCGGCGCTTATGTCGAAGCCAAGCAGGCGCAGAATGTCCTCGACTATGACGACCTGTTGCTGTGGTGGGCGCAGATGTGCGCGGAACCGGCAATGGCAGAAGAGCTTCGTTCGCGTTTCGACCATATCCTTGTCGACGAATACCAGGACACCAACCGGCTGCAGGCGGCGATCCTGACGGCGCTCAAGCCGGATGGCCGGGGACTGACCGTCGTCGGCGATGACGCGCAGTCGATCTATTCCTTCCGCGCCGCCGAGGTCCGCAACATCCTCGATTTTCCGGGGCTGTTTCCAGAACCTGCTCGTATCGTCACGCTCGACCGTAACTACCGCTCGACGAACACCGTGCTCGACGCAGCGAACGCGGTCATCGGCGAGGCGGCCGACCGCTTCACCAAAAACCTCTGGACCGAAAGACGTTCGGCCGAAAAGCCGCTGCTGGTGACCGTGCGCGACGACGCGGAGCAGGCCAACTACATCTGCGATAGGGTGCTGGAGGAGCGGGAGAGCGGAACGGCGCTTCGTGCGCAGGCGGTTCTTTTCAGGGCATCGCATCATTCCGGCCCGCTGGAAGTCGAGCTGACACGCCGGAACATCCCGTTCGTTAAATTCGGCGGCCTGAAGTTTCTGGACTCCGCGCATGTGAAAGACGTGCTGGCACTCCTGCGCTTCGCGGAAAACCCGCGCGACCGGGTGGCCGGCTTTCGCGTCCTGCAGCTGTTGCCGGGAATTGGGCCATCGGCTGCCGGTGCCGCCATCGAAGCGATGGAGCGTGCGCTTGATCCGGTCCTCGGGCTTCAGTTCTTCAAGGCGCCGGCAAGGGCGGAAGAGGATTGGCCGGCCTTCGTCGATCTGTTCTCGGCGTTGCGCGTACGGTCGACATGGCCGTCGGATCTTGAGCGCGCGCGATTATGGTATGAGCCGCATCTCGAACGGGTGCACGAGGACGCCGTCGCACGCCGCCCCGATCTTCTACAGCTCGAACAGATTGCGGCCGGCTATCCATCGCGCGAGCGCTTTCTGACCGACCTCACACTGGACCCGCCGGACGCTACAAGCGGGGACGCTGGCCCGCCCCATCTCGACGAAGACTATCTCATTCTGTCCACGATCCATTCGGCCAAGGGCCAGGAATGGACGAAGGTGTTCGTGCTCAACGCCGTCGACGGCTGCATTCCGATCGATCTGGCGGTCGGCGAGCGCGACGATGTCGAAGAGGAACGCCGGATGCTCTACGTCGCCATGACGCGCGCGAAGGACTCGCTGCATCTGATCACGCCGCAGCGCTTCTATGTCAGCGGGCAGTCGGCGCGCGGCGACCGGCATGTCTACGCATCCCGCACGCGATTCATTCCCGACCACATCCTCAACTGCTTCGAACAGATTTCCTGGCCGCCACCGTCGGCCGCATCAGGGAGGGCACCCCAGCCCGAGGTCCGGATAGATCTCAAGACGAAGATGCGCGGCATGTGGCGATAGGTCTGCTCCCGTATTCCCCCGTCACGCGGCCATTCGTACGGCGTGCCGGTCGATATCGACGCAGCCGGCGGTGCTGCGCGTGTTGATCGCCTTGCTGTCGGTGTAGCCATGAAGGGCGATCGCCGCCAGGTCATCGCCAGCACGGATCGGCCGGGACCACCAGCCATCGCGGTATCGCCACCCGGCGCGAATCGCGGCTTCGGCATCCTTGCTGTCGGGGCGCAGATTGGCGGCCGCATGAACGATGCGCGCCTCCGGAGACCTCTTCTTGAGCAGCGCGCGTCCTTCGGCGATCGCACCCTGCCGGTCGCCGGCCAGCACAAGATGGTGGAAATAGTGCCGCGATCGCTTCAGCGGCGTGAGATACGCGATCCTGACCTGGAAAGCCGCCATGCCTGTTCTCGTTTTCTTGTCTCTCATTGAGATTGGAATCGAACGCAAAATTACAAGTCCGGTCGGTTCCGGCCGTTTTTCTCGAGGCGCATGTCACCACGGTTCCGCTGCGGCATCCATTCCGACGCAACGAGTCCCGTTGACTCTTTGTCAGGATGAGAACAAATATAGAACATACCACGGACAGAACAGCTTTCAAGGGATAGATGCGTGCCTCGGCGTCCCCTTCAACGGTTATCGAACTTCGGGAGCGGATCGCCCGCCTCGAAGGGCGGCCTCGGCGCGCGAAATCGGTGCTTCCGTTCGGAATTCCCGTAATCGATTCGCGCCTTCCCGGCGGTGGGCTGGCGCGCGGCGCGCTGCATGAGGTCGCCGGCGGCGGCAACGGCGCGATCGACGGCGCGGCGGCAGCCCTGTTCGCGGCCGGGGTGGCGGGACGCACGGCCGGCAAAGCGCTCTGGTGCGTCGCCAGGCCGGACCTGTTCGCACCGGCGCTGGCCCAGGCCGGCCTTGCCGCCGATCGCGTCGTCTATGTAGAGGCCGGCGACGACAAGGCCATTCTGGCGTGCATGGAGGAAGGCCTTCGCCATGGCGGTCTCGGCGCCGTCGTCGGCGAGATCGCCAGACTGCCGATGACGGCATCGCGCCGGCTCCAGCTTGCCGCCGAAGGCACCGGATCGATCGGCGTCGCGCTGCGCCGCTGGCGTCGGCACAGCGATGCGTCCGACTTCGGCGCGCCGACCGCCGCCATGACCCGCTGGCGCGTCTCCGTCCTTCCATCCGAGCCGCTGCCGGTTCCGGGCGTCGGCCGCCATCGCTGGCTGGTCGAGTTGATCCGCGCCAGGGCGGGCGAAAGTGCAGATTTTGAAGTGGAAGCGTGTGATGAGACGGGTTGTCTCGCTCTACCTGCCGAACTGGCCGACCGACCGGCTGCGGCGGACGGCTGGAGGCGCGGCGTCTCCGGCTGAGGCGCCGCTGGTGATGATCGGCCGGGACGGGAACAGGCGGGTGGTGACGGCGGCGGACGCCGCCGCCCGAGCCGCCGGGTTGCGTCCAGGTATACCCGCTACCAAGGCCCGCGTCGGCCTTGCCGAACACGGCATTTCAGTTCCCGACGACACGCTTTTTCTGGCGGCATTGCACGAGACCACGACCGATACCGTCACGCTCTACGAAGCTGACTGCCCTTCGGGCGATCATGCCGAAGAGATCAGGCAGGCAAAAGATTGGTTCACCGAAGCAGGCGCGCTGACGCGCGCCGAACGCGCGCTCCATCTGCCAGGACGGCCATTGGCGTCGGCTCTTTCCCACCGGGCCAGAGACTGGGCCGAGGTGCGGCCGGAATGGGGATTGACCGGCTGTCAGGCGTTCATTGCGGCGCCACGCAGCCGTACAGCGGGGCGGGATCTGGGCGGCCGTATTTTCTTGCACAACTATCTCTGGCGTGAAGACGAGGACTTCAGCGTTCTTGAACTGATCGTGACCGCACCCGTTATCGTCGCGAGTTGGATCAGCCTGCAATATTACGGTTCGACCGTCGCACCGCAGGTTTTCGGCGCGGGCAACAAGCTATTGCATAACATCACCGGCGGCATGGGGGTCGTCGAGGGCAATGGCGGTCTTCTACGGGGTGGAGTTCCCTGGCAGTCCATCCACGACGGCGAGAACTTTGTCCATGAACCGCTGCGTATGACGGTCGCCATCGAAGCGCCGCGCGAGGCGATCACCGCGGTGCTGGAACGCCACCCCGATGTCCGCAAGCTGTTTGACAATCGCTGGCTCCACCTCTTCGCACTCGACGACATGGGACGTTTGGCCTGGCGATATGCGGGCGGCGCGGCCTGGACCAACGCCTTCGATGACGTGTGTTCCGAAGCGAATTTGGAGACGGCGCTAGCGTGATGACGCACACGTGCGATCGATCAGACTACGTCTACAGCTCTCAAAATCGCCCGCAAAATGGAGTTACAGAATGAGACTTGCAGATCCGGCGCTGATGAAGACAAACGAGCAGATCGATTGGCTGTTGTCTCGCTCAAACGTAAGCCCTTGGTTGAAAAGTGCGCTAACAACCGCTCAAGGGCGTGACCCCGTTGAGCTCTTGAACGATCTCGGCATTCTGGATTGCGTACTCCGCCAGCAGTGCAATGCGCAGGTTCGTTCAGCGTTGGAGAAAATGGGGCAGGGCGATTGACCCATATGTATTGATTGATGAGGAAGGCGCGCATCGCTTGCAATTTGCGCTTTCCACTGGGTCGGCCCGACAATCTGCGGCTGGCCGGCATCGAGATGGTTCACATGATGCGCAAGCATCAGGGACGTTTCGCCTTCAACCCGGCTTCCTCTCTCAAGGAACAGTTCGAGGCAATCGCCGCCTGAATTGCGCGGCCGGCCCTGCGACTTGGTCCCGGTCGTCGGCGGCTGGAAGCACCTGACCCGGCCGGCCTATGCCGACGCCATCCGTGCCGCGGTCGGTAGCAGTGAGAAGACGGCCTACCTGATGCAGTCCGAGGTGCTGATGCTGATGTGCATAGCCTATTTCCAGCCGATCACCCGCGCATATTCGGCAAGGAGATCAGCCGCGACCTGATCGGCCATCTGCGCGGCGCCGGCCTGATCGCATCCGGTCCGCGCGGCCCGACGCCCGGCGCGCCCTATACCGACGTCACGACGAAACAGTTCCTGCTGGAGTTCAGCCTCGAACGGCGGCGCGCTCGGCAAGTCTGGGCGAATGTCGATGGTCGGGCCGACAGGGTCAGAAGGCCGCCTTTTTGCGCGTCCGCTTCACCGGAGCCGGAGCGGGCTTTGCCGGCTCCTGACGTTTGCGGCCCAGCCCCATGGTTTTGGCCAGCGCCGAGCGTGAGGCGGCATAGTGCGGCGCTACCATCGGATAGTCCGCCGGCAAGCCCCATTTGGCGCGATACTCATCGGGCGTCAGGCCGTAATGGGTCGAAAGATGCCGCTTCAGCGACTTGAACTTCTTCCCATCCTCAAGACTGATGATGTAGTCCGGCGTCACCGACTTCTTGATCGATACAGCAGGCTTGAGGGCCTCAGATTTTTCCGGCGCGATACCGCCACCGGCTGTGCCCTTCAATGCGGTGTGGATCTGGCCGATGAGGGCAGGCAGTTCGCCGGCCGGAACCGGATTGTTCGAGACATAGGCTGACACGACATCGGCTGTGAGCTCGATCAGGTTGTCCGCATGGCTTTCGGCTTCTTCTGTCACAAAATGCTCCTCATGGCACGAACGACAGTCGGCGACACTTTCGCTTGATAGTAGCGGCTGCCGTTGAACGCAATGGAGGTTCGCCAGAACGAACCACGTTCACTATCTGTGCTGCGAATGTCGCATAAGAAGACAGTGTGGAACTGTCGTCGTGGGCGGATGGTGCCGCCGACTCTTCAGCGTCAGTGGCACAAGAGCCAAATAGGTGAGGAACCAGCCACCCGGTATCAGCGAGGGAGGCTGCGGACAACGATCCGCGCAAGCCGTTCCGAGAAAGCCCTGGCATCCGCCGGCTTGTCGCCGTCGAGCACGCGCGCTTCATCATAGAGGAGATGCGCCACATCTTCCTGGAAAGCCCGCTCTTCCTTTCCGAGCTTCGCCAATGCCACGACGCGCTCGTGGCGGGGATTGATCTCGAGGATCGGCCTGGCGGCCTTGTCCAGGCGACCCGCCGCGTTGAGGAGGCGCTCGAACTGCCGGTCGGGCCCATGCTCCGGAGCGACCAGGCAAACGGCGCTTTCCGTCAGGCGATCGGAAGCCTTCACATCAGATACCGCGTCGCCGAGCGTCGTCTTGACGAAGGCGATGAAGGTCGCGATTTCTGACGATGTCTCAGCATCCGGCTTTGCCGCATCGTCGAGCAGAGGAATGTCCGAAAGATCAACTGCCCCCTGCGTCACCGACCTAAACGGCTTGCCCTCATACTCCGGCGCGATCGTCGTCCAGAAGCTGTCGACGGGATCCGTGAGCAGCAGAACCTCGATGCCGCGGGCCTTGAAGCCCTCGAGTTGCGGCGAGGCTTTCAGCCGCGCCCGGTCGTCACCGGAGATGAAGAAAATGGCCTTCTGCCGTTCCTTCATCGACGCGATATACTCGTCGAGGCTGCGCAGCGTCTCGCCAGAGACTGTCGACCGGAAGCGGGCCAGTTTGAACAATTGCTCGCGCCGTTCGAAGTCTTCGTAGAGCCCTTCCTTCAGGACCGTCCCGAAATTCTCCCATATTCTGCCGTAGGTTTCCGCCTCGGTCTCCGCCAGACGGGCAAGTTCGGTCAGAATGCGATTGGCCACACCCTTGCGAATCGCCGCCAGAAGCGGGCTTTCCTGGATCATTTCGCGCGAGACGTTGAGCGGCAGGTCGGCCGAATCGACGACGCCGCGCACGAAGCGCAGATAGCGCGGCAAAAGGTCGGCATCGTCGGTGATGAAGACGCGCCGCACATAGAGCTTCATGCGCCCCTTGCGGTCCTGGTCGAAGAGATCGAACGGGCGTGAGCCGGGGATGAAGGCGAGCACGCTGTATTCCTGCCGGCCCTCGGCGCGGAAATGAATCGTTGCGGCCGGTTCGTCATATTGGCCCGAAACATTGCGATAGAAATCCGTATGCTCTTCGGGCTTGATTTCGCTTTTGGGGCGCATCCACAAGGCCGTTCCGTCGGCGACTTCCTTCGGCGCGGCAGACGGTTTCTCGACCAGCGCGATCGGCACCGGGACATGCCCGGACTGTGACTTCACCAGCCGTTCGAGACGGAAGGCTTCGGTGTAGGACTTGGCATCCTCCATCAGATGAAGGACGACGCGGGTGCCGCGCTTCGGCGCCTCGTCAAGCGGCACCGAGCCGATCTCGTAAGCGCCTTTGCCATCGGATGACCAGCGCCAGGCCTCCTCGCTACCCGCCCGGCGGCAGATCACGTCGACCCTGTCGGCGACCATGAAGGCGGAATAGAAACCGATGCCGAACTGGCCGATGAGCTGTGTGCCGTCCACCGCCTTGCCCCCCTCCATGCTTTCCATGAATGCGCGCGTACCGGAGCGCGCAATGGTGCCAAGTGCCTCCGTCATTTCATCCCGGCTCATACCTATGCCGTTGTCTTCGACGGAAAGCCGCTTTTCGTCCGGATCGGCCGCTATCGTGATGTGCGGCTGCGCGTCGTCGCCCAGAAGCTCCGGATGGCTGATCGCCTCGTAGCGGAGCTTCTCGCAAGCGTCGGCTGCGTTGGAGATCAACTCACGCAGGAAGACGTCACGGTCGGAATAGACCGAATGCACCATCAGGTGCAGGAGCCGCGCGACATCCGCCTCAAACGTTTTCGTTTCCGCGTCTTTCGTATCCGTCGTCATTTCAAATCACTGTCTTGTTGCTGCTTGTCTATTGGATCGGCTTGAATTTCTAAGGACGGCCTGCTGTAAGGCAATAGCGGCCCCGTTTCAAAATGCGAGTCGGTAGGATCATCCGATGTGGTACGCCTCGATGAGTTGAAATGAGGCTGCGGGCGCGTTCATGTCAGGCACCAGTATGTCGTTGCGTCGTGCGAATGCGACGAGAGCCGCACGCACCGTTTCCGGATCAACTTCGCCCGCGATGCCGGCCTTGCAGGCATTGAGAGCGACGGCATGCGTATGGTTCCGATTGGCGGTCGGCCAGTCCTGAAGCAGGGCGTATGCTTTCGTCGCACTTTCGATCCGTGCGGGGAAACCCATCCCGACAAGAAGCGTCACTGGCTCCTCAAAGCGGGCGTGATCCATGGCTTGAACCTCCTTTCGACGATGGCGCGGCTGGAATGGATTGGATGGCGGCCACTCCCGAAAATCCGGTTCCAAGCGGATGTGTCGGGCGCCACGTCATTCTTTGTGCGGCCCCGTGCTGTGTCGTTCGATAACCCGCCTCGGACAGCCTGATCTCCGCCGGCTCGATTTCATTGCTCCTCGGTTTCGATGCCGTGGGGACCCGGCCCGGCGGCAACAACGTTTCATGCGCCTTAGCCAGCGCCTCGATCCATGCGGCAACGGCAAGGGGCGCAGGAGCGCGGCCTTCGATCCATGCCTTGACCTCGCATTCCCGGCGGCCAAGCTCGGCCGCGAGATCGGCAGGCTCCCATCTCAGAATTCTCAGGCATTGGCGCAATCGCCCCGGAATCATGTTGCTACCTCCCTTCCGCTGGCATTCGGACTCAGGTTTTGTCGGATGCCTGGGAAGCTGCCGAGACATGATGCGCGGCAAGGAACATCAGCGCCGTCGCCGCGGTCCGACGGTTCCAGCCGGCCGATTGGGCCATGTCGAGCAATCGGGCCAGCAACGGCTTCAGCGTGCTCCGGCATTCCATCTCGTAGGCCAGAAATTCACTCGCCGTATGCTTCGGCGGCGGAACGGTCTCGATGCCAGGCATCATGTTCATGGCAAGCTCCCGGGCATTCCCGATGGTTGCCCGCCCCCTCGGTGGGGCGGGCAGGCCTTTTCAGTGGCTTCAGAAGTCCATGCCGGCGCCCGCGGGCATGGCGGGTGCGGCTTCTTTCCTCGGCTTCTCGGCCACCATCGCCTCGGTGGTGACCAGAAGGCCGGCGACGGAGGCGGCATCTTCCAGCGCGGTGCGTACCACCTTGGCCGGGTCGATCACGCCCTGCTTGTAGAGATCGCCATATTCGTTCGTCTGTGCGTTCCAGCCCCAGGCGAACTCTGCCTTCTCGCGCAGCTTGCCGACAATGATGGAGCCTTCGGCGCCAGCGTTCTCGGCGATCTGGCGCACCGGCGTCTCGATGGCCCGGCGAACGATGTCCATGCCATATTTCTGGTCCGGATTGTCGACCGTGACGCCGTCGAGTGCCTTCACCGCCCTCAGAAGCGCCACGCCGCCGCCGGGCAGGGTGCCTTCCTCGACGGCCGCGCGCGTTGCATGCATGGCGTCGTCAACGCGGTCCTTGCGCTCCTTCACCTCCACCTCGGTCGAGCCGCCGACACGGATCACGGCGACGCCGCCGGCGAGCTTGGCAAGGCGCTCCTGCAGCTTCTCGCGGTCGTAGTCGGAGGTGGTCTCCTCGATCTGGGCCTTAATCTGGGCGACGCGGCCCTGGATCTCTTCCTTCTTGCCGGCGCCGTCGACAATGGTGGTGTTCTCCTTCTCGATCACCACCTTCTTGGCGCGGCCGAGCATCTGGAGCGTCACGTTCTCAAGCTTGATGCCGAGGTCCTCGGAGATCACCTGGCCGCCGGCCAGGATGGCGATATCCTCCAGCATGGCCTTGCGGCGGTCGCCGAAGCCCGGAGCCTTGACGGCCGCGACCTTGAGGCCACCACGCAGCTTATTGACGACGAGCGTGGCGAGCGCCTCGCCCTCGACGTCCTCGGCGATGATGAGGAGCGGCTTGGACGACTGCACGACCGCTTCGAGGATGGGAAGCATGGCCTGAAGATTGGAGAGCTTCTTCTCGTGGATGAGCACATAGGGCTCTTCCAGCTCGACGCGCATCTTGTCCTGGTTGGTGATGAAATAAGGAGAGAGATAGCCGCGGTCGAACTGCATGCCCTCGACCACCTCGAGCTCGGTCTCGGCGGTCTTGGCTTCCTCGACCGTGATGACGCCCTCGTTGCCGACCTTTTCCATCGCTTCCGCAAGGAAGCGGCCAATCTCGGTGTCGCCATTGGCCGAGATCGTGCCGACCTGCGCGATCTCGTCGTTCCTGGTGATCTTGCGGGCGTTCTTCTTCAACTCCCCGACCACCGCGTCGACGGCCTTGTCGATGCCGCGCTTCAGGTCCATCGGGTTCATGCCCGACGCCACGGCCTTCGCGCCCTCTCTGACGATGGCCTGGGCGAGCACGGTCGCGGTCGTGGTGCCGTCGCCGGCCAGGTCGTTGGTCTTCGAGGCGACCTCGCGCACCATCTGCGCGCCCATGTTCTCGAACTTGTCTTCCAGTTCGATCTCCTTGGCGACGGTGACGCCGTCCTTGGTGATGCGCGGCGCGCCGAACGACTTGTCGAGCACGACGTTGCGGCCCTTCGGGCCCAACGTCACTTTCACCGCATTGGCGAGAATGTCGACGCCGCGCAGCATGCGTTCACGAGCGTCTGAATGGAATTTCACTTCTTTGGCAGCCATTGGTTCACTCCTTCAATAGGCAGCTTTCATTGACTGGGCGTTAGAGACTGGTCAGGCTGCTTTCTTCAGCGTCGCCGCATTTTCGATCACACCCATCACGTCCGATTCCTTCATGATGAGCAGGTCTTCGCCATCGAGCTTGATCTCGGTGCCGGACCATTTGCCGAACAGGATGCGGTCGCCGACCTTCACGTCGAGCGGGACGAGCTTGCCTGCTTCGTCGCGCCCGCCGGGACCGACGGCGATGACCTCGCCTTCCTGCGGTTTCTCTTTCGCGGTGTCGGGGATGATGATGCCGCCAGCCGTCTTTTCGTCGGCTTCGACGCGGCGGACCAGGATACGGTCATGCAATGGACGGAACGTCATATCGTTCTCCTTCTGGACAAACAGATTGTGAGAGGTTCCTCCGCTCCGGCCCCGAAAGGCCGGCGCGGGGCACGCGACCCCTCGCGGGCGTCACGCGCGTGTGATCTGGTTTTGCGGTTTTCCGGTTTCAAGAGGTCCGGCAAAAATTTTTAGCACTCGCCGGAACGGAGTGCTAGCACCATGGAAACATACGGCTAATTGGATCGCCGTCGTGCATTTCCCGCTTGAATTTTCCAAACGGCCGAACAAAATTATCCGGACCTTCGCCATCGGCGAAGCAGGTGGAAGCCAGAGCCTAAAAGGGAGTTTTTTGGAAGACGGAGGACCAAGATGAACCGACAGAACCCTACGCCGATCATCCCTTCTCTTGTACCCGAAACATCCGATCCTACGCTTGACCGGCTGCTATCGCCGGCGCAGCATTTCCGGCATCCCGACGATGTGCTCGCCGATGAAACGCTCGACCTGCAGGAAAAGCGGGCGATCCTGTCGTCCTGGGCCTCGGACGCCTGTGCCGTAGCGTCGATGCCGGCGCTTCGCCAGCCGCCGGGCGGCAGCGAGCCTGTTTCCTTCAACCAGATCATGGACGCGCTGAGGCGGCTCGACGAAGAACCGAGGCCAGACGTTTACGGCTATTGCGACCGGCCGAACATGGATCGGCTGGATGCCTGACAGAAGAAGGTGAGGAAGTGAATGGCGTCACCGGTAAGGCGGGAATTCCGCCTGCAGATGCAGGGCTACGGCCTGACGACGGCGGAGATCCATTATCACATGCCCGATTATCCGAGCCTTCTGCAGCTCTATGTCTGGCAGGAATACGATCTCGCGCCGGCGTTTCCCGAACTGCGTGGCTTTCTCGATTACTGGGCGCGCGAACTTGACGGCGCGCTGCATTCGGTCCGGGTCGCCCATCACGGGCTGATCGAGCCTTCCGAATGGCGCGCCGTCGACGGCATCATCCCGCTGAACTGAGCGAGGGCTGTTGCGTGGCACCTTGCGGCAGCCGGAACGCGGGCGCCCCTTTCCGCGGCCGGACAGGCTCGCGCACGATCGCAAGCCCAGCCCTTTCAGCCGCGTTTACGAATGCCCTACGTGCATCGCGGGCGCCGCGCCACCCCTCGAGCGCGTCCCGGCAGGCCCGGCAGGCGGCGCGCCAGCTGCGGCCCCGCGCCCATTTGGGCCACTCCTGATCCAGGCATTCGAGCGCCTCGAAGCTGCTGGCCACCTTACGCGGAAGGCCGCGAGGGAATTTCAGGATAACAGGTTCGGGAAACCGAACGTCGTTCATCACTTCCTCCATTTTTCTGATCGTCTTTTGCGAGCAAGCAATCGGATGTCGGCCGAAGGCTGTTTTGAAGATGGTCGCGGGTAGCGGAAGTTCAAGATGGTAAGGCGCCGGCGGAAGAGGATTGAACTCAGTCTTCCGAGGCTTTCGGCTCGATCAGTTCAATCAACTCCGCGACGCGTGTTCCCAGCAGCGGTCGGCCCTCGTTCATTAATGCCTCGTCACCATGCAGCCAGGCCCACGCTTCCCGCAACTTCTGCAAGGAGGCGCCGGTTCCCATGATCTCCGCAACCATAGCCTCATCCGCAGGCCCGAGCACGGATACGATCTCTTGATGTGTTATCGGCATCGTCGCGTCCTCTCGAAGAGTGATGAAAGGGCTCTTCCTCCAGCCGCATAACGTGCCTGGGGCAAGGGACGCTCCCCTGCTCGCATGAAGCGAGAGCAAAACCTCTTGACGTAAGGGAAGTGAATTCCCAAATCATTGTCGCCGACGCCAAAGGGGCCGGCAAATGGTCAAGGAGCGCCGCTTCTTGGCGCTCCTCGTACCCATGTTGCTCACAGGAGGATATGGCTATGAGAACCGCATTTGACTTTTCCCCGCTCTACCGATCGAGCATCGGCTTCGATCGCATCGCCGATCTGCTTGAGAACGCCAGCCGGACGGCAAGTGCCGAAAACTGGCCGCCCTACGACATCACCAAATCCGGCGAGGACGACTACCGCATCACCATGGCCGTGGCCGGGTTCTCGCAGGACGAACTGAGCATCATCCACGAGCCCAACATGCTCGTCGTGGCCGGTGAACGGGCCGGCGAAGACAATGGCGACTATCTGCACCGGGGCATCGCCGGACGGCCTTTCGAGCGCCGCTTCGAACTCGCGGACCATGTGAAGGTGGTAGATGCCAGTCTCGCCAACGGCCTGCTCACCATCGACCTTAAGCGTGAGCTTCCCGAGGAGATGAAGCCGCGCCGGATCAAGATCGCAGCCGAGAAGGAGACGCCGAAGGTCGCGACCAAGAAGATCGAGGCCGAGAAGCAGGCTGCCTGAGGCTACCCCGTTCAGCGCACTCGCGCACGGCGCTGGGCAACAAGCCCGGCGCCGACGGTACGGCATGTCAATCAAACGAACGAAAGGAGAAGAACGATGAGTGTCCGTGATCTGATTCCTTGGAACCGAAACGACGGCAACCAGGTCCCGAGCGTCTTCCGTGACGGCGAACGCGATCCGTTCCTGTCGTTGCATCGTGAGGTGAACCGACTGTTCGACGACGTTTTCCGTGGCTTCGGTTCTGGCTCACCTCCGTTGGGCAAGGCCTCCGCCTTCGGCGGCAGCTGGCCGAACATCGAGATTTCCACCGGTGAAAAGGAGATCAAGCTGACGGCCGAGGTGCCGGGCTTGGAAGAGAAAGATATCGAAGTGCTGCTCGATGACGGCGTACTGACGCTGAAAGGCGAAAAGCGCTCCGAGACCGAAGACAAGGACAGGCAGTTCTCCGAGCGATATTATGGCCGCTTCGAGCGCCGCATCCCTATCGGCTATGAGGTCAAGGAAGACGAGGTCGATGCGCGCTTCAAAAACGGCGTGCTGACCGTGACCTTGCCCAAAACCGAGAAGGCGCAGTCGCAGGTCAAGCGCATCACCATCAAGAACTGACGCTCAGATTGGTTCCGGAAGGCGGCCGGCGCCGCCTTCCGGACCGTCGCAAATTCGATAAGCCCAGCCAAAACATTGGTTGACGCCGATGATGATCCGCCGCTCGCGGTCCAACACATGCCGAACAACCTCTGGCAATCCTCAGGAACAGATCCTATCGGACATGTTGCTCCATCTGTTCAATCATCAGGCACATCACCGAGGACGGGCTCACGCCCGTCTTCCGATTCTAACAAAGCAAGAACCGCCTCCGCTGGGATTTGCTTATGTCCCAGCGCAGCCTCCCTGCACCGAGCCTCTCCGGGCACTTACGTCTATGGCAGGATTTGCCCGTGGAAAATCCTTCAAACGATCTGGAATATTTCGGGCCTCGTCAACTGAAGCTGATTCGAAAGGTGACCCGGGTAGAATGGAGCGATGCCATGCATTTGCCCCGATCTATCATTCATCATCATCGGTGTCTGGCTATCGACCTGACATTTGCGGGCGGGGCGAATGGAGGCTCATATCATATTTGCAAAACTCTCTGTCGCGGCGTTTCTGGCCGCCGGTTCACTGATACTCTCGATGGGGCCTTCATCGGCCGCAACGCCATACACGCCAGTTGTACCGGGCGCATCCTCATCGCTGGTTATCAACGTTTCTGAAGGGTGCGGCCGGGGATGGCATCGCAACCGATGGGGTGACTGCGTTCGCAATCGGGAAGTCTACCCCGGGCCTGTCCGCGCGGATGGCACTTGAACCGCCGAGGTTTCTGCGTTCGCAACCGCGGAGTCTATCGAGCATGCCCTCCCCACTATCATCTGAATCGCCAAGGTTTCTGCGTTCCCACCTGGCGCTGATACCTGACCTCCACGGGCATCCACAAACGGACGTCCCGAATGTCGGGGAAACCTAGGAACTTCTATCTCGAATCCATTTTTCGGGTATCATTTTGCAAGTGCGGCGGGCGGTCACCGGCTCCCTCGGCGTTACTGTGGTTCCAGCAAGTTTGGAAGATCCACCGCGCCGTCCGCCTCATCATGTCCATGTGATGAGGGTCATCGGCATCGTCGCGTCCTCTCGAAGCTGCGGTTCCTCGATCAGCTCCTTGAGAAAATCCGTGTCGTCGCTCTTGGCGATCAGCCCCGGAAGGTCGATCATCGGTTCGGTCATCGTACTCTGCTTCATGGTCGTCGGTCTTCGACAAACCTCAGACTATCGAAAGAGCGCGGTGGCCGCCTCCTACACCACTTCTCGGGACGCTATCCCGATATTTGTCGAGCGGCGCGTATTGGCAGGGATTTTCGTGCGCTCGCCGAGCTTGTCGTTCCATTCAGCAAGTTCGGCCTGCTTGCTTTTCAGGTAAGCTTCCAGGTGTCCGAAAGATGCAAGTCTTTTCTGGTCCTCTAACGCCAGGGAGCGGATGCCTGTCTGATCGATAAACAGTGCTCGCTTGATCTGTCTGCCGCCCGTTTCCTGCATTCCACGCCAGTTCTTGAACGGCTCCGTGACCAGTTTGCGGATCGGCGATGTTGTGACGGTCTTGTCGAAGTTTTGCACCTTTACAGTGTGCAAAGCGATCTCGACAACATCTCCGTCGGCATTCTGTCCCGGCATCTCGATCCAGTAACCCACGCGCACCATATCCGTGGAGGAAATCTGGATGCCTGCCAACAGCGACAACAACGGGTCCTGGAATACCAGGATGGGGACTGCGGCGTGGCGCCAAGGCCTGACAGCAGGATCAGCGGCGATCGGTCTATGAGGGTCGCGATCATCAGCAGCGCCGGTACGAAGGGGGGAGATTGGAATCTAGCCCGATGCCGGTCGAGATCACCAGCGCGGGCGTGACATTTCCAGACGCTCGATGAACCCATGGCGACGCAATTCAGAATCGCGGCCATAGGCGGTATAGGCAAGCACACGGTTTAGCAGCCGCACCAGAACCGCCTTCACAACATAGTTGGCGAAGAGGGCGGCCAGTGCCCGCGCGACAAGGGCAGTCGCAGTGGCGAGAACCGGGAGCATGTCGGAAAGGTCGGGATCATCGTGCGGTCCTGCTCAATCTACCTCACAGGCCATGGCGTCGCGTTCGAAACGCCGGGACAATACGCGCATGCGCCTGTCAAGCGCTGCAAGGTCGTCTGAAATTTCACGGATGGCCTGAAGCAGGTCCCCCCGATCGTGGTCTGCGGTGTGGTCCAGCGGGCCGTTTCCATGGCCGGTCAATAGCCAGGTTGGGCTGACGCCGAGAATACCGGCCATCATTGTCAATCGGTTCACACGGGGAGTATCTCGGTCACACTCCCACGCGTTCCAGCTTGACGGAAGAACGCCAAGCTGCTGTGCTGCTTCCTTAGCAGAAATCGCCTTGACTCCTCGGGCCAGCGATATGCGGCCTCCAAGCGTGTCGTCATAGTGAGGCGCGTTTTGGTCTGCAAACATCGTCAATCTCCAAATCATTGAATCCAGTAGATGCAAAATTGGTCAGCATGCCGTGCGGATGCACGGCATGCTGACCGACGAGAAATCGATGAACTCAGGCGTTCTGCAAACTGGCTCTCTCGGAGGAGAGATCTTTCCAGATGGCGACGCACATGCCGAGCAGAACAAGCGCAAACGGCGCGCCGGTCGTCAATGCCGCCGCCTTCAACTCTGAAACGCCGTAGGACATCAGCCCGATGCCCATGCCGGTGGCGAACAGCATGGTGAAACAGCCCGTATAGGAGAAGTCAAGCCTTGCATCCTCACCTCCCAGGCGGATGCTGCCGAGGGGCGTGAAGATCAGGGCAACGCAGAAGATGACGAAGATGTTGCCGGATGTGACTAGAAACCAGTCGAACGAGTCAGTTACCGCAGGCCGGAGCCAGCCAAGAAACTCCGTCGTAGGCCCCTGAAAGATCGCGGCGATAAACACAAACAGAACGATGGTCCCGCCGGAGACGAAAAAAACCGGATTGTGTATATCGAGGCCGAATATCTCAATGTTCTCCTGCCCAACCTCGTATTCGGTTTCGCTCGGCAAACTCATCGGCAATTCCTTTTTGCTTCCGTCCGAAGGCCAATCCGGACGCTATTCCTCCAGTCAGGGTGATGGCGGGTTATCCCATCCTTGGCGGGGAATGGCAAATTGACGGGACGTAAGCGCAAGTGTGGGGAGAGTGGTGCGCCGTTGGCAGTTGCCCGCTTTAAGGGAAGGGACGCCCTGCCTTCGGTGAGAGGACAGGTGCAAGCTCGATATCGAAGGGCAGGGGCTGCACACAACTATCCACATTCTCCGGCGATTGCGGTTTTTCGCTGATGATGCAATAGACAGGTGGGTGTTCGCGCAAGGCAGGGTGTGGGCAGGTGATAGCGTTGGTCGGGGCCGTCCCCGACCCCCCCGCTACGTCGAACCATATTGGCGCTGACGCGCCTCGTGGAAGTGGCCGGTTCTTATTTGAGGCCGCGCTCACCGCTGTGGCTCAAGCGGTTTTGCGAAGTTCTTCGGTGCTATTGCATTCAATCAGCCCACGATGCATCGCAATGATCGTCTTCTCGTAATCGGTCTCCTCAACGACCACTTGCAGGTCAACCTTGCGCATCAAATCGTGGAAGCCGACCGGCTCAATACCCGCGTCGTCGAGCACGGTGATTGTACGGGCGGCGCTACGGGCGCCGCTCAAGTCGCGGCCGATCGCCGAGATGACTGCGATCTTGCGGATTGCAATGCGGGCCTGCGGATATTTCTCTGCGAGATCGACGCTGACGCGCTTGATCGCCTTCATCGAGCCTTTGAGGAAATGTGTGATGGTGTTGGCGTTTGAGGTCTTGAATAGGATCCACACCTTGTGGCGTTTCAGTGCTTCGAGAATGTTGGCGTCATAACCCTTTACGCCGACCATATCCTGCTCGAAGAACTCGAAGGCGAAAACGCCGGTAAGGCCGGTGACGATCTCGACGCCGGTATTGTCGGCATCGAGACCGGAGCGGATCAATGTCCCGGAATGATCCGGTTCGAAGGTGTTCTTGACCCGAAGTGGGATATCCACCTGGCGCAGGCTCTTGGCAGCGCTCGGGTGGATCGCCTCCATGCCCATGTTGGAGAGCTGATCGGCGACGTCGTAATTGGTCTCGCCGATCACCCGCACCGCATCCTTTCCGACAATCCTGGGATCCGCGGATGAGAGGTGAAACTCCTTGTGTATGATAGCCTCACGTGCTTCGGTGACGACCGCGAGACGCGACAGCGTCACCTCGGAATAACCGCGATCGTAAGTCTGCATGAGCGCCGGCAGGCATTGCGCGTAACCGGTAACGATCGGCAATTCTAGAGCTAAGTCGATCTCGGCAAAAGCATGAAGGATCTGGTCATCGAGGCCGCGCTGGGTTTCATCGCGCCAGCCGGTGAGGTCGATGAAGCGGGCGTTGACGCCGTGCTGACGCAGAAGCAGCGCCGTGTTGTGGGCGGAGTGCGCCTCGCCGAGAGCGGCCAACATCTCGCGCACGGTCAAGAGATGATGCTCAAGCTGAAAATGGCCGTAGGAGCAAAGCCGCTGAAGGTCGATCAGGCAGGAGCGCACGCCCTCGATCCGCTCGCGGATGAAGGCGTTTGCCGTCGCCAGCGCCGTCGGGTCGGTGAAGATGTCGGCGTTCTTCTCGATCATCCGCTCGCCGACGCGGCTTAGCGCGTCGCCCCAGCTCCAGCCGCTCTCGGCGCTGGCAAAGAGGCTGTAGACGCCGTGTTCGCCCGACTTCTTGTGCTCAAGCAAAAGGTCGGTCATGCCGCCATAGGCGGAGACGACGAAGATGCGGTTGTAGAGATCGGCGCCCTTTCGGACGCTGATCAGGACATTGTCGAGGAGGGCATCGGTGCGCGACATCGACGTGCCACCGATCTTCTCGACGGAATGGCTCTTCATTTCGGTATTCCTTTCACGGCCTGGCCCACCAGGGCAAATCGGGTCGGGATTGGGTGCCCAGACTAGGCGAGGCCGCCGCGCTCGATGGCGATCGGCGCCTCCGGCGCGCGAGCGCCGAGGAATTCCGGCCGCCGCTTCGCTGCAGCGAAGGGTCGCTGTGGGCGGTTCGACCAGGCGTTGAACACAAAGAAGGCGTTGGAACGGGGAAATGGCGTGATGTTACCATTCGAACCATGCAGCGTGTTGCAGTCGAACAGGATCACCGTGCCCGCCTTGCCTGCGGCGTAGTTGATCCCGTGCTTTTCCGCCATGCGTGTCAGCGTCTCGTTCGACGGCACCCCCACTTCCTGCTTTTTGAGCGAGGTCTTGTGGTTGTCGTCGGGCGTTGCGCCGGCGCAACGCACGAACGTTCTGTGGGATCCGGGCATCAGCATGAGCGGTCCGTTCAGCGCGTCGTTGTCGGTAAGCAGGATCGAGGCGGAGATGGCGCGCATGCGAGGCATGCCGTCTTCGGCATGCCAGGTCTCGAAATCCGAATGCCAGTAGAACTCCTTGCCGGTGAACCCCGGCTTGTAGTTCAGACGCGACTGATGGATGTAGAGCTCGTCACCGAGCAGGAAGCGGATAACACCGGCGATGCGCGCATCGCGTGCCAGACGATCGAAGACCTCGCTCTGCTTTTCGAGCTGGAAGACGGTGCGGATCTCATCGGAACCCGGTTCGGTAATGACGCTGTCGGGCGTTAGGCGCTTGCCGCCACCGCGGATGGCATCAAGTTCGTTCCTCAGGATGGCAAGCTCGCCCGACGAGAAAATATTTTCGAGCATGATATAGCCGTCACGCTCGAAGGCATCGGCCTGGGCACGCGTCAATGGCGCTGCGGCGTTCCAGTCCGACCAGACTACCGGATCATGGCGTTCGCTCCAGCTCTCGTCCTCGGCGGATCGGGTCGGATAAAGATCCTCGATGTTTTCTCTGAGTGCCTGTGTCATTGTTTCTCCATTCTCATTCCGGAGCGTTCGGGGTGGGTGAAAAAGCGTCAGACGGTTTCCGGCATCGGCGCGTACGAGCCGTCTTCTCGGTGCACTTCGTTGCCGGTGACCGGGGGGTTGAAGCAGCAGGCCATGACCATTTCCTGGCCCGGCTTGGTACGCAGCGTGTGCCGGTCGTGTTTGTCGAGGGCGTACATGACACCGGGACGGATCTCGTGGATTTCTCCCGTCGTATGGTCCTCGATCGTACCTTCACCCGAGATGCAGTACACGCTCTCGAAATGGTGCTTGTACTCAAACGTGTTGACGCTATCGGCGAAGATGCGGGTGACGTGAAACGAAAAGCCCATTTTGTCTCCGGCAAGCAGCAGCCGGGTCGAGTCCCATCCCCTGGTCTTGACGAGGCGTTCGCCCTTGCGGGCGTCTTCGAGATTGCGGACGATCATTCCTCTTTCCTCTTACTCTGCGGCGATCAGGGTTTCGTTGTCGAAGACTTCGGCAAAGGCGCTTTCCATGATGGCGATGCCTGCATCGAACTGGTCCATGCCAATCGTCAGTGGGGCCAATACCTTGACCACCTCGTCATTCGGGCCGGAAGTCTCGATGATCAGGCCTTCGCGAAAGCAGGCGGCGCAAACCGCCGCGGCCTGCTTCCCTGTGCGCACATCGATGCCCTGCATCATGCCGCGACCCTTGACCGAAAGGCTATGACGCTTGGCGATTGCTTCGAGACGGCTGGCGAGATGATGGGCTTTGTCCTGGACCTCGTTCTGAAAAGCCTTGTCTTTCCAGTATTTCACCAGCGCTACCCGGGCGGTGACGAAGGCATGATTGTTACCGCGAAAGGTGCCGTTGTGCTCGGCCGGTGACCAGATGTCGTGTTCCGGCTTCATCAGCGTAATGGCGAAGGGCAGCCCCATGCCGGAGAGTGATTTCGCCATGGTGATGATATCGGGCGAAAGGCCCATCTCCTCGAAGGAAAAGAAAGTGCCGGTGCGGCCGCAGCCCGCCTGGATATCATCGAGAACAAAAAGGGCGCCATGTTTGCGGGCGATCGCCTCGATCCTGCGTAGCCAATCGGCCGAGGCGGCATTGAGACCACCTTCGCCCTGCACCGTCTCGACAATGATTGCCGCAGGTGCATCGACGCCACTGCCGGGATCGGAGAGTTCCTTGTCGAGCATCGCGGCCGTATCGGCCTCTGGGCCGAAATAGCCGTCATAGGGTGCACGGTGGACGCCGCCGAGCGGTAGCCCGGCTCCGCCGCGATGGCCGCCATTGCCGGTGGCGGCGAGTGAACCGAGGGTGACGCCGTGGAAGCCGTTCGTGAAGGCGATGACAGTCTGGCGGCCAGTCACCTTGCGGGCGAGTTTCAGCGCCGCCTCGACGGCGTTGGTGCCGGTTGGACCGGTGAACTGGACGCGATAATCCATGCCGCGCGGCTTCAGCACGATCTCCTCGAACGCCTCCAGGAATCGTTCCTTCGCGACCGTGAACATGTCGAGCCCATGCGCGATGCCGTCAGCGCCAATATAATCGACGAGCGCCTGCTTCATGTCGGGATCGTTATGTCCGTAATTGAGTGTCGAGCAGCCGGCGAGGAAATCCGTGTAGGCGCGGCCGTCCGTGCTGTAGATCGTTGCGCCCGTCGCCTTGCCGAAAACGCGGGGGAAGTTGCGCGAATAGCTGCGCACCTGGCTTTCGATCCGCTCGAACGTATTCCTGCCGCCGGCGGCAACGCCGTCAGTGTATGTCATGATTTTTCTCCGGTTGGTGTCGTGTTGAATCAGGCGGCGGCTTTTATCGCGGCCCGGTCGACATCGAAGGGGCCGATCGACACCAGATGCTCGGTCTGGTGATGGCCATCGAAATGTGTCTCTTCCTCGAAATGCGCCGACCGAGCGAGGCCGGCATCGAGCGACTGCGCGATCTTATGGAAAAGCGACCACGACGCATCGTTGTCGTCCGTGATGGTTGTATTGATGTGGCTTATGTCACGGCAGGTATCGCGTTCCAGGATATCGCGGATAAGGCGCTTGCCAAGGCCATTGCCGCGGGCGTCCTCGCGCACACAGACCTGCCAGACAAAGAGACGTTCAGGATGGTCTGGCGGGATATAACCGGAAACCCAGCCGATGATCTTGCCGTTTCGCTCAGCAAGCGCACAGGTGGAAGCGAAATGACTGCACTGCAGGAGATTGCAGTACATGGAATTCTCATCGAGGGTGTCTGCCGCCTTTACGAGTCGCCAGACCTTGGACCCGTCCTCTTCACTGGGCATTCGAATGGTAATGTCGTCGTTCTGTTCCGTGGAACGCCTGGCGGCGATCTCCGTCGGAGGCATGTTCCTCTCCTTTCCGATTGCCGGAAACTTAGCTATTACGAACTAAGTGTCAACCGGCGCCCCACGGCATTTTGGCGGGAAAACAATGGCAAATGATTGATAAGAAAGGGTGTTCTCATGCTAAAATTTCTCGAACAGGAGGAATTTGCCCGTGGACTTCCCTCACGATCATTCGATAGGCGAATACATTTCGGATCAGCAAAATATAAGCGGATATGGACATCATTCGCGTCGGCATGCAGAAGGTTTGGGAAGCATTTCGCAGGCGGATCATTATCTTGGACGACCGGACGAAAACGATCCTGACAGCAATGCGTAAGGTTCTGCGTGTTGCACAGGCAAACAGCAAGGCGCTGATCCGCGAGACCGGGCTGACGCCGTCGCAACTCATCTTCCTGCAGATGCTGGACGACGGCCATGAAAAGACGGCCGGGGTGATTGCGACCCGCATGGGCATCACCCAGGCGACGACGACAGCTTTGACCCACAAGCTTGAGGCTCTTGGATTTGTGACGCGACGCAGGGGCGAAACCGACCGGCGTCAGGTGTGGCTGACGCTCAGTGACAAGGGGCGGGCAGTGCTGGCAATTGCCCCGGATGGCGTGCACACACGTTTTCACCAGCGCTTCATTCAACTCAAGGATTGGGAGCAGGCAATGCTGATCGCCTCGCTTGAGCGCGTTGCCGATATGCTCGGTCCCGAGGATCTGGATGCCGAGACACTCGCCGAGGGGGTGGAAAACGCGTTGGAACTCCCTAGCTTTCGGATTGAGGGGAACTGACATTCACGGCTTATCTGGTTAGCCGAAGCATGTCACAAATTGGCGGGAGCGAATAATTCCAAGGCGACTACGGCATCTCAATCCGAGTAGAGTCTCTGGCAAGGAACGCCAGGACCACGGACGCTCTGCTCAGCGATCCCGAGCGAGAAATTGATGCCAGGTTCTCCTTCCATGAGGGAGGGTTGCGTCCTGCCCGAAGCCGACATAGCCATGTCCGACGCACAATCGTCAGAGGAGTCTCAGGGAGTACCGCATGACGTATTATGAGGTCTTTGGCCGCGTGGGAGGAGCAATCCTGTTGCTTGTCACTTTTTGCTCACCGGCGTTGGCTTGGCAGACAAGCCTTCAATTTGGAGCCCGTGCATCCATTCCAGCCCGTGTCGATAGCCTTGAAGGGCCGCCTGTCAGGTTAAAGCCCAGCGGTGATACTGTCGAAGTCAAGAACTGTACACGTTCCCCTCTGCCCGACTGCAAAATCAGTTGGGAGGGACGCCATGTTTGGATCAGTGCAGCGTGGCTGGAGGGCGTGGATATGACATTTGCGTCGCAAACCCCGATCCGTGCTCACCCATCCCGATCTGCGAACTCGAAGGGGATAATACCAGCGTCCAGCATCGTGCTCGTCCACGAATGCAAGGTAGGCTGGTGCAAAGTCTCCTGGGAAGCCGAGAAGGGTTGGGTCGATCGAGATGATCTTTATATGAACATCAATACAGATGGTGATCGGTAAGCAATGAATGATTGGCGGCAAGCTTGTTACCCTCCCAGCCGAAGTTCCCGGCCTGCCCGAGATTCTGGCCGAAGCATGATCGGTACAGCGTTTATCATGGCACGGGAAGCCTAGACCGGGATCTGTCATACGGCACGACGATACCAATCGGATCATCGCCGCCTCGCCCTGTCTGTAACATTCGTCGGCCAGTTCGTTCAGCCACGGCACGATGGCGTCGTCATAGGAATACAGATTGCCGAAGGCTGTGGGGCAGTCCCTGCTGACGACGGTCAAACCAGCCGTCATGGCTAGCGCAAAGCCGCACCAAGGGGTCGCCACATCACGAAGGATCAAAACTCAACATTTTATGTTATCCTTCGCCTTCATAGCGGATTCTGAATCATGCCCAGGAATGAGAGTCCAATACTGAAAAGTTGGAGGGAAATAAGCCGATGCTACCAACTCTCCCGATAAGCTGGATAAATGGTACGGTTGTTCTCACTTCATCCGGTTGAGATGGGCGTGAGGTCGATTTCCGAAAAATTTCTACAGTTTCTTGATCAGCAGCCCTTCTGTCTGTCCTTGAACGAGGAGGAAAAAGAGGCGCTGGCAAGGGTAAAGATCGTTGAAAGGCTCTACCCCGCCGGAACGCTCATTCTGGAGGAAGGCATTGTCCGCAGATCGCTTCTACTTGTTTCTTCAGGTTGGGCGCTTTCGTTCAAGTCCATGGCGGACGGGCGGCGGCTTGTTGCCGATTTCCCTTTGCGTGGCGATTTGCTCAGCAGTGCTTCGATCCTCGGCACGACTTATCGGGGGGCCCTTGCCGTTACGAATGTGACGACCTTCGAGTTGGCGCTGGACAGAGAACCGCTTCCGATGTGGCAGATGCCTCTTCTGGTTAGGCCGTTCATACATCTATTGACCAGGAATTTCGGCATCGCCACCGAGCACCTGGCCAACATCGCGCGGCGCCCGCCCATAGAACGAACGGCACATCTTTTTCTCGAGATGCGCCACCGGCTGCAAGCCGCGGGGCTGGCGGACGGGCAAGCCATTTCATTTTCCTTCCCCTTTACCCAAAGCGATGTCGCGGACGCCCTGGGACTTACTGCTATTCACACAAATCGTGTGTTGCGCGACCTTCGGGAAGACGGGCTTCTGATCTTCCGCGGTGCAGCGGTCCAGTTGCTCGATCTGGAAAGCCTCTGCGCCATGGCGCAGTTCGATGCGAGTTACCTCGCTCTTGGCAAGCTGGACTCCCGAGTTGGCCTTCCAGTGGCTTCAATTTCGAAGCGTCAATAGTCATTTGATTTCTGCCGAGAACCCGGCATTGTGGTGAAACCTCGGGCTGGATCGGGGGCGGAAAAACTGATGCGCTCTGCGGGCCTTGGAGGGAGGGGGCTCATGAAATCACGCGGTCCGTACGTCGGCACCCGACGCAGTTCAAGCTGCGGCTTTGCCAGGGCATTCGAAGGCCGTACCGTCGAGGTCGGCGCCGATCGCCTGATGGTGGCTAAGTTCGGCCTCGATGTCTCGGTCTTGGCGCCACGGCGGCGCGTCTCACCGACGAGGGCAAGACCCCGCTCTATGCCGCCATCGACGCTTGGATTGCCGCCACGGTCGTCGCCGCCGATTCGATCAAGGCATGACGCCCCTGCGATCTCGGCTTTTCAGTCGCCCAGATGGCGAAACCCCTCGCGCTGTGGAGCGGCCGCTCGCGGTGAGCGCTTCGGGGCAATACGCCTCAATTCGGCCGTTCGGGAACATCCGAGCCGTGCCTGCGAGTAGATGCTCACGATGAGGTCTGGATCTGCAAGGGATCACGCTCTCGTCGATAGCCCGCATTACGTTCCCTTCATCCTAATGTACGTTACGCAGAAACCATCATCACGCAAAGCGCGGAGAAAGATCGGCAGCGCCGCCGGAGTTTCTGGCAGGCCCACCAGATCATCTTTCTACAGATTTGATGGCATTTCATTGCGCGATCAGCAGCCAGAGCCCCCATGCCATTAGTCCCGCTCCGGCGATCCGAGAGATGAGACGGCCGAGCGGCACTACCTTCTCCAAAAGGACGAATACCGTCAGGCCGGCAATCCAGACGATATTCATCACGCCGCCGACGAAGAGCAGCGCCATCAGCGCCCAGCAGCAGCCGACGCAGTAGGTCCCGTGCCGGAAGCCAAGGCTGATGGACCCCCATGCGTCGCGGCGAAAGCCGTTCTGCATGACGAAGCCGAAGGGCGACTGACAATGTTTCAGGCAGGTATCCTTCAGCGGCAGCCACTGGAAGAGCCCAGCTGCGATCAGGACGACGGCCCCGAAGACATCGCTGGCCGGAGCCATCATCGGCGTCAGCAGTGCTGTACGTTCGAGGGTCCATTGGGCGACAGTCGCGGCGAGTGAGAAGACAGCCCACGCGAACAGATAGCCGGCGGCGAAGTACGTCGTCGCCGCGAGCGGCCCGCCTTGCGACGCCACCTGACGACCGACCCGCGCGTAGATCAGGATCATTGGCGCGGCCGATGGGGTCATCATCCCCACCATCATCACCGCCCACATGACGAACATGACGAGGAAGTCGACACCCGTCCACGGCCTGAAGGCGGGGGCGAGCGCCATGCCCATATTCGCTCCCATGCCCGACATGGACATCTCGCCCATGTCCATCGTTCTCGCCGCCCAGAGCGTGTACGCCCAAGCGAGCACGGTCAGCACGGCGAGAGCGGTGACGACGACAATCCGGTCGCGCCGGAGCACATGCTCGATCGCAGCCATGCCCATGGCGCTCGCGTCTAGTTGGGCCCGGACCAGTTGATTGAGGCGTAGTGGCCGTTCCGGCCGGAATTGTCCCAGCGCATGCCGTGATCGCTGAAGACGTTACCGGACGCGCCGACGGCGAATGCCAACTTGTCGGGATTGACCGGATGGCCAGTCGCCGCCCAGATCGCGCCGTCCGGATGCATGGTCGGGAGCGGATCGACCGACATGTGCAGGATGTCAGGAATCTCCGCGGAGCGCGTCTTGCCCCTGACCGTGTAGGTGATTCTGGCCTTCTTCACACCGAGCTCATTGCCGATCATTGGTGCGAACGCCGCCATGGGGCCACCGGCCGCACCGGTGAAGATCGCGCCGAGGGCCTCGGTCTGCTTATCGTCGGCGCGTTCATCAATGTAGGCCGCCACCGACCAGTTCCCGTCCGCCATCGGTCCGGGCGTGTGGATCGCTATCGCGACATTGAGGCCGTCGAGCGCGACGTCGCCATAGCTACCATTCTCGATGTGGAAGGCGATCGGCACGTTGCACTCGCCCTCCGTGGGCCTTGCGGTCAGCTGCGCAGCCGTCGACACAAGGCAAGGACAGACGACGCTGCAGTTGCAGTTCTCGAAATAATCGCCAGAAAGATGCCATTGAACTTGGTCTGCCATGACTTCCTCCATGTTGTGCCGGAATCCGGTGGGCCTGAGTTGATCCCATTACAGTTCCGGACATGCCGTTCACTGGACGACGCCGCTCTCCGTTATCTAGAGGCGCGCGAACTGCGCATGCGAGGCCTCGATCACAAGAGCGACCGGCCCCTGCGTACGGGCGGTGCCGCTCCCGACCTCGCAAACGTCATATTCAAAACCGTTCGGCACGCGGGGCCGCGTCGACGTCAAAGTCGATTTCGGAGAAGACGGGGTCGTGATCGTGTCGAAGGTCGCGGAGGACTTTTGGAAAAGGGTCGTCCCCGGTTTGGCGTCGAGGTCGCTCAAAGTCCGAAGCAGGGCGTTCCGCTGCTCTGGCGACGCTTTCGCATCAACAATCGGCACCACCTGGTGGCAGTTTCCGTATGTCGGCAGCGAATTGAATTGGCAGAGGCAGCCAAAGGCGCAATTGCAACTGACGTATTCCTGGCCCTTCAGGGCCCATCTGACGACGGTCATCTCGCCCTCCCGCGGCTCTCGACCGGTCAACGCCCCCATGCATTCTTGATGATCAAATTAGACGCCGAAATCGCGGATTTGTCCAGTCGTACCGCGACTCGGCACCTAGAGAGCCTATCGACGGGGATTCGTGTCGGCGCTTTACAAGGCCCGAAACTCCCGGCCAGCGCTGCAGCAGTAAATGCACTTTGGAAGGTCACTCCTTGTCCGACCGGGATCAGGCTTGACTTGGACCGAGACCGGGCCAAAAGGAATGTCCGCTTCCGCAATGTCAGCCAACGAAATCGGACTGACCATAGACGTGCCCCTTGTCACCGTAGGCCGTCAGGTCCATACTGTAGGTGCGTTGCCCGCGGCCCGGCTTGCTGCTGGGCCCGGCGGAAACATGTCGGCTGTGGATTGGGCATCGAGAGCCGATTTGCCTTCTGTCCGAAATACGGCGCCGGTTTGAACGGTGCTGTGGCGCACGTCGGAGCGGTCGTTGGTACGAGGCCCCTATCGGCGCGCCGCCGACTTAATTAAAAACTGCCCGCATGCTAATGGAAGTGAAGTTGCAGATATCAAGCTTGCCGAGTAACGGAATGTAGGTAGTCTGCGCCTACAGCGGCTTACCTACTTTGCTCAGACGATGACGGCGGCCACGGCCAGCAGAACCGCCAACACAATCCATCCACCGATGGCTGAATGCCAATCGTCAGGACGAGGTTCGTTCGACAGGGTCATGTCTCCACATTGCCGGCATATGCTCATGCAACGCGGGAGGCAGTCGGAAGACGCTGTGCCAAGCATAAGCAGAAGGGCGCCTTATCCAGGAAATGCGGCGTCCTTATCCATCATTCAACTGCCGTGAGCGCGGTGCCGGTATCTCACGCGGCGCAAAGCGCAGCAAACTGTAACCGACAATGGCGGCTGTCGTCGATCCAAGCAGGATACCTACTTTGACTTCTTCCTGCAGCGCCGGTTCGTCTGCGAATGCTAGAAGGCCGATAAACAGGCTCATCGTGAAGCCGATGCCGCACAGTATCGAGACGCCGAGGACCTGCAGCATGCTTGCGCCCATCGGCACACTTGCCAGCCCCGTCTTTATGACGGCGTAGGCGCTGCCAAAAAGCCGATTAACTTGCCGATCAGCAGGCCCAGCGCCACGCCGAGCGTCAGCGGGCTAGTCAGCGCCGCCAGAGAAACGCCTTCAAAAGAGACACCTGCATTAGCAAAGCCAAATATAGGTATGATCAGGAAAGCGACCCATCGCTGCAGTTTGTGTTCAAGCCTGTGCAGAGGGGACTTCTCCAGGTCGTCGGGTGTGCCGCGCGAGGGATAAAGCGGTATCGTGAGCGCCAGTAGAACACCTGCGACTGTCGCGTGTACGCCAGAATGGAACACGCAATACCAAAGCACTGCGCCAAGCAGGAGGTAGGGCAAGAGCCTCGTAACACCAGATCGATTGATGATGGCAAGCAGCAACAGTATCGCAGCAGACGCCCCAAGATAGGTCAGTGACAGGCCGCCCGCGTAGAATAACGCGATGATCACCACGGCGCCTAGGTCATCTATGATCGCGAGAGCCGCCAAGAAAACCTTCAGTGAAGTCGGCACGCGGTCGCCGAGCAGCGACAACACGCCAAGTGCGAATGCAATGTCTGTCGCTGACGAGATAGCCCAACCGCGGATGGTTGCCGGGTCGCTCCAATTGAAAGCGATATAGATGAACGCGGGCACGATCATACCGGCAAGTGCGGCTACGCCGGGCAGAATGCGCCGGCTCCAGGTCGAGAGCTGGCCGTCGAGCATCTCACGCTTGATCTCCATCCCCACCAACAGAAAAAAGACTGCCATGAGCACATCGTTGATCCAATGGGAGACGGACAGCGGCCCGATATAGGTGTGCAGTAGATCGAAATAGATGCCGTCCAGCGACGAATTAGCGATGATCAAGGCTAGAGCGGCTGCGCCCATCAGGATCAGCCCTCCTGATGCCTCGCTGTCGAGCAAGCTGCGCAGGACGGAAAGAGGTCGCATTTTCAAGGGCACAGATATCTCCTCCGCCATGAATAACTCCAGCAGCACATATGCGACGTAGTCGCGTCGTATAAAAGGTTTTCGCCCAGCCAGCGGGCGAAGGAATTGATCCGTACGTTATATGCGCACCATCTTTTTGCACCGCCAACGATGAATGTAAGAAGAGCCGAGAAGGAGCTAATATGTTCGAGAAAGGTGATGGCCCATTGCTGAAGCTCGGGACGCTGATCGGCGCGATCATCTTCACCGGCGTTTGCATCCTGTTGACGTGGACGATAATTCGCAGCCTGATATAACGGCACCGTTCCCAGCGAGGCGCGATCGGTGTCAACGGAAACCGAACGGCGGACGACGGAGCTTCGGTCAGTTGCAAAAGGCCTGAGACGATGAGGTTATATGTTCACACGCAGTCGGCTGCACTTCGTCAACCTGCTCTGCCGTCGCTGTCTGGGTTGTTGAGAAGCTGAGAAATCGCTGTCACGACCTGAGCGGGCGCAAATGGCTTCGCGATCAAGATACTATTGGGCACGCCCTGCGCCGACCACTCTTCGTGAGACGCGCTTGTGACATAGACCACCGGCAAGTCTGGAAAGAGCTCGCGAGCCTGGCGCGCTAGATCCCAGCCGGTCACTCCGCTACCGAGATTGACATCGGTAACGAGCGCCCGAAACTCGGTGGTCTGTAGCATTTCCCTCGCTTGCTCGCCCGTATCGGCCGGCAATGGCGAATAGCCACCTTCCTTGATCGTACCTTCCAGATCGAGGAGGATCAGCCCATCGTCCTCGACCACCAGCACCGGTACCTCTTGCCCCATGATCCCTGCCTTGTTCACCTCACAACGAGTAACGTAACGTAAGGTTCCCTTGGATTCACGTGATCTACGAGGGGTGGACAGATGAGCTTCTAGGAAGCCCCGTCGGCGAGGGAGCCAGCTGGGCGTTCCGAGAAGGACAGCTGTCAAGGGCAGCGATCATCGAACATTCAAATGGGCGATTTGTTCCCAACAAAGCCGGCCGGGTCGAAGCCGGTCAGCAGTCGGGACCCATGGTGCAAAGGATGAGTAGTGTGGTAATCCAATCAGGCAGATTTCGTCCTCCCACAATTAGAACATCTGTTACCGCTAGACTAGGATCTACGAAAAATCAGACTTGGTGGACGGATTTAACGATGCTCCCCGAGAGACGCCCCTATGTCCGTTTAGCGGCCCTGATCGTCTCCATAGGCTTGCTATCCATTGCGGCTGTTCTGTTTGGGCTCTTGGCGTGGAATTTGACGATAGGATGGTTTTAGCAAGTAATGCCGGATCAACACCGGTGTGCTCTTGCCCCGTTTGAACTGGCCGAGGACGGCAAGTTGGAAGCCGTCCGCGCCAGCCGCTTCCCGTAGCGATCGAGCAGTGCGTTTTGCCGGACGAAAGGCCGATCGAAGGCGGCAATAGCCGTTTCGACAATTTCACTAAGATTACGACATAGGGGGCGTCATCCGACGGATATCGTCCTGTCCTCTCCGGCGGAGATCCTGCGCTCTTTGACGTACAACTGGTCCAGCATCTGCGTCCGCTTGCCGCCAGCGGCTTGGCCCATTGCATCGAGCGCAAGCTGGCATTGCCCGGTATGGCCCACCAATGTTCCTTTACGACCAGGAGCGCCAATCACCGCCGCTACCACGAGAGCCTCGGCAATCTAACCCCGCCGACGTCTACTTCGGGCGCGGCGACGTCATCTTGCTAGAAAGGGAAAGGATCAGATGCCAAACCGGCAGACGACGCCGTTTGCTTCAACGAGAAGCGGCCGCATAAAATGACAACCCTGATGGGCCAGAACCTCCGTTAGGTCACACCGCCCCTGACGGCGGACAACAACGTGGCCCCCAAGCGCTCGCAGCTGCTAATATGCTGGCGTTGCGTCGTCTCATTGGAGGAAGCAGGAAGACATCTCCAGTAGTGACCTCGCCACCTAGTCACGCGGAACCATAATCCGTGTCATTTATCCGACTTGTTTTGGAGATGGTGCGATGGCGGGCCGTTTGGCGGATGCGGTGTTGTTGAGCGCGGATGAGCGATCCTTTCTCGAGGCTCAGGTCCGACGACACAAGGCAGCGCGCTCGCTGTCGGACCGGTGCCGGATGATCCTGCTCTGTGCAGAGGGACTTCAAAGCAAAGAGGCCTTCGCTCAGTAGAAACAAATCACCCATCACGGCCTCCTTTCGAAGCCGCGAATCACATCTCAAACCAAATTAATAGGTCCCGAGCCTAGTGTCTAAGAAATATAATTTAAATCCTAACTATATTCGGAACGGTAAACATTCGTATCAGAAGAGTTTTGGTCCAAAGAATACTTGAGCGTCCGGCGAATTTCTCTATCTTGACATTAAGATCGGCTTTCTGGCTTCCTAAATACAAGCATCGGCGATCACTACGTTCGAGGGTTGCGCGTGTGCCATTGCTGCGGCAATTTGAGAGCTGGCGGTGTTGCCGCTGCGGCGTATCTTGGCTTCGTCATGAGCCTACATCCAGCATTCCGCGCATTTGCGGCCGCTCTCGTCCTGTTCTCGATGAGCGCGGAGCTTTCGGCCTGCAACAAGGATGAAAACTGGCACGCGACTGATGTTACGGGCACGTCACCCGACCTGCAATTCACGATGACCCGCGCCGAGGACAGCAAGAAGGTCACGGCCGCCGATTATCGCGGGAAGGTGGCATTGCTCTATTTCGGCTACACCTTCTGCCCCGATATATGCCCGACGACGCTTGCCAATGTGGCGGAGATACTGAAGGGGCTGGGCAACGAGGCAAATAAGGTGCGGGTCCTGTTTGTCACTGTCGATCCGGGCCGCGACACGCCGAAAGTACTCAATCAATACACCGACGCCTTCGCGCCGCAGGTCGACGGCTTGAGAGGCACGGCGGACCAGCTTGCCGCGTTCGCGCGCCGCTACCGGATCGCCTATTCGGTGAAGCCCAACGACGATCCGACCAAATACGAGGTTTCTCACAGCCCTGCCATCTATGTCTTTGGCAAGCAGGGCAAGGCACGCCTTCTGATCGGTAACCTCGGCGTTGGCAAGCCGGACCTGAAGGGGATCGAAGCCGACCTTCGACGCCTGATTGTTAATAATGGACAATCCGGTTGGCTCGCCTGGCTCCAGGGCATGGTGTGAACGCGCTGCTGACCGTCCGGGATCGACGCGTCATTTGCCCTTGGCGTTGCGTACCCTGAAGTCGGCTGTCAGGGTGCCGCCATCGTCGAAGGTCAGCGTCATCTTGACGGTATTGCCAGGCTTTACCCGCTCGCTCGGTTTCATGCACATCAGGTGATAAGCGCCGGGCGCAAACGACACCGAGCCGCCGGCCGGCACGTCGACGCTATCGACCATCATCATTTTCTCCCCCTTGGAAAGGTGCAGCATCAGCATGCCGCAGTCGGCCGAAGCGGCCGAGACGATCTTGCGGTCCTTGCCGCTCTCATTTTTCAACGTGAAATATCCGGCCGCCGGCCGCGACGGAACCACGCTGCGCACCCAGGCATTTGAGATAGTCATGCCTGCTTCGTCGGCAGATGCCGGATGCGAGCCTCCCGCCAGCAGGAGAAGACCCGCCGCGAAAGTCAAAAACCTAGCGGCCGGTCCACGGAGCCGACGCGATGATGGGGCCTGTAGCATTTTCCGTATCTCCTTCTTCCCAGCGTTTTTCTTCAACCTGTCCCAGGAAATTGATCACCAGGATGAGTGCAACCACGCTCATCATCGCCGAGGGGATCCAGACGATCAGCCCGCCATACTGCTGGTCATCGACCGCACTGACCGACGGATAAAGACGACCGCACCAGTCGTAGAAGATGTAGATGTCGTGCTCGGCGAAGGTGATCAGCGCTCCCATGACGATCTGTGGAAACATGACCAGCATGGTTAGTGCCGCCCGGATGGCAAAGGAGGCATACGCGGGCGGCGCCGGGCGCGGATCGAGCACGAGACACCAGAAGAATAGACCGTCGACTACCATCGACCAGTTCATCACCGTATAGAGCCCTGGGTCGATCATGGCGCGGAAATGGATCGATGGCGTCAGCCAGAGCGCGATCAGCCCCACGAACAGCACCGCCGCGAGAAAAGGCTGCTGCACGATCGCCATGACGATCCTGAGCGGCCGCCAGTGCGTCAGCTTCCTCACCGGCTCGGGCATGCCTTCCATCAGCGTCTTGCCGGGCCATGCGAGCGCGATCAGCAACGGCCCAAGATGGTGCATAACCACGTGCTGCGCGCGGTTCAGGAAGAACATGTGTTGCGCCATATACTCGAACCGCGTCTGCAGAACGATCCAGATCAACAGAATGCCGGCATAGTAGAAGATGGTGCGCCAGAGCGCGGGGCGCTCGGCTGACGGCATGCGCGCCAACCCCTCGGCATACCAGTAGATCGACAGAATAGCCGCGACGAACCAGAGCGGCGAGAAATCCCATGGTGCCCAGAAGGGCATCGACGACATGCGGTAGGTCGACATCCACCATAGAAGGATACCGAGTAACGCCGCGCCAGCATAAAAACCGTAGCGACGACGCGCCGTCGGTGCCGCTCCGGGAGAAATGCTGAAACCCTGCGCCATAATCGCCTGTTTCCTTCCCGGCTTGTGTTGCAGGGCGTCCGCAGGCGTCCAGATACCGAAAACTGGCACCTTTCTACGGCATTTCCACTTCCCCGCCATTCTGACCAATGGTCGCGGATCATATTCGAGAGTTTTCTTCTGAATCACTTGGCGTGAAACATGTCCGTGCCGATCGAAACTACGATATGCATGCGACGGGGCACTATGCGACAGCCTGTTGCCGGTCTAAAGCTGCCGTAATGCGCCGCTTCGACTTCATTGAACCCCTCATCATGCTTGCCACCGTGGTGCAATGGCTCGTCCTGGCAACGGTGACCGGGATGATCGTGGGAAGCGGCACAAGTCTGTTCCTGCACGGCCTGTTCTTTATGACGGGCCGCACGGCCAGTGTGCCTTTATGGTTGCAGGTGATCCTGCTGCCTGCTGGCGGTCTGCTGAACGGCCTGTTGCTGTATTACGGCTATCGAGGCAATCGTACGGGCTTGAAGGATACGTTGTTTGCGGCCGTCAATACCCAAGGGGGACGCATGCCGTTCCGGACGATCCTGATCAAACCGGTGGCGGCCATCATCACGCTCGCGAGCGGCGGGTCGGCGGGCAAGGAGGGGCCGTGTTCTCACATCGGCGCATCGTTGGCCGCGGCTATCGGTCAAGCGCTCCATCTGAATACCGAATTGCGCCTGCGCATCGTGGCATGCGGGGTGAGTGCCGGCTTCGCGAGCGTGTTTGGTACCCCGATCGCGGGAGCCATCTACGGCGTCGAGGTCCTTGCCATCGGACGGATGCGCCACGACTTTCTGTTTCCGGCGATCGTTGCCGGCGCAGCCTCCTTTGAAACCAGTATCTACTGGGGCGTACCGTACCAATATTACCACCTCACCACCGTGTCTGCCTTCTCGGAACTCTTGTTTTTTAAGGTGGCCGTGCTCGGCCTGGCCTGCGGGGTCGCGGCGCTGATATTCGTCGAACTCATACATCGCACGGCCTGGATTTTCGCCAAGGTACAGGCCCGTTTCACCGTGTGGCCGCCGCTTATGCCGTTGTGTGGCGGCTTGATCCTGGCGCTTTTGATCCTGATCATTCCAACCGACTATCTGGGGCTGAGCCTGCCTTTGATGGATCGCGCGCTTGCCGGCGAGCCGATGCCCTATCTCGGTTTCCTCTGGAAAAGCCTGCTGGTCGCGATTACGCTTGGTTCCGGTTATTACGGCGGTATTGTAACCCCGCAATTCGTTATTGGTGCTGTCACCGGCAACGCCTTGGCATTTCCGCTGGGCCTCGACCCCTCGTTGGGAGCCGCTGTTGGTCTCGTTAGCGTTGTGGCTGCTGCATCGAACACGCCCGTCGCCGCGATCTTCATGGGTGTCGAGTTGTTTGGCGGTACGATAGGCACACTCTACGCGTCGGGTGCCGCCATGGCGGCTTATCTGATGATAGGACATCGAAGCGTTTATCCCGACCAGCGGCTGGCTTTCGCCAAATCGTCGTGGATGAGGGTACGGCCTGATATGCCCGTCGATACTGAAAAGGCTCGTCTTGCCTACGGGCTTTTACGATGGTGGGAGCGGGGGCGTAAAAGGATACTCGGTCGAGGCGATTAAATAGTGGACCGCAGAATAGCACTGCTTCAAGTCTATTTGCGAATGGGCGAGGCCTGCCCTTGCCATTGCCCCCTTATCGGTGCATCCGACTTGTTCAAACGCAAACTTGCCAGGATGAAGGATGCATCCGAGACTCCAAAACCGCGTCATGCGTCGATCGCGGGCGATGATGGTCTCGCCACGTTTGTGGAAGCCACGGCTGGTCTTCTGGATCGGCGCGCTTGCCGCCGGCCTCGCCGGCGCCGGTTTTGCAGCAATATGCAATCAGGCACAGTTCGCCTTTGCTTCTCTGGTTGACGGCGAGAGCTGGCGCCGCTTCCTTCCGCTTCTGGTTACGCCGGCCGGCTTCGTTTTCTGCGCGTTTATGGCTGACCGTTATTTCCCCGGTTCTCAGGGAAGCGGCATTCCGCAATGTATCGGTGCGCGTCACCTTCGTGACGACGAATATGCTCTGTCGAGCCTTTCCCTGAAGACGATCTTTGGCAAGATCGTACTGACCGTCATCGGCCTTGCCACGGGAGCCTCGATCGGCCGCGAGGGACCGACCGTGCAGATTGGAGCCTCGTTGGTGCTTCAGGCCGGGCGTCTCGGTGGCATGGTACGGGCGCGTGGCCTGATCCTTGCCGGCTCCGCTGCCGGGCTTGCCGCCGCCTTCAATACGCCACTTGCAGGCGTCGTCTTCGCCATCGAGGAAATGGGCCGCAGTTATCAGGCGCGTACGAACGGCGTCGTGCTTGTTGCTGTCATCATCTCGGGTATCGCATCGATCGCCGTTGCCGGAAATTACATCTATTTCGGCCGAACCGATGCAGTGGCCTCGTTTCCCGGCGACTGGCCGCTCGTGATCGTCTGTGGCGTCGTTGGCGGCATGTTTGGCGCTGGCTTCAGCGAAGCGACCTTGCGCCTCACCGGACGTATCCGCCGTTGGCGCTCCGTGCAGCCGCGCTGGCGTGTTTTCATCGTAGCGGCCACGGCAGGGCTCGTTGTCGCCATCCTAGGGATCGCGACCCATGGCGAGGTATTCGGTACCGGCTATAGCCAGGCGCGCAGCGCGATCGAGGGCGCGCATCTTCCCGCAACCTTCTTCATCGCCAAACTGGTGGCAAACCTCGCTTCAACGGTTTCGGGCATCCCCGGCGGCATCTTTGCCCCCGCCCTTGCCGTCGGGGCCGGTCTTGGCAGTGCGCTTGGGCCGCTTTTCGGCGCCAATGCCAGCCTTGCCGCCGTCCTCGGCATGGCCGGCTATTTCTCCGGTGTCGTGCAATCGCCGATGACGGCGTTTGTGATCATCGTCGAAATGACCGGCAACCAGGACAACATCGTCCCGCTCATGGCAGCGTCGGTGTTGGGTTACGGGACAGCGCGGCTGATCAGCCCGAGCCCACTCTACCATGCGCTTTCCCGTTTATTTATTGCCGATGTTTTGCGTAGGCGGCGCGCAAATGCCGTTGCCGCCCGAGATCCGGACGCCAGTGTTGCCGAGTAGCTGCGAAGACCAATGATCTTAATCCGAAAAGTTGGAGTCGAATCCAGAGATTCGACAATGGAACACCTTTGACCGTATCGACAAAGTAAATGTCTCGCGTCGACAACGATGATCGTCGGGAAAGCAGCGAACTAAGGAATAGCCTGACAGAGCAGGACGACCGGTGAGCCGCCGCTTTGATCAACGCGTTTCTCTTTGTCATCGCCGTCGACGCCAGGGTGGCGACCGGCTGCAACAGATAGTGAAGCGGGCCGATGGTAACCTGATCGCAACCGCTTGGCCGTATTGATGCCATATGCGTTTGGCGACGATTACCAATTGGGCTTACGGGGCAACGCTCGTTCTGACATTCGCGTCGGGAGCGACCATGCTGCTGGCGTCAAATGTTCAGGAGGAAGAGCGAGCTGCAGTTGTTCAACGCGAGCTGCTCGACCAGGCAAGTGCCAAGGCCGCTGCTGAAGTCACCGCGCTCAGTGACAAGGCGCGCGAGTACGTCATCACTGGCGATCCAGTCCATCTCGATATCTACAACCGCGAAGCGACAGCGCTGCGGCCAGTGGAGCAGAGACTCCGGAACCTGAAGGATATCGGGGCCAGTACTGACGAACTCAACGCTCTGGCTGACGCGCTCCACTTAGCGGATGCTCTTCAGGACGAGCAGCAGGAGGCAATCAAAGCACGCCGGCAAGGTGACGCGGATCGGGCGCGCAGTATCCTGTTCGGTGTTGAATATGATCGCCAGTTGGATCGCGTAGCCGCGGACGTCGAAAGGTTTCAATACCGTCTCGATCAGCGCACCGACAGCGAAGTGGCTGCCGCGGTCAACATCTCAAAGCTCTGGAAGACCATTTCGGAGATCGCTCTCAGCATCACTGGCCTTCTTTTCCTTTGCGTTCTCTATTTTGTCTTTAAGCGTCGTGTGCTGCGACCGGTCGTCAGGCTGAGCGATGTGGTGAACCGTCTCGCGGCTCAAGACTACGCCGTCGAGCCTCCCGAGTACGGTGAGATTGACGAGATCGGCGACATGGCCCAGGCCGTCCGTGTCTTCCGCGAGAATGGCCTTGAACGCCAGCGGCTGGAGGAGGAGCGGAACGCGGATTTTGTAAAGCGCTCGTTGTTGTCGCGAATGACCCAGCGGATGCAAGAATGCGAGACGATGCACCAACTGGAGCGTGTCGTCGGGAGCTTTGTTCCGCAGATCGCACCGGGCTTTGCCGGCCAGCTCTACCTGTTGGATGAGAGCCGCAATCTGATGGTCGAGGTGTGCTCATGGCTTGCGCCGGTTCGCTCACATACCGAGTTTTCGCCCGTGGCGTGTTGGGCGTTGCAGCGAGGAGAACTACATCGTCCTCATGGCAGCGCCGCAGACGTGCCGTGTGATCATCTCCGTTTCGATGGACAACCGATCGATTCGATATGCCTGCCGTTGATCGCGCAACGGACTACGATGGGGTTGCTCTATCTCGAGCCGCGGGACGATCTTTCCGAACCCTCGCTGGATATCTCTGAAACGTATCTCAAGATGTTGGCGGAAAATATCGGCCTCGCGGTTGGCAATCTACGCTTGCGTGACAGGCTGCGCGACATGGCGATGGCCGACCCGCTAACCGGACTTGCCAACAGGCGGCGGCTTGAGACGGTACTCGAATCCCAACTGATGGAGGCGAGCAGAACCAATCGACCTATCAGCTGCATCATGCTCGACGTCGACCATTTCAAGCGCTTCAACGATGAATTTGGTCACGACGCCGGTGATGCCGTTCTTCGAGCGGTCGGTGAGCTTCTGAAAAACTCGATGCGGGAAACCGATGCTTTTCGCTATGGTGGTGAGGAATTCTTGTTGCTGATGCCTGACATGGAGGCGGAGCAGGCCCTGCAGCGTGCCGAGGAGGTCCGGCTCAGGATCGGAGCACTTCAAATCGAGCATGCTGGCCGCGAATTGGGCACAATAACTGCTTCGCTTGGTACAGCGACTGCTCCAAGCCATTGCACATTCGACAAGCTGGTTAAAACCGCCGATGCCGCACTACTCCGGGCTAAGGTGGGTGGGCGAAACCGCGTGGTGCAATCCGCACCCAGCGGTCCAGTTGGGATAGCGAAGAGGGCTGCCGCGGTAGACGCTGACGTCGGTTCACCCCATAACTAGACATCGCCGTGTCCCAGCGTATCGCGGGCAGCGGTATCAACAGATTGCTATTCAGATGATATTGACCCTAAAATTCGGCCCTTCGAGAGGGCACAATCGACATCACGAACAAAGTCGAGCCTCGCCCGGTCGGACGGTCTGGCACCTTGTTGCCCACCGGCGATAGGCTCTTGAGATGGCCGCGATCGCCTTAACATCACAGTCGGTTAGCTTGGCCAATGCGCTCCACGGCATGAGATGATGGCCTGACAAGTGTCGCAGAGTAGCTCTTGCCCTCGAGCGGACCTTTCCGATAAAGGCCCATGCGAGCAACTCCATCTCGGATGTGGCGTCGGGTGTTCGATGAATAATACGACGCAGTGGCTTATTATACGACCCGCTTTCATCAGGGACAGGCAGACACATGAAGCGCCAGACACGGCCATTCATCGTTGAGATAAAGCACAGACGCGGCACTCGGAAATCCCGTAGCTCGATCTGGGGCGGCCTCGATCTGTCGGAGATTGCCGCCGAGACAAGAAATGAAGAGCAGCAGTTGCCAAATAGTCAGCTTGTTGACTCTAAAGTTACAGTTGTCGATGCTAATTCTCAGCATAACTCGCAAGCGGAGCAACACATGGCCGATCCTCAGGAAGCTGAATCAGCACAGACCGGCGCGGAAGCGCCTGCCAAACCGGCGACAGCCGATCCAAAGAAGAAGATTGCACGACCCAGGAAAGCCAAGGCGGAGGTCAGACAGCCGACGGTCAAGAAGAGCTCCAGGCAGTCGGCCAAGGCTTCCGCCCCGGCGACGCGAGCCACTCGAAAGACTTATTCCCAGAAAGAGCGAGCGCAGAAGCTGTCGCAGATCGAGAAGTCGATCGCCGGCGGCGCTACGACCAAGAAGGCGGTCGGTCAGGCTGGAATTTCGGAGCAGACCTACTATCAGTGGAAAAAGGCAGCAGCACCCTCATTCGAAAGCGACGGGTTGAAGGATCTGGTTGCGCTCGAAGAGGAGAACAAGCGCCTCAAGAAGATGCTCGCCGAACGCCTGCATAAAGAAAACGCCGAACTGAAAAACAAGCTGGGTCTAGCGTAGGGAACATTCTACGCGGCTCAGCCATCACCTCCCGGCGTCGGCGACCGCCAATTCGCGGACCTGCACAGTGAAAGCAATACGTGACGCTAGGCCGGGCTTGACGCCTGGGTTGGCGCAACATGGCTGCATACCACGTCCTCGGTCATCGCATCTCAGGTGACTAACCGTATCTAGGCGCGAGGTAGGGAAGGCATATCGCCTTCGGCTGTCCGCCAGATCCAGACGCCAATCTCCGGTCGCGATGCGATCAGGTCATCCAGCGCTTCCTCATAAGCTCCGTCAGCCGAGGGTGGAACGACGTAGAGCGCAACTGGCTGCGACGGACGCTGCAAAATTGCGGCCGCCGTCGGTTTTTCGGCCGACAAGTTGTAGCGCAGTCCTTTGACACTGCGCTCACGCAACCTGGCCAATGCATCGACCAGTCTCTTCTCGTAAGCGGATTCGTACGGCACCCAGTTTTCGGCGACGACCATCAGCGCCATGTCGTCGACCACCGTGAGGCCGGCAGGCGTTAGCCCGAACGTAGCAATCACGATCAGATGAGAAGCCTCATCCGCGCCCCACAACGCCAACTCGTTTTCAAAGCGCCCCTGGAGACGTCGATAAAGGCCCTCGTCCAACATAAGGGGGAAATCCGGCAGGTGCTTCACAACCAGTCGATGGCCGTTCCGCGTTGGCGCGAAATTCTTCACCTCGCCGACCAGGATCATCAATTTCCGTGGTCCGCTCTTCGGCGGAAGGGCAGGGACAAGCGCGGCGGTCCGGCGCTGCTCGATCGCCGCCTTGTCCGCCGCCCGGAACGGTTCGGGTATAAAGAGGATTTCGCTAAGCGTGCCGCCTTTGACCATCATCTGGCCAGCGGCCTCTATCAGGTGCCAGCGAATATTCCACCAGTGACGCTTGCCCGCCCATCGCGACGTCCATGCTGTCAACTCGGCCTGGTGCCAGAGATAATGCAGCAAGCTGCGCAGTGAGAGTTTCTTCGTCTCGCCAGCGACAGTATCGGATTCGCCCGCTCCCATAACCGGCGCGGCGCGCCTCCCAAGCTTGGTCAGGTTAAATCCGACCTTGAGTGCGGAAATACCGCTCTCCGGGTCGACCTCAATCGCACTGCCCATCAGCACGCCCAGCCCGGACAGTTCGTCCGGTGGCTCATAAGACGGGCAGGTGGGATCGTGCTCGCTGCCGGAAAGCGGCATGCGCTTGACAATGTATTGTTCGCCAATTTGGGCGATGTACATCGGAAGCCCGCCTTCCTTGCAGAGACAAAGCGGTCGAACCCGTCGGCGGTAAGCGTCCGCGAGCAAACCCTGCAGATCCGGCGCGGTCTCCTCGATCACCTGGTCAGCAAGTTTGTACCGTCGCATGGCCTCCATTGCTCCGGACGCCGCCACATCCCCTGGCTTTCATTGATTCACGGTTTCACCGGCGACGCAACCCTTGAGATATCCCAGTGCGAGCACCGTTTCGCTGGGGCCGGCTCGCGGCCTACCGCCTCTTCCATACGATTTCCGTTGCGGGGGTGCTGCGGCAGTGCCTTCGCGCTTCGCGCGGGCTGGCGTAGTTAGAGGTAGAGGGAGGCTGGTCGGCCGCGACGGGTGTGTGACCGGGAGAGAGCTTCTGGCGCCCGTCGCGGAGCAAGATCATGACCCAAATGGAAATTCAGTCGCCGACACGCGTCGCGCCCAACGGCTACAAAGTCGACGTCAGCAGGGGCCAGAGCATCGGCCGCGTGTCGTCGGAATGGTTCAACCGGCCGGCCGACGAGCGGTATCTGTCACTCACGGACCTGCATAATTCGGTGAAGCACCGATCCGAACGCAGCAAGACGCGCATCATCGAGAGCGAGGCCATCCGCGTGGAGGCGTCTCGCGACGACCCCGAGCGGTTGAAACTGATGCTGCCCGAGGCTCACGCGCCGGTCGCACCAACCCACTGGAGTTTTGGCCAGCTCGCCAGCCTGGTCGGCGCGCCCGCCACCTATCTGCGTCAGCTTCCGGCGCCGCTCGCCGGGATAAACCTGCAGCATGGTTTGCTCAACCATCGCGCCGAGCAGATCAAGACACTCGAGATCGAGAACGGCCGCCTCGAGCTTCGAGCGGTTACGGGCCCGGATTACGGGAGGATTTTCGACCACGAACTCGTGGAAGCTGTCCAGAAGATCGCCGGCAACGGCACCGGCGACACGCGCTGGAAGGTGCCAGGCGTCTTTGATTGGTCGACCCACATCTATAATCCGAATGTCGATATCTCGAAAGAGACGACGACGCTCTACGCCTCCGATCGCGATATCTTTGTGTTTCTGGTCGACGATCTCAACCCCATCGAGGCCGGCCGACTGACGAACGGAGAACCAGATCTTTACTTCCGCGGATTCTACGCGTGGAACAGCGAGGTTGGATCGAAAACCCTCGGAATTGCAAGCTTTTACCTGCGTGCCGTGTGCCAGAACCGCAATATCTGGGGCAGCGAAGATTTCCAGGAAATCACCATCCGCCACTCGAAATATGCCGCCTCGCGCTTTGCGCTCGAGGCCGAGCCGGCACTCATCCAGTTCGCGGAATCCTCGCCCATGCCGTTCGTCAACGGCATCAAGGCGGCACGCGAACGCATCGTCGCGCGCGACGACGACGATCGGACGACATTCCTGCGCAAGAGAGGTTTCTCGAAGGGTGAAACCGCGAAGATCATCGATACGGTCCTCAATGAAGAAGGCCATCCGCCGGCGTCGATCTTCGACTTCGTCCAAGGGATCACCCGGATAGCGCGCGACAAGCAACATCAGGACGTTCGGCTCGAGATGGAAGGCAAGGCCAAGAAGCTCCTCGACCTCGCGCACTGATCCATCCGGACGGATGATCTGCTGATCGCACGTCCGGTTTTCCCATGATCGCCTCATGCAAAGCGTCGTCCCCCAGTCTGGAGGGCGGCGCTTTTCGTCGTGACGGACCAGGAGGTCGAAAGGCTGGCTTTCGGCCGCCCGTCGTGGAGAACGAACAATGGATGAAACCGTCCGGAATCCCTCACCGCTGCTGACGCCTGCACTTCGCAAGCGCCTGCTCGCGAATGGCCGTCTGTCCGGCTTCGACCATCTGCCAGTGGTCAAGTTCTTCAATCCCGTCGGAATCGGCACCTGGCTTGCCACCGAGCTCGCCGAAGATGGTGACAGGCTTTTCGGCCTGGCACAGCTGGGCGACGCTCCGGAACTCGGATCCTTCAGTCTGGAAGAACTTACTAACCTCAAGCTGCCGTTCGGCATGCACATCGAACGCGACGTCTTCTTCACCGGCACATTCCCGATTTCAGCCTACGCCGAAGCCGCCCGTGACACCGGCAGCATCATCGCAGCCATCCGCATTCTTTCCAATGCCGCGCGGGCAAGACGCAAGGAGGGGATCTGATGCGTTTCCGTCCCTGGCCGAAACCCGAACCCTATCGCGGCACGTCGCTCAAGCGGGCCGCATTCAGGCGCAAGCAGCGCCTGGAACGCGAGGCGCTACCATTGTTCGCGGACATGATTGCCGCGGGCCAGCATAGTGTCGACGAAGAAATGGCTCGTCGCCACATATGGTGGGACGAGCGCGAACGCGAGCAGCGAAACTTGCGTACCGCAGGGTGGCGGAAAGCCCGTGCCCGGCTGTTCGCGCTGCCCGACGCCCTTCGGCGCTCAATCCGAACCCTCTGGCGGGGTTGTCCATATCCGGCCGATCCCACCTATCTGCTCGATCTGCTGCACCAGGTGGCCGTCGGTCGGGTCGATCCACATCGGCCGCCCTGGATCTTCGACGGGAAACTCACGGCGCGCACCATGCCGAACCCCGAGAAATTCGATCAAGCCTTCCGACAAATCGGTCACCGGAAGATAGGAGGTGGTCCCAAGACCACGCCCGCGGACGAGTTCCTGTTCTGCGGCAATCTCGGTATGGGCATCCTATTCCTGCGCACGCGCGTGCGGCTCAACGACCCGCATGAGAGCTATTACACCTCATCCAGCCACCGGCTGCGTGACTCCCATGTCGGCCGCGCCGGTCACTGGATTGATCTGGAAGTGCGCGGCGACTGCTCGGATACCGAACTCGAGTTGATCCGCCGCCTAGCGCAGGACGCCGACAGCCGCCCCGTCGTCGTGCGCCGCGTCGAGACCCTGAAACCCACGCACGGGGAAACGGTGCACAAGCCGGCCGAACGGAGGACCAGGTCATGAGCGACCGGCCTCTCCTCCGGCTTTACACCACGCTTGCCGAATTCGAGCTCCTGCACGAGCGGCACGATCGTACACGCAGGACGAGCAAGACGGTAACGGTGGATCGGCAGGCGCTCATCCACATCCTGATGGACCACGCCCGGATGCTGGAGGTGCTGAGCAAGGCCGGCCGTGCCGACGTTACGGAACCTGATGAATAGTATAGATCACTCGGCTCACGCATTGGCGTCAAGCATCGACCACCGCGTCGCGGCTTCCGGCAGGCGTGGGCGCGCGGCCGCCAAAGGTAGAGGGCGGAAGGGAGGGTTCTTGACGGGTTTGGAGGTTCGGGGAAGGGCCCCGGGCTGCCCGTCACGGAGACCCTGACCATGACAAAAAGCGCCATTCAGAAGATCATCCTCAATCAGGCGGAAAACATCCCCTTCGACAAGCTGTTTTTGTCCCAGAAGAACGTTCGACGGGTCAAGAACGGCGTCTCGATCGAGGACCTCGCCGCCGACATCGCGCGCCGCGGCCTCATCCAGAGCCTCAACATCCGACCCGAATTGAAGGACGGCGAGGAGACCGGCCGTTACGAAGTGCCTGCCGGAGGCCGACGTTTCTCAGCTCTCCAGCTTCTGGTCAAGCGCAAGGAAATGGCGAAGACCGCACCAACGCCCTGCATCGTCAATCGTTCCGGGCAGACCAGCATGGAAGACGACTCGCTTGCCGAAAATGTCCATCGCGAAAACCTGCATCCGCTCGATCAGTTCCGTGCCTTCAAGACGCTAAGCGAGCAAGGGCTCGACATTGAGGAGATCGCCGCCCGGTATTTCGTGTCGCCCAACACGGTCAAGCAGCGACTGAAACTCGCCAACGTCTCGCCAAAACTGCTCGATCTTTATGAACAGGACGAGATCCGCCTTGAGCAGATCATGGCGTTTTCGATTTCGGAGGACCATGCCCGTCAGGAGCAGGTCTGGGAACGCATCTCCGATAATTCGCATATGCAGGAGTCCTATTACATCCGGCGCCTGCTCACGGAGACCACGGTTCGCGCCGACGATCGCCGTGCGGTCTATGTCGGCGCCGAAGCCTATGAGGCGGCCGGCGGCGTTATCCTGCGCGACTTGTTCGAGCAGGATTCCGGCGGCTGGTTCCAGGACGCGGCCCTTCTTGAGGAGCTGGTTTTCGAAAAGTTGAAGGTCGACGCCGAGGCCATCCGCGCCGACGGCTGGAAGTGGGTCGAAGCGGCGATCAGCTTCCCCTATGGCCATACCTCCGGCATGCGGCGCGTCTATGCCGAGCCGGAAGAAATGAGCGCGGAAGAAATCGCCCGCCACGATGCTGTCAAGGCTGAGTATGACAAGCTCGACGCTGAATATGCCGAGATGGAGGAAGCCGACGAAGAGATCGAGAACAAGCTTGATCAGCTCGGCGCCGAACTCGACGCTTTCGCCGATCGGCCAGTTGTGTACGATACGGCACAGAAGGCCATCGCCGGCGCCTTCATCACGCTCGGCGTCAATGGTCAGCTTGAGGTCGAGGCGGGCTTTGTCCGCCCCGAGGACGAACCGCGGGTCGAGACGGACGACGATGACGAAGCGGCCAGCGACGACGATCGCAATACGGCGAACGGCGAGAATGACGACGCCGGCGGCGTCACTGTCAACGGCCGATCTTTGAACGACGCAACCGAGGCTGCCGAAGAGCCCGAGGATGAAGGCATCAAGCCGCTGCCCGATCGCCTCGTCTTCGATCTCACCGCCCAGAAGACGCTCGCGCTACGCAACGCGCTCGCAAGCGACGTCGACATCGCCTTCGTCACGGTTCTCCATGCGCTCGTCCTGCAGGTGTTCTACCGGTTCGCCAAGGACAGCTGCCTCGAGATCGGCCTGGTGAGTAACAGCTTCGGCCAGGTCCAGGGTCTCGCCGAGACCCCTTGGGCGAAGGAGATCGCCGAGCGGCACGAGGCCTGGGACAAGGATATGCCGGACAGCGACAAGCTCTGGGACTTCCTGCTCGGTCTCGACGAGGCGAGCCGCAAGGCGCTGTTCGCGCACTGCGCCTCGCTTTCTCTCAACGCCGTCGTCGAGCCCTGGAACAGGCGTCCCGGCGCGCTTGCTCATGCCGACGTGCTCGCCGGCACGCTCGGCTTCGACATGGTCGAGGCCGGCTGGTCGCCGACGGTGGACAATTATCTCGGCCGCGTCACCAAGGCCCGGATCGTCCAGGCCGTTCGCGAAGGACGGGGCGAAGATTCCGCCCAGCTGATCGACCATATGAAGAAGGACCTCATGGCGCGGGAGGCCGCCCGTCTGCTCGACGGGTCGAACTGGCTGCCCGAGCCGCTGCGCCTCGATGTCGGCGATGCAGTTGCCGATGAGCCTGCCGCGGACGATGTGGCGGACGAGGACGAGACGGCCTCGGGCGGCGATGCCGCCGAACTGCCGGCCTACCTCGCCAGCACCACCGATCCATCCGCCGATGAAGAGGTGCCCGTCGACGGCGAGGACGCCGATCACCTTCAGGCCGCGGAATAATCAGCTCCTCGGCTCCACACCGGGCCCGGTTTCATCGCCGGGCCCTTCTTGTTTTTGGACATGGAGAAACCTGCAATGTCAGCCCACATTATTTATGATGCCGCGCCTTTGGGAAGCGTCATCCGCTATTGCGACGGCACGCCGAAACCGCCGGAGCGTTTTCGGAAGAAACTGGCCGCCTGGGAACATCGTAACGGCGTCGGCCGTCTGATCAGGAAAGAACCGCCGCGCGAACGCGCGACCTACACATCGCCCGCCTGCTTCACCCTGCATGAAGGGGATTTCGGTGAGCAAGGCACTGTCGTTGTCTCGGTCCGCCGCACATACTCCGTCCAAAGCGACCTGCGTTTTGAGATCGTTGAACGCCCTGCGATCGGCATGGTTCGCGTCCTGCAGGATGTCCGCGACAGCCCGGAGCTTTTGCATCTCGCCAGGGATCGCGAGGCTGCGGAACGCTGGCTCGCCAACAACCGGTACAGCCGAGCGTATCTTGAAGAGGTCACCGCCGACGAGGTCGGCGCCGACGTCGTCGAGGGCCGCACGGCCGCCTGACCGTTTCATCACTCAGGACCATCCACCTACAGGTCCGGGAGCGCGCAAGCGGTCTCGGACCTGTTTCGTTTCATGGAGATCGACATGTTCGACTGGACCAGAAGCTGCTCCTATGACGAGCAGCAGAAGAGACGTTTTCACACGACGGCACGTTCGCGGCTGAAGAAACTCGCCGCCGCGCTTCATCTGCCAGCCGGATCGTACGACGTGCGTTCTAACAAGGCGGGAATCGCCGTTTCCGGTGAAGTGACCCTGCATCACACCGCCGTCTACATTCAGGTCGGCCAATTCGGCATGTCCTCGGGTCACGGCATCCTGATCCGTACCTGCAAGGGCCGCAAGGACTATACCGGTGGAGCCAACCACTTCGTCGCGCTCGCCATGCTCGACGATATTCCGGCGCTCGCCGCGGCCGTCCGCGCCATCACGGGCGTTGGCCGGGATGCTGTGCATTCCTCCGATCGCCACGCCGCCTGAAGCCGCCACCCGGGTCACCGGAAGCCTGCGGCGTCAGCGGTGCACGCAATGGCGCCGCGCCGCAGGTTCGTCCATGTGGCGGCCGCTACATCCATCAACATGAGGAAGGACTATCACTCAAATGGCAAGACACAGGATCAGGATCATCCAGGTCTTCAGGACCACTCGCAGCATCGAGATCGAGGTTGAGGCGGATGACGAGTACGACGCTCGCGAAGGGGTGTCCTCCGGCGCCATCGACACACCCGATTTCGACGATCCCCGCTGGCAAACCGGCTGGGACTTTCAGGACGAGGAAATTGAGCCGGCATGACCAACCGGCTTGGATCCCGACCGGCCCTTACCGGCGATACCGGCCGCTGCCAATCTTTTCCATCGACACAGGAGTTCCCCGATGACCACGCTCGAAGCCCGTCGTTTCGCCGTGATCTCCACCGCGCATGTCTCGGAGACCACGGCCAAGCGGCTCGACAATACGCCGCCCAAGGACTGGCCCTGCCTCGGCGGGCCGTACGGCGAATATGGCTGGTTCCTCTATGCCCATGACGAGAACGCCGGCGTCTGGCCGGACGTCATTCCCGACGAACTCTTCAAAGTCATGACGTGGGCCCGCCGCTCCGGCTTCGACTACATCCTGCTCGATTGCGACGCCGACGAGGTCGAAGACTTGCCTGTCTTCGACTGGTGACGCGCCAGCAGCACCCGCCCCAGCGCACCGTGCATCGGCGCGGGAGAGCGAGAGGCGGGCCGGTTACAGGTGTGGTGCTGGCGGGAGCGGGAGCCGTGGCTTGCGCATGGCGTGCTCCATTGCGGCGATGATCATCGACCAGCAGCTGCAATGACGGCAAGCCCGACGCGCTCGCAGGCCCCCGCCGCACCAGCACCCATCATCACCATGTTCATCCGAGCCCGGCCTTCGCGCCGGGCTCCTTCGTTTCAGGAGGTTAAAATGTTGTCAGCGCACATCGACCCTGGCGGTCCGCCATCCGCTCAGGACACGCTGGAGAGCAGGGAAGACCAGATCATGGCGCTTCTCGGCGCTCTCGGCATCGAAGAGATCGAATTCTCGCTCAATGGGAGCGGCGATTCCGGCGATACCACGCTCGAGCATGTCCGCTATGCCGATGGCCACGAAGAGAACCGCATTCCGGATATCGCCATCGGCTTTCACGCCCGTGGTGAGGCCTACACGCTAGAACGTTACCTCGAAAACCTCGCATCCGATCTGCCCGACGGCGACTGGATCAATAATGAGGGCGGTTACGGAGAGGTCTTCGTCAGGCCGACGGCCGATGAGGACGAACGGTTCGAATGCAACATGACCTTCCGCGATGAGTACGAGGACGAAGACGAGTTCGACGAAGATATCGAAGACGCCGAAGCCGGGGAGGACGCCCGATGAACGCCGACTTCTCTGCCCCAGCCTGGGAGGATCTGTACGCCCGTTCCGCCAGGGACTTGTACGCCAGCGTCCCGGCATTCGCCAAATGCGGCGCAGATCCCGCCATCGCGGCGCTGACGGTGGCGATGGCCTTCGCACAAACGGCGATTACGGTCCGGCGTCAGAAAAACAGCATCGCCGCCCATGTCGTCACCAACCCAATGCCCGATGCCGACCCCACCGTCCTCGGTCTTGCCGGGCATATGGAAGCAGCGATCACCAGCAGTGCATGCCATGCCCGCAACACCACGCCCTTCGATCCTGGCGCCTGGCTCGAACAATCCGGATACATCGGTTTGCTCGCAAGGGCGGTCAAGGCCGGGGCGAACGAGTCCGACCTCAAGTACATGGCCGGCATGATCTCCGAGGCGATTGCGAAACTGTCATCGCGGGTCGGCCAGCTCACGGATATGCATCTCGATCGTCTCTTGCAGCGAGACCTGCCGCAGCTCGACGAGCGCCCCTCTGGTTCATCCTCGACGCTGGAATGGCTGCTGGCGGTCGATCGTTCCGGCGACGCGGAACGGCCTGTCGTCCTGACGCGGCGCTGGCAGGCGTTGACGATCTACACGGCGCTTTCGACCGTCCTGCGCGAAAAGCCCATAACGCGCGCAATCGACGAGGGCCGGCCGCTGAAGCCGATCCTGATGGACCGGCTCGGGATCTCGGCTGCTGAGCTGAAAGCTCTCCGCGGCGCTCGTTCTCTTCCAGCCGCGCTCAAGTCCGCCATCGATCTGGAACACGCCGTGGTCGAACTCAAGGCCCATGGCGTGCCGCTCGCCGAATGGCCGGGTCGTGGCGAGCCGGACCAGCCCGCCGCATGGCAGCAATCGCCCTGGGCGGGTATTCATCGCAATGGGATCATCAGGGTGGACTATGTCGGCAGCGACCATGCCCGCGATGCGATCGGAGCGCTCGCCGAGGACATTTTGCGGCCGCTTGCCGTCCATCGTGCGACAATCGCAAAGCGCGGAGACCTTGCTTACAGTTTCCTTCACTCGTTTGAATTCCCGGCCGGGTTGAGGAACAGTCGGGATCGGTGGGCCTTCCTTGCCGTCCTTAACCGCGCAATCATCGGTTCACGCGGCATCAAGGCCTTTCATGAGGCGGTCGAGCTCTGGCATCGCCGCGTCGCGACAATCTCAGCGGTTCGCCGCGAGCGCAGGACCGACCGGCCCGGCTGGCCGGCGATCTGCCCGCCATGGTGCTGCGAGAGAGGCGTCCATGAGATCGTCCCCATCACCTCGGCGGCCGGTCTGGTCGAGGAGGGCAACCGGCTCGACCACTGCGTCGGCGGCTACTATCAGCAGTGCCGCTCTGGGGCCGCGCAGATCCTCTCGCTGAGGCGCGACGGAATGCACGTCGCGACGATCGAACTGAAGCTCTCCGGAGCGACAGCCGACACGCTGTCTTTCCAGGTCGGGCAGTTCAAGGCACGTCGCAACACGCGCCCGGACGATGAGTTGTATGACGTCCTGCGAGCCTTCCTCGCTGCCCTGAACAGGGGCGCCCATCCGATTTTCCGGACACGGCTTGCCGCGCATCGCAAGCGTATGAAACAGGAGGGCGATTATCTCTGGAGTGCCGGTGCGCTCCCGATCGTCCATGCCCGCGAAGTGTTCCCGCTCTATCTGCCGCTGTTGCCGCGCGGCACGCCCGCCGACTTCGATACCTGGTGTGAGCAAACCGGCCTCACGGCCGCGTTCGACCGCGCCGTGGCGCTGCTTTCACGCTCGGCCTGATCAGCCATTCCAACATCATCCCGACAAGGAGGACCGTACGATGCATCCGTACGACCATTCCCGCTCGTCCGCGAAAATCCATGGCGGCTGCTGGCGCGATTATTTTGCCGTGCATGCCTGGTTCGACGCCAGCAAAGCGGTCCAATGCCGGTTTACGCACCGAGCCCTTCGTCATCATATCGAGGGCGTGGCAGAGGCCGTCTCGATTTTCGGGCCATCCGTCGTCAATCGCGACGACGTGAAGGTCGCAATCGAGCAACTCGGCATGCAGCACCTTGAGGAAGACTGCACATATCCGCCCGAAGCGACGGTCTGGCTTATCGATTTCGATGCGCCTGACTGGTTGCCGATCTCGGAACCGGACAGCGGCGAACTCGCAAACGCCAGCGCCGCCCGCTTCGGAGGCGACCCGAGCGCCTATCTCGCATTGCACGCCTGGTTTCTGGAGACCCGGAACTGGTCCGATGGTCCGAAGCACCTTCTGTTCCGGCACCATGCATTCGGGATCTTCGAAGCAGAAGCGCGTCTCGGTCCGGTGATCGCTTTAGGCGACGACAAAGCGGTGCCAACACGCGTTGTGGCCGAGCGCCACGTACAGACGGTTCTCGGCCGCGTTCCGTCCGCCGCCGATTTCCTCAGGCGCATCAAGGGCGAGCGCTGGATGCTGCAGGCGACCTCGCCGCGCAAGCTCGGGCTCGACTGATCGCCTGATCCATCGCGGCCGGCCATTTCGGTCGACTTCCACATCATCCCCATGCAGTTGCGACGACGCGGTTCCGCCGCGCGGCGTCGTTCTGCGCTCAGGAGAAGCTACATGACCACGCATGCACCCTTCAGGAAGGTCTTCGACGGCGTCGCCACGCGCGAAGAAATGTTCCGGCTTTTCAATCACCACCGCGATCCCGATGTCGATCCCCTCTCCGGCAAACCATATGCCGGCGAATGGTTTGAGATCGAGCCGGCCCAATACCATTTCATGCTCGGGCTGCTGCCGCCGCTTTTCCAGAGATCCGGCATGTTCGGCCTGTCCGAATACAAGGCCGGCAACGTCACCAGCGTTTTTTTCGCGATCAGGATTCGTAGCCGCGAACGGTTTTTCCATGGCTTCTGCGACCTTGGCGACAAACAATCGCCTGACAAGATGCGCGCCGCCATCATCGCGCACGAAACCGGCGCAACCGACAGCATGACCCGCGAGGAAAAGCTCGAGGCGATCTGGAGTGCGACGCATCCCGACTTCAAGGGGATTGCCGGCAAATCAGATCCCGGCGACTGGCCCGCGGAGCACCATGGCAAACGCTTTGTCCTTGTCCGTGGCGGACCAGCCAGCGTCCTGAAGCTGCTCGAAGAGCTGTCGGACGACGAGATCGACATCCGCATGGCGGCGATCAGGGCGGAGCGTTCCAGCAGGGGAGGGCCCACCGATGCGGACCCATCGTAAGCAGGCGCTGCCCGCGAGCACAAAGACCTACGAGGCGCACTCGACCTATACGGCCGGCCTCGGTGCGCCGGACCCTTGCCGATACCGGCGCACACCACCTGCAGCGTCAACAGTCGCCGATCTGGTACAGCCTGGCGACACGGTTTCCACCTCCTGGGGCACCGGCGGTGTGGTGATCGAGGTGAAGGAATATTTCCACGCCGCACCGACGGGCGAGCCGCTGTCGCACTTCACCATTGTCTATGTGCCACCGGATCGCGTGACAAAGCACCGCGATACCGACCGTCACTGGATCAACGAATGTGTCGCTATCGGCGACCGCATCCTGAAGTTGTTTGAGGCCAACGCGGACGAGGTCTTCGTCGTTGACCGTGCGCAGGCGGCCGAGCCCCGGCGTTCCAGGACCATCCTGGTCACAAAGAACCAGTTTTCCGCAGCCCGGCATCGCCGGCATTTCGCATTTCCAGAGCCGCCCGAGCGGCCCTTCAACAGGAGAGAAACACTATGTCACGCCTGAACGATCCCGAGAACTTCCGCGGTCGCGTCAACTATGCGGCCAAGGTCATTGCCTACGGGCGACGCCCGACGCGTGCTTTCGACAATTGTTTCGAGAACTATGACGGTGACGAAGTCGCAACTGCCATCCTGCGCCGCTCGAAAAAGAACGCCCGGCTCGCTGCCAATCTCCAGCGCTATCTCAGTCTCGCCTCCATCGAGGCGGCGGCAGAACGGCTCGCCGATATTCCCACCCGCAAGCTGCCGGAGATCGCACGGCAGACGCGCGCGCGCCGGAAGGCCGAATTCGACGCTTGGTTCGAGCAGCAAGCGGATCGATGGTCCGGATAGCGCATGCCCCACATGCCCGCACATTCTCGTCCAGCCGCCAACGGCATCATCCACCTGGAGCCCGGCCTAGCGCCGGGCTTTTTGCGTTCCGAAAGGCAAATCCATGACCTGTCTCCAGACCAAGATCACCACCTATCCCGCACTTCCGATCGCCGACATCACACTGCTCGAAAAGCTGATCCTGTCCAAGGTGCTCGATTGTGCGGAAATTGATGGAGGCCTGGAACTCTACGCCGACACCGGGCCCATGAACCCGATCGTCGTCTCGCGGCGCGAGCTGATGGAGGCGATAGACACGTCGGATCAGGCGAACGAGAGCCTGCTAAAGAGGTTTGTCAGGGAGCGCGTTCTCTCAATTCTCCCCGCGGAAAATCCCGACCCCGAAAACGTTGTCTTCATCGATCTCAGCGAATTCCCCTGGCAATTTATCGTGCAGGACATAATGACACGATCTCCAACGGCGCGGGAACTTGTCGTCATCCAGTGGATCAGCGATCCCAGCCAACGACCGGATACCTTCGGCGCCAGCGTGTCATTGATTACCGAAAACGGCATTTTCCACGCTACGAGCGAGGACCTGCTGGCGGATTTCCGCAAGCGCGACCAGGCGCTCGCGTCCGGAACGTCGAATGGCGATAGCGCTCCCCGGCCACATATCGACAGTGCTGTTGTCCCTCCAGACAATCCCAACGACACCGTCGATGCGCTCATGATGGCGGAACGCTTTGTCACCGGCTTCGAAGATGACGAGGCACAGGAGGGAATCGCCGACATCCTTGCCGGTCTTCGCGCAGCGATCCGTCGCGTGCGGCTTCGACCGGTTCTGCTCGATGCCCTGAAGGAACTGCGCTCGGCAGCGATCGGTTTCAGGGACGACGCCTACAGGCGCGCGCCGCATCTCAAGGTCGGCAACGAGGCGGTCAACCTGCTGAGCGCCTTCCTCCTCAATGCCGAACGGATCATCGCCGAGGCGGAGGGTCGGCCCCATGGTTGATCTTTCCGGAGACCTCGTGGCGGGCCGCTATGCCGCGACCGGGACCGTCTTTACGGGGCGCCGCAACCTGTTCTCGCTAGAGCCGGGAGACGAACACCATATCGGTACGCTGGTCAGCGGGTCGCGGACCAAGCTCCGGCGCTTCGATGAAGACTGCGACAAGATCGTTCGCGGCCTCGCCATGCTCGACGCCAATGACGAAATGCTGACGGCGCTAAAGGCCCTCGAAGCCTTGCCCGTCAACAAATCCTGGTCTCCCGCGGAAATCGCGGCGCGCGATCTGGCACGTACCGTCATCGCCAAGGTAGAGCGGCGCATCTCCAGATAGGTCGCACGATCCCGCGGCCGACGGCCTTCCAGCCATTGTTCACGACTTTCCCCACCCGCCATGCCGCGCCTTCGGGCGCCACGGCGGAGCTTTGCCTGATGGAGCCTGCACATGCAGAAACAGGAATCCACCGGATTGCGCGCTGCAAGCGCGTCGGGCATCCGGGGCGGCCTTCTCACCCGCCAGCAGCGGAGTTTGCTGCGCACCGCACTGGCCGGCCGTCTGTTTGCCGTCTGCTACGGCGCGGGCGTCGATTCCACCGCGCTGCTTGTTGCCCTGAAGCTCGCGGATTTACGGCCCGACATCATTACGTTCGCCGATCTCCTGTCGGAGAAGCCCGAGACGATAGCGCATCTCGAGCGCATGCAATCCATCCTCGCGCGATGGGGCTGGCCGCCAATCACCATATGCCGAAAACGCACGCTTCCCGAAACCGGCTACGACGATCTCTACGGCAACTGCATCGCCAATGAGACATTACCTTCGCTCGCCTTCGGGATGAGCAGCTGTTCCATCAAGTGGAAGCAAAAGCCCTAGGACCAGGCGATCAAGGGCTGCAAATCCGGTCCCAATGCGAGCGCCCCCCATCCGATCTGGATGGAAGCGCAGCGACGCGGCGAACGCGTCGTCAAGCTGATCGGATATGACTGCGGCGCGGCCGATCTCCGGCGATCGAAGAAGCTGCCGACCGCCGATGCCGATTTCGACTTCCTCTATCCTCTTCAGATGCTGGGATGGACACGGCAGGATTGCATCGACATCATCACCGCTGTGCTCGGGGCCGATTACGTCCCGATCAAATCGGCGTGTTTTTTCTGCCCCGCGAGTAAAACGTGGGAGCTTTTCTGGCTCGCCGTCCATCATCCCGATCTGCTCGAACGCGCCCTCGTCCTCGAACACAACGCGCTGACAGGTCGGCATAGCCGCTTCGACGCCGTCGAATTCGGCGCCACATGGGAAGAACTGGTGCGCAACTCCGACCGGTTTCCGAGCACGAATACGACCGTCGGCCTGGGTCGATCGTTCTCATGGAACCAGTGGGCGAGGGTGAACGGCGTTGTCGACGAGAAATTTCGCGTCCGGCGCGGCGACGCCGACCGCGCTCGCTTCCTCGCGCGGGCCGGGGAACTGCGTCAGTCCGGTAACGCCAATCGGGAGACCGGCAACCACGCCAACAATCGTCAGGCTCCAGCCGACCCGCGCCCTTGCTCCCGGCGTCCCTCGGCCGTTCTCCCGGGAGAACCGTCATGATCAATCGTCCCTTCGCAAATCCAGCCGATAAGCTCGCCTGCGAGGACGGCATTCTCCCGCCATGTCGCCGAGCAGCACTTCTGCGCAACAAGACTGCAATCCTCGATGCGCTCGCCTCGGTTGAGATCGCCAGAATCGAGGTCGAGTTCGAGGAAATGCCGTTCGGCTGTCTGGTTGATAGCTTCGACGCCTTTGGTCATGCCGGCCGATTCACGCTGCCGGACCTATAGATCCGATATGCAGAACCTGGCCGGCGACGCCGCTTTCGTCATCGGAAACTTCATCTGCTTTCCGCGCTTTCCAAAATGCTCGACGATTTACTCAGCGATGACCGGGACTCGCTGACCGCCGCCGCGGGCATTCTGCAGGTCGACGTGGCGCACAGGACGTTCCTGCTTGCAGGCCGGAGCAACGGATTTCAACGGCAATCTTTCCGGCGACTCTATTAGCTGTCTCTGCGGGCGGCGCACCTGACGTGGCTCCGCCCGAGTCTGTCACCAATCCGACCTCAGGAGGTTTATGGGCGCGATTTGAGATTGATGACGTGCGGACCCAGACCGGCCTGCGCCAGCTTCCTGCGGGCTTCATGGCTGAAACCCGCAATACCTCGCCGGGCGTTCGCCGTGGGCCGGATCGCCCGGGAAAGACGACCGCTAGCTCCCGTTCAAAAGTCCTTCGCCGGTTCGCTTCGTCCACGTCGCTGGAGGGAGAGCGGGGCCGGAAGGAGTTCGGCCTTGCCGGGCGCAGAGAGTGCGCCGGCAGGGTGAAACACCCTCGCTCGAAGGACATCTCCATGAACATCGTTACGACCCCATCGCCCGTCGCCCGGACGGCCGCTCCCGTTGCCGCGCCGGCATCCCACGCGATCGACGCCGCTCACGCTATTCATCAGGCGGCAACCCAGCTTCTTCCCTTCCTCGAACAGGGCAGGACCATCACTGCCGCGGCATTGCGCACGACCATGATCGACAGCTTCGGCGGCAGCGATGCACAGGGGTTCTGGGTCTGGAAGGACGCCTATGAGGCGCTCGAAGCCGCCCAAATCCTGTTTCTCCGCCGCTTCGGTGCGGCAATCCTGTCGCGGTCGGCCTCGCCGCAGGCGACCCTGGCGATGATGAAACGCGTCGCCGACCTCGTTCCCACCCACACGCGGCGCTCCGACGAGAGTCAGGCCATGCAGCAGCTGTCGACGCCGCTGTCGCTCGCCTTCGTCACCGGGCACGCCGCCGCGATCTCGTCATCGGATATTGTTCTCGAACCCTCGGCCGGCACCGGTCTTCTTGCCGTCCATGCCGAGATGGCTCGAGCTTCGCTCGCGCTCAACGAACTTGCCGCGACCCGCGCCGATCTGCTCGGTTTGCTGTTCCCGCGCGCTCCCGTCTCACGGCATGACGCAGCCCATATCGACGACCATCTCGATCTCGCAGTAGAGCCGTCCGTCGTGCTGATGAACCCACCCTTCAGCGCGGGCGCTTATGTCGACGGCCATGTCGCCGATGCGGCGTGGCGACATCTTTCTTCGGCCTTCGCCCGTCTGTGTGCCGGCGGCCGTCTTGTCGCCATCACCGGCGTTGGACTTTCCCCCGAAAACCCCAAATGGCGGCCCGCCTTCGAGCGGCTTCAGCAGCAGGGCAGGGTGGTCTTCACCGCAGCGATCGACGGTCGCGTCTATGCCCGCCACGGCACCACTGCCGAAACCCGCCTGACCATCATCGACAAGGTCCCGGCGACCGATCCATCCGCGTTCGTAGCGTCGCCGGGCAAAGCCCCCGATGTCGAGACGCTGCTGTCCTGGATCTCCGATCTGCCGCCCCGCACACCGGGCGGCTTTCCGGATTCGATCGGCGCCCTGTCGAACGGCATCATGCGCAATGCCGCCATGCGGATGGCCGCTTCTCGATCGAGAGCGAGATCCGCACCCGCCGCAATATCGGCCACAAACCCGAAAATCGTGCGCCCGGCCCATCGGGTTGCCCGGGCGAAGCCCACCCGTCCGACCGCCGTTGCCAGTACACCAGCCGTCCCGCTTGCCTATGAGCTGCGTGACTGGATGCCGGAGGAGGGCGGCCGGCTCACAGACGCGATCTACGAGCCCTATGCTCTCCAGTCGATCCATATCCCGCGCGCCAAACCCCATCCGACCCCATTGGTACAGTCGGCCGCCATGGCGGCGGTTGCGCCGCCGAAACCGTCCTACCGTCCGCTGCTGCCGGATGCCATCATCGACGAGGGCCTGCTGTCCGACGCCCAGATCGAGAGCGTGATCTATGCCGGCGAGGCGCATTCCGGCCATCTCGCCGGCGCCTGGACGGTCGACGAAACCTTCGATTTCGTTTCGGCCGCGTCCGAAGGTGCTGAGAACGCGGTCCGTTTCCGACGCGGATGGTTTCTGGGCGACGGCACCGGCTGCGGCAAGGGACGGCAGATCGCCGGCATCATCCTGGACAACTGGCTGCAAGGCCGTCGCCGCGCCATCTGGATTTCCAAGTCGGACAAGCTTCTGGAGGATGCTCAGCGGGACTGGTCGGCCCTTGGCGAAGAGCGCCTGCTCATCCAGCCTCTGTCGCGCTATCGGCAGGGCACGCCGATCCGCCTTGCCGAAGGTATCCTGTTCACCACCTATGCCACGCTGCGCTCGCAGGAGCGCGACGGCAAGAAATCCCGCATCGCCCAGATCCTCGACTGGGTCGGGCAAGAGGCGGGGAGCGCCACAGGCGCAACAGGGACCAAAAAGCCCTTCGACGGCGTCATCGTTTTCGACGAAGCCCATGCCATGGCCAATGCCGCCGGCGGCAAGAGCGAGCGCGGCGACGTCGCGCCCTCGCAGCAGGGCAGGGCGGGCCTCAGGCTTCAGCACGCACTCCCTGATGCCCGTGTCGTTTATGTCTCGGCGACCGGCGCCACCGCCGTCGAGAACCTTGCCTATGCGCAGCGTCTCGGAATTTGGGGCAGCGAGGATTTTCCCTTCGCCAACCGCGCCGAATTCGTCGCGGCGATCGAGGACGGCGGCGTGGCGGCGATGGAGGTGCTCGCCCGCGATCTCAAGTCGCTCGGACTCTACACGTCGCGCTCGCTCTCCTATGACGGCGTCGAGTACGATCTCCTCGAGCACGAACTGACCGAAGAGCAGATCCGCATCTACAACGCGTATGCCGATGCTTTTCAGGTCATCCACAACAATCTGGCCGCCGCGCTCGAGGTGGCCAACATCACCAGCGAGACCAGCACGCTGAACCGCAACGCTAAGGCAGCGGCACGTTCGGCCTTCGAAAGCACCAAGCAGCGCTTCTTCAGCCATTTGATCACCTCGATGATGACACCGACGCTGATCGGCGCGATCGAGCAGGACCGCGTCGACGGACATTCGTCAGTCGTGCAGATCGTTTCGACCGGCGAAGCGCTGATGGAACGGCGGCTCGCCGAAATTCCGGCCGAGGAATGGTCGGACCTCCACGTTGATGTCACGCCGAGGGAATACGTAGGCGGTTACCTTTTATATTCCTTTCCGACGCAGCTGTTCGAAGAATATTCCGACGCCGACGGCAATATCACTTCCCGTCCCGTTCACGACGAAGACGGCAATCCGGTCCAGTGCCGCGAAGCAGTTCGCCGGCGCGACGAGATGATCGAAAAGCTCGGCTCGTTGCCGCCGGTCGGCAGCGCGCTCGACCAGATACTTCATCATTTCGGCTCTGATGTGGTCGCAGAGGTGACCGGCCGTTCGCGCCGCATCGTCAAAAAGACCGGCCGCGACAGCGTTGACCGGCTTGCCGTCGAGAACCGTCCGGCCGCGGCCAATCTTGCCGAGACGCAAAGCTTCATGGACGACGACAAGGCCGTGCTGGTCTTTTCCGACGCCGGCGGCACCGGCCGCTCCTATCACGCCGATCTAGGGGCGAAGAACCAGAGGTTGCGCAAGCATTATCTGCTGGAAGCCGGCTGGCGCGCCGACAACGCCATCCAGGGCCTCGGCCGGACGCACCGCACCAACCAGGCGCAGCCGCCGCTGTTCCGGCCGATGGCCGCCAATGTGAAGGCCGGCAAACGCTTCCTGTCGACTATCGCACGGCGGCTGGACACGCTGGGCGCGATCACGCGCGGCCAGCGCCAGACGGGTGGGGCAGGGCTGTTCCGTTCCGAGGACAATCTCGAAAGCCCCTATGCCCGTGCGGCGCTGCGTCAATTCTATTCTCTGCTCCATCAGGGCAGGATCGAGGGCTGTTCGCTCACGACCTTTGAGGCGGTCACCGGCCTATCGCTCACGACGGACCAAGGTGGCCTGCGTGATGAGTTGCCGCCGATCACGACCTGGCTCAACCGGCTGCTGGCGCTACGCATCGAAACCCAGAACCTTCTCTTCGAGGTGTTCGAGCAGCTGCTGGCGGCCAAGATCGAAGGCGCCATCGCCGCAGGCACCTATGACATGGGCGTGGAGACGATCACGGCGGAAAGCATCACCGTTACCGATCGGCGGATAATCTACACTCATCCGGTCTCTGGCGCGCAGTCGCATGTGCTCACTGTCGCTCGCAAGGACCGTATCCGCCCGCTCGGTCTGCCCGAGGCGCTGGCCATCGCCCGAGCGGAGCCGCAATCGGTTTTTCTGGTCAATTCGCGTTCGAATCGCGCGGCGATCCAGCTGCCGACGGCGAGCCTGATGCTCGACGACGGCACCGTCGAGCATCGTGTGCGCCTGCTGCGCCCGACTGACGAACTGCGCGTTGGCCTCGACGCCCTCGCAGAAACTTTTTGGCAACCCGCCGACCGGAAACTCTTCTGCGAGCTATGGCAGGCGGAAGTCGCCGCGGTTCCGGAGTTCGCAACCAGCACCTTCCACATGGTCACTGGGCTATTGTTGCCGATCTGGCGGCGGCTGCCCGATCATGATTGCCAGGTCTACCGGATCCAGACCGATGACGGCGAACGCGTCATCGGCCGTCATATCGCGCCGACGATGGTCGCGACCATGCTGCGCAATCTCGGTATCGACAATGTGCCGGCGCTCGCGCCGAACGAGGCATGGAACGGGCTGGTCGAGGGACGGATCGGGCTGCAGCTTGTCGACGGCCTGGTTCTTCGCCGCAGCCGTGTCATGAACGACTACCGTATCGAGCTGATCGGCTTCACCGAGGCGATGGTGCCGCGCCTGAAGGCCCTCGGCCTGATCCCGGAAATCATCTCCTGGAAGCTCAGGCTGTTCATCCCGACGGGCGGGCAGGGTCCCGTCATTCTCGCCTCGCTTCTCGACCGCCACCCGTTGGTCGGCGTCACCGACCGCACGGCGGCGGCTTGACTGTGGAGGCGATCATGACCGGCTCGGCAGCAGAGCTGGCGCGCCGCCTCGGCGATCATGCCGAGGCGGTGTGCCGTGAATATCTCTCCAACGGCCGCCGTGTCGGCAACTACTGGATCGTCGGCGACGTCCGCAATGCCGAAGGCCGCTCGATGCATGTGCGGCTGAGCACCAACGCGAAAGGGTTAGCCGGCAAGTGGGTCGACGAGGCAACGTCCGAATTCGGCGATCTGCTCGACGTCGTCCGCGAAAGCTGCGGTCTCGTCGAGTTCCGCGATGTCGCGGACGAAGCGCGTCGCTTCCTCGCCGTGCCGCGGCCGCAAGCGCAAGCCCCCGGCGCAAGGCACCAGCCAGCCGCGGCACGCGGCTCCCCAGACGCCGCACGTCGCCTGTTCGCCATGTCACGGCCGATCGCCGGCACGCTGGCCGAACACTATCTTCGCAGCCGCAGCATCCTGCTCGCCGCGCGTGAGCGCGCCCTGCGTTTCCACCCCGGCTGCTACTACCGGGATCTCGTGACCGGCGAAACGCAGCCGCTGCCCGCATTGATCGCAGCCGTTACCGGTCCCGATGGCGTACTCACGGGCCTGCAACGCACCTGGCTAGCGCCGGATGGCACCGGCAAGGCGCAGGTCGACGATCCACGCCGCTCGCTCGGTCATCTGCTCGGCAACGGCATCTGGCTCGGCCTCGAACCCGGTCGCCCTGTCCCGGTCATCGCTGCCGGCGAAGGTTTCGAGACGATGGCCTCGCTACGCACCGTGATGCCGGCGCTGCCGGTGGCGGCTGCCACCTCGGCCAACCATCTCGCCGGCATGATCGTCCCGCTCGACTGCCGTCGCCTCTACATCGCCGCCGATGCGGACGCGGCCGGTCGGCACGGCATCGAACGCCTCAGCCAGCGAGCCGGCGAGGCCGGGATCGCAACCCTCGTGTTGCGGCCGCAGCTCGGCGACTTCAACGACGATCTGCGCCAACTCGGCCCGCCTCGTCTCGCGGAATGGCTCAGCGATCAGCTCCTCCCGGAAGATGCCCGTCTCTTCCTGCCGCCCGGATGAACGCGCTTGCCGGCATGCAGGCAGGGACGGCGCCACCGGAAGCTCGCAGGCAGGGCGGCGGTCCCGCCGGAGAGGCCGCGCCCGCGGCCTGCCCGAGAGGCGATCCCTGCCACCCCCCGGTCACGGCCGCAACGGCTGCGCCGTCCTCCGCTCCGCTCCGGCCTTCGGTGCGGCCGCGCCCAGGGCGCGGCCGGGATGCGCTGTCAGGCCGCGATGGGCGCGGCCACAACCGACGGAGACACGCCATGACCTACGAGCTTCCTTTCGACGATGCCTACGAGCCCTACCATGCCTCCTCGCCGACCGATCGCGTCATCCTTGAACTCCAGATGTACGGCCATCGTCCGCATCAGGACGAGCCCGATCCCCGCCCGCTGCCCGACGACGCGGCGATCCGGAGTGGCCTTACCGGCATCGTCGAGACCTTCGCCGGCATGCTCGGCGACACCAGGCTCGAACCCGATCTCGACGACCTGCTCTGGTCCTTCGTCAACGTCTTCCACCGCGCTGCCGAGCGCGTCGTCCGCAGCCTCGACCGCAACGAGGAGGCGCAGCGCTCGAGCCAGAACGAACAGGACGGCTCGGAGGTGAAGTCCGTGGAACTTGAACGGCTCACGGCCGAGGGCATCACCTATATCGAGCGCCGCAACGTGCTGGAAATCATGCGCGACGAGGCCGCCGACCTTTACGAGGCGCAGACCGGCTCGGCATGGCGGCCTCGCACCGGCTCGAAAGTCTCGCATCAGGCGATGACGGCGGCGGTGATCGACAGCCGCGACTTCCTCGCCGCGCGCCGCCGCGCCGAGACCGAGGTGCTGGTGCCGGCCGGCACCAAGATCGCCTTCTCCGGCGGGCTCGACTGCAACGAGCACGACCGGATCTGGGAGGCGCTCGACAAGGCCCGCGAGAAGCATCCCGATATGGTCCTGCTCCACGGCGGCAGCCCGCGCGGCGCCGAGCGCATCGCCGCCTGCTGGGCCGAAAGCCGGAAAGTCACGCAAATCGCCTTTAAGCCGGACTGGAACCGCCACGCCAAGGCCGCCCCGTTCCGGCGCAACGACCAGCTGCTCTCGGTCATGCCCTACGGCCTGATCGTCTTCCCCGGTTCCGGTATCACCGAGAACCTCGCCGACAAGGCGCGCCGCCTGGGCATCCCGGTCTGGCGGTTCACGGAGAATGGCGCGTGAGCGCTACCTTCGTCGCCTCCTTGACGGACGCACTTCAAGCGCCAGATCGGCGAACCCGACCCGTCGTGGTCGGGTTCGCCGTGCACTCGCATTTTTGCACCGTGCCATCACCCACGACTTCGCAGAGAGGGGGCGCATTTTATTGCAAATCTGGAAAATCTGGATATTATGGAGAACTATACGGAGACTTGGCCATGCGACAGTTCACGACAGGCGACCTCAACAAGCAGGTTGGCGACGTCACCGATGCCGCCAGCCGCGAACCGGTCATGCTCACCAAACACCGCAAACCCCGCTTCGTCCTCATGAGCTACGAGCATTACGAGCGGATGCGTACCGGCGGGGATCCACGTCGCGCCTATCGTATCTCCGATATGCCGGAGGAGCACAAGGATCTCTTCGCCGCGGAAATCGACCGGCTGGCGCGCGGCGAGGGTTATGACGATGAGCCGTGAGATCCTGCCCGGCCAGGTCATCGCCTATCCGTACCTGTGGGTATGGCAGCAGGAACGCGGCGAAACCGAAGGTCGCAAGCTCCGGCCGACCTGCGTCGTGGTTGCCGTACGAGGCGCCAATGACGGTCTGACCCATCTCGCCCTTCTCGCCATTACCACGCAGCCGCCTCAGCAAGGCCGCGTTGCGCTCGACATCCCCGATATCGAGCGCCGGCGGGCCGGTCTCAGCGACCTCAAGCGATGCTGGATCGTCGTCGACGAATACAATTACGATGTCGCCGAGCGCTCCTGGTACATCGAGCTGGGAAACGACATTCTCGGCCGTTTCAGCAAGGCCTTCGTGATGAAGATCGCGACCGCTTTTGCCAAAGCGCGGCAATCGGGACGGCGCGTCGACCGGCTGGATTGACGCTTTTCCTTTCTGCTTCTTTTTAACCCGTCCACTGGGCGCGCCGGCCTGTGGCCGGCCGGGCCCTGGTCGCGGCGTGCCGCCGCTCCCGGGCCGGCCTCGCCGCCTCGGCCTGCGGTGACGATCACGCGCGCAGGAGAGGGAGGGGAGAGCCGGGCCGGGCGGGGGCTTTGAGAGAAAGGAAGAGCGACCATGGCGATGATATTTTTAGGCGGCTCACGCGATATCGTCGAACTGCCCGTCCCTGCGATCGAACGCATCGGCGCAATCGTCGCTGCGGAACATGGCGTATTGATAGGCGACGCGCCGGGAGCCGATGCCGAGATGCAAGGCCTGCTCGCCGGCTACAATTACGAACATGTCGGCGTCTTCCATGCCGGACCAGAACCGCGCAATAATCTGGGTGGCTGGGCCGCCTATCCCGTCCCGCCGCCGGAGGGCGCACGGGGCTTTGCCGTCCACGCCGAGAAGGACCGGGAGATGGCCCGCCGCGCCGACTTCGGCCTGATGGTCTGGGACGGCGCATCGCCGGGCACCTGCCTCAACGTGCTGCGCCTTGCCGTCACCGGCAGTCCATGCGTCATCTACGACACCATGCGCGGCATCGTGGCGACCGTCGACGATGCCGTCAACTGGCACGCCATGCTGCACCATGCCGGCCCTGACGTGCGTCGCGCGATCGAAGCCCGCATGTCGGAGAATGAACGGCTACTACTGGAAGCCTGATCGCGGCGATCCGCTTTGACGAGCCTGCGCCCGGGCGGCGGAAGCCGCCCGCTCTTACCCGGCCGAAGGCCGACCCCTTGCGCCGCCGCCTCTCGCGGCTCGCCGGCAATCCGCGAGGATCCGCTGCCCCTCCGTCGCGCCACGGGGAGGTCGGTTGCGAATCAGGCGGCCGATGGGTGGTGGCCAGCAGCTTGGGGCGATTCACCTCGCCCGAATGCCGGGAGCCGGGCATTATCTGCCGGCAGCGACCGCGGAACCCGGGCGGGTGACGGTGGAAGGCGTAGTGAGCACTCTGCGGAACGGTCGCGTGCGGACGTGGCGTTGGAGGGCGGGCCTGAGGGCGGGGTAAACACCTGACCCCGAGCGCCGCGCGGCGCTGGGGATCTGCGATAATGACCGGGGCATCGCCTTCGCTCACATCCGGACCAATCCCGTTTCATGTCGCCTTTGTAGTGGACCGCCTGCTTTTGCGGTCAACCCCCGTTGGGGGTACGCTCGGCAAGAAATTCCGGAAAATTCGATTTCGGTCTTTTGTTTGCGGACCGGGCACTTTCCTTCCCGCAAGCGGGGCCCTTGAAAGTGCGGCCCGCTGTCTGCGGCAAATAGAATTTTCCGGAATTTCTAGCCGAGTGACCGCAGCAGGACGGCCCTCTCCAGCGGCGCCATCGGGAATGGTCCCGATGCAACCGAAGGAGAAGTACCATGGCCACCACAATCGCAAACCTCACCGCCAAGGCCGACGGCTCGATGGAAGGCGTGTTCGCCACGCTCCGGGTCAACGCCCCGATCACCCTCATCCCGAACAGCAACAAGTCCCGCGAGGATGCTCCCGACTACCGCATCGTCAACAAGCGCACGGGCTTCGAGATCGGCGCCGGCTGGAACCGCGTCTCCCAGCGTTCGGGCGAGGAATACCTCTCGGTCAAGCTGGAAGCCCCCGAGATCGGCGTCATCTTCGGCAACCTCGCTCCCGCCCCCGGCGGCGAAGAGAACAAGAAGGTGATCCTGTGGAACAACCCGCAGTGAACCGCAGCGAGCCGGCCCCGCAAGGGGCCGGCCTCCTTTCTGTTCCTCACAATCAGGAGGCTTCGATGAGCCGCTACACCATTACCGTCACCAGCACCGGTCGCTCCGATCCCGACGCCGTGATCGGCTACGATCCACCGCTACGCACCTTCTTCCTGCAGGCCTTCCCCGACGAAAGCGGCGACGACCTCGCTCTGTGGCTCGGCACCAGCGACGGAGAGTACGAGACGATCGACGCACTGCATGCGGCGGCGCGGTCACGAGGGTTCGACTTCATGCCGCTCCCTGAGGACGTCGCGTCGCTGCTGGCCGAGGATTTCGCCAAGGACGCCGAGCGCTCACCGAATGACGGTCCGCTCGCAAGTTTCCGGCGACATCCGCAATCGGAGTAGCCTGAAGAATGAGGCCCGAGCCGGAGGTCGTCCGGCACGGGCCTCTTTTTTTGTCGCCCATTTCCCCACCTTCGAACGTCATCCCGCCCCCAGAGGTCTTAGCAACCACGTCTTGTTGCCCGCGAGAATGACGCGACGGACGAGTACCGAGTCGTCGCGCCCGCTCAGATAGCTTGTCGTCTCCGAGCCCATGCGGACGGCGATGTCCGTGAACCGGTCCGGCCACGGTGATAAAGGATGTCGGTGCATCGCCCGGATTTTCTGCGTACGGGCGAGCCGGCCTGCGGCCGACCGCGCTCTATTCGCGTCGCTGTCGCGCCGCTCACGGAGCCCGTTAAAACGGTCTCCGCCTCCGGTTACGATCGCATCTCGCGAGGCGTCGGGTGCGGATCGACCGGCCCCCGACGCCACGAGGGGCATCCCCTCGCGCACCCCGCCGGCTGGTCGCCGGATATGGGCGCATCCCCTGGCGGGGATGCGGGTCTCTATCTCTCTGACGTCCCAGTCTACTGGCCGCTCCCATCGCCTCAAGGACATCGCGGTGCCCCCAATTTTCCGCCGTCGCCCTGCGGGGCGCCGCCAGAAAATCGGCACCCCCGCTCGCCTCCTCCGGCGGTCGCTTCGCGATCCTTGACCCGATGCTCGACTTGCCCGTCGCCGGGCCTCCGTCATCAAGATGAAGGAGACCATGACATGGCACACAACAATCTCATGCTTGTCGCGCAACTTTCGGGGCTGCGCATCAACGTCCTCGCCAACCGGCTTGGCTGCGACACGGAACTGGCACGCGGCGTCCACGACGCCCTTGCCGAAAAGCTTGCGAAGATGATCGATGCGCAGCGCAACATCCTCACAGCCGACCGGGCGCTTGTCGCGGCGCGCGGCACTGAAGACGAAGAGGACGCCTTCTTCGATCAGCATCACTACCAGACCGCCTGGTATGAAACGTGGCTGATCGAGCCGATCGCGCTTCTCGACGATTATGTGGATGACGATCTGACGGACGAGTATCTCAATGTCCATACTGGTGAATGGCACCCCCGAGACGGCGAGGTTCCGATCAGGGTGCCGGTTCCCGCCGGCAAGCTCTGCGGTCTCACCAAGATCATCTCCGAGATTGAGGAGATCAGCGGCGCAAGGTTCACCGTCGAGAATGTCTACTACAGCGAGGCCGAAGCCGAGGCGGCGTGGTGGGAAAGCACGGGTAACGACCCGGTTACGTTTTTCGCAATGAAGGACGACGGCCGCGATTAACGGTTCGAGGTCGGGACGGCGCAAGCTGCCCCGACCTCTTTTTTTGATCGGCACGACCTGCGGGACGCTCAACGCCGGGAACGGTCGATCCGCTGGATGCTCAAAATCCCCACCCCGCTCATTCTTTCGGCAGTTTGTGCTTGTGCGCGCGAATGTAATCCTGCACCGCCTTGCGGAGCAGTTCCGTCATGCTGTGGCCGTTGCTGACGGCCAGCAGTTTGAACTGGCGCTGCTCCAACGCCGTCAGGTAGTAGCCGCAGCGCACCATTTCTTCCTCGCGAATCTTCCTGCCGGCAACCGGGTCCTTCTTCTGGCCCTGTCGCAACAGCTTGCGAAAGTCAGGCGCGGCGGCCGGCGATGCCGGCGCCGACGCCTTTTTGCCCGACGGTTGCCCGGCTCCTTCCATCTTTGCATTAGATGTGTCGCCCTTCGGCGCAATGAACATGCTCGGCAGCGCGGGCGGCTGTGTCGAGATCGCCTTCAGCATCCGTGCTTTCTTGTCCGTGCCCGACTTGGGTGTGGCGTCGTTGCTCATGCCGGGTTCCTTGTGGCTTCTATGAAGGCTTGGAGAATATCGTCGAACACGCCTTCGCTTTCGGCAATCGCTTTTGCGTCGGGTTCGGCAGAGCTGTAAAGGGTCTGTCCGGACTGGAGATCGCGATAGGCGACGCGGTTGTTCAGGACGTGCTCGGCAATCGGCGTACCATTGGCCTGAATGATCGTACGCAGTTCGCTCAAGGCACGCGCCCTGCCGTCGATGATGGTCTGTTTCGTCAGCACGAACACGGCAGGCAACGGTCGGCCCCGGCTTTCGACAGCTAATGGAATGTAGTGGTCGGTGATCTGGATGGCTGCGGTAACGTCGTCGAGTGCGAAATAAACCGGTACCACGACGATGTCTGCGGCGTACAGCCCGGCCATCAGATTGTCGTTGGTGGTGCCTTCGGTGTCGATCAGGACCACGGATCGCTCGCCATTATGTCGCGCTGCCGCATCGAGAATTTCCTGTGGCGTTGCGGCGCTGACCAATTGGAGGCTGTCAGGGCAATTGCCAGCCTCACCCAGCATCTGGAACCAGCGGCTCATGTTCTGGCGGCGGTCCCCGTCGACCAGCGTCACCTCATAGCCCCGATGCAGCGCGACCGACGCAATTGCCCGCAGCAGGGTCGACTTACCGGTACCGCCCTTCGGAATTGCAGCGGAGATGATCATCGGCTTCCTCCCTGCCGGAATGTCTCGTTGTTTCGATGTTAACATCGAAACAAGTCATCAACAACACAGCGAGACATGGCCACGTCCGATCCATCTCCCCGGTCGGGCACGATCAGCCAGATGACTGCAACTACGCGGCGTCGGTGACGCTGGCGGAACATGAATCAGATGTGCGACGCAGTAACGCCGAGCGGCAGATGACGGCAGGCGGTCGGCTTTGCCCGCTTTGGCTTGTTGTCTCTATGTTAACATAGAGACAAGTCACCATGGCACTAAAGATGCATGACATCATGTCGCCGCCATGCGCTGCAGTAGGGGTGGTGTTGGGTGTGTAGTCTCGAAGCTTCTCGCCAATGTTGGTGTGTTGTTATTGGCAGGATAGCCTATTTTGTGATACACACAAAATAGGCGGCGCGGCCCTGTCGGGCCTTAGCGCCCGCAAGCGGGCTTGAGAGATGGACGCAAGCGGCCAGAATGGAACGGCAAGGAGCGCAACGCGCCGTTATAGCGAGGTGACCCATGTCCGCTTTTCGAGCGAAGAAATGGCTAGCCTCAAGGCCATCGCGCAACGGGAAAGCGTCACCGTCAGCGAGGTCGTTCGGCGGCTGGTGCGGGCCGAGACAGGTCATCTGCCCGTGGCGTCGGAAGCTTTGCTGCCGGCCGTCCTGGATATGACGGACCAACTGCGGCGGGTCGGCCTCAACTTCAACCAGGCTGTGCGTGCCATGAACGAGGGCCGCGTTCCCTATGATGAGGATCTGGAACGTGCGCTGATTGCCGTCGGCGATCTGGTTCGGCAATTCCGCGAAGAGATGAAGGCGATGACGATCGGGTCCCGGAAGACGAGAGAAGCAAAGTCATGAGCCGTCGACTTGCCGGCTATGCCGCCGAAATCGAGCGCTACCTGCATGGGGTGCCGATGGTGGTGGGCGATCCGGATGACGACGACCGGACGGCAAGCGCACGGCGGGAGGCCGGCGAATTCCAGGCCATGGGGATTTATGAGCGTGGCGGTGGAAGATGGCGTAGCGGGGGAGGGCAAGCCGGATCGGGAAGTGGCGGCTCTGCATCGCTGGCGGCCGGCGGGCGTATAGGAGCGCCAGGCGCGAGATCGGCATCCAGCAGGACTCCGAGACCTACCGCTGGTGCAGCCTCACCCAAGGCCACCAGCGCGCCCATCATGATCTATACCGCCACACTCGCCGGTTTCCGGCCGGCAGAGGAGGAGGAAGACTGGAAGCGGCGGAGCGGTGGCGGGCGTGGCAGGAGCGGTGACGGGGGTGGCCGGCATGGAAGAAGTGTTCGCGAGGTGCGGGCTAACTATCAGGCGCGCGCGGTGGCGGCGCGCGCTGGCTATGCCGCCGGCGCCCAGCCTGCCGTGTTCAAGGTCATGCCCAAACCGCCATCGACCAGCGAAGCCGCGGCGCGGCTGATCAATTATCTCGGCCGGCGTGAGAATGAGAACGGCGAGAAGCACGATATCGACATTTTCGACGAAGACGGCCAGGTCCTTGCAACGAGCGCTGACCGAAAGGCCTTTCTGGAGACGTTTTGCGAGACGTTCGAACCGCCGCTGGAAAACACCAATTTTATCGAGGTGCGTTTTGAGTTGGCGGGCGACGTGTCCGACGATGCCCTGAGGGGTGCATTGAACCAGGCGTTTGGATCGAAGCCGTTTGTCTACGCGCACCAGAGTCGGGCGGTGGAGATTTACGCGTATGTCGACGAGCGGGCAGGGCCGCTCGCCAAGGTGCTTGCCGGCGGCCGGGAGAACTCGTGCAGCAGGGCGCTCGACAAGATCGAGGCGCGCTTGCGCGAAGGGCTGGAGCAGGGAGGGATCGCGTCGACGGTCGAGGTCACGGCAGCGGTCGGCAACGAGCGTCAGGCAAAGTATTTTTTGCAGAAGTTCATCCGAACGCATTCAGGAGTCCGTGACACGAATGGTGATCCGGTTCGCGGAGCGAAAAATCCTTCAAAGGCGGCAGCGTCGCTCTACGAGCAATGGCGGCCGCAGCTTTCGGAGCGCGAGCGGCGCAACGCCTATCATCTGCTGTTCTCGGCACGAGCCGGCACGGATGCGAACGCGGTCATGGCGGCCGCACGTGCCGTGCTGGAAGAGCGCGCCCCAGGTTACAAGTTCGTCCTGGCGCATCACAAGGACACGAAACACGTTCATATCCATGTAATGGTGCAGGCGCGTTCCGCCGATGGTGAGCGCCTCAAATTCTACAAGCCGGATCTGGTCGCCTGGCGCGAGGCATTCGCTGAAAAGGCACGCGAGAACGGCATCGCCATGGTGGCGACGCGGCGCATGGACAATGCGATGACGCGACCCTTCACGAAAGAACATGCTGGAGCCTACAACCGGGCGCAACGGGATCCACGCTATTCTGTCAGCGCCAGAACGATAGAGCGGGTCGAGGCAAAGCGGCGGCGCCGGCTCGATGGACAGACGCTCGTGGCGAACGGCGATGCGATCGCCGCGGCATGGCAAACGACCGCCGCGACAATGCGCAATGTTGGCGTCACAGGGCTGGCGCTCACGGCTGCCGAGGCAATCGGCAAGAACCTTCTGCGGTTCCGCGATGGTCAGGAAGGGAAGGGGGCTTCGGATGCCGTCACGCGTCGTGCGGCAGTTGAACGGGGCCAAAAATCTTTCCTTACCCACCCCGGCATGAAAGAATTGATTGCGCTGATAGGAGATCTGGACATGGTACAGACACCTTTGGAGATGCGGCAGAAGATGGACCGCGTGAACAAGGCGCTCGACACTATGGGCGAGACGCTGCCGGAGACGGAACAGAGCCGGTTCGAGCAATATCGCGAGGCCGTCAACGACAAGATGCACGACCGGCTCGCGCGCCTGCAGTTCGAGGCGGAGCTGCAGCGGAAGGCAGGAGCGTCCGGTGGCGGTGAACCCGTTCCCGAACGCGAAGCGCGCGGGCGTGATCTTCCGGCGCGCGACGATGCCCGCCAGCCGGAGACGCCACGCCGGGAAGCCGAGGCGGCCCGAAGCCGGCAGGATCAGCAGCAGGAGCGGAACAAGAAGAGGGCCCGACAGGCGGAGGAACAGGACCGGCGCACACAACGATCCAACGACAATGATTACGAGCGATAGAGACGGTGATCGCGCAAGCCTCCGACATGGTGGCGCGTGCCATCCGCGCATGGAACGATGAGCGACAAGATTCTGGTCAGCGCCTGCCTTCTCGGCCGGCCTGTCCGCTATAACGGATCGGCCAAGACTGTGACGCATCCGGCGCTGGAGCGCTGGCAGCGCGCGGGGCGGCTTATCTCGATCTGCCCGGAGTTGACGGCCGGGTTCAGCGTGCCACGTCCGCCGGCCGAAATCGCGGCAGGCCAGTCAGGCGAGGCGGTTCTTTCAGACGGTGCACGCGTCATCGAGGCGACCGGCGCGGACGTGACAGAGCGTTACGTCGCCGGTGCGCGTGCGGCTCTGGACCTGGCCCGCCAGCACGGTTGCCGCTTCGCCCTGTTGATCGACGGTAGCCCGTCATGCGGCAGCGGCTTCATCTATGATGGGGCCTTCGCCGGCCGCAAACATGTCGGCGTAGGCGTGACGGCCGCGCTTTTGCAGCAGCATGGAGTAGAAGTCTTCTCGGAAACGGAAATCGATGCCCTACAGGCTCGCTTGTCGCAGGCGTAGGGCAGTTTGCCCGCATATCGTCAATGAGGGAACGACATGCCCATATCTTTGAAGCTGCGTTTTGTTCCCGGTCGGTATTCCATCGCACGCCTGGCGCCAGATAGCTCAATCCCCGATTGGGCGTCCGGGCCGGGATTTTCCGCTATCATCCGTGCCGATGATGAACTGACGATCGTATGCCATGAGGACCGGGTGCCCGAAGGGGTAGAGGCCGAACATGGATGGGCTTGCCTGAGAACGATCGGCCCTTTCGATTTCCAGGCCACTGGAGTTGTGCAGTCGCTGATTTCTCCGCTTTCCAGTCATGGCATCGGGATTTTCGTCCTTTGCACATTTGACGGAGAGCATCTCCTCATTCCTGAGGCTGAGAGCCGCAGGGCATGTGATCTGCTAACTGCCGCGGGTCATCGATTCGTTGATTGATTGTTTGCTCGTCGGGGCTTGTGCGGCAGCGTGGTCATAGCGATGTCGGGATGTTCGGCGATCGCGTGGCGTGGCACCAGGGTGCGATGTACGCGCCCGGATGGTGAGTCCTCCCCCGGATTGTCGGGAAAGCGCCGCAAAGGAGATCCATGCCGTAGATCGTCAGGCTTTACGCAGGGGCAAGCCTTCGAGAGTGGCGATCAGTTTGCCGATGCGCCGTTCCCGAACTTCCGTGCTCTTGGCTTCCTCAATCGTTCTGACATGTTTTTGCCGAAGCCCGAAAGGCAGACGGTCAAAAGACGCTCTGGCTTGTGGACAACTATCGAGCGCATCTGCGAGGTCGGCGGTCTCAGCAACTTCCCGCGGCGCTTCGTCCAGTTCGACATCGATTTCAATGAAATCGCCTTCGCTGATCCCGGCGGCGGCGCGGTTGGCAGCACTGATCCCTATAAGGTGCTGCCCGCGCATTGCCGCCACCCTGCTGCGCCAGGTGTGGCCATTGATCGTGATGGTTACGGGCGGGCGGCCCGCAGGCCCGAGCGCTTCCATAACTTTGTCAGGCACCTCAACGCCTGTCGCATTGCCGGAAGGAATGACTTGAGCCCGGAACTTCATCTGACGACCACCTGCAACGTTAATTCAGCCGTAGTACGCCTTCAAGCGAGGTAAGGAAACGCAGCTACGCGGCAGCCCTCAAGCGCGGCGACGAGGGCCTGATACGCGCTGCCACGCAGACGCTTGATCTCGACGACGCTACGGTTGATGCCCTCTAGGTGAGGATGGACCCCGCAAAGCTGCTGTTCGCTGACGGTGCGCAACGCGTCAGGTCACAGGGCGGATTTTAAATCGTCCAGCGTGACCAACAGCATCAGCGGATCGAGCGGCGACGATTCGAAGCCAACCCGCTCGTAGAAAGCCTTGGCCTCCATCGAGAGGGCATGAACGACCAGGCCGCGAATCCCGATCGTGTCGGCGGCCTGGATGACGCGCTTGCCTGCATCTCGCACCAGAGCGCGGCCGAAGCCGCTGCCTCGTAAGGATAGATCCACGGCCAGCCTGCCGAGAACGACCACAGGAACGGGGTCCGGCATATTGCGCCGGAAACGGCCCGGCGCAGCATCGACCGCGACGGCGCTCGACGCCAAGGCGTAGTACGCCAGCACACGTTGGCCATCACAGGCAACGAAGGTACGGGATGCGCCCGACGCCTGATTTTTCAGGGCACGGCGCTTCAACCATTGATCCAGGCTGTCCACGCCGGAGGTGAAGGCTTCCAGTTCATGATGCGCTGCCAGGGGTTCCGGTGCGGCGACACTCACGGCTTTTCCCAAGGTGCGGGTGTCCGCATGGTCTTGCGTAGTCTCTCATTCGGTTGTGGCGGCATGTCCAGGCGGGACAGGAAAGCCGCATAGGCTTCCGGACTAACGACGATGATGGTCTGGTCCAGCAATGCCTCTTCGGCCGCCGAGCGGGCAGCATCGAGTACGAAGTCAGTTCGGTTCTTCCCCCGCGCCTTGGCCGCGCGGTCGATCAGGTTGCGTTCTTCTGGCTTGATGCGCAGATTCAGCGTCTCACGCTTACGGGGGGTAGTGCTCACGGTGGGCATGGCCGACTCCTGGGGTTTTACACATCATAGCGAGATGTAGTGTCATTGTCATTACGAATCATTGTGTTTCTATGCCCCTGAAACCTGTCGCCTAAATCCCAACCTGCGCATCGAGTTGGCCACCCATTGAATGTTAAGGCAAAGATTCCGGCGCATCTCCTTGTAGCAAGTGATAGATCACTTGAACCATGGTTTGCGACTGGGGAGCGGTTATGAACGACGACGAATTGAACCACATTGTCAGAAAGAGCCGAGATGCGAAGAACGGCGGCTTTGACATCCTTTCGACCAGTGAGCAACTGGCCGCTGCCTTTGTCCTGAATCGGCCGGATTGGCTGGCGAGCGCCGGCTACACGATGGCTGAAGCTGTTGAGCGGTTGGGCGCGAATTGGCTCGCGCTGATCCCTCCTGCCGCGCGCATCTTACGCGATGATGATGGTGGAATCAGTGCCGGCTAACGATCAGTTCTCATCGGCTAGGCCCGCGTTTCCGCATGCGGCCATGATCTTGACCAGCAGCGGACTGCCCTTGGTAGATAAAGCATCACGGCTCCCCAGGAATGTCTTCAGATCGTAGTTTTCTCGCCAGCCCTTCTATTCGTCTATGACGTCGGGCAAGGTATCTGCGACAACACTCATACCGTTGTCGAAGGCTTCTATGTCCTGCGATATGGCGCGGAAGGTTCTGCCCTCGCTCAACAAAGCCGCAAGAAGGGCTTCCTTTTGCGGCGAAACACGGCTGGCGGCGGCCTTGGCGGCGAGTGCGCCGAAGTCGACCATCTTCGCGGCAGAAGCCGTACCGGAGATTTCCAACGGCGGCTGGGTTTGCGAAACGGAATCCGCGTTTTTTCTCGTCCTGATCTGCCGTCGGATCGGTGGCGGCGGCGTTCGACCGGCTTTTGCGGCGAATGTCGCCCCCCGGATCAATCGTGATTGGGCGATGCCGGAATGATATGGTCGAACAGGGGAGGGCTCTTTGGGCTCAGCGGCCTTAGCCTGTTTCTCGCTGCCCAACGCGGCCTTAGGCAACGGTTCGAAAGCCTTCTCCCTGAGCTTGTCGTCAGCGAAATAGAAATTCCGGGTTCCAAGAATGGGCAACTGGCCCCGCGGCAAAATGATGACCTTGCTCTTGTCCAGCGTGCGGATTTCGTCGGGCCGCATGAGCGCGCGACGGACTTCCTTGCGATGCACCGAGCGTGTGTAATAGGTGTCGAACAGCGTAGCCTTTGTACGTGTCACGTCCTTCTGTTCGGCCGAGGTCTCGCCGAGCTGTTCGGACACATAGCGCAGGTCGTCTGCGTCCTGAGCCCCAAAGAATACCTGCACGCGGGCCGCGTTGATGAGACTCTTTCGGCCTTCCTGGCGATAAATTTCGTCGACGGCCTTGAGCGACTGGACGAAAAACCACATCGAAACGCCGTTACCCCCGAGCGTGCTCGCCATCTCAGTGACGTTCTCAAGCTTTCCCAGGTTCTGAAATTCATCGAGCAGGACCAGGACCTGGTGCTCGTTCGGACGGGGTAAGGATTCCGACATGAAATTCATCATCTGCGTGATGAGGACGTTGAACAGCGGCCCGAGTGAGCTGACCTGCTCGCGGCGGAAGTCAAGATAGAGCGAGATCCTCTCGCGCTTAAGCGCCCGGATATCGAAGGTGCTCTTCGATGTGGCTTTCATCAGCCGTTCATTGAGGAACGGCGCCATGCCCGTCCGCACGCCGGCATAGATACCTGAGAACTGCCGTTCGGACATATCGAAGTAGGGCAGGAGGGTTTGCAGCGTGAAAGACGAGCATTGCGCCTTTCGCTCGCTGCGAAGCGTGCCAATAAAGTCGATCAACGGCTCCTCCTCGCCGTTCATGATCCGCAAGATTGTCGCGAACGTCTTCTTTTCATTCGGGATTGCCGGCGATTCCATGACATAGGAGGCGATGCCGGTAAAAAGCAGCCGAGCGTCATTGACCCAATAGGGATCAGCGCTCGCCGGTGGGCGGGGGAACAGCGCCGCCGCCATGTTGCGAAGATCGATGTCGCGTTGCGTGGAATCGAGCGAGATGAAATCCATCGGGTTGTAATATGCGGTCGTGCCGTCGCGGTCGGCCGGCGCAAAGCGTACCACCTTGCTCATCGTGGAGCGATAGCCGGCGGTTGCTTCGTAGGTCTCACCGCGCAGATCGAGAACGAGAAGCGAGTGCGGCCAGAGAAGCGCGTTTGGAATGATGATCGCCGCCCCCTTGCCGGAACGAGGCGGGCCGATGACAAAGCCGCCGACGTCGTCGCCGTCGACCCAGAGATATTTGCCGCCGCGCAGCTTCTGCCTTGAAAACCTCAATCGTCCGGTGCGCCTGTCATGGTACGGCAAGGTCAGGGCCTCGACCAGCTTGCCGCCGGCGCGACCGATGAAGACTCCGCTCCGCTTCGTCAGACCGGCCTTGGCGACATCAGACATGGACATGAAATGCGCGTCGTTCGTTCGCCGCGGCCGCATGAAGAAGGCGATGACGAGCGGGAGGAAGAAGCCGAGCGCGCCCGCGACCAGAGCATATTGAACCCTCGCGAGGTTGAACGCCCTGAGATCGGCCCAGGCATAGCGGGCCGCCGCCAGCGGATCATCGTCGACTAGCCCGAACAGGAAGCGCGAGCCGGTTCTGTACCAATCGGTTGCGGCAAAGCCGGCCATGAAGCAGACTGCGCCCAAGGCGACGGCCATGAGCGCCATGAAAACCAGGCCGGCTGGTTTCTTCATCGTGCGGCCGCTCCTTTCAGATCGTCTCCGATTTGGTGAATTTGATTTCGCTGATGGCGCGGTGGCCACCTTCCGACCGAACCATCTGCACGACGACCGGGATCACTTCGCGCAGATAGTCGAGGATCTCGGCGCGCGTGAGCCCGACATTGCCCTGCATGACCATGAGGGCGAGCCGCTCGTAGGCCGAGCGTGCGGAATTCGCATGCACCGTTGTCAGCGATCCGGGGTGGCCGGTATTGATCGCCTGCAGGAACGAGAACGCTTCCGAGCCGCGCAACTCGCCCAGCAGGAGGCGGTCCGGCCGCATGCGCAGCGAGGCTTCAAGGAGCTGTTGCGGTGTGACCTTTGCAAGGCCCTGGTCACCCTTGGAGGTGAGCAAGCAGACATTGTTGGGCATCGGCGGCCGCAGTTCCCGCGTGTCCTCGATCGTGATGATGCGCTCATGGTCCGGAACGACCTTCAGGAGAGCATTGAGGAATGTCGTCTTGCCGGTGGAGGTGCCGCCCGACACGACCACGGAGATCCGATTGCGGACGGCGAATTGCAGAAATTCGAGCGACGAGGTGTCGTGCAGCATCTCGACGAGCTTTCTTTCTTCGGCCGAGAGGGCCAAGCCGCTTCCCAATGCCGTACGCTCGAAAGCGCCGCGCCGCGCATAATCGTCCAGGGTCATGTCCATGATGACCTGCTTGCGGATCGAGATTATGCCGCCGTCCGGCGCCGCGGGCGGCAAGACGCACTGGAAACGCTCACCTGACGGAAGAGCGGCCGAGAGCACCGGCGTCACTTCGTTGACCACCTGGTTGCTCGCGGAAGCGACGCCGGTGGAAACGGAGCGAATCCAGTTGCGGGTCAACTCGCGCTTGACGACGTGCTCCATCTCCTTTGCGCCAAGGCGTTCAATGAAAATCTCGCCGGGCCGGTTGATGGCGATTTCGGAAACGGAATCCTCTTCAAGATAAGACCAGATCGGTTCGAGTTCGGCACGCAGTACGGGCGCGCGTGCCCAAGGATTGGGAACGGGCTGGACGACGTTCATTTGACCGGCCTCGGCGGGAAATACCCTGGATAATAATGATCCTTGGGCGTCATGAAGAGCGGCGTTGGATCAATCGCCGTTTTCGGCCTGCCGCCGCGTTTCAGGCGAGCCAGCTCCTCTTGCACGGGATCGGCGTAGAGTGCGGAGAAATCCAGATCGCGTCGGACGAACACCACAACTGGGGTGCCTTGGTCGACATAGATGGTCGGGGGAATGTTCTGGCTGTCGCGGAACGCCTCCTGCGCAAGCTGCTGCAGGGCCGTCGAGGATTTGTCGAACGCGATCGAGCGGGCGTCGCGTTGCGAGCCATAGCCGCCATAGGTGACGGTGACGGTTTGGCCCGTCACAGGATCGACGGTCGTAACCTGACGCTGTTGGGAGCCGTCATTGTCGTCGGCGAGCGAAGACAGATATTCCGACACGCCGCCGACGACGGAAAGCATGATCGCATTACCGTAGCGTTCGAGCCAATGGGTATCGATCCGCCCGCCGAGACCGCCGCGGCCGAGACTGTCGGCGCCGGGGGATGCAATATCGACGGAAACGCCGTCGGAACGGATGACGCGGTTCCATACGATGAATACACGCTTCTGGCCCCGCGCTAGCCCGGAACGGTATTCGCCGGTCAGGCGCGAGCCCTTCGGGATCAGGATGCGGCGGCCGTCCAGCGAATGGACGTCTTCACGCACGACAGCACGGACCATGCCGGGCAGATCGGTGTTGATCGCGGTTTCGAGAAAACCGCGGATCATGGTGCCTTCGGCGATCATGGCGTCGGTGCGCCTGAAGACCCGCGCCTTCGCCATGCCTCGAGAACTGGATTCGGATTGCGCGAGGAAAGCCTTGTTCGGGTCACTGTCGGCTCCTGGCACCGGGATGATCTGGCCGTCAGCGGCAATCTCGGCCTGTACCGGGGCTTCCTGAGGGCCCGCGCCTCCGGTTTGATCGGTCGTCACCATCTGGTTCGAACGCAGGCGTTCCCATAACTTTTTCTCGGCTTCGGCTTCGTCGGCCTTGCGTCGCGCTTCCTCTTCGGCCTTGCGTCGCGCCTCCTCGGCGGCCATCTGGGCTTCGAGCGCGCGCCGCTGCGCATCGAGATCCTGCCCCGGCTGCACCGTCTGGTCGACGTTATCGGCCTGTTTGGTATTGTCCTCGCTTTCGGCCGGTGGCGGTACGACGATCTGATCTATCGCCTTGTCGGCCTGTTGCGGCGCTTCGGACAGTCCCGGCGAACGAAATTGCGGCGGGTTGAAGTCCTCTTCCGAACCGGCCGCTACGTCGCTCGATGCCGGAGAGCGCGGCCAGTTGATCCAGATGAGCGCGCCGGCGACCAGAAGCCCGAACCCGACCATGGCGACTTTCGTGCCGACGCCGGCGCCACGTCGCGCAACGGACGGGCTGCCATCGAGATCGTTATAGTCGATCTGGCTCATATTTATCGTCCCCCATTTCGCGTGGACGGGAAGAGGCTGGCTTTGCGGTCGAGCTTCGTTGGGCCGTATATGTCGGCGATCGGATCGATCCGCGAGGCGCGCGCGCGATTATTATAAAGGCAGAGCGTCTTGCCATCGGCCCGGAGCGTGAACTGGCGGTCGACCTTGTCGATAATCGTATATTTGCCCTGGGTGCGCAGGTTCACCAAGGATTCGTGGCCCTTTTCGTCAACGACGAAGATGGCTGGTATGTCGCCGGTGAATTCGAGGAACATCTTTGTTCCATCGTCAAACACGACGCGCGGCTTGAGGCCGTCGTCGCCTTTGTAGGCGTAGTCGTAATTGAGGTCGGCGATTTTCAGGTTCTTCAGATCGGGATCGGCCGCGCTCTGCCTCGCTTGGGAAAGCAGGCGGGCGTTCACGTCTTCATCGGGGTATTTGAACCGGACCTGAAACGACACTCGGTCGCGATTGCTGTTCGATGCCTTGAGCAGCAGCGAATAGACGCGCCGGTTCGTGACGATGTTGACGTTGGTCCAGGCATCCCGCTCGAGGGGCTTGACGAAGAGGAAGCGCGAACCGCGTTTCGGGACGATCGACCAGCCCTTTGTGTCGCCGGCCGAAACGGTTTCGATAATTTCCGTCGGGCTTAGTTCGATCATCGTGGAGACGCCGAGCGCTGCGTTGACCGTCGTCACATCGTTGTTGTCGAAGGTGACATACCGGATGCGCATGTCCCGAGCATTGGCGACGTCGGCCGCGCCAAGCAGGATCAGGACCGATAGAGCCGCCCCAATGAACGGCTTCATTGCAGGCCCCCCGCAGTCGGAGCCGATTCCTGGTCGCGCCGATAGTCGGTGACCTGGAAGCCAAGCGGATTGTCGAACCGCCATTCGTTCTTCACTGGCGTCGAGGTGTAGCGGAACTTCACCACCGCGACCCAATTGTCGGTGGTCGACGTGTTGTCGCGCCGCGTCGTGGTGGAAAACCGCACAGAGGCCGTGCTTCGGTTCAGGAGAGAAACCGATTTTACGTTGATCGAGATCGAGACGTTGCGGCCATAGATCTTGTCGAGCGACCGCGGATTCGACGGCGTATAAAGCCAGGTCAGGTCCTTCGACGCCGCCCCTGTCGAATAGAGCTGCGCCAGGTCGTAATTCGCCTTGATCTCATGTACGTCATAGGTCTCTCGCGCACGGATATAGCGGACCAGATTGGCCGCCGTGACAGCCTCGTTTTGCGACAGGTCCCCAGGCTTTAGAGCGCGGGCGATTTCTAGATAGCCGGTCGTCTTGTCGACCTCGATGACATAGGGCTCGAACTGCTTGAGCGGTAGGATCAGGACCAGCGTCAGGAGCGACAACACCGCCACGACCGCGGAAACACCGCTCACGATCCAGGCAAAGGTGCGGGAGCGCCGAAGCGAACGATGCGTGTCATCCTCCCAGGTCGCGCCGGCCTTGTAGTAGCTCCAATCGACCAAGTCGCCGGGTCCGATTGCAGTGTGTTCCTGCGGTGTTGACACTTCACTATGCTCTCGTCTGCAAACTTCGCCCGTGCGGGGAGGTAATAAAGTCACTGATTTCCCGGCATATCCGCTACACCAAGGGCACCCCGTTCTCTCGGGCACCTCGCTGGATTGATACTTTGGCGGCTTCCCTGCTGGCGGCTTGTCCACTGCGCATTCGTCTATATGTTCGCGCCGCACCACCAGCTGCTGCGGCTATTCCTCGCACCGCCCGTCGCCCACCGCGCCAAGATCGACCAACAGCATTCTGATAAGACCCATGCGTTTTTGTCGCATCGATATACCCACCCCCATTGAGAATGGCGGTGATCGCGGGAAGCTGGGTGAAGATGTATATCCCGATGATCGTCACCAGAACGAGGGGCAGGACCATCGACATCTTGCTATCGGCGGAGGCTCCGCCCGACATGGCCGTGTTGAGCGCGAGATTGACCAGCGAAAAATAGAAGCCGAGAAAGCCGTATATGAGAATTTGCTGAATAATCAGGTATGTCGTCAGCGAAATGAAGCCTTCGGAGATGCGGCTCGACCACCGATAGAGCCAGAGCACGATCCAGATCGGCGCGAGGGCGAGCGTGATGAAAAGCATGATCTTCGCCGCGATGATTGCAGCGATGGCGATGGCCGAGAAAATGATCGCGGCCATGAGCACGATCGCCGACAGGATCGCTCCCAAAAAATCGAACATCGATCCGGTATAGACCTGCTTGGCCACGTCCTGGGCGCCACGATAGAGATTGTCGATCAAGGCCGGTATGGCGTGCTGGTCAGAAAGCTGGTTACCGGTCGCGCGCGAGATCGCGCCGACGATGATCTTGCCGACTTCATCCGGCACAGCCTGAACAAGTTTGTAGATGGTCTCGGAGAACGTGCCCCAATGGAGCAGTAACAGATAGATAATAACCACCCGGCCGAGACGGTAAGCCGCCTCGATGGGGGAAATGGTCTCACGACCGCTGATGATCGAATAGCCCCACCAGACGACATAGATGGTGAGCATGCCGGTAAACACCGGGCCGAGGGCATTGCCGAGCTGCATGTAAACGTTGGAAACGAAACCCTGCCCAACACCGTCGATGCCATCGAGTATGCTTGTCGCCAGGCCGTTCATTCGTCCTCGATAACGTTTTCAAAGGGCGTGGCGTTGACCGGCTTGAGCGGGCCGCAGGCTGGATCGTCGACGTAACCCAAAGGCGCGCACGGCGCTTTCAGTTCGCGGCCCGGACGGGCGCACCCCGCCATCATCGCCGCGGTCGCTATGATGGCAGTCGCGGCGGCAACGTACGGCCGCCTGTCCCTGGAAGCCGTCATCTATCGTCAGTTCCCCGACTTGCCGAAGTTCTCGAAAGGATTGACATCGCTCGGCGTCATCATCCGCTGGACCTGACTTTGCCGGAGAAGCCGTGTTTTCATCTCCTCGTTGAGCGCCGCGACGGCGCCATTTTGAACACCGATCAACTCGTTAACGGCGCGTGCGTTTTCAAGCTGCATGCGCGTGTTTTGATCGACCGAGCCTTTCACGTCCTCGGATTGCCCGATCTGGCCGCTGGCGGATTGCAACGACTGTTCGCGCTGCGTCACCCCTTGCGACGCCTGCGAGGTCAGCGCGCTTAAGAGCGACGCGACGTTCACGCTGCCGCTATAGGCACTGTTGATTGCGCTGTTCTGACCGCCGGTCACTTGCTCAAGCTGCTTCACCAGTTGCAGGCCGTTGATGACCGCACCGGCGATTTTCTGGATCTCGGGAGACAGCCCGCCGAAGGACAGCGCACCGCCGTTGAGGACCGAGCCGAAGCTGGGCGCTTGCGCGATCGACATATTGCCGCCGAGGCCCATCTGCCCGATGCCGAGGGACCCGTCGCGGCTTCCGGTCAGCGACTGCAAGATCTGCTCGCTCTTTTCCAGAATGTCCTTGTTGGAATCCATGATGGAATTCGTGTTTTTGGCGTTCTGCCGGGCAATGTCGAGATTCGCGCCGTCAATGACGGCGATTTGCGCCATGGCGCTTCCAGACAGGAGCGCGAAAGCGAGGGTGAAAACGATCCTTCTCATGTCATCCTCCTATTCCTGAAGTGCCTCGATGACGCCCGCGGCGCCATCCGGGTCGGCCGCTCGCACGATCGACTGACCGTTCGCGCCGCTGGTGCGCGCGTTTTCGACCGCACACGGCAACCAGTTTTTCCGCTCCACGTTCAGGCGCGTCAGCACGGCCGGATCGCAGGAGAACGGGTTCGCCGATCCCTCCCTGGGCGGCGTGATCGTTTTCGCCGCTTGCGAGATGGCGGTATTCCGCATTTGCAGGAATTGACCGAGCAGGGCGGTGAAGTCCGCCGACTGCTTAATATACTGGTTCGTCACGTCGGCATTGAGGTAGCGCGCCGACGAATTGACCTCCCAGGCATCCTTATATTCGGTCGTCTGTCCGATCGTCCCGAACAGGACATCGATCAGCGAGGAGTTGCCCTGAATCCGGGCCGAGCTGGCGTCGAGATCGGCGGCCGCGGTCGATGCGGTTCCAAGCGCGGCCTGTTGCGCTTTCCCGCCAACGCCGCCCGCCGTAACGATGCTGATTGCGGGCGGCGCAGCGGCCGGCGCTGCTCCGGTTGACACGTAATTATTGAAATAGGAGTGCCAGCGCCCGACGCCGCCCGCCCATTGTTTCTGTTGAGCGGCATCGGAGCCATTATAGAAACTTGCCAGACAGGAGTAGTTGGTGGGCCCACATTGCTTGACGCCAAATTTGAGGTACTTCACGCCACCTTCGATGTTCTGTTCGTTTACGTCCCGGTCAAATCCCATCCCCTTGCCGGTCCTCCTGGTGAGCTGCATGACGCCCTTCACGCCGGTCGGAGATCCAGCGCAGCTATCAAGACGCGATTCCTGATAGGCGACCGACAAGGCCAAACCCTCAGGAACCCCGTATTTTTGCGCGTAATAGCGGATCAGCTTCACGTTGCCGGCGTCACGCTTCAAAGCCTCGCTTGGCGAGCGGCGGTACATTTGCGAGCGGTAGTTGCTGGAATAGGTGCAGACGACGCTCTTTTTCTTCAGCTTTTCGCCGGCCTTGGTTTCCTCCGACTTCCTGCTGTGGGATTCGTCCTCATGCCGCTTGTCGAGGTTCGCGTCGTCAATCACAGCAATCTGCGCCAGAACCGGCACCGACGTGACCGGAGCGATTGCGACGGCGGCGATCGCGCTCCTAAGCAGCTTCTTCATGCTCGCTCTCCCATCCGCACAGGTACGGCAACCAGGCTTCCGGTTCCTCGCCGTAGGTCTCCCGTAGCCGCTCGCATTCCTTGATGTTGGTTTCGGTGCTGGACAGCACCTTGATGAGGTCGGGCATGGCCGACAGGTCGAGCCTCGCAACAATGGAGTCGCAGTCGTGCTTGACGAGGAACGTCCTGCTTTCCTTGGCTGTCCGCCTGACGAACTCGAATTCCTTGGCGGTCAGCGAGAACCGCTGCATGTACGATTCCTTGCTCGCCTTCGGATTCGGGAAAAAGACGTTGGTTTTGGTCTGCTCGATCAGCGACGACGATATTGAAGAGTTGACGACATCTTCGGCCGTTTGCGTGCCGAATCCGACCACGCCGTTGCGCCGGCGAATGGTCTTCAGGGTCTCGTTGATGAAGGCTGCGAAAACATCGTCATCGAGCAGCTTCCAGCCTTCGTCGAGGAAGAGCATGAGCGGCGTGCCGTCGATGATTTCCTCGAGGCGATGGAAGATATAAAGCAGCGCCGCGGATCGCAGCTTCTTGTCGGCCAGGATCTTCGTCATGTCGAAGCCGACGACCGGCCTCGAGAAATCCACCAGGTCGGCTGGGTTGTTGAAAAGCCAGCCCCTGTCGGCCGGATCAAGCCATGGCTCGATACGGGCCGCCAGGTCATTCATGCCCGGCGTGAGCGAACCGCGCAGCACTTCGGGAAGAAGGTCGAAGGTTCGGCTCTTACGCGGCAGCTTGTAAAGCTTGTCGACCGCCCCGTTGATGACGCGCAGCTCCGCCACTTCCAGCGCGCCGCCCTCCGGCGTCAGAATGTAGCGCAGCAGACCTTCGATAAACGAGCGGTTTTCGGGTGTGTCCTCCAGTTGCAGAGGCGCGAAGCCCGTCGGCCGCATCGGCTCCATCACTTCGTAGCGGCCGCCGAGCGCGCGAACGAAGATCTCCGCGCCGCGCATATAGTCGAAATAGATGCAGCGCGGCCGCGGTGTGACGCGCATCGCCTCTGCCATGATGAACGACAGCACCACGGTCTTGCCCGAACCGGTCGGGCCGAAGACCGTGAAGTGTCCGACGTCATGGACGTGGAAATTGAAGTAATAGGCGGTCTGGCTGGTTGTTTCGAGCAACGCGACAGGCCGCTTCCAATGCAGACCATCGCGCTGTCCGGAGGGGAAATTATGACCGGAGAAAAGGCCGGCGAAGTTCAGCGACGAGATGAGCGCACGCCGCGCGATGTAGCTGAAATTTCCTGGTAGCTGCGCCCAAAAGGCCAACTCGGTATTGAGGCTCTCGCGCACCGGCACGATCGACATGCGCGACAGTTCGGCCGTTATGTCGGAAAGCGCCCGGTTAAGCCCCTGCATGTCGGAAGCGAGCGCCAGGACGGTCATGTGATGCTGGCCGAAGATGACTTCGCCGCCGGCCAGCTTGTCGGCGCCTTCATGCACCGAATCCTCGACGGTCGTACCCGCTTCGTCGGAGCCCTGGACCTGATTGGCGATCGTGTTGATACGACGCATGGCCGTCACGCGGTCCTCGATCGCGAACGATTGCGTGAGGATGAACTCATGCGGCAACCGCAAGAGCCCGTCGAGCGATCCCGGCGCGGTGAAAGGCGGATATTCCTTGATCGACACCATGGCGCCGACCTTGCTTCCATCCGGACCTTTGATTTCCAAAGCGGACTTGCCGAAGAAAATTTGCCGGGTCGGGCAGACCGTCGCGAGGTTCATCCGAGGCAACGGCATTTCCACGTCGGCTCCGCCGGCGAGGATCTTCGCGACAAACTCGGCCGGCTCGGAAAAAATGCTTTCCCGCCGCTTCACCACGCCAAGCAGGCGGGCTCCGTAGGCGGAAAAATCCTTCACGACGCCATTAAGAACGTCCTGCAACTCCGACATGGCTTCTTCACGGGTTTCCTCGCCTGCCGTGTTGACCCGGAACGCATTGAGCGCCTTGTCCACCCAGCCGACGCGGCCGATCATCGGCCGGCGAATGATGGCCAGGTACGCCTCATTGACGAATAGGTTTTTCGAGCGCAACTCGTCCATGTAGCGCGCGTCGAGTTCCGCCACGAAGGGGTTGTCGAAATCACCTTCGATTTCAGGCGTTATATGGCGACGGATGATAGTCGAGTACGCCGCGAACCGGGACGTCGATAGGTTCCGGAACGTCGTGTTGCGGTTGAACATGCGGTTGTTGAGTTCGGCCTGATCCATTGTCTGGAAAGGCAGGCCGCCGAGCTGCACAACGCCGATCAGAAAGCCGCTTTTGGTGACAATGAGATTGTCATCGACGTGCCGCAGATAGGGGACGTGCATTTCAACGGGCTTTTCCCGCTTGCGCTCGCGTCCAAATTTGAGATCGGCATCGACACTCACGGAGAATAACTCCTCGCGCCCCAAAAGCCGATGTTTGCGATGGCGCCGCGTTTGGACACCCGGCGCTCGAAGATGTGAAAGATGTACGGGTCGCGCTGGCAGAGATAGGCGCTGACCAGGTGCGTAACGCCGAAGACACCGAGGCCGAGAACGAAGCTGCTGGTCGCGATGAAGGCAATCACCGCCAGCATTCCATTGAGCGCGAAAACCTCGTATCGCACTCCCCATTTCATGGGCGGGCGCGTTAGCGGCAGGCTTACGGGCTCGACATAGACTTCGTCGTTGTCCATGCGATCAGCCTCCCGCCGCCGACCTCACCGAGTCGACAAAGGAAGCCGCGCCGAACACGAGCGCGATGCCGATGATGATGGAGAAGGCCATCATCCACACGAGCCGGCCCGTCATCGCAAGGAAACCCAGGAAGCAGACTGCGATAATCGCGATCGAGCGCGCAATGTTGCCCTGCAGAACGCCTACGAACCATTCCAGCACGCTTTCGACCGGCTCGGCCGACTGCGCATAGGCGCTCGCAGGCGCGAGCATCATCCCGATCGCCGCCGCCACCGTCAGTCGCAGAACAAATCCCCCTGCCTTCCTGTAATCCATCCCTCTCACTCCTTGTCAGTTTCCAAAGTCGATGACATGGCCGTCCTGCCACGCAACCTCACTCGACCCGTCAGCCATGGCTGGAGGTTGGGCCTCGCTTTGCAGCGAGGACGATGACCGAACCACATTTGCGAGCTTCCAGCGGTTCAGGATCTTGACGACGTATTTCGCCGTTTCCTCGTTCACCGGAATGCCATCGGCCGCATAAACGTTCTGCTCGCCAGCGTTGAAGGCGGCCAGCATCAGGAGCGGATTGTGAAATTCATCGTAGAGCGCCTTCAGGTACCGAATACCGGCGCGAATATTCGCCTCTGCATCGCATCTATCCGCCACGCCGAGCCTTGTCGCCGTTGCTGGCATGAGTTGCAGGATACCGAGAGCTCCGGCGCTGGACGGCCCCTGATTCTGGCCCATATCGCTTTCCGCCCAGGCGATCGTTTCGGCAAGATCGGCGTCGAACCCCTCTTCGGTCGCGATCTTGCGCACAAGAGCTTCGACATACTGCCGGCTGATCGGCTGGCAATTCTCACCGATCCCAACGCTTTTGCCGGCATCCGGTGCGATTGTAACGGCCGCAGGCGTTGCAAAAGCGGCGGCGACACGCTTCGATGCACTGTCTTGCGCGTTCGCCCAGATAGGGGCAATCGCGCAACACACCGAAAGCACAAGGCCGCATTTCGCTTTCATCGGGCCACCGCCTATTGACAGTCTACTAGGTGTTATACGACCATAGCTGGAACCGTCAACCACCGTTCGTGCGATCTAGGACGTATCTCCAATGAAGTGTGGAATCATCGTCACGGCCATGCTCTTGCAATGCAGCCTGGCACATGCCGCCGGTCCCGGTTTCGATGGTGCTGATCCATTCAAGCCGCCTTCGACCAGATACCTTCAGCAATTCGTCAAGGCCGGAGAGAAGGTCTTTGTCTATGAGCGATACGACGCCAGCGGGAAGTTGTACCAGCGGGACGTGGCCCCGATCACCGCCCCGGTCGAAATAAAGTCGGCGACCGAGCGCGTTATCAACGGCGTGGACTACAGGTTGCGCGGTCTCACGGCCTGCCCGAATCCCCAGATTACCTACAAGACGGAAGAGTGGGACTGCACCAAAGCCGTTCAGGACTACGAGGGCGCCATCTACAACAACCGCGCTGCCGTCGTGCTGTGCAAAACCCTTGTTCTGAAAAGCAAGGAAGGGGTCCCCGACGCCGTTTCGTGCTTCGCCCTTGTCGGCGCCGGCGATGCAAATGACCCCTACACGATGTCCTACGATGACGACGATATGGTCTTCATGGATGCTGCTTCCATCCAGCGCAACCAGGACGGCAAGCCCCTCCGGCCGGACCTTGAGCATTCTTCCGGCCTAGGCAAACAGTTCCAGAATGATGAAGCGAATTAAGCTCGCCGCCCTCGTAGCTATCACTATCAGCCCGGCTGCCGCCGCGCAGGAGAACGCCGCTGCAAGCAACACGCCGCCCCCCATCGTCATGTCGAAGAGCGCCCAGCTCCTCACTGGCGATACCTGGCGAGACGGAAATAAGCTATATCGGCTTTACGGGGTTCAATCGTGCCTTCGTGGCACGGCTGCGATCGACAGTAGTGGACACAAAGTCGATTGCGGTAATCTCTCGCTCGCCCATCTGGCCGCACTATTTTCCACCGCGACAGTGACTTGCCAGCCGATCGGCTACGCCATCGACAAGGCGACTTTCGTCGTTTGCGCCGCTGACCTCGACGGCAACACGATAGACGTTGGCACGGCGCTCATCTCGACAGGCTATGCTTTCGCCGCCATGAACACCAAGGGCCAGGCGGTCAGCACCAACTACCTCGTTGCGGAGATCAATGCTAAGATGGATCATGACGGACTTTGGGCCATGAGATTTCAGCATCCGGTGCAACTACTGCTGAAACAGGCACAGGAGCGGAAAGGATGAGGTTCACACCAAACGGCAAGCCCGACGGCTATTATCCCGTGGACGGGAAAACGTGGTATCCTTTCAAAGATGACAGCCGTCGTAACGACGATGGCACCGCGACCCTCATTCTTATAACTGCCGTCCTGTTGACGCTCTATATCCTTTGGCGGGTGCTCGTGCTTTGGGTCAACGACACGCCGTGGGCACTCTGGGTCGGTCAGCATGTCGCCAGCGGCGCAGCGTGGATTTGGGCACTGTTCTTCTAGGCCGGGACGTTCGCGAAAGACGATAGCAGCGCATACAGATCGTCGTGATCGAGTTCGCCCCAGCCCTGCCCCATAAGCCGCTTGAAATACGCAGCTTTTATCTTGATCTCGCGAAGATCTGCTACGGGCGCAATGGCGGCTTGCCGGCGCGCGGCGGCTTCCTCCGCCATCACGACATCAAGGTTTGGGCCAAGCAAGGCCGCCTCAGTCTCCTCGGCTTCCATGAAGCGCTTACCAAGTCGCTCCACCAGTGTCAGGGCTGCCCGATGCTCCTCGATCAGATTCGTAACACCCGAGATGTTTTGCGTCTCTCCATTGCTGCACGCCAGTTGAACGACCATAGCCCTGCTCCAAGCGGTCCGGTGCCCCCCGAGGCTAGACGGTTATCCACCTTCCGCTTGAGCGAAAGGGATGATGCCATCCCTTTTTTCAGCCCGCCAAAGCTGAAATTCTGGTCGAAGTCACAGGTATAGGATCAACACGAAATGTTCCGCGCATTGGTTGTCGAAGATCAAAATCTAATGCGTCTGGCTCTGATGGATCAGGTACGGGCCAGTTTTGAGAACTGCGTGGTCATTGGAGCGGAAACCCTCGAACTCGCTATCCACGAGTTCGAAAAAAACGATTTCGATCTCGTCGTTATCGACCCGGGGCTACCCGGTTTCGATCCCACATCACAAGCGGATCGTGTCGTTGTAGTCGAAAAAATCATAGAAGCCTCGCCGAGCGCCATACACATCGTTGTAACCGGCTCCGACAACACTTCCGAAGCGGCCATTTTCCGCCGGATCGGAGCGTCCGGCTATATCGGCAAAACGGGCTTCGAGCCCGGCGTTTTCAGCGATGTGCTCGACGACATTTCCACAAACGGATTTTCGGTCCGGCTATCGCGTGTCGCGATGACCATTCCCGATTACCGCTATTCCGGTCTGACGCCCCGGGAACAGGAAGTCATTGACATGATGAGTCATCGCGAGCCGGGCATGACGCGGAGGCAGATCTATGAGCTCATGGGCGAACGTCTCAGTATCGATGCCGGTTCTGCCGAAAAATATTTCAAGCAAGCGCGGGCGAAGTTAATGAAGCACGGCCACAGATTGCCACAAGGGCTTTAGCCAGATGACCTCGCTAAGCGTCCACGGAATCAAGGTTCCCTTAAGCCCAAGCGACGTCTCACCTGTTGTCTGGCAAGCCCTCGCCAGCGAGACCTACGAGGCCAAAGAGGCAAAATGCATATTCAAGGCAGTCAGGGCAGGCGATCGCGTACTTGAGCTTGGTTCGGGAGTCGGCATTATCACGTCACTTATCGCCACAATCGACAGCGTGCATGTGTGGGCCTTTGAGGCAAATCCCAATACTGTCCGTCTGGCGCGGCGAGTCATTGCCGCAAACGATCTCGACAACGTCGAACTGTTGCAAGGCGTCCTTACGGCTGGCGCACCGCGTCCCCTCACCTTTTACATCCGCAAGGACCTCTGGATGTCCTCCATGGACAAAGACCAAGGGCCATTTGAAAGCGAATATTCGATCAAGTCGACCAATATCGACCAATTCATTTCCGTGCATGACGTCAACGTTCTTGTCATGGACATAGAGGGTGCCGAAAAGGACCTGATCTTGCATGCCGAGCTTCGCGGCATTGAACGGATCTTTCTGGAGTTGCACGACCATTTATATGGATTAGCCCGAATCCGTGACATCACTCAGGCGCTCGCGGCAAAGGGCTATGCCTATGACCCGCGCGGCTCCCGCGGTCCGTGCGTGCTTTTCGCGAAGGATGACGGCCCGCGCGAATATGTAGAGATGGAAGCTGATGAGTCATAAATTTCTCGCTCTTGCCATTACGGCCGTTCTGGCAATCGCCGGCGCAACAGCGGCCAACGGTGGTTTTGATAATCCGAACAAAATCACCGTCCAGGATACCTCCGGCAATGAAATCGACACCTTCTCCATTGAACAATTAAAGGCCGGGTTCTCCCAGCAAGCCTATAATACCCGCACGCCATGGACGCAGCAGGGCGAGAAGATCGTGTATCGCGGACCATTGCTAACGGATGTGCTGGCCAAATCCGGTCTTGGCAAAAGCCCCGCCATCAAGGTGATTGCCTATGATAACTTCGTCTCGGAAATCCGCATGGACGAGATCCAAACTTATCGGCCGATCCTGGCAGTAGAACGCCAGTGCACGCAGGACGACCGAGTTCACGATCGCTGCGAGGCTGACCAGGAGTTTCGCCCTATCAGCATGGTGGAAAAAGGACCGATCTTTATCGTGTGGCCGTACGACAAACTGCCAGATACCTACGTTCCGGCGCGCAACGCCATTTGGGTTTTCTTCCCGGTTATTCTCCGGGCCGAAAAATGAAGATCGTCGCCGGTCGCCTTCTCTCCACGCTTCCTTATCTCGGACTGGCGGTTGCGCTCGGCCTCAGCGCGTGGACGTTCATGCGGGCGGACTACTACAGGCGAGAGACGGATAAAATTCTCAGCCAAACCTACGAGATTCAATGGCGGGCAACACAAGCGAGCGAGCGGCTGGTGAGGGTCCAAGGCTATATCCGCCTGGCCGATGGGACCGGAAAACTGGATCCTGACGTCAACCGGCAAATGGCACTCATAAGCGTCAACATCGCGCAGCTGGTAGATCTGCGCTATCTCCCCCGATTCTTTCCTAAAAACGATATTGAGCTCCTGGAAAATGTTCGTCGAACGATCGAGCAAAACGTCGCTCCCATAATCCAGGCCGGGACGAATTACTCCCTGGCGCTCGACTACATGCGTAAGCTCGAGCAGGATATGTATGAGATTTCCAGCGCCACCGTGAACCACAGTGCTACGCTACAAGAGACGGCCCAGATCGACATCGCCGCTTCACGCAACTGGTTTATCTTTGCAATGGCGCTTGGACTGGTCGCGATTTTCTATCTCCTGATCCACCAGCGCTACACCAGCATCAGCCGCCGCGATCAACAGATACGCTCATTCGCGTCGCTGTTCGCGCATATGACCCGCTCCCGCGTGACGGCATTGCGGCTGGTTCTCGAGAATTCCGACCTGATAAATCCCGCAAACGAAGAAATATTGAAGGCCGCACGGTCGGCCGCAGCCGAGCTTGAGGCCATCAACGACGGTCTGCTCAAGATCGCTTATTCGCAACGCGACCCTCAAACGTTGCCGCTAGGCAAGCTCTTGCACGAACTCGCAAAAGACAGAAGAGGCATTGTGCGGCTGGAGACGGATGAGGAGGCAGACAAGCAGCCAGTACCGGCAACGCAATTTCGCGTCTTGATCGACGAACTCGTTCAGAACGCCTTGACTGCCGTCGAAGTCACCCGCAATCCAAAGGTTCTCGTCAAAGCATCGATCCAACGTCAGCGCATCTTTCGCCGCAACGCTCTTCTTGTCGAGGTGGCAGACAACGGGGCCGGCATGGCGCCAGAGATCATTAAGAAGGCGACTACCCCGTTTTTCTCGACCCGAGGGGGAAACCATGTCGGTCTCGGGCTAAGCGGCTGTTTTCAGATGGCCGCCACGCTGAACGGCAAAATTCTTATCAAGAGTAAGCCAGGACTGGGAACATCCGTGCAAATCCGCATCCCTGTTTCGGCTCCTCCGCTGCCCGCGTAGGTGTCGACAATACCAATATCCTCAAACCGAGCGACCTTAAGCGGATTTGTGCCGCTTTCGAGCGCGGCAAAACAGGAACGTCGCGGGATCTCGCCCGAGTGCGCCTGCAATGCCGGCTATCGTGTCAACACTAATATTGCCTTGTCCGCGTTCCAGCTTCGTATAGGTCATTTGCGCGACACCCAGCAGCGCCGCCATTTCCTTTCGCAAAAGCCCGCGCTCTGAGCGCTCCTCGTTGATGATGTCGGCGAGGCGCCGGCGAATATCGTCATCCCCTAAAGCGTGCACCCAATCGTCGATTTTCGCATCACCGGCCAGCATTGTCGCGATCGACACGTCAAGAGCAGCCGCCATAAATTCCAGGGTTCGCAATGTGACGTTGTTGTTTTGCCGACATGTTTGGATATAGGTCCGATATGAGAGGCCTTCGCCGTGGCTCGATCGTAACAAGGCTGCCATCTCCTGGTGAAAGAGATTCCGTCTTCCGCGCTCGCTTTCGAGGAACGCGGCGATGTTGGACCGGAGCGGATTGTTAACGATCCCCTCTTCGTTCTTTTTTATAAATCGGTGTGCTCGCACGAACTCGCCTATCCGATCCATCTTTCCTCGCGGCACAAATTCATAGTAAACTGTCAGAATTCGACGCTCGCAGGGGATTGTGACCGTGCTGAAATTTCTCTTTCTGGGTGCCGCCGTCGTGGCGGGTACCATGTTTCTTCCGTCCGAATCTCGGGCTTCTGAGTGGGGTTGTCAGGTCCTCCTGTGTCTTTCTGGTGACTGGCAAGGAACGCCATCTTGCCATCCGCCGATCTACAAGCTGATCGCGGCCATGGACAAGCCGGGCTTCCACTGGCCGACCTGCCCGCAGGCCAACTCCTCTGGCGCTCGATATGAGACATATGAGGATTGCCCCGCAGGCTGGACGGCCTTTGCGCCGGTGGCATCCGAGCATGGCGGTCATTCGGCACAAAGCATGTGCCGAGCGCCTGCCAGCAACGTGCAGCAAGTACGTAATAGCCAAATGTGGAACGGCAACGGCGGTCTTCGCTGGAACAGCGATGGTGCCATGAGAACCGCTGCGGTCCAGATCGGAGACAAGACCGTGCAAGCTCGTGTGCAAACAGTGTCCGGTGGAGGACATGGCTTCGATACGACAACCTATTATGAAATTTCGCGACCCCGCCGCGCGAAACCTTATTACATCGACTACGACGATGCTAATGGCGTGCGCCAACGCTCGTGGTTCAACCTAAATAGACCATGACTTGGCAGCCCCCATTCCGATTGGAGAAATAGTCCTAAAAAATTAGCAAGTTGACTAGATGGAAAGCATTAACAGTTTTTCGATCCACGAGAACATCGGGCCAGTCATGCCGTTCGAGAAGGCGCGAAATTACCATCGCTACGAATGGGCTTGGCCAACGAAAGGGATGGGCGACGAATTGTGAACGGTTTGGTTCAGGTGACCATTGGACGACAAGCGGGCGGCATGGTTATCGAAGGTTGCCGATAAACGGATCCGCAAGGTCAGCATGTCGCCGTCTATGATCCGAATCGGCACATACCATGCTTCCACAGCGCCACACGGGCCAGTGTAGCGCGCTGTCGGCATTCACTGCAAACGAAATATTTGGCGACTGCTCATGATCAACGATCCCGACACCGTGGCGCAAACCGCACACTTCGATGCCACGCATATTGTGCTTAAAAGATATATTTACAATATATCTTTCTGTCGCTCATTCGGAATTTCGGCAGGATCGCAACCTCGAACCGTCATTTGAACACGCCTATGCGTGGTGCACTGCCCTATCCGGTAGGCAAGTCCCGCCTGCAAAGGCTATTTCAACAAGGTCGACCATGCCGTCGTGCGAGGCGTCCCGCCGGTCGTCGAAATCACGCCGATAGCGGCGAATAACCACTCCTTGCATGAACACCGCTATCGATTGGAGCGCTCCCGATCGAGGACGGACGAATGATTGCCGCCTCTAGACACCGTCATTGCCTATGTGGGCGGATCGCCTCGCTCGGTCTTTGCGTCAATCACCCTAGGCGGAGGAGGGGAGGCGTCATCGAGTATTTTGCCCCACTTTGCGAACGATGCAAATGCGTCCCGAGCAAACCAGAGCGGATAATCTCCTTCCAATGCACGCTGGCAGGCACGCAGAGCGGTCGCGTAAGAATTCCCACGCCTCTCTTCCGGCCAATCGTAGAGAAACTCCAGCGCCTCTTCGAGGCAGGCGATTTCCTGGATGAAGTTCTTCCCCTTCGTCAGGAAAACGGAATTTGTGAACGCCCGCTCATTCATCGGATGATCCTCTAGGTCAAACGAGTTTTCAGGCTCGGGGACATTCCTCAACCCGACAAGGCAGAAGCTCCATCCAGGATATTGGTCGGGCCAAATGCGTTCAAGCAAGGGCGGCAAAATGACCATCATCGAATATCGGAACCGTTGATGCAGTCCGCTCGCCGAGCGAGCAGTCAATTTTAGCTGCTTGCAATCCGTCAGTTAGATGTTTCATCGTTAGTCCTGGTACAGGCAATAGGCACAAATCGGGACCGATTTATTGCCGCCTTTGCTGTCTCCCATATGCCCATGCTCCCTAATGCTTGCCATTTCGCGCAGGCGCTCGCCAAGGGCAAGAGGAGCAGGACGGAGAGCACGATTTAGCCGTCAACGCTGCTTGGTTAGACGGTCTGTGCGCGAAGAACGGGCGTCATGACATCGAGGAAGATCGACGAGCGCGATGCGCCATGCCGAGGGAATATCGATGCCCTGCAAGCCTCCAATTCAATTCTGCCGGCATAGTTGACAGGCAGGGCGATCAGCTCGGATCACCTCTACGCCCGGTTTCACTGCAGCCACCCGTACCCATCTTTCCGAGTCGCGGACAAAATTCACATCTCAATGCCAGCGCAGATTGGCGCGGGAGAGCTGATCCACTGACCGGCAGCCCATCAGTTTCATGTCGCGGGCAAGCTCGGCACGCATCAGGTCGAGCGCTCGTTCGACACCGGGCCGCCCGGCCGCGGCGAGCGGGAAAAGATAGTAGCGCCCCAGTCCCACTGCCTTGGCGCCGATCGACAGAGCCTTGAGGATATGGGAACCGCGTCGGACGCCGCCGTCCATCATGACATCGATGCGGTCACCGACTGCATCGACGATTTCCGCAAGCTGATCGAAGCCGGCGCGTGAGCCGTCAAGTTGCCGACCCCCATGGTTGGACAGAACGATGCCGGTACAGCCGATCTCCACTGCGCGACGGGCGTCATCGACCGACATGACGCCTTTCAGGCAAAACTGGCCATCCCATTCGCGCACCATCCGAGCCACGTCGTCCCAATCCATCGAGGAGTCGAGCATCTCCGTAAAATAGCGGCCGATCGACATGGCATCGCCACCCATATCGATATGAGCGTCGAGCTGCGGCAGCCGGAACCTCTCATGCGTCAGATAGTTGATGCCCCATACGGGTTTGACGGCGAACTGCACCACGCCGGACAATGTCAGCCTGAACGGAATCGAGAAGCCGGTACGCAGGTCACGTTCCCGGTTACCACCGGTGATGCTATCGACGGTCAGCATCATCACGTTGACTCCGGCCACCTTGGCACGCTCCATCATGGCACTGTTGAGGCCGCGGTCCTTGTGGAAATAGAACTGGTAAACCTGAGGCGTGTCGTAGGCTGCACGGAGTTCCTCAAGGCTCACCGTTCCCAGCGACGAAACGCCGAACATCGTACCGAATTTGGCGGCGGCTGCGGCGACGGCGCGCTCGCCATCGTGATGGAAAAGGCGCTGCAACGCCGTCGGTGAGCAATATACCGGCAGCGCCAGCTTCTGCTCCATTACCGATACCGACAGATCCACGTCCTCCACACCGCGCAGCACGTTCGGAACCAGATCGACAGTCTCGAAGCTTTCGGTGTTGCGGCGGTAGGTCAGTTCGTCATCGGCCGCTCCATCGATATAGTCGAAGATAGGACGAGGCAGCCGATGCCGAGCCAGACGTCGGAAATCGTGGAAATTATAGCAGTCGCGCAGTCTCATGGTTTAGATGGCCTGCCTGTTCAATGGCGATACCCGTCGATCGAGCTCCCGTGCATCTCTATCGAGAAGCCGGGATCAAGAGGCGGCATGTACCGTCCGTCACGGACGATGCAAGGATAGCGGAAATGCTCGTGCAAATGGTCGACATACTCGATCACACGGCCTTCCATCGAGCCCGAGATCGCCAGGTAATCGATCATCGAAAGATGCTGCACGTATTCGCATAGTCCGACGCCTCCTGCATGTGGGCAGACGGGCTTGCCGAACTTCGCCGCCAGCAACATGATTGCAAGGTTCTCGTTAAGCCCGCCAACCCGCGCCGCATCGATCTGGACAATATCGAGCGCCTCGGCCTGCAGGAACTGCTTGAACATGATGCGGTTCTGGCACATTTCGCCAGTGGCGACTTTTACCGGGGCGACCGCACGGCGAATCTCGGCGTGACCGAGTATGTCGTCAGGTGACGTCGGCTCCTCGATGAACCACGGTCGAAACCGGGCGAGCGCATTGACCCATTCGATCGCCTCGCCGACCTCCCAGACCTGATTGGCGTCGAGCATCAGAACGATGTCATCACCAGCTTCCTCGCGCATCACCCGACAGCGCCTGATATCGTCTTCGAGATCCCGGCCCACCTTGAGCTTGATATGGGTCCAGCCGGCGGAGACTGCCTCACGGACCAGGCGGCGCATCTTTTCTTCCGGATAGCCAAGCCAACCGGCGGAAGTCGTGTAGGAGGGGTAGCCCTCACGCAACAGCACGGCGCGACGTTCTTCCTTGCCTTCGGCGGCATGGGCAAGAATGTCGATCACCTCATGCCTGGTGAGGGCGTTAGTGAGGTAGCGAAAATCGATGCAACGTGCGATCTCTTGGGGTGTCATGTCGGCAACGAGCTGCCAGACCGGCTTGCCATCCCTCTTTCCCCAGATATCCCACACCGCATTGACGACCGCCGCGGTCGCTAGATGCATGACGCCCTTGTCGGGACCAAGCCACCGCAATTGCGAGTCGCCCGTTACGTACCGCCAGAATGCGCCCATCTCGCCAGCGATCTCGTCCATTTCGAGGCCGATCACGCGCGGCGCCAGAGCCTCGATCGCCGCCACGCACAGGTCGTTGCCACGCCCGATCGTGAAGGTCAGGCCACGCCCCTCCAAGCCAGGGCTATCGGTCTCGAGAACGACATAGGCAGCCGAATAATCTGGGTCGGGATTCATCGCATCCGAGCCGTCACGCTGATTTGACGTCGGAAAGCGGATATCGACGGTTCGAAAGCCGGTGATCTCCATGATGGTCGTAGGCTCCGTGTTTTCACAAGCCAGGCCGGACGGACAGGGCGAGACGGCCCTGCTTTCTGGCCGACGGGTTCCGCCCAGGTATCGGTCTGCGGCACGGGTTACGCAAATCCCGGTTTTTGGTCATGGCGCTCGTGGCAGTCGCCAGTGCCTCGCCTCGGGTCCAGCCGGCATGCATGGCGCTGAACGCGACCGCGGAACCGTCAAAGACTGCTATGCCTCACTGAATAGCTGACCTGCAATTCCCAGTGCCTTCCTGCTTGCTACCTTACGACCAAAACCGCTGTGTGGCTGTTGGCCAGAACTTCCGCTGTCTGGCTGCCGAGCAGCAGGCGCTGGACACCGCGTCGGCCATGAGACGCCATGACGATCAGGCCGCAATCGACGCTCGTGGCCGTCTCCAGGATCGCGGTTGCCGGATGCGCGTCTGGAACATGAACGGTATTGGCGCTTATTCCGAGCTTGGTCGCCTCGGCTTTTGCCGCCGACAAGATGTCATTCGCGAACCGCTTTTGGACATCTTCATAGCCTTCGTAGTCGGCCGGGGCTCCAACCCATCCGGCGTACATGGTCACATCCTGAAACGGCAGCCGCTCGGTCGCGATTAGGATCGTAACCCTGCTGCCGAGCTGCTTTGCCAGCGACAGGCCCTGATCGACGCCTCTCTGCGCGAGATCCGACCCATCGGTCGGAATGAGAATATGATTGTACACGTAAGGCCTCCTTTGATCGTATGATGGTTACACACCGAGTTCGACGAATAGTCGGTGATGGAAAGGACAAGTCGGGTGTGCTGGCCACGTGTTTTGGCACGTGAGGCAAGGTCGCCCTCGTTCCATGAGCTACATTTGCCCCGACAACAGATACCGTCCGCATCCGTGCGCAGGTGCGTTTGAGGCATTTGGGCCATGGGCCTCGCTGCTTCGATATGCGGCAAGGAACGGTCGCGGCGTGCATTGTTCAATGGAGATGTTGCGGCACGCCGCTGAAAGGCAGCGTGCTGGTCCGTTCGTCCAACGCCTGGCGCACCAGTCCGCGCGCGCGATGCAGCCGGGTCTTGACCGTCTCGGGGCGGATGCCCAGATACGCGGCCGTTTCCACGATGTCCATGCCGTCGATGACGCGAGCGACGAAAACTTTTCGATAGATATCGGGCAGGTTCGCGATCGTTTGCTCGACGAGCAGCAGGGTCTGTCGTTCTGCTGTGGTTCGTTCCGGAACATCATGACTCGCGTTAAGCGGAAATCGGATGGCGCGAGCTTCGTCGGTTGAGCCCATTGGCACGATGACCATTATACGCCTCCGCCGCTTGCGCAGCCTGCCCAGCGTCTCGTTGATCACGATGCGCGTCAGCCATGTCGCCAGCGACGATTGTCCGCGAAAACCGTCAAGATGAGTGAAGGCGCGCGCATAAGCTTCTTGCACGATGTCTTCGGCGTCGCTCTCGTTGCCGATCATGCTTCTGGCAATCCGATAGAGGCGCTGGTTGTGCTTTTTCATTATCGTGCGGAACGAGCAGGCATCGCGCGCTAACGGCCGTTGCACCAAGTCGAAGTCATCGGCGAAGACGGCCGCTACAACCTTGTCGCTCATCCGGATTGCCCCCGATCCCTCACGCAACAGGCGAAACGAAGAACAGGCCGAAAGGTTCCGCCTACGAAGTAGCCGGGCGGGCAAGATGGCTGTTGCCCCCGGCGTCGAATGTCCGACGGGCCGGTGGAGGGGTGGTGCGAGCGCTGGAAGCGACCCGGGTTCGCGCTAGCAACGTCTCGTCGGTCCGCGTCTGGTCAGAAAGGAAAGCCGCAACCGAGGGCCATCGGAGGTTGGCTCGATCTACCTGCCGATGCAAACACGGTATGACCAAGTCCAATAGCGCCCCGCCTGGCCTGGAATCTCGATCGCCGGTCTCGACCGCCAATCATACATGGCTCGTTGGCGCAGTAATGTTGTCGCCGTGCGGGCGCCAGCGACCAGAGGCAGGTAATCCGGCCGGTTTTCGATTGGCCGCCCGATGTCGGTCATTTCAACGCGCTTTTTCTCGCCGGATACACCCCCTTAAGCACCTCCTCGAAATGCCTTGAAACGGAGGTGTTGCATTCGCAGGCGAGCGCGCGAAGAGCATCGACGCTGCGGATGGTAATCCGGCCGCGCCGCGTCTGGATGATCTGCCTGGTCCTGAGGTCCCCTATGACACGGTTGAGATAACTGCGCCCGACGGCGAGCGTGGCGGAAAGCTCTTCCTGGGTGAGGGACAGGTCGTCGGTTCCCGTGCGTTCGGCCGCCGCCAGCAGCCACTTTGCCGTCCTCTGCTCGATCGAGTGTGTCGCGTTGCAGGCAACCGACTGAAATATCTGGGCCATAAGGCAGTCGGCATAGCGATCAAACAGGTGGCGCAGCGTGAGCGAGCGCCTCTTGGCGTCTTCGAGATGATCGAGATTGATGCGGAAGAACGATCCTCCAAACTGGACCTCGGCACGCGTGTAGGCCGGCAGATGACCATGGCTGACAATTCCGCCGGCCGCTCCTTCACGCCCGATCAGCGCGGTCTCTATCGCCTGTCCGTCATCAAGGACAACCATATAGGAGATAAGGCTGGTGCCCCGGCCTGCATCCCTCCTAACGCCCTGCCGGCAAGAATGTTCACTAGTGGACAGACAAACCGCTCCGATCTGTCTACAAGGAGACACAGGGTACTGTCTCAGGCCCTGCCAGACCAGAGCAATCGCACGGGTATATCCGGCGATCCTTTCGCGCAAAGGCGAGAATGCAACGGCGCTGGCAATTACTCGTCGATTGTATTTCGAGCGCGCTGGCATCCCGAGCGCCGCGAATAAGGCCGGCGCAACCCGCCGGAGGCAAAGCCAGACGGGGTATTCGATGGTCCAGGTCCGGTTTTCGCGGCTTTCGGCGCCCGGATGTTTATCTCTACTTCAAGTGGGATTCAATCAAGCCTGGTCGGAGAAATTATATGACATTCGACATTTATCGGGAGGCTTTTAGAGCGGATGACCTGGCGATGCTCCGTCGCGTGCTCGCAAGGCACGATGTCCGGAAGACCGCGACCGATGAAGCAGCCAGATTTCTCATCCACAAATTTCAGGAGGGGGTGGCTCATGAAAGCGATCTGGCACGGGCGCTCGAGACGCACCTGACGTCCAGGTCCAGCGGGAGCGGTATCGTTGAGAGCCGTGCTGGGTCCCGCCGGAATCGCATTGGCTGAACGGAACATTCCAGGTCTCGGGCTGGCTGCCTGACTGAAATTATTTGCCGCCGATCGATCCGGCGCGTCGACGCTCCTGAGGGCTTGCCGTCGCTGGGAGCGATAGCTGCGGGATTGGTTTGAGGCGGTTGCGCCAGGCTCGTTGAACGCCATGGCCTGACTGGTCTAGGGATTGGGGGATCAGTGCGCTTCGAAGATATTCAACGTGCGATCATCGACGATGTGGGTCAGCACCGTCCGCGACCTCTGGAACGGATCCGGGTCATTTCCGGGCCGCGTGCATCTGCGGGTGGGTGCTCCAATGGCTGACTCCTTGAATGAAGAACCAGATGCGGGCGGAGATCGGGAAGGTTTCGGCGAGGACAGGCTCGCAGGCGTCAGCTTCAGGCAACGGATCGAGAATGCCACTGACGGTATCCTAATTCTCGATACGCTGGGAACCGTTCTCTATGCCAATCCGGTCGCGAGAGAGGTTTTTGATCATCCGGGCGACGAGCCCTTGCGCGTTTCCCTCGGGCGCCCCCTGCAAGCGGGGGAGACCGCCGATCTGACGATTTACCGGCGCGGCCGGAAACCGGCGGAAGTCGAAATGCGGCTCGTCGAGGTCACCTGGCAAGGACAGGCTGCGTTTCTTGGCAGTTTGCGCGATATCTCCGCGCGGCGCACACACGAAGAGAGGTTTCGTCAGCTGGAAAGGCTGGAGGCTATCGGCCATCTCACCGCTGGCATTGTTCATGACTTCAACAATCTTCTCGCCGTGGTCGGCTCCGGGTTGAGACTGTTGCGCAAGCGTATGGACGGCCTCTCGATCGATCCGGAAATCGACCTTCTCTTCGAAGAAATGCAGGAGCGTGTTCAGAATGGGAGCGCCCTGTCGCAGCAGTTGCTTCAGCTTTCCCATCAGCATTCCGGCGTTCGTGGAACGGTCGATCTTAACGCCCGCATCGAATCCCTCAGTCATCTCCTGGAGCAGACACTCGGCAAGGGAATAATCCTGCGGCGGGACCTCGACCGGTCCGTCGGAAATGTACTTGTCGACGCTGACGAACTCGACACCGCGATCCTCAATCTCGTGGTCAACGCCAGGGACGCGATGGACGGTCGCGGTACGGTGACGATCGAGACAGGGCATGCGACCGCCGACGGCGAGGATCTTTCCGCCGATGCGGCCGCACTCGCGCATGTGACCGTGGCGGACGCCGGGCAGGGAATGAGCAAAGAGGTTCTCGCCAAAATCTTCGAACCGTTTTTCACAACAAAGGGCGCAGGTAAAGGAACCGGCCTAGGCATCCCACAGGTCAACGATTTCATCAATCGGTCTGGCGGCAAGATCAGGATCGACAGCATTCCTGGGGTCGGCACCAAGGTGCGTCTCTTCCTGCCGCGCGTTTCCGGCGAGGTGGAAAGTTGACCCGCTCTTTGGCAGAGGTGCATGTTGCATCCGGATCGGCGCGCCACCTTGATCGGTTGGAACCGAACGTCCGCCCAATCCGTTTGGCAAGAGTCAGGTTGCCGGGACACAAATCAATGCGAACGGATGCAAGGATCGATGAGCCGCTAAGGGTGCTCATCGTCGAGGATGAGGTCCTGCTCGCGATCAACCTCGAAAGCCATCTTGAGGCGCTCGGGCAGGAGATCGTCGGACTGGCCGGGGATGCGACGCAGGCACTGGCGCTTGCCGACGTCGAACATCCGGACCTGGCGCTCGTGGACATAAACCTTCGACGGCCGTACAGGGTTCGTCATTTCCTCGAAACTCGGCGCCGGCCATGATACCACGGTAGTACTGGTGACAGGCAGTCCCGAACAAATCCCGGCGGGCTACGCCGGCGCGATCGGAGCGTTGACAAAACCCTGGCGACCGGAAGCGCTCGAACAGTTGGTTATGTTCGTCCGTGCACTCCGCGTCCCGGGGAGAAACGCCAGCTTGCCCGCGCCTCCCGCCTCGATGCGGTTGGCGCCGCATCTGCAATCCGATCTTGCTCCGCGCCGCTAACGTCGGAGGAGGGGTGCAATGATGTTCGATATCAAGGTGAAGCATATCCACGACCCGGCGGATGCTTCCGACGGCCAGCGCATGCTGGTCGACCGCTTATGGCCACGCGGCATCTCGAAGAAAGATGCGAAACTCGCGCTTTGGCTGAAGGATATCGCGCCAAGCACGGAACTCCGCAAATGGTTTGGGCACGAACCGAAGCGCTGGGAGGAATTTCGCCGGCGTTACGTCCAGGAACTGAACGCCATGAATGACCCCTTTCAAGGAGGGGAGACGGAAACGAAACTACGACGAGCAGGCCGATCCAGGGGCGCCGCAAGCGCATGGTGAGAATGACGCAAGCGCGAGGTTCGAAGCCTTTCACCATTGAACTATTTCTGGGGAGACATAACATACAAACCGGATATGTCTTTTAATAGAATGACAAGGATGCATGTCATGACCAAACAGGAGGATACACCGCTTCGCACGCCGGTCGCGACCGTTCAGGCCGGTATATCCGGCAAGTCGGATTCCGACTGGGATGCCGTGGCGCAAGCGTCCTGGGAATCGTTTCCCGCTAGCGATCCTCCCAGCTGGATCAACCCGTCTCACAACGACCGACCGGGTGCGAAACCGAAGCGCCCATAGCTATGCGACACAGGTCAGCGGCATCGGAGAAAAGGCCGGCGTGATTGTTGGATATTGCCCCAGCGGCGTAGAGGCTGGGTGGTACGCGCCGAAACTGCGTCAATTCAGCCGATCAGACGAAGTCTTCTTGACGGCGTCCTCCGGGTTGTCAGAGCATTAAGCGCCGTTCACACGCGGCTAACGTCTGGCGCTGTTGAGGTATCCCTAATGCCGAGGCAGCGCTGGGCGGGGTTTTGGGTGAGGCCCTCGAAAGGGTTTCAACAAGCTGACGTCGCTATCTCAAGGGTTCCAGCGAACCCGGTATGAGCAATAGATAACTGAGCTATCGCGCAAAGTCCGTCGTGATCTTGCCCGCCCGGCAATACCGAAACTCCGTGTCGATCAAAACGTCGAGACTCACCATGCGTATCCAGAGGCTTTAAAGAGAGCATGTCGACGCGACGCCGGTCCGACACGAAACGCACGGGAGTTCCCTTCGTGATATCCGTCGACTTACGCTCTGCGTCGTGCTGTATAGGCGCGGGGTTGGAGGGGCAGGTAAGTGGCGACCTATGTTAACGTGGCGCTGGCGATTGGCGTGCTCATAGATGCGGAATATTCATCCGCCGTGCACGCAGACGATATCATTGAAAATGTCAGGCAACTATTCCCGGAGGCAGAGGTGAAGGTTCACGAGGTGCGAACCTACCAGTCGAACAAACCGGAACTGGATGTACGACACCGGCGGGCATAGCCGCGTTTTCTTCTTTCCTCGGCGATGGCTCGGTCTCCCGCCGCCGCCGTGCTTTGACGCGGCGGAGGATTACTGTGAGGAGACTTATAGCTGCGCGTCTGTACTGGACGCTATAAGCTTTCAGCTTACTGGTTTTGGTTGGTGCGGGAGCGGCGCTGACTACGTCATAGCGCTGGCCCTGTGCTATCCGACGTGTTTATCTTAGCGGGTCAGTTATCCACACGCTGACAGGCCCGGCTGCTAATCAGAGTACCCCTCGAACCGCAGCCGGGCTCTTTCTCCAGCTCGCCACTCATGCTTAAATCGTTCTGCTGGCTACCCATTCGCCGGCAGGCCCGGCCGCTTCTTGTCCGCCCTTTGGACCTATCCCCCCCGCGGCCGGGCCATCTACGGCACAGCACGACCTTAGCGATGGTAATGACGCATTCAGCGGAGAGACGTTGCCTCCTCCATAAACCTGCACACACATTGATGTGGGGCTGACGGGGATTGTTGCATGTCGATAGACTGGATGGCGCGTTTCGAGAGTAGGGTGACTCCACCAAAAGAGCCTCCAGGGAAATCCGAGCTGTGCTCGATCGTCCTGATCTCACGCTGGATCGGTCAAGAGTAGTTGTGGCCTTCGAGACGGGCGCCGATGCGTTCGATCGGTTCATAGCTCAGCGAAAGAGCAGAACTTGCTCCGGGCGACTACGAAGCAGCGCAAATCCTGGCGAACATCTGGCATGCCCTGGCAATCGATGCCTCACCCAAGCTCAGGGTCATCGAAGATCGCGCATCCGATCCCTGACCAAATGTGTCGTCGACCGCTGTTGACAGTCTGTCGCGGGGTGCGGCCTTGATCGGTGGCGTCACTGTCCCGACATCCGGCTTGTTTCAGAAACGGAGAAGATGACGATGAACGATCCAGTAGCAAATGGCACACGGCTGTTTGTGCCAGCGCTCTCGGACCTCTATTCCGGCCTGAACAATTTCGCCGAGACGCTCCTGCGCGTCGTCGCGGGCGCGGCCTTGGTGACACACGGTCTTGGCAAAATCGGCGATCCGTTCGGATCGGCAGGCATGGTCGAGAGCCTTGGCTTCTATCCAGGCGCCTTTTGGTCGCTGATGCTTTCGCTGACCGAGCTCGTCGGCGGGATCTTCATTGCAATCGGCTTTCTGACGCGCCCCGCGGCGTTGGCGGCAACGTTCGTGTTGCTCGTGACCGTCTGGTTCCACTGGATCACCGCAGGGCAGGGTTATTCCGGCGCGGAGAAGTCGATCCTGTGGGCCGCAATCTTTTTCTTCTTCGCCATCCGCGGGGGTAACAGCCATTCGCTCGACGCTAAGATTGGCCGGGCTTTCTGATCGGGTGAGCGCGAGACCGTTGCGAGATTATGCCGACCGGCGCGAAGCGGAGGGCTTGGGGCCATAGCGCCGGTCAGTGCGGGCTTCCTTTCGGTTCACCACATCATCAGCTTGCCATAGCCGAAATAGCGCAGGAAATGGTATTGGCCCGACGTAGCTTCGAAGCCTCCGCCGGGTTCAATGTAGGGCTCGCCTCGATTCCGCGTACGTGTCAGGCTACTGGATGACAATTCCTGACAAAGCCTTGGCCCAACCCGCTGATTGGCAATAAGGTATGCCGGTATTTTGACTTTCCTGGATCTCCGTGAATGAAGAACAAGATCCAATTCAACATCGGGTATTGGGTGATCGCCTTCCTGGCGCTGATGGCGTTCCAAGCGTTTTTCACCACCTAGAGCGGTTTCCGTTCATTCTGGTTCGTAGCCGCAGGAAGTGAAGTAGTTGGTGCATTCTTCGGGCTGGAAGATGTCGACGAGCTTTCCGATCAGGTCCCAGAGGCCGCTGACGGTCCGCTCGCCC
>Ga0209916_1000081_pt1 | contig 221050 bp, 203 predicted proteins | sample ThiBio_1000_plan_FD_183956 | JGI IMG/M metagenome (GOLD analysis project Ga0209916, IMG submission 183956) | Wastewater bioreactor microbial communities from Cape Town, South Africa - Thiocy_solids_2 (SPAdes) | ecosystem: Engineered > Bioreactor > Thiocyanate-remediating > Anaerobic-Aerobic ... | reverse complement strand
AGATCCTTCAGCCGGCTGACGAAAGCCGGCCCGCCGCGATTGATGATGTCGTTGGCGAGCCTTGTCGCGATGATCTCGCGGCGCAGCCGGTGGGAAGAAATCTCAGCCGGGAATTCCTTCGCCATCCGGTGCGGGAAATAGTCCATCAGTTCATGTTCGAGGTAGGGATCGTCGGGCAGGCCGCCCTTCACCAGATCGTCGAACAGGGTGAGCTTGGCATAGGCCAGCAGCACGCCGAGTTCTGCACGGGTCAGCGGCTGGCCCTTGGCTTCGCGCTCCGCAAACGCCATCTCGTCGGGCAGAAGCTCGACCTTGCGGTCGAGAAGGCCGCGCGCCTCCAGCCCGCTGATGAATCGGCGCTGGTGGGGAAGATAGGAAAGGCCGCGCCGCTCGGCCATGGAAAGCGCCAGCGTCTGTTCGTAATTGTTGGCGAGCACCAGCGCGGCGACGTCCTCGGTCATGTCGGCCAGAAGCGTGTTTCTTGCTGCGCGTGTCAGCTTCTTCCTGCGCATGGCGGCAGCGAGCGCGATCTTGATGTTCACCTCCACGTCGGAGGAATTGACGCCGGCTGAATTGTCTATGGCGTCGGAGTTGCAGCGACCGCCGAGCAGGCCGAATTCGATGCGGCCGCGCTGGGTGACGCCGAGATTGGCGCCTTCGCCGATGACCGTGGCGCCGATCTCCGCCGCGGCGACGCGGATAGCGTCGTTGGCACGGTCGCCGACATCCTGGTTGGACTCGGTCGTGGCGCGCACATAGGTGCCGATGCCGCCGAACCAGAGAAGGTCGACGCGGGCCCTGAGGATCGCGTTCATGATCTCGGTCGGTGTGGCGGTGGTTTTCTTCAGGCCGATGGCCGAAGCGGCCGCGTCCGACAGGGTGATGGACTTCTGCGTGCGCGGGAAGACGCCACCGCCCACCGAAATCTTCGACTTGTCGTAGTCCTGCCAGGAGGAACGCGGCAGGTCGAACATGCGCTGCCGCTCGGAAAAGGCGGCGGCAGCGTCCGGATCCGGGTCGATGAAGATATCGCGATGGTCGAAGGCCGCGATCAGGCGCGTCTGTCTCGACAGGAGCATGCCGTTGCCGAAGACGTCGCCCGACATGTCGCCGACACCGACCACGGTGAAGGGTTCGGTCTGGATATCGCGATTCATCTGGCGGAAGTGCCGCTTCACCGCTTCCCACGCGCCACGGGCCGTGATGCCCATCTTCTTGTGGTCGTAGCCGGCCGAGCCGCCCGACGCGAAGGCGTCGTCGAGCCAGAAATCATGCGCCTGGCTGATGGCGTTGGCGGTGTCGGAAAAAGTCGCCGTGCCCTTGTCGGCGGCGACGACGAAATAGGGGTCGTCGCCGTCATGGCGCACGATCTTCTCCGGCGGCACGATCTTGGCGCCGTGGAGATTGTCGGTCACCGAAAGCATGCTGGAGACGAAATTGATGTAGGCGTTGCGGCCGGCCTCGAAGATCGCGTCGCGGCTGCCGCCGGAAGGCAATTGCTTCGGATAGAAGCCGCCCTTGGCACCGACCGGAACGATGACGGCGTTCTTGACCTGCTGCGCCTTGACCAGGCCAAGCACCTCGGTGCGGTAGTCCTGCGCCCGGTCGGACCAGCGCAAGCCGCCGCGCGCCACCGGGCCGAAGCGCAGGTGAACGCCTTCGATCTCCGGCCCGAACACGAAGATCTCGCGCCAGGGTTTCGGTTCCGGCAGGCCGTCGACCGATTTGGAGTCGAGCTTGAGGGCCAGCGAACGTGGGCGGCCATCCGTCACGGGAGCGAAATGATTGGTACGCAGCGTGTTGTGCACGAGGTTGAGGAAACGACGGATGATCGTGTCCTCGTCGATATTGGGCACGTCGTCCAGTTCGGCTTCGATCTCGACCTCGATCGAACGCGCGTCCTCGTTCTTGCCGGCGGTGTCGATACGTGCGGGGTCGAGGCGGGCGAAGAACAGTTCCCTCAGGTTCTTCGCGATCGCCGGATGGCGCGCCAGCACGGCGGCGATGTAGTCCTGGCTCTGCGGGATGCCGGCCTGTTGCAGATAATGGCCGTAGGCGCGCAGGATGGTGATATCGGCGGAAGCGAAGCCGGCGCGGTGGGCAAGCGCGTTATAGCCGTCATTGTCGTTCTTCCCGCGCCAGACGGAAAGGAATACTTCCTCGAAGAGCGCGCCTGCGTCGGCAAGATCGAGCGGCGCCCCATGTGCGCTTTGAAGCTCCATGTCGTGGACGAAGACCGGTACGCCGCCGGCGGTCGGTATCTCGAAAGTGCGTTCCGAGATGACGCGGAAGCCCATATTCTCCAGGATCGGCACCCGCCGCGACAGCGCCACGGGCGTGCCGTGATGATAGATCTTGAGGGCGCCATGCGTATCCGGCTGGTGCGGATGGCGATGGAAGTCTGCCGCGATCGGATTTTCCCCGGTGATGCGGCCGATTTGGGCGGCGTCGCGCAGCGCGACCTTCGGCGAAAAGGTGCCGCGATAGGAACCGGGGAAATGCGAGGCGATGGCGACCAGCGCCGGGTCGGCGCCTTCGTCGTGCGCGGCATCGCGCAGCGCGTCCTGCCAGGTGCGCACGATGTCGCGGATTTCGGCCTCCAGTTCCTCCTGCGGAACCTTCGGCGTCTTGCCGGCGGAGCGGCCGATGATGAAATGCACGCGCGCCAGCGCGCCTTCCGGGAAGGACGGGTAGTAGGCCGACAGATGGCCGTCGAAGACGGTCTTCAGGTAGTCGCCGATGCGTACGCGCACGTCCGAATCGTAATTGTCACGCGGCACGTAGACGATGACGGAGACGAAGCGGTCGAACGGGTCGGCACGCACCAGAACGCGCACGCGCGGGCGATCGCCGAGCGCCAGGATGGCCAACGCATTGTGTTCGAGTGCACCGGTGTCGATCTGGAAGAGCTCGTCGCGCGGATAGGATTCAAGAATGTTGATGAGCGCCTTGCCGGAATGGTCCGAAGGTTCGAAGCCGGAGCGCTTCAGCACCGCCTGGGCCTTGGAACGCAGATAGGGGATGGAGAAGACGGAGCGCAGATAGGCGGTCGAGGTGAAGAGCCCGACGATGCGCAGCTCGCCCTTCAGCTTGCCTTTGCCGTCGAGGGTCTTGACCCCGATATAGTCCAGATAGTTGCGCCGGTGTACGACCGAGCGTGTGTTGGCCTTGGTCACGATCAGCGGTTCGGGGCCGGTGAGGAAGGCACGGATTTCCGGCGTCGTCGTCAGTTCCTGGTCGCCACGGCGCAGGATGCGCACGTCCGGATCGCCGAGGATACCGATGCCGGGCTTGTCGGCGCGCTCCATGCCGCCGCCTTTTGGGCTCGGCGCGTAGCGGTATTCGCGCATGCCGAGGAAGGTGAAATTATTGTCGCGCAGCCATTCGAGGAAGGAGACGGCCTCGGCGACCGCGTCCTTGTTCAGATGCGTCTCGGAATAGCGGTAGTCGAGGATCGCCTGGTCGAGCCGCGCCAGCATGGCGCGCCAGTCGCGGACCGACGCCCGCACCTGGGAAAGTATCCATTCCAGCCGTTTCGCGAGCGCCGCGGCCTCATCGTCGCCGAGGCGCGCGACATGGACGTGGATGACGCTGACCTTGGCGCTGGTGCGCTCGTCGGCCTTGTCGGCCAGCCCGGTGACGCCGTTGCGACCGTGCTTCACGGCGATGATCGGATGCGTGACCAGCGTCGGCGACCCGGCAACATCGGCGATCTCGCCCAGCACCGAATCGAAGAGGAAGGGCATATTGTCGTTGACGACAGTAATGACTGTCAGGGGGCGGCCCTCGCGGACGATACGACGGTCATTGTCCACCGCGACCATGCTGGCGCCGCTTTTGTGCTTCTTCAGCGCATGCCAGGCAAGGGTAGTCGCTTCCTTCAATACGCCGCGGTCGTAGGCGGCAAGATCCTCCTCCGCCGAACCGGCCAGCAGCAGTTTGCCGAACCGTTCCGCCTCGCCCGCCATTTTCGGCTTCTCGCCCTCCTTGTCAGGTCGGGCGTGTTCGTTCACCTTGGCCATGGCACTTCTTCCTCCACCGGCGGTCGCGGCATCGTAGCAGAGAAAGCGATATTGGCGACCCCGGATCGGTCGGCCTTTGCCGGGAAAGTGGAAGACGGATCGTGAAAAAGGAATAAAACAGATGACCGGAAAGCTCACAGCGCTGGACCTCGAACCGTCGGACAACCTGAGCGAGGCGACGAAGGCCTATTTCGCCAAATGCGAGGAGAAGCTCGGGCTCGTGCCCAACGTGCTCCTGTCCTACGCTTTCGACGAGAAGAAGCTGCGTGCCTTCACCGACATGTACAACGATCTGATGCTGGGCGATTCCGGCCTGTCGAAGCTGGAGCGCGAGATGATCGCGGTCGCCGTTTCCTCGGTCAATCACTGCTTCTATTGCCTGACCGCGCATGGGGCGGCAGTACGCCAGCTTTCAGGCGACCCGTCGCTCGGCGAGATGATGGTGATGAACTACCGGGTCGCCGACCTGACTCCGAAGCAGAAGGCGATGTTCGATTTCGCGGTCAAGCTCACCGAAACGCCGGACAAGATGGATGAAGCCGACCGGCAGGGGTTGCGCGACGCCGGCTTCTCCGACCGCGACATATGGGACATCGCTTCCGTCGTCGGCTTCTTCAACATGTCGAACCGCGTGGCGGCGGCCGTCGACATGCGGCCGAACCCGGAATACCATTCCATGGCGCGGTAGGGATGCGGTCGCCGATGCGCGCTTCTACGTGAGCGCTGCCGCCGCTCGTCAAGGGCGTCTACGCCCGGTGATAGGGATGCCCCGAAAGGATGGTCGCTGAGCGGTAAAGCTGCTCGGCGAGCATGACGCGCACAAGCTGGTGCGGCCAGGTGAGCTTGCCGAAGGAAAGGACGAGGTCCGCATCGTCCCGGAGCACGGGATCATGCCCGTCCGGGCCGCCGATGGCGAAGACCAGGTTCTTGCGGCCGCTTTCGCCGAAGCGGGAGATCGAGCGGGCGAGTTCTTCCGAGCCGATGTCCTTGCCGCGCTCGTCGAGAAGGATAAAAGCCGTGGCACCGTCCTTGCGGGCAATAAGTCTTTGGCCTTCCTCGCGGCGCCGTTCATCGACAGAGGCAGCCCGGCTTTCCGGGATTTCCGTGACGCCTGTGAAATCGAGGCCGACCGCAGGGCCGGCCTTGGCGAAACGATCGAGGAAGCGGCCGGCCAATTCCCGCTCGGGGCCGGCCTTCATGCGGCCGACCGCATAAACGGAAACGTGCATCGGCCCGTGCCTTAAATCAGGTCAGTGGACCGTTTCGTCCTCGAGGTCCGGCGCTTGCCACATCTCCTCGATGTTGTAGAACTCGCGGACCTCAGGCCGGAAGACGTGCACGATGATGTCTCCGGCGTCGATCAGCACCCAATCCGCGCTGCTCAGCCCTTCGACGCGGGCATTCATGCCGGCGTCCTTCAGCGCTTTCAGGAGATGATCGGCCACCGCCGCGACATGACGGTGCGACCGGCCCGACGCCACGACCATGTAGTCGCCGAGGCTCGATTTTCCCTGGATGTCGATGGAGACGATGTTTTCGGCCTTGGAGTCTTCCAGACTGGCAAGGACTGATTTGAGGGCCATGGAAGGGTCGTCATGCTGAACCATTCCGGCCGGCGAAGGCATGATTTCAGCCTTCTTCGAGAGTGCTGTTCTCAGCGTCTTTCCTTTCGAACAAGAACAACTTGCGTCCCCGATTCATTCGGGAACGTACCGAAGATAGGCAGAGTTCCCTGACAGTTTCAAGACGCGCCGCTTCCTATTTGGCATTCTGCCTTGCCGGCGTCTCTCCGTTCACGTCGATCGGACCTTCATCCGGCGGAGCGAAGGCGAGCTCCACCGGAAGCGGCGCCTGGGCGGCAAGCGGCGAGAAACTACCCGAATCTGCGGCCGGCACGGGCTTCTGGCGGGCGATGCGCCAGCCGACGAACAGGCAAAAGACAATCGCTATGACAACCGCTATCCACATGAAGGCACCGGTTCCGTAGAAGGCGGTGAGTGTCGTGGCGATCGCGGGAACGACGAAGCCGGAAAGCGACCAGGCAAACAGCATGGTGCTTGCCAGCGGCACGAGGTCGTCCTTGTCGGCGCGGTCGTTGGCATGCGCGCTCGACAGCGAATAGATCGATTCCGTCGAACCGCTCCAGACGACATAGATCAGCATCATGAGGGGAAGCGCGCTTCCGTCGAACCGGCTGGCCGCGAGCCCTCCAAGCACCACCAGCGCCGAGGCGGTGACGATGACAAAGCGGCGGTCGGTGCGGTCGGAGAGCCAGCCGAAGGGAATCTGGAAGAGCAGCGTGCCGATCGGCATGGCGAAGAGCAGCGTTGCCACATCGGCCTGGCTGTAGCCGGTAGCAGCGGCGTGGATCGGCGTGAAGCCGGACACCATCATCGAAAGCCCGCCGACCGCCAGCATGCCGGCCACCCCAACCGGCGAGATCGACCAGGCGCGGCGGAAGGCGACCGATGCGGATTTCGGCGGTGGAGGCGGCGGCAGTCGCGTCATTCCAACGGGCAGGATAGCAAGGGCGGCAAAGACAACGCCGATGATTGGAGCCATTGCCGATTGCAGATCGACGAAGCGCAGTGCAAAGGCGCCGACCCCGAGCCCGACCTCATAGGTGACGTAGAAGGCGGCCATGATGCGGCCGCGAATGCGGTTCTCGACCACGTCGTTCAGCCAGCTTTGTGCGACGATGAACATGCCGTTGATGGCGAAGCCGTAGACGGCTCGCGAAGCTGTCCAAACGACCGGATGGGCACCGGCGCCGATGGCAACATTGGAGAGGATGATGACCGCGGCGAAAGTCATGAAGGCACGCGCATGGCCGACCCGGCGCACGATCCGTCCCGTCAGCAGGCATCCCGCCATGCCACCGGCCGAAAGCAGCGTCAGCACCGTTCCTGCCCAGGTCGGCGGGAAGCCGTCCGACTCCAACCTGACCGGGATATAGGCGAAGAGCAGGCCGTTTCCGATGGCGATCAGGCCCATCGCAGCGATGACGCTGGCGATGGCGACGAGCGACGCCGTCCCGGTCTCTTCCCTCTCGATTTCTGGTGCGATCTGGTTCATCGCGTGCCAGTTAGTCGCGATTACGGTGATTTGTTGAGCGTCAAAAACGACACGGTGCCGGTGGACCGGCGAATTGGGGATTGTGGATCAAGAGGGCAGTCAGCCGCCCTTCGCCCTCAGCGCCGTCGATGAAAGCGAGGAGCGCGGGCCGTGGATGAAGGTCCATGCCGGCGGCTTCATTCGGGCCAGAAGCGGCGCGTCCTTCTCGTCGATGCGGGCATAATCGAACGTCTTGGCCATTACGGAAGACAGGAAGGACAAGGTCGAGCCCGGCCGGTCCATGACCGCGATCGGGAAGGTCAGCGCTATCTGCCGCCAGCGCTCCCAGCGATGGAAGTCGCTCAAACTGTCCGCGCCCATGATCCAGACGAAATCGACGCCGGGATTGCGCTCCTTGACCAACGCCAGCGTGTCGGCCGTGTAGCGGATATGGTGGCTAGCCTCGAAGGCCGTGACGACAATCCTGGGATCGGCGGCGAATGTTTCCGAAAGCTGGATGCGCTCGGCGAGCGGACGCAGTTCGTTCGCGTTCTTGAGCGGGTTGCCCGGCGTGACCATCCACCAGAGCCTGTCGAGCCCGAGGCGCCTCAGCGCGATTTCAGCGACCAGCGCATGGCCCGCATGGGGCGGATTGAACGAGCCGCCGAACAGGCCGACCGCCATGCCGCGCCCGGCATGCGGCATCTTGAGATAGGGCTCCGCGACGTCGGAATATTGCGTCGGCCGGGGGTTCAAGGGCGAATCTGGCCCGAGCCGCGCACGCGATACTTGAACGAGGTGAGCTGTTCGACGCCGACCGGCCCGCGCGCATGCATCTTGCCGGTGGCGATGCCGATCTCCGCGCCCATGCCGAATTCGCCGCCGTCCGCGAACTGGGTCGAGGCGTTATGGAGCAGGATGGCGGAATCGATCTCGTTGAAGAAGCGCGCCACCGCGGCCGCATCCTCGGCGACGATGGCCTCGGTGTGATGCGAGGAGAAGCGCTCGACATGGTCGATGGCGCCGCCGATGCCGTCCACCAGTTTCACCGAGATGATCGCGTCCAGATATTCCGTCACCCAGTCGGCATCCGCCGCAGGCCTGGCGGCCGAATAGAGCGCGCGTGTCTCGCTATCCGCCCGTATCTCGCAGCCGGCTTCGGCGAGCGCGTCGAGGATGGGGACGAGATGGGTCGAGGCAACCGCCCGATCGACCAGCAGCGTCTCGGCCGCGCCGCAAATGCCGGTGCGACGCATCTTGGCGTTGACCACGATCTCGGTCGCCATGTCGAGCCTCGCGGATCGATCCACATAGACGTGGCAGATGCCCTCCAGATGCGCGAAGACCGGCACGCGCGCTTCCGTCTGCACACGCTCAACGAGTCTCCTGCCGCCGCGCGGGATGATGACGTCGATCGCGCCATGCAACCCCTTCAGCATCTCGCCCACGGCGGCGCGGTCGGTCGTCGGCACGAGCTGGATCGCCTCTTCGGGCAGGCCGGCACTGGCGAGGCCATCGACCAGGCAGGCATGGATGGCGGCGGACGAATTCACCGAATCCGAGCCGCCGCGCAGGATCACGGCGTTGCCTGCCTTTATGCAGAGCGCGCCTGCATCGGCGGTGACGTTCGGCCGGCTCTCATAGATAACGCCGATGACGCCGAGCGGCGTGCGCACGCGCTCGATATGGAGGCCGTTCGGACGGTCCCATTCGGCGATCACGTCGCCGATCGGGTCCTTGAGCGCGGCAATCGCTCGAATGCCGTCCGCCATGGCGCGGATGCGGTCCGATGAAAGTTTCAACCGGTCAAGAAACGAGTCGGCCAGGCCTGCCTTGCGGCCGTTTTCCATGTCGATGGCGTTGGCGGCAAGGATGTGCTCCTCGCGGTGCAGGATCGCTTCGGCCATTGCGTCGAGCGCGGCGTTCTTGGCGGCGCTTGAAGCGATCGCCAACGGGTGCGCGGCGGCGCGGGCCTGCTCGCCAAGTCGCCGCATCACGGCGGCGACATTCTCGTCCTTCTTTTCCAGCGTCTTGAGCATGTCAGCCCTCCGCCTTTTCCTTCCGCGCCAACTGCGCCCTTGCGGAAACCACGAGGTCGTCGCGATGCACCATCGCGCCCCGCGTCTCGTAGCCGAGCGCCCCGGCGATCGCATCGCTTTTCAATCCCATGATCTTTACGGCATCCGATGCATCATAGGCAACGAGGCCGCGCGCCACCTCGCGGCCGCTTTCCCCGATGATCGCAACGGTCTCGCCGCGCGAGAAATGGCCTTCGACGGCACGCACGCCGGCAGCCAGCAGCGATTTTCCCGACAACAAAGCGGCCACAGCACCGGCATCCACACGCAGCCGGCCGGCCGGTTCGAGCTGGCCGGCAATCCATGTCTTGTAGCCCTTCACCGGCGTATCGCTCGGCTGGAAGAAGGTGGCGCGTTCGCCCTGGTCGATGGCGGTAAGCGGGTGCAGCCGGTCGCCGGAGGTGACGATCATCGCGGTGCCGGCGGCGGTGGCGATCTTGCCGGCGTCGAGCTTGGTACGCATGCCGCCGCGCGACAGGTCGGATGCCGCGACGCCCGCCATCGCCTCGATCGCCGGCGTGATGCGCTCGACGAAGGGGATGTGCCTCGCGGCCGGGTCGAGGGCTGGCGGCGCGGTGTAGAGCCCGTCTATGTCGGAAAGCAGGATCAGGAGATCGCCGCCCATCATGGTAGCGACGCGCGCCGCCAGCCGGTCGTTGTCGCCGTAGCGGATCTCGCTGGTCGCGACCGTGTCGTTCTCGTTGATGACCGGTACGGCCTTCATCTTCAGGAGCGTGGAGATCGTGGCGCGGGCGTTGAGATAGCGGCGGCGTTCTTCCGTGTCGCCGAGCGTCACCAGCACCTGGCCGGAGCGCATGCCGTGCTTTGCCAATTCCTCCGACCATGCGCCGGCAAGCGCAATCTGGCCCATCGCCGCGCAGGCCTGGCTTTCCTCGAGTTTCAGCCGGCGGCGGCCGATATGGAGCATGGCGCGGCCGAGCGCGATGGCGCCCGAACTGACGACGAGCATTTCGGCTCCGCCTTCGGCGAGCGTGGCGATGTCGTCCACCAGCGACGCCAGCCATCGCCGCTTCAGCCCGCTCTCGCGGTCGACCAGCAGCGCCGAGCCGATCTTGACGGTGATGCGGCGATAGGAGGCGAGGGGAATGTGATTGTTCGAAAGCATCGCAGGACTATTCGTTAGGTTGCCACCGTGTATCGCTCGTCCGGGTGTCGGCCGTCGGCTCGTGCGCTTCCACGATAATCTTCATCAAATCACGCAAGGCCTGCTCCAGGCCCTCATGCGTCGCGGCCGACAGGATGATCGGTGCGCGGCCGGCCGCTTTCTTCAACGCGGCGGCTTTTTTCTTCCGCTCCGCGGCATCGACCGTATCGGCTTGCGACAGCGCCACGATCTCCGGCTTGCCGGCGAGATCCTGGCCGTAGGCTTCTAGCTCGCCGCGCACGGTTCGGTAGGCAAGGGCCGGGTCGTCTTCGCGCGCGGAGACGAGGTGCAGGAGCACGCGCGTGCGCTCGACATGGCCGAGGAAACGGTCGCCGATGCCGACGCCTTCATGCGCGCCCTCGATGAGGCCCGGAATATCGGCCAGCACAAATTCGCGCGCGTCGATGCGGGCGACCCCGAGATTGGGGTGCAAGGTCGTGAAGGGATAGTCGGCGATCTTCGGCTTGGCCGCCGTGACGGCCGCCAGGAAAGTGGACTTGCCGGCATTCGGCAGGCCAACCAGCCCGGCGTCGGCAATCAGCTTCAATCTCAGCCAGATCGCGCGCTCGTCTCCCGGCAGGCCGGGGTTGGCGCGGCGCGGGGCCTGGTTGGTCGAAGTCTTGAAATGCTGGTTGCCGAAGCCGCCATTGCCGCCGGCGGCAAGCCGGTACCGCTGGCCGACCGCCGTGAGGTCGACGATCAGCGTCTCATTGTCCTCTTCGTAGACCTGCGTGCCGGCCGGCACCTTGAGGGTCACGTCCGCGCCCTTGGCGCCGGTGCGGTTGCGGCCCATGCCGTGAATGCCGGTCTTCGCCTTGAAATGCTGCTGGTAGCGGTAGTCGATCAGCGTGTTCAGCCCGTCGACCGCTTCGACCCAGACATCGCCGCCGCGCCCGCCATCGCCGCCGTCCGGCCCGCCGAACTCGATGAATTTCTCACGGCGGAACGACATCGATCCGCCGCCGCCGTCGCCGGAGCGGATGTAAACCTTTGCCTGATCGAGGAATTTCATGTCACTGACCGCTATTGGTTCTGTTCAGGCCGGCCCCCTCCTAGCGCAGGACGGGCGCCGGCGCGAGGGGTCTTGCACAGGAGGGACAGGGAGCGGCCGGGTCCGGTCGCTTTCCCGCCCACTTGCGTTCAGTCGCGCGGCCATGTCCGCAAGCTGATCCAGGTCTTGCGGTCGAGCGTGTAGCGCTCCGTCGGCGTGCGGCCGGCGGCGATGGAATCCATCATGCCCTGGCCGGCATACTGGAAACCGCATTTGTGGATCACCCGGCGCGAGGCTCCGTTGATGACGCGGCAGGCGACGTGCAGCACCGGGATGTCGGTCACCCGAAAGGCGAGGTCGACCAGTGCGTGCGCGGCTTCCGTGGCGTAGCCATGTCCCCAATAGGGCTCGCCGATCCAGTAGCCGAGCTCGAGCCCGCGTTCGGTGCCGTTCAGTCCCGCGCTGCCGATGAAAGCTCCGGTCTCGGCGATGGTCACGGCGTAGACGCAGCCGGCGGCCGGCGGCCGGCGCGACATCTCGATGAAGGCGCGGGCCTCGCCGACCCCATAGGGATGCGGCATGCGCGCCAGCATCTCGGCGATGCGGCGGTTGGCTGCCAGTTTCGCGAGGTCGGGAATATCGTCGTCATGCGGCGGGCGCAGCACCAGCCGCTCCGTGACCAGCACCGGGCAGTCGATCCTGAGACTTTCGTCCTCGCTCTCTTCCTTCTCGGCAACCATTTGTCTTTCCTCCAGGCAAAGAAAAAGGGGAGATGGCGGCCCATCTCCCCTGATCTTTCCGGATTTTCAGACACCGGGACCCGAGATGGGCGCCGGTGTTCGTGTCGCGGTACCGGCTACTCCGCTTGTTCCGTAATCGGGTTTACCGACACGTAGGTACGGCCATTGGCTTTTTTTCGGAACGCGACAGCGCCTTGCTCAAGCGCGAAAAGCGTGTGGTCCGTGCCCATGCCGACATTGGTGCCGGGATGCCACTTGGTGCCACGTTGACGAATGATGATGTTGCCGGCCAGCACCTTCTCGCCGCCGAACTTCTTCACGCCGAGGCGCTTGGAGTGCGAATCGCGACCGTTGCGCGACGAACCGCCAGCTTTCTTGTGTGCCATTGCTGTTCTCCTTGTGCCTTACTTCTTCTCGGCCGCGAGGGCCTTGGCCTGCTCGCGCCAATCCTCGATCTGCGCGGTGCTGAACGGCATCGCCGCGTCGATCCTGGCGATCTCCTCGTCGGAGAGCGCCGCGATCTGGGCGAATGTGGTGATGCCCTGCTCGTTCAGATCCTTCGCGGCGACCGGGCCGATGCCCTTGATGACGGTCAGGTCGTCGCCCTTGCCCCTCGGCGCCTTGAACAGCGGCGCCGCCTTTGCTTCTTCCTGATGCTCGGCCTTCTTGGCCGGAGCTTCCTCCGCCTTGGCGGCCGGCGCCGCCTCTACCTTCTTCGGGGCCGCGGCCTTCTTGGAAGGCTTGGCGCCGCCGATCAGGATTTCGGAAATCCGGACCGTGGTCAGAAGCTGGCGATGGCCGCGCGTGCGGCGCGAATTCTGGCGGCGGCGCTTCTTGAAGGCGATGACCTTCGGCCCGCGGCCCTGCTCGACGACTTCGCCGGTGACGGTGGCGTCTTCCACGAAGGGCGAGCCGATCGTGACCTTGTCGCCCTCGCCATGGGCGAGCACCCGGCCGATCTCGACGATCTGGCCGACCTCGCCTTCGACGCGGTCGATCTTCAACATATCCTCGGCGGCGACGCGATACTGCTTGCCGCCCGTTTTGATGACTGCGAACATTCTTTGCCTTTCGCTGTTCGGTCGGCCTTGTGGACTGCCTGCCCGGAGGAAGAGCGGCCCGGCCGTCTTTTTATCAGTCTGTGACGGGTTCAAAAACAAACTGGCGCGGGAGCGACCCACGCCAAGCTCGGGCAGTCCCTAACCGAAGGGGAAGTGGGTGTCAAGAAAGAAGGCCGGCAAACGACGAGAAGGCAGCGTCTGCCAGCAGCGTCGAAGTAGCGTGCGGAGCAGCGCCCGGAGTAGCGCATTGTTCATCGCGCGCCATGACAGCCTGTCGCAAAGCGTTATTGGCATCCCGGCGCAGTCAATGCGACCTACGGCGCGCGGCGGACCTTCGGGCGAGCGGCGGGGCGGTTTCAGGCAATGCTCCCTCGGGAGCGCCGCCCTTTTTATCCGAAAACGCTCCGCACGCCTTCGCCCTGCGCAATCCGGTCTTTGCCGCTCTGACCTTCGCGGTTTGGGGGAAGCCGCCGATCATGCTTCTTTCTGATGGAAGGGAGTTATCTGCAGCCCGCTGCCGACAATGCCCGGCTGGAGCATGATCCGGGAAAGTGGGTACCGGTTTTCCGAAAAGATCATGCTCAAACAAAGAGATGGGAACATGATGCGATTCAATCCGATCGCACCATGTTCTAGCGATGCCTTTCCAAAAGCACCTGCACGTTGTCGCAGATTATCTTTCGGCGCAAGGCCGGTTCGACGCCGGCCAATTGGTCGTGCGGATCGGGCAAGCCCATGGAAAACGGCCAGTCGGAACCAAAAAATACGTTCTCTTCGCCGTGAACCGCAGCGGCCAGTCGCAATGCGTCGGCATCATGGCAGATGCAATCCACGCAGACATTGCGGAAGACTTCCTTGGGCGTCCGCGCCCCTGTGTCCGCGCCTGGTCGGCCGGTCAGTTGACCACGTTCAAGCCGCCCGGCTACCGCTGCCGTCGCTCCGCCGCCATGTGCGAGGCAGATTTTCATCCTCGTATGGCGGTCAAGTATTCCCGAAAGCGCCAGGTGCGCGGCGGCAAGCGCCGTCTCCACCGGGCTGCCGAGCAGATTGTGAAGATAGAAATGATCGTACCGCGGATCGCATCCCTTGCAGGGATGCAGGAACAGGAACGCCTCCGCATCGTCCAGGGCCGTCCATAACGGCTCATAGGCGGCATCGGAAAGGAATATGCCATGGCTGGCCGATCCTGCCGGCATGGCAAAGATCGTCTGGCCCTTGGCCGCCCACTCCCGCGCGACCGCGCTGGCGAGCGCCGGATGTTGCAGCGGAAGATGCAACATGGCCTTGAAGCGCGATGCATGGCGCCTCGCCGTGGCTGCGAGCGCCTCATTGAGGCGCGACGTCCAGACCCGTGCCTCCGTCTGAGAAAGATCGAGCCGATAAAGCGGTGGCGGCACCGAGATCCAGGCCCGCTCGACGCCATTTGCGTCCATCCAGCGAAGAAGCGCGTCAACGTCGTAAACGGATGGCGTCGCCAGGACATAGCCGTCAATCGACAAAGCCCCCTCTTTCCATTCGACACCTTCGATACCGTTGGTGTCGTCCTGCGTCAGCGGGACGAGGTGGCAATGAATGTCGAGCGCGATCTTTTCGGTCATGGCTCAGGCCTCTCCGAAACCGACGATTGCCTTGGTCTCGAGGAATTCGAGAAGGCCATACTCGCCCCATTCGCGGCCATTTCCGGATTGCTTGTAGCCGCCGAAAGGGGCGCTCCGATCGACGGGCGGGTAGTTGATGTGCACACTGCCCGCGCGCAGCGCCGTGGCAACCTGCCGGGCACGCGCGATGTCTTCACCCTGCACATAGGCGTTGAGGCCGTAGGGAGTGTCGTTGGCAATCTCGATCGCCTGCTCGACGCTTTCGTAGGGCAGGATGGCAAGCACGGGTCCGAAAATCTCCTCCCGGGCAATCCGCATCGTATTTTCCACGCCCGCGAAAACCGTCGGACGAACATAGTAGCCACGGTTCAGGCCGTCGGGCCGGCCAGGACCGCCAGCCACCAGAATCGCGCCTTCTTCGATGCCGGCCCTGATGAGCGCCTGCACCTTGTCGAACTGCGTCTGGCTGACGAGCGGGCCGAGCACGGTGTCGTCGGCCTCGGGAGATCCCGTCTTGTAGGTCTGGGCGGCTCGGGCGGCGATCTCGATCACCTCGTCATGCCGGTCCATCGGAACCAGCATCCGGGTCGCGGCGCTGCAGGACTGGCCGCTATTGCCGAAGCAGCGCGCGATGCCAAGTGTTACGGAGCGTTCGAAATCGGTGTCCGGCAAAAGGATGTTGGGCGATTTGCCGCCAAGTTCCTGTGCGACACGTTTTACTGTGGGTGCGGCAGCCTGGGCGACGAGAACGCCAGCGCGGGTCGAGCCGGTGAAGGAAACCATGTCCACGTCGGGATGCGAAGCGATGCGCTGACCGACCGTCGGCCCGTCCCCGTTGACAAGGTTGAACGCCCCGGCGGGGACATCGGCGCCGTGCATGATCTCGGCGATGATCAAAGCGCTGAGCGGTGACAGTTCGCTCGGCTTCAGGACCATCGTGCACCCCGCCGCAAGCGCCGGCGCCACCTTGCAGATCAGTTGATTGATCGGCCAGTTCCACGGGGTGATGAGACCGCAGACCCCGATCGCTTCGTGCATGATCCTGGTGCTGCCGTGCGGCCTTTCGAAAGCGAAGGTTTCAAGCACCCGGATCATTTCGCCAAGCTGATTGGGTCCGCTCGCCACCTGGGCCGAAAGGGCGAACTTCATCGGTGCGCCCATCTCCTCGCAAACCGCTCTCGCCAGATCGCCGCTCCGTGCTTCGAAGCCATCCTTGATGCGGGAAAGAAGAGCGATCCGCTCCTCGCGAGTCGTCATCGAGAAGGTGCGGAACGCCTTTCTGGCGGCCGCGACAGCCGCATCGACATCGGCAGCCCCGCCAAGCGCGATCTGGCAAATAGCCTCTTCCGTCGCAGGGTTGATCACGTCGATGACCGAGGGTTCGCTCGGCTTCACCCATCGACCGTCTATATAGAACTCACCTAGATGCATTGCTTTTTCCGATCCGTCAGGATTGTGGTCGGCGGTCAGGCCGGGAAAACGTCTTGATAGACGCGCAGCCAGTTTCCGTAGGTGACCTTGTCGATATCCGCCGCCGAAAAACCCGCGCGTTGCATGGCCGGTGCTATGAGCTTCAAATCCGCAAAGGATCCGAACCAGTCTGGCGGCGCGACCTTGCCGGGGCGCGCGGCCGAGCCGGCACCATAATCCACGCCGCGCGTCCAGCGGCCTTTGCGCATCCAATCGTAGTCGGCCGCTTCATGGTTGTGGCTGCGGTCGGTTCCGATGGCGACGTGATCGATACCGGCGATCTCGATCGTCCGGGCCACCATTTCGACCCAATTGTCGACGGTACGGCAGAAATAGTCACCGGTGATGTTGCGATACGCGGCACAGCCGATGACGCCGCCATTGTCAGCAAGCGCACGGATGACGTCGTCGGTCTTGTTGCGCTTGTGGGGAAACAGTGAATCCGCGTTGGCATGCGTGATCGCGACCGGCTTCCTCGAATGCTTGATCGCATCGAGTGTCGAACGATTGCCGACATGGGAAAGGTCGACGAGGATGCCCGCGCGGTTCATTTCGTGGATGACCTCGCGGCCAAATCGGGCGAGACCGGAATCTTCCGCTTCGTAGCAGCTTCCCGCAAGTTCGTTCTGATTGTTGTAGGTGAGCTGAAGAACCCGAACGCCAAGTTCGGCGAACAATTCCACAAACCGGATACGGCCTTCCAGAAGGTTCGAATTCTGGAAGCCCATGATCAGCGCCGTGCGGCCGCCGGCGATGATCGTGTCGATTTCGTCACGCGAAGTCGCGATACTGGCGAGATCGTCGTTCTCCCCCACCAGGTCACGCCATTTACCCAGGGAATCGAGAGACTCAACCGTCCCTTCCCAAAAACCGCAGGTCACGGTCACGCAGCCAATGTCGCCACGCTTGAGCTCCAGCAGGCTTTCGCGGTCAAAATGGCCGCATTGCAGCCCATCGATCATCATGTTCTTCATGTCCTCGTGAAATGTCTGCACGCAGCCCGGCTAGGTCACGCTTTGGTACGCCAGCGCCGAAGGCTGAACGGATGCCAGGTCCTGGAGCACCGCCTGCGCGGTGTTGTGGCCGGCGATCCCCGAAACGTAATTGCCTGGCCACGTGCCATTGCCGGAAAGATAAAGGCCCTCGGTGGGCGTTCGATAGGCATGCAGCCCGGCCATTGGCCGCATCCAGAAGCTGTTCCAGGGCAGCGTGTCGCCATGGGTGATATTGGCTTCGACCAGCCCGTAACGCGCTTCGAACTCGGTTGGATCGATACATCGGTAGTCGGAGATCAGATCGGGCAAACCCGGCATCCATTCGGCCAAAGTGGCGATCGCCCGCCTGGCGAAGATGTCGCGCTGCGTGCTCCAGCTGCCCTGCCGCAAATGATAGGGGGCGTTTCCGATATTGATGCTGAGAACCTGCTTTCCCGCGGGCGCCAATTCGGGCGACGTCATCGAAGGGCACAGGCCCCAGAGCACGGGTTTTTCCGAAAGGCGACCGACAAGCATGTCGGAATGCGCCTCCTCGAGATAATCGACGCTGGGCGCGATACGGAATTGGGCCGAAGCCAGCAGCCTGGCTTCCTCGGTGTCCTTCGCCAGCGCGTAGCGCGGCATGCCGTCCAGCGCCAGCACCACTTTGAAGGCGCGGCCGCGCATCGGCTTCCGCTCCAGCTTGCCGCGCAGGTCACCCCAGTCGGCGGTATCCTCCAGGAGCGATACGGTCGTTCGCGGATTGATCGCCGAGATCACGATCGGCGCATCGATTTCCTCTCCGCTCGTCGTCACAACGCCCGAAATCCGGTTGTTGCGGACGCGGAACAGCTCGACCCGTTCCTCCAGGCGCACGCGGCCGCCATTTTTCTCCAGCCCGGCCCGCATCGCGGCGATGATGGCGCCCATGCCGCCCACCGGCAGCCCCGTCGACCCACGCAACGGCATGCGTCTCGGATCGTGCTCGGAATCGCTGCGAATGGACGCGAGCGACAATGGCCGCGTCAGGAGGTTGAACGGCGACCCCGGGCTGGCTGGGCTCACCTGCCCGCCAACGACCGCCAACGGCGCGATGAGCGCCTGTGTCTGCGGCGCCAATTCGAATTCGTTCATCAGATCGCGCACGCTGCCGAACAGGATCCGGCTGAACGCTTCCTGATCTTCCAGTCGCGTCAGATTGCGCACCAGATGCTGGAGGGAAGGAGGCGGTTCGAAAAGCGAGATGCCCAGGCGGTCGGCAAAATCCTGGAAATACTTGAAAAAACGCGCGTATCGTGCCGCTTCCCCGGGCGCGAAGGCCTCGATCTGGGCATTGTTGCGGGCCGGATCGCGCCATCCGACATAAAGCCCGAAGCCGTCGAGCGGCTGTACGAGGGTCGGATCGGGGCGCACGAAACGCAGGCCATATTCTTCCAGCCTCAGATCATGAACGATCTTTGGCTCGAGGGATCCCGGCGAATTGCTGATCGTGGAAAAGTAGCCGGGCATGAATTCGACGGTCGCAACCGGGCCGCCCAGGCGATCGGCGGCCTCCAGAACAAGAACCTTCTGGCCGGCATTGGCGAGATAGCAGGCGGCGACCAGGCCGTTATGGCCGCCGCCGACAATGATGACGTCGACGCGCTCACGCGCGCCGGCGCCATTGACGCTGATGTTCATTTGGCCACGAAATCGTTGGTGTAGTAATCGGAAATCGGCTTGTCGGATTCGAGTTCGCCGACGCTGCGCAGGGTCTCGGTAAGGGCCTTCCACTCCGCCTCGGTCTGCATGCCCCAGTCGTTGGCGCCGGGTGATGTGGAAAGCGCGAAGATGCCCTTCGAATAGTCCACGCACCGCTTCTGATCGCCGGCGAGATGCACCTCCTTGGCCATAAGGGCACAAGCTGCCGCGATGTCCTTCTCCTCGTCCTGGAATGCCTTCTTGGTCGCGGCGAGGAATTTTTTCACCGTCTCCGGGTTCTTCGCCAGAAAGTCGTCGTTGACGGCGAAGCCGAAGCCGATGAGGGGCAACCCATAGTCCGACAAAAGCAGCGTCTCAGGTTCCTGGCCCGTTGCGCGGACATAGGAATTGAAGGCTGGCGCATCGCCGCTCACCACGTCGATCTTACCGCCGAAGAGGGCCGCGGTCTTGGCGTTCGCATCCAGGGAAATGATATTGAGCTTCGAAGCGTCGATCCCGGATGTCTTGCCGAATATCTTCAAACTGAGGCCGTCCGAACCACCGGGGGTGCTGCCGATCTTCAGCCCGATCAGCGATTTCGGGCCATCGAGTTTGACCTTGCCCTTGATGCCGACGAAGGAAGCGCCGGATTTATGCTGATAAATGCTCACGACCTTGATGGCACCGCCCTTGCCGATCATCTGCGCGGCGTTGGTGATGTTGAGATGGGCGATGTCGAACTGCCCTTGCGCAAGCAGAAGCGCGGTGCTTGCCGAGCCGCGTCCCTGCTCCAGTGTGACGTCCAGCCCGGCGTCACGGTAGTAGTTCTTTTGCTGTGCGATCAGGAATGGCGAATGATAGGGAAGCCACGCCCAGTCCAGCAGTAAGCGGATCTTGTTGGTTTCCGCATGGGCGCTGCTGACGCTCATCGTTACGCCGGCAAGCAGCCCAAGGGCCGCACGTACGGCTTTCGATTTCAACCAGTTCATCATTTCCTCCACTTCTAGAATGTTTCTTTGGCTTGCATTACCCACGCTGGCTCGGATGCCAGGGGAGAAGCCTGCCTTCCACGAATTCGGCCGCCCGCCACAGGAGAACGCCGAAGATCGAAAAGAGCGTGACGGCCGCGAAGGCCAACGCCGTATCCATGTCGCCCACCGCCCTGATCAGAAGATGGCCCAGTCCCTGATTGGAGGCGACGAATTCACCGATCACGGCGCCGACCGGCGCCAGCGAGATCGAAAGTTTGATACCCGACAGGATTATCGGCAGCGCTGCCGGGAACATGATCTTGCGCAGCACCTGCGTCCGCGAGGCGCCCATTGAGCGAACCATCTGCAGGACGTCGGGATCAGCCGACTTCAGGCCCGTTATGGTGGCTACCACGATTGGAAAGAAGGTGAAGGTGACGACGAAAAAGATCTCGCTTTGCACCCCGAACCCGAACCAGATCAGAAAGAGCGGCGCGACCACGACCTTGGGTACCGCATGCACCACCACCAGCCAGGGGGTAAGCATGCGGTCGGCGGTCGACGAGAGCCCGACAAGCGCCCCGGCCAGGACGCCCAGCACGATTGCGAGCACAACGCCGGACGCTGCCGCCAGCACCGTCCATCCAAGCTGGGTGAGGAGATAATGCGCGTTGCGAATGAGTTCGACGAAGACGAGCGAGGGTGCCGGCAATACGTATGGCGCGACGGCGTAATAACGGACCAGCCCTTCCCACAGGCCGAAGCCGATCACGGCGCTTAGCAGGGGAGGCAGGATGTCGGTGACAAATTTGCTTCGGCCGACCGCCTGATCCGGCGGGGCCGCGATGCTTCCATCGTCTCGCGGGAGCGATACGGCCTTCATTCGGTCAGGTCTCCCGTCTTCTCGAATTGTTGCCGGATACGGCCTACGATGGCGGTGAATTCGGGTGTTTCGCGCAGGCTCAGGCGCCTGGGGCGCGGAAATTCGACGGCGATGTCGTCGATGATCCTGCCGGGACGGCCGGACATGACGACCACCCGATCGGCAACGAAGACCGCCTCCAGAATGCTATGGGTGATCAGCAGGGTTGTGACGCGGCTTGCCGATTGAACCTCCTGAAGCAGCACGTTCATCTTGTCGCGCGTCATGGCGTCCAATGCGCTGAAGGGCTCATCCATCAAGATCAGGCTGGGAGAGGGAAGCAGGCTTCGCGCGATGGCGACGCGCTGCCGCATGCCGCCGGAAAGTTGCCAGGGAAAGTGCCGTGAGAAGTCGCCGACGCCGAATTGCTTGAGCAGCTCGCCGGCGCGCTGGCGCGATTGCGGACCGTTCAGCCCCTTGATCTCGGCGGGCAAAAGCACATTGTCGAGAACGTTGCGCCAGTCGAGCAAGAGGTCGCGCTGGAATACAATACTCATGTCGGAGAGCGGGCCGGCGACGGCACGCCCATCGACGGTGATGGCGCCCGACGAGGGCGCCTCCAGCCCTGCGATGAGACGCATGAGCGTGCTCTTGCCGCAACCGCTCGGCCCAACGATGCTGACCGCCTGGCCCTCCGGCAGCGACAGATCGACCGAACTGATCGCCTCGACGGCCCCCGCGGCTCCGCCATAGACCTTACGGACCTTGCTGAGCACAATCTTGTCGGCCGCTGCATTCGCATGGCCTGAAACGGACGGCTGAACGGAAGCTGCCACTTGGAGATACCCGTTGTGAATTTGCGTATGTAAAGGTTTTCAAATCGGATGAAAACGTTTACATTTCCATAGCTAAGGATTTTTGGTTTTATGTGTCAAGCCGAATGAGAAAGAAATCAGGGATTCTCGAAGTTGCCCGTCAGGCTGGCGTATCGTCGGCCAGCGTCTCGCGTGCGCTGAGCGGCCATCCGGCGGTCAGTGAGAATATGAAGGCAAGGGTTTTGGCCGCCGCCGCCGATCTCGGCTTCCACCCGAACCAGATGGCTCAGGGACTGAGGCGCGGGCGAAGCACGACGGTGGGCTTGCTGGTCGGCGACATCGAACAAGGGGTGTATGCCTCTTTGACCAAGGAGATACAGGCCGCGCTGGAGACGCTCGGTCTCGATCTGCTCCTGTACAATCTGGGCCACAGCCACGATCGCCTGAAAAACATTCTGGCTCGATCGGACAGCCTGCAACTGCACGGAATCATCATCGCGGCAAGCGATACGCTCAGCAACGACAACCTGGCCGTGTTGTCGCAGAAAGCGGCCGAACAGCACTTCCCCATCCTCGCTATCGGCCTGTCGCTGCACGGGCAGGGGATTCCGTCGATCGTGTATGACGACAGCGAGGCCGTGATGCGTTCGGTTTCGCATCTGATTGCGACGCGCGGCCCAGGCATCGCATATCTCGGAAGAATTGGCGGGTCGGCCTCCGGCACAAAACGATTCAGCGGATACAAGGCCGCCCTCGCGGCACATGGAATCCAGATCGACCAGAGGCTGGTTTGGGACGCCGCGTTCCGCTACCGGGCCGGGCATGACAGCGTCGAACGGGCTCTCGACTCGGGATTGGCATTCCGCGCCATACAGGCGGGCAGCGACGAACTGGCGCTGGGAGCCATGGCCGCACTCAACGCGCGTGGCCTGCGTATACCCGAAGACGTTGCCATTGTCGGCATCGGCAATATCGAGTCCTCGGCCTATTCGAGCCCGTCGCTCACGACGCATGGAGCAGCGCCGGAAACCATTGCCGGCCTTGTCGCGGAACGGCTGCAGAAATGGCAGTCCAACGCCCCCGAAATCATCACATTGTCCAGGCCCTTTATCCGCCGCGCTTCGGCATAGGCCAGGTCGACCCCGGTCGTGGTCGAACGAAGCCGGTCCGCAATGCGGCAGGCTTATGACGCGGTCACTTCAGGTCCACGGAAAAGTCGAGCCGCACGAGATCGCCACGGAAGAACAGGTAGCCGAAATAGATGATCGTGCCGGCCCCGTCGCGGATGACACGGCGCAATTCAGCGATTGGCGTCGCCTCGTGCACGCCGAGGTGACGGGAAAGCTCGATGTCGGCTTCCCCGATCGTAAGGGTTTGCTGGATCTGGCCGAGATCGGCGTGGCGCGCCGCCAGCCGCTCGAGGATCGGGCGGTCGCGCTCCCCGTCTTTGCGTGCGTGATTTTCCAGATCGGCATAGATCCGGCTTTCGATCAGGATCTCGGTCATCGCCACCGGATGGGGAAAATCCGGATGATGATGCAGATGGACGACGCGGTGATAGGCCTCGGCCGGTCGCCCCTCCTGCCTGGAAACGGGCAGCGGCCGCTCCCACGGCCCGGCTTCGAGCTCCGAAACCGTGATTGCGGAGGAATGCGTTTCCAGTTCCGCCAGGTTGAGCGCGAGGGTGAACCAGCGCCGGTCGAGCGGATGGGCGATGACCGAACTGCCGCGCCGGTCCCGATGCCGCGCGATCAGTCCCTCGTCCGCGAGAAGGTCGAGCGCGTGGCGGACGGTGACGCGGCCAACGCGGAACTCCTCCACCAGCGCATCGAGCGCTGGCAGGCGGTCGCCCGGCTGCCACTCCCCGCTTGCGATGCGACGCCTCAAAACCGATGCGACCCGCCGATAGGTCGAGATGCCGAGCCGCCTGGGGCGCGACGCGACGTCCGCCTCTCCTGCCTGCTTTGCCCGCGATCCGGAAGTCTGCTTCAAATGCGGCCCCCCCGGCGAAGCGTCCGCAAAGAGCGGCTAATCCCCAGCCCCCGGCGATGCAACTTCGGCCTCGCACTCATCACAGGATACAACCACATACATAGGCCGCGATCCACCAACGCCTCCTAACGGACTTCAAATTCTTCGAAGATTTCCTCGCGGAAGAAGCGGTCGCCCAGCCCCGCTCCCGCCGGCAGCGCCAGTCTGCCTTCCCGCACCGATGGCGCCTCCGGCAGCAGCATCCCGAACAGCGGATTGGGCATGGAATCCATCTCCAGCCACGACATACCATCAATGGCGGCGGCGAGATGGGCGCTGGCATAGAGCCCGACCGGTCCGCCATACATGTGCAGGCAGGCGCGCCGCCCGGTCGCGATGATCGCCCGGCAGATATCGCGGCCCTCGCTGATCCCGCCGGTCTTGGTGATGTCCGGCTGCACGATTTCCGGCCGGACGACGTCCAGTATCCGCCGAAACCCTTCCAGGCGATAGCTGTTTTCGCCGAGCGCCATAGGCGGGCGGACGGGCTCGTCCCGCCATTCGACATAGGCATCGAGATCGTCGGCCAGGAACGGCTCCTCCAGCCAACCGAGCGAGATTTCGGCCAGCGGACGGGCAAACGACCGTAGCGTTCCCGGCGTGAAGGATTGGGTAGCATCGGCCATCAGCACCCTCTTGCCTGCGATCATACGCGCATCCCGGAGCCGCTCGATGATCGCCGGGTCCTCGCCGGAGACGCGGAACTTGAAGCGCGTATGGCCCTTTGCCGCCATCTCCTCGATGGTCTCCGGCCGCGAGATCGGCAGATTGGTGGCATAGACGTCCACGCTACGTGGCGACGTTCCACCGCGGATGAAATCGGCAAGCGGCTTGCCCGCTCGCCGCGCAGCCATGTCCCAAAGCGCGATATCCGCTCCGGCCAGCGCCTGCTGAAACGGCCCCGGAGCGCCGAGCTGGTTTGCGAGCGCCCTCAACTTGTCCGCAAGCATCCGGTATAGCCGCGCTGGTTCGTCGAATGGCTGGCCGACGAGAAGCGGCCGGATCACATTGACGAGGATATCGACGCGGTCCCTGCATCCCCAGGGCGGGAAATTGCCCCAGCTCTCGCCGATCCCCCAGGCGCCGTCATCCGTCTCGACGCGCACGAGGATGTTGTGACGCGTCGTCACCGTGCCGAACGGCGCCACGATCGGGCTCGCCAGCGGCGCGGCCACGAGCGCCACGCGAAGTTTTTTGATCTTCGGCGCGCTCACCGGGGCCTCCCCGAAGAATGCCTGCGGGTCATTTGACGGCTCCTGCAACGCGTCCCGGCGATATCCTGCCCTGTATCGGCAGAAAAAGCAGGAATACGGGAAGCGTGGTCACCACCGACGCCGCCATCACCGCGCCCCAGTCGACACTGTCGTCGCCGAAGAACTGGTAGAGCCCGAGCGGCAATGTCTTGAGGTCGGTTTGCGTGAGGAAGGCAAGTGCGAAGAGATATTCGGTCCAGCAGAGAAGGAAGGCGTAGGTAGCGGTCGCGACGAAACCGGGCAGCATGACCGGACAGATGATGTACCAGATCACCTGCCAGCGTGAGGCGCCGTCGATGATGGCGGCCTCGTCGAGGCTCTTGGGCACCGTGACGAGGTACCCGACCAGCATATAGACGGAAAAGGGGATGGTGAAGGCCGTGTAGGTAAGGATCATCCCGACATAGCTGTTGATGAGATGCATCGTGGCGAAAGCCACGAAGAGCGGATTGATGAGGACGATCCAGGGAAACACCTGACCGAACAGGATGCCCGTGAAAAGCGCACGCTTGAAGCGGAACGTGAAGCGCGAAAACACGTATGCCGCCATGATGGACAGGACGCTCGAGGCCAGCGTCGCCGCCACGCAGATGACGAGGCTGTTGACGATGAAGCGTCCGAATCCGCTCTGGAAGATCTTGACGTAGTTGCGGAAGGTGAATGTGCCCGTCGCCGAAAGAAGACCGCCGCCGGGGCGGAACGAGCCGATGAGCACATAGAGGGCGGGATAGACGAGAAGGAACAGCGTCAGGATCGCCAGAAGCGCCGCGGCGAGCAGCGCCACCCCGCCGGGATCGCGCCAGTGCCGGGAGGAAGCGGAGCCGTTCACAGCGTCTCTTCCAATTGCTGCCGGGCGACGAGCCGCAGATAGAGAATGCCGAACGCTCCCATGACAACGGCCATTACCATGCCGATCGCGGAACTGTAGCCGAGCCGGAAATCGATGAAGGCCTTGATATAGATTTCCGTGGCCAGCACGTTGGTATAGGTGCCCGGCCCCGCGCCCGTCGCCAGCCAGACATAGACGAAATTGTTGAACGACCAGAAGACGGACATCATCCCAAGCACGAGGATGGCCGGCATCAGGAAAGGCAAGGTTACGAAGCGGAATTTCTGCCAGGGAGTTGCCCCGTCGAGCTCCGCCGCCTCGTAATATTCGTCTGGAACGGTCTGCAGGCTGGAGAGCAGCGAGAGCGCGATCAGCGGCACCGTATTCCAGAGCATGATCGTAACGATCGACGGCCAGACGGTGCGCATGTCGGCCAGGAAGGCGACCGGGTGATCGACGATCCCGAGCGAGATCAACGCCGTGTTGACCGCGCCGTTACGCTCAAGGAGGAACCGCCAGATGACCACCGCGACGATCGGCGGCGTCGCCCATGGAATGAGCAGCGCGAAGCGCGACACCGAAGCCAGCCGCAAGAGCTTCAAGGCACGGGTGTTGAGCAACAGCGCGATGCCGAGCCCCATCAGCAGGCGCAGGATCACCGAGGTGGCGGTAAGCCAGATGAAGGTATTGAACAGGATATGGCCGAAATCGCCGCTGCGGAACAGCTCGCGGTAGTTCGCCAGGCCGACCCAGTTGCCGCCTCGCCTCATGCCGAGCAACGAGAGGTCGGTAAAACTCATATGCAGATTGTCGAAGATAGGGTAGCCGTAGAACAGGAGCAGGAGAACAATCGTCGGCAGCAGCATGGTGATAATGAAAAGTCTGTCGCGCATGCCCGACACCTGCTCCCGGTTTCCAGGAAAACAACGGCCGGCTAGGCCGGCCAGTTGACGGCCGGTCTCCCGGCCGCCGGTTCGGCAGTGACTACCCTATCAGCCTTTTGAGGCCATCTGCTTGCCGATTTCCCGCAAAAGGTCCTTCGCCGCCTCTTCCGGCGAAGCCTGACCTGACAGCGCCGTGCCGAAAGCGCGGTCGGTCAGATTCCACATCGTCCCGATCGGCACCGGCCCGCTGGCATACGGCCCCCATGTCCGGGCGTATTCGAACTGCTCGGCGAAACCCTTGAGCGGCGCGCCGAAATCGATCTTCTTCAGGAGCGACTGCTGGGCCGGAAACTGGGTCCGGTAATATTTGGCGAAGACCTGCTCGGATGCCATGAACCTGACGAACTTCCAGGCCTGGTCGGGATGTTTGGTATTGGCGTTGATGACCAGCATGCGGCCGCCGATCATCGAACTCTTGGTGTGGTCGGGATGAGGGAAGGGACCCGACTCGAATGGCACCGGCTTGCCGGGATTGGCGTCCTCATAGGCCTTGAGGATCTCCTTGTAGGTGTTCGGCGGCATCGCGCCCATGGCCTGGTTGCCGGTCACCAGCGCCTGCATGATCGACGGATCATGCGCGTCGCTGGCGGCGAGATTGGATTGCGGATTGTCGCCACCGTCCATGAACTGCTTGAAATATTTCATGCAGTCGGCCACGTCTTCAGCCGTTACGCCGATAGCATAGGAGCCGTCCGGCTTCTGAACGATCAGCGCCTTGTCGTGCGACCACCAGTAGAAATTGGCCAGGAACCAGATCGCGCCCGACGCCGAGCTTCCGGCCGGGAAGCCGAAGCCCGCCTTGCCGGTCTTCTTGTAGACGGCGGAACTGTCCCCACGCAATTCATCCCAGCTCGTCGGCAGCTTGTCGATGCCCGCCTGCTTGAGGAGATCGGTCCGGTAGACCATCGCCCATGTATCGGTCGTCCATGGAAGACCATACACATGGCCATCCTTGCCCTTGGCGAGGTCCTGGGCGGCGAAGTCGGCAAAGCCGTTCGGCGGCGGAGCCTTCTTCAGATACTCGTCGAGGGGGAGCAGGGCGCCGGCGTCGCCCATCTCGGAGACCCAGACCTGAGCGCTGTGCACCACGTCGGGCCCCTGGCCGACGGCGGCCTCGCGAAGGAACTGGTTGCGCGCATCCTTCCAGCCGATGCGCTGCAGATCGACCTTGATGTCCGGGTTCTCGCGCTGGAACTCGTCGATCGCGCCTCTGACCTCCTGCTCGGTGTCGTTGAAGCGGAAAGTGATCGTTACCGGATCCGCTCCGGCCGCCTGAATTACCCCGAGCGTGGCCACGCCAGCGATAAGCGCGGCCGCAAGCGATTTGAGCATGACTTCCTCCCATTTCCCGCGGACCCACTCTACGGTTGGGCAAACCATTGGCCTGCCTGCACGACGGAAGCCGCGTTATTAACAGAACCATATGTAATCCTGTTAATGCTGTCAAATGCGATTCCTAGGCTTTTCGGCCTGCAATTGACGCCTTCGTAAAACAGAACTAGCAATGGGTCTGTTTTGGACGAACGAAGGACTCCTCCTTGCGGCCGACGATCGACGCTCACCATCATTTATGGCAACTCGGTCGTTTTCCGTATGCCTGGCTCGCGCCGGATTCGCCGCCGCGCCCGTTCGGCGACCATAGCCGGCTCAAGAACGACTATCTCATCGATGACTATCTGCGGGACATGGCCGGCGCAGGCGTTGTCGCGTCCGTCTTCGTCGAGGCCAATGCAGACGCGCCCGAAGCCGAGGAGGTGGAATGGGTGGACGCGACGGCGCTCGACAATTCGTGGCCGGCCGCCTTCATCGGAAGCGCCGATCTGCGCCGGCCCGATATTTCCAGGACCCTTGATGAATTCGCGCGCTCGTCACGCATGCGCGGCATCCGCATGTCGCTATGTTGGGACGAGCGACCGCAATGGCGCTTCATCGACCGCGCGGATGTGATGCTGGATCCGGACTTCCGTCGCGGGTTGGCGGAGTTGACGCGACGGGACATGATCTTCGACGCGCTGGTCGTCCCTGGCCAGTTGTCGCAGCTGGCAGGCCTGGCGCGGGCCAATCCGGACCAGCAGATTGTCGTCAACCATCTCGGCACGCCCTGGTTCGAGACTGCCCGAGACCAGACGGCGTGGGCCGCGGGCATGCGCGAATGCGCCCGCAACCCGAATATCAGCGTCAAGCTTTCGGGGTTGTGGCCGCTGGACCGGCAATGGCGGCCAGATCGGATCGCCAGCCCGGTCAGGCTCGTCATCGACCTCTTCGGACCGAGACGCTGCCTTTGGGCCAGCAACTATCCGGTGGAAAAATTGATGTGCCCCGTGCTCGACCAGATCCGCAACCTCGAGACGGTGCTGGAGGACTTTTCCGAGGAAGACAGGGACATGATCTTCCGTCGGACGGCGGCGCGCCTCTATCGTATTCCATTTGCAGTCGGCGGTGCGCTGCAAACGCAAGGCGGCAAGGCTTTCGCAGCCGTCGACCAAGTCAGAGCGCCTGCGGCAAAGTAGATCCCGGCCGTCTGTTACGGTTCCAGCAAAGGACAAGGAGAGCGGTGAAAAATGGCGATGGACGATCAGGCGATCGAGAACGAGCGGCAGGTAGCGGCCAGATTCTCGATGGCCGGGCGCAAGGCTCTGGTGACCGGAGGCAGCGTCAGCATAGGCCGCGAGATCGCGCTTGCCTTTGCCGAAGCGGGTGCCGATGTAGCGATCCAGCATGCGCGCGCGGCGGACATCGGTTTCGGCCGCACCTCCGCGGCAGAGGAAACGGTGGCCGCGATCACCGGGCGCGGCCATGTGGGCATCGCCATCGAGGCAGATTTCGGCCGGCCGCTTGAAGCGTCCCGCTGCGCCGAAGAGGCGCGCCGCGCCCTCGGCGGCCTCGACGTTCTGGTCGTCTGCGCGTCGATCCAGTTCCGCACGCCTTTCGAGAAGGTGACGCAAGACCAGATCGAACGGCAGATACAGGTGAATTTCCGGGCGACCGTCGATCTTCTCCAGGCTGTGCTGCCGGAGATGCGCCGGCGCCATTTCGGGCGCATCCTGACCATTGGAAGCGTCAACCAGACGGCACCGGAAAGCGTGCTGTCGGTCTACGCCGCGCTGAAGAGCGCGCAGCACAACCTGGTCATCAATCTCGCCCGCGAATACGCTCCCCACGGCATTACCATCAACAACCTGTCGCCGGGCCTGATCGCCACCGAACGCAACAAGTGGCGGCGCGAAGACGCCGCGGCATGGAAGGCGATCGAGACAGCCTGTAGCCCCATGCGGCGAGCCGGCAGGCCTGCCGAGATGGCGGGCCCCGCGCTGTTGTTATGCTCCGATGCCGGCAGCTACATAACGGGCGCCGACCTTCAGGCAACAGGCGGACGGCACCTCGCCTGGCAGCCGCCGGAAATTTCGACCACCTGACTATCCGGCGAAGGCGGGCTCCGCCAGCCCTCGCACGCCGGGTTCGGTCGCAAGCAGCGCGGTGGCGATGTAGAGACGGTTGAGCCGTTTTCCGCCTGAACAGCAAGCGTCGGTCGCGAGACCGGACGATTTCCAGCTGGAACTCAAGCGCGGGGCCGTGCTGACGACGATGGGAACTTCCGGCATGAAAACGCTCCGGCAATGATCTCCGGCCAGAATCTCCGGCCGGACAGGCCGCACTTGCTCCGCTCCCGCGCAATGGCTACATGTCGCGCTGGCTACGCGGAGACTTGCATGCTCGCACTTATCCAAACAATCGTCCTGGCGCTCGACATCTACTGGTGGATCATTATCGGCGCCGCCGTCTTTTCCTGGCTGTTTGCCTTCAACGTCGTCAATCCGCGCAACGAGTTCGTCGGAATGATCGGCAACATGCTGTTCAAGATGACCGACCCGGTCCTGCGGCCGATCCGGCGCTTCCTGCCGGACCTCGGCGGCATCGATATCTCGCCGATCATCCTGCTTCTGCTCATCTTCTTCGTCCGCCAGTTCCTCCTGACCACCGTCGCGCCCGCGATCCTCTGAGGGCCGCGATGGCGCAGAAGAAGGCTTTCGAAGTCGACAGATGGCTTTCCCGCGCGGATCCGGCATTCCGGCTGGTGCTGATCTACGGACCTGATCGCGGTCTTGTCTCCGAGCGGGCGCGCGCATTCGCGACGATGACCGGACTGCCGCTCGACGATCCTTTCGCCGTGGTACGGCTCGAGGCCAACGAGCTTGACCAGCAGCCCGGCCGATTGGAGGACGAGGCGCGCACCGTGCCGATGTTCGCCGACAACCGGCTGATCTGGATATCCAACGCAGGCACGCAGAAGAACCTGGCAGCCGACATCAAACGGCTTGTCGACAACCCGCCCTCCGATGCAATCATCCTCGTGGAAGCCGGCGAACTCAAGAAAAACGCAGCCTTGCGGAGCACCGTCGAAGCTGCGCCAACGGCCATGGCGCTGCCGTGTTATGCGGACGACGCCCGGGCGATCGATGCGCTGATCGACGAAGAACTGGCGAAGGCCGGCATGGCGATCGGCCTCGAGGCGCGGCAGGCGCTGAAATCGAACCTGGGCGGAGATCGCCTGGCAAGCCGGGGCGAAATCGCCAAACTCGTGCTCTATTGCATCGGCAAGGAGCGGATCGAGATAGAGGACGTTCTCGTCATGATCGGGGACGTTTCAGCGTCTTCGAACGATGACGCGATCGACGCCGTACTGCTCGGCAGGACGGCCGAACTGGACACGGCGCTCGCCCGCCATTCGGCCGCCGGCGGACAGCCTTTCCAGATGCTCGCCTCCGCGATACGCCAGTTCCAGAGCCTGCAGACGATGCGTGACGCCATGGAGCGCAAAGGCCAGAGCGCCCAGAGCGCCGTCGCTTCGGCACGACCGCCGGTTTTCTTCGCTCGCAAGAAGGCGGTCGAAACCGCGCTGGAGCGTTTCGACAATGATGCCATCGTCAGGATGCTCGACCGGCTACGCGAGGCCGTCCTCCAGACACGTCGACGCCCCGGCCTTGCAAAGCCTACCACCGAAAGAACGCTGCTTGCGCTTACGCTTGAGGGCAGGCGCCCCGGTCGCTGACGCAGAAAATATGCCGGCTAAACAACTGGGTCCGGACCGAGGCCGACGCAGCGCTTTTCGACCTCGCATTCGGTTAGGCGAATGATTTCAGCGATGCCTGTGGCACGACCGGCATTGACGCCCGCATATCGGGTCTGGCCGACAGGCATCGAGCGGCAGGTCTCAACCACGCTGACTAAAGTGGAGACACATCTGATGCCGAATGCCTGCAAGGGCCCTACAGCCGGGCGGTGCCGAACACCCTATCCCAAAACACCGACGTGACGCCGAAATTGATGGTTTCGTCGACATGATGATGCAGCGCATGACGGCGCTTGAGGGTGTAGAAATATCCTGGATGGCTGGGGTGCCAATGGTGCAGGATATGATGAACGGTGATGTACCATAGGTACCCAAGCATCAGGCCGCAGGTGACGGCGGTTGCCGCGGCAAGATTCGAGAACAAAAGCAATGGGAAAAACACGATTACCGCGTGGGCACCGAGACTGAGCCATGTCGGCGTGCCGACGGATTCGCGCTCTTCGACGTGGTGGCGGTCATGCATGTCCTTGATGTAGGGAATGTGATGCAGCACGAAGCGATGCATGAGATATTCGATCAGCGTCCACAGGACGAGGCTCGCGAGAGCGGCGGCAATCCACGCCAGCGCACCATTTTCCCCCGCATCGTCAATGCCGATTGCGGCAAGCAGGGCGATCACTACCGGATAGACCACGAAGTCGCTATAGTAGCCGATTAGAGAGAGATGCATCGGGACTGCCTATTTCGCCGTCTCCGGCGATGTCGCCCACACTATCTACCCGCGACCGGAAATATTCCAGGCTATTTGCCGATATACAGATACGCCTTCAAAGCTCCGTATCAAGGGTCTCGTCAGCCTTTCAGCCGCCGGCACAGATCGTCCAGTTGTTCCAATGTGCGGTAGGCGATGCGAACCTCGCCGCCATTCTGCTTGTGGCTGATTCCGACGGCAAGGCCTGTCACGTCGGAAAGCAGTTTTTCCAGCGCGACCGTGTCGGGGTCCTTCTCCGGCCGCGCCGCCGTCGCTGTCCGGGCCTGATCGCGCACAGGACCCTGCGCCAGCGCCTCTGCCTGACGCACCGACAAGCCGCCATCGACGATCTGCCGCGCCAGGTGCGCGGGATCGTCCGCCGTGATCAGGGCTCTCGCATGGCCGGCGGAAAGAACGCCGTCGACAAGCATCGCGCGGACGTCATCGGGCAGCTTCAGGAGCCGGAGCGTGTTCGCGACATGGCTGCGGCTCTTGCCGATCACCTGGCCGAGATCCGCCTGGGTATAGCCGTGATCGTCTATGAGTTGCTGGAATCCCGCGGCCTCCTCCACCGGATTGAGGTCTGCACGCTGGATGTTCTCAACGATTGCCAGCTCGAGCGCCTCGCGGTCGCCGACATCACGGATGATCGCCGGTATCTCCGTCATTCCCGCAAGTTGCGCCGCGCGCCAGCGCCGCTCCCCGGCGATGATCTCATAGCGGCCGCCGGTCCCGGCGCGCCGCACGACCACCGGCTGCACCACCCCGTGCTCGCGGATCGAACGGCTGAGATCAGCCAGTTCCTCATCGGCGAAGCGCCGGCGCGGATTATGCGGGTTGGGCGATATCAATTCGATCGGCAGGCCGCGATCGGAAAGCGCAGGCGCCGCGGCCGGAGCTGCCGGCTGATCCATGTCGCCGATCAGAGCGGCAAGGCCTCGTCCGAGTCGTCTTCTGGAAGCGTCTTCGTTCATCTTTGATGCCCTTGGCCGGAATCCCTCATGCCGCCCGCAACCTGCGCTCGCGGCGGATGACCTCCGATGCAAGCTGGAGATAAGCCTGGCTGCCTGAGCACTTGAGATCATAAAGGATAGCCGGCTTACCAAACGACGGCGCTTCCGACACCCGCACATTGCGCGGAATGATCGTCTCGTAGACCGTATCGCCCATATGGGCGCGCACATCCTCGACCACCTGATGCGCCAGATTGTTGCGCCCGTCATACATGGTCATGACGATACCCTGGATGGTGAGCCTGGGATTGACCGTGCGCCTCACCTGATCGACCGTCTCCAGCAGTTGACTAAGCCCCTCAAGCGCAAAAAACTCGCATTGAAGCGGAACCAGGACCGAATGGGCGGCCGCCATCGAGTTCAGCGTGAGAAGGTTGAGCGAGGGCGGGCAGTCTATGAGCACATAGGAAAAGCCATCCGGCTTGCCGGCATTGCGAGCAAGCGCGGCCTTCAGCTTCAGCACGCGGTCGGCCGAAGCGGCGATTTCCATCTCGACACCGAGCAGATCGAGCGTCGAAGGGATGATCGACAGGCCGGGCACCGCGGTCGCGACGGCAGCATCGGCCAGTTCGGCACTCCCTACGATGACATCATAGGAGGAAATCGAACGATTTCTGCGATCGATGCCGAGACCCGTGCTGGCATTACCCTGCGGGTCAAGGTCGATAATGAGGACGCTCTCGCCGATCGCCGCCAGCGCCGTGGCGAGATTGATCGCCGTCGTGGTCTTTCCGACGCCGCCCTTCTGGTTGGCGACGGTTATGATCCGGGGTGCATTTGCCATGGCGTCAAGCGATCATTGCACAAAAGTTCATATGGTTTCATCGAGCTTCGAGATTGCTGATCTCCAGTATCCTGCTTTCCCGATCAACCATGCTTCGGTGTTCTATCAGATCGAAACGCCACGCGTCACGGGCTTCTTCGATTTCGGAACCGTATTCCCGGCCTTTATGAAAAAGGCCGTGCGCCCCGTCTGTAAGCCACGGGGCAGCGAGCCCAAGGAGGTCAGACAGCGGCGCCAAGGCTCGCGCGGTGACGATTTCCGGCGATTTTACAAGGGAATAGGCCTGATCGATGCGGACCGGATGGACCTTCGCGCAACCATATCCGGACAAAGCCGTCTTAAGAAAAGCCGCTTTCTTGCGGTTGCTCTCCACCAGATCGATGTGAAAGGCAGGGCGATCGCGGAACATGATAGCCAGGACAGCGCCTGGAAAACCGCCGCCCGAGCCGAGATCAAGCCATCGCGCCGATCCAGACACGAATCGAACGAGCTGGGCGCTATCGAGGATATGCCGTTCCCAAAGCTGGCCCAGTTGCGACGCCGCCGCCAGATTGATGCGCGCCGACCAGTGTTGGAACTGGCGCTCGAACTGTTCCAGCCGCTCCACCGTTTCACGTGAAACATCGCCGGCGACCTTTTGCAGAGAGGCAAGGCGGTCGTCGCTCAACCGGCCATTCCGTGATGGGCGCGCTCACGAGACTGGGCGTGCGTGAGGACAATCGCCAGCGCAGCAGGCGTCATTCCGTCAATGCGCTGCGCTTCGGCCAACGAGCCCGGTTTGCGCGAGACGAGCTTCTGTTTGAGTTCGTTCGACAACCCGGCCATCGCCATATAATCGAGATCGACAGGGATCGACCGCGCTTCCTCTCGCTTGAGCAACGCGACATCGGCTTCCTGCCGCTCGAGATAGACAGAATAGCGCGCCTCCGTTTCGAGCCGCTCCGAGACCTGCGCGGGAATGGCATTCAGTTCCGGCCATATCCCGGCCAACCGCGCAAGGCTCAGATCCGAGTGGCTAAGGAGTTCGAATGCCGAACGGCGGATACCGTCCTGATTGATCTCCAAACCGCGCCTTTTGGCTTCGTTCGGCGTCAATGACAATCCGCTGAGCAACGCTCGACCGTCCCTAAGCGCTTGACTTCGTTGATGGAACCGCTCCGAGCGCTCGTTTGAGACAAGCCCGAGCTCAATCGCACGCGGCGTCAGCCTTTCATCGGCATTATCGGCCCTGAGCGACAGGCGATATTCGGCGCGGGACGTGAACATTCGGTAGGGCTCATTGACGCCACGAGCGGTTAAATCGTCAATCATTACGCCTATATAGCTGTCACCCCTGCTGAAACGGACGCCTTCCTCTCTGCACGCCGCACGCGCGGCATTTATGCCGGCGACCATGCCCTGCCCGGCCGCCTCTTCATAGCCCGTCGTGCCGTTAATCTGACCGGCCAGGAAAAGGCCCCGCACCTTCCGCGTCTCCAGCGTCTGCTCCAACTCGCGCGGATCGATATGATCATATTCGATCGCGTAGCCCGGCTGTAGCATACGCGCTCGCTCCAACCCCGGGATCGTGGCCAGCAATTCAAGCTGGGCATCCTCCGGGAGAGACGTCGAAACGCCGTTCGGATACACTGTGTGATCATCCAGGCCCTCCGGTTCCAGAAAGATCTGGTGGCCGTCCCGATCGCCGAACTTGACGATCTTGTCTTCGATGGAGGGGCAATAGCGCGGACCGATCCCCTCGATCGCACCGGAATAGAGTGCCGAGCGATGCAAATTGTCCCGAATGACGGCATGCGTCCGCGCCGTAGTCCGCGTGATCCCGCATTCTACCTGCGGATTGAGGATCTTGTCCGTCATCAGCGAGAACGGCACCGGTTCCGGGTCGGCTTCCTGTCGCCCCACCGCGGCCCAGTCTATCGTACGGCCATCCAGGCGCGGCGGCGTTCCCGTCTTCAATCGTCCAAGCTGAAAGCCGGCCCTGGCCATAGTACTGGAAAGACCGATCGCCGCCTTCTCATTGATCCGGCCGGCTGGAATTCTTCGTTCGCCGATATGAATGAGCCCACGCAGGAATGTTCCGGTTGTAAGCACCAGCGCGCCGCAACGTATCTCCCGTCCGTCCGCCAGCCGCACCGCCTCCAGCCGACCTTCAACTATGGAGAAGTCGACCACCTCACCGATGACGACGTCCAGCGAGGCATGGCTGCCAATCGCCGCCTGCATCGCTTCCTTGTAAAGCCTGCGATCGGCCTGCGTGCGCGGTCCACGGACCGCGGGTCCCTTGCGGCGATTGAGCAGCCGGAATTGTATGCCTGCCGCGTCCGCCACCCGGCCCATCAGCCCGTCGAGCGCATCGACCTCGCGCACGAGCTGGCCCTTTCCGAGCCCTCCGATCGCCGGATTGCATGACATGGCGCCAATCGTATCGAACGACATCGTCACCAGCGCGGTAGACGCGCCGGATCGAGCCGACGCCGACGCGGCCTCGCAACCGGCATGACCACCGCCAACGACGATCACGTCATAGAGGGTCTTTGGCGCAGATATTGGCATGATGCGGCGACCAATGTGCAAATCGGAGGCGCCTGTCAAGCCAGGGCCGACTTTCTTTGTTTCACGTGAAACGTCCCGGCGACGAGCGCGCACGGATGTTTCACGTGAATCACATAGCGCGTCAATCACTTGCCGATGCAGAAATTCGAGAAGATCGTCCCCAGTAGCTCCTCCACGTCCACCGCCCCGACAATCTTGCCGAGTGCGTCGCCGGCGCGCCTGAGTTCTTCCGCCCGAAGCTCAAGGGCGCGGCCGCCGACGACCGCCGCGAGGAGCAGCGTCCTGCATTGCGAAAGCAGCTCGACATGCCGTAGTCGTGATGGCAGCACTCCCGTGACGGACGCCGCCGCTGTCGCCGTCGCCTCCAGCGCCTCCATCAAACGATCAAGCCCAAGCCCGGTGCGGACAGAGATCGCATGGCAATACTCGGCGGCCGGGATATCCCGAATCAAATCTGCCTTGGTTCCGATCGTCCATATCGGAACGCTACCGAATCTATCCGCCACCGCCACAGGCGCGGAGAGATCGGTCAGCGACAGGATCAGGTCGGCCTCCGCCGCACGCTTCCGCGCGCGAGCGATCCCCACCGTCTCGACCCTACCCGCATTATCCCTCAAGCCTGCCGTGTCGGTCACCAGCACCTTGACGCCGCCCAGATCCAGCGGAACTTCGATCAGGTCGCGTGTGGTTCCCGCTTCTTCGGTGACAATCGCCACGTCGCGCGCGGCCAACGCATTCAGCAGGCTCGATTTTCCGGCGTTGGGCGCGCCGACGATGACAACCCGAAATCCTTCGCGGATGATCTCGGCGCGATGATAAGATGCCAGATGCGCGTCGATTTCGTCGACCAGCCCGCGCATATCCGGCCAGACGCCAGCTGACGGTGCGTCCCCGACATCGGCCTCGTCGGCGAAATCGAGCTCCGCCTCGACCAGAGCGCGCGCATGCACGATCCTCTGGCGCCATGCCCGGTAGAACGCCCCCTGCTGCCCGCTAGCATTCGCCACGGCAAAACGTCGCTGGGTCTCGGTCTCCGATGCAATCAGGTCCGCCAATGCCTCCGCACCGGTCAGATCCATCTTACCGTTGAGAAAGGCCCGACGCGTGAATTCGCCCGCTTCCGCCTGCCTCAGCCCTTCGATCGCACCGAGTTCCCCGAGGACGGTCGCAACGACACCTCTTCCGCCATGCACCTGGAGCTCGGCCACATCCTCGCCGGTGAAGCTTTTGGGGCCGGCAAAAAACAGGACGACGCCGTTGTCGATGATTTCGCCGTCCGTCGCACGGATTTCTCTAAACTCCGCCCGCCGCTCGACAGGCATGCGTCCGCACAGCACCCCCAGCGCACGCCTCACGCCCGGCCCGGAAATACGGACCACGGCAACGCCGGACGGAAGCGCGCCGCTCGACAAGGCAAAGATCGTGTCCTGGAATATCATTTGCTCCATCGCGCTCTACGACCTACGTACCGATAAACCGTAGAGCCGCATCATGCCATTACCCGCCGAAAACCTGCTCTCCACCGAGGCCAGCCCGTATCTGCGCCAGCACAAGGATAATCCGGTCCACTGGCGTCCCTGGTCCATGGAAGCACTGGCCGAAGCCAAAGAAACCGGCCGCCCGATCCTGCTTTCCGTTGGTTACGCAGCCTGCCACTGGTGCCACGTCATGGCACATGAAAGCTTCGAGGACGAGTCCGTCGCGGCGCTGATGAATCGCCTCTTCGTCAACATCAAGGTCGACCGGGAGGAACGCCCGGACATCGACCAGATCTATATGGCGGCCCTGACCGCGACCGGCGAGCAGGGCGGCTGGCCGCTCACCATGTTCCTGACGCCGGACGCCAGGCCCTTCTGGGGCGGTACCTATTTCCCCAAGGAGCCGCGCTACGGCCGCGCCGGTTTCACCCAGATCCTCGATGCAATCCACCGCGCCTGGCAGGAAAAGAAGAGTGAAATAACCACCGACGCCGCCAGATTAACCGCCCACGTCGAATCACAGCTTGCGCAGAGCCGTGATCCCGCGTCTCTTTCCGACCAACAGATCACGGCGCTTGCCGAACCCTATCTTGCGGCCATCGACCCACAGCGCGGCGGCCTGAAGGGCGCACCCAAATTCCCCAACGTACCGATCATGACAACGCTTTGGATGCAATGGCTTGAGAGCGGCGACCAGCGCTATCGCGACGCGGTACTCCTTTCGCTGAGATCGATGCTGAATGGCGGCATATACGATCATGTCGGCGGCGGCCTCTGCCGTTATTCCACCGACGCGGACTGGATGGTCCCTCATTTCGAAAAGATGCTCTACGACAACGCCCAGCTTCTCACGCTTTGCGGCTGGGCCTACGGCGCCACCGGAGAGAAACTGTTTCGGGATCGAATCGAAGGAACCATTTCCTGGCTGTTGCGCGAGATGCGCTCCGAAGACGGCGCCTTCGCTTCCAGCCTGGACGCCGACAGCGACGGCGAAGAGGGCAAATTCTACACATGGCAGAGGAAAGAGATGGAGGCGGCGCTCGGCAACGACGCCACGCGGTTCTTCGATACCTACTCCCTGGAGAGCCCCTCCGGTTGGGAAGGCCATCCCATCCTGCACCGCTCCGCCGCTCCAACAGCGAGCGAGGACGAAGGCTCCGATCTATCTCCCCTGCTTGAAAAGCTCATTCCAGTCCGCGAAAGCCGGGACCGGCCCGGCCGCGACGACAAGATCCTGGTCGATTGGAACGGCCTCGTTATCCGCGCCATAGCCCAATGCGCCCGGCAGTTCGGCCGGCCGGCATGGCTGGAAGCCGCCGAGGCAGCCTACCGGACCGTAACCGAATCGATGCACCAAAGCCGGCTCCCGCACTCGATCCTTGGAGAGAAAAAGCTCTATCCCGGGCTCTCCAGCGATTACGCCGCGATGATCAACGCCGCCGTCTCGCTTTATGAAGCGACCGGAAAGCCGACATATCTGGGAGATGCCCGACGCATGCTGACGGCGCTCGATCGCTGGCATGCCGATACCGCCGGGACCGGCTACTATCTGTCGGCGTCCGACAGCACCGATGTCATCATGCGCGTGCGCGGTGATGTCGACGAGGCCATGCCGTCGGCAACCGCGCAGATCATCGAGGCCATAGCGCGCCTTGCATGCGCGACGGGCGACGCCGGCCTTGCGGCAAAAGCGTTCGATAGCGCCGCTTCGGCCGTAGGGCGCGCCATTCATCAGCGCTACGGACAATCCGGGATCGTCAACACGATCCCGCTCGCGACAGCGCCGCGAAAACTGGTGATGGTGGAAGCCGATGGCGGAGCACTATTCGTTCCGGAGGCGAATCGAGCGCCGGACCCTCGCCGCGTCGACCTTCCCCTTCGGCAATCAGCCGAACCGGGCACGATAACCCTGCCCGGGGGCGCTGAAATCGACTCCTCGAAACCCGCCGCCTATCTCTGCATCGGCATGACCTGCCTGCCGCCGATCACCGACCCGGCCCTGCTGCGCGGCGCGCTGAACACCGCGCCTTAGGTATTCATCGAATCGAAGAAATCGTTGTTCGTCTTGGTCTGCTTGAGCTTGTCGATCAGGAACTCAATCGCGTCGGTCGTACCCATCGGCGCGAGAATGCGGCGCAGCACGAAAATCTTCTGGAGATCCTGCTTGGCGATCAGCAGATCTTCTTTGCGCGTGCCGGATTTGAGGATGTCCATCGCCGGGAAGATGCGCTTGTCGGCCACCTTGCGGTCAAGCACGATCTCGGAATTGCCCGTGCCCTTGAACTCTTCGAAGATCACTTCGTCCATGCGGCTGCCGGTATCGATGAGCGCCGTCGCGATGATGGTCAGCGAACCGCCCTCCTCGATATTGCGGGCCGCGCCGAAGAAGCGCTTCGGCCGCTGCAGCGCGTTGGCGTCGACGCCGCCGGTCAGCACCTTGCCGGAGGACGGAACGACGGTGTTGTAAGCGCGTCCGAGCCGTGTGATGGAATCGAGCAGGATCACCACGTCGCGACCGTGTTCCACCAGCCGCTTGGCCTTCTCGATCACCATCTCGGCCACCTGCACGTGCCGCGAGGCCGGCTCGTCGAAAGTCGAGGACACGACCTCGCCTTTCACCGAGCGCTGCATATCGGTCACCTCTTCCGGCCGCTCGTCGATCAGAAGCACGATCAGGTAGCATTCGGGATGGTTTGCGGTGACGGAATGGGCGATGTTCTGCAACAGTACCGTCTTACCTGTGCGCGGCGGCGCCACGATCAGCCCGCGCTGCCCCTTGCCCAACGGCGCCACCAAGTCGATGACCCGTGGAGACAGATCCTTCTTCGTCGGATTCTCGATCTCCATCTTCAGCCGTTCGTCGGGATAAAGCGGCGTCAGATTGTCGAAATGGATCTTGTGGCGAATCTTCTCCGGGTCGTCGAAATTGATCGTATTGACCTTGAGAAGCGCAAAATAGCGCTCGCCTTCCTTCGGACCGCGGATCGGCCCCTCGACCGTGTCGCCGGTCTTCAGCGAAAAGCGGCGTATCTGCGAGGGCGAGATGTAGATGTCGTCCGGCCCGGCGAGATAGTTCGCGTTCGCCGAGCGAAGGAAGCCGAAACCGTCCTGCAGCACTTCGACGACGCCTTCACCGACGATCTCCGTCTCCTGCATGGCGAGCTTCTTGAGAATCGCGAACATCAGCTCCTGCTTGCGCAGCACGCTGGCGTTCTCGACCTCGAGCGATTCGGCGAATGCGATCAGGTCGGTGGGAGTCTTGCTTTTGAGTTCCTGTAGTTTCATTTCCTGCATGATGCGGGCTCGTAAGAGAGTTCGGGGAGGTATCGGCTGTGCGATGATGGCCTGCGGCGCCGGGATATGGGCATTGCGTCAGGCTGGGGAGAGATCACCTGTCTATCGTTCCCGCTCCTAAAGAGCAAGCCGGGAATTCAGACCGGTCAAAACGGTTTGACGACTACCAGGATGACGATGCCGATCAACAGTAATGTGGGAACCTCGTTCATCATCCGCCAGTGGCGCGCGGATTTTTTATTGCGGTCTTCGGCGAAGGCGCGAACAGCCGCTGAAAAATAGCCATGCACGCCGGACATCACCAGAACCAGCGCAATCTTGACATGCAGCCAGCCGCCCGCGAAATCGAAGCCGCGCCAGGCAAGCCATAGTCCGATCGTCCATGTGACCATCATCGCCGGGTTGATGATCGCCCGTAGAAGCCGCCTCTCCATCACCTTGAAGGTTTCCGACTGTGCCGAACCGACCGGGCTCTCGGCATGATAGACGAACAGTCGCGGCAGATAGAGCATGCCGGCCATCCAGGAGATCACGGCAATGACATGGACCGCCTTCGCCCAGGCGTAGAAATTGGCTGGATCGAGATAGAAGATCAAAGCGACGAACGCCGCAAATACGACCAGTGAGATCGCGGCCCGTTGCACAGCCTTGGCGCCGCTCGTCCGGCTCGCTTCCCCTGCTTCAGGTTCCGTCACGCTCTCGCCTTCCTCACTCGCTCGACGAGGGCCTCGACATGCGCGATCGGCGTTTCAGGCGTGATCCCATGACCGAGATTGAAGATCAGCGGGCCTGCGCCCAGCCCGCCCAGGATATTATCGATAGAATCGAAAAGCGCATCGCCGCCAGCAACGAGCCGCAATGGGTCGAGATTGCCCTGCACCGGTCCCTCGCGCTGTAACCCAACCGCGGTGGAGATCGGCACCGTCCAGTCGAGCCCGACCGCCGTCACTCCGGTCTTCTGCCGATAGCTGCCGTAGAGCTGTCCCGCGCCGCGCGGGAAACCGATGATCGGCGTATCGGGAAACCGCCGCCGTACCCGCGCCACCAACTCGGCCACGGGCCGCACACAGAACCGCTCGAAACACGCTTCGTCGAGCACGCCCGCCCAGGAATCAAAAATCTGGACCGCGTCGGCGCCCGCTTCGATCTGGCGGATCAGATATTCCGCCGAGACCTCCACCAGCTTTCCGAGCAGCCGATCCACCGCATCCGGATGGCGGTAGCCGAAAAGCCGCGCCGGCGCCTGGTCCGGCGTGCCATGGCCGGCGATCATATAGGTTGCGACCGTCCACGGCGCCCCGCAAAAGCCGATCAGGGTCTTTTCCTCGGAGAGGCTCTCCCGAACCCTGCCTACCGTCTCGTAAACCGGCTGCAGATGGTCATGGAATCCTGCCACCGAAAGCTTCTCGATATCGCCGACGGCAATTGGTTCCAGAAGCGGACCCCTTCCCTCCTCGAAACGCACTTCCCGCCCGAGCGCATGCGGCACAACCAATATGTCCGAAAACAGGATGGCGGCGTCGAAGTCGAAACGCCTGATCGGTTGCAGCGTCACCTCTGCGGCAAGCTCGGGTGCGTAGCAAAGATCCAGAAAGCTCCCAGCCTTCCTTCTCGTAGCCTTGTATTCCGGCAAATACCGTCCGGCCTGGCGCATCAGCCAGATCGGTGGCGGAAACACCGGTTTTCCGCTCAGGACTTCATGGACGGAACGCAAGCGATTCAAAATGATGTCCCGTATTCTTTCTAAAAATGAATCTTTGAGAATCTTATTTTGATTCTAAGACTCTGTTGGAAACAGGGATTACGGCTTATCCCATGATGACCGGACGCCGGCGAGCCAGCATATTGTCGCGCACACATTCATCCCTTGTGGACGGTTCTTTGGATAAGTAAGAAATCGCATGCCTATTCAATAACTTAAATGGTTATCAGAAAATTAACGTCGGCGCAGCTCGATGTGGATATCCAGGCCGGCCCCCACTATCCACAGCCGGGCGGGATTCTTCCCCACATCGGTGCCGATTGTGGACAAGTCGGCATCTGATACAGTCGCGTCCGACGCCAGGCCGTGGCCAGGCAGTTTATCCACAATTGACCACAGGCCGGATTATATCTGTTGAACAAGCCCCAAAGCTTCTTCCACCTTCACCTGATCTCCGACGCGACGGGCGAGACGCTTCTGGCCGCCGGCCGCGCGGCTTCCGCCCAGTACAAGGACGCGCGCGCGATCGAGCACATCTACCCGCTGATCCGCACGGAGCGGCAAATGGCCAAGGTACTGGAAGACATCGACCAGGAGCCCGGCATCGTCCTCTACACGGTGGTGGACCAGGAACTGGCGCGCCGGATCGACGACGGGTGCATGGCGATGGGACTTCCATGCGTGTCGGTTCTCGAACCGGTGCTGCTCGTCTTTCAGTCCTATCTCGGAACCCCGGCGGGACGCCGGGTCGGCGCGCAGCATGTCCTCGATGCGGAGTACTTCCGGCGCATCGACGCGCTGAATTTCACGATGGAGCATGATGACGGGCAACTCCCGGACGATATCGATCAGGCGGAAATCGTTCTGATCGGCATATCGCGGACGTCGAAGACGCCGACCAGCATCTATCTGGCCAACAGGGGCATCAAGACGGCGAATATCCCCATCGTGCTCGGCGTGCCGATGCCCCAAAGTCTGAGCGGGGCGACGAAGCCGCTGATCGTCGGCCTGATCGCCTCGGCCGAGCGCATTTCCCATGTGCGTGAGAACCGGATTCTCGGTTCGACGCCGGCATATGACGCCCGGGCCTATACAGACAGGGCGACCATCGCCGAGGAACTTGCCTATGCGAGGCAGATCTGCACGCGCGGCGGCTGGCCGATGATCGACGTCACGCGCCGCTCGATCGAGGAAACGGCCGCCGCAATCGTTGCGCTCCGCAGCAAGGCGCGCTAGCGGATTGGCGTTCATCGAAACGCAGGTGGAAATTGGCCCAGGAAATCATTCTCGCATCCGGCAGCCCGCACCGCCGCATGCTGCTTCGGAACGCCGGGCTGGAATTTACGGCGCAGGCGCCGGACATCGACGAACGTGCGGTGGAAACGGCACTTGCCGGCAGCGGTGCGGCACCGGAAGACGTCGCGGCCGTGCTCGCCGAGGCGAAAGCTGTCGCCGTGAGCGAACGCCATCCGGATGCGCTCGTGATCGGTTCGGACCAGACGCTTTCCCTGGGCGATGAACTTCTCCACAAGGTAATCGACATGGAAGCGGCGCGGCGCCAATTGCTGCGTCTTTCAGGCAGGACCCATCAATTGAGCAGCGCGGTGGTGCTGGCCGGGCAGGGCAACGCCCTTTGGCGGCACACGGCCGTCGCTCATATGACGATGCGAAAGCTCGATCCGGCCGCTGTCGGCCGCTATCTTTCAGATGTGGGCGATGCAGCGCTGGGCAGCGTCGGCTGCTATCAGATCGAGGGGGAGGGCGTTCGCCTCTTCGAGAAGATCGAAGGCGATTTCTTCACGATCGTCGGCCTGCCGCTCCTGCCGCTGCTTGCCGCGTTGCGCGACAAAGGGGCAATCGATGGCTGAGGGACCCCCCAGGGCGTTCGTCTGCGGCCATCCGATCGCACATTCGCGCTCGCCCCTGATTCATGGCTACTGGCTGGAGGAATTCGGCCTATCAGGCACTTATGAGCGCATCGATGTCGCGCCGGACGCTTTTCGGGAATTTCTGGGAAGCATCCGACGGAACGGATTTGCAGGTGGCAACGTCACGATTCCACATAAGGAGGCGGCGTTCGCCATTGTGGATTGGCGCGACCGCGACGCCGAGGCTATCGGTGCGGTGAACACGATCTGGTTCGACGCGGCTGGCCGGCTTTGCGGCGGCAACACCGACGCCTACGGCTTTGCCGCCAATCTCGATGACGAGGTTCCGCAATGGGCCTCGGGGACGAAGGCGGTCGTGCTCGGCGCCGGAGGTGCCGCACGCGCCGTCATCCACGCGCTGAGGGAGCGCGGCTACGATGACATCCGTCTCGTCAACCGCTCGCTGCCGCGCGCCGGGGAACTGGCTGGCCGTTTCCAACCCGAAGTGTCCGTGCATGGCTGGGGTGCTGTCGCAGGATTGCTCGGCGATGCTGATCTTCTCGTCAACACTTCCTCGCTCGGCATGAAAGGCGCGCCAGCGCTGGAAGTCGGACTCGACCCGCTGCCGGCGCATGCCGTGGTCGCCGATATCGTCTATGTGCCGCGTGAAACGAAGCTTCTGAAGGCGGCCAGAGGTCGCGGGCTGGCGACGGCCGAAGGGCTCGGCATGCTCCTTCATCAGGCCGTTCCGGGCTTTGAACGATGGTTCGGCAAACGTCCGGCCGTAAGCAAAGGCTTACGGAAGCGGGTCGTCGCCGACGTGGAGGGCCACGAATGATCGTGCTTGGCCTCACCGGCTCGATCGGCATGGGGAAGTCGACGGCGGCCCGTATGTTCCTGGAAGCGGGCGTCCCCGTCCATGATTCGGACGAGACGGTACATCGGCTCTATTCCGGCAAGGCTGCAGCTCTGATCGAGCAACGCTTCCCCGGAACCACACTGAACGGCGTGGTCGATCGCGAAAAGCTGGCGAAGAGGGTCCTCGGCGATCCGCGAGCCCTGAAGGAACTCGAAGCCATCGTTCACCCGCTGGTAAGAGACGACGAGACGATTTTCCTCGAGCAGCAACGCCGGAAGGGCGCACCGCTGGTCGTACTCGATATTCCGCTTCTCTTCGAAGTGGGCGCCGAGGGGCGCGTCGACAAGATTGCGGTGGTGAGCGCGCCGGCCGGGATACAGCGGGAAAGGGTGATGGCGCGGCCGGGCATGACCGAGGCCAAGTTCGAGGCGATCCTGAAGAAACAGGTGCCCGACGCCGAGAAGCGTCGCCGCGCAGACTATGTCATCGACAGCGGCAGGGGCCTGGAACCGGCGTGTCTTGCCGTCGAACGGATTATTGAAGAACTTGCGAACGGGGCCGCGATCGGGAAACAGCGGCCCTTGTCCACTTAGCCATGGCGGGGCATCCTTTCCCCGGAGCTGATTCGATGCGTGAAATCGTCTTTGACACGGAAACGACGGGACTGGATTCGAGGGCCGACCGGGTCATCGAGATCGGCGGTGTCGAACTCGTCAACCGTTTCCCGACCGGGCGCAGTTTCCATGTCTACATCAATCCGCAGGGCCGCGAGGTCAATCCGGAGGCGCTCGCCGTCCACGGCATCAGCAATGCCGACCTTGCCGACAAGCCTATCTTCGAAGCCATCGTCGAGGAATTCATGGAGTTCATCGACGGCGCGCGGCTGGTCGCCCATAACGCGTCGTTCGACCTGGGCTTCATCAATGCCGAGTTCGAGCGCTGCGGCCATCCGCCGGTCGAGGCCCACCGCGTCATCGACACGCTGGCGATCGCCAGGCGCAAGCACCCGATGGGCCCTAATTCGCTCGATGCGCTTTGCCGCCGTTACGGCCTCGACAACAGCCACCGCACCAAACATGGCGCGCTGCTCGACAGCGAGTTGCTTGCGGAAGTCTATATCGAGCTGATCGGGGGCAAGCAGGCGGCGCTCGGCCTCGAAGTTGCGCCTGTAGCCCGGCAGGAAACGGCCGATGGCGAAGCTACTTTCGTCGTCACCGGACGGCCTGCGCCGCTCCCGTCACGCCTGACGGAAACAGACCTCGCCGCCCATGCGGCCCTCGTCGCCAAGCTTGGCGACGACTCCGTCTGGGCAAAAATAGCGGGATAAAGCCGGCGATAGGGCCAGGTCAGCTCGTCGCCTGAACCTTCTGGCGTGCCTGCTCCTCGGCCATGCGCTGCTGGAACATCTGCGCGAAATCGACCGGATCGATCATCAGCGGCGGGAAGCCGCCATTCCTGGAGCATTCGGCGATGATCTGACGGGCGAACGGGAAAAGCAGCCTGGGGCACTCGATGAACAGGATCGGCAGCATGTGCTCCTGCGGAAAGCCCTCGATACGGAACACGCCGCCATAGACGAGCTCGATATTGAAGAGCACGTCCTTGTCCTTTTCGAAGCTCGCCTGCGCGGTGAGCGTCAGCAGCACGTCGAATTCCGTTTCCGAGATCGGATTGGCGTTGACGTTCACATTGATGCTGATGCCCGGCGCCTTGTCGCGTCCGCGCAGCGATTGCGGAGCGCCGGGGCTTTCGAACGAAAGATCCTTGACATATTGCGTCAGGATGCTGAGCGCCGCCGGCTGGGCGGGCTTGTCGTTACCGTTCCCGTTCTTCTGCGCGCTGCCGTTTCCTTCGTTCTTCGCTTCGTTATCGGCCATTGTCGAGGCTTCCTTTGTCGGGGCTTGCTTGTCTGTGGCCGCCGCGCCGGCCGCCTGATCGTGGCGGTTGGCTAGCATGGCGGCTTTTCCAAGACAAGTTTTAGCGGCGGCCCGCCTAGTCCTCGCCCCGTTTCAGCCATGGGGACGATGGATCCGGACCCGGCGAATAGTCCTCCGCGTCGAGATCGATCGTCTTCCCGTCGCGCGGAGCGCGGCTTGTCGAGGCGTGATAGCTTGAACCGGTCACCACAATGCGCCGGCCGATGAGTGTCCAGGCGAGTTCGCGCACGGCGGGGATGAACAGCAGGAAGCCGATCGCATCGGTTATGAAGCCGGGGATGATGAGCAGCAGGCCGGCAATGGCGATCATCGCGCCATGCACCAGCGGCGCCTCGGGGCTTTCGCCGGCGCGGAGACCCCGCCGCAGGCGTTCAAGCAGGCCGAGGCCCTGAGCGCGCAACAGCATGATGCCCGCCAGCGAGGTCAGGAAGATCAGGCCGAGCGTCGGCAGGACGCCGATGGCGCGCCCGACCGCGATGAAGGTCGCGATCTCGAGCGCGGGCAGCAGGATGAATATCAAAGGCAGCAGGGAAATACGCACATTGCCTTCCGATCGCGAGCGGCGCGGGTCTGAGTCCTTCCGTCGTACATAATGCGCCCTCTGTCGCATTTGAATGATCCCGTCAGGCGTTCTATATGAAACTGGGCCGATAATTATGGATATGTGCACCAAAAGGTGCGCTCGTGGCCGGACAGGGCGTCATTTGGCGGAAGACATGGAATTTTTCGATATCGGCACGGTACTCTTCCTGGTCGCGGCGGTCGTGATCTTCTACCAGCTGCGTAGCGTGCTGGGCCGCCGCACAGGCAATGAGCGGCCGCCTTTCGACCCTTATTCGAGAAAGCCGGCCGAAAAGGAAGCGATAGCGGCGCCGGAAAACGTCGTTTCGCTGCCGCGTCGACGCACGGGCGCCGAGCCGGAAACGAATTATGCGGCGATCGACGCCTTCGCGAAGCCTGGAACCGACCTCAACAAGGGCCTGCGTGCCGTCAAGGATGCCGATCCGTCCTTCGAGCCGAAAAGCTTCATCGAAGGCGCCAAGATGGCCTATGAGATGATTGTCCTTGCCTATGCCGACGGTGACCGCAAGACGCTGAAAAACCTGCTTTCGCGCGAGGTCTATGACGGATTCGTCACCGCCATCGCCGACAGGGAGACACGTTCTGAAAAGGTCCAGTCGTCCTTTGTCGGGATCGACAAGGCCGACATCGTCACCGCCGAAATGAAGGGCACGGAAGCCTGTGTCACGCTGCGCATCGTCAGCGAGCTGATTTCGGCCACCCGGGACAAGGCCGGCGAGGTGATCGACGGCGATCCTGAAACGGTCGCCGAGGTCAGGGATGTATGGACCTTTTCGCGGGATACGCGCTCGAGCGACCCCAACTGGAAACTGGTCGCGACGGCGGAAGACTGATCCTGCCGGTTTGCCGATATAGCGGCGAACCCTGGCCGAACGGTGATTCTAAATCGGATCGCGATCTTTCGGATTTGTCCGATAGGCTTTAGGTTCCTGATTTTACGAATATTCAGGAGCCGATCCGCTGGCCCATGACCCTCTCGCCGCTCCTTTCGCCGGTCGATTATTCAATACTGCCAGGCTGGGCGGATGAGACGGCCGAGGGCGCGTATGCCGCATTCCGGCGCTCTGCCCTCCATGCCGAGGCGGCCCCGAAACCCTATCGGACCGGGTCACTCGGAATAAGAGCGGAGGCGTTCGGGGAAGCCTTTCGTGAAGCCCGCGCCGTAGCCGGTCCGCCGTCTCCCCGAACCTTCTTCGAGCGGCACTTCAGGCCCTGCCTCGTCTCTCCTTCGCCCGCGAGCGCCGGCTTTGTCACCGGCTTCTATGAGCCCGAAATACCCGCCTCGCGCGTCGAGACGGAGCATTTCCGCTTCCCGCTTTACGGGCGGCCGGACGATCTCGTCGATCTTGACGAATCGAACCGGCCGGCCTGCATGGATCGCTATTTCGCCTTCGGCCGCGCCACCGCCGAGGGGATCGGCGAATATTTCGACCGTGAGGCCATCGAAAGCGGCGCGCTCGCCGGCCGTGCGCCCGTGATCGCCTGGCTGGAAGACAAGGTCGATGTGTTCTTCGCCCATGTGCAGGGCGCAGCGCGTCTCGTCATGGAAGACGGAAATGTCGTCCGCGTGACTTATGCAGCGAAATCCGGCCATCCCTTCACAGGGCCGGGAAGCGTGCTGGCCGAACTGGGGGAAATCCCCCGTCGGGAGGTCACGATGCAGTCGATCCGCGCATGGTTCCGCGCCAATCCACATCGGATAGACGAGATCCTCTGGCGAGATCGTTCCTTCATCTTCTTCCGCGAAGTAGAGGTCGAGGATGCGAACGCCGGTCCGGTCGCGGCGGCGAAAGTCCAGCTCACCGCCGGCCGTTCGCTCGCCGTCGACCGCTTGCTGCACACGTTCGGAACGCCCTTTTTCATCGATGCGCCCTCATTGACGGCATTCGGCGCAAGACCCTTTCGCCGACTGATGATCGCGCAGGATACCGGCTCGGCCATCGTCGGCGCGGCGCGCGGCGACCTCTTCGCCGGCTCCGGGGCGGCGGCGGGCGAGATAGCCGGAATCATTCGCCATCCAGCCGATTTCTATGCGCTTGTCCCGCGCCCGTTGCTCGAAGGCGGCATGTCATGAGCGGGCGGAGCGGGAAAACGCTATCGTCGGAAGACCGCATCCTCTGGGCGCGCATCACGCGTACCGCCGTGCCCCTCAAGGGGCGCGACCGCATTCTTTCCGAGACCGAGGAGCCGGCGACTATCGATCAGCTCTTGTCGGAACTGGAGCCGCCGCCGGTCGCGCCAAGGCGGACAGCGACTGCCGGGCCGGCCCATCCGGCGCCCCGCAGCCTCGATCTCCCGACCAGGAAAAAACTCGCCAAGGGGCGCCTGCCGATCGAAGGGACCGTCGATCTCCACGGCCTCACCCAGAGCGAGGCTCATGCGCTCCTGCTCTCCTTCCTTCATCGCGCCTATGCCGACGGCCGGCGGCATGTTCTCGTCATCACCGGCAAGGGTGAATCCTTCCGGAGCGACGGCGTGTTGAGACGCGCCGTTCCGGCCTGGTTTGCGACGCCGCCCTTCCGCGCGCTGGTCAGCGGGCAGGAAGCGGCGGGTCGCCGGCACGGCGGCGCCGGGGCGATTTATGTCAGGCTTCGCCGGCGTGAAAAGAACGGCGAGCGATGACCCCCTTCGGCGAAAAGATCAGGCTCTTGCGCCGCGAACGCGGCATTTCGCAACGCGACATGGCCGCTTCCATCGGGGTCAGCCCCGCCTATCTTTCCGCGCTGGAGCACGGAAAGCGCGGCGTGCCAAATTGGGGGATGGTGCAGAAGATCATCGGCTTCTTCAACGTCATCTGGGACGACGCCGAAGAGCTTGAGCGCCTCGCCGGCCAATCCGATCCGCGTGTCGTCATCGACACTGCGGGGCTTTCCCCGCGCGCCACGCTCCTTTCCAATCTGCTTGCCGAGGCGATTTCTTCGCTCGGCGAGCCGGAGATCGAAACGCTGATCAGGCAGTTGCGCGAAGCGCAAGCCCGCTGATCGTCAGCGCGGCGCGCGTTTGGCGAGAATGCGCTGCAGCGTACGGCGATGCATGTTGAGCCGCCGCGCGGTCTCCGAGACATTGCGGTCACACATCTCGTAGACGCGCTGGATATGCTCCCAGCGCACGCGGTCGGCCGACATCGGGTTTTCCGGCGGTGCCGCCTTTTCGCCGCCGGTTCGCGTCAGCGCGGCATAGACGTCGTCCGCATCCGCCGGCTTCGACAGATAGTCGACGGCGCCGAGCTTTACCGCCGTCACGGCGGTGGCGATGTTGCCGTAGCCGGTGAGGATGACCGTCTTGGCGTCGGGCCGCCGCTCGCGGATCGCCTGCACCACGTCGAGGCCATTGCCGTCGCCCAGCCGCATGTCGATGACCGCGAAGGCCGGTGCCCTGGTTTTCGCCTTGGCGACCGCCTCTTCGACGCTTTCCGCCGTATCGACCTCGAAGCCACGGCTTTCCATGGCTCGGGCGAGCCGGGTCAGGAAGGGCTTGTCGTCGTCGACGATCAGGAGAGATCTGTCCTCTCCGTCGAAATCCTTGGCGGCGTCTTGTGCTTCCATCGTCATATCCATCGTCACTTTTTGCCTTTTTCTTATTATTGCAAAATAGGCTTCCACGGAAGTTGGCGGGCCCCATTTCCGCTCAATATGGGGGTGCTTCCCGGATTCCGCCCGCTTCGAACAGATTGCGCGGCCATATAATGCCGACAGTCGCACCCATGCCTGGCTTGGCGCCGTTGGCGAAGCGGATCGTGGCGCCTGACCGTTCGACGAGCGTCTTGGCGATGAACAGGCCGAGCCCGAGGCCTCCGCCCTCTTCCGACGCATGTCTGGTGGTCATATAGGGTTCGCCGATGCGGTCGAGTATCTCCGGCGGGAAGCCGGGCCCGTCGTCGATGACGTCGATCGCGACGGTTTCGTCGTTCCAGCGCCAGTGCACGGTAACTTGTTCGCGCGCGAAATCGACCGCGTTCTCGACGATGTTGCCGAGCCCGTAGAGCACGCCGGGATTGCGCCGGGCGACAGGTTCCGCGCCGACCCGCTCTTTGGGTTCGAGCTTGATCGCGATGCCGAAATCCCGATGCGGCGCGGTCACTTCCTCGATCAGCGAGGTGATCGGCAGCCGCGCCATATGTGCTTCGCCTTCCGAAGAGAGGCTGGTCAGCCGTTTGAGGATGCCGCGGCAACGTTCGCTTTGCGAGCGCAAGAGCGTCACGTCCTCACTGTAACGCGGGTCCTGGCCGAGCGCGCGCTCCATTTCCTTGGCGACCAGCGCGATGGTTGCAAGCGGTGTGCCGAGTTCGTGCGCCGCCGCCGCCGCCAGTCCGTCGAGCGCGGACAGATGCTGCTCGCGCTGCAACACCAGTTCGGTGGCCGAGAGCGCCGTCGCCAGGAGGCGGGCCTCCTCCGCCACCCGCCAGGCATAAAGACCGGTAAAGACGATCGAGGAGGAGACCGCCATCCACATGCCGGCCACGTAGATAAAGGGCATCCGCAATTCGCTGTGGGGAAACCATGGAAGCGGATAGTGCAAAAAGGCCAGAAGCGTGGCCGCGCCGATGGTGACGACGCCGAGCAGGACCGTCAGCCTCAGCGACAGCGAGGTCGCCGAGATCACGACCGGCACCGCCATCAGGACCGAGAACGGGTTCGTGAGCCCGCCGGTCACATAGAGAAGGCAGGCGAGTTGCAGCGCGTCGAAAATCAGGATGGCGAAGGCCGCGCCGGGACCGAGGCGCTGGGTCGCCGGGTAGCGAAAGGCGAGGAAGAGATTGAGCCAGGCCGAGCACGCGATCAGTCCGAAACACAGGCTGACCGGCACCGGAAAATGCAACACATAGGCGACGACGATCACCGCAGCGCTCTGGCCGACGATCGCCATCCAGCGCAGGCGGATGAGCGTGGTCAGCCTGAGCTGGGTCTGGGCGGCTCCGGGCGCCAGAAGGTCCTGTACCATCATGGTTTGCGCTTATGCGACGACTGGAGGCCGCTGCCAAGCGATATCGGAGCGTCAGCCGCCGCGCGGTTTTGCGCGAGAAGTCGCCTGTGCCAGAAGCGGGTTTTCGGGCCAGACATGCTTGGGATAACGGCCGCGCATCTCGGAACGCACCTCGGCCCAGGAGCCACGCCAGAATCCCGGCAGGTCTCGCGTGGTCTGGATCGGCCGATGCGCCGGCGACAGGAGCTCCAGCGTTAGCGGGATCGTTCCCTCGGCGATCGCCGGATGCCGGTCGAGGCCATAGAGTTCCTGCACGCGGATCGAAAGAAGCGGCTGCTCGCCTTCATAGAGGATCGGGACATGGCTCCCGGAAGGCGCGGAAAAATGCGTCGGCGCAAGCCTGTCCACTTCCCGTTGCAATTTATGCGGCACGAGCGACAAAAGCGCTTCCCTGAGAACCTTCGCGTCCAGCCGGTCGAGCGAGGCCTCTCCGGGCAGGAAGGGCAATAGCCAGTCTTCCAGCTTCTCCAGAAGTGCCGTCTCCGACACATCCGGCCACGGCTCTCCAAGCCCGCGATGCAGCCAGCCGAGCCGCTCGCGCAGCATCACGGCCGACTTTTCCCATGGCAGGATCGCCAACCCATGTGTGCGAATGGCGTCGATGAGAGCAGCATTCGCCGCGTCGCCGATAGGAGGCGGCGCCTGCCGCTCGGCAAGCGTCATGGCGCCCAGCCTTTCGACCATACGGGTGCGCAGCGCTCTTTTCTGCACGTCGAAAACCGTTTCGGTTTCCCGTCCGATGCGATGGCCGAGTGCGGCACGGATTTCCTCTTCCGTGACCGTCGCGGCGCTGGCAATGCGGCTGTTTGCGGCGGCACCCTGGAGATCGGCGACGACAAGATAGGGCTCGCGCGCCAGCGCCTCGGCCTCATTCATCACGCCGCCGCGTCCGTTGGCCAGCACATAGCGCCCCGGTCCGCCGCGCGCCCGAGCGACGCGGTCGGGCCATGCGTGGAGGAGGAGCGTGCCGGCCGAGGCGCGGAGATCGCCGCCGCCGGCATTCTGCGCCATCCGTCGCGCCATCGCCCTTGCGCTTGCGGCACGCGGCGAATGGTCGGTGCGGAAACGCGACAGCCTGGCGTCGAGATCGACACCGTCGCCGCCAAGTCCGCGCTCGGTAAGAAGCACCGCCAGTTCCGCCGCCTGTCCGGCGTGGCCGTCCCTTGCCGCTTCGGCCACCATATGCGCGAGCCTCGGCGGCAGGGCAAGACGCCGCATGGCCGCTCCGCCCTCCGTCAGCCGCCCGGCCTCGTCGATCGCACCGAGTTGAAGCAGCAACACCCTTGCTTCCGCCAGCGCCGCCGTGGGCGGCAGGTCGGGGAAGCGGAGGCCAACCGGGTCGCTCACGCCGAAAGCCGCGCAATCGAGGAGAAGGCCGGAAAGGTCGGCCTCGAGGATTTCCGGTGCGGCGAAGGCCGGCAACGACGCCGTCTGCCCTGCGCTCCAGAGACGGATGGCGATGCCCGGCCCAGTGCGCCCGGCGCGTCCGGCGCGCTGGTCGGCGGAAGCGCGCGACACGCGGACGGTTTCCAGCCGCGTCAGCCCAGTCGACGGCTCGTATTTCGGCAGTCGCGCCAGCCCGCTGTCGATAACGATACGCACGCCGTCGATGGTGATCGACGTTTCGGCAATCGCCGTTGCCAGCACCACCTTGCGGCGGCCCGGCTCCGCCGCCCGGATGGCCGCGTCCTGCGCGCGCCCGTCGAGATTGCCATAGAGCGGCGCAACATCCGCATCCGCCGGCAGACCGCCGGCGAGCCGTTCCGCCGTCCGCTCGATCTCGCGCTGGCCGGGCAGGAAGGCAAGGATGCTCCCCGGCTCGGAAGACAGCGCCTTGCGCACGGCGGCCGCTACCGCCTGCTCGACTGGCACATCTCGCGATCGCTCCTCGTACCGAACCTCGACCGGCCACGCGCGCCCCTCGCTTTCGATGACCGGCGCATCGCCGAGAAGCCTTGCCATGCGCTTGCCTTCGAGCGTCGCGGACATGACGACGAGCCTCAGATCCGGCCGCAGCGCATCTTGTATGTCGAGCGCCAGCACCAGCCCGAAATCGCCGTCGAGCGAACGCTCGTGGAATTCGTCGAACAGGATCGCCGCATAGTCCGGCAGTTCCGGGTCGTCGACGATCATGCGTGCCAGAACGCCCTCGGTGACGACGACGATACGCGTTCGCGCCGACATACGCCGGTCCATGCGCATCAGGTAACCGACCGTTTCACCGGCTTCCTCGCCGAGCAAACTTGCCATCCGCCGCGCCGCCGCGCGCGCGGCCAGCCGTCGCGGTTCGAGCAACAGGATCTTGCGGTCGCCGCGCCACGGCGCGTCGAGCAGGGCGAGCGGCGCGAGCGTTGTCTTGCCGGCGCCCGGCGGCGCGATCAGCACGGCGTTCGAGCCTCGTTCGAGGCTCGCCATGAGGCGCGGGAGCACGGCCGAAACAGGCAGGTCGGGGAAGGGCTGCATGGTCATTTCGCGGATGATGCCAGAGAGGACCCGCTCAGGCGGCCGCCGGGACCCTCGTCCCTGAAGATTCGAGGACCGATCCGCCACGCCATACCTTGCGCCTTGCCCCGGACACCGCGAGGCCAAAGCGTCGATCGCCGCTCATTGGCCGGCATGCTTAAACGCCGCATCATAGGCGGCGATGATTGCGCGTGCCCTGGAGCCGATCGCGGCTGCCGTCTCCCCCGGCTTGTAAAGGCTGGAGCCGAGCCCGAAAATCCGTATGCCGGCCGTCGCATAGGCGTCGAAATCGCGCTCCGAAACGCCGCCGACCGCACCGACCTCCATCCCCTTCGGAAGAACGGCGCGGATCGCGTTGATCCCCGAAGGCCCGAGCACGCTGGCGGGAAAGAATTTCAGCGCCGAGGCGCCCGCCGCAGCGGCAAGAAGCGCCTCGGTCGCGGTGAAGATGCCGGGCATGGTCACCATGCCTTTTTCGGAAGCGGCCCGGATCACGCCCGCGTCGACATTGGGACTGACCATCAGCCGCCCGCCGGCGTCAGCCAGTTTGCCGATTTCCTCGACCGACAACACGGTTCCGGCCCCGACCAGGCATCCGGCCGGCGCGCGCTTTGCCGCGATCTCGACGGAGCGGAAGGGCTCCGGCGAATTGAGCGGGATCTCGATCGCCTCGAAGCCGCCCTCGACAAGCGCGTCGACGATGCCGGCCGTTTCTTCCGGGCGGACACCGCGCAGGATCGCAACCAGGGGGCGCCTGAAGGTCGGCCATTTTACGCTCGATGTCATTATCGTTCAGCTCCAGAAGCGGCGGGCGGCGGCGTGCAGGCCGAGGCGCACGAGTTCGTCGGCATCAAGCGTGTCGACGGTCGATCCCGTGGCCTCCAGCGCCTTGGCGTAGAGTTTGGACAGCGACCCCGATGCGATCAGGTGGACATGATCCAGCCTGCCGAACCGCGCACGGGCGCCGGCGATCTCCGTGCCGATCAGCGCTCCCGAGAGCCGTGCGTCGCCCGAACCGGACGGCGAGAAGCCGAGAAGCTGCGCCGGCCTTATCTCGAAGGCGCGATTGGCGATGTCGGCGGGCCGGGCCACGCCGGCTTCGACCGCCGGGAGGAAGCCGGCATTGTCCGGCTCCACCTTCGTGTCGCTGACGGCGTGGGCGAGGATCGACTGCCGGCTGAGCAGGCCGAAAAGCTCGCCGGTCATATAGGTGGCGAATGCTTCCAGCGTACCGGCCTTGAGGGCGACCCATTTCGAATGCGTTCCCGGCATGCAGAAGAGGCCGCTTCCGGCGCCCGAAGCCAGGGCGCCCAGAAGCTGGGTTTCCTCGCCCCGGATGACGTCGGGATGATCGGGATCGCGTTGTGCCACGCCCGGCAGGATACGCACATCGCGCGAGATTCCTTCCACCTTCACTGCATTCTCGATGACATGGCCGAGCGGAGCGGGCGTATCGAGGTAACGCGCCTCCAGCCAGCCCTGCCGCGAGCCGGCCATGCCGCAGACGACGACGGGAAGGCTGGCCGGTGCGCCGGCCCCTGCCAGATGGCTTTCCATGACGCCCGGAAAATCTTCTCTACCGCCGATATTCCGCAGGCCGTCATTCGAGCGCCGCTCGGCCAGCGCATTGCCGTCCGCGTCGAGTACCCAGAGCCGGAACGCGGAGGTCCCCCAGTCGATCGCCGCGCAGAAAGGAGATTTCTTCATTCGACAGCCACCACGGAATCCGAAAACAGGCACGACTTGCCGGGGCCGCAGGATCGCGCCGGCCGGCGGCGGCCGCAAGAAAATCCGCATGCAGTTTGCGCAGTCATGAACGTTCGCCGATTCCATCGATCAGCCACATTGTATCGGGGAATGTCGCCGGCAACACAATGCCGGACCGCATCGGCGTGCTGCCGGCCGGCTTCAACCCGGCCGGCTCGGTGCGCCTGAAGACCGGGATCGATGTCATCGAGAATCTCGGCGGCGCCTCCTATGCCTGTGCGCGGGCGGGCGAGGAGCAGCCGCTGACCATCGAACTGCGCGACGCCGCCGGTGTTGCCGAGGGCGGCATGATCGAAACCGGCTTCGAGCCGGCGGACGCCTTCCTCTTCGACCCTGGAAGCGGTGCGCGAATCCGCTAAACTTGCACGTTGTACTCCAGTTTAGAACTATTCTAAATCATTGATTTGCTGGAATAATTCCAGAAGATAGCATTTGACAATCGCCTGCGTGGCAGTGTTTATGACCTAACTGCGCCTGAGGCGCGTCCCTTTGATGTCAGGGCCTTGGACCCTTTCGATTGGAGGCTACCATGTCCGCTATTCCGAGCCTGCGCCCGGACGCGCTCGTCGCGCTGGCCGAGCTTTCCCGTTTCCTCCGCACATTTGGGCTGCGCGCGTCGCCATTACGCGCCTTTCCCCTCGGCGCGGCGTAAGGCATGCCGCCTTGTATCGTGACGTTTTTTACAGACAATTTTCGAGGGGATATGACGTGAAGCTAAACGCTTTGCCGCTCGCGGCGGGACTGGCCTTTTCGCTGCTGGCGACGGCCGCCATTGCCGCCGATGCGACGCCGGCGGCGCCTGAGACCTCGGTGAACTATCCCTATATCGCCGGCAAGCTCAAACTGGAGTTTGACAATGACTGGCTGTTCCACTCGCAGGATCCGGCGGCCGAGTTCAACAATCTTTATCTCAGCTCCAACACGCTCGAGGTGAAGCTGGGGCTGACCCGGGTCTTTTCGGTCAATCTCGGCTGGACGCTGGAACAGGTGAAGGACCCCAACCCGCCGCGGAACTGCACCATGTGCAATATCGGGCTCTATATGGATACGCTCGATTTGCAGGCCGATCTCGGCAACTGGTCGTTCACCGCCGGCAAGCACGAACCGGCCTTCGGCTTCGCCTGGGACATAGCGCCCGGCGTTTTCGGCACCAACTATGCCGAGGATTACGAGCTTTCCGAGGTCTGGGGGCTCGGCGGCGCCTATACGTTCGACACCGGTTTCGGCAAGCATACGTTGGCGGTCAACACCTTCTTCGCCGACACAACCCTCCTTTCGGAATCGCTTTTCACCAATCGCGGCCGGACCTATCTGAGCGACGGAGGCGCAGGCAATACGGGCCGGCTCGACAATTTCGCGGTGACGCTGTTTGGCGAGGAAATCCCGAGCCTGCCCGGCTTCAAGTACAATATCGGTTATCGCCATCTTTCCGCCGGCCGTGGTGATTATGGCGACGAGAACGGCTTCATCGCGGGTGTGTCCAAGGAAACCGAGATCGGCAACGACACGAAGCTCGGGCTTCTTGGCGAGGTTGCCTATTTCGACAATTACGGCGGCACCGACGAGAAGGCCACCTATGCGACGCTTGGCGCGTCGCTGGCGCGCGGTCCCTGGCATGGCGAACTCACCGGTGAAATCAGGCGTTTCGACGTCGCCGGCACCGATCATCTGGTCCAGGTATCGGCGGGCTATGGCTTTGAAAGCGGCTACGACCTGAGTGTCGGATATGCCTTCGAACATGCCGAGCATATCGACAACCAGTATATCGGCGTGCGACTGACCAAGTGCTTCAGCTTCGCAACGAGCGGCTCGAAACCGCAATGCTGACGAAAACCCAAATGTTGATCTGTCCCCAATGCTGATCTGTCACTGCAATATCATCCAGGAAAAGGAGATCGAGGCCGCGATCGTCGCGCTCCTCGATGCCGATCCCTGGCAGCTCATCGTGCCGGCGAAAATCTATCATTCGCTCGGAAAGCGAGGGCGGTGTTGCGGCTGCTTCCCGAATGTGGTGGAAATCATCATCCGGGTCACGGAGGAATATCATCGCCGTTCCAGAATCGGCGACGATGATATAATTCCGTTCCTGGACAGAGTGCGCGGATTGCGCGGCCACTACGGGAGCAGGAATCATGAAGGGCGAAAAGCAGGTCATCGAGCGGCTTAACGAGGCGCTTTTCCTCGAGCTCGGCGCGGTCAACCAGTACTGGGTTCATTATCGCCTTCTGGACGACTGGGGCTTCAAGAAGCTGGCGAAGAAGGAACGCGAGGAATCCATCGAGGAGATGCATCACGCAGACCGGCTGATCGAGCGCATCATCTTCCTGGAAGGCCACCCGAACGCGCAGTCGGTCGCTCCGCTGCGCATCGGTCAGAATGTCAGGGAGGTCCTCGACGCCGACCTTGCCGGCGAATACGAAGCCCGCACCTCCTACAAGAAGTCCCGAGAAATCTGCCACGATCTCGGCGATTACGTGACCATGAAGCTTTTCGAGGAACTGTTGAAGGACGAAGAAGGCCATATCGATTTCCTCGAGACGCAGATCGAGCTTCTGAAGTCGATCGGCGAGGAACGCTACGGGCTGCTCAACGCCGCCCCCGCCGACGACGCCGAGTAGGAAAAGGAAGTCCCGCACGGGTGGAGGCCCGGCGATCGGGAAACATGGTTGGGTCCGGACCAGCCATAGCCAACCGTTTGCATCGGATAACAAGTTGAATCTCGGCCCGGACGCCGCCTGATGCAACAGCTCCGGTTTGCGGACGGTGTCGGCCGGCAAGTCGCATTCAGACAGGGCGGCCGCGGCACCGGCTTTTCCGGGTGCGAGCGGCCTTCCGTTTCAATGGCAGTCACCTTTTGGCTACCTTGTCTATTGCCTCGGACTTGCCAATAGTTTCCGTTTGGCGCATCCAACTGCCCGATAAAAAAGGTTTGAGCGGAGGGGAGGAAAATGGCGCTGCATCCCGACAGGCTTTTTCCGGTCGAGCCGTCGGCTCGTGAAATCGCGCGGCGGCTTTACGAGGAGGTCGCCGGCCTGCCGATCGTCTCCCCGCACGGCCATACCGATCCGTCCTGGTATGCCAGGGACGAGGCGTTCCCCGATCCCGCCACCCTTTTCGTCAAGCCCGACCACTATGTCACGCGCATGCTCTATTCGCAGGGCATAAAACTGGAGGCGCTCGGCATCGCGCGCCGCGACGGCGGCGAGGTGGAGACGGATGGCCGCAGGATCTGGCGCCTGTTCGCCGAGAATTTCTATCTCTTCGCCGGCACGCCTTCGCGGCTGTGGTTCGAACATTCGCTGGAAACCGTGTTCGGCATCGCCGACCGGCTCGGCCCCGGCAACGCCGACGCGCTCTACGACCGCATTTCCGACGCGCTACAGACCGAGGAACTGCGGCCCCGCGCGCTTTACCGTAAATTCAACATAGAGGTCATTGCGACCACGGACGGCGCCCTCGACGGTCTCGCATCGCACGACGCCATCCGTGCCTCCGGCTGGGACGGTCGTGTCGTTCCAACCTACCGGCCGGACGCCGTCGTCAATCCGGACATTTCCGGTTTCGCCGCAAATGTGCGCAAACTGGTCGAGATGACCGGCAATGCGCTCGACTGGAACGGCTACCTTGCCGCGCACCGCGCGCGCCGCGCCTATTTCAAGGAGCGCGGCGCAACCGCGACGGATCACGGCCATCCGACCGCCCGCACCGCCGACCTGTCGCAGGCCGCCGCTGCCCTCCTCTTCGAGCGCGTTCTGGCCGGCGCGGTTTCGCCGGAGGATGCCGAGATATTCCGGGCGCAGATGCTCACAGAGATGGCGCGCATGAGCATTGATGACGGCTTGGTCATGCAGATCCATCCGGGCTCCCACAGGAACCACAATCCGAGTGTGTTTGCCGCATTCGGGCCGGACATGGGCGCCGACATCCCGCAGCCGACCGACTATGTACGGGCGCTGAAGCCGCTGCTCGACGCCTTCGGTAACGATCCGCGCCTGACCCTCATCCTGTTCACCCTCGACGAGACGGCCTTTTCGCGCGAACTGGCGCCGCTCGCCGGCCACTATCCGGCGTTGAAGCTCGGGCCCGCCTGGTGGTTCTTCGACAGTCCGGAGGGGATGCGCCGGTTCCGCGAGACGACCACCGAGACGGCAGGCTTCTACAACACCGTTGGTTTCAACGACGACACGCGCGCCTATCTGTCCATTCCCGCGCGTCACGACATGGCCCGCCGCGTCGATTGTGCCTTCCTTGCACGCCTGGTCGCCGACCACCGGCTGGACGAGGAAGAAGCGCGAACCGTCACGCGCGACCTGGCCTACGGCCTGGCGAAAGCCGCCTATCGGCTCTGAAGCCATCGCCCGATCTCCAACACCGCACGCTGGCCGGCGGCTGCGGGATCGGCTTCTGCCCATTCCCCGGTGATCTTGCGTCGACGATGATCGGGCTGTCCCGGCATGCGTTTGTTACGTCCCCTCAAGACAAAGCGGCGATGATCCAAACAAACCTCCTTGCCGGCTTAAGCAGTTGTTCGGCTTTGCAGGGCAAGGTGGCGGCCAGGGGTTATCTGGGCAGGTGGGGACATGTTGAAGGTTGTTTCATGCCTCGCGTATGATCACGACTATTCGTTCGTCGTGGTCGCCGCGATCGTTTGCGTGGCAAGCGCGGTTATGACGATCCGTTTGTTCGATCGCGCAGGACGGCTTTCCGGTGAGGCGCGGCTGTCGTGGATCCTGCTTTCGGCGATGGCCTGCGGTGCGGCGATCTGGACGACGCATTTCGTGGCCATGCTGGGATTCCGGCTACCCATGGACCACGCCTTCGACCCGGCGCTTACCATCGCCTCCCTGCTGATTGCCGTTGCATTCAGCGCTGCCGGCCTCTTTCTGGCGACGAGCCGGACGAAGGGCGTGCAGGGAGAGTGCGGAGGCGTCGTGATCGGCCTCGGCATCGTCGCCATGCATTTTACCGGCATGGCGGGGCTGGAGGTCGCGGGCCGGATAGAATGGGATTGGGGTCTGGTCGGCGTATCGGTGCTGTTCGCGCTCTGCTTCGGAACGGCGACGACCCACATCCTGGCGCGGCACTCCTTCCGTTTCAGCCGGCCGCTGGCCATGGGCCTCCTGGTGCTTGCCATCTGCACCATGCATTTCACGGCCATGGGCGCCGCAACCCTGGTACCGGACCCTTCCGTCAGTCTGGAGACGACGACGATATCGAGCGAGTTCCTGGCAGTGCTGGTGCTTGCGGCCATGGCGATCATCGCCGGCCTTGCGCTCTATACCATAGACGCACGCTCGCAGCGTGAACTCCTGGACGGATTCCGCCACGCCGCCCTGCATGACGCCCTGACCGGTTTGCCGAACCGCGCGTTTCTGTCGGCCAATCTGCCCGGCATCCTTGAGAACGATCGCGCAAGCGGCATGGAGACGGCCGTTCTCGTCATCGATTTGGATCGTTTCAAGGAGATCAACGACGTCCATGGTCATCACACGGGCGATTTCCTGCTGCAGGATCTGGCCCGGCGTTTCACGCAATTATTGTCGAAGGACGAAATGATCGCCCGCGTCGGTGGTGACGAGTTCATCGCGGTCAAGCGCCAGGTCCGGACGAAGGCGGAACTGGAAGAGTTTGCGCGTCGGCTTACCGATTGCGCCCAGGAGCCGTTGCATCACAATGCCAGCACCCTGACTGTCGGGGCGAGCACCGGCATCAGCCTGTCCCCCGGCGATTCCATCGATGCGGAAGAATTGATCGGAGCCGCCGACCTTGCCATGTATCGGGCCAAGCGGTCTCTCGGCGACAAGATTTGCTACTATGAACCGTCGATGGATGAAGGCCGGCGGGCACGCAGCGCGCTTGCCATGGAACTTCGTCACGCGATCGAGCGCAATGAACTGGAGCTCCACTATCAGCCTCAGTTCGATATCCAGTCGGGTCTGGTCACAGCCTACGAGGCGTTGCTTCGATGGAATCACCCGATGCATGGCACCATCTCGCCCGTCGAGTTCATCCCGATCGCGGAAGAGACCGGCCTCATCATCCCGATCGGGGAATGGGTGCTGAAGACCGCCTGCGGGGAAGTGGCGGGTTGGACGAAGCCCTACAGGATCGCCGTCAACATCGCATCGGCGCAACTCACGCAAGCCGACCTGCCGAAAATCGTCCATGAAACCTTGCTGATGACCGGACTGGCCGCGTCCCGGCTGGAACTGGAAATCACCGAGGCCAGCATCATCGACGATCGCGAGCGGGCGCTGCATGTCATCCGCCAACTCAAGGCGCTCGGCGTTTCCATCGCCATGGACGACTACGGCACCGGGTATTCCTCCTTGTCGACCCTGCAGATGTTCCCCTTCGACAAGGTCAAGATCGACCGCTCCTTCATCGAGGGGCTGATATCCGACGCGGCGTCCACGGCCATCGTCAAGGCCACGATCCTGTTGGCCAACAGCCTCAAGATGGCCGTGCTGGCGGAAGGCGTGGAGCGCAAGGAACAGATGGACTTCCTGCAGGCCGAGGGATGTATCGAAGCGCAGGGCTTCCTGTTCGGCCGGCCGCAGCCTCTCGATCAGATTGCCAGGCAGGTGGGGCGCGGAACGCAGGCCGGCGCCAAGCCGCGATCTTCAGTCTCCCGGGCCGCCTGAACCGAACGTCCGCCCAGGGGGTGACGGACCCTCGCCGGATCGAAAGTCCGATCGGCGAGCAAGCCCAATGGTGGGGTTCTGTCGAAAACTTCTCGGAAAGGTCGTTGCGGCATGACGCTCGCTCCTTCTTTTCGGGAGTCTGTGATGTTCAAGGGCCGGCCTGAGCCTGTACGAGCAAAAGCTGTTTCCAGAAAAGCACAGCTTCCTTATTTCAGCCGCGCTGAGGAAAACTAACGCTGTATTAACGCTGCACTAACGCTCCCGAACTCGCCCATCGGGCATAAGCCCGCCGGGCATCAAGAGGCGGGAAGATGGCGACACAGGTCAGAGAAGCTGAGAGCTCTCTGGGAAAGGCGGCTGACGGATCAGCCGATGGCGCGGCCGATCTCGGCTATTCGATGTCGAACGGCCTGGTGGCGCGGCTGAGATCGCTCGATATCGGGCTGGCGGTGACTTCCTACCAGTCCGGCCTGCTCTACATGCTCGGCCGCAACCCCGGTACGGGCGGCCTCAACGTCCACCAGACGCCGATCCTCAGGCCGATGGGGCTCGCATCCGCACCCGACGGCTCGCTCACGCTCGCGGCCGGCTTTCAACTTATCCGCTTTGTCGATGCGCTGGAGCCCGACCAGCGCGCCAACGCGATCTTCGACACCTGCTACGTGCCGCGCACCGTGCACCTCACCGGCGAGCTCGACGCGCATGACGTCGGCCTCGACGCGGCCGGGCGGGCGATCTTCGTCAACACCCGCTTCAACTGCCTGGCCACCTTGTCCGACCGCTACAGCTTCGAGGAAGTCTGGCGGCCGCCCTTCGTTTCGGCGCTGGTGGACGAGGACCGCTGCCACCTGAACGGCCTTGCCATGCAGGATGGCGAGCCGGCCTATGTCACGGCGGTCAGCCGCTCAGACACGATCGACGGCTGGCGCGACCGGCGCGCCGACGGTGGCGTGGTGATCGACGTGAAGACGGCGGACGTGGTCTGCGAGGGGCTTTCCATGCCGCACTCCCCGCGCCTTCACAACGGCAAGCTATGGCTGCTCAATTCGGGAACCGGCGAGTTCGGCACCGTCGAGTCGCCGAAAGCCGGCGGCATGGGTCGCTTCGAGCCGCTTGCCTTCTGTCCGGGTTTTCTGCGCGGGCTTGCCTTCTCGGGCCGCTATGCCTTCGTCGGGTTGTCGAAGCCCCGATACAAGCGCTTCGAGGGGCTGGCGCTGGACGAGCGCCTCAAGGCCGCCGATTCGGAGCCGTGGTGCGGCGTGCAGGTGATCGACCTCGAGCGGGGAAACTGCGTCGACTGGTTCCGCATCGACGGCGCGGTCGCCGAACTCTACGACCTGGCTGTGCTTCCCGGCGTGACGTGCCCGATGGCGGTGAGCCCCGGCTCGCCCGAGGCGGCGGGCGTCGTCAGCCATGCGCCGAGCGATGACCACAGGTCGAACGCCGGGCCGGCCGGCTTGTCATCGAACGAAATCGTTACCGAGACCGCAGCTCCAGCTACCGCGTGACCCGAGAGGTCACCATGAAGAGAAACGACCATCATGAATGAAGAGAAGCTAAAAAACCCTGGAACGTCGAACGGACCAAGGCAGGATTTCAGGCGCCGCCTGGTGCTTGGCACCGCCCTCGCGACCAGTGCCTTCTTCGGCGGCTACCGCGGCTATATCCGACGCGCCTTTGCCGACTGCGCGCCCCCCGGCGGCACCTACACATGCAGCGGCGCGACGACGACCACCCAGACGCTCAGTGGCACCCCGCTGGTGGTGACAACAGCCCCCGGCTTCAGCATCGACACGACCGCCAGCGGCGGCTACGCCTTCAAGCTGAGCGGCACGGATGGCCTGACGTTCACCGACCGGCACAACTCCACCATTGCGGGTTACGCTTCCGGCATCATGGCCTACAACTACGGCAGCGGCGCGCTTTCCATCACGACCACCGGAAAGGTGAGCGCGGGGCTATATGACGGCATCTCCGCGAGAAACTACGGTACGGACCTGATAATTCACTCGGCCGCCGTCAGCGGTGGGGGCAACTACGGCATCAATGCGTGGAATGAGGGCAGCGGTGCACTCTCCATCACCGCCACCGGAACGGTGACGGGGGGAGTAAACAGTCACGGCATCTTGGCGCGAAACGAAGGCACCGACCTGACGATCGAGGCGGCCAGCATCAGCGGCGGACGCGACGGCATCTTCGCCGACAACAACGGCGGCGGCGCGCTTTCGATCAAAGCCACCGGAAAGGTGACCGGGGCGCAATTTGACGGCATCAACGCCAGCAACGAAGGCGATGGCGGCCTGAAGATCATCGCGACCGATGTCAGCGGCGGGAGCTACGGCATCAACGCGCACAACAACGGCGGTGGCGGCCTGAAGATCCGCGCGACCAACGTCAGCGGCGGGACCTACGGCATCAACGCACACAACAACGGCGGCGCGCTTTCGATCACTGCCACCGGCGTAGTGACGGGGGGAACGACCTCCGACGGAATCTACGCGGGAAACGAAGGCACCGACCTGACGATCAGCGTCGCCACGGTGAGCGGCGGGTACAGCGGCATATTCGCGCAGAACAAAGGTAGCGGCGAGCTTTCGATCAAAGCCACCGGAAAAGTGACCGGGGGGCATTATGGCGGCATCTTCGCCAGCAACGACGGCGATGGCGGCCTGACGATCCGCGTGGCCGATGTCAGCGACGGGACCTACGGCATCTACGCCAAAAACAACGGCAGCGGCGCGCTTTCCATCAAAGCCTCGGGAACGGTGACCGGTACAACCGCGGAGGGAATCGACGCACGCAACGCCGGCAACGGCGACCTGACGATCAGTGCGACCAACGTCAGCGGCGAAAACAAGGGTATTTACGTCAAAAACAGCAGCAGCGACTACTCCAGCAGAGGGTCGCTTTTAATTACCGCGACCGGAAAGGTGAGCGGTGCGAACGCTGACGGCATCCAGGTGATCAACAACAATTATTCTGATAATATGAAGGTCAGCGCGAACGACGTCAGCGGCGGGACCTACGGCATTCGCGTCAGCAACAACTACGGCAGAACATCGCTTTCTATTACAGCTACCGGAACGGTGAGCGGAGCGAGCGCTGACGGCATCTCCGCACGAAACGCCCCCGGCACTGACCTGACGATCAGCGCGAAGGATGTCAGCGGTGGGCGCAACGGCATTTATGCCGCCGGTGCCAACGTGACGATCAACGCCGCCGCTGTCAGCGGGGGTACCAACGGCATTTTCGCGAAGAGCGATCACGGTACGCTTTCGATCACCGCGACCGGATTGGTGGAAGGGAAGTCTGGCGCTGGAATCAATGCATATGGTGGGTTTGCTACCAGTAGCGACTTGACGATCAGCGCGGCTGCTGTCAGCGGGAGCGGAGACGGCATCCGCGCCACCAATGCCGCTTTCTACGGCCATCTTTCGATCACCGCTACCGGCACGGTGACCGGAGGGACCGGAGATGGTATTTCGGCGGTCAACTTGGCCGGCGGGATGACCATCAGCACCGCCGATGTCAGGGGCGGACAAGATGGCATCTCGGCGACCAACGTGTTCGGCGGCGATCTGGTGATCGATGCTGCCGCCGTCAGCGGTGGAGACAATGGAATTGTCGCCTACAACGACGCCTTGGCCGGTGGCACCAGCGCGCTTTCAATCACCGCCACCGGCAAGGTGACCGGCGGTAAATATGACGGCATCAACGCCAGCAACTACGGTAGCGGCAGCCTGACGATCGACGTGGCCGATGTCAGCGGCAACATCGACGGTATCAAAGCCCTCAACAAAAATGGCGGCGCACTGTCGATCGACGCCTCCGGAACGGTGGAGGGGAAGGCCGGAGCAGGAATAAGCGCGAGCAACGAGCTCGGGACCACCAATCTGACGATCGAGGCGGCTGAGGTCAGCGGCGGAACCCAGGGAATCTACGCCCGCAATATCGGCACCGGCGCGGTTTCCATAACCGCGACCGGAAAGGTGAGCGGCGGCACCGGCTATGACGGCATCTATGTGAGGAACAACGGTAACCGGACAACGATCGACACGGAAGCTGTCAGCGGTGGAGCAAACGGCATCAACGTCGACAATCGCGGCATCGGCGCGGTTTCCATCACAACCAAGGGAACGGTGGAGGGGACAACCGGCAGGGGTATCTCCGTCATCAACGAACCTGGCAGCTCCGATCTTACGATCAGCGCCGCGGCCGTCAGCGGCGGCTCCGATGGCATCTACGCCCGCAATGTCGGCTACGGCTCGACTTTCATCACCACGACTGGAACGGTGACCGGCAAGGGAGCCAGCGGCATCTACGCGAGAAGCAACGCCAGCAACGCCATCCTGACGATCAGCACAGAAGCGGTCAGCGGCGCGCAACGTGGCATGGACATTAAGAGCTTCGGCAATGGTTTGGCTTCCATTACCGCCACCGGCACCGTCACCGGTCATGGCGCCGAAGGTATCAACGTCTTCAAATACAGTAGCGGCGACCTGAAGATCGACACGGCCGATGTCAGCGGCGCAACCGACGGCATTCATATCCTCAACGGTACCGGAGGTGCGATTTCCATCACCACCCACGGAGCGGTCGAAGGAGCGGCTGGCGCTGGCATATTCGTCCAGAACAAAGGTGTGGCCGCCGATTCGACCACGACAGTAACGGTGGCGGAAGGCTCGACCGTAAGCGGTAGCACGGACGGCATCGAGGCCCACTCGGCAACGGGTCGGGCGGCGACCCTGGTCAATGCCGGCACGATCACCGGCACGACAGGTGTGCTGTCGGATGGCGGCCCGATGGCGGTCTTCAATACCGGCATCATCGCCGGCACCGGCGGCACGGCGATCGATCTCACCGGCGCGGGCCATCCCAGCACCGTCAATCAGCAGGGCGGCGCGATCACCGGCAAGATCCTGCTCTCGGCCGCTTCGGACACGGTCAACGTCACCGGAGGCGCGATCGCCGGCGACATCGTCGGCCAGGGCAATGCCAATCTCAACTTCGCGCTGGGCAGCGGTACCTTCACCTTCGCGGCGCCCTACGCCGTCACCGGCATGGAGGGCGTCTTCATGAACTCCGGCACGGTAACGATCGCCGGCACCATCAACACCGACGCGCTGACCGTGAACGGCGGCACCATGATCGTCGAGGGAAAGGTCACCACCTTTCCGGGGTTTGCAACCGTCAATGGGGGAAAGCTCGTCGTCGGCGACGATACCCATGCGACGGCAACCCTTGCCGGCGACGTCCTGGTCAAGAGCGGCGGCACGCTTGCCGGCATCGGCACGGTCGGCGCGACCACAATCATGGCCGGAGGCATTCATGCGCCGGGGAACAATTCACTCGGTACGCAGACGATCAACGGCAACTATACCAATAATGGCACGCTGCAGATCTATATGACGCCTACCCTTTCCAGCCAGGTGACGGTGAACGGCGCCGTCGACATCAGCGGCGCCACGCTCTCGCTGATGCCGTCGCCGGCCTTCGCGGCCGATTTTAACAGCCTCAACGGTCCCTTCACCATCATCGCGAACGATGGCGGCGACGCTGTGACGGGTACATTCTCTTCCGTCACAGGGCCCCTCCTGTTTTTTGACGACATCGTTGACTATGCCGGCGGCGACGGCAACGACGTGACGCTGGAATTGATCCGCAACGGCCTGCAATTCGCCGACGTCGCCCATACGCCCAACCAGAAAGCCGCAGCCGATGGCGTCGACAGCCTGGGCCGGGGCAATCCGTTGTGGAACGCGATTATCCTGCAAAGCGACGGGAATGCCGCCCGCGCCGCCTTCGACCAACTCTCCGGCGAGATATACGCTTCCACCAAATCGGCGTTGATCGAGGACAGTCATTTCGTGCGCGATGCGGTGAACGACCGCATCCGTTCAGCCTTCGGCGACCTGTCGGCGCCCGCCATGCCGGTCATGGCCTATGGCGAGGGCGGACCGCAATTCGCTCCGCCCGACACCGCCGGACCGGTCGCCTGGGGCCAAGCCTTCGGCTCATGGGACTCTTTCGACGGCGACGGCAACGCGGCGGCCATGGGCACCTCCACCGGCGGCTTCCTGACCGGCATCGACGGCGAGATCGCTTCGGACGTCCGCCTCGGTTTCCTCACCGGCTACAGCCATTCAACCTTCGATATCGATGGCCGCTATTCCTCCGGCTCGAGCGACAATTATCATGTCGGCCTCTATGCCGGCGGCAAGTGGAACGCGCTGCGCCTGACGGGCGGCCTTGCCTATACGTGGCACGACATCAGGACGGGCCGCTCGGTCGCCTTTCCCGGTTTCGGCGACAGCCTGACAGGGGATTATGGCGCCGGCACCTTCCAGGCCTTCGGCGAGGCCGGCTACAAGATCGGCATAGGCGCCGTCTCCTTCGAGCCCTTCGCCAATCTGGCCTATGTCAACCTGCACACGAACGGCTTCACGGAGAAGGGCAGGGATGCGGCGCTCCGTGCCCGCGGCGAGACCACCGAGACGACCTTCACAACGCTCGGCGTCCATCTTGCCTCGGTCTTCGACATCGGCGGCATGAAGGCGACGGCGCGCGCCACGCTCGGCTGGCGCCACGCCTTCGGCGACGTGACGCCGATCTCCACCAACGCCTTTGCCGGCGGCTCTGCCTTCGACATCGCCGGCGTGCCTGTCGCGAAGGACGCCGCGCTCGTCGAGGCGGGGTTCGATCTCAATCTCACCGAAGCCGCGACCCTCGGCATCGCGTATCAGGGCCAGTTCGGCAGCGGCGCCATGCAGAACGGCTTCAACGCCAATCTCCAGGTCAGGTTTTGAACATGCTCGAACGATCGCTCCGAGCCGTCGCCATGCTTGGCGCCTGTGCCGTTCTTTCCATGGGGGGGCCCGTATGGGGCAAGGATACCGCGCTGCCGGGCGGGGCATCCTCATTGCAGGAGACGTATCAGGATTGGCAGATCGCCTGCCGGATCGTCGATAAAACGAAAAACTGTTCCATGTCCCAGCAGCAGGTCGGCAAGAAGAACCAACGGGTCCTTGCCGTGGAATTGCAGGCCGGCTCCGACGGCGCCGTAACGGGCGTCCTGGTGCTTCCCTTCGGGCTTTTGCTCGATAAGGGCGTGACGCTCCAGATCGACGACAAGCCGGCTCTCGCCCCGCTGCGGTTCCGCACCTGCATGCCTGTCGGCTGCCTGGTGCCGCTGTCATTCGACAGTGATCGTGTAAGTTCGCTTGGCAAGGGGACGGCGCTCAAGCTCAAGGCAGCCGGTTCCGACACCGGCCAGGAAGTCGTCCTCACCGTATCGCTCAAGGGCTTCGCCGCCGCCCTCGACAGGATGAAAACGCTTGCCGGAAGCTGATAAAATTCCAGGCAGCTGACCCCATTCCGGATATTCATCCGTTGCGGCCGCAATGGCACCCTATCCCACAATCATCGGCATTTAATGATGCAAAGGGGCCAACGAGCGCATCTCCGCATTTGCCTTTTCCAGCCAGAATCGCATGTCCATTTCGCGGTACATCGCTATTGCGGAAGTTAACTGGTCGCGGGCATCGTCCCGCTTTCCGATGCGTCCGTAGAGCTTGCCGAGATCGCGGTGGCAATGGGCCACCAATGGGCGCATGCCGACCTCCGCCGCGAGCGCGAGCGCGCTCCGGTAATAGCCCTCGGCAAGTTCCATGTTTCCCTCGCAGGCCGACGCCTCGCCGAGAAGATGGAGCGCGCTCGCTTCTCCGCTGCGCTGGCCGCTTTCGCGCGCTAGAGCTAGGCCGCGCTCGGCAAATCCAAGAGCCGCCGCGGAGCGACCGGCGAGCACGCACGCTTCGCCCAAAGGCACCAGGAAAAGCAATTGGCCAAACCGGTGCCCCATGTTTTCGAACACTTCCAGCGCCTGCTCGAGAAGGGAAACGCCTTCGTCGGTTCGTCCCATCAGCGTGGTGACGTAACCGAGGCTTCCCGAACTGCCTGCGACGAGAAAAGGGAGGTTCCACTCGCGGGCCACCGCCAGCCCGCGCTCCAGCAAAGCAAAAGCGCCGCTCAATTCTCCTCTGGCCGCAAATAGATCGGCCAGGCACCAGCATGCGACGGCGAGGCTGTAGGGGTGGTTGGCCGCCTCGGCGAGGCGGATGCTTTCCTCGCCATGGGCTATTCCGCGCTTGAATTTGCCTTGGTCGGCGTAAATGCGGGCCAGATAACTATGGGCTGTTACTGCTGGAAATCCTGCAACGGAGAGTTGTTCGAGGCTCCGCTCACGGCCAAGCAATTGCAGGACTTTCAAGAGTTGATGTTCTGCCTGCTCATAGTCCTGCGTCGAGAAGCAGGCGAATCCGAGAAAAAGGGCGGAAATTACCTGGAGGGGAATATCCGCAATGGAAAGTGCAAGAGCCTGCGCTTTCTCACCGGATACAACAGCGTCCTTCGGATTTCCGCTCAAGCCGAGCGTCTGGCACATATGGACCAGGGCGTGGCAGAGCCTGCGTCGATCATCCAGACGGTTGGCCAGGACTTCGGCTTCCTGAAGACAGGAGATGGCGCGCTCGAATTGGCCGAGCGGAAAAAGCGAAGCCTTGAGGTCGAAGCGCAGGTCGATGGCCTGTTGCAGCGTCTCTCGTGTTTCGGGCAGGGTGTCGAGGGCATTCAGCGCCTGTTCGAAAAATACTGCTGCCTCACGGTTGGCCCAACGCGTATGCGCAAGCCGCCCGGCCTTCACCCAATACCCGATCGCCTTGCCGTCGAGTTTCGCCTCCGCAAAATGGTGGGCGACGATTTCGGGCTGGCTCTCGGTTAACGCCGGGAAATGGTCGACGAGGGCCCGTCCGATGCTTGCATGCAACTGCCGACGCCGGCTCTTGAGCATCGTGGCGTAGGCGGCATCCCGTACCAGCGCGTGCTTGAACATGTAGATTTCGTGGGGGGCCGTTCCGCGCCGGGAAATGAGGCCGGAAGCCGTAAGCCGCGCGAGCGCGGCGTCGAGATCCGTCGGCGCCAGGTCCGAGACCGCGGCAATCAGTCCGCGAGAAAACTCCCGCCCGATCGTGGCGCCGATCATAGCCACGCCCTTGGCCGAACCGAGCAGGTCGAGGCGAGCCGCCAGCGACGCTCGGAGCATTGCCGGAATAGCCGGTAGTTGCAGCGGTCCGTCGACGACATAGCGGTCTGCCGTTTCCCGCAGCAACCCACCCGCAAGCAGCGCGCGCGTCAGTTCCTCGACAAACAACGGCACGCCGTCGGCGCGCGAAAGGATCTGCTCGACGACGACGTCAGGAAGCACCTTGCCCCGGGTAATGCCGTTAATGATGGCGGCACTGTCGCTCGCGTCCAGGCGGTTCAAGGGAAGCGCCGTCACATGCGGCTGACCCATCCAACTCGGCTGGAACCCCGGCCGGAGCGTGACAATCACCAATATGGGCAGGCTGGCTGCACGATGCACCAAACGCTCGAGCAGATCCGCCGATGTCGGATCCATCCAGTGGGCGTCTTCGACCACGATCAGGATTGGTCCCTCCGACGCAGCCCCATCGATCTGGCCAAGAAGCGCTCCAAACAACATCTCTCGCTTCTGCTGCGGACTGACCGTCAATGACGGGTGGCGCGGTTCCGTCCGTATGCCCACCAGTTCAGCGAGGAGCGCCACGTCGCGCGGCAAATCACTCGCTGTCGGCTTGAGTAGCGCCTTCAGTTTGTCGAGCCTCGTATCGGCGCTGTCGCCGGGCTTGAATCCGGCGTCGTGTTCGATTCGAGCGATAAACGGATAGAGCGCGCTGTGCGCATGATAGGGCGAGCAGGAGTAGATAAAGCGGGCTTGCGGCTTGCCGTCAATTCTGGCCAGCATGCTCTCGACGATACGCGATTTGCCGATGCCGGCCTCGCCCGCGATGGCCACGACAGCGCCCTGGCCGGCGCTCGCCTGATGCCAGCGGCGCAACAACAGTTCGATCTCCATTTCCCGGCCGACGAGCGGGTATATGGCATCGCCACGCAGAGCATCGAAGCGGCTCATCCCAATCGTCTTGCCACGCACTTTCCATGCCGTCGGCACCGATATTCCATCCGGGGCGAGGAGAGGGCGGCAGTCGAACATCCGGCCCACAAGCCGATGTGTGCCGGCATCGATCACGACTTCGCCGGCTGTCGCCGCCGCCTGCAACCGCGTCGCCAGATCCGGGGCCTCACCGATCACGACCTGATGCCAGCGATTGTCCGTTGCCGGCTTTTCGCCGACGACAACCAGTCCGGTGGCGATTCCGACGCTTGCCTGGATTTTCACGTCTGACGACGCCAGCCTCTCGATCGAACTGACGAGTGCGAGACCGGCGCTCACGGCCCGCTCGGCGTCATATTCATGTGCGGTCGGGTAGCCGAAATGCAGAGCGACGGCTTTGCCCCGGTACTGGGCGACAATTCCCCCGAATCGCGCCGCCAGATCGGCGACTGTCCTGTGGAAGCCGGTCACCAGATCGACATCATCCTCGACGTCATGATCCGCCGACGCGGGCGCCAAGGTGATCAAACTGCAAACCATGATCGTCAGTTGGCGTTGCTCAAGAACATCAGCGGTAACGCTGGCAGGAATATCATTGCCCGGTATCTCGGCCGGCCGACCTCCATTGTTCTGTTCAGAGGGTCCGCGCGTGTCGTGATGGAACCCGCTGACAGATCGCGATGTGCCAGGCGGGGGAGCGTCACGAAGCTCAGCGACCAGTGCCTCCGTCAAGGGATCCGGCTCGGTGTTGAGTTCACGCGCAAGCAGCGCCACGAGATCCTTGTGGCATTTGAGCGCCTCGGCCTTGCGCCCTCCGGCAGCCAACGCCTGCATCATCAACCGGTGCGCATCCTCGCGCAGGACGTTCACCCCGATGGCCTGCCTTGCGGATTTAAGTGCGGACTCCGCGTCTCCCGCTTGCAACGCAAGATGGCCATAGCCAACCATGGCGTTGAGCGCCATGTCTTCCAACCGCTTCCGCTCCAGGTCACGCCAGTCCGACCAGGCGTCCTCGGCGATATTAAGGTCGGTCAGGAAAGGGTGCCGGTAGAGATCGATGGCAGCGGCAAACGAAGCGGGGTTTGCCTCACCGATCAACATCTTGAAGCGGGCCACATCGCAATCAAACGCGCCTGGCGCGAGCCAGACTTCATTGTCGTCACTGACGATGGCGTTCTCGCCCAGGATCCGGCGTAGCTGGAAAAGGGCATGCCGCAGATTTTGCCGCGCCTGGGTCTCGAAAGACGAGCCCCACAGCAGGTTTGCCAACCTCTCGCGCGGCTGCGGTTGAGGCGCCGTATACGCCAGGTAGGCCACAAGTCCGGCAAGCTTCCCCCTCGGAAGGGGCGCAGCGCCATTCGTGGTTGTCAGATCGATGCGCCCGAGCAGCGTAAGACGGAATCTCGGTAATTGCGAGCTGTGGGTCAAGACGGTTCCCGAAAAAGCACAGCTCTCCGACTGAATCATGCCGAGGAAAACTAACGCTCTGTTAACGCTGTACTAACGCTCGCCAACCCGCCCGTCGAGCACAAACGGCGCGAAGGCGTTTGTTGCGGATAACACATTCAGGGGCACCGTAAAGTTAACCGGCGGCGGATAGATACCTGCGAGCATGGCGTTATCACTTTAAATGGCTGTCAGCGTTTTCCTGGCTGGACGCGATGGCATGAACCTGCTCGCCGCTAGCTATAAGCGCCATCGCTTCCCGCCACAGATCATCACGCACGCGGTCTGGCTTTATTTCCGGTTTCCGCTCAGCCTGCGCCTGTTCGAGGAAATGCTGTTGGAGCGCGGCATTGTCGTGTCTTACGAAACGATACGTCGATGGGCGAAGAAGTTCGGGCCCGAATATGCACGTCGCTTGCGACGCACGATTTGCGACAAAACCATCCTGCGGCCAGTGCAAGGCTACTCAGTTATCCCCGGGCCGTTTATACGCCTCTCAATTCAACTATTAAGCCCTGCCTCGCCGGCGCGCAGTCGGGGGCTCTTTTGCATCGTGAAAGGCCGCCGTGACAATTTTCCATGATGACGGTGCCTGCGAGCGCATCTACCATTGAAGCACGATGTACTTGCAGAGCACGATCACCTGTCCGAGTTGCGGGCATCAGGAGACGGAAACGATGCCGGTCGACGCCTGCCAGTATTTCTATAACTGCAAGGGCTGTGGCGCACTGCTGCGTCCGAAAGACGGGGATTGCTGCGTCTATTGCTCTTACGGTTCGGTTCCCTGTCCGTCGATCCAGGGCGCGAAGACAAACGGTCCATCGGGAAGCTGTTGCGAAGCTATGTAGCCTGGCACCGCAGCGATATCTATGAAGCCCGCTGTCTCTAACGAGGTGGCGGGGCTTTTGCGTTGGTGGCCGCGAGTTTCTCTCGATTGTTATCGAGATCGACGGGTCGCTCAGGTGGCAATATCGAGATCGGTGGGCTTTCGCCAGGCTGAGGATGTCGCGTATCAGATGCCACGAAGCCCACGGAAGGAGATTCAGGCGATGGACTATATCGACTCCGACGCAGCAAAAGCGCTCAAGCTGCCGTTCAGCCAGGCTGTTCGTGTCGGCGATATCGTCTATCTTTCCGGCGCGCTGGGCAACGTGCCAGGCAAGCTGGAAGTCGTACCCGGCGGCATAGAACCGGAAACCCGGCAGACGATGGAGAATATCGGCGCTCTCCTCAAGGAGAACGGTCTTACATTCGCAGATGTCTTCAAATGCACCGTGATGCTCGCCGACATGGCTGAATGGCCTGCCTTCAACCGGATCTATGTCAGCTATTTCGAGCCCGGCCGCCTACCGGCACGCTCCGCCTTTGGAGCAAGTGGTCTCGCGCTTGCGGCGCGGGTGGAACTCGAGTGCTGGGCCTATGTCGGCGGAAAGGACGGCCGGTAGTACTGCGAAACTGCCGAGCGCGCGGCCGGCGGCTTTTTGCGTTTCGGGTGACCTGCTCCACTGAAATGTCCTCGCTTTGAGGTTGGCCTGTTGTCCGGATGAGGAGACAGGCAATGAAGCGATCGAGATTTTCCGACGAACAGATCATCGGCATTTTGAAGGAGCACCAGGCGGGGCTTTATCCGTGACCGGTCGCCGGAACCTGACATTTCCTTCAATCGCAGGAAGGAGCCCGTCCCGGTTCGCTGGGGCGGGTTTTTCTATGGAAAAGACAAGGTGGATAGACGGGTGGGTATCCGCACCCGTTTCCGTCATATGAATTTGGAAATAAACGATAAATGGAGGCAGAATGGTGCCGCTTGTCAGACTCGAACTGACGACCCCATCATTACGAATGATGTGCTCTACCAACTGAGCTAAAGCGGCAAGCCCGGCCCGAAACGCCGGTGGCGCGGGTGATAACCGCATTGACGCGTGATTTCAAGACACTTCGGTCGCGCCGGTGTTTCCGTGTGTTTGTATACAGGAGCGGCGTTGCTCCTGCCGCCTCCGCTGCGGACTTATCCCAAACTTAAACCAAGGTCGAAACATTAAGTGGGTAGCCACATGTCGCGTCCCGATATAATTTTACATCGCATGGCGATATAAAATTAAATGTATCGTCGTTGCTTCAGGGAGGACGAGGGAATGCAGCAGGATAGTGGGGGGTGGTTTGCCCGGTCGCGCACCGTGGCCAAACCCGGCTTCAGCCGATGGATGGTTCCACCGGCCGCATTATGTGTACATCTTTGCATCGGGCAGGCCTACGCGTTCAGCGTATTCAACCTGCCGATGACGAAACTGATCGGCATCCACGAATCGGCGCCGGACGACTGGAAGCTGACCCAGCTCGGCTGGATATTCTCGCTCGCCATTTTCTTTCTCGGCGTGTCCTCGGCAGTGTTCGGCCGCTGGGTCGAGGAAGGCGGGCCGCGCAAGGCCATGTTCACCGCGGCCTGCTGTTGGGCCGCGGGCTTTCTCATTTCCGCATTCGGCGTCAGCATCCATAATCTGTGGCTGATCTATCTCGGCTACGGCGTGCTCGGCGGCATCGCGCTCGGCATCGGCTACATCTCGCCGGTCTCGACGCTGATCAAATGGTTCCCCGACCGCCCCGGCATGGCCACCGGCATGGCCATCATGGGCTTCGGCGGCGGCGCTTTCATCGCCGCGCCGCTGTCGGTCTGGCTGATGAGGAGGTTCACCACCGATACCCATATCGGCGTGATGGAAACCTTCATCGTGCTCGGCGTCGTCTATTTCCTCTTCATGATCGTCGGCTCGATCATCGTCCGGGTTCCGCCGGCCGACTGGGTGCCCGAAGGTTATGTGGCGCCCAAGGAGAACAGGCTGATCAGCAAGAGCGACGTTTTCGTCTACGACGCGTTGAAGACACCGCAATTCTGGCTGATCTGGTGGGTGCTCTGCCTGAACGTGACCGCCGGTATCGGCGTCCTCGGCCAGGCCTCGGCGATGAGCCAGGAGATGTTCCCCGGTATCATCACACCGATCGCGGCCGCCGGCTTCGTCGGCCTGATGAGCCTGTTCAACATGGGCGGGCGTTTCTGCTGGGCGACCGTGTCGGACTATATCGGACGCAAGAACACCTATTTCGTGTTCATGGTGCTCGGCTTTATCCTCTATTGTACTGTCCCGCATGCCGGCGCCATCGGCAGCGTGTCATTGTTCGTGTTCTGCTTCCTCATCATCATCTCGATGTATGGCGGCGGCTTCTCGACCGTGCCCGCCTATCTGAGGGACATGTACGGTACACGCTATGTCGGCGCCATCCACGGCCTGCTTCTCACGGCCTGGTCCATGGCGGGCATCTTCGGCCCGGTGCTGGTCAACTACATCCGCGCCTACAATGTCAGCCATGGCGTTCCGAAGGCGCAGGCCTACAACACCACCATGTACATCATGGCGGGTCTCCTGGTGATCGGCTTCATCTGCAACTTCCTGGTGAAGGCGGTCCATGAGAAGTACCACATGAAGCCCGAAGCGGACGACGCGGCGCTCGACGTCGCCGGTCGGGCGGCGGCGCGGGCGTGAGGAGGATAGACAATGAGCAATGGTAATCAGAACGGCACGACCACGCTTCATTTGGTGCTTGCATGGGGCTTCGTGGGTATCCCGCTTGTACTGGGCGTGCTGCAGACCCTGGTCAATGCGATGAAGCTGTTCCAGTAGGACAGGACCAGCAGCCTGCCGCCGCCCACCGGGGCGGCGGCAGGCTGACTTTGATTATATGCATGTCTTTATCCCGAACCGGCGTCCATTTTCGGGAGGCATGCCTTGGCTTTCGGGGTCAGCGTTCCGTAAGCAGATATTTCAGCAGGGCGGCGATGCCCAGTATGAGCAGGATTGCCACGAGGATCCAAAGGATCATCATGCCGCCCATCATCGCGCCCGAACCGTTCATCATCACTTTTCCGTACCTCGGCTTTCATGCACCGCCGGGAAAAGCACGCATTCCGGTCGTGCACGCCTGATATGATCCTTCCAGTAGATGTAAGGTCAAGCGCCGCTACGCCGCACGCTCGTTGTCGGCCGGTGGGCGCATGGCAAGCCTTGTTCTTGCCTCGGCATATTCGCGGGCCAGCCGGTCGACGAGGACACTGGCCGGGACAATTTCCTGCACCGCGCCGACGCCCTGCCCGCAGCCCCATATTTCCTTCCAGGCCTTCGGTTTCGACGAGCCGCCGGCGAAGTTCATTGCCGTGGGATCGGACGAGGGCAGATTGTCGGGGTCCATGCCCGCATTGCGCACGGAGCCTTTCAGATAGTTGCCGTGAACGCCGGTGAAGAGGTTCGAATAGACGATGTCTTCTGCCTTCGATTCCACGATCATCCGCTTGTAGGCCTCATCGGCGCGTGCCTCGACGGTGGCGATGAAGGGCGAGCCGACATAGGCGAGGTCGGCCCCCATGGCCTGTGCCGCGAGAATGGCGCCGCCATTGGCGATCGCGCCGGAAAGAAGCAGCGGCCCGTCGAACCATTGCCGGATTTCCTGGACGAGCGCGAAGGGCGACAGCGTGCCCGCATGGCCACCGGCGCCTGCCGCCACCGCGATCAGCCCGTCGGCGCCCTTCTCGATCGCCTTGCGGGCATGCCGGTTGTGGATGACGTCGTGCAGGACGATGCCGCCATAGGAATGGACGGCGTCGTTGACCTCCGGCACGGCGCCGAGCGAGGAAATGACGATCGGCACCTTGTGTTTTACGCACAGCGCCAGGTCCTGCTCGAGCCGCGTGTTGGATTTGTGCACGATCTGGTTCACCGCGAACGGTGCGGCCGGCCTGTCGGGATGCGCGCGGTCATGCGCCGCCAGTTCTTCCCGGATCTCGTGCAGCCATTCGTCGAGCAGCGATTGCGGGCGGGCGCTGAGCGCCGGGAAAGCGCCGACGATCCCGGCCTTGCACTGGGCGAGCACAAGCGGCGGATGGGAAACGATGAAAAGCGGCGAGCCGAAGACGGGGAGGCGCAGATTCTTCTTCAGTATCTCGGGCAGGGCCATGCGATTGCTCCCAAATTCGGCGCGTAGGATCGAGGCCGTTTTAGCAGAGAGGGCGCGCCCCGCAATCTTGAACTGCCCGTAAATCAGCCGGGGATCGCGGGCCGCCGAGCCGGCTTCGTGCATTGATTGCCGGCCTCCCTGCGGTTAACCATGCGCGAAAGGCGCAGAAGGAGCCGCGACTTGGACGCTATCGAGAAAGCGATACGCACCGCCTTCGAGCGAGGTAACCCCGAGGATCGCGCCTATCGCGTGAAAGTCTATCGCTCGGCTTTCGCCGCGCTGGAGCGCGCCATCGCCTCCAGCGGCGACACGCGCTCCGAGGCCGCCGAAGCAAGGCGCAAGGCCCTGAAGCTCCGTATCGTGGAGATCGAGGCGGAATTCCTGCCGGCGGAGGAGGGCGCCCCCTCCCGAAGCCCATCCCCGCCGGTGGCCGCGCCCATGGTCGATCCCGACCTCAGGCACGAGGCCGGCAGGGAGGTACGCACTCCGATCCTCGACGATGCGGAACCCGGCAGCACCGACCGCGTGTTCGAACCGCGGATCGAGCCCGGCGATTTCGGCGGATCGTCCGATCCGGCGGCGGCGCTTCGGGAAGAGGCCCCGCGTCGCGCGCGCCGGTCGGGCCGAAAGGGCCGGTCGCTGGCCTCGTTCCTTCTTCTTGTCGTGGTGGTTCTGGCGGCAATCGGCGCCGGTCTGTGGTGGGTGGGCACCGCCGGCCTGGAGATGCTGTCGGGAAATCCCGCGTCCGGCGGCGACAATCCGCCGAAGACGATCCAACAGGAGAATTTCAATTCCTCGCCGCGGACGCTCGGGTCTTCCGGGAATGAGGAGGTCTGGATCACCATCTTCTCCCCGGCCGACCCGACCACGGTATCGGCTCCCGCGAACGGCAAAGCCGAGGTGAAGGAGGAGGAGGGCGGCAAATTCCTGCGTATCCAGTCGGGCTCCCCCCGCTCCGAATTCGCCTTCGATGTCGGTCAGGGCGTACTCGAGCAGATTGCCGGCAAGCACGCCGTCTTCGACATCGTCGCCCATTCCGAGGAGGGCAAGGAGACCGAGATGTCCGTGAACTGCGATCTCGGTGCGTTGGGCGATTGCGGCCGCAAGCGCTACCATGTCGGCCACGAGCGCAGCGATTTTCTCTTCGAGATCGACCTCCCCGCCAAGAAACCGTCGGGCCCGGGCAGGATCGTCATCGACCCCGACCTTGATGGCGCGGGCAATCCGCTCGACATCGTCGAGATCAGGGTATCCGTTCCGCGTTGACCCGAAGCGGCGGCAAAATTCGGCCGGGCACGCCATCCCGCCGGCTTAACCCCGCTTTAAAGGCCTCCCCCTACTGTCAGTCACACGCTTCGCAAGCGGTCGGCACGGCAGAAGGGTGGGAATGGCCAGGCGGAACAGCAACCGACGCATCGAGCCGGGTTTCGACGCGCCGTCGCGTTCCGGCCTCTCTGTTGACGAGGACGATCGCATGGTTTCGTCACGGCAGCGAAAGGTTTCGGCGAAAGGACGGTCCTCGTCCAGGCGTCGTGGCCGCGGCCGCAAGCGGCACGGAGGTGGCCTTTTCTCGCTTCTCGGCCGGCTGACCTATTGGTGCCTCGTCCTCGCGCTGTGGGGCGGTATCGCCGTGGCGGGCGTCGTCGCCTTTTACGGCGCGCAGATGCCGAGCGCGACAAGCTGGGCGATCCCCGACCGGCCGCCCAACGTCAAGATCGTCGACGTCAACGGCAAGCTCATCGCCAATCGCGGCATGACGGGCGGCGAATCGGTCAGCCTCCAGCAGATGTCGCCCTATATACCGGAGGCCGTCATCGCCATCGAGGACCGCCGCTTCTATTCGCATTTCGGCGTAGACCCGCTCGGGCTGGCGCGCGCGCTTGTTTCCAACGTCCTCGATGGCCGCATCAGCGAGGGCGGCTCGACGCTGACGCAGCAGCTTGCGAAAAATCTTTTCCTGACGCCCGACCGGACCATCAAGCGCAAGGTGCAGGAAGTGCTCCTGGCGCTTTGGCTCGAGCATAAGTTCACCAAGAACCAGATCCTCGAAATGTACCTGAACCGGGTCTATTTCGGCTCCGGCGCCTATGGCGTGCAGGCGGCGGCGCGCCGCTATTTCGGCAAGTCGGCGCATGACGTGACGCTGTCGGAAGCCGCGTTGCTGGCGGGACTCGTCAAGGCGCCGTCGCGCCTGTCGCCGGCACGCGATCCGAAGGCGGCGGAGAAGCGCGCCCAGCTCGTCCTCGCGTCGATGCGCGACCAGGGCATGATCGGCGAGAAGCAGATGGCGAGCGCCATGAGCGCGCCGCCGACGCGCGTGGCCTCCTACTGGACCGGTTCGGAAAACTATGTCGCTGACGAGATCATGGGCGAACTGCCCGACCTGATCGGCGAGGTCCGCTCCGACATCGTCGTGCAGACGACGGTGGACCTCGGCCTGCAATCGGTGGCCGAGGAGGCGATCCATGGCCTGATCCTCAAGGAGGGCCAGAAGCGGCATGTCAGCCAGGGCGCGCTCGTCTCCATCGACAATACGGGCGCCGTGCGCGCCATGGTCGGCGGCTACGACTATGCCAACAGCCAGTTCGACCGGGCCTCGGAGGCGCGCCGGCAGCCCGGCTCCGCGTTCAAGCCCTTCGTCTATCTGGCCGCCATGGAAGCCGGTCGCACGCCCGATTCCGTCCGCAACGACGCGCCGGTGAAGATCGGCAAATGGACGCCGGAGAATTACGGCGGCAAATATTACGGTCGCGTGACGCTGACCGAGGCGCTGTCGCGCTCGCTGAATTCGGTGGCGGCGCAGCTTGCCATGGAAGTCGGGCCGAAAACGGTGGTCGAGGTCGCGCATCGGCTCGGTATCCAGTCGGACCTCACCGCCAACGCGTCGATCGCGCTCGGCACGTCGGAAGTGACGCCGCTCGAACTGACGGCCGCCTATGTCCCCTTCGCCAATGGAGGCTACAAGCCGACGGTTCATTTCATCCGCCGCATCGTCTCCTCGTCGGGCAAGGTGCTTTACGCCTTTCCGCAAAAGGCCGAGCCGCGCGTCATCCGGCCGGAGATCGTCGGTATGATGAACACCATGATGCGACAGACGATCCTGAACGGCACGGCGCGCAGGGCGGCGTTCGGCTGGCCGGCCGCCGGCAAGACCGGCACCAGCCAGGATTCGCGCGACGCCTGGTTCGTCGGCTATACATCGAACCTGACAACGGGCGTCTGGTTCGGCAATGACGACAATTCGCCGACCAAGGGCATCACCGGCGGCAGCCTGCCGGCGGTGGCGTGGAAGGAATTCATGACGGCCGCGCATGAGGGCGTGCCGGTCCGCGACCTGCCCGGCTCGTGGCATCCCGCGCCCGATGTCGCCGTCGCGCCGGTGACGGTGAGCGAGGACGAGGACCAGACGCCTCTTCCGGCGATGCGTCCGACTGCCCCGGCTCCGGCCTCCGCGGGCAAGCCTGCGCCCGCGGCTCAGGCGGGCTTCAAGCCGCCGGCCGCCATCCCGCACGCGGCCCAGCGCTCCAGAGAGCCGCTCGACAACGGCCGCACCGCATCCGTCTCGCGACCGGTGCCGCCGGCCGATATCGGCGGATCGTCGCGCGGGAGCGGTATTTCCATTCTCGATGTCATACTGGGCGGCAGGAATTAGACCGCGCGAAAAGGCCTACTCGTCAGAACGGCTTTCCTTCTCTACATAGAGCGCGAAGGAGCGCTCATGCCCCAAGCCGAACCCCGCGAGACCCCGGAACCCCGAAAGACTCTTGTCCTGACCGGCGCCAGCCGCGGCATCGGCCATGCGGCCGTCAAGCGCTTCTCGCGTGAGGGATGGCGCGTCATCACCTGTTCCAGGCAGGCCTTCGCCGACAATTGTCCCTGGCCGGCCGGACCGGAGGACCACATCCAGGTCGATCTCGCCGACCAGGAGGATGTCGGCCGCGCCATCGCCGAGATCCGTCACCGGCTCGGCCCGAAAGGCAGGCTGGAGGCGCTCGTCAACAACGCGGCGATCTCGCCCAAGCGCGAAGACGGCAGCCGGCTCGATTCCATCGAGACGCCGATGCATCTGTGGCGCGATGTCTTCCAGGTCAATTTCTTCGCCCCGATCATGCTGGCGCGTGGCCTTTTCCGCGAACTCGCCGAGGCCAACGGGTCGATCGTCAACGTCACCTCGATCGCCGGCGGTCGGGTCCACCCCTTCGCCGGCACGGCCTATGCGACCTCCAAGGCCGCGCTTGCCTCGCTCACGCGTGAGATGGCGGCGGATTTCGGCCCGCACGGCATCCGCGTCAACGCCATCGCACCCGGAGAGATCGACACCGCCATCCTGTCGCCGGGAACGGACAAGCTCGTCCAGACGATCCCGCTGCGCCGGCTCGGCCAGACCTCGGAGGTCGCCGACATCATCTTCTTCCTGTGCTCCGGGCAGGCATCCTACGTGACCGGCGCCGAAATCCACATCAATGGCGGCCAGCACGTCTGACGGCGGGGTTGCTCGGCTTCGTCGCTGAGGCGTCGCCGGGTGTGAAAACGGGGAGCTACGCTACGGCAGCGCGTCTCCCCGTCCCGTCATTGCAATTGTGCGGCAGAGATTATTTGCAGCCGCCGGACAGCGCCTTTTCGGCGAATTGCGTGTCGATATGCGAGACGATCGTCTCCATGCTGGGCGGGTTGTCGAGGCGGCCGCTCGCCTTCAGCCACTGGCCGGTCTTGAAATAGGCCTGCGCGACCTGTCCCTCGGCCACCTTGCCTGGTTCGCCGAGGCCGCGCTGCGTCAGTTCGTTCTCCGGCTTCCAGATCGGCCAGCTCGACCCGACCTTTATCGCCTTTTCGGGATCGGCGCCGACAAAGGCGCCCGCCTTGCCGAGCACCGCATCCTTGTCCGCGCCGGTCATCAGCTTGTAGGCGGCCAGTTGCGCGCAGACATAGCCCTGGACGACGTCCGGATGGGCCTTGGCGAAGGCGGCATCGGCGACCACGACGTCGAGCGCCGGATAGCCGAGCTCGGCCATCTGGCTGATCGTCGCCACGAGCTTGCCGCCCGCCGCCACCATTTCGCTCATTCCAGGTTCCGAATTCATGCCCCCGGCGATCGCCTTCGTCTTGAAGGCGGCGACCATGGCCTGCCGCTCGAGGCCGACCAGCTTGACCTTGCCGGTCAGGCCCCTGGCGTCGAGCCAGCCATTGAAGGCGAAGTCTTCCGAGGCGCCTTGCAGCGTCCCGAAGGTTTTCCCCTCCATCTGTTCGGGCGTGAGCGAGCCGTCGATGACGAGGCCGGCATTGTCGTAGAACTGCGCCCAGACGACCTTGAGGTCGACGCCCTTGGCGATGGCGGTGGTGACCGGCGGGTTGCCGACGCCGTTGACGATGTTGTAGGCGCCGCCCTTCATGCCGGCGAGCGCCGCCGGGCCGCTCGAGATCGGCAGCCATTTGATCTCGCCCGGTATCATCTTCAGGAGGTCGGGCTGGGTGGCGATCACCGCTTCCTGGAGCGGTGCGCCATGCGCCCAGGTCGAAATGTTGATCGTCTCGGCGTGGGCCGCCGCGCAGGTCAGCCCCAGTGCCGCCGCGGCACCCAGCAATGTCTTGGCAAGGTAGGTCATTTCAGCTCTCCCATTATGGTTTCATTGTCGGATCGAGATGGCGCTGCAGCCGCCTGAGGCAGGCGTCGAGCCCAAGGCCGAGCAGCGCGATGATGAGGATGCCGGCGAAGATCAGGCTGGTGTCGAGGAACTGGCCGGCCTGCAGGATGACGAAGCCGAGGCCCGCCGTGGCGGCGATCATCTCGACCGCGACGATGCTCGTCCATGAAAGCCCCATGGAAAGACGCATGCCGGTGATGATCTGCGGCATCGCGGCGCGGATGCGCACATGGATCATCGTGTACCATTCCGACGCGCCGAGGCAGCGCGCGCAATTCAGCATCTCGCGCGGGATGCCGTCGAGCCCGGCAGCCGTCGAGATCGCCATGACGGGCACGACGCCGGCGGCGATCAGGATGATCTTCGGCGCCTCGCCGATGCCGAACCAGACGATCAGCACCGGCACGAAGGCGAGCGGCGGCAGCGGCCGTGTGATCTCTATGAAGGGATCGACCACGGCGCGGAAGGAACGAAATCCGGCCATCATGGCGCCGATCGCCACGCCGATGAAGGAGCCGATGGCGAAGCCGGCCACCACGCGGCCAAGGCTGATCAACGAGTGGCCGATGAGGGTTTCTCCCGCCGAGGGGTAGGGCGAATTCAAATAGCGGACGAGGACGAGGATCGTCTCGACCGGGGTCGGCAGCAGCACCGGGTCGCGGATGATGAAGGCGGCCGCCATCTGCCAGACGACCAGCCCTCCGATCACGCTTACAACCGAAATCAGCCAGTGCCTGGTAGCGCCCGAGGGGGAGCGCAGGATGCCGGGTGCCTCTGTCGTCGAACCGGTGCTCATGCGTCCGCCAGCCTTTCGCGAAGTCCACGCCTAAGGGTGACGAATTCGGCCGTGTCCCGCAGCGCCTCGTCCCGCGGCCTTGCCAGTTCGATATCGACGATGTCGACGATCCGGCCGGGTCTCGGCGACATGATGCAGACACGGTCGGAAAGCAGCGCCGCCTCCTCGACGTCATGGGTGACGAACAGCACGGTCATCCGTTCGCGCTGCCACAGGTCGAGCAGGAAATTCTGCATCTGCTCGCGTGTGATGGCGTCGAGCGCGGCGAAGGGTTCGTCCATCAGGAGGATGCGCGGACGGTTGATGAGCGCGCGTGCCAGCGCCGCGCGATGACGCATGCCGCCGGAAAGCTGGTGCGGATAGTGGTCCTTGAAATCTTCGAGGCCGACGGTGGCGAGAAGGGCGTCGGCGCGGCTTCGCATCTCTTCATTGTCCATCCCCCGGGAACGGGGGCCGAACAGGACGTTGTCGCGCGAGGTAAGCCAGGGAAACAGCGTCGGCGACTGGAAGAGAACGCACCGGTCCACGCCGGGACCCGTCACGCGCCCGCCATGCGCGGCGATCTCGCCTTCATCCGGCGCGATGAAACCGGCGACGATATGGAGGAGCGTGGACTTTCCGCATCCCGACGGGCCGAGCAGGCAGACGAACTCTCCCGGTGCAATGCCGAGATGGATGTCGTGCAGCGCCTTTGTCGGTTGTCCGTCCCGCCAGAAGGTCTTGGAAATACCCGAGACGGAGACGGCCGGCTCCGCCGGCACGCCGGAAGCGCCTGACTGGGTGCTTTGGGCTGGCTGCAGTCCATTTTCGTGTTGGCTTACTCCCATCGGCCTTCCACATCTGGCTTGCATCGTGATATGTGTTATGTGTTATAACAAACACCAAGATCGACGAAATCGCAAGCCCCTTGCGGATATCGATCCGGGCGATCCGGGAGCAAGCAATGCCGGCGAAAGCGGAAATCGAATCGGATTTCGAGAGTGCCTCGCCGGAGAGGGGGATCGCGCTCAAGCTTGCGAAGGTGAATCGCGTCGATTCGCTGGGCGACCAGGCGGTGGCCAGCTTGCGCGGCGCCTTGCGGCGCGGCGCGCTTTTGCCCGGTCAGCGTCTCACGGTTCGCGAGATAGCCGATACGCTCGATATCAGCCTGACGCCGGCGCGCGAGGCGCTCAACCGATTGCTGGCGGAAGGCGTTCTCGACCAGACGCCGGATCGGGTCGCCGTGGTCCCGCTTCTCACCAAGGAGCGCTATGGCGAAATCTGTGCCATCCGGCTCGTCCTTGAAGGGATGGCGGCCAGGGAAGCCTGCGCGCGGCTGTCAGGGTCAGATCTCGATCACCTGAAGGAACTTTACGAGCGACATGCCTCCGCCTACCGCTCTCGCGACGCCAGGACCTCGCTTCGTCTCAACGAGGATTTCCATTTCACCATCTATGGCGCCTGTGCGATGCCGACTCTGCTCCAGATCCTGGAAACGACGTGGCTTAGGGTCGGCCCATCGATGAATCTCCTCTTTACGGCCTCTTACGATCCGGACTGGACCGGCGGTACGCACCACCAGGCCATGCTTCGCGCCATCGCCGCCGGTGACGCGGCGGCGCTGGAAGAGGCCGTCCGAGGCGATCTCGTCGACGGGCGCGCGCGCCTGACGCCGCATCTTCCGGACTGATTGCACGACAAGGGAACGAATTCGATGGCGTATTTCGAAGAGGCCGGCCGCTCACGCGATGAGGTCATGGGCGAACTCGTCCATATGCGCGACAACGACATCGACTGGCGCGGCGGTCGAACGTCGGCCTATGTGTTCAGCGCCGGCGAGGAGATACGCAACCTCGGCAAGGACGCCTATAACGAGTACTTCACCGAGAACGCGCTCGGCGCCCGGCGCGCCTTCCCCAGCGTCCAGCGCATGGAGCGCGAAATCGTCGGCATGGGGCTGGAACTCTTTCACGCGCCGCAGGGTGCGGCCGGCAACATGACGACAGGCGGCACCGAAAGCATCATCATGGCGGTGAAGACGTGCCGCGACTGGACCCGGCGCACGAGGGGCGCCGACTTCAGAGGCACCATCCTCCTTCCAGATTCGGCCCATCCCGCCTTCGAGAAAGCCGCCGCCCTGATGGACCTGCCTATCGTACGGGTTCCGCTTGCGGAGGGATTCCTCGCCGATCCGGTCGCCACGGAAAAGGCGATCGATGACAACACGATGCTGATCGTCGGCTCCGCGCCTTGCTTCCCTTTCGGCGTGATCGACCCGATCGCCGCTCTTTCCGAAATCGCGGTCAAGCACGGCGTCTGGCTACATGTGGACGCCTGCGTCGGCGGCTGGATCGCGCCCTTCGTCGCCGATATCGGGCGCCCGGTCCCTCAATTCGATTTCGCGCTGGAAGGCGTGAAGTCGATATCCGCCGACCTGCACAAATTCGGCTTCTGCCCCAAGCCGGCTTCGACGGTCTTCTACCGTTCGGGCGAATTGCAGGAATCCCAGGAATTCGTCTTCGACGCCTGGCCGAGCGGGCGCTTCGCGACCCAGACGCTCGTCGGCACCCGGCCCGCCGGCGCGGTCGCCGGGGCCTGGACGGTGCTGCGCCACCTCGGCCGCGAGGGCTATCGTGACATCGCCACGCAGGTGATGGCCGTGCGTGATGCCTATCTGGAAGGTCTACGCGCCATTCCCGGCATGCAGATCCGCGGGACGCCCGTGCTCGCCAACATCGCCTTCGGCTGCGACGACATCGACATGGGCAAGGTCGCGACCTTGATGAGCGAGCGCGGCTGGCTGCCCGGCCAGTTGAAGGCGCCGCGCAGCCTGCATCTCATGCTGTCGCTGCATCACGGTCCGGCGCGCGAAGCCTATCTCCGCGATGTCGCGGAATGCGTCGCCCTGGTCCGCAGCGGCGAGACGAAGGCGAAAGCGAGCGGCGCCAATTATTCATAGCCGCCTTGGCCATCCGGCCAATCGGCTTTTATTGCGGCACGCCGCCCAGATGCGAAAGCAGTTCGGCCACGTTGCCGGCCGAATATTTCTTCAACAGCCTTGCCCGGTAGGCCTCCACCGTCCTTGGCGAAATGGCCAGCGTGCGTGCGATCTCCTTCGACGTGCGGCCTTCGCCCAGATGCATGACGATCTGCCGCTCACGCGTCGAAAGCGCATGGACGGGGCGTGAATCCGACAAATCGGCGAAGCTCCAGACGGCATGGCGCAGCGGATCGTCCTGGCGCGTCAGCGAATGGCCGCGCACCCGGCACCAGAACAGCGACCCGTCCTTGCGCGCCATGATGCGCTCGTCCGAATAGCGGTTGGTCTTCTTCAGCGGCTCGACGCCGACATTGCGGATGCGCAGGAATTCCTCGAAGGAAGGATAGAGAATGGCGAAGGACTGGTCGACCAGTTCCGCCACGCGATAACCGAACATCGATGCGAAGGCCGGGTTGCAAGCCTTGATGATGCGGTTCTCCGTCATGACGATGCCGACGGGCGCGCATTCGAATGCCAGTTCGTTCAGGGTCGGAGGTGCCATGGTCGTGATGCGTATTTCTACGATATTGCCGGGGTTTCGGACCCGCCGATAATAAGGGTCGGTTTGCATCGTACCAGAAAAAACGGGCAGCGGGCGTTTGCGGCTTTTGCAGCCATTGGCAATCATTGGCGATCAAGGCTGCCGGGAGGAATTCGATCCATGAATCTGGCCGAATGGCTGGTCAGGGCGGCAACGCTTAACCCGTCGAGCGCCGCGCTTTGCGTCGGCGAACGGGTGGAGGCCGACTACCGCGCCTTCGCCGCGCACGCCGCCGCCATAGGCGCTTCGCTCTGCGGCCGGTACGGCATCCGCCCGGGCGACCGTGTCGCCATCCTCGGCAAGAACAGCCCGCATTATCTGGAGGCATTCTACGGCATCTGGTTCGCCGGCGCCGCCGCCGTGCCGATCAACGCCAAGCTGCACCCGAAGGAAGCCGCCTGGATCATCGAGAACGCGCAAGCTTCGATCGTCCTGGCCGACCGCGCGCTCGGCGAGGCCGTCGCCGCGCATCTGCCGTCTTCCGTGCGCGCCGTGATCGAGCTTGGCGGCAGGGACTGGAACGGGATGTTGCAGGCCGATCGGCTCTCCGCGCCGGTGCCGCGCGGCCGCGACGACCTCGCCTGGCTCTTCTACACGTCCGGCACGACCGGCAAGCCGAAGGGCGTGATGATCACCAACGGCAACATCCATGCCATGGCGTTTTCCTATTTCACCGACGTGGATATGGTCGATCCGGCCGACGCCGCGCTTTACGCCGCGCCGATGTCTCATGGCGCCGGCCTCTATAATGTCCAGCACGTGCTGAAGGGCGCGCGCCACGTCGTGCCGGAATCCGGCGGCTTCGAGCCCGGGGAGATTTTTGCCTGCGCCAGGGCGCTCGGTCGCGTCCACATGTTCGCGGCCCCGACCATGGTGCGCCGGCTGGTCGATCACGCCAGGGCCTCCGGCGCGACCGGTGAGGGCATCCGCACCATCGTCTATGGCGGCGGCCCGATGTATCTCGCCGACATCGTCGAGGCGGTGGATGTGCTGGGACCGCGTTTCTGCCAGATCTACGGGCAAGGCGAATCGCCGATGGCGATCACGGCCCTGCCGCGCTACCTCGTCGCGGACCGTTCGCATCCGCGCTGGCGCGAGCGGCTGGCGAGCGTCGGCACGGCACAGTCCTGCGTCGAGGTGAAGGTCGCCGACGCCGAAGGCCGCGCGCTGCGGGCGGGCGAGGCCGGCGAGGTGCTGGCACGCGGCGCGCCGGTCATGGCCGGCTATTGGCGCAATGAAGAGGCGAGCGCCTCAGCGCTCCGCGACGGCTGGCTGTGGACCGGCGATGTCGGCGTGCTGGACGAGGAAGGCTTCCTGACGCTGAAGGACCGCTCCAAGGACGTCATCATCTCCGGCGGCACCAACATCTATCCGCGCGAGGTCGAGGAAGCGCTGTTGACGCACCCTTCCGTGCGCGAGACGAGCGTCGTCGGCCGCCCGGATCCCGAATGGGGCGAGACCGTCGTCGCCTTCGTCGTGAAGGACCCGGCCGGCGCGCTAGCGGAAGCCGATCTCGACCGCCATTGTCTTGACCGCATCGCCCGTTTCAAGCGTCCGAAGGCCTATGTCTTCGTCGATGCCCTGCCGAAGAATAATTACGGCAAGGTGCTGAAGACGGAACTGAGGACGATGCTCGAACGAACCGACCCGAAAGAGGCTTCGGAATGAACGGTCCGGATCGAGCCAACCCTCAAACCAACCCTTAGGGAGGAGAGAAGCATGAAAAGATTACTGGGTGCGTTGGCGATTGCCGGCGCGATGGCTTTCATACCGCCGGCGCATGCCGACGACACGGTCAAGATCGCCTTGGTGCACGGCCTCTCGGGCTCGCCGCTCGAAGCTTATTCCAAGCAGACGACGAACGGCTTCAACCTCGGTCTCGAATACGCGACCAAGGGCACCATGACGGTGAAGGGCCACAAGATCGAGGTGATCGAGAAGGACACGCAGTTCAAGCCCGACGTGGCGCGCGCGCTACTGGCGGAGGCCTATGGCGACGACGGTGCCCTGATCGCGGTCGGCGGCACCTCGTCGGGCGTCACCACCGCGATGCTGCCGATCGCCGAGGAGAACCAGAAGATCCTGCTCGTCGAGCCGGCCGTGGCCGATTCGCTGACCGGGCCGAATTCCAACCGCTACATCTTCAAGACGTCGCGCAATTCCTCGATGGACATGGAGGCGCAGGCGCTTGCCCTGAAGCCGGACAAGGACCTCTACGTCGCCACGCTGGCGCAGGACTATGCCTTCGGCAAGGACGGTGTCGCCGCCTTCAAGAAGGCACTGGAAGGTACCGGCGCGCATGTGGTGGACGAGGAATATGTTCCGCAGAACACGACCGATTTCACCGCCACCATCCAGCGGCTGTTCGATGCGCTGAAGGACAAGCCCGGCCGTCGCGTCATCGTCATCTATGTCGCCGGCATCGACGCCATGACCCCGCTCGCCGCCGCCGACCCCGGCCGCTACGACATCAAGATCTCCACCGGCGGAAACATCCTGCCGGCGATGAAGGCCTACAAGCAGGTGCCGGGCATGGAAGGCGCAATCTATTATTACTACGGCATCCCGAAGAACCCGATCAACGACTGGCTGGTCAAGGAGCACGAGAAGCGTTTCGGCACGCCGCCGGACTTCTTCACCGCCGGCGGCATGGCGGCGGCGCTCGCCATCGTCAAGGCGATCGAGACCTCGCCGGATCTCAAGACGGATTCCCTCATCAAGACCATGGAAGGCATGAGCTGGGATACGCCGAAGGGACCGATGACCTTCCGCAAGGAAGACCATCAGGCGCTGCAGGAGATGTACCACTTCAAGATCAAGGTCGATCCGAAGGTGGCGTGGGCCATTCCCGAACTGGTCGACGTGATCAAGCCCGACCAGATGAAGATCCCGGTCGGAAGGAACAACCAGGAGTGAGGATACGGCAATAGGCAGTCGGCAATCGGCATCAGGGAGCCGCCAGGAAACCTTGCCGGCCTTGTCCGACTGCCGATTGCCCCCTGCCAACTGCCGCCATGTCTCCTTCCCTCCGCACCGAAGACCTCACCATCCGTTTCGGCGGCCATACGGCCGTCGATCGCGTTACCTGCGCCTTTCGTCCGGGCGAACTGACGGTCATCGTCGGTCCGAACGGCGCCGGCAAGACGACTTGGTTCAACCTGGTCTCGGGCCAGCTTGCGCCGAGTTCCGGCCGTATCTTCAAGGGCGGGAACGACATTACCCGCCTGTCGCCTTCCGCACGCGCCAAGGCCGGCATCGGGCGCGCCTTCCAGCTCACCAACCTCTTTCCGGCGCTCACCGTCCGGGAGAATGTCCGGCTCGCCGTGCAGGCGCGTGCCGGCATGGGCTCGAGCCTGTTTCGCCGCGCCGCCGCGCTTTCCGGATTGCGGGAAGAAGCGGACGCGATCCTCGAGCGCACACGGTTGTCGGAGGTCGCGGCCCTGCCCGCCTCGGTCCTGCCGCATGGCGACCAGCGCAAGCTCGAAGTGGCGCTTCTGGTCGCCATGAAGTCGGACATCTTCATGTTCGACGAGCCGACCGCCGGCATGTCGGTCGACGAGGCGCCCGCCATTCTCGAACTGATCGCCGATATCAGGAAGGACACGTCGAAGACCGTGCTTCTGGTCGAGCACAAGATGGATGTGGTGCGCGCGCTCGCCGACCGCATCGTCGTCCTCAACAACGGCGCACTTGTCGCCGACGGGCTGCCGGGCGAGGTCATGGCGCTGCCCCTCGTGCGCCAGATCTATCTCGGCGTCGGCGAAGAGGAAGTGGCGTGAACGCGATCCTCCGCCTCGACGGCGTCCACACCGACATAGCCCAATACCATATCCTCCATGGCGTCGGCTTCGACGTGCCGGAAGGCGGCGTCCATGTGCTGCTCGGCCGCAACGGCGCCGGCAAGACCACGACGCTGCGCACCATCATGGGCCTATGGCGCGCGGTCGGGGGAAAGGTGCTGTTCCGCGACCGCGATATCACCGGCATGCACACCTCCGACATCGCGCGGCTCGGCGTCGCCTATGTGCCGGAGAATATGGGCATCTTCGGAGGTCTCACCGTCGAGGAGAACATGCGGCTCGCCGCAGCGGGCGGCCGTTTCGACGAAACGCGTCTTGCCCGCGTCTTCGCCCTTTTCCCGGCGCTCGAAACCTTCTGGAAGAAACAGGCCTTCGCGCTGTCGGGCGGCCAGAAGCAGATGCTGGCGATCGCCCGCGCCATCATCGAGCCGCGCGACCTCATCCTGATCGACGAGCCGACCAAGGGGCTCGCGCCTGCGATCATCCGCAACATGATCGCCGCCTTCCGCGAGATCGCAGCAGAGACGACCATTCTTCTGGTCGAGCAGAACTTCCATTTCGCCAGCGCGCTCGGCAATGGCGTGACGGTGATCGAGGACGGCCGCATCATCCATCAGGGCATGATGGCGGAACTGGCCGCCGACGAGGCGTTGCAGACAAGGCTCCTCAGCCTGTCGATGGAAGCGGGTTGAGACCGCAATGGCGCAAGGCGACGCGAAGTCGATAATCGGCCGCCTTGGCGGAGTGGCGCTCCTCCCGGTGGCGCTCGCCATCGTCGCGCTGCCGCTGACGGGCTCCTTCTCCTCCTGGGTGACGCTGACGGTCGCGGGCCTCGCCATGGGCATGATGATCTTCCTGATGGCGTCCGGCCTGTCACTGGTCTTCGGCCTGATGGACGTCTTGAATTTCGGCCATTCGGCCTTCATTTCCTTCGGCGCCTTCATCGCGGCGTCGGTGCTGGCGGCGCTCGCCGGCTGGGCGCAAGGTCAAAGCGGCGCGCTCAACCTCCTGGCGATCGTGCTCGCCATCGGCGCGGCGACGGCATTTTGCGCCGCCGCCGGCTGGTTCTTCGAGCGGGTCATCGTCAGGCCGGTCTATGGCGACCATCTGCGCCAGATTCTCATCACCGTCGGCGCGCTGATCGTCGCCGAGCAGCTCATCCTGGCGATCTGGGGCGGCGCGCCGATCTCCGTCCCGCGCCCCGCCATCCTTCGCGGCTCGCTGGTCTTCGGCGACGTCGCGATCGAGACCTACCGTATCTTCGCCTTCCTTCTCGGGCTGGCGGTCTTCGTGATCCTCTCTCTCGTGCTCAACCGCACCCGTATCGGCCTCCTGATACGCGCCGGCGTCGAGAACCGCGAGATGGTGGAGGCGCTCGGCTTCCGCATCGACCACCTCTTCATCGCCGTCTTCGTCGCCGGCTCGGCGCTCGCCGGCATGGGCGGCGCCATGTGGGCGGGCTATCAGGGCCTGATCTCGGGCGCGCTCGGATCGGAGATGCTGATCCTCGTCTTCATCGTGGTCATCATCGGCGGGCTGGGTTCGATCGAAGGCTCGCTGCTCGGCGCCATCCTCGTCGGGCTGATGGGCAACTACGTCGCTTTCCTGCTGCCCAAGCTGTCGCTCGCCTCCAACATGCTCCTGATGATGGTGGTGCTGCTATGGCGGCCCTACGGCCTGCTGCCGGCGGTGAAGCGATGAGCTCGATAAACGCGGCGGCGGGAACGGCATCCGCGCCGGCACGCACCGGCCGGATGGTCGTCTACGGCGCGGCGGGCGTCGTGTGGCTCTGCCTCCTCTTCGCGCCGTTCCTGTTTCCCGACGTGCGCGCACAGGAGGTGGCGGCGCGCATCTGCGTCTTCATCGTGCTGGTGGCGAGCTACGATCTCCTGATCGGCTACACCGGCATCGTCTCCTTCGCCCATACCATGTTCTTCGGCCTTGGCGGCTACGGCACGGCGATCGCGCTGAAGGCGATGGGGGCGGGCTGGGACGCCGTGCTTGTCGGCGGCGGCGCCGGCGTGCTGGCCGCACTGGTGCTGGCGGCGCTGATCGGGCTTTTGTCGCTGCGCGTCAAGGCGATCTTCTTCGCCATGGTGACGCTCGCGGCCGCCTCGGTCATGCTGGTGCTGGCAAGCCAGCTATCGCAATTCACCGGCGGCGAGGACGGGCTGATCTATTCCGCCCCGCGCCTTTTCTCGGCGGCCACGAAACTTCTCGCCGATACCGACGGCAAGGTCGTACGCCTCGCCGGCGTTGCGCTGAACGGCAAGCTCGCGGCCTATTATTTCGTCTTCTTCTGCTCGCTGGCGCTTTACCTTTTGATGCTGCGCATCGTCGCCTCGCCGATGGGCACGGTGCTGGAGGCGATCCGCGAGAACGAGATGCGCGCCGAGGCGATCGGCTACAAGGTCGTCGCCTACCGCACGGCGATCTTCTGCATCGCCGCCATCATCGCCGCACTTGCCGGAATCGTACGCGCGGTGTGGCTGAAATATACCGGCCCCGACGTCTTCCTTTCCTTCTCCATCATGATCGACATTTTGCTGATGGTGGTCATCGGCGGCATGGGCACGATGGTGGGCGCGGTCATCGGCGTCGTCGTCATGACGCTGGCGCAGTTCTACCTGAAGGATATCATGCAGTTCGGCGCCGATGCGCTGTCCGGCGTGCCTTTCGTGCCCAATCTGCTCGATCCCGATCGCTGGCTGCTCTGGCTCGGCCTGTTTTTCATCCTGCTCGTCTATTTCTTCCCGGCGGGGATCGCCGGGACGCTTATGAGAAAGGGAGGCCGCAAATGAGCGCGCCCATATCCGTCCCCCGTTCCACCTATATTCCCGCCGCCGGCTTCGAACTGCACGTCACCGAATGGGGCGACCCGAAAAAGCCGGCGCTGGTCATGTGGCACGGGCTGGCGCGTACCGGCCGCGATTTCGACGAAGCGGCCGAGGCGCTTTCCGACAGCTATTTCGTGATCTGCCCCGACACGCTCGGGCGCGGACTGTCGAGCTGGGCGAAGGACCCGAAGGTCGATTATTCCTACCGCGTCTTCGGCGACACGGCGCTCGCCATGCTCGACCATTACGGCATCGGCAAGGTGCGCTGGGTCGGCACCTCGATGGGCGGGCTGATCGGCGTCACCCTTGCCGGCGGCCGGCTGAAGGGCCGCGTCACCCATCTCGTCATCAACGATGTCGGACCGGACATTCCCGCCGCCGGCATCGGCCGCATCGCAAGCTATGTCGGCAATCCGCCGGTCTACGACACGCTCGGCGAACTGGGAGCGTGGCTGCGCGGCAATTATGCCCCGTTCGGCGAGAACACGCCCCAATTCTGGGAGCGGATGACGGACACCTCCTGCAGGCGCACCGACGACGGCCGCGTCACGGTCCATTACGATCCGCGGATCGTCATGCAACTCACCTATCACAAGACGGACCTCGACGTATGGGAGGCCTATGACGCCGTCGCCGCCAGGACGCTTCTCCTGCGCGGCGAGAATTCCGACGTACTCCCCATGCAGATCGCCGAGGAGATGACGCGGCGGGGACCCAGGCCCGAGCTTCGCGTGCTTTCAGGCTATGGCCATGCCCCCACGCTTGCGACGGAACATGAGATCGGCCTGTTGCGGGATTTCCTTGCGGGCTAACGCGGTCACGCCGCCCAGTCGCCCATCAGCGCCCTTTCGATTTCCGGAACCGCATGGCCGGTAAGGGTTTTTGGCTCTTCGCCGACGACGCGCGCCTCTACTTCCTTATGCAGCTTCTTGCGCAGCGCGCCGAGAATTTGCGGCGGCGCCACCAGCAGGATATGCTCGAAATCGCCGCGATGCGCCATCCGGTAGAGTAGTGCCGCGATCTCGTCGGCGAAGCGTTCCTTGGCGATCCGGTGCCAGTCCGTATCCTCGACCGCGCTGCGCGGGCCAGATGGGTCGCTCAGCCGCCCCGGCCGGTCCGTTCCCTGCTCCCTTGTCGGAGGGTTGTCTTCCTGCATTTCGCGCATGACCTGCAGGTCGGGATATTGCGCGTCGCCCTCGTTGCGCAGGAACAGCGCCTTCTCCCCGTCCGCCACCAGCACCCAGACGCCGTGCTTCAACCTTCTGCCGTTCATGTGTGAACTCCTCGTTGGAATGGTTTCGGCTCCTCGAAGCGCGAGCGGACGCTCGGGACCAACGCGCGGACCGTGATTTGCGTTCCTGACCGTTTTGTACGGAAAGCGGATTGGTTTTTCGTGCCCGGCGCGGCGCGGCGAAAAACGGTTTGCATCGCAGCATCGACGGCGCGAGGGCGTTTCTTCTTTCGGCGGCCCGAAGCGGCGAAAATCGCGGATGTTCAAGGGTCTCGCCGCATGATTTCCGCCGTCGCCAAACTCAACGCCTTCCCCGTCTTCATGCGGGTCGAGAACCGCCGCGTCGTCATCGTGGGCGGTGGCGAGGAAGCGCTGGCCAAGGCGCGGCTTCTCGCGCAATCGAGCGCCGCTCTCGGCATCGTCGCGCGGGAGCCGGAGGAAAGCCTTGCCGAATGGGCGGCCGTCAACGGCATCCGCATCGTCCGCGAGGAATACGCCTCAGCGCACCTCGCCGGCGCCGCGCTGGTCTTCGCCGCAAGCGGCGAGGAAGCGCTGGACCGGCTCGTGGCGGCGGACGCCCGCGCCGCCTGCATTCCGGTCAATGCCGTCGACCGTCCCGAACTCTGCGATTTCTTTACCCCCGCCCTGGTCAACCGCGCCCCGGTCGCGGTCGCCATCGGAACGGAGGGCGCCGGGCCGGTGCTCGCGCAGATGATCCGCGCCCGGATCGAGCAAATGCTGCCGATGTCGCTTGGCCGCCTGGCGCGGCTGGCCGTCTCCTATCGCGGTATTGCCGAGAGCCTGCTGCCGAAGGGCGCGGTGCGCCGCCGCTTCTGGAAGGCGTTCTTCACCGGCGCGCCGGCCCGCGCCATCGAGGCCGGCGACGAGGAGCACGCGGCCAGCGCCGCCGCCGACCTGATCCGCCGGCACGGCGTCGCCTCCGGCCATGTCGCGCTGGTCGGCGCCGGTCCGGGTGCCGAGGATCTGCTGACGCTGCGCGCGCAGCGCCTCCTGATGGAGGCCGACACGATCGTCCATGACGCACTCGTTCCCGAAGCGGTCGTGGCGATGGGTCGTCGCGACGCCGAGCGCATCGCCGCCGGCAAGCGCAAGGGCTGCCACTCGAAGAGCCAGGTCGAGATCAACGCGCTGATCGTCTCCCTCGCCCGGCAGGGCAAGCGCGTGGTGCGGCTGAAGTCCGGCGATCCGCTGATCTTCGGCCGGGCCGGCGAGGAGATGCAGGCGCTGCGCGACGCCAAAATATCCTATGAGGTGGTACCCGGCGTCACCGCCGCCTTCGCCGCCGCCGCCGATTTCGCGCTGCCGCTGACGCTTCGCGGCGTCGCCTCCTCGATGGTCTTCACGACCGGCCACGACCTCAAGGGAAATGCCCTTCCGGACTGGGCGAAGCTTGCCATCGGCGGCGCGACTGTAGCGGTCTATATGGGCCGCTCCATCGCAGCCGAGGTGGCAAGGCATCTCATCCGCGCCGGCCTCTCGCCCGACACCGCCGTCGCGGTAGTCGAAAACGCCAGCCTCGGCCGCCGCGCCATGTTCCACGGCACGCTCGCCGATCTGCCGTCGCTTCAGGAGCGGGTCGAACTGACCGGCCCGGTCATGACCATCATCGGCGATGCTGTCGCCGGCGCCGATTTCAGCCGCTCCGAACCGCTCGCCGCCCGCCATCCCGTCCTGTCTGCCGCCTGAATCCGCTCCGAACGAAGATGCATCTCACAGGAAGCACGATGTATAGCCACGATAAGTTCGACCGGGAATCCGTCGCCTCCCGCATATCCGTCTTTCGCGACCAGATAGAGCGCCGGCTGGCCGGCGAGATCACCGAGGAGCGGTTCAGGCCGATGCGGCTTGAGAACGGCGTCCATCTGTGGGACCACGCCTACATGCTGAGCGTTCCCATCCCGGCCGGCGTGCTGTCGGCCGATCAACTCAGGATGCTCGCCCATGTCGCCCGAACCTATGACCGGGGCTACGCCCATCTCACCGCAAGCCGGAGCGTCGAATTTCATTGGCCCGCACTTTCCGATATCCCCTCGGCGCTCGCCGACCTCGCCTCGGCCGGTCTTTATCCGACCGGGGCCGGCGGCGACTTCAACGGAGATAGCGGCGTCGACCTTATCGCGGACGCTGCGCACGACCAGTCCGACCATGCGTCGGTGACGATCCCTTTCGCCGGCGGCGGCGATCTGTCGGACGACCAGTTGGAAGCGTTGGCGAACCTTGCCGAAACCTATGCCTCCGGTGGGGTGCAAATCGACAATGGGCAGGATCTCGTCCTTCCGCATGTCGCGCGCGCTAATCTCGCCTCCGTCCATGCCGGGCTCGTGGCGAGCAGTCTGGAGGACCCTCGCCATTCCGATTTTACGCCACCCACGGAGGCGCATCATGCTCGCGAAACCGAGGCCGCTTGACGCGGGGATCGAGGCACTGGAGGAGGCCGTCGACCTGGAGGCGCGTTTCGGCCGCTGGGCGCCCGAGGCGCTGGTGGAACTCTCCATCCGCCGTTTTGCCGGCGGTGTCGCGGCGGTATCCTCCTTCGGCGCCGATTCGGCCGTCCTGCTCGACATGATAGCCCGCGTCGACCGCTCTGTGCCGATCGTATTCCTGGAGACGGGCAAGCATTTCGGCGAGACGCTCGACTACCGCGACCGGCTGGTCGAGGATCTCGGCCTCACCGATCTCCGCGTCGCCAAGCCGCTGGAAAGCGCGCTCGCCAAGACCGATCCGGACGGTCTCCTGCACCGAAGCGATCCGGATGCCTGCTGTGCCATCCGCAAGGTGGAGCCGATGGCGCGCGCCGTCGAGCCCTTCCGTGCCTGGCTCACCGGCCGCAAGCGCTTCCAGTCCGATACGCGCCGCGCGCTTCCGGTTTTCGAGGCCGTCGGGCCGCGCATCAGGATCAATCCGCTGGCGGGATGGGGCACGGGCGAACTGGCCGCCTATATGCGCGCGCACGATCTGCGCGAGAACCCGCTGGTGGCCTATGGTTATCTTTCGATCGGCTGCCTGCCGTGCACGGAGCCGGCCAGGCCCGGCGAGGACGCGCGCTCAGGCCGCTGGGCCGGCCGCGCCAAGACGGAATGCGGCATCCATCTCTCCGGGCTGGAGCAGTCCCTGGCCTCCGCGTGAGGTTGGCGGAGAACGAGCTATGAGCGCGGAGGTGCCTGCTTTCGCGACGGCGGCCGGCGCGAATGCGCACGTTCGGCTTTCTCCAGGCGTGCAAGCATCTCCCGCAATTCATCGGGAAGATCGTGATCGGCCTTGAAGACGGGCAGGCGCCGCAGGAACTGCGCATTGTGCTCCGTCCCGATCTCGCGCCGTATCATGCGCCAGGTCTCGGTGGGCTCGACTTTCCTTGGGTGCCAGGCCGACATGGTTTCCGTACTTCCTTTCGGCCGGGAAACTCCTGTCCACCTGTATCGTTCCGTGAATTGGCTGTCGGTTCAAGGAGAAGCGTAAAACACGGTAAAAATTGAATTAAATTAATACGACGCCGGCCGGACGTCGGGTCTGCTACCGCCGCCTGTAAAGCCGGTTCAGCATGATCGGCGTCAGGAACATCGGCACCTGGTAGCAGCCGATGAACAAAAGCAGCGGGTCGGTGATCGCCATCGGCAGCGCGGTGAGGAAAAGCGCGATATTGCGGTTGCCGGTGACGATCGCCAGCGGCACGGCATCTGCGGGATCGCGCCGCCTCAGAATGAGGAAAGCGGCGATCTGCAACCCGAAATTGGCGGCGAAGGCGGCTGCCATGTTGAGGGCGAACGCCATCGGATCGCCGCTGAGCGCCGGCCCCACCGCCGACATGAGGCCGATGACCAGCACCGCCATCAGGATGGCCGACAGCCCGTCGAGCGCCTCGATGCTCGCCGGCGCGGGGTTGCGGAAGACCGTGACGCGGAGCAGGAAGGCGACCGCCGCCGACGCGAAGATGATCAGGAGCAGCCGCGCCGCGGAGCCGAGGATTTCCACCGGGCTGCCGAGTGTCGGCACCAGCCAGAAAACCGGGATCACGGTGAGCGGCAGGAGAGCGGTGCCGAGCACGAGCAGCCTCAGCGCCGGGGCAGGGTCGTTGCCGGTCAGGATGGCGAGGTTCGGTCCGCCCGAGATCGGCGCGGCCGCCGCCATCAGGATCAGTCCGGTCGCCAGCGGGCCGTGCCAGCCGAACAGGCGGAACGCCAGGATGGCCGCAATCGGCATCGCCACCTGCAGGACCGCGCAGAGCGTCACGGATTTGCCGAGATCGCCGAGCGCGCCGACGGCCTGGCGCGGCCCGACCCTCAGCGCAGCGAGAAAGAGCAGCCCCGCCACCATCTCGGCGATCCACCCCTTCATCGTCTCCGCGAGGCCGGGCAGCAGGATGCCGGCGACGAGGCCGAGGACGAGGATGGCGCGGCCTTGCCGGGCCGCATAGCCCAGCGCCGGGATGAAAGCGGTCACGCGGGACCCGGGCGCATCTGGTCCGGCAACCAGGTGGCGAGCTCCGGGAAGGCGATGAGGATGAACACCATCACCACCATGATGAGGAACATCGGGAAGGCGACGCGGGCGATATAGCCCATGTCGTGGTCGGTCATGCCCTGGAGCACGAAGATGTTGAAGCCGACCGGCGGCGTGATCTGCGCCATCTCGATGACGACCACGATGAAGATGCCGAACCAGACGATGTCGATGCCGGCCTGCCGGATCATCGGCTCGACGACGGAGATCGTCAGCACCACCGCCGAGATGCCGTCGAGGAAACAGCCGAGGATGATGTAGAAGACGAGCAGCGCCATCAGCAGCTCGAATTTGGTCAGCCCCAGCGAGTTGATCCATTCGGCGAGGTTCTGCGGCAGTCCGGTGAAGCCCATCGACAGCGACAGGAAGGCGGCGCCGGCGAGGATGAGCGCGATCATCGCCGATGTGCGCGTCGCGCCCATCAGGCTTTCGATGAAGCTCGACCATGTGAGCGAGCGCTGCGCCCCGGCGAGCAGCAGCGAGCCGATGACGCCGAAGGCGGCCGCTTCCGTCGCCGTGGCGAAGCCGAGATACATCGACCCGATGACGACGATGATGAGCAGGATGATCGGAATGAGGAAGCGCGAGTTCACCACCTTCTGGCCGAAGGTCATGTCCGGCTCGGGATCGGGGTTGAAATCCTTCGCCGTCTTCGAGACGACGACGACATAGGCCATGAACATGGCGGCCAGCACGAGGCCCGGAATGATGCCGCCGATGAACAGCTTGGTGATGGATTCGTTGATCGTCACCCCATAGACGATCAGCGTCAGCGAAGGCGGGATCATCAGGCCGAGCGTGGCCGCGCCTGCGAGCGTGCCGATGACGTAGCGCTCCGGATAGTTGCGCTTCCTCAGTTCGGGCACCGACATCTTGCCGACAGTCAAAAGCGTCGCCGCCGACGAGCCCGACACCGCCGCGAAGATCGTGCAGCCGGCGACGTTGGTGTGCAGCAGCCCGCCCGGCAGCTTCGCCATCCACGGCGCCAGCCCCTTGAACATGTCTTCCGAAAGCCGCGTCCGAAACAGGATTTCGCCCATCCAGATGAACATCGGCAGCGCCGTCAGCGACCAGGAGGAGGACGAGCGCCAGATGACGGTCATCATGGCGTCGCCGACCGGCCGCATGGTGAAAAGCTCCATGCCGACATAGGCGACGCCGAGCAGCGCCAGCCCGATCCACACGCCCGTGCCCAGCAGCAGGAACAGGACGAAGAGGAAGATGACGACGAAATAGAGTTCCTGCATTGTCGTTCCCGGTTCCTACTCCGCGTGGCTCTGCTCGACGTTTTCACGACGGATATTGTCGCGGCCGCGCATAAACAGCGTCACCAGATTGTCGGCGAAGCAGATGGCGAGGATGACCGCGCCGACCGCCATCGGTGTCTGCGCGATCCATATGGGCGTCACGTCCTGTCCCTGGCTCACATCGTGGAGCTTGAGCGACCAGTAGACGCTCTTCACGGAATAGAAGGCGAGATAGACGGACGCCGCCGTCGCGATCACCAGGCTCCACAATTCCAGCGCCCGCCGCCCCGTGCGATTGTCCTTGAGGAGGTTGAAGGCGAGCGTCACCCGGATATGGGCGCCCCGGTTAAGCGTATGGGCGAAGGCCAGGAAGGACGACGCCGCCATCAGGTAGCCGGCATATTCGGACGAGCCGGGGAAGGCGATGCCGGTCCAGCGGGCGGCCATCTGAAGGACGATGACCACCAGCATGGCGCACAGGCAGAACGCGGCCAGCACGGCCGCGCTGTCATAGACGCTGTCGAGAAGGCGGCGCACGGTCCGGCTTACGTCCGGAGGGCGTGGGCCGCGCCCGGCGCGCGGCCGGGCACGGAGAGCGGCCGCATCCGCTCACATGGCCCGGTAGGCGTCGATGATCGCCTTGCCGTCGGGTCCGGCCTTCTTCAGCCATTCCTCGGTCATGGTCTGGCCGAAGCCTTCCAGTTCCTTCTTGAGCGTGTCATTCGCCGGGGCGACCTTCATGCCGTGTTCGGCAAGCGTCTTCAGGTAGCCGTCCGTGAGCTGCTTGGATTCCGCCAGGCCGTCGGCGGCCGCCTTGTCCCCGCAGTCGGTCACGACCTTCTTCGTGGCATCGTCGAGCGCGTTCCAGGCGTCCTTGTTGGCGAAGACGATGTTGCGCGGCAGCCATGCGCGTACGTCGTAGAAATGGTCGAGGCTTTCCCACACCTTGGAGTCCACGCCTGTCGCGCCCGACGAGATGAAGCTGTCGACGACGCCGGTCGCCAGCGCCTGGCTGAGATCGGCCGCCTCGATCTGCACCGGCGCCATGCCGGCGAGTTCGGCGATGCGCGCGGTCGCCGCATTATAGGCGCGGAACTTGACGCCCTTCAGATCGGCGACCGAGTTCACGTCCTTCTTGGTGTAGAGGCCCTGCGGCGGCCATGCGACCGCGTAGATGTAGGTCAGGTTCTGGCTGTCGAGCAGCGCGACCATCTTGTCCTTGGCGGCGCTCCACAGCTTCTCCGAAGCGTCGAAGGAGGTTGCGAGGAAGGGGATGGAATCGATGCCGAAGAGCGGGTTCTCGTTGGCGTGCGCCGAGATCAGCCTTTCCCCGATCGGCGCCTGTCCGGTCTGGACGGCGCGCTTGATGTCGTTACCGCTGAACAGCGAGCCGCCGGCATGGACGACGATCTCGAGTTTGCCGCCGCTGCCGTCAGCCACGCATTTGGCGAATTTGACGCCGTTCTCGGAATGGAAATTGCTGGCCGGATAGGCCATCGGCATATCCCATTTGGCCGCCAGCGCGCCCGTTGCCGTCATGGCGGTCATCGCGGTCGCCGCGAGCAGCGTCGATAGGTATCTCATCAGGTTCCCTCTCATTGTCTGGATTATGTAACCGTCTGGATTATGTGACCGGTTGCGCTGTCCCTCTAGCGTGTCCGCATTGAAAGCGTGAACCGGCGAAAGGCGCAAGCTTAATTTGCTGGCGGGCCTTGAATGAGGACGATGCGTATTTCCGTGGTATGGAGCGGAAAGGCCGACGCAAGCGTGGACGGGATCACGCCGCCTGGCTCCCGAAACCGCTGATCTCGCGCCTTTCCGCATTTTTCTTCCCGCACTTTTCTCCACGCTTCCCGTCCCGCCCTCATAATCCCTGCCAGTCTCTCCTGCGGGAACGCTTGTCGCGACGGCGGGAATGCGGGGAGGGATCGGCGTATCCGGCGAAGCGGTCGACGGACCGTGGAGTGCCGGTGGGTCTGTCCGGAGTTTCCAACGTCTCTGTTCCCCGGGTCCGCTGGCGAAAGCCATGGCCCATCTTCGGGGTTCCGGGAGAGTAGGGCGCCGTAGATCGTGTGCCGGCATCGGAAACCCACGGCGAATGCCCGCAGGTCCGATGTTCGAGGAATGGATGGACCTAAGTCAGTCCGCGCCGGACGGGCGGCCGCAAGGTCGCACGTAACTATCAGATGAGCGAGCTTACGGCCGCCCGTCTTCCCGACCTTTCAATGGCCAGGGCCGAAGGGCAGCGTGGCGAGGGCGGAGCGTGCGGTATGTTGAATACGGAAAGGCTTCCGCCTCTTCGCACCCCCCTCTGTCCTGCCGGACATCTCCCCCTCAAGGGTGGAGATCAGCCGGCCGCGCCGCCGGCTCCCTTTATTTCTGCGGCTTTGACGATTGGCGGAAGCGGCGATGCCAGCCAATCTCCCTCCTTGAGGGGGAGATGTCCGGCAGGACAGAGGGGGGTGCGAAGGGGCACAGAACGATGAAGGATGTTCGCGGGAATAAATCTCCTCAAACAGACGCGCCCCCAACGCCCGACCGGGCGTCGCGCCTGTCGGCGCGCCCCCGCGGAGCCCAGCCGCGCCAGCGGCGTCCGGGCGCGAGCGAAAACAAACCCCAAGCGAAAACAAAACCCCGAGCGAGAACATCCTCCTGAAAATACATAAATGCCGCGCGTCCGCGTGTCGCGAGCGTCGGGAACGAAAATCGGATAAGCTTCGTTCCACCTCAACCGCGGCGGCTGCAGCGAAAGGAGAGGGTGGATGCTTGACGGGATCGACGCCATCACGCTGGCGCGGGCGCAGTTTGCCTTCACCATGTCCTTCCACATCATCTTCCCGGCGCTGTCGATCGGGCTGGCGAGCTATCTGGCCGTGCTGGAGGGGCTGTGGCTGTGGACGGGCCGCGACGCCTACCTCAACCTCTTCCGCTACTGGCTCAAGATCTTCGCCGTCGCCTTCGGCATGGGCGTCGTCTCCGGCATCGTCATGTCCTACCAGTTCGGCACCAACTGGTCGGCCTTCTCCGACAAGACCGGCCCGATACTGGGGCCGCTGATGGCCTATGAGGTGCTGTCGGCCTTCTTCCTGGAGGCCGGCTTTCTCGGCGTGATGCTGTTCGGCATGGGCCGGGTCGGCAAGGGGCTGCACTACATGGCGACCCTGCTGGTCGCTCTCGGCACGCTGCTTTCCGCCTTCTGGATCCTGTCGGCCAATTCCTGGATGCAGACGCCGCAGGGTTACGGCACCAACGAGGCCGGCCAGTTCGTGCCGCTCGACTGGTGGGCGATCATCTTCAACCCGTCCTTTCCCTATCGCCTCGTCCACATGGTCATCGCCGCATACCTGACCACCGCGCTCGTCGTCGGCGGTGTCGCGGCATGGCATCTCCTGCGCCGGAAGGCGGGGCCGGGTAGCCGCATCATGTTCTCGATGGCGATGTGGATGGCGACCATCGTCGCGCCGGTCCAGATCTTCGCGGGCGACCAGCACGGGCTGAACACGCTGGAGCACCAGCCGGCCAAGGTGATGGCCATGGAAGGCCATTTCCAGAGCCATCCGGACGGAGCGCCGCTCCTGCTCTTCGGCCTGCCCGACCAGAAGGACGCGACCGTGAAATATGCGGTCGAGATACCCAAGCTCTCCTCGCTCATCCTGAAGCATTCGCTCGACGCGCCGCTCGCCGGCCTCGATACGGTCGAGCGCACCGACTGGCCGAACGTGGCAATCGTGTTCTGGTCGTTCCGCATCATGGTCGGGCTCGGGGTCCTGATGGCGCTGCTCGGGCTTTGCAGCCTTTTCCTGCGCTGGCGCGGCCGGCTTTACGAGGCGGGCTGGTTTCACGGCTTTGCGCTTCTGATGGGGCCGGCCGGTTTCGTCGCCGTCATCGCCGGCTGGGTGACGACCGAGGTCGGCCGCCAGCCCTATACGGTCTACGGCTTGTTGCGCACGGCCGATTCGGCCTCGCCGCTCGCCGCGCCCGCCGTCGGCTCGGCGCTGGTCGCCTTCGTCATCGTCTATTTCATCATTTTCGCCGCCGGCGCCTTCTATATCCTGCGGCTGATGAACAATCCGCCGCATCCGGGCGAGGAAGGCCCGCGCGAGGGCGAGCCGGTGCGCGCCGCCGGCGTCACGCCGGCCACCGCAATGCATCCCGGCCGCACATTGGCGGGGGAGGGTTAGGCCCATGTCCGTCGATCTCACCACGCTGTGGGCCTTCATCATCGCCTTCGCTGTCTTCGCCTATGTCGTGCTCGACGGCTTCGACCTTGGCGTCGCCCTGCTCTTTCCCCTCTTCAAGAAGCGGCACGACCGCGATGTCATGATGAACTCGGTCGCCCCTGTCTGGGACGGCAACGAGACCTGGCTGGTGCTCGGCGGCGGCGGCCTCCTAGCCGCCTTCCCGCTCGCCTACGCGATCCTGATCCCGGCGATCTTCACGCCGGTGATCGGCATGCTGCTCGGGCTCGTCTTCCGGGGCGTCGCCTTCGAGTTCCGCTGGCACACGGAACGCGGAAAATTCCTCTGGGATATCGCCTTCTTCGGCGGTTCCTTTATTGCCGCGCTTTGCCAGGGCATCGCGCTCGGCGCCATCCTGCAGGGCGTCAAGGTCTCCGGCCGCGCCTATGGCGGCGGCTGGTGGGACTGGCTGACGCCGTTCTCGCTCCTGACCGGGGTTGCCGTCGTCGTTGGCTATGCGCTGCTCGGCGCGTGCTGGCTGGTGATGAAGACGGAAGGCGATCTGCGCGCCCGCGCCTACCGGCTGGCGCATTTCGCGGTGATTGCGACCCTTCTCTTCATCGTCGCCGTCAGCCTGGCCACCCCTTTCCTGGAGGAAGCCTACTGGCAGCGCTGGTTCGAATGGCCGGGCATCCTGATCGCCGCGCCGGTGCCGGTCGCGGTCGCCATTGTTGCTTTCTTCCTGTTCAGGGCCATCGAGCAGGAGAAGGACTACCAGCCCTTCTTCCTGACGCTGGTCCTGTTCTTCCTCTGCTTCGTCGGGCTCGGCGTCAGCATGTGGCCGAATATCGTTCCAGGCGCCGTCACCATCTGGCAGGCCGCCGCGCCTGCTTCGAGCCAGAAATTCATGCTCTTCGGCGTCGCCATCCTGATTCCGATGATCCTCGCCTATACGGTCTATGCCTATTGGGTCTTCCGCGGCAAGGTCGACCCCGAGGTCGGCTACCATTGATGCGGGACGACGCCCCCGGATCGCTCCCGAAGCGGCTCGCCTGGTTCATCGGCCTGTGGCTGGCGAGCGTGCTGGCGGTGGCGATGGTCGCCTACGGGCTGCGGCTGTGGCTGCTTTGAGAGGGTGTCTTTCAGAAGACGGATTGCCAAGCCGCCTTCATGAAGGATAGGGACGCGGACCACAAAGGGGAGGAAGGGCATGGCCGAACGCATCGACGGCAAGGCGATCGCAGCCGAGGTCATCACGTCGGTGAAGGAAGGGGCGGCGCGCCTGCTCAGCGATAAGGGCATCCAGCCGGGCCTCGCGGCGGTCATCGTCGGCGAGGATCCGGCAAGCGAGGTCTACGTCGCCTCGAAAGCGCGGATGGCCAAGGAGTGCGGCTTCCTGTCGGCACCGCACCATCTGCCGGCGGAAATCTCCCAGGAGGGGCTTGTGCGCCTCATCGGGGAACTGAACGCCGATCCGAAGATCCACGGCATCCTCGTGCAACTGCCGCTTCCCGACCACATCGATTCCAGCCATATCGTCCAGCTCGTCTCGCCCGACAAGGACGTCGACGGGTTCGGCTACCTCAATGTCGGCAGGCTTGCGACCGGAGAAGTCGAAGGCGCCTTGGTGCCGTGTACGCCGGAAGGCTGCATGCTTCTGATCGAACACGTCCGCGGCAAGGATTTGTCGGGGCTCGACGCGGTGGTGGTGGGCCGCTCCAACATCGTCGGCAGGCCGATGGCCAACCTGCTGCTCGCCGCCGACTGCACCGTGACGATCGCCCACAGCCGCACGAACGATCTGTCGGCCGTGGTTCGCCGCGCCGACATCCTCGTCGCCGCGGTCGGCCGCCCGGAGATGATCAAGGGCGAATGGATCAAGCCGGGGGCCACCGTCATCGATGTCGGCATCAACCGCATCCCCGCGCCGGAGCGCGGCGAAGGCAAGACGCGGCTGGTCGGCGATGTCGAGCACGCGGTCGCGGAGAACGTCGCCGGCGCCATCACGCCGGTTCCCGGCGGCGTCGGCCCGATGACCATCGCCATGCTGATGGTGAACACGCTCGTCTCCGCCTACCGCTCGGCGGGGATGGAGCCGCCGGCGTTTTGAGGAGGACGGCAATGGGCAGTCGGCAGTGGGCAGTCGGGAAAGAATATGCCCCGGCGAATTTGATTCCCCCGATTGCCGACTGCCGACTGCCGACTGCCATTAACAATCGCCCATCCGCCCTGTAGAAGCGCAATCCATGCCCGACCAGAGCCAGACCAGCCGTCAGTTCGCGTTCCTGCTCGTCGACAAGTTCTCGATGTTCTCGCTCGCCGCCGCGATCGATACCGTCCGCTCGGCGAACCGGCAGCTTGGCCGCGACTATTACGGGTGGACGACGGTCTCCGCTGATGGCGAGGCGGTGATGGCCTCCAATGGCCTGCCGATCAAGATCGACTATTCGATCAACGATATTCCGCCGATGGATATCCTTTTCGTCTGCGTCGGCCTGACGACCGAGTTTCCGGGCAAGTCGAAGGTGCTGGGGGCGCTGAGAAGCCTCGGCCGGCGCGGCGCGGCGCTCGGCGCGCTGTCGGTCGGCTCCTACCTGCTCGCCGAGGCCGGGCAGCTCGAGGGCCACCGCTGCACCATCCACTGGGAAAACCGCGCCGGCTTCAAGGAGCGTTTTCCCGAGATCGAATGCACCGGCAACGTCTTCGAGATCGACCGCAAGCGCTATACCTGCGCCGGCGGCACCACCTCCATCGACCTGATGCTCGAGATCGTGCGCGGAGATTTCGGCGCCAGTCTCGCCAACGAGGTCGCCAACCAGTTCCAGCACGAGCGCATCCGCTCGGCCGGCGACCGCCAGCGCGTCGGGCCGGAGCGCGACCTGACCGGCAAGTCGGAGAAGCTGAGGAAGATCGTCGAGCTGATGGCCGACAATCTGGACGAGCCCTTCTCGGCGGTACAGCTCGCCAGGACGGCGGGCCTTTCAGTGCGGCAGGTCGAGCGGCTTTTCCTGCGCCACCTCAACATGACGCCGGGGCGCTACTACATGCGGCTCAGGCTCGAGCGGGCGCGCGAATTGCTGCGCCAGACCAATCTGCCGATCCTCGACGTGGCGATCGCCACCGGCTTCACGTCGCATTCCTATTTCGCGCAAAGCTACCGGCTCCAGTTCGGGAGGCCGCCGAGCGAGGAGAGGCGGACGACCTATTGAGGGGCGGTTGGTGATGATGAAGCGAATGAGGAGAGGAGGGCTGCCATGCCGCCGGTGACCGCCGGTGCGAGACCCCGCTCGCGGCGTGGCGGCGGCCGTCCGACGATCGCCGATGTGGCGGCGAAAGCCGGGGTCGGGGCGATAACGGTGTCGCGTGCCCTGCGCGAGCCCGAGCGCGTCTCGCCGGAACTCAGGCGACAGATCCTGGCCGTCGTCGACGAACTCGGCTACGTCCCCGACCGCAACGCCCGCGCGCTCGCTTCCGCCCGTGCCGACGTGATCGGCGTGCTCGTCCCCTCGCTTACCAACAATGTCTTCGCCGAGGTCGTGCGCGGGATTTACGACGGCCTCGACCGGAACCACCTCCAGGTCCAGATCGGCAACACCCATTATTCGCAGGAAGCGGAAGAAGACCTGCTTCAGACATTTCTGAGCCAGCGGCCGTCGGCGCTGATCGTCTCGGGCATCGACCAGAGCCCCGCCGCGACCGCGCTCCTGGAAAGGGCCGATTGCCCGGTCGTCCAGATCATGGAATCCGGCCCCGATCCGGTCGACATGATGATCGGCTTTTCCCATTACGAAGGCGGCAAGGCGGCCACCCGGCACCTCGCCGAAGCCGGCTATCGCCGGATCGCCTTCATCGGCGCGCGCATGGACCCGCGCTCGCAGCGCCGGCTTGCGGGCTATCGCGCCGCGATGGAGGAAGCGGGGCTGTTCGACGAGCGCCTGGTGACGACCACGGCGCGGCCGTCGAGCGTGACGATGGGCAGCGAGCTGTTCCGGGAGGCGCTGGCCAAGGTTCCGGCGCTCGACGCCGCCTTCTGCAACAATGACGACATGGCGCTCGGAGCGCTCTTCGAGTGCCATCGCCAGGGTCGGGCTGTGCCCTCTGAGATCGGTATCGTCGGCTTCAACGATCTTGAGATGATGCAAGTCGCCTACCCTTCCGTCACCAGCCTGCGTACGTATCGCTACGAGATGGGCCGCCGTGCGATAGAGATGGCTTTGGAAGCGATCGCCGGCCGCCGCCCCGCCGAACCGGTCGTCGACCTCGGCTTCGAACTTATCGTCCGGGAAAGCACCAGGCGCTGATGCACGCGCCGACCGAGCGGGCTTTCGACCCGTCTTTACAAGATTTCGTGGTAGCGCTACCGTTTCCTTGCGTCAGGTCGGGAACGGATCTCGATCCGCCGTGCCGGGTGGGGCGGACGGCCTCGACCGCCAGTCCTCCGTCCGGCGCCGCTCCGATGAGGCGGCGGGGCGGATTGCGACGTGCCTGAACCATATCGTTATTCGATCGAACCGGGAGGAATGAATCATGAAGAGACTTCTAGGCGGCTGTCTTGCCGCCGCCGCGATGGTGTTGATGAGTTCGACGGTATTCGCCGAGCCGAAGATCGTATCCGGCCCGGCGGCGGAGGCCGACTGCTTCGCGCCATGGTCGTCCGACACGAAATTCTTCCAGTACGGGGCCAAGAAGGGTCCGTTCCGGATCGCGCTTGCCAACGGCTATATCGCCAACACCTGGCGCATCCAGATGATCCAGACGGCGAAGGCCTATGCCCAGCAGCCGGACGTGAAGGCCAAGCTGAAGGAATTCAAGGTCGTCTCCACCGGCGAGGACGTTCCCGCGCAGATTTCGGCGATCAACAACTTCATCGATTCGGGCTATGACGCCATCGTCACCGACGCGCAGAACCCGACAGCCTTCGGCCGTGTCATCAAGCGCGCCAAGGAGGCCGGCGTCATCCTCGTCGCCTTCGACAACATCCTCGATACGAAAGACGCCATAAACGTCAATGTAGACCAGGAAGGCCTCGGCGAATTGTGGGGCAAGTGGCTTGTCGAGAACGTGCCGAACGCAGGCAAGGTCCTCGAGGTGCGCGGCGTCGCCGGCACCTCGGTCGACACCGACCGCCACAACGGCATCCACAAGATCCTCGACGCCTCCGGCAAGAACTGGAAGGTCACCGAAGTCAACGGCAAGTGGGACGACGGCGTGGCGCAGAAGGTCGCCGCCGACGCGATCGCCACCAACGGTCCGTTCGCTGGCATCACCGCCCAGGGCGGCGATACCGGCGTGGTGCAGGCGATGCTCGACGCCAAGCACCCCTTCGTGCCCTTCGGCGGCGAGACCGAGAACGGTTTCCGCAAGTTCTGCAACAAATATGCCGATCAGGGCCTGAAATGCACATCCGCCGGCTCCGGCCCCGCACAGGTGGCCGTGGCGATCAAGACGGCGATCGCGGCGCTCGAAGGCCGGGTGATCCCGCAGGAGATCAAGCTCCCTCTGGCGGTCGCCACCTATCCGGACATGAAGGCAGGGCGGGATTTCTTCCCCGACCAGTCGGACAATTTCTTCGTCGGCAATTCCTTCCCGACCTGCAACATCAACTTCTCGGCCCAGGAGATTATGGGGCAGTCGAAGGAAAACCAGTAAATTGACGCCAGTCGTTGCGGCGCCGTGGTATGCTTTCCACGGCGCCGTCGCGCGCCGGGAGGAATGAATGAGCCGGGCCGTTCCGCTTTTCCGGATGGAAGGCGTGTCGAAGCGTTATGGCGGCGTGCGCGCGCTCGACGGTGCCGAACTGACCGTCGATGCCGGGCAGATCCATGGCATCCTCGGCGAGAACGGCGCCGGCAAATCGACGCTCATCAAGATCATGTCGGGCGTCGTCGAACCCGACGAGGGCCGCATGACGCTCGACGGCAAGGAGATATCCTTCGCCTCGCCGGCGGCGGCCAACGATGCCGGCATCGTCTGCGTCTTCCAGGAATTGTCGCTCATCCCGCATCTTTCGGTCGCCGACAACATCGTCATCTCCAATCCGCCGAAGCGCTTCGGGATGATCGATCGCAGGAAGCAGCGCGCCATGGCCGAGGAGGCATTGGCCCGAGCCGGGGCGGCCGACATCCATCCGCTTGCACTGGTCAAGGACCTGCCGCTGTCGCGGCGCCAGATGGTCGAGATCGCCAAGGCGCTCGCCCGCAAGCCGCGCATCCTCATCCTCGACGAGGCGACCTCCGCGCTCACCGCCTCCGACGTGTCGAAGGTCTTCGCGGTCCTGAAACGCCTGCGCGAGGAGGGGCTGGCGCTTCTCTACATTTCGCACCGCATGCATGAGATCGCCGAACTGGCGGATGTCTGCACCGTGTTCCGCAATGGCAGCAACGTCGCCAGCTTCGCCACAGGAACGAAATCCGGCAACGAGATCGTCGAGATGATGATCGGCCGCCAATACACGAACGTCTTTCCCGCCAAGAAGCCGCCGGCTCCGTCGGACAAGCCGCCGGTCGTCGAATGCCGGCACCTTTCCTGGACGCACCAGTTGAAGGACATCTCGTTTTCCGCGCGCGCCGGCGAAGTGGTCGGCCTCGGCGGCCTCGGCGGCCTCGACGGCCAGGGCCAGCGCGAGCTTCTGCTGGCCCTGTTCGGCGTCCTTCGCGGCCTGACCGGCCAGGTGCTCATCGAGGGCAAGCCGGTCGGGATCGGCAGCCCCCGGCAGGCCAAGCGGGACGAGATCGGCATGGCGCTCATCCCCGAAGACCGCAAGACCGAGGGCCTGCTTTTGCCGATGAGCGTGCGCGACAATCTTTCCTTCGCCGCGCTCGACCGCGTGTCGCGGGGTGGCGTCATCGAGGGGCGCGCCGAGAAAAGCCGTATTGACGAGATGATCCGCCTGCTTGCCATCAAGACGGCCGGCACCGACATTCCGGCCGGCGCGCTTTCGGGCGGCAACCAGCAGAAGATCGTGATCGCCAAATGGCTGATGAACCAGCCGCGCATCATCCTGCTCAACGACCCGACCCGTGGCATCGATGTCGGCACCAAGCAAGAGATCTACCAGCTCCTGCGCAAGCTCGCCGACGAGGGCGCGGCGATCGTCTTCTACTCGACCGACTATGACGAGCTGATCGGCTGCTGCGACCGCGTCCTGGTCATGTATGACGGCGGCATCCACCGCGTACTGGCGGGCGAGGAGATCACCGAGCATGCGCTGATCGCCAGCGCGCTCAACGTCGAGCTCGCAAGCGCGGACCAGGCACGGGTGGCGGGCGCATGAAGGACTGGAAATACTGGGTTGCCGAGCAGCGCGGCACGCTTCTCGCCTTCGCCACCTTCGTGGTGATGTTCACCATCTACGTGTCCAACCATCCGGCCGGGTTCACCGCCAATGTCGTGCAGACGGCGGCGAACAAGGGGGTCTTGCTCGCCTTCGTCGCCATGGCGCAGGCGCTGGTGGTCATCACCGCCGGCATCGACCTTTCGGTCGGCATGATCTTCATCCTGACCAATTGCCTGGCCTCATGGATCGTGGTCGGCACGCCGCTCGAGACCGCGCTCGGCATTGTCGGCGTCCTGCTCGCGGGACTGGCATGCGGCGCGGTGAACGGCCTGATCGTCATCTACGGGCGGCTACAGCCGATCGTGGCGACCATTGCCACCGGCGCCATCTATTTCGGCATCGCGCTCCTGCTTCGCCCCTTCCCCGGCGGCGGCGTCAACGAGGATCTCGCCGATTTCCTGACCGGCAAGGCCTGGGGCGTGGTCCCGGTGAGCCTGGTGGTGCTCGTGGTGGTCGTCCTTCTCGTCTGGGTGCCGTTCAGCCGATCCGTGATGGGCCGGGCAGCCTACGCCACCGGCTCGTCGGAAGCGGCGGCCTACATGTCGGGAATGCCGATCCGCCGCGCCAAGTTCCTGACCTATACGCTGGCCGGCCTGCTTGCCGGCATCGGCGGGCTGTTCCTCACCTTCTTCACCTATACGGGCGAGGCGGCGCTGGCGAGCGGCAACGCCTATACGCTGTTTTCCATCGCCGCTGTGGTGCTGGGCGGCATATCACTCTACGGCGGAACCGGCAGCGCCATCGGCGCGGTGTTCGGGGCTCTGGCCTTCCGCGCCATCGGCGACCTTCTCTTCGTCTTCGACCTCGACCCGCTGTGGCAGCCGCTGTTCCAGGGTGTCGTGCTCCTGATCGCCGTCAGCCTCGGCGCGTTCGCGCTGCTTCGCGTCCGCAACAAGCTGGACTGGTTCACATGAGCGAAATCTCCCCAACAGGCACGCAGGGGGCAGGCAGGCAGGCTTTGTGGCGGCGCATCGATCCGGCCGTGGCCACGGCCTTCGGCTGCATCGTGCTCCTGCTTCTGGTGGGAAGCCTCTATTCGTCGAATTTCCTGCATCTCGACTATCTGCTGCTCCAGCTGAAGGTCGCCTCCTTCCTCGGCGTGATCGCGACCGGCGCCATGCTGGTCATCCTGCTCGGACAGATCGACCTTTCGGCCCCGTGGACGATCACCACCGGCGCCATGATGTCGTGCGCGGCGGCCGCCTACGGGCCGACCGGCGTCGCGCTAGCCATCCCCTTCGGCATCCTCTGCGGCGTGGCGATCGGCATCGTGAACGGCATCGGCGTCGCCTATCTGCGCATCCCGGCGATGATCGTCACGCTGGCCACCAACGCCGTCGCGCAGGGGCTGATGGTCGTCTATACGGGCGGTTTCTCACCGCAGGACGAGGCGACGGAGGCGATGCGCTATATCGCGACCGGCTTTCTCATTCCCGGCGTGCCCAACGCCGTGCTCGTCTGGGCGGTCGTCGGCGCCGGCGCAGTGTTCCTCCTGACGCGCACCACCTTCGGGCGTGCCGTCTACGGCATCGGCAACAGCGAGCGCGCCGCCTACCTCTCCGGCGTCGACACGCGCCGCATCCTTGTCATTGCCTTCGCCATAACCGGCGGGCTGGCGGCCTTCGGCGGCGTGCTCCTTGCCGGCTATTCGTCCAAGGCGGCGCAATCGATGGGCGACGTCTACCTGCTGCCCGCGATCGCGGCCGTGGTGCTCGGCGGAACCTCGATCCTTGGCGGGCGCGGCTCCTATCTCGGCACGGTCGCCGGCGCGATCCTCATCACGCTCTTGCAGTCGATCCTCTCGGTGATGCAAATTCCGGAAGCCGGCCGCCAGGTCATCTATGGCATCGTCATCGTCATCATGCTGCTGCTCTACGGACGGGCGCCGGCGAGCCGCTGAGAAACACGCGATACTGCAAGGAGGAACAATTGCCGGACAATCCCTTTGAGATCATCGACAAGCGCTTCAACGGGCTGTTCATCCCGACCGCGCATCTGGACAAGCTCTTCACCGGCTGCCGCTGGGCGGAGGGACCGGCCTATTTCCCGGCCGGCCGCTCCCTGGTCTGGTCGGACAATCCCAACAACCGCATGCTGCGCTACGACGAATGCGACGGATCGGTCAGCGTCTTCAGGCAGCCTTCCAACTATTCCAACGGCAACACGGTCGACCGCGCGGGCCGGCTTGTGTCCTGCGAGCACGGCGCCCGCCGGGTCTCGCGCACCGAGTTCGACGGTACGGTGACGACGATCGCCGACCGCTATAACGGCAAGCGGCTGAACAGCCCGAACGACGTTATCGTGAAATCCGACGGCGGCATCTGGTTTTCCGATCCCACCTACGGCATCGATTCGGACTACGAAGGCCACAAATCCGATTCCGAGCAGGACGGCAGCCATGTCTACCGCGTCGATCCGAAGAGCGGCGAGGTCGTCAAGATGACCGACGATTTCGTCAAGCCGAACGGGCTGGCCTTCTCGCCGGACGAGAAGCTTCTCTATATCGTCGATACCGGCCGTACCCATGTCGAGAACGGCCCGGCGCATATCCGCCGCTTCAAGGTCGCCGAGAACGGCAGGCTTTCGGGCGGCGAGGTATTCGCGGAGTGCACGAACGGCCTGTTCGACGGCTTCCGCCTCGACACGGAAGGCCGCATCTGGACGAGTGCCGCGGACGGCGTCCATTGCTACCACCCGGACGGCACGCTGATCGGCAAGATCCACGTGCCGGAAGTGGTCGCGAATGTCTGCTTCGGCGGCGACAAGCGCAACTATCTCTATATCTGCGGCACGAGTTCGCTATACGGCGTGCGCCTGCCCATCAACGGGGCGAAGACCTTTTGAGAGGCCGCGAAGGCGCGTGGCCTACCGCCGGGTGACCCGCATCGGCAGGCCGCCCTCGGGCTGGGTCGTCAGCTTCTGCACCGGCCACGGCTTCGTCTCCGCCACGGTGTCGAAGCGATAGCGCGACATCAGGACGCCGAGCGCGATCATCGCCTCCTGCATGGCGAAGCTCGCGCCGATGCATACGCGTGGGCCGGCGCCGAAGGGCAGATACTGGAAGCGGTCGATCTTCTCGCGCGCGCCCGGCGCGAAGCGCGCCGGAATGAAGGCCTCGGGATTGTCCCATAGCGCCCTGTGGCGATGGATCGTCCACGGCATGACCAGCACCTGCGTGCCCTTCGGGATGGCGAGGTCCTGGTAGCTATCGTCTTCCACCGCCTCGCGGTTGATCGAGGGCGCCGGCGGATAGAGCCTCAGCGCCTCCTCGAAGGCAGCGCGCGCAAGCGGCATCTTATCCAGCCATTCGGCCGGGCCTGCGCCGCTTGCCATCAGAGCATCGATCTCCTTCTCGATCGGCTCGCGCTCCCATGGGCTTTCGGCGAGGCAATAAAGCATCCAGCCGAGCGCGCGCGCCGTGGTCTCGTGGCCGGCCCCGATGAAGGTGATGATGTTGTCCTCGATCTCGGCGCGCGTCAGCCCGTCGGGCCCTTCCGCGCGCAAGAGCAGGGTAAGGAAATCCTCGGGCGTGCCGTCCGGATCGCGCGCCATCCTTTGCCGGCGCATTTCCATCGTCTCGGCGACGATGCGGCGGAAGAAGGCGAGCGAATTGCGCCCGAGCAGGCGCGTGATGCGCGGCAGCCAGTCGGGCGCGCCCAGAAGGTCGAGCGGATCGACGCGGCCCATCGTTTCGAACAGCCGGTCGACCTGTTTGGCGAAGCTGCCGGATTCTCCCGCGATCTCGCCCGAAAACAGCGTCTCGGCAAGGATATCGTAGGTCAGCATCGTCATGTCGCGGGCAAGCTCGGTCGTGCCGCCTTCTTCGTAACGTGTCACGAACTCCTCGGCGCGCTTCAGCATGGGCGCGGCAAAGCCATGGATGTGGCGCGGCGTGAAGACCGGCGCCATCGCCTTGCGCGAGCGCCGCCAGACCTCGCCCTCCGCCGTCAGGAGCCCGTCGCGCAGGATCGGCCGCAGGATCTTCTGGCGCACCCGTGCCATCTTGTAGTTCTTCGCGTTCTCGACCAGTACGCGGCGGATGAGGCCCGGATCGTTGGCGATCAGGAGCGGCCCGCCGATCGACGAAACGGAGATCCACTTCTCGTTGTAGGAAGGCTCGCCCCACAATTCGAGCGGATTCCGGTAGACGATGCGGATCATCTCGAGCGTCGAGGGCGGAGAACTGCGCGGTTTCGGCGCCGGCGGCACGAAAGGGGCGGGGTGGACGTCCATGTCGGGTTCCCGTGTTCCCGCCGAATGTAGGTATGCCGGCCGGGCGCGTCCACGGCAGGCAATGGGCGACGCGCTCAGGAATATTGCCGCATCACCCACAGGCCGAAGAAGAGCGCGCTAATCGCGACGACGACGGAGAGCGCCGCATAAAGCGCGCAGAGCGCTATCGCACCGCGCTCCCAAAGGGCCACGATATCGAGCGAGAAAGAGGAGAAGGTGGTGAAGCCGCCGAGGATGCCCGTCATCAGGAACAGCCGGAAATGCTGGCTTGCGGCGCCCTTTTGCGCGAACCAGCCGGCGAGCAGGCCCATCGCCAGCGAGCCGACGATGTTGACCGTCAGCGTCGCAAAAGGAAAGCCGGTGCCCAGAAGCCGCATGCCGAGCGAGTTGACGCCGTGGCGCAGGGCGCCGCCCACGCCGGCGCCCATGAAAACGATCAGGAAATTCATCCGCTTCTCCTCTCTAAACGCACCCGTCGCGGCTGCGGAGAGGGTTGGCAATGCTCCCGCCGACGCAACGCGCCATGGCAGGAGTCATCAGCCTTTCGGCGGTTATCGGGGGAACCCCATCCCCATCACGGAAATCACTAGCCTGAATCGCGTTTCCGGTCAAAACCCCTTATACGAAATCCGGGTACGCCAGACAGGCGGGAAAAAGCCCGGAGAATTTGGAAAAACCGCCGGAAATGCCTATATTCCGGGTACCATCATGCGCATGATTCGGGGCCTCCTCCAGGCACCGGCCCGAAAGCTCTCAGACGAAAGATCTACATGAACGAGACGCCCGAAATCCTCCCCGGCGAGCCGGCCGAATATGGCGCCGATTCCATCAAGGTCCTCAAGGGCCTCGATGCGGTGCGCAAGCGGCCCGGCATGTATATCGGCGACACGGATGACGGCTCCGGCCTGCATCACATGGTCTACGAGGTGGTGGACAACGCCATCGACGAGGCGCTGGCCGGCCACGCGGATATCGTGACGGTGACGCTCAATCCGGACGGCTCCTGCACGGTCACCGACAATGGCCGCGGCATCCCGACGGCCATCCATACCGGCGAGGGCATCTCGGCCGCCGAAGTCATCATGACCCAGCTTCATGCCGGCGGTAAATTCGACCAGAATTCCTACAAGGTCTCGGGCGGCCTGCACGGTGTCGGCGTGTCGGTCGTCAACGCGCTGTCGGTCTGGCTGAAGCTCAAGATCCGCCGCAAGGGCCGCATCCACGAGATGTCGTTCACGCATGGCATCGCCGATGCGCCGCTGAGGGAGACGGGCGATGCCGGCAGCGAGACCGGAACGGAAGTCACCTTCCTGCCCTCGCCCGAAACCTTCACGATGATGGAGTTCGACTATCCGACGCTGGAGCATCGTCTGCGCGAACTCGCCTTCCTGAATTCCGGCGTGCGCATCGTGCTGACCGACCGGCGCCATGCCGACCTGAAGCGGCAGGAACTGCATTACGAAGGCGGGCTGGTCGAATTCGTCAAGTTTCTCGACAAGGCGAAGAAGCCGCTGATCGCCGAGCCGATCTTCATCTCCCGCGAGCGCGACGGCATCACGGTCGAGGTCGCCATGTGGTGGAACGACAGCTACCACGAGAACGTGCTGGCCTTCACCAACAACATCCCGCAACGCGACGGCGGCACCCATCTGGCCGGCTTTCGCGGCGCGCTGACGCGCCAGATGACGGGCTACGCGGAAAGCTCGGGCCTGACCAAGAAGGAAAAGGTTTCGCTGACCGGCGACGACAGCCGCGAGGGGCTGTCGGCGGTACTGTCGGTAAAGGTTCCGGATCCGAAATTCTCCTCGCAGACCAAGGACAAGCTGGTCTCCTCCGAGGTCCGGCCTGTGGTGGAGAACCTCCTCAACGAGGAACTCGGCGCGTGGCTGGAAGAGCACCCCGCCGAAGCCAAGGTGCTGATCGGCAAGATCATCGAGGCGGCGGCTGCCCGCGAGGCGGCGCGCAAGGCGCGTGAACTCACCCGCCGCAAGGGTGCGCTCGACATCACCTCTCTGCCCGGCAAGCTCGCCGACTGCCAGGAGCGTGATCCGGCGAAATCCGAAATCTTCATCGTCGAGGGCGATTCGGCCGGCGGCTCGGCCAAGGGCGGCCGTTCGCGCCAGAACCAGGCGATCCTGCCGCTGCGCGGCAAGATCCTGAACGTCGAGCGCGCGCGCTTCGACCGCATGCTCTCCTCCGAGATGATCGGCACGCTGATCACCGCGCTCGGCACGTCGATCGGCAAGGACGAGTTCAACGCCGACAAGCTGCGCTACCACAAGATCATCATCATGACGGACGCCGATGTCGACGGCGCCCATATCCGCACGCTGCTGTTGACCTTCTTCTTCCGCCAGATGCCGGAGCTGATCGAGCGCGGACACCTCTATATCGCCCAGCCGCCGCTCTACAAGGTCACCCGCGGCAAGAGCGCGCAATACATCAAGGACGAGCAGGCCTTCGAGGATTATTTGATCGGCATCGGACTTGAGGAAGCCGGGCTGCAACTCGCCTCGGGCGAAGTGCGGGCGGGGCAGGATCTGCGTGCCGTGGTCGATGATGCGCTTGCCGTGCGGTCGCTCATGAACGGCCTGCATTCGCGCTACAATCGCCCGGTCGTGGAACAGGCGGCCATTGTCGGCGGGCTGAACGCCGAGACGCTTGCCGACACCGGCGCGGCCGAAGCCATGGCCAGGCGTGTCGCCGAGAGGCTCGACATGATCGCCGACGATACGGAGCGCGGCTGGCAGGGTCGGGTCAATCCGTCCAACGAGGGCACGGGCGGCTATGTGTTCGAGCGCACCGTGCGCGGCGTGAAGGAGATCGCCGTGCTCGACGCGGCGCTGATCGGCTCGGTCGACGCGCGCGCGCTCGACCGCTATGCGCCGCGCCTCGAGGAGATCTACGAAAAGCCCGCCGTTCTGAGACGCCGGGAAAACGTCGAAACCATCATCGGCCCGATGAAGCTTCTTGAGGCGATCTTCGCTACCGGCCGCAAGGGTTTGACCATGCAGCGCTACAAGGGGCTGGGCGAAATGAACGCCGAGCAGCTTTGGGAAACGACGCTCGACCCGGCCGCGCGGTCGCTGTTGCAGGTCAAGGTCAACGACGCGGTGAACGCGGATTCGCTGTTTTCGAGGCTGATGGGCGACGATGTCGAACCGCGCCGTGAGTTCATCCAGGACAACGCGCTGTCCGTCGCCAATCTCGATATCTGAGAGGCCAAGCGGAATGGCGCCGGCCTATCCGGCCTCGATCATGCCGATGAGCGCCTTTACGGCCATCTTGTAGCCGCGCGGCCCCAGCCCCGCGAGCACGGCGGTTGCGACGCCTGAGACCAGCGAGTGGTGATAGATCTCCTCGCGCCGGTGGATATTCGAGATGTGGAACTCGATGATCGGGCCGGAAAACATCTTCAGCGCGTCGAGCAGCGGGATCGACCGGAAGCTCAGGCCCGCCGGGTTGATGAGGATGCCGGCGCCCCCGTCGATCGCTTCATGCACCCAGTCGACAAGCTGGTGCTCCGCGTTCGACTGATGGAAGCGCAGCGGCCGCTCGCCGGCCGCTTCCCGGCACATCGCCTCGATCTCGGCCAGCGTGGTCTTCCCGTATATTTCCGGCTCGCGCGTGCCGAGGCGATTAAGGTTCGGTCCGTTGAGGACAAAGACGGGCTTCGTCACGTCGCTTCCTTTCGAACTTCCAGAGCATGATCCGGAAAAATGGGCACCGGTTTTCCGAAAAGATCATGCTCAAACAAAGAGATAAGAGCGTGATGCGATTAAATCCGATCGCATCACGCGCTAGCCGGTGTAGCCCATCAGCCTGGGCAGCCACAGGATGAGATCCGGAAACACGGTGATCAGGGCCAGCGCGACGATCATGGACAACAGGAACGGCATGACGTCGATCACGATGGCTTTTAGCGACTCGCCGGATATCCGGGCCATCACGAACAGAAGCAGGCCATAGGGTGGCGTGACGAGACCCAGCATGATGTTGACCACCACGACGACGCCGAAATACACCAGATCGATGCCCAGCGCCTTGGCCGTCGGGATCAGCACCGGGACGAAGATCAGAAGGATGGTGGTTCCTTCCAGAACGCAGCCCAGAAGCAGCAAGAAGATATTGACCAGCACCATGAAGCCGAGGGACGAAAGATGCCAGGCCGACAGCAGGGCCGAAACCGAGTTCGGGATGTTCTCGACCGTCACGACATAGTTGAAGACGAGCGCCCCTGCGATCAGCATGCCGATGGACGCGGAAGTGCGCGCGCTGACGAGGATCGCCTGGTAGAAATCGCGGAAACCGACACTGCGATAGAGCACGATCGACACCAGTAGCGCATAGGCGCCGGCCACCGCGGCCGCCTCGGTCGGCGTGGTGACGCCGCCATAGATACAGCCGAGCAGCACCACCGGCATCATCAGGGACGGAAACGCCCGTGCGGTGATGCGCGGCAACTCGCGGATCGGGGTGGGGGCCTCTACCGGGAAATTCCTGCGCCGGGCGGTGTAAGCGACGATCAACGCCTGCGCCAGGGCCATCAGCAGGCCCGGCACGACGCCGCCGAGGAACAGATAGCCGATGGAAGCGTCGGAAACGAGCGCATAGACGACCATGGGGATCGACGGCGGGATGATCGGGCCGAGGACCGACGCGGCAGCCGTGACCGCGGCCGCATAGCTGCCGGTATATTTGCCGTCCCGCGTCATCATGGACTGCATGACCTTGCCGATTCCGGCCGCATCGGCGATCGCCGATCCCGACATGCCGGCGAAGATGACGCCCTGCAGGATGGTGACGAAAGCGAGCCCGCCGCGGAAACGGCCGACGAAGGCATTGCAGAAGCGCATCAGCCGCTCGGTCATCGAACCGATGCTCATCAGTTCCGCGGCAAGGATGAAAAGCGGCACGGCCAGAATGACATAGTTGGAATACATGCCATTGAGGAGTTGCTCTGCCGCGGTCCCCATGTCGAGGTTGGCGAGCCACAAATAGAGGATCGAGGCCGCGATCATGCTGTGCCCGATCGGCAGGCCGAGCAGGGCCATCGCCACGATCGCGAAGATGGTCAGCGAAAAGGGGCTTGCCGGGTTCATAGTTCGGCTTCCGGCGTGATGTCGGGCTCAAGCTCCTCGGGCGGCCCGCGAAAGACGGTTTGCCAGATCAGGAAAAGATAGCGGGCGATGATGGCCACGGCGAAGGCCAGGTAGATGGCGTAGACCCAGTCGAACGGGATACCGAGATAGGCTGTCTTCTCGACCTTCATGAAGGTCACGTAACTGAAGATGGCCGGCAGCGACCTGACGTAGAGAGCGAGCAGGATGGCGGCTGCGGCAAGAAACATGACCTTGCGCAGCCGTGGACCGGCGGCGGCATAGAGGAGGTCGAAGCGTATCTCCTCATTTTCCCTGGTGACGAACGCCGCCCCGAAAAGAACCAGCCAAATCCACAGGATCGCGCTCAGCTCATTCGTCCAGCCGACGGGGAAATTGAAGATATAGCGGGAGGCGATCTGGAAGAGGAACGCCGCGAACATGACGCCGATCATCGCTGCAAGAATGTTTTCGGCCCGGCGATGAAGCCAGCCACCCAGCCGTTGGACGCGCGACCTAGCCACACGAAACCCCTTTGCCGAAACGGTTGCGGGTCGGCCGGGGAAGCGGGAGGAACCGCGCCCCGGCCGATGCGGGAAGGAAGCGCCTCAGAGCGCGTTGATCTGGTCGAGCATGCCCTTTGGCCAGTCCTTCGCCAGATCCGACGCGAGATACATCTTCTGGGCATGTTCGCGGAAGGCGTCGACGTCCGGCTTGTAGAGCTTCAGACCCTTGCCCTCGAAGACCGAGGCCAGTTCCTTCTCGCGCGCAAGATGCTTGCCCGTGCTCCAGTCGATGGCGTCGTCGGCCGCCTTCTGGAATTTCTTCTGGAGATCGGGCGACATGGCGTTCCAGGTCTTGCTGGAAACCGACAGCACGTCGAAGCCGACCAGATGCGAGGTCAGCACGATCTGCGACATGACCTCGTAGAACTTCATGTTCTGCACGTTGGGCAGAGGATTGTCCTGGCCGTCGATGGCGCCGGTCTGAAGGCCGGTATAGACTTCCGCATAGTCCATCGCGACGGGATTGGCGCCGAGCGACTTGCCGAGGAACTGCCAGGCCTCGCCGCCCGGCATCCTGAGCTTGATGCCGGCCATGTCGGCGGGCGTGGTGATCTTCTTGTCCGGCTTCAGGCCGACCTGGCGGACGCCGAAATAGGTGGGGCCGAGCACGCGGATGCCGAGCTTCTCCTCGGTTCTCTTCTTCAGGCCTTCGCCGATATCGCTGGCGAAGAACTTCTTCAGATGGTCGGTGTCGCGGAAGACGTAGGCGGCCGTGACGATCGACCATTCCGGCATCTGCTTGGAATAGTCCTGCGGCGCGATGTTGCCCATTTCCAAATTGCCGCGCTGCAGGGCGACGAGTTCGGTTCCCTGCTTGAACAGAGTGCCGCCGTAATAGCCCTGATAGTCGAAGTCGTCCTTTATGGCGTCGGAGAACTTCTTCATCATCTCGGCGCGGATGTCCTGGTCGGAGAAAACGGCCGAGAAGCGCAGTTTCGGCTTGTCCGCCGCCAGCGCCGGAAGTGCGGTCGAGGCCGCCAGAAGGCCGCCGGCTATCAGTGTCTGCCTGCGTGTCAGGTTCGGTTTCATTGTGGTTGTCCTCCCTTGATTGGAGCGAAGCTCCGGTGAATGCGCCAGGGCGCGTTGATTTCAGGCTGCGCGAAAATGCTCCGTCATTGCGCTCGCGTCCGGCTGGACGCCGGTGAACAGTTCGAAGGCCCGGACCGCCTGGTAGACCGCCATTCCCGAACCAGGCACGGTGCGGCAGCCGGCTTTCCGCGCGGCGCGCAGCAATTCGGTGTCCTCAGGGAAATAGACGATGTCGGCCACCCAGTGCCGCGCCGACAGGAGTTTTGTCGGAAAGGGCGTGCCCGGATAGTTCGCCATGCCGACCGGCGTCGCGTTGACGATGCCCTCGGCCCATTCGAGCTTTTCCGCGATGGCCTGCGATGCCTTGAAGGTGCGGCTCGAATGCCTCCCGAGCCGGGCGGCCAGCGCTTCGGCGCGTTCCGCCGCCCGATCCACGATGGCGAGTTCGCCGACGCCGAGACCGTCGAGCGCGTGCGCGACCGCAGCACCGGCGCCGCCGGCTCCGAACTGCACGATACGCCCGATGGGAAGCGACGGCCGGGCCTGCCGCAGGCTTTCGGCGAAACCCCATCCGTCGGTATTATGACCGACGCATCGCCCGTTCCGTATCACGACGGTGTTTACCGCGCCGATCGATTCGGCCTCGGGCGACAGCCCATCGAGCGCGGGGATGACGGTCTGCTTGAAGGGATGCGTGATGTTGAGCCCTGCAAACCCCAATTCCGCCGCGGCGCGAACCACCGCGCCGATGCCGGAATCCTTCAACCCGAGCGCATCGAAATCGATCAGCACATAGCGAAAGGGAATCCCCAGCCGCGCACCCTCGCGCTCGTGCATGGCGGGCGAACGGGAAGCCTGTATGCCGCGCCCGGCAAGCCCGACAAGGACGGTTGCCGGGGCCGCGTCGCGACCGGCGCCGGCCGGCGTGCCATGCCGGATAAGCGCGCGCAGACGGTCGATCGCCATCTCCCTGAACTCGTCCACCGGATCCTCCCCGATCGGCGTACCATGCACCATACTTGTCTTCGGCGGATGCGGACCGGTATATGATCCGCAAGCCAGGTCATGATGTACGAACTGGTTAGTCCTGTCAATCGAACCGCTACAGCGAAGAGTCAAGCCTATGAATGAAAAGGTCCGGCGGAAGGGCGGAAGCGGCGCGACACGCAGCTACGATCGCGAGGGGACGCGGCGCAACATCCTCGAGATCGCCTCCGAGGAATTCGCGCTGAACGGCCTTTCGGGCGCCCGCATCGATGAGATCGCCGCGCGCACCCGCGCCAGCAAGCGCATGATTTATTACTATTTCGACGACAAGGAGAGCCTCTACGTCGCCGCGCTGGAAAACGCTTACCGTCTGGTGCGCGAGGGCGAAGCGAAGCTGGACACCAAGGGCCTGCCGCCGATCGAGGCGCTGCGCCGGCTTGTCGAGTTCACCTTCGACCATCACCAGAGCCATGAGGAATTCATCCGCATGGTGATGATCGAGAACATCCATCACGGGGCGTATCTGGACCGGTCGGAGGCGATCCGCGAACTCAATGCGCGCGCAATCGACCATATCGCCGAGATCTATTCGCGCGGCGTGGCCGAAGGCGTTTTCCGGGAGGGGCTGGACCCGCTGGAACTTCACTGGCAGGTGAGCGCGCTCTGCTTCTTCAACGTCTCCAACCGGGCGACCTTCTCCAAGATTTTCGGACGCGATCTCGCCGCCGAAGGCAATCTGGAAACGCTGCGCGGCAACATCGTCGACATGGTGTTGCGTTTCGTGACGCGCAACGAGAAACTCGACTGAAAATCCGCTCGCCGGTTCTGGAGCCTGCCTCCGGGGGACAGGTCTACTTGCCTTCGACAGGACGCAATCGGGCGATGCGCGGGAGGTCACAGACAAAAAAGTGCCGCCGTGGTGGAGGGGGAACCACGGCGGCCTTACTCGAAACGATGCGGCAGCCCGGAGAGGGGGATGAGGCTGCCGCAATGTCCGGTTAGGCGGGGGACGAGCCTTGGCCGAACTCGGCGTTAATTGCCGATGGGTTCTATCTGGTCTCCGGATGATGGCGATTCAAGGGCATGAAAATTACAAGTTTGTAACATGCTCGTGATGACGTCTTGTCAGGAAAGAAAAGGCATGCCCGCACTGGGCGCCTTTGCCATGGACAGCTCTGGCGGCGCGGGTTACGCGTAGCCCATGAAGAAAGGCGATCATCTCTTCCTCGTCGACGGGTCCGGCTATATCTTCCGCGCCTATCACGCGCTGCCGCCGCTCACCCGCAAATCCGACGGCCTGCCGGTCGGCGCGGTGGCCGGCTTCTGCAACATGCTGTGGAAGCTGTTGCGCGACGCGCGCGACACCTCGGTCGGGGTGACGCCGACGCATTTCGCCGTCATCTTCGACTATTCCTCGAAGACGTTCCGCAACGAGCTTTTCCCTGAGTACAAGGCGAACCGCAGCGCGCCGCCGGAGGATCTCATCCCGCAATTCGGGCTGATCCGGCACGCCACCCGCGCCTTCGGCCTGCCCTGCATCGAGATGGAAGGTTTCGAGGCCGACGACCTGATCGCCACCTATTGCCGGCTCGCCTGCGAAGCCGGCGCCGACACCACGATCGTCTCCTCCGACAAGGATTTGATGCAGCTCGTCGGCGAGACGGTCACCATGTACGACCCGATGAAGGACCGGGAGATCCGCGTCCCCGAAGTCATCGAGAAATGGGGCGTCCCACCGGAAAAGATGATCGATCTGCAGGCGCTGACGGGCGATTCGGTCGACAATGTGCCGGGCGTCCCCGGCATCGGGCCGAAGACGGCGGCGCAGCTTCTCGCCGAATATGGCGACCTCGACACGCTCCTGGCGCGCGCCTCGGAGATCAAGCAGAACAAGAGGCGCGAATCGATCATCGAGAACGCCGACAAGGCACGCGTTTCGCGGCTTCTGGTGACGCTGAAGAACGATGTCGAGGTGAAGGAGGGTCTGGGCGATTTCGCTCTGCAACCGCCGGACGGCCCGAAGCTGATCGCCTTCCTGAAGGCGATGGAGTTCTCGACCCTGACCAGGCGCGTCGCGGATGCCACCGGCGCCGAGCCGGCCGAAATCGAGGCGGCTTATGTCGAGGTCGTGGCGGCGGAAGAGGCGCATGGGCCGGACGTGGAGGTTTCCGCTGGAGGCCCCTCATCCCCTGCCGGACCTTCTCCCCGTGAAAACGGGGAGAAGGAGGATGGCCGCGGCGCTGACGCCCCTCTCTCCCCGTCCTTGCGGGGAGAGGGTAAGGGTGAGGGGCTACCGGCGGCCCGCGCCCCCGATGGCGCCGCGACGCCTTCAATGCTGGCGGCGTTGCGCGCCGAACAGGCCGTCGCCGACAAGATCGATATCAACGCCTATCACTGCGTCCGCGACCTGCCGACTCTCCAGGGCTGGGTGAGAGAGGCGACGGAAGCCGGGCTGGTCGCCTTCGACACCGAAACCACCTCGCTCGACCCGATGCAGGCCGAGCTTTGCGGCTTTTCGCTCGCCATCCGGCCGGGCCACGCCGCCTATGTGCCTTTGAACCACAAATCCGGCACCGGTGACCTGCTGGGCGGCGGCCTCGTCGAGAACCAGATCCCGATCCGCGAGGCGCTCGCCGCTATCAAGCCGCTGATGGAAGACGCCTCGGTGCTCAAGATCGCCCAGAACGCCAAATATGACTGGCTGGTCATGCGCAGGCATGGCGTCGACGTCGCGCCCGTCGACGACACGATGCTGATCTCCTACGTGCTCGACGCCGGGGTTTCCGGAGGGCACGGCATGGATGCGCTCGCCGAGCGCTGGCTCGGCCACGCGACGATCCCCTATAAGGAGGTCGCCGGTTCCGGCAAGTCGGCCATCACTTTCGATTTCGTCGATATCGAACGCGCCGCCCGTTACGCGGCGGAAGATTCCGACGTGACGCTCAGGCTCTGGCACGTGCTGAAGGCCAGGCTTGCCGCCAAGGGCATGGTCTCGGTCTATGAGCGGCTGGAACGGCCGATGGTGGCCGTGCTCGGCCGCATGGAGGAGCGCGGTATCTCGGTCGACCGGCAGATACTTAGCCGGCTTTCGGGCGATCTCGCTCAGGGCGCGGCGGGGCTGGAGGCCGAGATCTACCAGCTTGCCGGCGAGCGCTTCACCATCGGTTCCCCCAAGCAGCTCGGCGATATCCTGTTCGGCCGCATGGGCCTGCCCGGCGCCAGCAAGACCAAGACGGGGCAGTGGACGACTTCGGCGCGCGTGCTCGAAGACCTCGCGGCGGAGGGCCATGAACTGCCGCGCAAGATCGTCGACTGGCGCCAGCTGACCAAGCTGAAATCGACCTATACCGACGCCTTGCCGGGCTATGTCCACCCCGACACCAAGCGCGTCCACACTTCCTACTCGCTCGCCTCGACCACCACCGGCCGCCTCTCCTCCTCCGAGCCCAATTTGCAGAATATCCCGATCCGCACGGCCGAGGGGCGCAAGATCCGCACCGCCTTCATCGCGGCACCCGGTCACAAGCTGATCTCGGCCGACTACAGCCAGATCGAACTGCGCGTCCTGGCGCATGTCGCCGACATCCCGCAGCTTCGCCAGGCTTTCGCCGACGGCATCGACATCCACGCCATGACGGCGTCGGAGATGTTTTCCGTGCCGGTCGAAGGCATGCCGCCTGAGGTGCGCCGGCGCGCCAAGGCGATCAATTTCGGCATCATCTACGGCATTTCGGCCTTCGGGCTTGCCAACCAGCTTTCCATTCCGCGCGAGGAAGCCGGCGACTACATCAAGCGCTATTTCGAGCGTTTCCCCGGCATTCGCGACTATATGGAAGGGACCAAGGCCTTCGCCCGCGCCAACGGCTATGTCGAGACGATCTTCGGCCGCCGCGCGCATTATCCGGAGATCCGCTCGTCCAACCCGTCCATGCGCGCCTTCAACGAACGCGCTGCCATCAACGCGCCGATCCAGGGTTCGGCCGCCGACATCATCCGCCGCGCCATGGTGCGCATGGAGGATGCGCTGGCCGCCGCCGGTCTGGCTCAAACCGACATGCTGCTCCAGGTGCATGACGAGTTGATCTTCGAGGCGCCGGAGGATGAGGTCGAAAGGGCGATCCCCGTTATCCGCAATGTGATGGAGAATGCCGCGATGCCGGCGATCCATATGGCGGTTCCCCTTCACGTCGACGCCCGCGCCGCGCATAATTGGGACGAGGCGCACTGACGGGCCGGCGACGACCTGCCCATCCTGCCATCTGCTGACATACTACTCGGTATTTTCTCGTTGACCCGATGCCGCCGCGCTGTTTCTATCCGGTGGCGTGGACACTGGTCCGCCGCCCGGACGAAACGACGACAAAAGAGGACGGCTGCCCGGGAAGGCAAGCCGGCCCGGGCTTCGTCCGACAGTGGGAGGAGAATGCGTGCCGCAGCAGGAATCTGCCCCGACCCCGCTTCTCGCTATCCGCGATGTTTCGGTGGCATTCGGCGGCATCAGGGCGCTGGATGGCATAAGCTTTCATCTTGAGCGCGGCCATATCCTCGGGCTGATCGGGCCGAACGGAGCGGGCAAGACGACGCTCTTCAATTGCCTGAGCCGGCTTTATACGCCAACCTCGGGCGACATCCTTTTCGAGGGGAAAAGCATCCTCAAAAGGGCCGCCAACCGCATGGCCGAGATCGGCATCGGCCGCACCTTCCAGAACCTTGCTTCCTTTTCGCGGCTTTCCGTGCGCGACAATATCCGCGTCGGCGCGCATTGCCGGGCGAGGACCGACATGCTGAGCGACGGGCTCAGGCTGCCCGGCATGCGCCGCGCCGAAGAGCGGATAGACGGCATCGTCGACGAACTGATCGCTTATCTGGACCTTGGGTCGGTCGCAGACCTGCCGATGGCCGGCCTGCCCTTCGGGACACTTAAGCGGGCGGAGTTGGCGCGCGCGCTTGCCGTCGGCCCGAAGCTTCTGCTTCTCGACGAGCCGGCCGGCGGCCTGAACCATGACGAGATCGGCGAACTCGGCCGGCTGATCCGCCGCATCCGCGACGAGCGCGCCGTGACCGTGCTGCTCGTCGAGCACCACATGAATTTGGTGATGGGTATCTCCGACAAGGTGGTCGTGCTCAATTTCGGCCGCAAGATCAGCGAAGGCGACCCGGCCGGCGTGCAGGCGGACGCGGAAGTGATCCGCGCCTATCTCGGAGACGGAAAATCGTGAAACCGCTGCTTTCCGTGCGTGGCCTCGAGGCCTCCTATGGCGACCTGAAGGTTTTGCGCGGGCTGGATTTCATGATTGCCGAAGGCGGCGTCACCGCACTTCTCGGCGCCAATGGTGCCGGCAAGACGACGACGCTGAGGGCGCTTTGCGGCATGATCGCCCGTTCTGGCGAGATCGAGTTCGACGGCCACCCGATCTCCCGGGCCAGGACCGAGGACATCGTGCGCCTCGGCATCGCCCATGTGCCGGAAGGGCGCGGTACCTTCTTCAACCTTACGGTGGAGGAAAACCTCGAACTCGGCGCCATGTCGCGTGCGGCGAGCCGAGGGATCGCGGAGGATGTCGCGCGCATCTACGGCTATTTCCCGCGCCTGAAGGAGCGCAGCCGGCAGCAGGCGGGCACGCTTTCGGGCGGGGAACAGCAGATGCTTGCGATCGGCAGGGCGCTGATGCTGAGGCCACGGCTCATGCTGCTCGACGAGCCGTCCTTCGGTCTGGCGCCCTTGATCGTGGAGGAGGTGTTCCGCATCCTGGCGCATGTCCGCGAGACGATGAAGGTGAGCATGCTGCTTGTCGAGCAGAACGCCAGCTTCGCGCTGTCGCTGGCCGACCACGCCTATCTGCTGGAGACCGGCGAAATCGCGGTCGCCGGGTCGGCCGAAGAGATCAGGAACGACGAATCCATCCGCAACGCCTATCTGGGATACTGACGGAAATGGAAATCCTCATCCAGCAGATCGTGTCGGGGATCGCGACGGGCGCGATCTACGCCTGCATGGCGCTGGCCATCGTCATGATCTACCAGGCCATCCACCATCTGAATTTCGCGCAGGGCGAGATGGCGATGTTCTCCACCTTCGTCGCCTGGCAGTTGCTTGCCTGGGGCGTGCCCTATTGGCTCGCCTTCGTGCTGACGGTGGCGCTTTCCTTCGCCGGCGGCATCATCATCGAAAGAATTGTCTTCAAGCCGATCGAGAACGCGCCGGTGCTGAGCCACGTCGTCGTCTTCATCGCGCTGTTTGCCATCTTCAACAGTCTCGCCGGCTTCATCTGGAATTTCGAGATCAAGCCGTTCCCGAGCCCGTTCGGCTCCGGCGCGCTGTTCGGCGGCATCATGAGCCCGCATCAGGCCGGCATGATCGTGGTCACGCTGGCCGTCCTGGTGCTGCTCTACGTCTTCTTCCGTTTCACGCGCATCGGGCTTGCCATGCGCGCGGCGGCCGCCAATCCGGAATCGGCACGCCTCGTCGGCATCCGCGTAAGCTGGATGACGGCGCTCGGCTGGGGCATGGCGTCGGCGATCGGAGCGGTGGCCGGCATGATGATCGCGCCGGTCGTCTTCCTCGAGCCGAACATGATGGTGAGCATCCTGCTCTATGGTTTTGCCGGCGCCGTGCTCGGCGGCCTCACCAGTCCCGTCGGCGCGGTCATCGGCGGCCTTGCAGTCGGCATCATCGAGAACCTTGCCGGCACCTATATCCCCGTGGTCGGGCCGGAATTGAAACTGCCCGTCGCGCTCTTCGTCATCGTCGCCGTCCTCGTCGTCCGTCCCTCCGGCCTTCTCGGCCGCAAGATCGTGCAGAGGGTCTGAGATGAGCGCCCGAGAGGAAATATCCGTATCCGCCGCCAAAGCCCCGGCTTCCCGTTTCGGCTGGCGCAACTGGGCGGGCATCGGCGTCGTTCTGGTGCTGGCGGTGCTGCCGCTCTTCCTCGCCAATTTCACGATCTTCCAGCTTACCATGATGCTGATCTACGCGATCGCCATCCTCGGGCTGAACCTGCTCACCGGCATCAACGGCCAGTTCTCGCTCGGCCACGGCGCCTTCTACGCGATCGGCGCCTACACGGCGGCGATCCTGATGGAGGATGCCGGTCTCGCCTATGGCTGGACGCTGCCGGCGGCCGGCATCGTCTGCTTCCTGTCGGGGTTCCTCTTCGGGTTGCCGGCGCTCAGGCTCGAAGGGATCTACCTGGCGCTCGCCACATTCGGCCTTGCGGTCGCCATGCCGCAATTCCTCAAGCTTTCCGTTATCGAACCGTGGACCGGAGGCGTGCAGGGCATCGTCATCACGAAGCCGGACGCCCCCTTCGGCCTGCCGCTCAGCCAGGACCAGTGGCTTTATTATTTCACGCTCGTCGTGGGGCTGCTGCTCTACTGGTTCGCGGTCAACCTCGTTTCCAGCCGATCCGGCCGCGCACTGATGGCGATCCGCGACAACCCGCTCGCGGCGCGCGCCATGGGCGTCAACAACGCGCTTTATAAATCGCTCGCCTTCGGCGTCAGCGCCGCCTTCACCGGCATCGCCGGTGCGCTCGGCGCCATCGTGGTGCAGTTCGTGGCCCCCGACAGCTTCACCTTTTTCCTGTCGGTGGCGCTGTTCGTCGGCCTCGTCGTCGGTGGCGTCGGCTGGCTGCCGGGCGCGCTGGTCGGCGGGGCGTTCGTCGTCTTCATCCCCAATGTCGCCGAGCACTTCAACAAGGCGCTCGCCGGCGCGGTTTACGGGGTGATCCTCATTCTGCTCATCTACCTGATGCCGACAGGCGCGGGTGGTCTCGTCCGCAAGGTCGCGGACTTCATCGGACGGCGAATGAAATCGCGTCCGGATCGTTGAAAGGGAGGTTTAGGCCAATGAAAAGGATCAATTCCAGACTGGCAATTCTTGGCGCTCTGGCGGCAGCCACGGCCCTTGCGGCCACTGCCGCCAATGCCGACGAGACCACCGGCATCACCGACAAGACGATCAAGATCGGCAACATCATGCCCTATAGCGGGCCGGCCTCCGCCTATTCGCAGATCGCCAAGACCGATGCCGCCTATATGAAGATGCTGAACGACAATGGAGGCGTCTGCGGCCGCCAGATCGATTTCATCAGCTACGACGACGGCTACAGCCCGCCCAAGACGGTCGAGCAGGCCCGCAAGCTGGTGGAGAGCGACCAGGTCGCGCTGATCTTCAACAGCCTCGGCACCGGCACCAACACGGCCATCCAGAAATACATGAACGCCAAGAAGACGCCGCAGCTCTTCGTCGCCACCGGCGCCTCCAAATTCGGCGATCCCAAGCATTTCCCGTGGACCATGGGCTGGCAGCCCGACTACGTTTCGGAGGGCAAGATCTATGCCCGCTACCTGCTGAAGAATATTCCCGACGCCAAGATCGGCGTGCTCTATCAGAACGATGATTACGGCAAGGACTATCTGAATGGTCTCAAGCAGGGGCTCGGCGACAAGGCCTCGATGATTGTGGCCGAGCAGCCCTATGAGACGTCCGACCCGACGGTCGATTCGCAGATGGTGAACCTCAAGGGCTCGGGCGCCAACGTCTTCTTCAACGTGGCGACGCCGAAATTCGCCGCCCAGGCCATCAAGAAGGCGGCCGAGCTTGGCTGGAAGCCCACTCAATTGCTGAACAGCGTCTCCAATTCCGTCGGCGCTGTGCTGAAGCCGGCCGGCTTCGAGGCCTCGAAGGGCGTCATCAGCGCGCTCTACCTGAAGGATTCGCAGGATCCGCAATGGAAGGACGACGAAGGCATGAAGAAGTGGAACGCCTTCATGGATAAATACTATGCGGACGGCGACAAGAATTCGAGCTTTACGCTCTATGGCTACAGCGTCAGCCAGACGCTGGAGAAAGTGCTGAAGGGCGCCTGCGACGACTTCACCCATTCCGGCATCATGAAGTCGGCCGCCAGCATGAAGAACGTCGACCTCGACCTGACGCCTCCCGGCATCCAGGTGAACACGAGCGCCACCGATTTCTATCCGCTGCAGGACATGCAGCTGATCAAGTTCGACGGCGAACGCTGGCAAGCCTTCGGCGAGGTCGTGTCGGGCGCCGACACACAGTAAGATTGCGGATGGGGTGGGCCTCCCCGATACCCCCACCCCTAACCCCTCCCCGCAAGGGGGAGGGGACTTAGAGCATGATCCGGAAAAGTGGGCACCGGTTTTCCGAAAAGATCATGCTCAAACAAAGAGATAAGAGCGTGATGCGATTCAATCCGATCGCATCGCGCTCTACTGGCAGTATCCAAATTCGATGGTTCGGGCTGGGAAGCTTTGACGGCGTCTCCCTCCCCCTTGTGGGGAGGGGTTAGGGGTGGGGGTAGGGAGCCATCCCGATCCCCTGCAGTTTCCAATTGATCGCCCTGGCCCTCGGGCCTGTCCGGGAGGTCAGTTCCCCAGCTCGACCGAACGCTTCCGCGCCGCCTCGACGGCCTCGGTCACGAGGTCGCGCAGGCGGTTTCCGCCCATCAGCACGCCGAGCGCGGCGGCGGTGGTGCCGTTCGGGCTGGTGACCTGCTCGCGCAATTTGCCCGGCTCCTCGCTGCTTTCCGCCGCGAGGCTCGCCGCACCGTAGACGGTCTGCATGGCGAGCAGTTTTGCCGTCTCGGCGGGCAGGCCGGCCTTCTCGGCCGCGGCCGAAAGGCATTCGATGAAATGGAAGATATAGGCCGGACCGGAACCGGAGACGGCCGTGACCGCGTCCATGAGATCTTCCGAATCGATGCGGGCGACGCGGCCGCTGGTCGACATGAGCGCTTCGATGAAGCCATCCATGGCGGGCGCAACCTTGCCGTTCGACACCAGCACCATCATGCCCTTGCCGACGGCGGCCGGCGTGTTGGGCATGCAGCGCATCATCGGCACGCCGTCGCCCAGAAGCTCCTCGAAAAGCGCAATGCGCGTGCCGGCGGCGACCGAGACGAAGGTGGCACCGGAAGCGGCGAAACGGCGATAGGCGGGGACGACCGCGCGGATCATTTGCGGCTTCACCGCAAACAGGACAAGCTCCGGCACAATCCCCTCGGGCAGGTCGGCTGCGTCTGCTACCGCCTCGACCTTCAGATCCGACACGCGCCGGCACAGCGCCTCGCCCGGTTCGACGACGACGACCTCGTCCGGCTTGAGCCTACCGGTCTTGAGCCATCCCGAAAGCATCGCGAAGCCCATATTGCCGCAACCGACCAGGACCAGTCTCTTGTGCACCTTCACCTCCGAACGCCCACCCATCGATGGGCGCGTGGTAGCGCATGCGAAGGAAGATAGGAAGCCGCGCCAGGTGTGGACGGCGGCCGTTTTGATTCATGCGGTGGCCGTCAGCATGATGGCCAGCAGCACGATGCCGAAGATCGCCACCATCACCGCGAAGAACGACGCCAGGTAAGGACCGTGAAAGGGCGGCGGCCGATGCTGCCGCCGCCATGCGCGGGCATAGGCGAAAAACCGCAGGCCGGTCGTCAGCGCCATCACCACGCCGAGCAGCACCAGTCCGATACTTGTCCACGTCGATATCCGGTCGAGCAGCATACCGCGCGCCGGGCCGGCGCTTCCGTCGACCATCAATCCGAAGCGGTCGATGGCAAGCCCGCAGATCATCAACGCCAGAGCCGTGCGCACCCAGACCGACAGCGTGCGCTCGGCATTGTGATAGGAACGCACCTCCGACATCTCCGAGCGTTGCAGCGAATAGTCCGTCTGCTTTTCGGCAAACGCCACCATCTGCCGCATCATCTCGACCTGCTTCGCTTCGTGTTCTTCAGCCATCGAGCCTCCCGGCCGGCCGACTGTCCCGGCATGTATCCGGAGCAGGTGCCGATGGTGGGTATACACCGGATCGGCCGATCGCGGTGCCGATCAACTGGCCGATACCCGGTCCCGCGCCAGAAAATCGCGGATCGCCGCAATCTCGACCGGCTCGATGCCATGGCCGCCATCGTGCCATTGGAGGCTTAATTCCGCGCCCTGGCGGCGAAAATAATCGCCGAGCCTTTCTGTCTGCGGCGGCGGACAGATGGGGTCGTTGCGACCGGCGGTGATAAGGATCCGGGTGCCCGCGAGACCGGGGTTCTCCGGCGGCGCGAACGGGATGAGCGGGTGCATCAGGATCGCGTCGTCGAACAGGCCCGCCTCCCCGAACAGCACGGATGCGAGGATGTTGGCGCCGTTTGAATATCCAAGCCCGATGACGCTCGAAGGCGAATGCTTTGCCTTCAGGCCTGCCACGAAGCGCCTCATCTTTTCGGTGCGGAGCGCGAGATCGGCCATGTCGTAGACGCCCTCCCCGGTGCGGCGGAAGAAGCGCGCCGCGCCATATTCGGAGACGTCGCCGCGCGGCGAGACGATCGTTGCGGACGGCATCAATTGCGCCGCAAGGCCGGTGAACTGGTGCTCGTCGCCGCCGGTACCGTGGAAAGTCAGGAAAAGCACGCCGCCCGGCGCACCCTTCCTTTCGGCAAAGCTGTAGCTATCGATGGTCATGGGGCCGCTCCTCAGTCCACGATCTGCCCGGCTTTCCTGGTAAGACAGGACCCGGTGCTCTCGATGACAGAAAGCTAATGGTATGGCGACGGCAAGAAAGAGGCGCTATCCGGAATTGTCTGTTCAATAATCGAAGACGATATCGACAGATTCATATCAGCGCTGTTACACCCCACGGCGATCTCACCAGCAAGCATCTCGGCCAAGTCGGCTTCGCTGATCGCACGTGGTGGCTGAAATCAAGCGGCCAAGCCACTACATCGACGGCGGATCGGCCGCCGGGAACAACTCTCCGCCATAGCCGGCCTCGGCCGGAATGCGGATCGACGCCCCTTCCGGCGTCTCGATATATTCCGGCATGATGGTGACCACCGGCGTCGCCCGGGCTTGTGCCATCGCATCCTGCATCGAAGCCGACGCCCCGATGCGGTTGAGGTTCATGCGCGTCGCGAAAACCAGCTTGAATCGGCCTTGCGACGTGCCGTCGATCGCTGCCTGCGGCTCGATCCAGATCGAGTCGACGGCCTCCGATCCGTCATGGGCAAGCGACTGGCCGGAAGGTGCGGCGGCGATGAAGAAATGCGTGTCGAAGCGCTTCGGCCGGATGGGCGGGGTGATCCAGCGTGCGAACGGGATGAGGCTGTCGACGGCCGGCAGCAGGCCGCCTTCGCGGATAGCGGCGCGGAAATCCGGGCCGTCGCTTCCGCGGCAGGCCGTCACGAGATTGGCAACGGTTTCGGGCGCGACAGGCGCGCCGTCATCAGCGCATGCCAGCAGGATGCCGCTTTCCTCGAAGGTTTCGCGGATCGCCGCAATCCGCAGTATGAGTTCCTCGACGGTCAGGTGCGAATAGGTACCGGCGATATCTCCAGCAAGGTCATGATCGGCCTGGTCGACGCTGCCGCCCGGGAAAACCAGCGCTCCGCCGGCGAAGGCCGTCTTGGCATTGCGCACGATCATGAGAACCTGTGGGGCGGCCTTGCCGCCTTCCTGGCGCAGCAGCATCAGCGTCGAGGCCGGACGGGGTATCACTGTCATGGTCGAACCTTCTTCGTCGCTATGACTTGATGAAGCGATGCGCTTCGCGCTCGAGTTCCTGGCGGAACTGCGGCGCCGCAATGCTGGCCATCGCGCCGATCCGCTCCCGCAGGGAAAGGCCACGAAGCTCGGCGGCGCCGAACTCGGTGACGACGATATCGACATCGGCCCGCGCGGTCGTGACGGGACCGGAGAGCGAGGAGACGATGCGCGAGATTTCCCCGCCCTGCGCCGTCGCCCGCAGGGCGATGATCGAGCGGCCGCCCGTGGAGAGATTGGCCGCGCGGACGTAATCGACTTGCCCGCCGACCGCGCCGAGATAGTTCGCCCCGATCGCCTCGGCGTTCACCTGTCCGGTGATATCGACCTCCAGCGCCGAATTCATCGAGATGAAGCGCGACAATTGCGACAGCACGGAAACATCATGGGTATAGGAGGTTGGCGCCAGCCGGATCGCCGGGTTGCGCTCGCAGAAACGATAGAGACGGCCGGTTCCGAGAAGCGCGCCGGTTATGGTCACTCCGCGATCGATCTCCTTGTATTCATTGGTGACCGCGCCGGATTCGATCAGGTCGACGACGCTCTCGCCGATCATACCGGAATGGATGCCCAGCCCCTTGCGGCCGGTCAGGAGCTTCATGATGGCTTCGGGAACACCGCCGATACCGACCTGCAAGGTGGCGCGATCGGGGATGAAGGGCTCGACGAAACCGGCTATCGCCTCATCCAGTTCGGTGATCTCCGCCGATGGCACTTCGATCAGCGGCCGGTCGGTCCGGATCGCGAAGTCGATGGCTTCGGATGTCAGCGGAGTGTCGCAATTCACCCATGGAACCTGGGCGTTGATCTCGGCGATCACCACGCGCGCGCTTTCCACCATGGCGTGGACATAGTCGCCTATCAGGCCGGGACTGTACTCGCCCCGTTCGTTGGGGGGGCTCACCTGGATCAGCGCCACGTCGCATTTGAGGACACCGCGTCGGATGGCTCGATCCATCTGGGAGATGTGGATGGGGACGACATCGAGAACGCCGGCTTTCGTCAACCGACGGTGCGTCCCGACGGCGCCGATGCCACGCAGCGAGATGAAATCGGTGTGCTCGGGCAGCAATGTCCGCGAAAAGCCGGCGCCCAGGAAAACCGAAACCTTGCCGATCTCGGCCCGCTGGGCAACGAGGGCTTCGGTCAACGTCTGGGGTTCGCCGCAGACCTGACCCCACATGATCGTGTCGCCGGGGTGGATATGGTCGGCGAGGCGGATGGACGCCGCATCGAGAAACTTCATCTCGCCGCTGCCTCGCGCCTGGCGATGGCCTCGGCCATCGCGACTATGTCCTCGGCCCGTTTGAGAAGCGGCCCGTCGATCATCTTTCCTTCGAAATCGATCGTACCCTTGCCCGCCGCCATCGCGGCTTCATAGGTGGCAATCAGGCGGCGGGAATGTTCAAGTTCCCTGTCGGACGGCGAGAAGACGCGGTTGGCGATCTCGACCTGCCGCGGATGTACACAGATCTTGCCATTATAGCCTAGGTCGCGGCCGAATTCGGCATCGCGAATGAACTGCTCGTCGTCACGGATTTCGGTAACCGCCTGGTCAAGTGCGATGAGGCGCCGGGACCGGGCGGCCAACGCCACCCGCGAACGAGCGTAAAGCACCTCGTTGCCGGCAGGCGTGCGGCGGCCGCCCATGTCGGAGATGAAATCCTCCGCGCCGAAGAAGACGGCATCCATGCGCGGATCGACGCCGACCAATGCCTCGACATTCATGACGCCGTCGATTGATTCGATACCGCCGAGAATCGTGCGGGGCCGGCCGTCCGGCTTCTCGGTCGCCAGCCGGTCGATGATGTGAAGAGCCGGAAAGAGTTGGTCGCCAAGCTCGACCTTCGGGATCACGACGCCGTCGATATCCGTAGCGAAGGCGGCCTCCAGATCGCGAAGATAATGGACCGAGGAGGGCTCGTTGACCCGCACCATCAGCTTGCTGCGAAGGTTTGTTTCCCGCAGCATCGTCACCGCCTCGCCGAGCCGGCCGCGCGCGGCGACCTTCTCGGCGGGCGGGGTGCCGTCCTCGAGATCGATGACGACGCAATCGGCGTCGAATCGCGGGAATTTTGCCAACAGGTCGTGACGATTGGCCGGGGCGAAGAAGAAGCTGCGGATCATGCTGCCGCCTCGAATTTCCTGAACGCCTCGCGGGCCTCCGAGACGATGTCTTCGACAATCTGGCCGGCTGGCTTCACCGACCGGATCAGGGCGGTGCTCTGCCCCGCCGGCAGGACGCCGTTCTCGATGTCGCCCTCGATGCGCCCGAGCACCGTCGCGTCGGTTCCGACTTCCTGCAGCTGGCGCGGATAAGGCAGGATCTTCGCTTCGTTAGCCGCCCAATAATCCGTGAATCTGTTGCGCAGCATCCGCACCGTCTTGCCGCTGTGGCCGCGGCTCACGACTGTATCCTCGTCGGTCGCCTCGACCAGGCGGTTCTTGTAGTTATCGTGGCCGCGCGCTTCCTTCGAGGCGATGAAGCGGGTCCCCATCCAGACGCCTTGTGCGCCCAGCGCGAGCGCCGCCAGGAGGCCTCGGCCGTCGGCCAGCCCTCCGCCTGCGATTACCGGAATTTCAACCGCGCTCGTCACGGCCGGCACCAGCGACGCGGTGCCGACGCGTCCGACGTGTCCCCCGCCTTCGTGGCCGGAGGCGATAAGGAAATCGACGCCGTCCCGTTCCAGCTTCAAGGCGTGCCTCACCGTGCCCACGACCGAGCCGACGATGATGCCCCTGTCGTGGCATTCGGAGACCACGTCGAGCGGATTGCCAAGGCCGGAGACGAGCAGCGGAACACGCTCCTCGATGGTGACGCGGATCTGGTCCTCGACCTGCCGTGTATAGCTCCGCGAGTTTTCGTCTTCGGCGGTCACCTTGGCGAAGAGTATGTCGACGCCAAAGGGGCGGTCCGTGATCTCGCGGACGATACGGATCTCGCGACGGAGCTCTTCGCCGGTCAGATAGCCGCTGCCGATGACGCCGATGCCGCCGGCTTTCGATACCGCACCGGCGAGCGCGCCATAGGCGACCTGGCCCATGCCCGCCTGCATGATCGGGTATTTGGCGCCGAGCTTCCGGCACAGGAAGCTGCCGGCCAGAACCTTGTCGAAATTCATCTTTCCTCCCGGGCTCACTTGCCCTGCCAGTTCGGGGGTCGCTTTTCGCGGAAGGCCGCCGGCCCCTCGATGGCGTCGTCGCTGAGATAGACCTTCTCGAAAATGTTCGCTCCGGCGCGGATCGCGGCCGACCTGCCCATCTCCGTTGCGGCCAGGACCATCTCCTTCGCGGCGACCACGGTGAGCGGGGCGTTGGCGACGATGTCGGCCGCCATCTCGCGAGCTCGGGACATGAGATCGGCCGGCGGCACGACGTGATTGACGAACCCGATCTCATAAGCGCGGCTGGCGCTGATGGGCTTGGCTGTCACAAGGAGTTCGAGCATGATACGTTGCGGAACCATGTTGATCAGCGGCGGCGCCCAGCCCATGCCGCGTCCGACACGCGCTTCCGTTATGCCGAAGGTGGCGGTTTCGCTGGCGATGCACAGGTCGCACATCTGCGCCATCAGCCATCCGCCCGCATAGGCCACCCCGTTGACGGCGGCGATCACCGGCTTGGTGACGCGGATAGTGTCGCCGAGGATGGGCAGGAAGTCGGGCGGAGGAACCTTGAGCGCCGTCTCGGCCGCTTCCTTCAGATCCATCCCGGCGCAGAACGCTTTCTCTCCTGCTCCCGTGAGGATCGCGACCCGTGCATCCGGATCGGCTTCGAAGCGCCGGAAACCGTCGAACAGCCCGGTACGGACGGCCTTGTTCAGCGCGTTCATCTGAGCCGGCCGATTGATGGTGAGCGTAACCACCGCACCCACCTTCTCGTACCGCAGCTCGTCCATGCCTCTCGCCTTTGTTCTGATAGTCGAATATCATTCCTAAAGTCGAATGCTGGTGACGTCAACCGCCGCGCAAGTCGCGTGCGGTGAAAAAGACGAAGACAGCGATGAGGATGCTGCAGGCGGAAAAGGCCAACACGGCCTGGTACCCCCCTGTGAGATCGTGCAGAAAGCCTCCTACCCACGCCCCCGTCGCCGAACCGAGCCCTCCCGAGACGGTAACCATGCCGAGGATCGTAGCGGCGTTCGGACCGCGGAAGATGTTCATGGCGATCGTCGCAATCAGCGGCGCGCGCGAGCCGAGCATGCTTCCGTAGGTCGCGAGGAAGGCGCCGAGCAGGATGATGTTCGGGGCAATCGACAGAAGCCAGAGGCAGCCGATGCCGGTCAGGGAGAGGCCGTAGCTGAGAAGCAATGAGCGCCTGCGGCCGATGACCCCGTCGAGCCAGCCGACCAGAATCATGCCAACCGGCAGGAGAAGCCCGCTCACGCCCCAGGCCGACGCCGCCTCGATCGGCTTGAAGCCGCTATCGACAAGATAGGCGACGATCTGGACCGTGATCGCATACATCGCCACGCCGGTGAAGAAATAGACGGTCGACAACGCCCAGAATGTCGGGTGTCTCAGCGCGGCCCCGATTCCCAGGAGGGCGCCCCTGGCGGCGGCCCCGCTTTCCTCGGGGGGAAGGGGACGGCCGATGCGGAAATAGGTCCAGGGGAAAATCGCCGTCGGAATGGCGAGCGCGAGCGCGATGATGCCGAGGACGGTATAGGCGGTCCGCCATCCGAAAGCGTCGATGAGGGTCTGGGCGAACGGCAGAACCAGGAGGATGCCGATGCCGAACGCCGAAAAGACGATACTGGTCGCCAGCGTCAGCCGGCTCCGGAACCATTTTCCCAGCATGATCGCGGTCGGCACGTTGCCGAGGCACGAGGCAGCCGATCCGCCGCCAAGCCCGACCAGAAGCTGGAACTGCCACAATGCGGTCGAGTGACCGGCAAGCGAGAAGCACACGCCAAACAGGCAAAGGCCGCCTACGAACAAGGCCCTCGGCCCGGCGAAGTCCAGGATGCGGCCGACGAAGGGCGCGGCCAGCCCGTTCACAAGAACGGCGATCGAATAGATGGAGATGACGGAGGCCCGCTCCCATCCGAATTCCGTGCTGATGGGAAGCAGGAAGACCGTGAAACTTTCGACCAGCCCGCGCCCGGTCAGGCAGAGCAGGAAACAGCCGGCGACGAGGGCCGCCGCGGAACCGCGAGCCTTATCCATTCAGTCCTTCCCGCGCCACGGTCGTGAGCCTTCCGGGCCGCAGCCATGGCCCGGTGATTTTTTCCTCGACGCCAGACTGCTTTGCATGTTAAGTCGACTATTAGTATTTCGTTCGCATATCAGAACGATAGAGAGGATGCATGTCGTTTCCTGATCTGGCCCAGAGAAAGGCAAGACTGGCCTCATTCGCTCCTCGCCGCCGTTCGATGCAGGAGATGTTGGTATGGGGCTGTTGACGGAAGATCAACAAGCGATCCGGGAATCGATCGCGCGACTGGCTGAAGGCTTCGACGCGGATTACTGGCTGAAGCACGACGAGACGGCCGAATTTCCCTACGAGTTTCATCGCAAGATCGCACAAGGCGGATGGCTCGGCATCACCATGCCCGCGGAATATGGCGGCAGCGGCCTTGGCGTCACCGAAGGCGCCGTCATGATGCAGGCGATCACCGAGTCTGGGGCCGGCTTCAGCGGCGCCTCGGCGGTTCACGGCTATCTCTTCGCGCCGAAGCCGGTTGCGGTCCACGGTACCGATGAGCAGAAGCGACGCATGCTCGTGCCGCTGATCGAGGGCAGGGACATGCCGGCCTTCGGCGTGACCGAGCCGGACGCGGGCCTGGATACGGCGAGCATAAAGACCACGGCCGTGCGCAAGGGCGATCGCTATGTCGTCAACGGAGCCAAGGTCTGGACCTCGCTTGGCCAGCGCGCGACGAAATACATGATCCTGGCGCGCACGACGCCCAAGGCGGAGTGCCGCAAGCCGACCGACGGCCTCACCATCTTCTTTACGGATTTCGACCGCAGCCGCATCGAGGTGCGGGAAATACACAAGATGGGCCGCGCGGCTGTCGATTCGAATGCGGTGTTCATCGACAATCTCGAAGTGCCGGTCGAGGACCGGATCGGCGAGGAAGGTAGAGGCTTCCACTATCTTCTCGACGGCCTTAATCCGGAGCGCATCCTGATCGCTGCCGGCGCGATAGGATTGGGGAGGGCGGCACTTCGCCGGGCGACCGCCTATGCCAAGGAGCGCGTCGTGTTCGGGCGACCGATCGGCCAGAACCAGGCAATCCAGCATCCGCTCGCCCGCGCCCACATGGAACTGGAAGCCGCGAATCTGATGACCTTCCGGGCAGCCGCTCTCTACGACGCGGGAGAGCCATGCGGGGCGGAGGCAAACGCCGCGAAATATCTGGGCGCGGAGGCGGCCTTTCGCGCCTGCGAGACCGCGGTCATGACGCATGGCGGATTTGGCTACGCCAAGGAGTTCCATGTCGAACGCTATCTGCGCGAAGTCATGATGGCCCGGCTGGCGCCCGTCAGCCGCGAACTGATTCTCTGCTATGTGGCCGAAAAAGTCCTCGGCCTCCCGAAATCCTACTGAACGGGATCATTTGCCGGAAGCTTCTGCGATCCGGCTGCAATTCATCATCACATGGAGGAGTGACATGAGGAAATACCTGACCAGCCTTTTGGGTACCGCCGCGCTTATCCTGGCGACGCTCACCGGTACTGCCGGCGCCGAAGACGTGCTCAAGCTGCGCCTGGCCGATTCCTTTCCGAGCGGGCATTTCATCGGCCGCTTCGCGGTGCTGCCTTTTATCGAACGGGTGAAGGAACTTTCCAACAACACCGTCCAGTTTGAATATTACCCGGCCCAGCAGCTTGGAAAGGCCAAGGATCTTCTGGCGCTGACGCAGTCCGGCGTGGTCGACATCGGATATGTCGGACCATCCTACGTGTCCGACAAGATGCCGCTGTCGGCGGTGGCGCAATTGCCCGGCATGTTCCATACGTCGTGCGAAGGCACCAAAGCCTATTGGAGCATCGTCAAGGACGGCCAACTGGGCAAGCTGGAATTCGCCAAGAACGGCGTCGTGCCGATCCTCGCCTTCGTGCTGCCACCCTACCAGATATTCTCCCGGGACCGCCCGCTCAACGACGTCGCCTCGCTCGCCGGCCTCAAGCTGCGCTCGACCGGCGGAGCGATGGACATCATGACGAAGGATCTCGGCGCGGTGCCGGTGCGCATGGCCGCGCCCGACGTGTACGAGGCCCTCTCGCGCGGCACGCTGGACGGGCTCATCTTCCCGTGGTCGAGCATTCTCGCCTACAATCTCGGCAACGACGTGAAATACGCCACCAACGGCGAGAATTTCGGCAGCTTCGTCGTCACCTATCTGATGAGCGAGGCGAAATGGAAGCAATTGCCCGAGGCCGCCCGGGCCGCGATCGGAAAGGCCGGCGAGGAAGCCGTCACGCGGACCTGCGAACTGATCGATGCCGACGAGGCGGAAGCGATCAAGAAGATCGGGGCGATGGGCATCCAGATCAAGGAACTGCCGGAGGCCGAAAAGGAAAAGGTAAACAAGCTTCTCGCCAATGTCAGCGAGCAGTGGGCCAAAAACCTCGACGACAAGGGTCGCGCGGGTACCGCGGTGCTGAAGGAGTTCCGTGCAGCGCTTGATGCGCAAAACTGAATCCTGACCTGACACATGGCCTGCGGGATATCCCGCGGGCCGATTTGCATACCGTTCGGAGACTTGAATGGCCGGGCCGCTTGAAGGTTTGCGCGTCATCGACATGACGGGCGTTTTGATGGGCCCCTATGCGACGACATTGCTGGGGGACATGGGCGCCGACGTGATCAAGGTGGAGGCGCCCGAAGGCGATACGACCCGCCGCATCGGCCCGGCGCGACACGCCGGCATGTCGTCCCTCTTCATCCAGCTCAACAGGAGCAAGCGCAGCCTGGTGCTGGACTTGAAACAGCCGGGGGGCAGGGCCGCGCTGCTCCGCCTCTGCGAGAGCGCGGACGTCCTCGTCTTCAATCTGAGGCCCCACACGATGAAGAGGCTCGGCCTCACCTATGAACAGGTTTCCGCGGTAAATCCGAGGATCGTCTATTGCGGCGTCTATGGTTTCGGCAATGGCGGCCGGTATGCCGGCAAGCCGGCCTATGACGATCTGATCCAGGGCGCCGTCGCCCTGCCGTCGCTTCATGCGATGTCGGGCGGACAGCCGCGCTACATGCCGATCACCATCGCGGACCGGAACACCGGCCTGACCGCCGTTCATTCGATTCTCGCAGCGCTTTTCCATCGCGAACGGAGCGGGCGGGGCCAGTCGATCGAAGTGCCGATGTTCGAGATGATGGCGAGCTACGTGCTCGGCGATCACCTTTATGGCAAGACCTTCGACCCGCCGATCGGCGGCATGGGCTATCCGCGCCTTCTGGCGGCCGAACGCCGACCCTACAAGACGCAGGACGGCTATGTCTGCGCGCTGATCTACAACGACAAGCAATGGCGTTCGTTCCTCGGCCTGATCGGCAAACCGGAAATGATGACGCTCGACGCCTATCGCTCGCTCACCTCCCGGATACAGAATGTCGAGGAGGTGTACGGCTTCGTCGCGGAGACGATCTCGGAAAAGACGACCGCCTATTGGCTCGCGGAACTGGAGAAAGCGGATGTCCCCGTCATGCCGCTCCACACGCTCGACAGCCTGCTGGAGGATCCGCATCTGGCGGATGTGGGCCTCATCCGGAATTACGACCACCCTAGCGAAGGGCGAATCAGGGGTATCGCCAATCCGACCGTATGGTCCGACACGCAGCCGGAGCCGGAACGCCTTGCACCGCGGCTTGGAGAACATAGCCGCGAAATCCTGGTGGAAGCGGGTTATTCGCCAGCCGAAATCGACGCGCTGGTCGCCTCCGGGACGACGGTCTGAAGCGCATCCTGGTCCCCGGGAACAGGCCGGCCTGCCGCGCGATTCCGCAGGCGTCGGCATAACCCCTTTTTGCGATTGTTCGACCGGGCAGGGGCTGCCCCGCTGCAAGAGCTACATCTGGTTCGGCAGCCACAGCACGATTGCCGGGAACGCCGTGAGGAGCGCGATCACGAGGAGATGCGCGATCACATGGGGCAACGAACCGTAGAACACCTCCGCCACGGGCCTGCGCGCGTATCGCGCGACGATGAAGCAGTTCAGCCCGACGGGCGGCGTGATCAGGCCCACTTCGGCCGTCACGATCACGATGACGCCGAACCAGATCGGGTCGTAGCCGAGACTTAGGATGAGCGGCAGCATCACGGGGACGGTGAGGACCAGGATGGCGATCTGGTCCATGAAGGTGCCGAGCACCAGGTAGACGATCAGGACGAACGTCATGACCATCCAGGGCTCGAGCTGAAGCGCGGCGACCTCGGCGACCAGGCTCTGCGTTACCTGCGTGAGGACGAAGAAATATCCGAATACGTGCGCTCCAAGCAGGATCATCGCGATCATGCAGCTGGTGTAGGACGCTCGCACGAAAGCCGGCCAGAGGATGCCGAACCTGGCCCTGCCACGATAGGCGACGACCAGGAGCGCGCCGAACGCGCCGAGCGCGGCGGCTTCGGTGGGCGTGGCGACGCCCGTATAGATCACGCCGGTGACCATCCCGAAGAGAAGCAGCATCGGGCCGACGACTTTCAGCAGCCTTATCTTCTCCCGCAAGCTCGTCGGAGGCGAGACCGGCGCGCGGCGCGGGTCGCTCCAGGCCAGGAACCACACCGTCGCCAGGATCGTGAAGGTCACGATGATGCCTGGAACAATGCCCGCTATCAGGAGCTTGCCGATGCTGGCGTCCGCCAGCAACGCATAGATGATGAGAGCGATGCTCGGCGGGATCAGCATTGCAAGCGTGCCCGAGATGGCGACCACGCCTGCCGCCATTTTCGGCTCGTAGCCCTGCTTCAGCATGGCGGGCAGGCTCGTCGCCGAAAGCGTCGCCGCCGACGCGGTGCTGGAGCCGCATATGGCCGCGAAGCCGGCCCCCGCGACCGCCGTCGCCATTCCCAGCCCGCCCCGCACGCGCCCGACCCAGGCGGCGACCGCATTGAACAGATCGTCCGCGATACCGCTGACCAGCACCAGTTCCGCCATCAGCAGGAACATGGGGATCGTGATAAGCTCGTAGCCGGTTACGTTGGAGAGCGGCGCTGTCTCGAGGATCCCCACCACCATGGTCTGGCCGCCGATGAGATAAAGCCCCACCACGCCCGATATGCCCATGGCGAACCCGACGGGCGTGCCCAGGATCAGGAGCACGAAAAGTACCGCCAGTCCGATTGTAAGCGCCATCAGTTCATTCCCTCCGGGCCGTGCCCCTCGGCTTCTTCAAGAAACGCGAAGCGCGCTCCGGTCGCCAGCGCGACGCAATCGGCGATCAGGTGGAGCGCCATGCGCAGGGCGAGCATCCCGGCGCCGATCGGCACCAGGACGTAGGATGCCCAGGTCGGCCAGGGGATCGAACCCGCGATGACGTCGCCGGACAGGAAGGCGGAAATAAAGCGATCATAGCCGATCTTGGCGATGACCGCGAAGAAAGCGGTCCCCGTCACATTGGTGACGACATCGGCGGCGAGTTGCACCCGGCGCGGCATCACCTGATAGACGATGTCCACCCCTACATGCGCCCGCTCGGCATAGGCCGGGGACAGGACAAGGAAAAAAATCCCAGCCATCAGGTAGAGGCCGATGAGATCGTTTGCCCAGGAAAACGGGCTGTTCAGGACATAGCGGAAGAACACGTCCCCGACGACCACGAACATGACCACAGCCATGAACACCGCCGCGATGGAGACGTAGACACGCTCGATCGCCGACAGAATCCGGGCAGTCGAGCGGATTACTCCACCCTCTTCCTTCACGTCCCGTCCTCCCATTCATTCGGATATTCGAACAATATTCCGATCGGTGTTCAGCTAACATTTAAAGGACGCCGCCGTCAATCCGACCTGCGCCGACCTTCCAGCGATGGCGGCATCCCGCCGGTCGAGTGCCGCCGCGACCCTCCCGGCAGCCCCGTTGGCGAGGCCTTTGCCGGGCCAGGCGACTTTATCAAGCAGCGACACGAGGCGGAGGAAAGGGTCCGTAATAGCCCAGTGTCAGGGACGCCTCCCGCGCCGCTTCGAAAATCCGAGCGGATAATTCGCTCAACCGATCCATGACGCGCTCCGAGGGAGCGGCGACGACGATGGCGGCGCAGACACGCGATTGACGGTCGAAGATCGGGGCCGCGGCCCCGCCGACCCCTGTCGTGGTTTCGCTGATGCTTGCGATCACGCCGTCGCGACGAACTTCCGCCAGCCGCAATCGGATTCTCTCCGGGTCGGTGTCGGTCAGGTCCGTGAACGCGGTAAGAGGCGTTCGCTCGAGGTAGCCATCGATGAAGGCGTCCGTCTGGAAGGCAAGGATGGCGCGACCGCCCGCTGAGGAAAAAAGCGGCCGGTGGGATCCGATCGTCGCGGCAAAATGGATGGCGCTGCGTGAAAGGATCATGTCGACATAGACGATTTCGGACTTGTCCTCGCTCGGGACGCCGAGGATCGCTGTTTCGCCGGTCCGCGCCGCGAGTTCGGCGAGAAGCCAGCGGACGGAGCCTGGAAAGCGGCTTGAGCCGGACATTTTCCCAGCCAGCGAGATGGCCGCGGTGCCAAGCCGGTAGACGCTGTCGATATTGGCTATGTAGGCTTCGGCCTCCAGGCCCTTCAGCGTTCCGAACAGTGTCGTTTTCGGCTCGCGCAGCTTCGCCGAGAGGCGGGCGAGGGTCATGCCCTCGGGCTCTTCCGACAATGCCCCAAGGATTTGCATGACGCGCATGGGTCCGCGCGGCGTCGGACGGCTGGATGAATTTGAACTTTTCTCGCGCATGCCTTACTCATAACCGAACGCTCTGTTTATATCGGAACAAAATAGAAAGGCAGGACTTATTGCGAGGGAGTTCTTCATGAAAGGCGATGACAAATCCGAAGCCGCCCCGCGGCGGGAAGCCGGGCCGCAAGCGCCCGTGCGCGTCATGCACATCATGGAGCAGCTCGGCATGGCTCCCAACGGACTGCCTCTCGGCCGCCTCGCAGAGCGGCTGGGGACGCCGAAAAGCACGCTGCTCAGCTTTCTGCGCACGCTTGAATCCGCCGGCTATGTCCGCAACGCCGAAGGGGTCTATCGGATCGCCGAGCTCGGGATACGCCTCGGCACCATCATATCCCACGCCAATCCGTTTCCCGGATCGCTGCATATGGCGCTCGTGCAGGCGATGGAATTGAGCGGCGAGACGACATTGCTCGGCGTGATGGCCGAAAGCGGCAGGGAAGTCGTCTATGTCGACATGGTCGAGAGCCGCAGCGCCATCCGCTTTTCCGCGACGATCGGGACGCGAAGGCCGCTCTATTGCACCGCGCCAGGAAAGGCCCTGCTGGCTGCGCAGTCCGACGAGTGGATCGAAGAATATATCGCCGGCACCCAACTGATCAGGCATCTACCCAAGACGATAGCCGACGAGCATTCCCTGCGTGAGGAAATCGCCCGCATCCGTTCGACGGGCGTTGCCGAGACGCACGAGGAATACACCAGCGGCGTTTCCGGCTTTGCCGCGGCCATATACGACCTCAACAACAGGCCGGTCGCCACGATGGTGATCGCAGCGCCCACGTCGCGCGCGCTGCACGAGCGCGAACGCCTGAGGGACTGTGCGCACAAGAGCACGATGGCGATGTCCCGCATTCTCGGAGCGACGTTCGCTTCAAATGGACCAGGTCCGGCCAGGAAGGCCAGCGACGCTTGATCGCGCGCTGATCCTGCGCGTCCGAATGGCATGCGCGGCCGGTTGAAACGCCGCCTGGCGCTGGAAGGCGACGAGGACCCGGTCGCCGACGGGAAATTGTCGTGCTGGTGCATGGCGGCTTCGTCGAAGGACCGGGATGGTCTCGCCACGCAAGCCATCGGGCGAAAGTGCTCCAAGGCGAAGAGATTTCTGAAATTCCGACCCAAACGTTCCAGTCTACTGTAAAAGCTTGATGTCCAACGGATATCGGGTCTCCGGCATATATATCCGCTGGAAGATGATCACCTTGCTTTTTCTTTGTTCGCGGATCTCCATCTCGATCCCCCGCGAACCCGGGTCGATCTTCAACGCTTCGCAGGCGGCTTCCGACGGCCCGTTTGCCCGTATGCGCTGGCTGCAGACCTCGCCCTCTATTCCGATTCGCTCGGCGAACAGGCGCTTGAGATTCATGTTGTCGAAATCCTCCAGCGGAATCGACATGACGGACGCAAACAGGCTCGCGGGCAGAAAAAGTTCGCTGTAGCACGCAAACCGTCCGTCGGCGTCCACGATCCGGGACAGCTGGACATATCCCTCCCGATCCTCTCCCAGCACTTCCGTCAATTCGGGAGTTCCGGCCACGATCTTCCTTTCGATGATCGATGCGTAGATTGGCAGGAACTTACCGGTTTCGGGGTCGAGGAAACGGAAAAGGCGTGGTTCCATCAGCGACCTTCGTGGCTCCGCCACGAAAGTTCCGCGCCCGTGATGTCTTACGACCAGCCGTTTCGAACTGAGAGATTGAAGACCTTTCTGCACCGTCCCGAGGCTGATCCCGAGGGTGGATGCAAGTGACTGCTCAGGCGGCATCTGCGCGCCCGGCTGCAGTTTTTCATCGGCGATGAGCTCCTCCACGCAACGATGCAGGCGCAGATAAAGCGGGAGGCCCGTATCGCCGCTGAGCAGAAACGCGTTCTCGATCAACTTCGAGACATCCTCCCGCTTTGCAGGTTCCGGCCGTGTGGCAGATGCCTTGAGCATCCGAGGATCTTCCTTGTGATGGCAATCCGGCGGCAATCCGGCTCCATGTAGAAGCTTAAAGGCGATCGAACAACCGGTCCATCACCTTCCCGGCGTGAAAGCGGCAAGGCCTTGGCCGGGGCCGGCCGACCCGGAATCCCGCCAGGAGAAACTGTATGCGCAGGGCTGGTACGGTCCGATTTATTCCTATATAGCTATATTGCTATCGGCCATACGATAGATTCAATGTCAAGTACGTCGGGTCGGGCAAACCGTTGAAGAATGCGGCAATCGTGTCTTCAGGGCTTGCCCCGGGCTCCGGGTCAGAGCTGCCAGAACCGGGATACCTCCATGCAAAAAGGAAGTTCAAACGATTCCCCCGCTGGGCGGAATCTCCTCGCGACGGCTTCGCCGATCGAACATTGGCTCCCCGGTCCCTGGCCCGTTCCGCAGGCGTTGGCGGGGATCGCGACAATCTCTCCCGCGGGGCCCGTGGAGGCCGGATCGTGGCAATCCTTCGAGATTGTCTATGTTGCGGGGAAGTTTGGAATAGACGATTCGGGGAGCATCAAGGTCTGTTTCAAGTTCGCGTCCGATCAGGGGATGCTGCAACTCGATGATCCGGCGGGCCCAGGTTACGTTACCGTGGAGGCTTCAAACGGGGCTGCTCTGCAAGTACGCTTCGACCCCAAGCAGAATGTCCGCCCATGGGATAAAACGCTGCATGTGAAGGTCTCGCGCGGATTCATGCGCGAGGGGGACCGGCTCACCATTCGCCTTGGGGATCGCCGGTACGGATCACCCGGCCTGCGCATGCAGACATTCGCCGAGCCCTGCTTCGAGTTCCACATCGTGGTGGATCCCATAGCCTGCTATCATTTCGTTCCGCTGGAAAATCAGCCGGCCATTTCCATCGTCGGCGGGGAGCGGTCGAAATGGGCGGCGGTTCTGCCGAGCAGTCTCCGTGCGGGGGAGCCGTTTTCACTAAGGTTGCGTAGCGAGGACATCTGGGGAAACCTTTCCGGCAAGAAGGCTGTATCGCTTGGACTCAGCGGATCCCCCCTTCTAAACGGGCTGCCTTCGACGGTCAGCCTCGATGAAGGGGAGGCCGTGGTCACAGTGGAAGGCCTGTCGGTATCGTCCGGGACGGTGTTCCAGGTAGAAGTCCGTTCGGCGGATGGCACGCTCGTTTGCCGCAGCAACCCGGCCTGTGTCAGGGAAGATACCACGGACCCCCTTTTCTGGGCCGATTTTCATGCACAGAGCGGTGAGACGATCGGCACCAATTCGGCTGAAGAATATTTCACCTATGCACGCGACGCCGCGTTTCTTGACATAGTCGGGCATCAAGGGAACGATTTCCAGATCACGCCGGAATTATGGGACCGGCTCAATAGGCTTTTCGACGCGTATGACGTGCCGGGACGTTTTGTCGTCATTCCGGGCTATGAATGGTCGGGAAACACCGCCCTGGGGGGAGACCGAAACGTTTTCTACAAGGAGAGCGGACGCCGCATCCGGCGGTCTTCCCATGCTCTCGTTCCCGACCAGTCCGACATCGATAGCGATTGCCACACGGCGCGCGACCTCTTCGAGGCCCTGCACGCGGATGGGGAGGAGGTCATTACGTTTGCGCATGTCGGGGGCAGGTATGCCGACATCGGCTTCGCGCATGATGCCACGATCGAAACGGCGGTGGAAGTTCATTCGAGTTGGGGAACGTTCGAATGGATCGTCAATGACGCATTCGACCTGGGTTACCGCGTCGGCATCGTCGCCAACAGCGACGGGCACAAGGGGCGCCCCGGTGCGGAATCACCCGGTGCCTCCATGTTCGGGGCTCCGGGCGGTTTGACGTGCCTGCAAATGCCTGAGCTTTCCCGTGCCGCGACCTTTGCCGCGCTGAGGGCGCGCAGACACTATGCCACCACCGGTTCGCGCATGATTCTGGACGTTGCGGCCACATTCGACAGGGACGCGATCACCTTCGGGCAAGATCCTGCACTGGGCCCCACGCTCGCATCCCCGGCATGCTCCGTGCCGATGGGCGCCATTGTCCATACGGAGGCGCCGCTGGCCCGGATCAGGGTGACGCTCCACGCTCCGGCCCCTATCGAGCGCATTGAAATCAGGAACGGCCGGCAGATGGTGCACGTCTTGCGGCCCTACGGCACAGACGAGTTGGGGCGTCGAATCCGCGTGGTCTGGAGCGGGGCCGAGTATCGGGGCCGCTTCCGTATGACGAACTGGGACGGGGAAGCCAGGCTGGAGAACAATGCGATCGAGCGGTGCGAAGCGATCAACTTCTTCAACTCCGACCGGCCGCTGGAGATGCACGACGGGCACCATCTTTCATGGCGTTCGGTGACGACCGGCAACCTTTCAGGGTTCGATGCGCTTCTGCGCTCGCCGGAAATCGGGAAATTGCATATCCGTACCCCTTTCGGGGCGATCGACAGGGCGATCGACGCGATTCGACTTGAGCCTGCCGTGTTCGATTTCGGGGGACTTGACCGCAAGGTGGAGATCTATCGTCTTCCTGACGTGAACCCGCATCTGTCGGTTTCGTTCGAGCATGAGGTCACGCTCGACCCCACCCGTGACAATCCGCTCTACGTCAGCGCCCTGACGGAGGACGGGCATCGAGCCTGGTCAAGCCCGATCTACGTCGTTCCGAGACCGCACTGGCTCCCCCGGCCAAAGCGCTGATTCGATCTTCTACCCCTCAACCTCCTCATCTCCTGGAGAACTCCCGTGGACGCTGACAAACTGAATACGCTCGTGCAAGCGGATGCCGACCACCATCTGCACCCGAATACCAATCCACGCGCCGTCGTTGCGGAAGGCGCGATGGTGGTGACGCGCGGAGACGGAATCCGCATCACCGACGAACAGGGGAAGAGCTACATCGAGGGCCTTGCGGGCCTCTGGTGCTGTTCGCTCGGTTTCAGCGAGGAGCGCCTTGCCCGCGCCGCCGCGCAGCAAATGCGTACACTGCCCTACTATCACAGCTTCGTAGGACGGGTTCCGGAGCCGACCGCGAGGCTGGCCCATGCACTGGCACAGGTCACGCCTGACCCCATTACCCGGTTCTTCTTCGCCAGTTCCGGGTCGGAGGCCAACGACACGGCGATCAAGATGGCCTGGTATTACAACAATGCGCTGGGGCGCCCGCATAAGAAGAAGATCATCTCCCGGCTGAATTCCTATCACGGCCTGACGCTCGCGACCGCCTCCCTGACGCGGCTCAAGGCGCACCAGAACGGTTTCGATGTGCCGCAGGAAGGGTTTATCCAGACGGACTGTCCCCACTTCCCCCGCTTTGCCCTCGAGGGGGAAAACGAGGAGCAGTTCATCGATCGACTGGCCACGAATCTCGAACGGACGATCCTCGAAGAGGGCCCGGACACGATAGCGGCCTTCTTCGCCGAACCGGTACAGGGCGCCGGCGGCATCATCGTTCCTCCCCGAGGCTATTTCGAGCGTATCCAGCCGATCCTGCGCAAATACGACATCCTTTTCGTTGTCGATGAGGTGATCTGCGGCTTTGGCAGGACCGGCCGCATGTTCGGAAGCGATACGTTTGGCCTCGTGCCCGACATTATGACGATGGCGAAAGGCCTGTCCGCCGGCTACCAGCCGATTTCGGCGGTGGGACTATCGGACGAAGTCTATCAGGCGATTGCGGATCTGGGGGGCGCAAATGGGTCCTTCGGCCATGGATTCACCTATGGCGGGCACCCCGTGGCCACTGCGGTCTCCCTGGAGACCCTCCGGATCTATCAGGAGCGTGACATCGTCGGTCATGTCCAATCGGTGAGCCCCCATTTCCAGCAACGCCTGGCCGGCTTCCTGGAGCATGACATGGTGGGCGAGGTTCGCGGCGTTGGCCTGCTGGGAGCGATCGATCTTGTCGCCGACAAGGGAAGAAACAAAGGATTCGACCCTTCACTCGCCGTAGGAAACCAGGTGCTCGCAAGGGCCATGTCGAGAGGGTTGCTTTTCCGCGCGGCAGCCAACACGTTGCTGTTCTGCCCGCCTCTCATCGTGTCCGAGAGCGACATCGACCAGATATTCGACATCGTGGCGAAAGCGCTGGGCGAAGTGAGGGAAGACCTCCGCGACAGATAAGGCCGTCATGCCGGACCGGAAAGCGGGAGCCTCAAAACGTGATGAGGTTTGTCGAGCAGCCATCATGCCCGATCTTTCTGATCGAGCATGATCTCTTCGGATCAGGCTCCGACGCGGCTACCGCCTAGAGCATGATCCGGAAAAGTGGGCATCGGTTTTCCGAAAAGATCGTGCTCAAACAAAGAGATGAGAATATGACGCGATTCAATCCGATCGCATCATGTTCGTGATTCTGCCGACGGTTCAGCCCTGCGGTACGTAGGTCGTGAATTTCGTGTTCAGGTAGCCTTCCAGTGCCTCCGCCCCGCCTTCCGTCCCGCTTCCGGACTCATCGATGCCTCCGAAGGGGACTTCCGGCAGGGAGAGGCCGAAATGGTTGATTGATATCATGCCGCTCGCGATCTCCGCCGAAATCCGCGCCGCATGGCTGGCCGAGCCGGTGAAGGCGTAGGCCGCAAGACCGTAGCGTAGGCTGTTGGCGAGCGCGAGCGCATCGTCGAGCCCGTCGACCGGAACCATCAATGCGAGCGGCCCGAAAGGCTCCTCGGTCATCGCGCGTACATCGCGCGGGACGTCGGAAAGCACCGTCGGTTCGAAGAAATATCCTTTGTTTCCGATCCGTCTGCCGCCGGTCGTCGTCGTGGCGCCACGCTCCACGGCATCCTGGATAAACGATTCAATGGCGTGGACCCGGCGGTCGTTTGCAAGCGGCCCCATGGTGGTGCCTTCAGCGAGCCCGTCTCCCACCCTGATCGAGCGCGTATGCTCCGTGAAGCGCTCGACGAATTGCGGGTAGACGCGCCGTTCGACGAGAAAGCGGGTCGGTGCGATGCAGATCTGTCCCGCGTTGCGAAACTTGGCCGCAACCATCGTGCGCGCTGCCTGGTCGATATCGGCATCCTCCAGCACGATAACCGGCGCATGGCCGCCCAGTTCCATCGTCGTCCGCTTCATGTGCAGGCCGGCAAGCGCTGCCAGCGTCTTGCCCACGGCAGTCGATCCGGTGAAGGAGATTTTCCGGATCACCGGGTGAGGGATGAGATATTCGGAAACCTCGGCGGGCGTCCCGTAGACGAGGTTGACGACGCCGTCAGGCAAACCGGCCTCCACGAAGGCCCGGACCAGCGCCGCCGGGGAAGCAGGCGTTTCTTCCGGCCCCTTGAGGATGATGGAGCAGCCGGCGGCGAGTGCTGCCGAGATCTTGCGCACGGCCTGATTGAGCGGGAAGTTCCAGGGCGTGAACGCTGCCACAGGCCCCACCGGCTCCTTGACGACATGCTGCATCACATTGGGCGCGCGTGGCGGCACGATCCGGCCATAGGTGCGGCGCGCCTCTTCCGCGAACCAGTCGATGATGTCGGCGGCGGAGTTGGTTTCTATGCGAGCTTCCGCGAGCGGTTTACCCTGTTCCAGGGTCATCAGCCCGGCGATGTCGTCGGCCCGTTCGCGAACAAGGTTTGCAGCCCTGCGCATCAGCTTCGAACGCTCGAAGGCGGACACCCTGCGCCATAGCTCGAAACCCTTGCGCGCCGCCGCGAGCGCTTCATCCAGGTCTTCGCGCCCGCAATGCGCAAACGAACCGATGACGGTTTCGGTGGAGGGGTTTATAACCGGCATCGTCCGACCGCTTGCCGCAGCCCTCCAGGTGCCATCGATGTGAAGAAGAACGTCGGGGTACATTGGAAATCCCTATTGTTAAGAGGCGTTCGCGGTGGTCGCCGGTGGGGACATTTCCGCGATAGCGCCCTGGTTCATCAGGGCGTCGATACGGGCCTCGTCGTAGCCGAGGATTTCGGCCAGCACCGCCCTGGTATCCTGGCCCAGCAAGGGCGGCGCTTTATATACAGCCCGGCGTTGTGCCGCCAGGCCGTGGGCGGGCCGCACCAGCGAAATGGTGCCCAAATGCGGATTCTCGAGCTGGTGGACGACATCGCGCTCCAGAACGGACGGGCTTTCGAACACCTCCGGGATCGACTTGACGACGCCGGCGGGAACGCCGGCCTGCGCGCATGCCTCTATCCAGTGGGCTCTGGTGTTCTGCCGAAAAGCGCGGGCGAGCGGTTCGGTCAGCGCTTCGCGGTTGAGCGCGCGGGCTGCCGAGGTCGAGAACCGAGGGTCATGGGCAAGCTCGGGCAGGGAAAGGACCTGTTCGCACAGGGCTCCGAACTGGCGATCGTTCCCGACGGCCAGGGCGAGGCCGCCATCGGACGTCTCGAACATCTGGTAGGGGACGACGGTCGGGTGTGCGTTGCCGTACCGGGCCGGCGCCATCCCCGTGTTGAGATATCCGCTCCCTATATTGGCCAGCAGGTTGAGCGCGTTGTCGAACAGGGCAAGGTCGAGGTATTGGCCCTCGCCGGTCCTTTCCCGTTCGAAGAGGGCGGCGAGGATGGATTGGGTTGCGACCATTCCACAGGCGAGGTCCGTGATGGCGACTCCGACGCGCAAGGGCTGACCGTCCGCTTCCCCAGTTATGGCCATCATGCCGCCCTCGGCCTGCATGACGAAATCGTAGCCCGGCCTGTTCGCATGCAGGCCCTTCTGGCCATAGGCGGAGATCGAGCAATATATGAGCTTCGGATTGATGTTCCGCAGCGCCCCCCAGCCGATCCCGAGCCGGTCGGCGGTCCCTGCGCGGAAATTCTCGACCACGATATCGGCCTTTCGGGCAAGCGCGTGCACGATAGCCGTGCCGTCCGGCTTCTTGAGGTCGATTGCAAGGCTTTGCTTGCCCCGGTTGGCGCACAGGTAATAGGTACTCAGCCCCTTGTAGTTGGGGATGCTCCAAGCACGGGTGTCATCCCCGCCGTTGATATTCTCGACCTTCCAGACACTGGCCCCCAAATCCGCAAGGCTCATCGTTGCCCATGGGCCTGCGAGCACGCGCGATAGGTCGAGCACCTTGATACCGTCAAGAGGCAGCTTAGGGCTGGGGGAAGGGTTCACTCGGGAAATCCTCGAAGCAATCGTGAAAAGCTCTCCTGCATCACCGGGGCCGGTCGGATGCCAGCCCCGGAGCCAGGACCTGTCAATCCGCCCGAACCGAAGGACGATCGACCTGCCGGCGGTCTTCGGCGTCGAAATTCCCGGCCGGCGGGGCAGCCCCGATCTTCGGGTTCCGCCTCGCATCGCCCGCCATCTCAATCGCCGTTTCAGTCATATCAGCAGGGCCTGACCCTCAGTGCTTCGGCTCGACATAGCGCCACGCAGCGGCGAGGATCGTCATGACGATAAGCGCGATGATGAAAGAAAGCGCGGCTCCAAGACCAAGCTGGAATGCCTGCATCTGGTTGGAGATCAGCGGTGCGATCATGATGCTCGAACTGCTGCCCACGAGCAGCGGCACGAAGAACATGCCTATGGCGGTCACGAATGTCAGGACCGAGGCCGAGATAACGCCCGGCATCGTCTGCGGAAGCGTGACGTGCAGGAACGCCCGCGCGGGCGAAGCGCCGAGGTCGTTTGCCGCCTGGACCAGTGTCCAGTCCATTCTTTCCAGCGATGTATAAAGGGCGATCACTGCGAAAGGGAAGGAGAAATAGGTCATCACCAGGACCGTGGCGAATGTCGAATAGATCAGGAACGGCAACGGGCCGTCGATCAGCCCGAGCATCTGCAGTCCCTTGTTGATAATGCCGCCATTGCCGAGGATCGCCATCCAGGCATAGGCCCGCAGGAGTCCGCTGGTCCAGAAAGAGAGAATCACCAGGCCGATAAGGACCTTCTGCCAGCGGCTCGTGTAGCGAACGATGAAGTAGGTGAACGGATAGGCTGCAAGCAGAGTGACGGCGGTGATGATGAACGAGGTCCACAAGGTGCGGAAAAGAACCCAGGGATAGGTCCAGCTCGCAAAGAAGGTCTTGTAGTTGTCGAGGGTCCACTCCGCGACGATCTGATAGTTCCTGCTGGTCCAGAAACTGTATAGGAGCATTATCGCCAGCGGCGCGGCGAAAAGCGCCAGCTGGAGTGCCACCGAGGGCAATATGGCCCACGGGACGGGGTTGCCCGTACCGTCGCGTGACGAGGCGCGATGGCGCGCCTCGTCCGGCTCGCCCCTACGGAGGTTGGGGGTGTCTGTCATGTCGCGGCGAGAACCTCGTTCCAGGCGGCGGCATATTCGTCGGGGTTCTGGGGAGCCTCGACCAGCCGCATGTTGAGTGCGATCTCCGGCTGGTCCATGAGGTTCGCCTGGACCATTTTCTCCTTGCCCTCCGCAATGAGGGCTTCCACGCCCGCCTTGTTGGCGCATCCTCGCTGCAGGCGTTTGAAATTGGTCGCCACATATTCGGGAGAATGTATGTGGTTGAGCCATTTCAGCGCGGCTTCCTTGTTGGCCGCCCCCTTCATCAGCATGTCGCCGTCGATCCAGCCATAGTAGCCTTCCTTGGGTGCCTGCCAGCCCATTTCCGGTCCGCCGGCTTCGGTGATGGTCAGCGCCCGGCCGGGGGTCGAAAGGCCGATCCAGATTGTCTCCTCGATGAACAGGCGCATCTGTTCGTTCCAGCCCTTGGTGATCGTCGGCGCATTGCGCTTGATACGAATCAGGACGTCCTTGGCCTTGTCGAGCTGAGCCTTGTTCATGGCGAACGGGTTGTCATATCCCAGTATCGCCGCGGCCACGGGCCAGAGCATCTCGTGCTGGTCGCTCATGGCGACCTTGCCCTTGTACTTGGGGTCGAGCAGCGCTTCATAGGAAGTCGGCGCTTCGGCGATCCGGTTCTTGTTGTAGATCAGGATGGTTGGGTTCCAGCCCCAAGGGAGCATCAGCAGCTTGCCGTCGCTCGACTTGAGCGCCGGGTTGTCCTTGAACTGGCTGTAAAGGTTCTTCGCCGCGTTGGGGATGCTGTCGATATCGATCGGCTCGATCAGGCCATCTTCAAGGTAGCGCCTTGGCCACAGGCCGTCGGCCTCCACGAGATCGTACTGGCTGGCTCCGGAGAGCTTGAGCTTGGCGAAAGTCTCGGCGTTGCCGCTCATGCCGATATGATTCACCCGGATACCGGATTCACGATAGAAGGCATCGATGCCCTGCGACTCGACATGTCCTCCCCACGCCAGCCAGTTCACTTCGCCGGCGGCCGCCGCGTAGTTGGTACCGGCAAGCGATCCGCCGATCATCGCAGCGCCCGCCGCGGTCGTAGTCTTTAGGAAGTCGCGTCTGCTGAGGGTATAAGGCATGTCATTTCTCCATTGCGTTGCGAAACCAGGAGCGTCCGTACCGGAGCGGCGTCAAAAGAAGTTCAGCTGTATATCCGGCCATCCTCATCCGACCACGAAAGGCAGATCCGCTCTCCCCTATCGAACCCGCCCTCGTCGGAGCCTTCGCGATCGTTCAGCCTGTAGGCCACCAGTTCCTGGCCATCGTCGAGGCGGACGGTGAGGTGGATGACGTAGCCGGCGCTGGACATCCGGACGATCGTGCCGCTGAGGTCGACGGAATCCCGCTTCGGTTTTCCGCGCAGGACCTTCACGCGTTCGGGCCGCACAAGAAGCGAGACTGCGGCGCCTTCCTGAATCGGTTCGCGGGCGAGGACGCGCGCGGAGCCGTTACCGCCGACGGAAACCACCGCAACGTTGCCTCTGAGACCGCTCACCGTTCCCGACAAGGTGTTCGGCGAACCCATGAATTCCATCACCTTCCGATTGGCGGGCTCGTTGTAGATCTCGTCGGGCGTGCCGACCTGCATGACGCGGCCGCCATCCATCACCGCGATCCGGTCGGACATGGACATCGCTTCTTCCTGATCGTGGGTCACATAGATGAAGGTCGTTTTCACCCTGCCCTGGAGTTCGGTGAGCTCGGACTGCATCTGCTTGCGCAGCTTGAGGTCGAGCGCGCCGAGCGGCTCGTCGAGGAGCAATACCGAGGGCCGGTTTACGAGGGCCCTGGCCAAAGCCACGCGCTGGCGCTGGCCGCCGCTCATCTGCAGGGGGCTACGGTTCTCGAGACCTTCCAGCGAAACCATCCGCAAGGCGTCGCGCACCGCCACGCGCCGCTCGTCGGCGGGAACCTTCCGCATCTTCAGCCCGAAGGCGACGTTTTCTCCCACATTCATATGCGGAAAGAGCGCGTAGTTCTGGAAAACCGTGTTCACCGCGCGGCGGTAGGCGGGCACGTTTCCAACCGACTTTCCATCGATCAGAACCTGACCGGACGAGGGCAGGGTGAGACCCGCTATGATGCCAAGCGTCGTGCTCTTGCCGCAGCCGCTTGAACCGAGCAGCGAAAAGAACTCGCCCCTCCTCACCGACAGGTTGACATCGGTGAGGGCCGCCATCGCTCCATAGCTCTTGAATACGGATCGGAGCTCGACGGCGGCAACCGCCGCTGCGTCCTCCATGCCTTCCGGCCGATCCCGCGCTTCGTCTTCCCCCGCCACAAGGACCATCCAATCTTCCTCGAGCCCATATCATGCAACGCGCCTGAGAGCCTTCCAGATCGCCGATACGGCGATCCCGACCCTTTCATCTTGTTTGAAGCGTATGCCAGCATCAATGGCCTTGTCAACTATAGCTATATAGTAATATTCTCTTCCTGCGATCCTCACCATGGACGGCGTTCCTGTCGTCCGATGCAGCTTCGATCGCGATGACGCCTGGCTGCCCGCCCCAGCCTGTCATGGCTGACAAGAGGTGGGGCGAGAAGATGAGAGAAAGCGAAATGGCCAAGAAACTCCCGCCTGAAGGAATGCCGCGCACCAATATCGTGGCCACCTTGTCCAGACTGAAGGATGGAGACATCAAGTGGGCAGAGGGGCGAACGCCGATGTTCGTCTTCAAGGGGGACGAGGAGGTGGGCGCCGCTTCTCGCGAAGCATTCAACATGTTTTTCGGTGAGAACGCGCTGGCGGCCCGTCGAGCGTATCCGAGCGTCCGCCGGATGGAAGAGGATATTCTTTCCATAGGGCTGGATCTGTTGCACGGATCCGACGAGGCGCGCGGCTATTTCACGACCGGAGGAACCGAAAGCATAATGGCGGCCGTGAAGGCCGCTCGCGACATGCAGCGCAGCTTGCGGGGCGACACGAAGCTTAGGGGAAACATGGTGCTGCCGGAGACGGCGCATCCGGCATTCACCAAGTCCTGCGATCTCATGGATTTGGAGGAGCGGCGCGTACCGGTCGGCGAGGACTGCCGCGCGGATCCGGCTGCGATGGAAGCGGCAACCGATAACGACACCATGATGATCGTGGGGTCGGTACCGTGCTTCCCGTATGGAGTGGTCGATCCGATCCCGGAGCTTTCGGAACTGGCCATGCGTCGCGGCCTTTGGCTCCATGTCGATGCCTGCGTCGGGGGCTATCTTGCGCCATTCGCCGCCGAACTTGGCCGTGACATCCCGACCTGGGATTTCAAGCTTGCAGGGGTAAGCTCGATCTCGGCCGACCTGCACAAGTTCGGCTATGCCCCCAAGCCCGCGTCGACCGTATTCTTCGCCAATGCGGAGAAGGCGGACAAGCTCCTCTTCAGCTATGATGTGTGGCCAAACGGAATCTACCTGACGGCCACGATCGTCGGCACGCGCCCCGCCGGCGGGGTGGCCGGTGCATGGGCGACTTTGCACGGCCTGGGGCGCGAGGGGTATCTGAGGGTGAACCAGCGGCTGTTTGCGCTGGTCGACCGATACCGGGAGGGCATCGAATCAATTCCGGGGCTCCGGGTGATCGCCGACCCGCAGCTGTCGATCCTGTCCTTCACGTCGGACGAGGTTAATCTTCACCAGGCCGGAGAGCGCATGCGCGAGCGCGGATGGCTGCCGGGCTTCATCAAGCGGCCGACCGGCATGCATCTGATGCTCTCTCTTATCCACGAACAGTCCTGTGAGGACTGGCTTTCCGATTTGCGGTGGGCCGTGGATGCCGAAAGGAATGCGCAACAGTCGCTGAAGGCAAAGGTGACGGTGGAATACTGACGGGGCTGGATGTGCGGCCGGCCCTGTGCGAGGTCGGCCGCATGCGGGATCCGCTGCGCAAGGGGAGGAAAAGGCGTGAGCAGGAAAATTCTCTTCATCTACGCTATGCTGGGGTTCGCGTTCCTTTATGTCCCGGTGCTTTTCCTCGTGCTGTTTTCGTTCAACGACAGCATCATCCCGTCCTTTCCCTTCCGTGGCTTCACGCTGAAATGGTACCGGGAACTTGGCTACGACTTCGTTCTCCACGATGCGCTCTACAACAGCCTTTACATCGCGCTGGTGACGACCGCGGTCTCCACGGTTCTCGGGACGCTGGCGGCGTTTCCTCTCGTCCGCGCAACCTTCCGTTTCAAACGGGCCACCCAGGCCTTCATGCTGCTTCCCATGGTCATCCCCCATTTCCTCATGGGGGTGGCCCTGCTCCTGTTCTTCTCCCTCTTGCAGCTTGAGCTTTCGAGGCTCACGATCATCCTCGGCCACGTTGTCTTCACGCTGCCCTTCGCGATCCTGGTCATATCGACAAGGCTCTACGGCTTCGACCGGACACTTGAGCAGGCGGCGAACGATCTCGGCGCCTCGCCGCTGCGCACGTTCTGGCACGTCACCCTGCCCCTGATCCTGCCCGGCGTGGCCGGTGCGGCATTGCTTGTTTTCACCCTGTCGATGGACGAATTCCTGATCACGTTCTTCGTTTCAGGTCAGCGTGGCACTCTGACGATGTATATATGGAGCCTGCTAAAGGACGGCATTGCCCCGCAGATCAACGCCCTCGCCAGCATCCTGATCGTCAGTTCCTTTGCCTTGCTGATCCTGGTCGGCAGGCTTACCAGGCGAACCGGCTGACGCCGGAGCGCCGCGCCTCATGCGCTTTGCTCTCGTGGAAAAAGGTCAAGGGGCTCTCGTCGCCGAGCCCCTCCGGCCGCTCACATGCGCAGAGAGGTCACGTTGATCCGGATCGCCGATGCGCCTTGCGCATTCGTGCGCGAACAGGCAGCAGGCCCTAGGCGAGCGCCGCCGTTGCAATGATCTCCACGCGATAGCCGTCATCGGCCAGGCGGACTTCGCCGCAGGCACGTGCGGGAGGATTGGACGGGTCTAGCCACTCGTCCCATACCGCGTTCATCCCGTCATAATCGTCCATTGTCTTCAACCATATCGTCGCCGAGACGATATGGGCGCGCGAACTTCCGGTCTCCTTGAGCAACGAATCTATCTTCGCCAGCGCCTGCTGCGTCTGGATACGGATTCCGGCTTGCTTGTCATCGCCGACCTGTCCGCCGAGATAAACCATGTTTCCAGCGACCACGGCGCGGCTTCGGCGACTGTTAGAATCGATTCTCTTGAGCATCATTGTTCCGTCTGTCTGGAAGATGGGCTTGTGCGTTGCGCGAAATCGGGCGGCGTGAAAGCGGTGATCGGCGGCAGCGGGCCGTCAAAGCGCTCGACGTCCACCAGGCAGGTCTGGGCGCTGGGGCCTTGCGCCAGCCGCGATGTGCCCTTGTCGCGCGTCAGCACGTTGGGATTGCCATGCTTGTCGAGCGAGCGTTCCGCGGTCGGATCGAGCGGATCGAGCCAGGCGCCTGTGGAGAGCTGCACTACGCCTGGGCGCACGAGGTCGGATATCGCTATCGCCGCGAGGCAACTGCCGCGATCGTTGAATACGCGGGCGATGTCGCCGGTCGATATGCCGCGCGGGGCAGCATCCGACGGGTTCATCCGCATCACTTCCCGGCCCTTGACCTTCATGGAGCGCGAATGGCTGCCGGAATCGTACTGGCTGTGCAGGCGCGATTTGGGCTGGTTGGTCAAAAGGTGCAGCGGGTGACGCTTCGCATCCTTCGCACCCAGCCATTCATAGGGCTCGATCCATGCAGGATGGCCCGGGCAATCCTCGTAACCGAAGCCGGCGATGGTCTCGGAAAAGATCTCGATCCTTCCCGATGGCGTCTTCAGCGGGTTGGCCGCCGGGTCGGCGCGGAATTCGTCGAGCAGGTCGCCCTGGTGCTCGGGCTGGGGCAGGAGGCAGAAACCCGATTTCCAGAAGGTTTCGAAGTCGGGGATGGTGTGGCCTGCCTCGGCGGCCCGCTGCCTCGCCAGCGTGTAGAGATGGCGCAGCCAGGATTCCTCGTCGCGGCCGTCGGTGAATTCCGCTTCGATGCCCAGCCTGCCGGCGATGCCGGAAAGCACGGCGAAGTCGTCGCGCGCTTCGCCGGTCGGCTCGGCCACGCGATGCGACGCGGCGATGAAACGGTCGCGACTGGAGGCCGCGATGTCGTTGCGCTCGAGCGCGGTTGTCACCGGCAATACGATATCGGCGTGGCGCGCGAGCGGGTTCCACCAGGATTCATGGACGATCACCGTCTCGGGTTTCCGCCAGGCCTTGCGGAACCGGTTCAAATCCTGGTGGTGGTGGAAAGGATTGCCGCCGGCCCAATAGACCAGCCGAATATCGGGATAGGTGCGTTTAGCGCCGTTGAAATCGTAGCTGCCGCCCGGGTCAAGCAGCATGTCGGCGATGCGGGCGACGGGAATATATTCCTCGACCGGGTTGGAACCCTGTGGGAGGGACGGCCAGGACATTTCGGGAACCGCATGGCCAACGCCGTTGACGGAGCCGTAGCCGAAGCCGAAGCCGCCGCCGCGCAGGCCGATCTGGCCGAGCATGGCCGCAAGCGTGATCGCCATCCAGTAGGGCTGTTCGCCGTGATCGGCGCGCTGCAGCGACCACGACACCATGATGAAGGTGCGTTTCCCGGCCATGGTGCGGGCCAGGGCCCTGATCTCCTCGACAGGCAGCTCGGTGATCTCCGCCGCCCATTCGGCATTCTTGGCGACGCCGTCGCCATGGCCGAGAAGGTAGTCCTCGAAGCGCTCGTAGCCAGTCGTGTAACGTTCGAGGAACGCCCTGTCGTGCAGGTTCTCGGCGACAAGCGTATGGGCAAGACCGAGCATCAGCGCCACATCCGTGTTCGGACGGATCGGCATCCAGCGCAACTTCGCTTCGGTCGTGGTGTCGTCTCGGATCGGGCTGATCGAGACGATTTCAGCGCCGTTGCGGCCGGCTTCCGCAAGCGATTCGCGCAATATGTGGCGCGATATCCCGCCGGAACTCACCTGGGCGTTCTTGTTGGGCGTGCCGCCGAAGAGCATGATCAGCTCGGAATGCTTCGCCACCACGTTCCAGCTTGTGTGTCCCGAGACGAGGCCGCGCTTGTCGCCGATCACATGCGGCACGATGGTATCGGCGGCAGCATAGCTGTAGTTCTGGATCGAGCGCGTATAGCCGCCCATGCAATTCAGGAATCGGTGCATCTGGCTCTGCGCGTGGTGAAAACGGCCGGCGCTTGCCCAGCCATAGGATCCGCCATAGATCGCCTGGTTGCCATGAGCCTTCCTGATCCGGTCGAGCTCGGAGGCGGCCAGCGCGAACGCCTCTTCCCAATCCACTTCGACGAAAGGCTCGATGCCGCGCCCCTGGCCACCGGCGCGATGGCCCTTCTCCAGAAACGACCGACGGATGGCCGGACGAAGAATGCGGCTCGGATTGTCGAGCGCGTCGATCATCGAATTGGCGATGGGCGAAGGTTCAGGATCCTCGGCGATCGGCTCGAGCGCCGTCACGCGTCCGTCCCGCAGGCGCGCGCGATAGGTGCCCCAATGGGCGGCGACGGTGGGCCGGTCTGGCCTGGGCAGCATGTTCCCGATCCTTCCTGGATTTCGCGAATGGCCGCGGGACGCGTCTCTCCGCAATTCTACGGCAGGAGAACGAGCTGGCCAGTCGTCTGCCGGCTCTCCAACTGCCGATGCGCTTCCGCCGCCTCGGCGAGTGGGAAGGTACGCCGGATTTCAGCCTTTACAATGCCCTTTCGGATCGCGGCGAAGAGATTGCCGGCGGTCGTCAGCAGGTCGGCCCTGTCGGCGATATAGGGGAAGATCTGCGGCCGCGAGAGCGCGATGCATTTCGGCGAGAGCAACGCGATATTGACCGGAGGGACGGGCCCTGACGCATTGCCGAAGCTGATCAGGTGTCCGAACCTGGCAACCGACTGCATGGAGGCCTCGAACGTGTCCCTGCCTACCCCGTCATAGATGAGCCGGCAGCCCTTTCCGTTCGTGATCCGGGCGACGTGCTCGGCAATGTTCTGGCGGCAACCGACGATGACATGGTCGGCTCCCGCGTCACGCACCCGGGAAGCCTTTTCATCCGACCCGACCGTGCCGATTACCGTGCAGCCGAGCCCCTTGGCCCAACTCGTCATCAGCGAACCGACACCGCCGGCGGCGGCGTGGATCAGGACCGTGTCGCCGGCGACCGCCCGGTCCGTCTTGTGCAGCAGGCGCTCGGCGGTCATCCCCTTCAACATGAGCGCCGCGGCCGTGCGATCGTCGATGTCGTCGGGCAGGGGCACCATGCGCCCGGCGGGCACGTTGCGACGCTCGCTGTAGGCGCCGGGCGCCGTCATCACATAGGCGACGCGCTGGCCTGTCGCGAGGTCGGAAACGCCAGGCCCGATCGCTTCCACCACGCCGGCCGCCTCCATGCCGGGCGTTCCCGGCAGCGTCATCATCGGATACGCGCCCTTGCGTACGTAGATGTCGATGAAATTGACGCCGATGGCCGTGTGGCGCACGGTCACCTGGCCTTCGCCCGGCGCCGCCAGGGGCTGCTCGCGCCATACCATCATCTCGGGACCACCCTGGGCCTCCTGGACGATCGCCTTGGACATCGTTTCTCCTTGTCGGATGAGGGGCGTCACGGACCGTTCAGGCCCTTCGCGGCTGCCGGAAAATGCGTGCGCCATTCGCCGCCGCCGGCGGCGACCACGCGCCGATGAGACGCCACGCAAAGCGCAGATGCTCTTTCTGGAGGTGGGTAAGGCGCTCGCTGTCGTGTTCCTTCAGGGCCCTCATCAACTCCCCGTGCTCGCCCGCCGCGGCGATCCATTCCTGCATCTTCATCACCGCCAGGTAGCGGATGCGGTAAAGGCGTATGTTGAGGTGGCTATGCATTTCGATGAGCGTCGAATTATGGGAACCGGCGACGATCGAGAGGTGGAATCCCTGGTTGGCGGCGAAATAGGCGGCGCGATCCTCGCTGGCGAAGGCCTCCGACATTTCGCGGTCGAATTGCTCGACGCGCATTATGTCGGCTTCCGTTGCGACCGCGCAGGCGATCTTTCCGGCCAGCGCCTCCAGTTCGGTATAGACCGTGAGCATCTCGGCAATCTCGTCGTCGCTGGAATTGACGACGATTGCCCCCCGGTTCGGGATCAGTTCGACCAGGCGCTCCATCGACAGGATCTTCAGCGCATCGCGTAGCGGGGTGCGCGAGACATTCAGCGTCTCCGCGATCGTCCGCTCGCGTATGCGCTCGCCTGGCTTCAGGCGGTCGTGGATGATCAGGTCGCGGATATGGTTGGCGACATGTTGCGGCAAGGGCTTTCCCCCGGCCGGCCCGACGCTGCCCGGAATCGTGTCCCCCACAGCCGTTTCCTGATCCGTCGGAAGTCCGTTTTTTGCCAAGCGGCATCTCCAGCAATCGAACCGCGCCCACAAATTTGGCATACAATATTGACGAAGGGCATGCAATACGACAAAGTTGAACTCAGGTTGAGGGAGAAATGGCCCCATGAGTGCCCAAGGCGAGGCTCGCCATGGTCTACAGGTCCAGACGCTGCTTGGGCAGCTTGGACGGCCGTCGCCATCGGTCGGCGCCGTGAACATGGCGGTGCATCGCGCGTCCACCATCGTTTTCGACAAGATCGACGAACTCGACCGCGCCAAGCAGGCGCGCTTCGACAAGGGAACGCTCTTCTACGGGCGCTTCGGAACGCCCGATATATTCGCCTTCGAAGAGGCGATCGCCACGCTCGAGGGCGGGTATGGCACGATCGCCGTGCCTTCCGGGCTTGCCGCCTGTGTCCTGCCGCTCGTCGCCTTCCTGCGGCCGGGCGATCATGTGCTGGTCACCGATTCCGTCTACGAACCCGCGCGTACGAGCCTTTCGCGATTTGTCGCGCGCGGCGGGGTCGAGGTCACCTACTACGATCCGCGCATCGGCGGCGATATCGCCGCGCTTTTCCGTTCAAACACGAGGCTGGTCTATCTCGAATCGCCGGGCTCGCTGACCTTCGAGGTGCAGGACACGCCCGCCATAGCCGACGCGGCACGGACGCGCGGCATCCTGACCATGTGCGACAACACTTGGGCGACGCCTGTCTTCCACCGGCCAATGGAACTCGGCGTCGACATCGTCGTGGCCGCCGCAACCAAATATGTGGTCGGGCACTCCGACGCCATGCTCGGTACCGTGACCGCGCGGGAAGAACACTACCGAACCTTGCGCGAAGCCGCCAACTGGCTGGGCTACCGGATCTCTCCGGACGAGGTCTTCCTGGCGGCGCGCGGGTTGCGCACGATGGCCTTGCGCCTGCGCCAGCACCACGAGACCGGGGTGGCGCTGGCACGCTGGCTGGAGGGCAGGCCGGAGATAAGGCGGGTCATTCATCCCGCACTTCCCTCGCATCCGGATCACGCGATCTGGAAACGGGATTTCAGCGGAGCTTCCGGCCTGTTCGCCGTCGTGCTGGACACGACGTCGAAAAATGAGGCGGCCGCTTTCGTCGAAAGCCTCGCGCTGTTCGGGCTGGGTTTTTCCTGGGGCGGGTTCGAGAGCCTCGTCCTGATCGGTGATCCGGCGCATGCGCGGACGGCGACCGGTTGGGAGGAGGACGGCATCGTGGTGCGCATCCATGCCGGACTGGAGGACGTGGACGACCTGACAGCCGACCTCGACCAGGCGCTCGGTGTGTTTCGTGCGGCCAGGAAGGGAGCGGCCGCATGATGATGAGCGCGCCTCGCTTTTTCCGGCGCCTTGACGGGGAATCCGCGCTTCGCTCGGCTTCGATGGTGCGCCGCTGTCTGCCGAGCAAATTAATTCCGCCTGGATACCGAATTCAGGCATTCCCATCGTTGAAAATCAGCATTTGCGATGAAGACTGGAGGGGAATTGCCCGCCGTCGAATTGGCCGTCGCCTGCCGGCCGAACCTGAACATGTTCAAACGCGGGTGAATGGTCAGACAGTGAATACTCCAGAGAGGTGATGAAATGTCGGATACCAGAAGCAAGTTTTTTTCGGCAGAACCCAGCCGCAGGGCGTTCCTTGCCGGAACGGGCCTGGCCATGGCGGGCCTGGCCATGGGCCCGATCGACGCGGCCAAGGCGGCTGGGCGCATCACGGTAGCCGACCCCGGCGGGCCTTACTCGATCGGTTTCAGCGAGGCTTTCTACAAGCCGTTCCAGGCCGAAACCGGCATCGAGGTGACCGGCATCGCCCGCCAGGCGGAGCCCACCAGTCAGGTGAAGGCGATGGTCGAGGCGAAATCCTATCTCTGGGACGTGGTCTCGCTTACGCTTTCGTCTCGCAAGCTTCTTTCCGATCAGGGCCTGCTCGAGCCGCTCGATTGGAACAACGATGACATGAAGGCGCTGATCAAACCGGCGAAGCAACCGGACTGGATGGGCACCAACGTCTATGGCAGCATCCTTGCCTATCGGGCGGACAACATGAAGAACAAGCCGGAGAGCTGGGCGGATTTCTACGATGCGGAGCGTTTCCCCGGACGTCGCGCCCTGCCGAAGAGCCCGATCCACACGCTCGAAGGCGCGCTTTTGGCCGACGGTGTAGCCCTGGACCAGCTCTACCCTCTTGATGTCGACCGCGCTTTCAAGAAACTCGACCAGATCAAGCCGCATATCAGTGTCTGGTGGGCGAGTTTCGGCCAGTCGACGCAGTTGCTGCAGAGCGGCGAGATCGATTTTCTCGCCACCAGCAATGCGCGCGCCCAGGCCGCGATCGACAGCGGCAGCGACGTCAAGCTGATCTGGAAGCAGGCCCTGTTCGGTCTGGAAGGATGGGCTATCCCCAAGGGATCTCCGAACGCCGACCTCGCCAGGAAATTCATTGCCTACTGCGCCAACGGCAAGCGTCAGGCCGTCTACACCAAGGTGCTCGGTTACGGCCCGACCAATCAGTCCGCTTTCGATACGATCCCGGCTGAGCGCGCAGCCCAGCTTCCGTCGGCGCCCGAAAACTTCAAACAGATGGTGCAGATCAATGACGATTGGTGGGGAGCCAACAAGGACAAGATGTTCGATCGTTTCAACGCGTGGCTGCTGCGCTGAGAAGATGTCGATGAGGGAACGCCGATGAACGCTCCCGCGACCGCCGGAACGCTGCCTTCCGCCAAACTTCGCCTTGAAGGTGTGTCAAAGCTCTACGGCACGACCGCCGCGCTTCAAGGCACCGACCTGGAGATGGCGGAAGGCGAGTTCCTGACCCTGCTCGGCCCATCCGGGTCGGGCAAGACGACGCTCCTTTCGATCGTGGCCGGGCTGATAAGCCCGACCACCGGAGATGTATGGATCGACGGCCGGCGCGCGACGGATCTTCCCCCTTTCAGACGGGGCATCGGCATGGTCTTCCAGAACTATGCGCTGTTCCCGCACCTGACCATTTTCGAGAACATCGCCTTTCCGCTGCGCATGCGGCACTTGCCGCGTGAGGAGATCGATCGCGAGGTGCGGCGGGTTCTCGACATCATCAAGCTGCCGCAGGTCGCCGGCCGGCTTCCTCGCGAGCTTTCCGGTGGCCAGCAGCAGCGCATCGCGCTCGCGCGCTGCATCGTCTACAGCCCGTCCATCGTGCTCATGGACGAGCCTCTCGGCGCGCTCGACAAGAATCTGCGCGACCATATGCAGATGGAGATCAAGCGGCTCCACGCCGAACTCGGCATCACCGTCCTCTACGTCACGCACGATCAGGAGGAGGCGATGGCGATGTCGGACCGCATCTGCCTGATGAACTCGGCGCGGATCGAGCAGGTGGCGAGCCCCCATGAACTTTACTTCCGGCCGGCAAGCGTGTTCGCCGCGGGCTTCCTCGGCGATTCCAACATCCAAAGCGGCCGGCTTGCATCCATGAACGGCAAGGCCGTGATCACGCTCGGCAATGGCGGGACGCTGTCCGCCGCCGTGGACGATCGTTTCGCGGTCGACAAGCCGCTGAACTGGATGGTGCGGCCGGAGAGCCTGCATCTCACGACGCCGGACAGCAATCTGCCCAACAAGCTGCGTGGAAAGGTCCAGAAAATAGTCTTCGCCGGCGGCGTCACCAAGCTTCATGTCCGAACCGACGACGGCAGCGTCTTCGTCGTCAAGGAATTGACGACGGCGGGCGCCTTCCTCGCGGAGGACCGCGAAGTGGTCCTGGGCTGGCGCCTGGAGGACACGATCCTGCTTCCCGGAAACGAGATGCAATGACGCAGGCCGACACCATTTTGGCGACAGGTCTCGGCAAAAAAGGGCGGGCGAGGGGCGCCTTCGACCGTGGAAACTGGGCGACGCTGGGTCTTCTGGCGCCGGGTTTCGTGTTCCTCGCCGTCTTCTTCATCTACCCGGTGGCGCAACTCCTCTTTTTGTCGGTCAGGACCCCTGCCGGTGAGTTCACCGACCAGAACTACGTGCGCATCGCCACTGATCCAGTTTTTGTCGACGTACTGGCGATCACCTTCAAGATCTCGTTCTGGACGACCGTGCTTTCGATCCTCGGGGGCTATCCGGTCGCTTATCTGCTTGCCAACGCTCCCGAAAAAAGGCGCAACCGCCTGATGATCTGGGTGCTCTTGCCATTCTGGACGAGCTTCCTTGTCCGCACCTTCGCCTGGATGATCCTGCTCGGCAAGAACGGACCGGTCAACAAACTGCTCATGACGGTCGGCCTGACCGACGCGCCGCTTGCCATGATCTACAATCTGATGGGCACGCTGATCGGCATGGTGCATGCGATGATGCCGCTGGCCATCATCACCATGCTGCCCGTGATGCAGAAGATCGACCCCAATCTCATGCGCGCCGCCGACACGCTGGGCGCTCGCGGCGGCCAGGCCTTCTGGCGGATCTATTTTCCCCAATCCATGCCCGGCGTCAGCGCCGCCGCCATCATGGTTTTCATCTCTTCGCTCGGCTTCTTCATCGTACCGTCCCTGCTTGGGGGCGCCCGCGAGACGATGCTGCCGCAAGTGATCATCTCGCAGTTGCAGGAACTCCTGAATTGGGCGTTTGCCGGTGCGCTTGCGGTGCTGCTGCTCGTCGCGGCGCTGATCGTGTTCGTGCTCTATGACCGCGTCGTCGGTGTGTCGACGCTTGCAGGGGCGTCGAGCGAAGGCAACAAGAAAGGAATGTCGGGCCTGGCCCTGATCGGCAGCAGGATAGGCGCCTCGATCCTCGGGGGACTCGGCAATCTGTGCGCGTCGATCGCGAGCCTGTGGGAACGGCTTGTCCCGAACCGGGTGCGTGGCCGCACCGGGCGGGTTGCCAAATGGACCGCATTCTTTCTTATCGTCTGCTTCCTCGTACTGCCCGCCCTGTTCGTGATCCCTGCTTCGTTCACGGCGGGCAATACGGTCGATTTCCCGCCCCAGGGCTTCTCGCTCAGATGGTACGAGACCTATCTCTCGTCGCCTGAATGGATCAGCGCCACCTACAATTCGTTCTTCGTGGCCATCGTTTCCGGATTGATCGCGCTCCTTCTCGGCACGGCTGCGGCCTTCGGGCTGACGCGCCGCCGCATCCCCGCCGCCACCGCGGTGCTTAGCCTCGTCCTGTCGCCGCTGATCATCCCGCGCATCGTCATCGCAGTCGCGCTGTTCTACCTCTATTCCCGTATCGGTCTGGTCGGAACGCTGACCGGCCTGATCATCGGCCACGTGGTGCTGGCGCTGCCCTATGTGGTGATCACGGTCTTCGCCGTGCTCAGCACCTATGACCGGCGTCTCGACCAGGCAGCCAATACGCTCGGCGCCAATCCCTGGCGGACACTATGGCACATCACCCTGCCGCAGATCAGGGGCGGCCTGGTGGCGGCGTTCCTGTTCGCCTTCATCACCTCTTTCGATGAACTCACCGTCGCGCTGTTCATCACCGGCGGTTCGGTGACCACCCTGCCGCGGCAGATATGGAGCGACATGCTCCTGCAGATCAATCCGACGCTCGCCGCCGTCGCCACGGTGCTGCTGGTCGTGATGACGGCGCTGCTCTTCGCAGGCGAATTCTTCCGCAGGCCGGGGCGTGCCCGGTAAGGCATCGGCACCGCAAATCGTGAGAAGCAAAGAGGACACCCAGTGACTGCAACGCGCACCAAGACCTATTTCGGCGTCACGCTCGGCATCTTGATGGTGAACAGCACCTTCCGCCGCTATCTCGGCGATATCGGCAACGCCGAAACCTGGTCTTTTCCGGTCCAGTACAGGGTCGTCGCCGACGCGGTGCCGTCGCGGATGACGCAACTGCACAATTCAAGCCTGCTGGACCCCTTCAAGCGCGCCGCCGACGAACTGATCGCCGCCGGCGTCGACGGCATCACGACCACCTGTGGCTTCCTTTCGATCTACCAGAGGGAACTCGCCGACCATTGCAGCGTGCCGGTCGCCACCAGCAGCCTGCTGCAGGTGCCGATGGTCGAGCGCATGCTGCCGACAGGCAAGCGCGTCGGTATCCTCACCTATAATGGCGACGTGCTCAACGGCCCCTACCTCGAAGCCGTCGGGATCGACCCGGGCACGCCCGTCATCGGCGTGCCGCAGAATTCCAATTTCGTCCGCTGGATCAGGGAGGGCGACAATTCGGTCACCTTCGACATGCTCCGCGAGGAGGTGGTCGCAACCGCCGAGACACTGATGCGCCGGCACCCCGACGTGGGCGCCATCGTCTCGGAATGCACCAATCTGGCGCCGTTCACCTATGACATCTCGCAGCGGCTCGGCATCCCGGTCTTCGATACAGTGACGATGGTGAACCTGTTCCACGCCAGCCTGCGGCCGCGCCGCTACGACAACTCGTAGCCATGGGAGCGCGCCATCCCTTTTCCGATTTCGTGGTGATCGGCGGCGGCATCGTCGGCGCCAGCGTCGCCTATGGACTGGCCAAGGCGGGCGAGAAGGTGCTGCTGCTTGACGAAGGAGATATCGCTTTCCGCGCCGCGCGCGGCAATTTCGGCAATGTGTGGGTGCAGGGCAAGGGGGCGACCTCACCAGCCTATGCCGATCTCACCCGCGAAGCAGCCAATCGGTGGGGTGAATTCGCCGCTGCGTTGCAGGACGAGACGGGCGTCGATGTCCATTTCCGTCGGCCGGGAGCCTTCTACATCTGCTTCAGCGAGGAGGAGCTTCAACGGCGCTCCCGCATGATGGCCTCGATCGGCGAACGTGCCACCGTCCGTAGCGATTTCGAGACTGTCGGCGCGGAGGAACTGAGGCGCAGGCTGCCCGAAATCGGGCCGGAAATCGCCGGCGCCACCTATTGCCCCGATGATGGAACGGCCAATCCGCTCTTCCTTCTTCGCGCCTTGATCAAGGCAGCCGTGGCCTATGGCGCGACCTATCTGCCCCGGCACGAGGTGACCGGGCTGCGGATCGACGGCGAAGGCGTAAGCGTCGAGACGGAAGAGGAGACCTATCATGCCGGCCGCGCCGTCCTGGCTGCGGGGCTCGGCAACAGCAGGCTGGCGCCGCAACTCGGCATGGTTGCACCTGTGAGGCCCGTCCGGGGTCAGATCATGGTCACCGAGAAGGTACGCAATTTCCTTGATTTCGGAACCAATTTCATTCGCCAGACGATCGAAGGGGGGTGTCTGTTCGGGGAGTCCTCCGAGGAAGCCGGCCTTGACGAGGGCACGACCCTCCCGGTCCTGCGCGAGACGGCGCGGCGGGCGGTCACAGCCTTTCCGCTGCTGCGGAACGCACGCGTCGTGCGGGCGTGGGGAGCCCTGCGCATCATGACCCCCGACGGCGTTCCCGTCTATCAGCAGTCGCCCGGCGCCGGCAGCGCCTTCCTCGTCACCGTGCACAGCGGAGTGACGCTTGCTCCCTTCCATGCGGGCGATCTGGTCGAGGCGTTGCGCCAGGGCAGGCTTCATCCGAACGAATATCAACCTTTCTCCCCGGAACGCTTCGATGTTCAGGCCGCTTGACGTTACGGGCGATGGCGCCGTTTCGATCGAGGTCGAGGGGCAGAGCCGGCTTGTACCCATGGCGCCGAACCTTGCCGCGGCTCTCCTGTCGGCCGGGTTCTCGCCGTTCCGGACAACCCCCGCCGGCGCGGCTCCTCGCCAACCCTATTGCATGATGGGCGTGTGCTTCGATTGCCTCGTCGAGATCGATGGTGTGCCCAACCGGCAGGCTTGCCTCGAAAGCTTGCGCGAAGGCATGCGTGTCAGGCGGCAACGGGGCGCGGCCGACATCGGGGAAAAGGGTGGGACCCGATGAGCGGCACGGTTGACCTGGCCATCATCGGCGCGGGACCGGCGGGGATGTCCGCTGCATATCATGCCCGAACCCACGGCCTCTCCGTCGTTCTCTTGGACGAGCAGCCGACGCCGGGAGGGCAAGTCTACCGCGGCATCGCCACGGCGAGGGATCCTCGCCTGGATGCCATCCTGGGCAAGGACTACGCTTTCGGCGAAGAAATCTACCGGCGGTTCGCCGCTTGCGGGGCTGATTACAGGCCGGGATCGACGGTGTGGCGCATCGGCGCTGAAGGCCTGTCCCTGATTTCGACGGGACGCAGCGATGACCTGCTCGCGCGCCGGACGCTTGTCGCCACAGGCGCCATGGAGCGGCCTTTTCCGGCAAAGGGATGGACGCTGCCCGGCGTCATGACCGCGGGCGCGGCGCAGATCCTGCTCAAGACTTCCCGGCTCGTCGCCGAAGACGCGGTTTTCATCGGCTGCGGCCCGCTCCTTTACCTGGTTGCCTACCAGTATCTGAAGGCCGGTGTCGCGATCCGCGCCATCCTCGATACGGCGCCGCGCGAGAATCTGCTGCCGGCGGCAGCTTGTTTGCCCGGAGCGTTGAGGCAGCCCGGCTACATCGCCAAGGGCCTGAGGATGATCGCGGCGCTGCGTCTGTCGGGGATCCGGATACACCGCAACATCCGCTCGGTTTCATTCTCGGGCAAAGACAGGCTGGACACCGTTCATTGGCGGGACAAGGCAGGCGAGCAGACGCTCGAATGCACGGAGGCCTTCGTCCATCAAGGCGTGATTCCCAACGTCAACATGACCATGTCGACCGGATGCCGGCATGTCTGGGACGAGGGCCAGCTCTGCTGGCGGCCGGAGCTCGACGCCTTCGGCCGCACCAGCCATGAATGGCTGATGGTGGCGGGGGACGGCGGCGGGATCGGCGGAGCCCGCTCGGCCGCGCTTTCGGGCGCGATTGCGGCGCTGGCGGCGGCGAGGGACCTTGGGCGGCTGGATGCCGGAGCCTTCGAGTCCGAGAGCGCGCCGCTGCTTGCCGCGCGCCGGCGTGATTTGGCCGTCCGGCCGTTTCTCGACCGGCTCTATCGTCCTCTGCCGGGTTTCCGGGTGCCCGAGGACGAGGAGGCCGTCATCTGCCGCTGCGAGGAAGTGACTTGCGGCGATGTCGCCCGTGCGGTCGGCGAAGGCTGCCCCGGCCCCAACCAGCTCAAGAGCTTCACCCGTGCCGGTATGGGGCCATGCCAGGGCCGGCTTTGCGGCCACACCGTCACCGAGACGATCGCCCGGCTATCCGGCCGCGCGCCTCAAGAGGTCGGCTACTACCGCATCCGCACGCCTATCAAACCCGTAACGGTCGGTGACATTGCCGGCCGCACCGAAAACGCCGAGCAAGGAGCAGAGCATGAGCAAGCCGCAGCCCATTGAGTACGCCAACGCCAGTGCCGAGGTGAGGGCCGTCTATGACGATATCAAGGCCTCCCGCAACCTTCCCGATGTCAATAATTTCTGGAAATACCTCGCCAACGAGCCGAAGACACTGCGCCGAACCTGGGAAAGCGTCAGGGAAGTGATGGCGCCGGGAGCGCTCGACGCCAAGACCAAGGAAATGGTCTATCTTGCCGTCAGCGCCACCAACAATTGCGGCTATTGCATCGCCAGCCATGGCGCCGCGGCGGCGAAGGCCGGCATGACGCCCGAGCAGTTCGGCGAGTTAATGGCTGTCGTCGGCATGGCCAACGAGACCAACCGCCTCGCCAACGGCTACCGCGTCCCGATCGACCCCGCATTCGACAGGTAGCCGCTCTAAGCGAGCGGACGATGAAGGCGGTGACGCAAGCCGGAGAAAAGGGACCGCGTTCAACGAGTTCGAGAGGACGAGCGAAGCGGTCCTTTTGTTGACGTCGCCGGCTCCGTCCGTCTCATCGAGGCCGGCGAAGCTGCCGGTCCGCGTCCGGCTTGAACCACGGTGCCGCCATATGGCCTTGCGTGGAAACGTCAGGCCTCCTGTATGGCCGAAAGTTGCCATTCCGCGCCGTCCCGACGCACAAATGTCCATAATTCGGTGGTTTCCGTGGGCTGGTCGGCATCGCCGTCGACGATCCTGCCCGAGGCGCGGTCGCGCGTTACGTCGCGCGACGAATAATGCAAGGCCGCCGTCGCATAATCGCGGTCGCCCTCTCGCCAGCTTTCGGCAATATCGGCCTGTATGAGGCTGACATCGGAAACGTCGTTGCGGACGCCGTTCCGGGCATTGTCGGCCAGTTCTTCCGACAGGTAGGAAACCATTTCGGGCGTCGCCAGGCGGCGCAGCGCTGCATGGTCTTCGCGCCCGAACGCTTCCTGAACTTCCGTCAGCATCCGCTGGAAAATATCCAGATCGTTGTGGGACAACGTGATGTCCTCGGACAAAACGGCCTCGGCCTTGCCGCCGAATCCGGAGCCGATGCCCGGAATACCGAATGTCGAAGCAGTGGCCGCCTCGCGCCGGTGGGTGTCCTCGCTCCCGAAACCCGCCGCACTGCCGGAAAGGCCGGTGCCGGCCATCGCCGGCGTCTGCGCGCGCGCCGATTGAGAGCGGAAAAAGCGGATGGCCAGCATGATCGCGCCGCCGATCAGCAGCGCCTGGACCAGGAAGCCGAACATGCCGGCCAGGCCGCCGAAACCCTGTCCCAGAAGAACGCCGAGCAAGCCGCCAAGCAGCAGGCCGCGCATCATCGACCCGCCGAAACCGTTCATGAAGCCCGGGCGCTGCGCGCCGGCGGTCGGCTGCTGGCGGCTGGCCGCGTTGGTGCCGGTGCCAGGGGTCATCGAACGTTCGACCGGAGCGGTTTGCGCCGGCGCCGTCCGTGTGGGCGCCGGTGCCTGGAAGGTGCGCGCGCCCCTGCTGCCGAAGCTGCCGCCGCGCCGCGCCTCGGCATGATCTGTCGCCGTCATGGAAAAAGCCAGGAACAGCCCCGCAAACAGGGCCGCAAATCGGATGGTGGGTGATGTCGACATCGGCCGTTTTCCTCAATGAATGCTGGTTTGGCTGCTTGGTGCCCTCAGGCGAGCGATGGTGACGCGAGATAGGCGCATATAGGCCGCCTCGCGCAGGTCCGCGCGGTCAGTCGAACAATTCCTCGAAGAACGACTTCTTGCGCTTGGGGTATCGACGGCTATCCGGCCGGCGGTCGTCATAGTCGTCATCCCGACGCCCCGGCTGGAACGCATAGAGCTGCTGCGGCTGGGGCGCGGTTTCCTTGTTGGCACGCTCGATGATCTTGTCGAGTTCTCCCCGATCGAGCCAGACGCCCCGGCATTGCGGGCAGTAATCGATCTCGATGCCCTGGCGCTCGCTCATGACCAGGGCGACGCGACAGGACGGGCAGACCAGGCCAGGGATGGATGATGATGTCATGCGGGCCTCCGAACCGGCTTTGGCATTGAGCCCGCTCGAACCGATCGATGTTCTCGACATCATGGAACGGGCCCCTTCATGCGGTCCGACATCACGACCGCCCGGGGGCGATCGTCAGAGGGGCCCGGCCCGCGCACGGCATCTGGGCGCGGGGCAACCGACTTTCAAGAGCGGCCTTCCCGAAAAACAACGCCGCCCGTCGATTTTTTCACGCACGGAACGGCAGCACCCGACAGGGCAGGCCGAAGCGGCGCGAGCAATGCGAACAGCCTTGAATTTCCGGGGCCGTTCCGTTAGACGAGCCGCACCAGACCGGGCCCCTCTGGCGGTTCCCATGAACCGTGATGTCGGACTGGATATCCAGACAGGTGGCCTGGTGTTCGTGGAATTTCATCGACCGTAGCTTTTGCAGCGAACCCGCCTCCGGCACGCAAGTGCCGGATCAGGTGCCTGCTCTATCCGATCGATCCACGCATTCGGGCGCCCCAACGAAAGACGGGTGCCACATGAGCGAATTTCTTACCCCGGAAGCTCTTTCCGCCCTCCTCCAGGTCATCTTCATCGACCTAGTCCTTGCCGGCGACAACGCCATCGTCATCGGCCTTGCCGCGGCAGGCCTGCCGAAGAACCAGCGCAACAAGGCCATCCTCATCGGCATCATCGCCGCGACGATCCTGCGCATCGGCTTTGCCGCCATAACGACCCAACTCCTGCAAGTCGTCGGCCTTTTGCTCGTCGGCGGCGTCCTGCTTTTGTGGGTCTGCTGGAAGATGTGGCGGGAATTGCGCGCCGGCCATAGCCAGGAGACGGCCGAGGTCCTCAAAGGCCACGCCGTCAACCCTGAAGGCGACGGCGCGGCCGGTGCTCCGCGCAAATCCTTCGCCCAGGCTGCATGGCTGATCGTCGTCGCCGACGTGTCGATGTCGCTCGACAACGTGCTCGCGGTGGCAGGTGCGGCGCGCGATCACCTGACCGTCATGATCTTCGGCCTCATCCTGTCGATCGCCATGATGGGCCTGGCTGCGACCTATATCGCCCGCCTGCTGCAACGATACCGCTGGATCGCCTATCTCGGCCTCGCGATCATCCTCTATGTCGCCCTGGAGATGATCTACCGCGGAACCCATGAGGTATTGGCGTTTCTCAATCCCTGAAAGCCCCGGCGGCGGGAGGGCTCGAAACCGAGCAGGATTTCCGCCGGCCGCGCATGCGCGAAGCCCTGCGGTACCTGGCGTTTTGCCTGCGGCGAACCGGTCGGCGACCAGGCGGTTGCAGGCGATCTTCGTTGCGTGACGGCTGAGTTGCCCGTGACCGTCGAGGTGCGAAGCTTCTGCTACGACGGTGTGTGGAGGTTGCGTACACCATGGAACGCGACACGGCGGCTCTCCGCCTCGTGCCTCCTCGAGCGCACGTTCAGGATATCCTTCCACGCGATATAGCCGACAAGGCGCTGTTCCTCGCGCGAGACCACGGGCACATGTGCAATGTTGGCCTTGGTCATCTGCTCCACCAGGTTTTCGAGATACCAGTCCGGATAAGCGACCGGAGGGGTCCGTTGCTCGGCCAGCAACTCGGCCAGGGTGGAACTGCGATGCTTGCCGGCACGCCGCCATGCCAGCACGGTCGGCGGATTGAGAATGCCGAGCACATGGTTTTCGGCGTCGACGACTGGAAAGCTCGGATGCTTCGTGGTCGGCTTGGTGAGGAAACTGGTGGCGGCGTGGAGCGTCATCGTCGCCGGCACGGTCTCCACCTCCTTCACCATGACGTCCTTCACCTGCGCCAGCGCGAACGGGTCGGCGTGCCATTCGCGTGTCACGTGATGGCCGTGACGTGCCACCTTCTCGGTCAGGATGTCGCGGCGCATCAGGAGCACCGTCACCGTGTGTGCCGTAAAACAGCATACGATCAACGGCAGGAGCGCATGAATGTTGCCGGTGACGCCGAGGGCGAAAAAAGTCGCGGTAAGCGGGAGGCGCAGCGTTCCCCCCAGCGTCGCCGACATGGCCAAAAGCGGCCAGAAGCCCGGGCTTGCCGCCGGAAGCAGGTTGACCGCGGCTGCGGCCATGGCGCCGCCGATCATCATCAGCGGCGCCAGCGTGCCGCCGGACGTGCCCGAGCCGAGCGCCACGCTCCAGACGATCGTCTTGACGACCAGGAGGCTCAGTCCCTGCCCGGGGTCGACGTCGCCGCGCAGCAGGGCCTCGATATTGGCGTAGCCGAGGCCGAGGACATTGGGGTCGATCAGCCCGCCTATGCCGACGACGACGGCGCCGAGGGCGGGCCACCACATCCAGTGGATCGGCAGGCGGTGGAAACCGTCTTCCAGCGCATAGACGAGCCGGGTGAGGAAACCCGACAGCAGGCCGGCACATATGCCGACGAGCACCCACATTCCCGCATCGAAGAAGGAGACGGTGACGGTGCCGGTGAATGGAAACAGGGGATCGGGAAGCCCGGTATAGCTGCGCAATATGTCGGCGACGACGCAGGCGGTGGCGACAGGCAAAAGGCTGCGCGGCGTCCACTCGAACAAAAGCAGTTCGAGCGCGAGCATGATGGCCGCCACCGGCGTGCCGAACACGATGGTCATGCCGGCGCAGGCGCCCGCAACGAGAAGCGTCTTGCGCTCGACGTCGCTTACCGGCAGCCATTGGGCGATGAGCGAGCCTATCGCGCCACCGGTCATGATGATCGGTCCCTCCGCGCCGAACGGGCCGCCGGTGCCGATGACGATGGATGACGAGGTGGGCTTGAGGATCGCCACCTTCAGGTTCAGCCGCGAGCGGCCGAGCAGGATCGCCTCGATCGCTTCCGGCAGGCCATGGCCGCGGATCTGCTCGGTGCCGTAGCGCGCCATCAGGCCGACGATGATCGAGCCGCCGATCGGCACGAGCACGGCGAGCCAGCCGAGCGGAGACTGGCTGAAAGGCACGTAGTCGAAGCTGAATTTGCCGAAATAGCAGAGATTGGTGATCAACTCGATCAACCGGAACATGAGCACGCCCACAATCGAGGTGCAGACGGCGGCAAGGGCGGCAATTCCCATGATGACGAGGACGCGACGGTCGGCCGTGAAGTCACCAAGGCTGCGAATGAACGTAAGAGGAGAACCACCTGGCGCAGACAGGTGAGAGGGAAGTTTTTTCACTAGATTATGAAGCTCCGAAGACAATGCGGCTGGCGCGGTCGGCCAATTGCATCGTCATGCGACATATCACTGCGAATCCGTGGCCGCAAACGATGGCAAGAGCGCCGTGCTGCGTCATCTGGTCGCTGAAATCCAAGCTCGGATTTTGCACGTTGCAACTGGTGTTATGCCGGGCCGGTGCCTATCGCGATGCGGCCGAATGAGCCCGGCACGTCAAAATTTCCACGGCCGGAAGAACTGGATCAGTGTCTGGCGGGCTTCTCGATCACTTTGCCCGGATTGAGGATCCGCGTGAGCCGTGGCGGGTCGCCCGTCCAATCCCCCGGTCCGACCCTTGGGGTGCGTGGCACACTCTACCTGGCCCATGTAGATGACGGGCTCGATCCTACCCCAACAGGGGGCATCTGGTGAGCGCTTTATGCGATGGATCGGCCAAGGCTTTGATCGCTGCTTGATGACGGTTCCGTGGCAAGTCATCGGGACGGTTCGGTCAGTTCCAAGTGATTCGGAGCAATATCTGCCAACCTCACCCATTTGGAGTAGGACCCCTTTCTCCCCTTCCGATATCCATCTCCTGCTCGCTACCTCAGGGAGAAAAAATGAGGAAGGCCGTCATTACTTTGGCCGCAGCTGTTCTTGCGCAACCACTGCTTCTTTTCCTGAACGCCTCGATTGCCGCAGGCGGGGTCCAGTCTCTCATGTGGTCTGGCACCTGCGGACGATTCGGCAGCGGGACGAACAACGGAGCCAGCATCATCAATCGTTGCAACTATCCCGTTTCCGATTGCTGGACGTCCTCAAGAAACAGAGGCTTCGAGGGACGGATCGATCCAGGCGAAGTGACACCGATCCCGGTCGGCATCTTTACAGACGCGCAGAGCCTGACTGGGCTATTCGGCCCCGCAGGGGCCTCGCTGAATTGTCGTTAACAACTTAGGTATTTTCCCCAACGAAATCGCGGTGAGCCAGGAGTAATCGGAATGAGAGGAAAGTTGATTTATCTAGTGCTGATGATGGCGGTAGCAGGCCCCATCACGGCAACTGCAAAGGATGTCTGCTCGGACGCATCCATGACGGCCGAAATTCAGCCCTATGCTGCCGAAGCGCAAAACGCGGTTGGCATCTGCCCTACGGCGAAAGCCATGATCAAGCTGATGAAAAAGAGCATCGCGATGATCGATCGCTGCAAACATATGTCGGACTTGATGGTCCTGCGCGCCGATTATGTCCAACAACTCAAGGCCGCTCAGCAGCAGGCAAACGGCTCCTGCTCATAGGGCATTTTTGAGTAAACCACCGATCCAAAAGCAATGAATGCGCTCCCTTGTCTTTCGAGGCAGGGGAGGACCGGGTCTCGACCGGTTCCTGCGGGAGCCCCCCGGTCATCGCACCTGAAGATCGGTCGCCCGGCGAGTGTGATGCCATTAGTTTCGGAATGACGAATCAACGATCGGACCGGCAGAAGATAGGGCTGGCCCATGCCCATTGTCCGTTCATCTGGCGCATACGAACATAGACGCGGTCGCCGGCGGCGAAATCATCGAGTTCGACCTCGCCGCGCCATTGCCATTCCTCAGGCCTGGGAAGTGGATGGAAACGATAGGCCGGGCTGTCGATTGGACCAAGGTTTCCCGAAAGCGCGCCTTCCCGCAGGCGCGCCGCGGAGACTGCGACCCGACGGCCGTTGAAATCCGCATGGAACATTGCGTCCCGGGCCAGCCGCACGCGCGCGGCAAATGCCTGGGTGGTCGCGGTGGCGTTATTCGGGTTGGCATGAGACCGGACGCGAAAGCGGATCCGGTTCCCGTCCGGCTCGAGCACTTCCTCGGGCACCGCTTCATCCTGCCCTTCGAGCGGCGAAACGATTTCCGGTCCACGAAAACGAGGCTCGACCGCAAGAATTTGACCGCCTTCGAGTTCGACCGAGCCGTCCCAGTCGAAATGCTTTCCGCGCGCTCCCCAGCCGAGTTCGACGACAAGCAGCGTCTCGTCCGGATCCGAGGACTGGTCGACCGGCCGAGGCGTGAGTTCAGGCGTGATCCTGGCAACGATCCGCTCGTTGCGGATGACGTCGATGAAGTCGATGAAGCTGCCGCCCACCGCCTCGATATCGAGACGGGGGCGCCTCATCGGACCGACGATGCCGCCTTGGGGCTGGCCGCCGATCGTAGTGAAAAGATGGATGCAATCGCCGGTAAGCGCATTGGTGCGGCGCGCGAAAAGCGCGTCCCATAAGGCGATCGGCGTGTTTTCCGGCGCGTAGACGGCGGAGCGGCCATGTCCGTACGATCCCGGATAGGCGCTATGATGGTCTGTATTCCCCATCAGCCCGAATATGTGCCCCTTGCCCAAGCCGTACCGGACGGTGGATCTTCCGTCGCTTGGCCCCATGGAGTGCAGGAAGGGACGGTCGCCCAGCGACGTCTCCGAGCAGCCATGCATCGAGATCATCTCGAGGACGGGCGAGAGCTCTTCGTCGAAGGTGCTCCAGTTGATCCCGCGTGCACCCTGCCGGTAGCCGATATGATGAGGAAACGCCATCGCAACGCCGGGGTAGTGCCGATGCAACCTGGTTCGCAACTCGCCAGGGCTGTTCGCCTCCAGCAATGGCTGCTCGTCGATGTCCCGATAGACGACCGTGTAGTCCCCATGCTCGGAGGAATGGATTTCATATCCGGGGAAAACCGTGAAGGCTCCGGGCTCGGCGAATCCCCGCAGGGTTTCGAAGTGGCCGGGCCACATCCTTTGCAGCCTGGCGAAGCCTTTCACATGAAAATCGACGATGTGGGCCACGCTCGGTTCGTCGACAGGCATGTCCGGCCAGTAGGCATGGCCGGTGACCGACACGAAATCGAGCTGACGCCGTGCACGCGCGAGCGCGTCTTCCAGGCGACCGTGGCCGTAGGATAGGCCGCAATGATTGTGGATGTCGCCGTAGAAGGCGCGGTAGCCAAGCCGGGACGCCAGCGGCGTCAATCGTTCGGGGAGCGCAAAGGTCGGCATCGACACCTCGATACATACAATACAAATTGTATGTAGGCGCGACGGCTTCCCTGTGGCAACAGGATTCTGTGCCCAAATGTCAGGGATGGGATGAGAAGGGAGCGGCGGTGCTTCTTCGCACAACCTCGCGGCAAGGAAGATAGACGACCTGTGGCGGCATGCCGGGCGACGCCAGCCGGTTCCGGATCGTCGCCATCAACTGGCGTGCGGCATCGCGATGCGAGCTTCCGGCCACGGTGAAGAAATCCAGGTGCTCGGTTGCGACATCGTGATGACCGAGGACATAGACGCTGAGCTCTTCCGGTACCCCGATGCCGAGTTTCTGCAGTGCCTGGGAAACCCCCACTATGTCCGATATTCCAACCAGGACGACGGCGGTGAACGGAAGCCTCCCATCGATGTCCCGGAGGCCGGACAGCGTCTCGTCCAGGGCACTGGCGACATTCTGGGTCGGATGCAGGATGCCTTTCAGCAGGGCAGGAGCCTGGAGCGCCGGGATGTTGTGTGGATCGTGCGCGGCCCGGGCGAATGCACGGCGGACGCTGAAGATCGGCTGGGCCATCGTATCCAGCGATATGAGGCCGATCTTCCGGTGCCCAAGCGCCGACAGATGCCGGAGCGCGGAATCGAGAGCGTCCTCCCAATCCGTGCCGACCCGATCGATGTCCACGCCGGAAAGCGAGTGACCGTCTACGGCAAGCGCCGCCGTCTTCTCCTGCAGAAGATGCAGCAGCCGGACCGGTATGTTTTCGTAATGTGCCTGCAGGATGGCCGCATCGAAGCGCGGAAGGGAGTTCAGAAGGTCCAGGAGGTGGCCGGTGTGATGATAGGACATCTGCACAACCTTGCTGCCGCCGGCCGCCATCTCTTCTACGATGTGGTTCTGCACCAGCGCGCAGCGCTGGTTCATGCTCGCGTTCGACAGGATCAACAGGCTGTCGAGCGTCTTTGCGGCGCGTGCCGGGCTGTCGCCTCGAACGGTGCCCGAGCGGGTCACAAAAGTTCCGCGACCGACCTGGGAGGACACCAGGCCTTCCGCCGCCAGGATCCCGAATGCCCGCTGGACGGCGGCCTGGCTCACATGGAAGTTCTTCATGAGTTCGCGCACCGTCGGCAGGCGGGCGCCGTCATCAAGGCCGTCAATCAGGTCGTGCAGCGACCTGAGGACCATGTCTGACGAAGATGCTCTCAATAGTCGCTCCCTGCGGTCGGTCGTCCAGCGATGCGGATACATTTGAAAGCCACTTCGTGCAATCCGCGATTCCGGGACCGCATCGAAAGCGGATCGCCCCGATTACCAATGATTCCGGCCGTAGGAGCAGGATTGTATCAGATAAATACAAATTGCATCTTTACAATGAAGGCGATCGAAATATGATCGTGCCGGACGGGGAGAAGCCGGAATTCGGGAGTGGCATTGAAGCGGGTGGAAGCGTCAACGACACCGGCAGGCACAACCGGCCTGAATGCCGATCGGGATTCGGGCGGCCGCATGGCCATGATCGATATCCGTCGCGTCGAAAAGCGTTTTTCGGCTCGCGACGGCACCGAGACAACCGTCCTCCACGATATCAACCTGTCGATCGCCCCGAACGAATTCGTATGTATCGTCGGCCGCAGCGGTTGCGGCAAGACCACGCTCTTGAACATCCTTGCCGGCCTCGACAAGGCCAGCGGAGGCGAAGTCCGGATCGCCGGCGAGCGCGTCGAAGGTCCCGGGCAGGGCCAGGGTGTGGTTTTTCAGCAGCACGCGCTCTTTCCGTGGCTGACGGCACTCGAAAATGTCGCCTTCGGCGCGCGCAGCCTGCCGATCGGAAAGCCGGAGAAGATCGAACGCGCGCGCGAACTCCTCCAACTCGTTGGCCTTGAAGCTTCGGCCGGCCAATATCCGCGCGAGATGTCCGGTGGCATGCAGCAGCGCGTGGCCATAGCGCGCGCTCTCGCGCTCGATCCCGAGATTCTCCTCATGGACGAGCCGTTCGGGGCGCTGGACGAACTCACCCGGATCGAGATGCAACAGGAATTGCTGCGGATATGGGATGCGCGAAAGAAGACGGTCGTCTTCATAACGCACTCCATCAGCGAGGCCCTGATGCTCGCCGACCGGGTCGTGCTTCTGGCGCCGCATCCCGGTCGCGTGGCCAGGGATATCCATGTCGACCTTGAGCGGCCTCGCTCGCGGACGGATCGCGGCTTCAACGTGCTGTACGAACAGATCTGGGGCGGGCTCTCAACATGAGGCAGCAGCTGGTCCAGATCTTCGTGGTGCTGATCGTAGTCGCGGCCATCCTTCTGGGGCTGGAGCTCGGCGTGAGGGCTGGTTACCTGAAGGCCTATGAATTTCCTCCCGCGAGCCGGATCGCAGAAGGTTTCGTCGAGCTTGCGACGGTCGGCTTCCCGACCGGCGTGACTATCTGGTCGCACATCCTCATCACCGTCGAGCGTATCCTTAAGGGCTATACCGCCGCGATCCTGCTTGCCGTGCCGTTCGGCCTGCTCATCGGCGCCGTTCCGGTGCTCGACAAGATGACCGCGCCGCTCATCGTGTTCTTCCGTTCAGTGGCGACGCTGAGCCTGCTGCCGCTCGTCATCGTATGGTTCGGCGCGGGCGAACTCACCAAGGTGATCCTCATCGGTTACGGCTGCTTCTGGGTCATGCTCTCCAACGTGGTGGCGAGCGTGAAATACGTCGACCCGGTCCTGATCCGGGCCGCGCGCTCCTTCAAGGCCAATGGCTGGGCGCTTTATCGTGAAGTCGTCCTGCCGGCGGCATTGCCGCGCATGTTCGCGGGAGCGCGCATCGCGCTCGGTGTCGGCTTCATGGTCATCGTCGGCGCCGAGATGATCGGCACCATCCAGGGCCTCGGCGCGCTCATCATGGAGGCGCGCAGCTTCTACCGCAGTGAAATCACTGTCATAGGAATGCTCGTCATAGGCATTCTGGGTTTCGCCATCTCGACCGGCCTGGCCACGCTGGAACACATGCTCCTGCCTTGGGGCCGCAGCCTCGACCGGGTGCAGCGATGACGAGGGGCGAACGCGCAGCCGATATCGGATGGGGGTTGGCCGGTATTGCGCTTGTGCTGGGGCTATGGGAACTCGCCACGCGCGCCGGGGCCATCGACCCCAGCATCTTCCCCGGGCCGATCACGGCAGTGCGCATGGCAGCCGGGCGGCTGCCCGCAAGCGTCTTTCTCGACAATATGGGATGGAGCCTGTTCCGGGTGACGGTCGGATTCGCTCTAGGGGCGGTAACCGGCACGATCGTCGGATTCGCCGCCGGCTGGTACCGTGGCTTCGGCTACGTCGCGCGACCGCTCATAGAACTACTGCGGCCGATCCCACCTCTGGCCTGGATCCCGCTTGCCATCATCTGGTTCGGTCTGGGCGAGCCTTCGAAGCTCTTCATGGTCTTCCTGGGTGCGTTCTTCCCGGTCGTGACGGCTGCCTATCATGGCATCACCCATATCGATCCGGCGCTCATCCGTGCCTCCCGCAGCTTCGGGCTCAAGGGCGTCGCCATGTTGTTCCATGTAGGCATCCCCGCTTCGGCGCCCGATCTGGCGACGGGGATCCGTGTCGGATGGGGACTGAGCTTCGGTGTGCTCGTTGCCGCGGAACTGATCGCCGCGGACCGCGGCCTCGGCTTCATGATCATGAACGAAAGAAACAGCGGCGGGTCGGTCAGCGTGATCATCGTCGGCATTCTGCTGATCGGCCTTCTGAATCTCGTATCCGACGCCGCGATCGCGGCATTCATTCAACGCCGGATCGGACGCTGGCATGGCGCCTGAACAAACGCCGTCTCGAACCCACGATCAAAACAGGGAAAGGAATGGGAGATGACTGGAAACCTGATTCGCAGACATTTTATCGGACTGGCCGCCGCAGCCATTGCGTCCGCGCTGGTCGGCGCGCCGGCCAGTGCGGCCGACACGCCTGAAACCGACACGCTGACGATCAGCATCGGACCGGATCTGCCCTTCCTCGTCCATATCGTCGCGAAGGAGAAGGGTTGGTTCGCCGATGCCGGATTCAAGAATGTCGAGTTCAAGCAGTTCACCTCCGGCAACCTCGCCGGCGAAGCATTGCTCGCCGACCAGATCCAGCTTTGGACGCCCGGCAACCTGCCGCCTGTGGCGATGGTGCACAACGGCATTCCCGTGGTCGTCCTCGGCTCCAATGCCGTCAGCCACGGCCTTGAAAAGCTTGTCGTGCGCAAGGATGCCAGGATCGAGAAGCCCGAGGATCTCTACAAGGCCAAGATCGGCCTGCTGCTCAGTTCGACCTCGGGCGCGATGTTGGGAAACCTGGCGCGGAAATACAATCTCGATCCCTCCAAGCTCCAGGGCGTCAATTTGGCGCCGCCGGAAGGTCTCGCCGCGCTCAAGAGCAATGAGGTCCAGGGCATCATTTACTGGGAGCCCTTCCCCTATCAGGCCCTGCAAAGCCCGGATATGGAGTTGCTCCACACCGGCACGAAGAGCTACTTCCCGCAAAACAAGGGCGAGGATGTTCAGGTCTCGAACAACCGGACCGTCTGGGTCGCCTCGCAGGACTGGGTGAAGAAGAACCCGGTCGCGACGAAGGCTCTGTTGGGCGTGCTCCTCAAGGCGCAGGCCTGGGTCAGCGATCCCGCGCACCAGGACGAGGCGCTGAAGATATTCTCCGACTACCAGAAACAGCCCGTCGAGATGAACAAGGCCCTGATCGGCAACTATGTGTTCGATCCGAAATTCGACCAGGCCTATGTCGACGACATGAAGGCGATGGAATCGTACCTGAAGAGCACGAACCGTATTCCGAGCGAGGGCGACCCTCTCGACTATAGCTACTCCGGTCCCATGAAATCGATCGATGCGTCGCTTGTGGCGATCGACGGCAAGTGGAAACCCTGACCGACGGAGCGCCCGCGCAAGCGCGCGCTCGCTTTTTCCCGGAGAGGAAACCATGGCAGTAGTGAAATCGGCTCCGGTTTCAGTGGCGATAATCGGTGCCGGCTTCATCGCCGACTACCATGTGAACGGGCTGCGAAGCGCCGGGGGTGCCGTCGTCGACGCATTGGTGGGCCGCCGCGCCGAAACCACGGCACGCAGGGCGGCGGAGCTCTCCATTCCCCGATGGGAGACCGACTATCGTAAAGTGCTGGCCGATCCGGCGATCGACGCCGTCATCGTCGCGACACCCGACGATTCGCATTCGGCGATCGCGTGCGAGGCGCTCGCCGCGGACAAGGCCGTGCTCCTGCAAAAACCGATGGCGTTCGACGCAATGGAATGCCGGGGCATCCTTGCGGCGGCGGCGGCCTCCGCCGCGCCGCTCACCGTCAGCTTCATGCACCGCTACTTTCCCGAGGTGGCTTGGCTGAGACGCCTCCTCGGCGAAGGCGGGCTTGGTGCGATCCACATGATCAGGATACGCAATGCCACGCCCGGCGCGGACTGGAATGACTGGTTCTACGCTGCAAACCGTGTTTCCGGCGGCGTCGTAATGCAGCTCGGCGTCCATGGGATCGATCTCTGCCGCCATCTGTTCGGGCCCATCGTCGATGTTTCGGCCCGGATGCGGACCGCCAGGCCGCAACGCCGGTTGAAGGATGGACGTACTGTCCGGTCGCGTCTCGAGGATAACGCACTCGCCTCCTACCATTTGGCGAGCGGCGCCATGGTGACGCACGAAATGAGCTACACTGAGGTTGGAGGCTGCGACCGCTTCCGCCTCGAGGTTTATGGCGAGCATGGTTCCGCCTGGCTGAGAACCGGGCAGGGCGCCGCCGCGCTGTTGGCGCCCTCCATCACCGGACGAGACGAATGGGTCAACGCGGAAGTGCCCGCCGAACCCTTGGGCGCGGCGCACCATCGTCACTGGATAGACATCGTGAAGGGCGATGCGCCTCGCGACGATACGCCGGAGGCCGGCCTAGCCTCGATCGAGGTGGCGGAAGCGATCTATCGATCGGCTTCATCGGAGCGTCGCGAGACGCTGGGACCCGCAAGGAAGGGAGAACGGTCGTGAGTTTGCGCATCGGTATCCTCGGCGCGCAGCACTATCACGCCAATTTCTGGTTGCGCGCCTTTCTTCGTAGCGAGGGGGTGGAGATCGCGGGCGTCTGGGACAGGGATCCAGCAAGGGCGGGCGCCCTGTGCGAGAGCAACGGCGTCGCGGCCGTCGATGACCTCAACCTGTTGGTTGGCACATGCGATGCCGTCGCCATCTGCTCTGCGACCAGCGAGCACGTTGACCTGGTCAAGGCCGCGGCTGCGCAGGGCCGGCCGATCCTGTGCGAAAAGCCGCTGGGCGCGACCGTCGAAGATTGTGTTGAGATCGCAAGCGTCGTCGGGAAAAGCAACGTTCCGTTCATGCAGAGCTTTCCGAAACGGTTCGACCCGGTCAATCACGAAATAAAGGGCCTGCTTGAAAAAGGCGCATTGGGCAAGATATCGCTTTGCCGGATCAGGCATGGCCACGGCCATGGTTTCGAAGACGATTTCCGCCGGAGCTGGTTCGTGGACCCGGCTCTTTCCGGCGGAGGGACGCTTCTCGACGAAGGGGTGCACGCCGCCGATTTCCTTCGCTGGATGTTCGGCGAGCCGCGCGCGGTTTCTGCGGCGACATCTTCCGTCGCGCTCGGTCTGCCGGTCGAGGACGCAGCCGTGGCCACCTTCCATTACGGCAGCGGCATGTTCGCCGAAGTCGCGACGAGCTGGTGCTTCGCGGCGGCGGACGTTTCGATCGAGATCTACGGTACGGAAGGCACGCTTCTCCTAAGCGGCGTCGATCTTGCGTCCCGGCCGACACGGGAAAGCGGCTTCCTGCGCGTTTTCTCGCGCAAGGAAGGAAGCTGGTCCGTTTCGCCGACGACGCCGCATTTCAAGACCGGGATCTTCCACGAGCATGTAGCATGGGCCTTCGTCCGGGCATTGAAGGCAGGCGGTCCGATGCCGGTCACCCTGGAAGACGGGATGAGGGCGTTTGCCATGGTGGAGGCGGCATACCGCTCGGCTGCGAGCGGGAAGGTCGAAGCGATCCGCTCCGATGTCGGGCCAAAGCCGGAGGGCGTCCGGTGAGAGCCGTGGTGTGCGACATCGGCGGCACGAATACGCGGCTTGGCGTCTTCCAGGACGACACGCTTCTCGACGACAGCCTCGCGAGCTTCCGTAATACGGATTTCGCCGATTTCTCGAGCCTGCTCTCCTCCTACCTTCGGCAGAACGGGCATGGCGGCATCGACGCCGCCTGCATTGCGCTTGCGGCGCCCATCGGCCCGGACGGTGCGACGCTGACCAACCATGACTGGACTATCTCGCGGAGCGAAGTGAGCAAAATCACCGGGGCCGGAGCGATCCATTTCCTCAACGATTTCGAAGCTCTCGGCTTCGCGCTGCTGCGCGCCGACACCCTTGAAACGACCGTCTTGCGAGAGCGGAAACAGGCACCTGGGCAGAATTCGAGGCGAATGGTCCTCGGAGCCGGCACCGGCTTCAACGCGGCCGCTTTGCTGATCGACCCGATGACCGGAAATCCCGTCGTGGCGGCCGCCGAATGCGGCCACATGACCCTGTCTGTCGAGGGACCGGATGAATTCGAATTGCAGCAGTACCTGTCGAAAGGCCGTGGCCGGGCGTCGATCGAACGCGCCCTTTCCGGCCGTGGGCTGACCGAGCTCTATGCCTGGAACTGCGAGAGGCAGGGCCTCGAACCGGCACTGGGAGGCAGCTCCGCAATCGCCCGCCAGGCGCTTGCCGGGCAGGACGGCGCGGCCCGGCAGGCGGCGATCCAGTTCGCCCGGTTCCTCGGTCGCGTTACAGGTGACCTGGCGCTCGCCTTCCTGCCGCTGGGCGGCATCTATCTTACGGGCGGCGTTTCGCGAGCGCTCCTTCCCATCCTCGAGCAAGACCCCTCCTTCATGGCTGCTTTCCATGCAAAGGGCCGAATGAGCGAATTCATGGAACAGTTCCCGATCGCCATGCTCACCGACGACCGGGTTGCGCTTGCCGGTTGCGCTGCGTTCCTTTCGGCAGCGCCGTCAAGCCACGTGGCCCAGCGCAAGACGTGAATAGGCCTCGGACGGCGCGTCGTTCGAGGCCATCAGCCCGCGCATCAGCCCAACCATACGCGCCTCCACCGCAGGATCGACGAGCGGCCTCTCCTGCCCCGGATCGGTTTTCAGGTCGTAGAGCCGCGTGTCGCTTTCGAGCAGGGATCCCGGCCCGTAATTCGAATACATCGGCGAGCGCTCGATGACCGGCACCTTGAGAAGCGGAACCTGTTTCGTCCAGTTGAAAGGCGCGGCAAGCGTAGCCGCCGACAATTCCTCCGGCGTGAACAACCGATTGAGATGCGACGGCATGACCGTGTACTGGTAGATTTCCTGTGTCTTCAGGTCCGTTGGAAAGCGGTGGTAGGTGTAACGCCCGTCGGTGACGTTCACTGCGCCGCCGAAATAGCCGTAGATGGTGGCTTCGCGATCGCCATCCCTGAGCAGCGAACTGCCTTCGGTTTCCGCCGGCGGCTCGATACCGTACAGATCGAGGAATGTGGGCGCCATGTCGATCGACTGGGTAAGCCTGGTCGTGCGGCTGCTCCCAGGCGAACGCGGATCATGGGTAAACAGCGGAATGTGGACGATCTCCTCGTACATGTTCATCCGGTTCTTGGCCCAGAAATCGTGCTCGCCAAGCAGGAATCCATGATCCGTCGTGACGACAAGCGCGGTGTCTTTCCACATGTCGTACCGGTCGAAGTAATCGAGAAGCTGCCCGAGAAGGAAATCGCAGAGCGCTACGACGGCATAATAATTGGCCCGCAGCTCATTGGCCTCCTCCGGCAACTCATCTACGCGCCCGTAACGCGGCCAATCCCGAATCGGCCCGTTCCAGCCGGTCTTGAACGGCTCCTTGAATCGCGCCGGCGCATAGAAGGGCTCGTGCGGATCGAAGGTTTCGATCTGCAGGAACCAGTTGTCGGCCTGCCGGTTGGTGTCGAGGAATTCGAAACCTTGGCCGAAGCACTGCACCGAGGGGAAATCCTTCTCCTCGCGAATGAACTCGCGGTTGATGACATGCGGCAGGAACTTGCTGATCGGGTCGTTCGACAGTTGCCTCTCATGGTATTTTTCGCGAAGCCGCTCCCATGGCGGCTGCACCATCGCCTTCCAGGGGTCGCTCTCCTGCCCTCTGACGAAATCGAACGTCGAGTAACGGTTGTGATAGGTGGCGCCGCCGTCCTCCCAATAGTGATAATGGTCGGTGACGAGATGCGAATGCACGCCCCTGGTCTTCAGCAGTTCCGGAAAGGCGTTGTCGAAGGGCTCCAGTGGTCCCCAGCTTCGGTGCAGGAAGGTCAGGCGCCCTGTCAGCAGGTCGCGTCTTGCCGGCATGCAGGGCAGTGACCCGACATAATGTCGATCATGCACCCTGGTCCGTGCCGCCAGCCTGTCGAAATTGGGCGTCGGGATGCGCGTTCCGCCATAGCATCCGAGCATGTGCCGGTTAAGCGAATCGAAAAGAACGAAAACAGTCTTCACGACAGACAATCCTTCATGCCGGCCTTCATGCCGGCCTTCGTGCTGGAAATGGAGAGCGCTTGCTTCAAACCCTGGTGCCCGATGCCGCGCCGAAGAGGTGGACGTTCGCCGGATCGAAGCCGAGCCTCATCCGGTCGCCGACGGCAACACCCGGCCGGCCGGCGACGCGCCAGCAGACGTCCCGTCCCGCGATGTTGAGGATGACGTAGGTCTCGGCGCCGAGATTTTCGATCACCTGCACGGTGCCCGGCAGACCGCCGCTTTCGACCGGCCGCAGATGTTCCGGGCGCACGCCGAGTTCCACCGCATCTTCCCTGGCACCCGACGGGCCGAGGTCGATGCGGCCTTCGTCCGATGCCAGGAGCAGCCGTCCCCCCTCCACCTCGCAAGGGAACAGGTTGATGGCGGGCGAACCTATGAATTCGGCCACGAAGCGATTGGCCGGGCGATCGTAAAGCTCCAGCGGACTCCCCGATTGCGCGATCCGCCCCTTGTCGAGCACCACGATGCGGTCGGCCATAGTCATGGCCTCCACCTGGTCGTGCGTCACATAGATCGACGTGGCTTCGAGCCGCTGGTGGAGCTTTCTCACCTCGGTCCGCATCTGGACGCGCAACTGGGCATCAAGGTTCGAGAGCGGTTCATCGAACAGAAAGACCTTCGGCCGCCTCACGATCGCCCGGCCCATCGCCACACGCTGGCGCTGGCCTCCCGATAGCGCCTTCGGAAGCCTGTCGAGGTAGGGCTTCAACTCCAGCGAGGTCGCGGCCCCGTCGACGGCCTCCCGAATGATATCCGGCCTTTCCTTTCGGAGAGCCATGGAGAAGCTCATATTCCTTTCGACGTTCATGTGCGGGTAGAGGGCATAGCTCTGGAAGACCATGGCTATGTCGCGCTCGCGCGGCTCCAGATCGTTGACGACTTCGCCACCGATGGAGATGCGGCCTCCGGAAATATCTTCGAGCCCGGCGATCATGCGCAGCAATGTCGATTTTCCGCATCCCGAAGGCCCCACCAACACCACGAACTCGCCGTTTTGGATGGTGAGATCGACCCCATGGATCACTTCGGCGCCGCCAAATCGCTTGTGGACTTTTTCCAGTCGGACCTCAGCCATTGCGTCGTTCTCCGTTCACTTGACCGCGCCCATCGTCAGGCCCTGCACGACGAAACGCTGGCCGAAGAACATCAGGATCAGCGCGGGTATGGTCGACACGATCGACGCCGCCGCCATCTGCCCGTATTGAACCTCGTATTGCTGGGCGAAACGGGCGATCGCCACCGGCACAGTGGCCGTGGCACGACTGGTCAGGTTGAGCGCGACGGCGAATTCATTCCAGGAGAAGACGAAGGCCAGCACGCCCGCCGCGATCAGGCCCGGCGTCACCAGCGGCAGGGATATGCGCCGGAATACGTCGATCCTGTTGCAGCCGTCGACGCGGGCCGCATCCTCGATCTCCTTCGGTATCTCGCTGAAGTAAGCCATCATCATCCAGATCGTCATCGGCAGGTTAAGCGTGATGTGGGCGAGGATGAGGCCGGTCAGCGTCTCGTAGAGCCCCACTTCCCGGAAGATGAGGTACCAGGGACCGACCAGCGTCAGTGGAGGGATCATGTTGAAGATCAGCGTCCAGCCGAGAAAGGTCCGGGCGATCCATTTGTTCCAGCGCAGCCGGCTGAGCGAATAGGCCGCCAGGGTGCCCGCGACGAGGACCAGGAAGGTCGACACGCTGGCGACGACGACACTGTTCCAGACGTTGCCCGGGAAGTCGGAGCGGTGCGAATAGAGAACGTCGGAGTAGTTGAACCAGGTCGGAGAAAATATCCACGCCCCCTGCAGGATGGCGATCTCGTACTTGAAGGATTGGAGCGCCACCCACAGGAATGGCCCGATGATGGCTACGACGCCGGCTGCAAGGACCAGGTAGGCAAGCCAGCGGGTCGGGCCTTTCAGCACAAGCATCAGCGTGCCCCCACTGCCGCCGCGGCGCGCTGGCCGACCCACAGGAAAGCGATCGTCGCGGCGATGATCACCAGCGACAGCATGGCCCCATAACCCATCTGGTTCTGCTGGAAGAACACCTTGTAGAGATGGAGGCTGACCACTTCGGTCGACGTTCCAGGTCCTCCGGAAGTCAACAGGAAGACCTCGTCGAAGACCTTGAAGGCGAGGATGATGCGAAACAGCAAGGCGACGACAATCGCCGGTTTCAACAGCGGAATGATGATCTTGAAGACCAGTTCACGATTGCGGGCGCCATCGATGCGGGCAGCCTCGATCACCTCCTTCGGAAGGCCCTCGACGGCGGCGAAAAGGATCAGGAAAACGAAAGGCGTCCAGTGCCAGACATCGACGATGACGATCGAAAACAGCGCCAGCGAGACCGAGCCGAGCCAGTTGATCGGCTGAAGTCCGAATGTCGTGACGATCTGGTTCAGCACGCCGAAATCCATGCTGTACATCAGCTTCCACATCGAGCCGATCGCCACCGGCGGCATCAGGATCGGAACGATCAATATCGTACGGATGGTGCCCTTGAAGCGCGTCACCGACGCCACGAGGATTGCCAGCGTCAGGCCCAGCACGATCTCGACGGCGACCGCGACAACGGCAAAGACGAAGGTGTTCCAGAGCGCGATCCGGAAGATGTCGTCGTCCCGCAGATCCCGGAAATTAGCGGCCGGTGTGAAGGTCCAGATCTCCTTCGCCGCCTCGAAGCTGATGGTCGAGAGCGACATGCCGACCAGATTGACGATGGGATAGATGGTAAGAAGGATCAGGAGCACGGCCGCAGGCGCGATCGTGACCCATTTGAAGTGCCTGTCCAGGAACTGGATCGCGCCGACGTAGCGGGGCGTGTGATGCGCGTCGATTGTCAGGAATTCCTCCACATCGCCTGAATATGCTTCCCGGCTCCAGCCTCGGTGCGTGCCGCCGGCTCCGCGGTGCGGAGCCGGCTAGAGCATGATCCGGAAAAGTGGGTACCGGTTTTCCGAAAAGATCATACTCAAACAAAGAGATAAGAGCATAATGCGATTCAATCCGATCGCATCACGCTCCAGATGCATCGATCACTCCGGCAGCGGATCCAGCTTTCCCGTCTTGCGCCCGCTCTTCTGGAATGTCTGGTAGAAGTCGTCGGCCGCCTTGTTGAGCGCCTGGGCCGAGGTGAGTTCGCCGATCAGCGCCTGGTTGAGCCTCAAGCCGAGCGCATTGGTGACCTCGGCGCTTTCCGCATAACCGAACACCTGCTTGCCGTAGGGGATTTCATCCTGATAGGCCTGCATCCAGCGGAATTTCTCCTGCTTCTTCAGGTCGGAATCGAAGACGTCGCTACGCACCGGAATGCCGCCGCCCTCGGCGTACGCGTATTGCGCCTTGTAGGTAAGGAACCAATTGGAGAAGGCGATGGCGCCCTTTTTCCCTTCCTCCGAGGCATTCTTCGGGATGCCGAAGACCCAACTCCCGATCGCGGCACCCGGATGGCCATCCGCCGTCGCGCGCGGCAGCACGGCCGCATAGATCTTCCCGACAACCGCCGATTTTTGCGGATTGTCGAAATTGGGGAAGGCGGCGACCACGCCTTGAGCCTGCATGCCCTTGCCGGTCTGTATGAGCTGGATCAGATCTCCCTGACCGAGCGTTCCGGCGTTTGCAGGGCCGCATTTATGGCCGATCTCGATATATTTATCGAGCGCCGCCTTGGCTTGCGGGCTGTTGATGGTGACGGTGAAGTCGCCGTTCTCGGCGTCCTTCACGTCCTGGGCGCCGTAGGAGAGCATGTACGCCATCCAGTCGTAGTAGATCGAATCGCCCTTTTCGCCGCGCTGCAGATAGCCATAGGTCTGCGGCGGATTCTGAAGAACCTTGCAGTTGGCGAGAACGTCGTCGAAGGTGACCGGCGGCTTCAGACCCTTCTCGTCGAAAACATCCTTGCGATAATAGAAAAGCTCGACATTGCCGTTCGGGGCATAGCCCATGAGCTTGCCCGTCTTGCATGTCCTGAACTGCTTGGCGGCGTCCCAGCAGCCGGCGTCGCCGAGAGAATAGACTTCCTTCGGAACCTCGAATTTGGGATCGACCTCCTGCATGGGGGTGAGGAAGCCGCCCTTGTAGAACTCGATCGTCCAGGTGCTGTTGATGTTGATAAGATCGTAGGGGCTCTTGTTGGGGTCCCTGACTGCGCTCCGGCCCTTCTCGAGCATGCCCGGAAAGGGCGTGACATCGAGGTTGACCTTGTTGCCGGTCTGCTGCTCGTAAAGGTTCACGACGCTTTCGAACCCATTGTACCATGGCGAGGCGTTGATCAGGATCGTTATGGGCGCTTGCTTGCCGACATCCATGAAGTTTTCGGCGGCCAATGTCGGATAGGCGGCCATGGCCGCTGCCGCCATTGCGAGCACAAGCGTCGGCCCTGTTCTCGTTTTCATGTTTTCCTCCCTTTCGCTCTGGCACATGATTGCCAAACCATTCGCGCCCGCGCACCGGCCATGCGCTGCTCGGGAACGGTGACCCGCCGCGCGGCCGGTATGGCCCGGCCTTCCCAGGCGCCTTCCGCAGGATAGCTTTTGGACTACTCGTTCGAAAATGATATTCGATGTTCCTGGATATAACTTGTGGGAATGTCATGGATCGCAATCTCCGCGCCTTCAGTGCTGTCGTAGCAACGGGAAACCTGACCTCGGCGGCAACCCATATCGGCCTCACCCAGCCCGCACTGACCAAGACCATTCGGCGGCTTGAGGAAGAGTTCGGTGCCAAGCTGTTCGTCCGAACGCCACGCGGGATGGCGCTTACGGAAGCGGGACAGAAACTCAAGGCGAGGGCCCAGGCGATCGACATGCACTATCGCCAGGCGCGTGAGGAGCTCCATGCGATAGCCACCGGGTCTGTCCACAAATTCTCTGTCGCGGCCGGCGCCGTCTACCATATGACCATCGCGCCGGATCTGGTGAAGCTGCTGAGCTCGGAGTTCCCCGAAACCGACTTTGTTCTCGACTTCGACGTGGCCGGCATCACGCTGCCCAAGCTTATCGGAGGCGAGGTGGACCTTATGCTGGGGGCGGTCCATGGCGTGCCGCCGGAAGGTATCGCGACGAAAGAATTCCTCGATGTCGAAGTGACGCCTTATTGCTGCAGGCACAGCCGGCTTGCGACGTACCCGGAAATCAGTCCCTCCGATCTGGCGGGATGCAAGTGGATCATCTACAAGCGCGACCAGCTCATAGCGGAGCGTCTACGCCTCTATTGCGCGGACCACATCCTGCCGACGCCCGTCATCCGCATGGAGATCGACGTTCTTGCTGCGAGCTTTCGTATCGTCAGTGGGACCGAATTCCTGACTTTGGCGCCGACATCCCTTGAGGCGGTCGCCGCGACCGCCGGCCTGGTTCCCCTTCACCTGCAGCGCCCCATCTGGAAATTCGTGTCCGGCGCCTGGTTTCGCGAGTCTTCGCGCGAATATCCGATCATGCGTCGGGCTCTGCAGCTTCTGCCGCTACTGGCGGAGAATGACGTCAGTCAGGATCATTACCCCAAGTTATATTGAGCGTGACTTAATATCATTTTCGTGCCCTGGCGGCGGCGGCTAGTTTGGTGTCGAACCAACGCTTCCGCCGCGGTGCGACACAAGGATCCGGTGTCCATGAAAAAACCGAACGTCATTATTTTCTTCACTGATCAGCAGCGCCACGACACGACGGGCGTTCACGGCAATCCGATGGGGCTGACGCCTAATTTCGACAGGCTCGCAAGAGCCGGAACCCATCTCTACAATTCCTTCACCAGCCAGCCGCTGTGCGGCCCGGCGCGGGCGTCCATGCAGACAGGACGCTTCGCCACCCAGACAGGTGTCTTCCGCAACGAGATTCCGCTGCCGGACAATGCGGAGACGATGGCCAAGATCTTTGCCCACAACGGCTACGAGACCGCCTATATCGGAAAATGGCACCTGGCCGGAAAGGACCCCGTGCCAAAGCACCTGCGTGGCGGGTACCAGAACTGGCTGGCGGCCAACCATCTCGAATTCGTCTCCGACGCCTACGATGCCGTCGTCTTCGATGACGATAACAACAAGCGCAAGCTACCCGGCTACCGCGTCGATGCGCTGACGGATGCCGCCATCCGCTTCTGCGATACGCATCAGGACGACCCTTTCTTTCTTTTCGTTTCCTTTCTGGAGCCGCATCATCAGAATCATGTGGACGACTATCCGCCTCCCGATGGCTATCGCGAGGCTTTGACGGCGACCCAATGGACGCCGCCGGATCTCGCGACGCTCAAGGGTACCAGCACATGGCACCTCGGCGGCTATTACGGGATGGTCAAACGTCTCGACGAGGCATTCGGCCGGCTGATGGATGCCTTGAAGAGCCTGGACATGATCGACAACACGATCGTCATGTTCACCTCCGACCATGCGTGCCATTTCAAGACCCGCAACGACGAGTACAAGCGCTCTTGCCACGAAAGTGCGGTACGCGTGCCGAGCATGATCACGGGACCCGGCTTCAACGGCGGCGGGCAAGTACGGGCCATGTTCAGCACTATTGATGTCGCACCGACCCTGCTCGATGCATCGGGACTCGACGTGCCCGAAAGCATGGTCGGCAAGTCCATCATGCCCGTCATTCGAGATTCCCGCACGCCATGGCGGCAGGATCTGTTCTTCCAGATCAGCGAAACCGAGACCGGCCGGGCGTTGCGGACGCACCGCTGGAAATACGGCGTCACGTCGGAATATCACGAGGATGCGCCACGTTCCGACGTGTATCGGGAATGCTATCTCTACGATCTGGACAGCGACCCTTACGAGATGGTCAACCTGATAGGCATGGGCGTCTTCCGGAGCCTCTGCGACGATCTGAAGAAGAGGCTACTGGGATGGATTGCCGAGATCGAGGACGGGCACCGCCCGCAGGTTCTCGACGCCCCCGAGCGGGAGTCTCGGCAGTATCGACATCACCCGGCCGATCTCCTCGAACTGCAGAAGAGCAGGGAGAATGAAAAACAGGCCTGAACGCCTCCGGTTTGGATGCGATCCCGGCGACGTCAGCGCATGATGTGATAGCGGGCCGTTGAGACGCTTCATGGGATCGCCCGCGTCAACGACCATTCGCCCGCTTGCCTGGAAGTCGATGCGAGGACGTCCGTATCGAGCGTTATTCCGAGGCCCGGCGCATCGGGCAAGGCCGAATGCCCGTCTTTGAACCGAGGCAGGCTGTCGCCTACGAGGCGCCAGAAAAGGTCGCTTTCCTCGAACTGCACTTCCAGCTTGTCGAAACGGGCCATAGCCGCCGACACATGGAGACTGGCGGCGTGGGCAACGGGTCCGCTTGGATTGTGGGGCGAACATGCAACGCCGCATCGCTCAAACAGGCCGGCCAGCCGCATCATTTCCCGGACGCCGCCGGCATATTTCACATCCGGCATCATGACGTCATAGGCTCCGGCTTCGGCGAACGGGCGGTTGTGTCCCAGCCCGATCAATTCCTCGCAGCCGGCGAGCCGCATCCCGGCGTCGTTCGCGAACTCGCGCAGCCGCCGAATGACCGGGATCGTCTCTAAAGCCTCGGGTACGGGACACTCGACCCAGCAGACGCCGAGCGCCCGGGCTTCGTCGATAAGTCTTTTCGCCGAGGCCTCGTCGAAGCGCCAGTGGCAGTCGACCATGAGTTCGAGTTCGCCGATGGTCCTGGCAACCGCGGCGACACGGTCGAGGCCCGGGGCCATGGCCTCGATGATCCGGACCGCATGCCGCGCAGCCTCATTGACCTCGTCGAAGGGCGCGAGCTTGAAGGCGGTGAAACCGGATTCCAACGCCAGCCGTGCGCTGGCCGCGAAGCTGGAAGGTGAGCGGTCGACCGTGCGGCGGTTGATGTTGGCATAAAGCGGGATGCGCTCCCGCCGCGCGCCGCCGAGGTAATCGGCCAGGCGTTTGCCGTCGCGCTTAGCCGCGATGTCGTGAAGGGCCTGGTCGACGGCGGAGATGAAGGCGGCTTCCGCCAGGGTCTTGCCTCGAACCGACATCGAGATCGGCTCAGCCATTCCCAACAATGACGGCGCGAACCGGTCGCCGGCCTTTTTGACCATGACCTCGCGCCCCTGAAGCGAAGCCTCGCCAAGGCCGGTCATTCCCGAAGCGGTGCCGACCTCAACAAAAAGCCACCGCGTCCTTGGCGATACCTCGACGTCGTGAAGACGGATATGGTTGATTACGTCAGCCAACCTCAACTGCCCCCAACGCGGCCGCAGGCACGGTCATTCTCATTCGTTCGAGAAGTTCCTGCCTGGCCTTGAGCACGTGCGCTCCCATGAGAACGGCGGAGCCTTCCGCATCGTTGTTTCGAAAGCATTTGGTCAAATGACGATGATCACTTGCTACCCCTGCAAAGCGTTCTACCCGGCGAAGGCGGGCTCGGCCAGCCCTTGCACGCCGGGTTCGATCGCAAGCAGCGCGCCCGCCAGGGGTTCGGCCACAAGCTGCGTCGCGTCGAGCCCCTGACGCGCAGTGGTGATGTAGAGACGGTCGAGCCTTTCTCCGCCGAAACTGCAAGACGTCGGTCGCGAGACCGGAAGCCGATAGATCACATGCGCGGAACCATCCGGCGCGGAGCGGACAAGGCATCCGCCGCCGAAACGCGCGTTCCAGATATGTCCTTCACTATCGACCGTCGCCCCGTCCGGGCGGCCCGGTATCAGTCCGGGTGGAACGACGGTCCCGAGGCGACGGAAGGAGACGCCGGTTTCGGTCATCTCGAAAGCATCGAGGCTCTCCTTCGGCGTATCGGCGAAATAAAACCGCCGCCCTTCCGGCGAGAAACAGATCGCGTTCGGGATGGTCACGCCGGAAATCAGTTCGACCGGCATTCGCGAGGCTTCCAGCCGGAAGAGGCCCCCAGTGTCTGTCCTGCCGAAATCGCGCATGCGCGTGAACCAGAGACGGCCCTGACGATCGCAACGCGCATCGTTCGTCCGATCTTCCGGATGCCCGGCGGTGAAATCAAGGATTCGCCCGAGCGATTGCGTGCCGGGATCAAACGAAAAGAGGCCCGATTGCAGCCCCATGATGACGCCGCCCATCGCCCGCAGCGCGACCGACCCGGCAAGCTCCGGCATCGGCCATCGAGCCACCTCTCCGCTTCTCACATCCAGCCGGAAGAGCGCGGGCGCCCTTATGTCTGTCCAGTAGAGCGCCCGTTCGTGTTGCGACCACACCGGCGACTCTCCAAGCACGTTCCCGCACGCGACCGCGACATGCACTTCCACCTGGCGACAGGAGATATCGGGCGCGGCCGGCATGAACTATCGGGCCTTGCGCGTCGAGCTGCGCGCGATGATTTCGAAACCCATATCCACAACCGAACCCTCGACCGGCTTGCCGGCGATACGGTCGAGCAGCAGTTCGGCCGCTCGTGCACCGATCTGGGGGTGGGGGAGGCGAACGGTGGTCAATCCCGGCTGCACGTAGGCCGCCAGATCGATGTCGTCGAAACCGGCTATCCCGAAATCCTCCGGCACGCGCAATCCGCGCCGCTGACACTCGAACAGCGCCCCTATCGCGACGAGGTCCCCGCCGCAAAACAGCGCCTCGGTGTCCGGCCTGCGCTCCAGCAATTCGTGGAGGCTTCTTGCGGCGCTGGCCAGATCCATGCGCACCTCGGCCATGAGCGCCGGATCGGGATCGAGGCCGAATGCTTCGACGCCGCGCCTGAAGCCGGCGACGCGGCCCCTCTGCCGCTCATTGTCCTTTGTGGGAAGGCTGAAGAACGCGACCTTCCGGTAGCCGCACCCGGCGAGATGCCGCATCATAGCGAAGGATGCGTCTACGTTCGAGAACCCCACGACCATATCGATCGGCTCACCGTCGAGGCTGGCGATCTCCACGACGGGTACCCGGCTCACCTCGAGCATGTGCCGGGCACGGTCGGTATGGGTCGTACCCGTGAGGTAGATGCCGTCCGCGCGCCGGGAGAGAAACTCCAGGATGAGGCTTTCCTCCTCATCCACCGAGAAATTGGAACCGCCGAGAAGCAGCTGGTAGCCCCGGCTTCTCAAAACGGTCGCCATGCCGCCGGTGAATTCGGTCGCCACGGAACTTTGGAAAGTCGGAATGATCGCGCCGATCAGACGCGTCTGGTTGGACGACAGGCTGCCGGCAACCCGGTTGGGGATATAGCCGAGCGACGCTACCGCCGCCATGATGCGCTCGCGCGTCGCCGGCGCGACGCTATCGGGCAAGCTCAACGCGCGCGAAACCGTGATCGGCGCGACTTCCGCGAGGCGCGCGACCTCCCGGACTCCGATCCGCTTTGTCTGGCGGGTGCTGTTTCGCTTCACCTCTGACATGGAGAATCCGCTTCTACCTACATGGCTCTAAAACGGCAACGTGATGCGAGAAGACGATTGACTCAATAATATGACACCGGTACCATAATGGCAACTGGACGAGGGTTCGGGAGGATTTCGTCGGTGAAGGCAGATGCTTTCAGCGAAAGAGGTATGCCGGCGGTGCCAGGTCGCAACCCGTCGGCCTACAGGCCTAGCCGCGCCTGGGGCACGGTGACGGAAATCGCCGTCTATCTGCGCACGATGGCGATCTTCCTGCTCGTCTGGCATGGCGCCGCCATGTGGATCGCAAATCCCATCCTGTTGCCGACCCCTGTCGATGTCGCCCGAAGCTTCGTCGATCTTGCCGGAAGCGGCGAGATGATAACCAATATCGTCGTCAGCGTCCGCCGGCTGGTGTTGAGTTTCCTTCTGGCGGCGGTGATCGCATTGCCGCTCGGCTTCGCGATGGCCCTGAACCGCTTCCTCTTCGATATGGTCGATCCGACCGTCGAGCTTCTGAGGCCGATCTCGGGCATCGCCTGGATTCCGCTTGGCCTGTTCATCCTCGGCATCGGAGACGCGTTGCCTACCGCGATCATGTTCTACGGCGCCTTCTTCCCGCTCCTCATCAACACGATCACGGCGGTGCGTTCGGTCGACCGCTCCTACCTCGATGCGGCGCGTACATTGGGCGTCGCACGGTCGACCGTTCTTGCCCAGGTGATCGTGCCCGCTGCCCTTCCCGGCATACTCGTCGGCGCCCGCCTGGCGGCCGGCGCCGGCTGGATGTCGATGGTCGCGGCGGAACTGATCGGCGCGCCTTCGGGACTGGGATTTGCCGTCGAATGGTACCGCGAATTGCTGATGACATCGAAGGTACTCGTCTTCATCGTGCTGATTGGTCTCATGGGCTATCTGTTCGACCGCGCCCTGCGCTATCTGCAGCGCCGCCTCACACGCTGGGCCGAGCCGAGGGGCGCGTGATGACAAGGGCGCTGAACTCCTCGTTCCTGCGCGCGGCGATCCTGCCGGTCGGGCTGTTGATCATCTGGCAACTGGCCGTAACGCTTGGCTCGCCGACGCCGCGCACCCCGAGACCGACCCAGGTCGTGACTGCCGCCTGGCAGCTTATCGGCAACGGCGACATACCGCTCGCGCTCCTGCAAAGCCTTTGGCGCGTTCTTGCCGGCTTCGCCTGGGCCACCGGTCTCGCCCTGGTGCTCGGTGCGCTGATGGGAACCTATCGCTCCGTTGACCGCTCCATCGATCCGCTGGTCGAAAGCTTCAGGCCGATCGCTCCTATCGCGCTTTTGCCGCTGGCCATCCTCTGGTTCGGGACCGGCACGCCGGCAGCGGCCTTCATCGTCGGCTATGCTGCGTTCTTCCCGATGATCGTCAACACGATCCACGGTGTGAAGAGCGTCGACCCGCAATTGATCCGCGCCGCCCGCACGCTCGGCGTCGACCGCCTCACCATCCTGCGCACCGTCGTGGTGCCCGGAGCGCTTCCCTACATCTTCGTCGGTTCCCGCCTCGCGCTCGGCGTCGCCTGGACCTCGATCATCGCCGCCGAACTCGCGGTCGGGGCTAAGGCCGGCGGCGGCGCAACCGGCGGTATCGGCCAGATGATGTTCGTCTTCTACGCCTACAGCGTCGATCTGAACGGCATCATCGTGTGCATGATATCCGTGGGCGTCGTCGCGCTCGTGATCGATCGCGGGCTGCGCCGGCTCGAACAATGGATGATGCCATGGAAACGCTGAACGACGCCGCGCCGAAGCTTCGCCTGCGCGACGTGCGCAAGGAATTCGTCCTGCCCAGGACGGGCGAGCGAACCGTCGCGCTGGAGGAAATCGGCCTTGACGTGAAAGCGGGCGAATTCCTTTGCATCGTGGGGCCGTCCGGATGCGGCAAGACCACGATCCTCAACATGATCGCCGGCCTGACGGCGCCGACCGGCGGCAGTCTTGAACTCGACGGCAAACGCATAGAAGGTCCAGGCGCCGAGCGCGGCGTCGTTTTCCAGGACTATGCGTTGTTTCCCTGGAAGACCGTCCGGGAGAACATCGAGTTCGGGCCGCGCTACCGCAAGGATTCGACCCTTACCAAACAGCAGCGGGACGAGCGCGTCCGCCACCTCATCGACCTGGTGGCGCTGAGCGGGGCGGAAAACAAATACCCCTACGAGCTTTCGGGCGGCATGCGCCAGCGCTGCGCCTTTGCCCGGGCGCTCGCGAACGAGCCCGAGGTACTGCTGATGGACGAGCCATTCGCCGCTCTCGATGCACAGACGCGCGTCATCCTGCAGGAGGAACTTCTGCGCATCTGGGGCGAGACCGGCGCCGAGGCCGAGCGGCGGACCGTCGTCTTCATCACCCACGGCATCGACGAAGCGGTGTTCTTGGCCGACCGGGTCGTGGTGATGGCCAGCCATCCCGGCAGGATCCGGGAAGTCAAGGCGGTCGACCTGCCGCGGCCGCGCAAGCCGGAGGTACGGGCAAGCGCGGCCTTTCAGGAACTCGTCGAGCATATCTGGCAGCTCATACGCGACGAAGCCTACGCCGCCACGGTCAGAGCATAACCCGGCCCAAAAGGCCAAACTTGGAGGAGACGAAATGACCAACAGAAAAGGCAACAGCATAAACCGGCGCACCCTGCTTGCGGCAGGCGTGGCCGGCATCGGCGCCGCGGCGCTCTACCGACCTTCGGTCGTGCGCGCGGCCGAAGAGGCATCCGTCTCGGTCGGCCGCCAGCCCTGGGCCGCGGGGAATTCGCCGATTACCCAATACATGATGCAGCAGAAGCTGTTCGAGAAGCACGCCGCCAAGCAGGGATACAATCTCAAGGTCGACTGGCGCGACTATCCGTCGGCCCAGCCGCAGGTCGAGGCCTTCGTCAGCAACAATCTCGACCTGGGCATGTGGGGCAACACTCCCATCATTAGAGGTCTTGCCGCCAAGCAACCCTGGAGCATCCTCAACGTCGGCGAAGGCCACCTGCGTTTCGTTGTCGCCACGCGTTCCGGCAGCGGCATCCGCAACGTCCAGGACCTGAAGGGCAAGACCATCGGCGCGCTTCTCGGCGGCGATCCCTATAACGCCCTTTCGCAGATCCTGCTGTACGAGCTCGGCTCCGGCGATCCGAAGGCGAACGGCATCAACATCGTCAACGTCCCGACCCAGGCGCAAGCAGCCACCGTGCCGACCGGCATGGACGCCGCCGTCGTGATCTATCCAGCGTTCCTGAAGGCGCAGAAGGACCTCGGCACCGTCGGCATCGTCAATTCCTACGGCTATACGGAAGATTACTACAAGGGACCCGAGGGCGAAGGCGCAGGCATCCTGCTTCCATCCGTGAAGAAGTCGCCCTTCTATCCGGACGGCTACTATCTGCACCGCTCCATGTGGATGGCGCAGAACAAGCTTTTGGACAAGACGCCGAAGCTGGCGGTCGCCTTCATGAGCGCCCAGCAAGAGGCCCTCGAGGCGCTGGTGAAGATGGATCCCGGCGACGTCTCTCAACTCGTCAAGAAATACTGGGAGCTGCCGCCGGACCTCGGGGCCAAGGTCTGGAAGGACGACGTGCTCTACGCCCGCAAATGGGTGTGGTCGACGCGCGGCGATGTCAGCGCCGTCGTGGCCGCCTCGAAGTTCATGGTCGCCGGCGGTCTCATCCCGCAACCGACCACCTGGGATCAGATCAACGGGGCTATTTCGAAGGGCGCGCCGCTGATGCAGCAAGCCTATGACGCTTCCGGCAAGGTGCCCGATGAATCGGCCTTTACGGCCAAGGACGTATCCGACGTGCGCGGCCTGCCTGTCTGGGAACAGTCGAAGTGGCCGAAGGAAAATTGAGCCGGACGTAACGCCAGAACTGAAGGAACGAGGCGGCGAACATGAAGAATATCGGATTTGTCGGTCTGGGCACCATGGGCGGCCCGATGGCACGCAACGTGCTGAGGAAGGGCTTTCCCGTAAAGGGTTTTGACCTCGATCCAGCCGCTGTCGAAAGGCACAGGGAGGCCGGCGGCACGACCGCCGGCTCCCCGAAGGAAGCCGCGGAAGGGGTGGATGTCCTGATCACCATGTTGCCGGACGGGCCCGACGTGGAACGGGCGATCCTGGGCGAGGACGGCGCCATCAACGGCCTGAAAGCCGGCGCGGTAGTCGTCGATATGAGTACGATCGATCCCGCCTATACCCGCAGGATCGGTAAAGCGCTGGCCGAGCGCGGCGTCGCCATGGTCGACAGCCCGGTCGGCAAGACCGCCGACCATGCCATCGCCGGAACCTTGACGCTGATCGTCGGCGGCGACCGGAAAGTCGTCGACGACGTGCGTCCCGTGCTCGATTGCATGGGAACGGACTTCTTTTATTGCGGCGAACTCGGCATGGGCGAGGCGATGAAGCTCGCCAACAATTTCCTTGCCAATACGATCCTCTCGGCGACCAGCGAGGCCCTCGTCATGGGCGTCAAGGCGGGGCTCAGCCTGGAGACGATGATGTCGGTCATGCGCACGACCATGGCCTGGAACAACCAGCTCGGCGTGTCGATGCCGAAGAAGGCGCTCGCGGACGATTTCTCGCTCGGCTTCATGGTGCGGCTGGCGGAGAAAGACCATCGCCTCGCGGTGCAGATGGCGAAGTCGCTCGGCGTGGAGACCCCGGTCGGATCGGCCGCTTTCGACGTCCTCAAACAGGCCTCCGGCAACGGGCTTGCCGGCCTCGATGTCAGTGCCGTGCTTCGGCTGCGCGAGGAGCAGGCCGGCGTCAGGGTTCGCCTGGCGAAATAGACCGGAAGGATGCCCATGGAACGCAGACGCATCGGCCGGACCGGGCTAGAGGTGACGGTGCTCGGCTTCGGCTGCGGACCGATCGGCGGCCTCTTCGAGCAAGTACCCGACGAACAGGCGCGGGCAGCGGTGCGCGCTGCCCGCGATGGCGGCATCACCTATTTCGACGTCGCACCCTTCTACGGCATCGGCCTTGCCGAGCATCGCCTCGGCGAAGCGCTGCGTGGGAGGAAGAACGACTTCATCCTCTCCACCAAGGTCGGCCGGCTGCTTCGGCCGGCCGCATCCGGCATTCCGCAGGAGACGATGTTCCGCGAGGCGCTGCCCTTCGAGATCGTCTACGACTACACGTATGACGGCATCATGCGGTCTGTCGACGACAGTTGCCAGCGGCTGGGCATTCCGGGTGCCGACATCCTCTACGTCCATGACGTGAACCGGAGATGGCACGGCGACGCCGTCGACCAGCGTTTCAGGGAAGTCATGGAAGGCGGCTACAGGGCGCTGGAAAAGCTGCGCGCGGCGGGCGCAGTCAAGGCGATCGGCGTAGGCGTAAACGATCCGGACATCCTCGTGCACTTCGCCGAGGCCGGCGATTTCGACTGCTTCATGCTGGCCGGTCGCTATACGCTGCTCGAACAGACGCCGCTCGAAAAGCTGTTCCCGGTCTGCGAAAAACGCGGCATCTCGATCGTCGCCGCCGGTCCGTTCAACTCCGGGATCCTTGCTACAGGAGTGAAACCGGGCGCCAGATATTTCTACTCCGAAGCCGCCCCCGGGATCCTCGACAAGACAGGCAGGATCGAGAAGGTCTGCGCGCGGCATGGCGTGCCGCTTGCCGCGGCGGCGCTGCAATTCGCACTTGGCCATCCGGTCGTGGCAAGCGTCGCTACCGGCATGGTTTCGTCGCAGGAGGTGGAAGTCAATCTCCGTCACATGGCGCAGATCATACCGCAGGATTTCTGGCTGGAACTCAAGCGCGAGGGCCTGCTAAGGCAGGAGACGCCGCTTCCGCGGACGATGTCGGCGGCCTAGGGCGCGGCGCGATCTTTCAGATTCGCTCAGTGCGCCTTAGTGTCTTGATTTTGTGCATGTCTCTATCCCGAAACCGGAGCCGCTTTCGGGAGACATGCCTGGCACGAGAACCAACACATGGCCGAGAACACATTCCTTGGATTTCCACGCGGATCGGGTCGGGCGGGGACACGCAATCATCTGCTTATCCTCGGCATTAACGGCCTGGTCGTGGCAGCCGCCGGCCGCATCGCCGCCGCCCTGCCCGGCTCGAAGTTTGTCGCCACGCCCTATGGACGCGGCCAGTTCGGCCCGGACAAGGAATGCCATTTCCGTCAACTGGTCGGCATTGGCGCCAATGCCAACAATGGCGCTGTCCTGATCGTCGGCGTCGATCGCAAATCCGCCGACGAGGTTGCGGATGGCATCGCAGCCAGGTCCTCGGCGCTTGTCGAGGCGGTGACGCTCGACGATACGCATGAGGACGCGCTTGCGCTGGCCGCGCTCGGCATCCGCGCCGGTTCCCGGCTGGCACGAGAAATCTCGCAAGAACGCAGGCAGCCTGTCCCCGTTTCCGAACTCTATGTCGGTGTCGAATGCGGTCATTCCGACGCAAGTTCGGGGCTCGCCACGAACCCGCTCTCCGGCGCCCTGGTCGACCGGTTGGTCGATGCCGGCGGGACGGCGGTGATCGGCGAAACGATCGAATGGCTGGGCGCCGAGCATGCCCTGCGCCATTGCGGAGCAAAGCCGCAGATGGGCGAGGCGATCGTCCGTGCCGTTGCGGCGCGCGAGGCGGCGGTCACCGCCATTGGCGTCGATCTCCTCGGCAACAATCCGGGCGCGGAGAATATTCGCGGCGGCCTCTCGACCATCGAGGAGAAATCGCTGGGCGCGGTGGCGAAAGCCGGCTCGCGGCCCGTCTCCGGCCTGCTGCCCTTCGCCGGGCCGCCGGAACGCACCGGCCTTTACCTGATGGACGGGCCGAGCTTTTCCCCGGAATCAATGACCGGCTTCGTTGCTTCGGGAACCCAGATGATCCTGTTCACGACGGGCCCCGGAAACTCCTATTGCAGCCTGCTTGCCCCGACGATCAAGATCAGCGCCAACCCGCAGGCCCACGAACATGTCTCCAACCAGCTCGACTTCGACGCACGCGGCGTCTTCGAGGCCCACGAAACGCTGGACGCGGCCGCCGATCGCCTCTTCGACGAAATGATCGGGTTCGCCTCCGGGACGCTCACCTGGGGCGAGGCCGTCGGCGAGGGCGCCGAGTGCTTCACCCGTATCGGGGCATCGCTATGAGCGTGGGAAAAGATGCCGCCAACTGGGACGCGGTGCAGATAGCATCGGGCGATCATGTCGCCGTCGCGCTCCGGGACCTCTCAGGCAGGGTGCGCGTCCGGCAAGGTAGTGAAATCGTAGAGATCACCCTGTCGGACGCGATCCCGCTCGGTCATAAATTCGCGCTCGTCGATCTGCCTGCGGGCAGCGAGATCCGCAAATACGGAGCGCCTATAGGACGGGCGACGCAACCGATACCGGCGGGCGCGCATGTGCACACCCACAACCTCGTCAGCCAGAGGGCAGCGCAAAAGGCCGGGAACGGCTGACCGTCGCCAAGACGGATACGGTGATTTCGGGGGCTCCGCACAACGAGACCCCCGCTGCCGTCATCCTCGACAACCGCGAGAAGATACCGAGCGCGCCGCAGCCGCCTGACGATCGGGCTCTCGAAGGCGTTCAAGACAGCCGTTTGGGCGTTTTGCGGCCCGCAGCGGACGGCGCATTGGTTGCGGCCCGGCCCACGCGAAGTCAGGGGCGTGAAGACGGCGTTACCGTCAGCTGTCTGACCCCGGAGCGGCCGACCATCGTGAAGACCGTTTCCCGGTCGATCCGTTCGGCGGTGAGCATACGCACCAGATCGTCCACGCCGGCGATGGCGTGACCGTCGATTGCCGAGACGATATCGCCTTCCCTGAGACCGGCTTTCGCTGCCGGCCCATCCGCCTCGATCGAGCGCAGCCGCACGGCGGTCCGGCTCGTCACCTGCGACAGCAGCGCGGCGCGGCGCGGCAAGGCGACGGTATCGGCAGAAACGCCGATGAAGGCGCGGCGCACGCGGCCGAAGCGAATGATTTCGGCGATGACGAAGCTGGCGGTGTTGGAGCCGACGGCGAAGGCGATGCCCTGCGCACCGCGGATCATGGCGGTGTTCACGCCGATCACCTCACCGGACGAGGATACCAGCGGGCCGCCGGAATTGCCGGGATTGAGCGCGGCGTCGGTCTGGATCACGTCGTCGATCAGGCGCCCGGTCGAGGCGCGCATCGAGCGGCCGAGCGCGGAGACGACGCCGGTCGTCACCGTCCATTCGAAGCCGAGCGGATTGCCGATGGCAATGGCGATCTGACCACGGCGAAGGCGCTTTGAATCGCCCAGCGGCGCGATATCCGAAAAATGCCCGTCTGCACGTACAAGGGCAATGTCGGTATCGGGGTCGCGGCCGAGCACACGACCCTCCGTCGACGCACCGTCCGGCATCGCAATCCGAACGACACGCGCGTCATCGACGACATGGAAATTGGTGACGACCAGGCCGTCCGGCGCGATGACGAAGCCGGAGCCCTGTCCGGCAGCCTGGCCGCCGGCAATGCGTTCGATGCTGCAGACGGCGGGGCCGATCCGGTCGACGGCGTCGGCGACGGTTGCGGAATAGGTGTCGAGCAGGCGGGCATCGTCCGGCTGCGGTTCTGGCGCGGGCAGAGCCATGTGGGGTCTCCATGCAAGGCTGGAAGCGGAAGCCTATATGTGCGGAGCGCGCCGCCGCACCGCGACCTGACCAGATGGCCAGTTGCCACCGATCCTAGCCGTCCGGCGAGTAGGAAGCGCCGTTGCGCGCGGCCATATCCGGGTATCGAAAGTCCCGAAGGACCTGAACCCAGGAGTGAGAGATGAGCAGTTTCGATCTTGCCGCCTTTTCCGAGGCGGTCGCCGCCATTGCCGAAAAGGCCGCGCCGCTGACCGCCAGCTTCAAGACCCAGCACGGCCGCACCGCAACGGCCTTCCATTGGGGCGATGGATTCTATGTGGCTGCCGAGGAAGCAATTGAGCCCGACGAACAGCAGCAACTCGCCCTGGCTTCCGGCGAGACGGTGAGCGCCGAACTGGTCGGGCGGGACCCGTCGACCGGTATCGCCTTGCTGAAGCCGGGAACGGATGCCCCGGCCGCTGTTCTCGATAAAGCCGATCCTGTGCGCCCCGGCCACCTGATCGTCGCCGCCGGGCGCGATGGTGCATTGCCGCTCGCCGTACTTGGCACGGTTGGCGAAGCCGGGCCTTCATGGCGCTCGCTGCGCGGCGGCGTCATTGACCGCCGCATCAACCTCGCCGTCATGGCCGGAGGGCGGTTCGAGGGCGGGCCGGTGCTCGACGCCAAGGGTCGTCTGGTCGGGATGTTGCTCTTCGGTCCGCGCCGGCGGGCGCTGGTCATCCCCCATGAGACGATCGAGCGCACGGTGGCGGCGCTGAAGAGCAAGGGCCATGTGTCGCGCGGCTATCTGGGCGCCGGGCTGCATCCGATCCGGCATGGCGGTGTGCAGGGTGCCATGGTGATGAGCCTTGACGAGGAAGGACCGGCCAAAGCCGCCGGTATCGTGCTGGGCGATATCGTCACCGCGTGGAATGGCGAACCCGTGCCCGGGCCGCGCGAGTTGATCCGCAAATTGGGTCCCGACAGCGCCGGCGCCACGGTCACGCTTGGCGTGCTGCGCGGCGGCGAAGCGCGCGAATTGGCGATCGTTATCGGCGAGAAGCCGTTGACCTGAGCGGTGCTGGACACTGGCGATGCTGGCGAGACCTGACGACGACGAAAGCCTTCCGGTGCTGGTTGCGCTCGTTGATACCGAGCGCGGCGAGCGTCTTGCCGCATCGCTGGCCGAATTGGGCGACATCATTGCGCTGACTACCGCAGGCATGGAAGCCAGCGATCACGCGGCGGTCGTGATCGTCGACGATATCGCGGTTGTGAAAAGCCTGCCGCCGGATACTCCAGTCGTCCTGCTCTCCGATTCCGGCAGCGAACCGATAGCACATGACGGTATCGCCGCCGCGCTACGTGCCGATGCCTATCCGGTTCTCATCGCCGCTGCGGCGCGCCTGGCCGCTGCAGGCTACCGGATAAGCGAGGGCGCGGCCGACACCTCAGCGCATCCGCTTGGCGAAGCTGCCGTCGACCCCGACGAGAGTGATATCCATGCCCGGCCAGCCCATCTCTCGCCGCGCGAAGCGGAGGTGCTGGCACTGCTTGCCGACGGCGCGCCCAACAAGGTAATCGCGCGCCGGCTCGGGATCTCGGTCCACACCGTCAAGTTCCACGTTGCAGCGATCCTGGTGAAGCTCGGCGCCGCCAACCGTACCGACGCCATCGCCACCGCCATGCGGCAGGGTCTGGTCCTGGTCTAGCGACAATATCGCGTCAACCTGTTTCGGCAATCATAGTTACCGCCTTCCATCGTGCCTTACCCTTTCGCGACCGCCTTCCGGAAGCGACTGCTGAAATCGTCGAGGACATGGCGTTCGGCATCCGAAACCGCCCAGTAGGAAAAGGCGTCGTCGGTCCAGTGGACGACAGAGAAGCCGCCGGCCGACAGATCGGCGGGAGCAGGCGTTGCGATCCCGCGCCCGGGGCCGCGTGGCGCGGCGACCAGCGTGATCAGGTGCTCGTTGTAGCGGTAGACCAGGGCGGGCAGCGGGACGTTGTCCACCACTTCGACGCGCCCGCCGAGGAGCTTGAACCCCTCCGCCGAAAGATCGGCCGCCGGCGGAGACAGGCCAATGCGGCCGTCCAGCCAGGGTTTTACCGTGTGCCGGTCGGAAGAGGCGACATCGACGGGGCTCGCCGCCAGCAGGCCGCGTCGGTGCGCGTCGGCGACGGCGTCGGCGAAACTCGCAGGAGCGGGCCGCATCGCCCACCAGGTTCCGCCACTGGCCAGCACCGCGGTGACCATGATGGAGGCCGCCATGGCACGCCAGTCGAAAGAAGAGGTCCGGTGAGCTGTGACGTGGCGGGCCGCGGGCCGTGGGGCGGCTGTCCCGTCCTCTCCGATGGCGGCGATGCGCGCCTGGAAGGCTTCGCGTATCTCGGGCCGGGGCTGGCGGCGCACCGCTCCGCTCACCGCGGCGATGCTTGCATGCTCGGCGGCAAGTGCCGGATCGCCGGCTATGCGCCGCTCGATTTCGAGCGCGGTCGCCGCATCGAGCTCGCCGTCGACCAGTGCCTGGAGCAACAGCCGCAGGTCCTCGGGGTTCGCCGTCGATTTATCGTCGTGTTTCATTGCCCCTTCCCCAGCTCCAGAATCAGCGTGCCGCGCCCCCGCGCCAGGCGCGACATCACTGTGCCGATCGGGATATCGAGCATCTGCGCGATCTCCCGATAGCCGAGACCGTTTACGTCGCGCAGCACCACCACCTCGCGGAAGATGAGCGGCAATGCGGTGATCGCCGCCTGGAGTGCGTCCGTGTCCGCCTTTTCGAGAAACGCGGCTTCGGGCGTGCTCGCCGCATCCGGTTGGAGCGCGAATTCGTCGAGATCGGAGAGGCCGCCGACGGCAACGAGGTTGCTCGGGCGGTTCTTCGCCAGCCAGGTATAGGCGGCGTGGCGCACGATAGTCAGAAGCCAGGCGCGCGCGTTGCCGCCGGCGTAAGTACCGATGCCGGCATGGGCCTTGAGGCAGGCCTCCTGCACCACGTCTTCGGCATCGTGGACATTGCCGGTGAGCCAGCGTGCCAATGAAAGCGCATCCGGAAGGTGCGGGAGGACCACCTCCCGGAAGCGTTCGCCAGCGAGCCTGCCGCTCATGTCAGCCTCATCGGCCGGCGCCGTCGCCACACGCCGCGCGGTCGTGTCACTGGCTGACGGTGATCTTGCCTCGCATGTGCGGGTGAAGCCCGCAGAAATAGGCGAAGTCGCCGGATTTCGAGAAGGTGAAGGCATAGGTATCGCCCGTGTCAAGCGCCTTCGACCGGAACGATTTGTTCTCGGCCACGACCAGATGCGGAATGTCGTCGTCATTCTCGAAGACGACGGTCGTGCCTGCCTTCACCGCCAGGGTCTGCGGCTCGAAGCTGAAGTTCTCGATCCTGACACGCGGCGCATCCGCGGCACGGCTCGTTTCCTGCATGAGAAGGGTCGAGCCGCAGGCGACGACGGTGCAGGCAAGCAAACGGGAAATCGAAATCCTGGTCTGTTGATTTCCGCTGAGAGCTGACCCGGGATTTTCGCCGAGAAGTGACCCGCCTTCATGTATGGTTTGGGTCTTAGGCCTTGGTCAAGGTGGGTGCTTTCTCCTTCTTTGCGTCAGTGGTCTGGGC